>Ga0315909_10000018_pt1 | contig 211839 bp, 339 predicted proteins | sample LakEriMetagenome_11_FD_203527 | JGI IMG/M metagenome (GOLD analysis project Ga0315909, IMG submission 203527) | Freshwater fungal communities from buoy surface, Lake Erie, Ohio, United States - Buoy 2 MA125 | ecosystem: Environmental > Aquatic > Freshwater > Lake | place: USA: Lake Erie, Ohio... | reverse complement strand
TCATCTGGTTCGAGTGGTTCAAGCGGGTCATCAGGCTCTTCTGGTACATCTGGCTCATCTGGTTCGAGTGGTTCAAGCGGGTCATCAGGCTCTTCTGGCTCATCTGGTTCGAGCGGTTCGTCAGGCTCTTCTGGTACTTCTGGCACATCCGGTAGGTCAGGATCTTCTGGTACATCAGGATCTTCTGGCTCTTCAGGTTCAAGTGGTTCATCAGGGTCTTCTGGCTCAAGCGGATCATCAGGTTCGAGTGGTACATCAGGCACATCCGGTAGGTCAGGATCTTCTGGTACATCAGGATCTTCTGGCTCTTCAGGTTCAAGTGGTTCATCAGGGTCTTCTGGCTCAAGCGGATCATCAGGTTCGAGTGGAACATCAGGTACATCCGGTAGGTCGGGATCTTCTGGTACATCAGGATCTTCTGGCTCTTCAGGTTCAAGTGGTTCATCAGGGTCTTCTGGCTCAAGCGGATCATCAGGTTCGAGTGGAACATCTGGCACTTCGGGAACATCACCAGCACTTACAGGTATAACCTCAATATACCCAATTTCAACAGGAACAACAGGCTCTGCGGGTTGGGGTATGATAACCAGATTTACTGCTGGTGAATCATTAGCGTTTGGTGATGTTGTATATATTGACGCAACACTTGGTCAATTTAAAAAAGCTGACGCAGATACGGGCTCTACAGCTCCTGCAATAGCTTTATGTCTTGAAACAAGCTTAAGTAGTGGTGCAGCAGGAAACTTTTTGATGCACGGGTTTGTAACAAAAGTGTCTTCAGGTGTTGGAGCATATGGTGGTCCTAATACTATTTGGTATTTAAGTACTACAGCAGGAAATATAACTACAACACCGCCATCAGCCAAAGATGACGTAGTACAGATAATTGGCGTAGCTTTAAGTGAATATACATTATATTTCCATCCACAATTAGTTTTCACTATATTATCATAAAAAAAATGTGGCAGTTAATTCTGCCACATTTTTTTTTATTTGTAAGATTTTTCTTCAACAAATAATGAGTTATATTTTATATTTATTTCTTTTTTTATAACGGATCTTTTGTCGTTTGTAATATAAACTTTTCTAGCTAAATCGATAAACTCATCATCGAATGATTTATCGATTTCTTTTTTTCGTATATGATCTTCAATATCCCACAAGCTTTTATTAATAATTAAAAGATTATAATAATCGTCATCACTGATTTTAAGCTCATTGAATACAATATCATGTAAATAACTAAATTCATTATTTACGTTATACAATTTATTAACATCGGATATATTTTCTTTTTTTATTTGTAAAATAGATAACTTATCTACAATTTCTCCAATTGATACCTCAATTTTCATACTTAAATATGTCTTTTTTTATTCTTTGAAACACCATATCTGGCGTTATAGATTTATGGCATTCAAATTGCCTAGGAGTATTTTTATGTTCTGGACACCAGTTCCAATCTGATTTGTCGAATTTAAATAATGGGTTATTCCAACAACTGTTACATACTGATTTATTAATAATTCTAGTACAATTTGATTTAAATTCTTGGTCCTCATCCGTGAAATTAGCGATCATAACAACATGTTTATCTAATGCCCAAGCAAGCCATGATAGACCGCTAGATAAACCGATTAAAAACTCACTATGATGAATCACATTCATAGTATTTTCTATTGATGTATCGGATAAGTTTATAACCCCATTAATTTTAGACGCTTCTTTTGAGACAGAGATAACTTTATATCCGCAATTTTGAAGATACTCACAAAGTATTTCCCAACCTCTAGGATAATTCCAATATTTTAGTTGGGCTGTAGAATCTGTTGCTATGGTAACGTATCTAGATTCAATAGGTCTTTTCCCCGGATTAAATTTAATCCTTGGAGAAATTTCATGGTAATTTAATCCTAAAATGTTTGTTGCCACCTTTTGCAAGGGTATTATTTGAGGGTTTTCTGGGGCACTATTATTATCATAATAATATCCTATGTTATACATCGCGTATAAGTCATAAACAATATCACCAGGAGTTACGAACTCAATTTCAGGGTAAACATCAACAAATAATTTATTCCAAAATGTTGATACAATCAAATAACAATTGTGTTTTTTCTTAAATTCTAAGCAATATGGCATCCAAGCAATTGTATCGCCTAACGAGTTACTATCGAATGCGATATAAACTCTTTCATTTTTTAATGATAATGTTTTTGAATATATAATTTTATCATCAATAGATACATTAGTTTTCCATTTTGTATAATATTTTCGGTTAAGTCTTATCCAAGTATTTGTGGTGATATTTTCAGAATAAACAAGTGTGTTATTTTCATCAATAAATTCTACGTGATATGTGTTATTATCCTTTCCTTTTATTTCAAAATAAGGTTGACCAACAAATGATTGAGCTATATCTAATTTATATTTGGATTCTTTGTTTTTTAAATTTAGATATAAATTAACATGTTTTTCCGCAAAAGAATTCTGTTCATTAGTTGCTGTATATGAAAATAATTTTGAATTTACAATTTTTTCTAATTTATTTTTTGTGTCTAAAATATTATCATCTATTGGTATAATATATTGTGAGTATGTGTCTAAATAAACATTTAGATCTCTTGCTAATATTTTCAATCCAAAAGATATAGCTTCTTTTAGAGTTATTGGGTTACACTCAAATGTTGAGTTAAATATTAAAACATCAGAAGCTGCCATAAATGCATGAACGTCATTTCTTTCACCCCATACAGTTATGTTCTTAGGTAAATTTTCAACAATTGGGCCCCAATAGTCTTCAAAATTAGGTGCTAAGGAACCAATAGCATGAAAATGTAAATTGTTATTGTTTTCAAACAATTTTGCAATTTCTACGAATTCTTTTTGATTTTTACCTGGTGTCCAAATACCGACATTTAATACGTGTCTTACTTCAGGATCTAAATTTAAACTTAATTGCGCTTTTAATTTTTCAGCTTTTGTTTTTTTGAAATTTTCAATCGGATATTCAATTAACTCTAAAATTTCTTTTTCATCAGCAAAAGTTACATTTTTATGATATTTTGAGCATAAAGCATATGCGTCAGGATGAAATTCTTTTGATTGTTTAGGATTAAATACAACATTATGGCATGTTTCGACAATATTCCAAGATCTGTCCTCAGAATATAGTAGGTTAATTAAATCTCTTGGCACAGGATTAAATGAGTCAAAGCCTTCAATTGGTTCATCAATATGTACTACGTCTATATTATTATATTTAATAATATCCAATAACTTGTATTTATTATCAATAGGTTCACCTAAATATCCTAAGGAATAAAACTTATCAGAATCGATCATAGTTTTTATCATATCTTTTTGCACTGAAAATGCATCGCCATAATTTGTATATTCAACAACAAAAATATTAAATTCGTCATTATAGTATTTTTTTATGGCCTCAATTCTTTTTAGTAGAAAAGCTGGCATACCACCTGTTGATAAATGAGGGGCTAAATACAATATATTTGTTTTTTTTCCGCTATCTCGGTTTTTTATTTCATCAATTTTATTTATCATATCCATAATAATATTTGGTCTTTTTTCACCATGTATAAAATACACAGAATTTTTCTGGGGAGGTAGTTTAAACCATTCTTGTATTTCGTTTTCAATACCTAAATAATTTTTGTTATCATTGATAATATCAATTCTATCTAACGATCCGTTAACATATATTAAAGGCAAACCCTTATCTATTTTATATTTCCATAATAAGCAGTTTAATACGGTTTCTTCGTTATAAGGGGCATAAATTGCATGGTTCCTAAATATTATATCCATTCCGCAAGTAATATACCATTCATTTAAAAATGGTATACTCTTCTGGCCTGATATATAATAACCAGATTGCCTATAACTTGTATTTAGCCTAAATGATTGATCAATATTCAATAATTCGCATAATTTGTGTTCAACGGTATTTTCTAAACCGTCTTCATGACCAATTTCGTTATATGCTAAAAAATCATAAATGCCTTTGGTAAAATAAGGAATATTTTCATTTTCTGGATATAAATCAAAAAAAATGTCAATATTGTTGAATATAACTGAGTCGGCATCAATAAAGAATACTGTTTTAGCATAATTTTCTAAGGCATGTATTGTTATAAATGGTTTTTGGATTAATATTGAATATATGTGAGGGTTTTCTCTTTTAATATAAAAATTAGATTCATCCAATCCTTTAATGTATAAATCATCATTATTTTTATGCCTTAAATGTATATTATACATTACTTCACAATATACGTCATTATTAGATGTTTCAAATTTTTTATTTATAGAATAAACTATTATCGGTAATTTAGAGAACTTCCTAATACTAGTTATAGTACATTCTATTACTGGAAAATAATTTTCGGTTGCATACAAAATATACGCTTTATCAAATTTAAGTTTATTATTCATATGATTTTCATAATTGTTTCGTAAACATCAATTACCGATGGGTGGCATTCAAATTCAGGTTTATTTTCTAAGCAGCCAATTAATGGGGGAACACCATGTATTGTACCCCATTCTCTAACACCATATTTCATGTCTGAAGCACAAAATATTCCACAAGGACCTGAGATATAATGGTATTTGTAATCTTGTGACATATATCTATATGGGGCTCTAAATTCGTTATTTATGGAGCTTCCGAGTTGAATTATTTCGGCATCTGTTGTTCCTGCTAAATGCAGCAGTCCTGAATCCATTGTTACAAAACAAGAAGATTTATCAATTAAGTGCCAGGTTTGCGATATATTACTTTTGTTTGATAAATCTAAAACCAAGTCTTGTTTTATGCTAAATATTTTTTTTGTAATGTGAAAAAATCCATATTCCTCGGTGTTTTTACCTGTAATAACAACATTTATATTATTTCCGCATAATAAATTAACAAGATCGGCCCATTTGTCTTTATCCCAGGTTCTTGAGGGCCAATTTTCTGCGGGATGGATTAAAACGAATTTTTCTGGTAGTCCATCAATTGGTATATATTCATCGGGTTCATATTCTGTATACAAATCATCTTCAGATAATTGAAAGCCAAGCGTCATAGCATGATATTGTCTTATATCACATACATTACTTTTAAATTCAACACCAAACTCATTTTTCTTACCAACATTATTGAATGATGAATGATATATCTGTGTTGATTTTACATTTTCTATATTAATTGCATTTACATAATAAGCTTTTTCAACATTTCTGTTATTATGGAATAACTCAGGATAATTCGTTATGACATATATTTTGGAACCATATGATTCTTTTAATTTCCTAATAACAGGGGTTGCTGATAGCGTATCACCTAAGCCTTTTGCTTCGGATAAATCTAGGAATACTTTTTTCATTTTTTGTTAAAAAAATAATGTTTTTTAATTCAAAATTAAATAAATTAGCTTATTATTTTTCATTGATTTTATCAAAAAAATTAAATTCTAGTTATTTATAGTATAAAACATTATTCATGGCTTGTCTATCTGGTGTAACTAATTCTAGCTCCTGGCAATATACAGATTGTTGCGGTTATTTCCAAAGCGGATCTACTATTGGTACACCAATTTGTTTAAATGACGATTACTCATATTCTGGAATAACATTAACTGACATGAGTTGTAGTCCAGCCTGTGCTAGTTATCAATACAATTTTACGGATTGTTGTGATAGTGGCATAACATTTACAGTTAGTGGTATTCCGGCACAATTAGTTTCTAACTTTTATCACGTTACTGTTTCAGGATATACTGGTTGCACCTATATAGATAATTTAGGTGGAGGAACAGTATATGATGGGACAACAGGTATATTTGTCCAGCAAGTTAGTTGTGAAGGCTGCATAACATGCCCTACACCTACACCAACACAAACGCCTACACCTACACCATCACCAACACCGACACCTACGTATATAGGGCCTGAATGTCCGATTAACCAATATTGCTTAGATACTAATAATTATTTTGATAATGATGGGACCTATAATAAAGTTGGTAACTATAATGGATATGCGTATTATACTGGGGGTACAGATCAAATAGGGTATTTATATAATACAGGGTATAAATGGTGTTTATCTGATAGTTTGGGTGGAGATTGTTTTTTATTTGGTAAAGTTCCTTGTTACGAAAATTGCCCAGACATTTCATTATCTGAATTAACAGAAGGAGTTTGTGTTGTAACACCAACGCCAACACCTGCAATATGCGACGATTTTGATTTTAATGCGTATTTTAATTGTGAGATAATAACACCAACACCAACAGCAACAATAAGCCCTACACCGACATCTACTCCAACACCAACACCGACACCAACGCCGACATCTGATTGTTCGTTATCTAGTATTTCTTTAAGTGCTACAACATTACCTACACCAACACCTAGTGCGACACCTACGGCAACACCAATAACGGGTTATAGCGTTTGCTTTAGTGGTGATGTAACATATACTTTAGTTGATGATACATTTACAGATACTAAAACAAAAAAACTAGTTGATTGTATATCAGGAGACACATACTATGTTGTTGACTCATTGGTATTTTCAGGATTATCAATTGAGACTGGAGTTACATTTAATTGTGTAATAAATGGCGTTTCAAAATGTGTAACATACGAGTCATTATCAAGTAATTCGTCAAATGCTATCCTCAATGACATAATATGGGTTTTAGGTCCAGGTTGTGATAACTGTTCAATAACTCCAACGCCAACACCTACACCGACAATAACACCAACAAGCACGATATCACCAACACCTACATTATCTCCAACGGCAACAGGCCCAACTTCGACACCTGCTCCGGCACCAACAAGCACTCCTACGAATACACCGACTTCAACACCAACACCAACACCGACAGACGTTATCCCAACATTATATTTAACAATGGACAATATATCTAGTTCATCGTTCCCAATATTTGTTGCGGAACTAAATACACCTATAACAGGTAACTTAACAGTTTCAACAGTTTTTGGTGATGGTTATGATGATATAGGTTGTACATCAGGTGTTGCTGGTGCTCAATATAATAATCTGAGCAGTCTAGTAACATTTAACACTGGTAATTCTGGGATAGTATCTTTAACTCCAGACACTAAAACAGGTTATTGGAATTCAGGAGGAGGAGGCACTCCGATTAGATACACATTATATAATGTAAAAATAAATGGAACATCCATACCGTCTAGTGGGTCAACAATATTAATAGGATCTACTGTTGTGACAATAGTTTGGGGAACATGTGTAAGTTAAAATAATATGAAAGAGATAACTATTACAGACTTAATCGGAACACAACCATACACAGTATATATTTGTGACAATACATATAACATGTGTGCATACGTTACAACAATAAATGATGCTGACATACCATATTCTTTTTTAGTTCCAGAACCATACAATAATTTAAGTGAAGTTGGTATCCGGGTATTAGATGGGAATAATTGTGTGATAAAATCTTTAATTGTAATATAAATTATATGAATTTAAGTAGCTATGTTACAGGATGCTGTGATAATCAAATATATAAAATAAAATCAGGAACAAAATACACTGTTGGTAATTTATTAATCAGCAAGCCAATTAATTTTTGTTACAAAGTTATTGAAGAGCCAGATATTAAGGTATATTTTACCATTCTAAATGATGATATACCTTTGGTTGATGCTGGATCTGGTATGACATGTTCATATTCAGGATGCTTGCCATGTCCAGGGCCAGAGCCAACGCCATTACCTCCACCTCCGATACCAGGGGTTTCATATAACGAATGTGAACCAATAACATTATTTCCATTAGGTGCTCAGTGTATTGCAATAAATCCTGACGTTAATAGTCCTAATAGTGGAATATTATCTTTAGCAATAACTGGGGGTACAGCACCATATTATGTTGTATGGTCATTACCTAATAATACCACAGCTACTGGTACAACAATATATAACTTGAGTGCAGGTACATATAATGCCACAATTACTGATAAATATTATGACTTTATAACAACCGTTAGCTGCGAATTAATAGAACCATTAGATTGTATTTTTTCTGGCTCTGTTAGTGAACTTAACTATTTGTTATTAGGTAGCGGAACAACTATCTTGTCATCATGTTCTGGTGAAACAAAAGAATACTGGTCAACAGTTTCACAAATATTTGAAATGCAAAGTGGGGATATCATTTATTATGATTATGAATTAACAATGCCTGTAGTTGAAGGGTATTATTCAAACGGTATTTATTGGATACAAACAAATTCTTTGGGGTCTGTTTTAAATATTGGCACTTGTTCAATACCAACAATATCTCCTAGCCCGACACCAACATCAACACCAACACCTACAGTTAGTCCTACTCCGACATCAACACCAACACCTACGCCAACTCCGACACCATAATATGAATAGGATATTTAATATAACAATAACAGCAGGAACTCCTGACGGAACTTTTTCGGTGTATTATGATAATATATCATCTAGTAGTTTGGCTACTAAATATTTAACAACAGAATTTGCTACAGGATTAACTTTTTCGGAGTTAATAACAGGGGTTTTAGTTGTAGTCCCAGATACAAGTAAAAAAATATTATTATATAACAATTTATGTGGCTTGTATAATACAATAAACATTTCAGATCCAATTAAAACATATCCTTGTTTTTGTTTATCAATTACAAATTCAAGAACAAATACGCTTAAAAGATATACATTTTGTTATAACGGCAACTCTTATAATGGTAAACCTGAGTATTTTACGACAATAAATCTGATAAACTATTATGCCAGATGGAATTTTATAAATCAATATTGGGAGCTAGACCCAATACCTGATTATCCTAGCTTAATTATACGAAGCTCAGACCCGAAAGATACCCCATTGACAGGATGGTTTGTCTTTGGTAATAACGCTCAATTTTTTAGTTGTAAATCAACAGAGGGTCAATGTCAAAGTGCAGATAAGACATATAGTATAAAGTGTAATTTTAATAGTCCATCATGTGTAAACGAAAATGATGGGTCAATAACTTCGGTGGCAACTGGTGGTAATCCTCCTTGGCAATATTCTTTAGATAATGTTAATTTTATTAATGTTGGGATATTTAATGGGTTATTTTCTGGGGCATATACAGTCTATGCTAAAGATTCATCAGGTAATACAACTAGTTGTGACGTTACACTATCACCATCTCAACCAAAAACTTATGAATTACCGATGGTTGTTACTGCTGGCCCGGATAGAGTTGGTACAACTATAAATGACTTAACAAAATACAAAATCGACTTTACTATTGATACATCATTATTGCCTGTAGGTGTTAATATTGAGTTTGATTATGTTGTAACATACACTAAAACCTATTCTGAGCCTGGAACAGTTAGTTTTATAACAACAGGGCATAGTATTAGTGTGAATAATATTCAAAAAACAATGTCAATAATAGATAGTGGGCCATTCATCAATATATCTACGTCACAATGTAATCCGATACATGATGTATATGCTGCATATGATATATATTCTGCTACAGCCATAACAGGTAATAACACATCAAATATTGTTGGTTACATTGAATATACAATAGATATTGATCCTGGCTTCACATTCGATCCATTATGTTATACAAGAGGTACGGTTGGGATAAATGCTTATTTGTCAAATATTACGGTGGATAATGATTGTGTTATAATTCAACCAACAACAATAATTGAGAGTACCACGCAAATACCTCAACAAATACCGCAGCAAGACCCTAATAACCCACCTAGTGGCTAATAATTTACATTAAATAGGATATTTATCGTTATGGCATATATAATAAAAAATACATCAGGTCTATTAAATACAAGGTTTACAGATACCGGTAGATTAAAGCTATCTAAAGGTAAACTAGATATTCGTTATTTCCAAATTGGGGATAGTGAAGTGCTATATAATCAGATACCAGGTTATAATCAAACAAACAATAATATAATAGAGGCCGCATATAATGCTCAAAATTCTAGTCAGAATCCAGAGACAAATAAAATGCATATAAAATATCCATATTATGTATCTGGTTCATCTGGCAATACATATGGTTTAGCGTTTGAGGACTCACAAATTTATTCGGTATTCAACACAGCAGCACCAAGAGGCTTTTTTAGTGGTTCGGCTAATTCATGGACGGCAAAAACTTCTTCAGCATACACTATTAGTTCTAATTACATTTTGGACCTTTGTTCAAATAGTGGTAATACTATAACATTAACAGACGATTTTTGTTCTACAACAACAGGAGTAACATTTTCCGGTCATTTTGCTACGATTTATTATGATGGGGTTGGTTCATGTAATAGTGGGTTAACTGCAAACTTTCCAATTTTAACTTATAAAATACAATCAGTATCAGGTAATACACTAACTTTGGATAGGAATATACCTAATTATTCTGAGTCGGGTTGTTGTGGAACGGCTAGAGTATTAATATACCCTTCAGGTATGACTGAGTTATATGATTACAATACGCCTGAAGGATACTGGCCACCTGATGTTATTAACTTTGAATCTATTTGTGATTTAGGTAACACCGATGTTAAAATTTGGAATATGAATATTCCTTGGTCAGTAAGTCCGGCAGGTGTGGTTTCTACTTTGAATGAAGATTTCACAAAATATAATTCACGAACATATCTTGGTAGTAAAGAATATTTTGGCTATCAAGAACTAAGCGGTCAAACATTTTGGGTTTCACCTGCATTAACTGCTGAAACAACAGATACTTATTATTTTAATTCATATCAAAAACCTGTTTATCAAAATCCTAATGAGCAAAAGGCTATTGCTATAGTTCATTATACAAACAATGCTATTGATAGTTTTTATGGTGAAAAATTTGCGTTAAGACCATTCGATCCGCAAAGTTTAGAGACGACTGGTTTTGCTAGAAACTTTAAAGTTTCAATACCTTGGCTAATGTGGCATAAGTCATCTACCGGTCAAATGGGGGAGACTTTTTATGTTGATCCGGATGTTGGGGTTCAGGGATTATTCCAAGTCAAATATATGAAATCTGCTGTGGATAATGATATGAATAATCCAGGGCTAAGATACTATCATTTGTGGGATACACATGTAAATAACTTAGGTACACCAAATAGAGTAGGAAAAGTATTTCCTGATATAAAAACTATTGTGTTTGACGATGACGAAATCGTAGCAGCCTTATCGTATAAATCAAATAGAAACTGGACATTACCTGCACCATCTTTGTCTTTGGTTGCCCCCAATTTGTGTGATGCTGACGTTGATGACTTTGGTGTTATAGGTAATAACCAAGAGTACATGTATATTACGTATAGATTTAATTCAACATTTGGATTTACTGACTCATTGCATTGTAATTATTATTCTAAAGTGCAAGGTCCTAGTGATGAGTGTAATCAAGACAGGCAAAACGTTGCTATTAAATTTGGTGAGGAATTTCCTTTTATGAATTCTGGTTGCACTTGTTTTAGTGGATTTAATGCGAATGAATTTATGGTATTAGCTCAGTTGGTTTCTGGTTCTACAACACAACCTTCGCCTGGAGCTTGGAAAAAAATTGATTTTACTTATAGGGTGAGCGGTGATACTTGCAATGGAGCAATTTCGCCTTCTGCTATGACATCAAATACATTCATTATTAGCTACGATATGTATAATAATGCCGATACATATGATTTAGCAGATTATTTACCTTTACCAGAACCATCAGGGCAAGAAGATCTTTTGAATTTTGGTGAGGAGTATTTTTTTTATGGAAATATCGAGACAGATATTGAGGCAACTATTTATGAAATGAGGTTTTTATGTAATTTAGTTTCAACACAATTTACAAACACAACTAACCCAACATGGGTTCCAGGAACAAATAGTTTTATAACTGAAGTTGGTTTGTTTGATGTCGATAAAGATTTGGTTGTAATAACAAAGTTGCAGTCACCTATACAAAGGCAAGGTACTCAGCAATTTGCAGTAAGATTGGATTTTTAATAATTCACAATTACAACATATTTAACTATTATTGTATCAATAATTTATTATATGAGTGAAACTATTGTAAATAACCCAAAAATTCTAGGATTGGACGTTTCAACTAAAACTATTGGGATCGCATTATTTGATATTGCGACTAAAGAATTATTAGAATTAACGCATGTATCCCCCAGGCCAAAACCTGAAGTTGGAAATAAACTGGAAGAACTAATATTAAAATCTAATATGTTTAGATCAAAGTTAGAAGCGTATTCTAGTTTAAATATCACACATGTTGTTATTGAAGAGCCGTTATTGAACTCTAATAATGCATATACAATAGGTACGCTACTTAGGTTTAACACTCTAATATTTAGAGAGGTTTATGAAGTATTAGGTATTGTTCCTGATTTTATCACAACATATGAATCCAGGAAAAATGCCTTTCCTGAACTTTTACAGAAAAATGATAAGGGTAAAAATGTCTTGTTTGGTGGGTATCCAAAGGATGTTGATAAAAAAATGGTAATATGGGAATTAGTCTCTAAACGTGAACCGCAAATTCAATGGTTATTTACTAAAAATAATACGTTGAAAAAAGAAAATTTCGATAGTACTGATGCGTATTGTTGTGCGTTAGGGTTCCTAAAAAAGGAAGGCATTTGGAGTTAAATTTATTTCTTGTTTTTTTTATTGAAATTAATTTATTACCTTTGTTCTATGGAAGAGCATGATGTAATAATAACCTTGTTGGATGATCTGTTGGGTCAGCATAAAGCTCACTATCCCAACAAATCCCAGATATCATATGATTGTCCAAATTGTTCAGAATTAAAAGGATTAGAATCTGGGGATGGGAAAGGCAACCTAGAAATATCGTATTCTAAACATTTATTTCACTGCTGGTCTTGTGGGGATTATAGCAAAATGCATGGTCCTCTGGGTAAGCTATTTGAATTATATGGTGATAAAAGGCTAAAAAAACTTTACAATTTAATAAGACCGAAAGATTCGGAACAAGTTACGCATTTTAGGAAGAAAATAAAACTACCTGAAGATTTCGTGTTATTAAGTGAATCAAATAAACGGTATCCTCCGTATCTTGAGGCTATAAATTATTTGAAGTCTAGAGGTATTACAGAAGAAATAATAAACAAATATAAAATAGGTTTTGCGGCCAAAGGAGATTACAAAGGTAGAATTATAGTACCGTCATACGATAGTAACAATGAATTAAATTATTATATTGGAAGATCTTGGAACACAAAATCACGAGCAAAATATAAAAATCCTGAGGCTGAAAAGGAGTTGATTATTTTTAATGAACACCTTATTAATTGGTCCGATGATATTTTTTTAGTTGAGGGGGTGTTCGACTCTTTTTTTCTAAACAATAGCATTCCCTTGTTAGGTAAACATTTACCAAATATTCTTTTTGAAGCATTATATAACAAGGCAAAGGGTAATATTACTATATGCCTCGATGGAGATGCTTTTGATAACGCACTAAAACTATATCATGAGCTAAATGGGGGGGTATTATACGGTAAGATTAGGGTTTTAAAACTACCGGCAGATAAAGATGTCTGCGATTTGAGGGGAAAAATAAACGAATATTATTATGAAATAAAATAAATGATGAATATAAATGACACGGCTAATGAGCTTAGAAAAGTTTTTGAAACAAAAAGAGAGGAACTTTCACTAAAGTTTTTTGAAGATACACACATCTACCATATGATAGATTCTAATGGTAATATACGTGATAATTATCCTTCCGTTACTAAAGTTATTAAAAAATTTTATGACGAGTTTGATGCCGAACAAATTTCTGAACAAATATCAAAAGGTAATACACAGAAAAAGAATGAACTATTACTTAAATGGAAAGAATCAGGAGATAAAGCTGTCAATCTTGGTAATCGTGTACATTATTTTTTAGAGCAAACTTCTGTAGATCTTTTTAATTTAAGAAAAACTCTTAGAGAACCTGTTTTTGAATGTGATAGATACCAGTTATTAGCTAGTGATAAAATGATATCCGCCGGTAACAAATATCTTAAACTTATGAAAGAACGTGGTGGTATATTATTGGATACTGAGATGGTAATAGGTCATCCTGAATTGGGGTACGTTGGTCAACCAGATAAAGTATGGTTATTTGAATCTAAATCTAGAGGTGAAATTGGAATTGCTATCACAGACTGGAAAACGAATCAATCTAAGAATTTTGTTCCTAACAAATATACTAAAAAGTTAAAACCACCTTTTGACGATATAGACGATACTGCTTTAGGGCACTATTATTTACAGTTGCCATTATATGGGAAATTGCTTCTAAAAATGCTTGAAGGAACTGAATTTGAAAATACAAAATTATTAGGTTGCATTGTGGTTCATTTGAATGAGGACTCAATGTATTCTGAGTATAGGGTTCCTCAAAACATAACAAATCGTGTTTTACAATACGATTTTAAATTACACAAAATTTGACAATAAACTAAAAATAAATTAAAATTACTATGGATTCAAAAATTGATTTAAGATCACAACCTAATATATCTTGCGAAAAATGCGGATCGAAACTCTTCAAAGAAGCTTTTATACTGAAAAAAGTGTCTAGGATTATGCTTGGGGAGAGTCAAGATGCTATTGCACCTATTAGCGTTTATTGTTGTAATCAATGCAACCACATAAATAAAGAATTTAATATTTTTGACACACAAGAATCTAATGATAAAGAAAATAATTCACTTCTCGGACTTACACCTTAAAATATATAAAGATCACGAATTATATCGTTTATTATTAAATAAAGCCTTTTCTGAGTGGCGTGGACATAATCCTGATAGAATTGTTTTTTCTGGTGACTTGGTTCATTCTAAAAACCAAATGTCACCAGAATTGATAGACATGATTGCTTGGGTATTGGTGGAATGTTCTAAAATATGTAAAACAATTATCATACCAGGTAATCATGACTTTTTGGAGGCAAATATGGGTCGACTAGACGCTATAACTCCTGTTGTTGAATCTTTAAATAATAAAAATATTGTTTACTACAAAAATAGAGGCATCTATGAAGATTCCAATGTTAATTGGTGTGTATATTCATTAATGGACCATAATATACCACCTGACTTTGTTTTTTCAGATAAAAAAAACATAGGTATATTTCACGGTGCGGTTCATGGGTTAAAAACAGATGTTGGCCACGTTTTTACTGAAGGTTATGATACTAATAAATTTTCAGGCTGCGACGTAGTATTATGTGGCGATATACACAAAAGACAAGTTTTTAATATTCCTAATAATAAGAAAGCATATATGGTTGGCTCTTTTATTCAGCAAGATTATGGTGAGTCAGTTAGTTATCATGGCTATGGCCTTTATGATCTAGAAATTGATGAATATACGTTTTTTGACATTAAAAACCCCAGGTCTTATCTTTCTTTTAAAATTACTAGTATTGATGATATAATTAATGGAGATGAAAAACTTATCAATTCATAATGAATTGTATTCTACAATTCAGGAATATTGTCACTTAAATTCAATATCTGATATTGAAAAGTTTTTACTTCAATGTTTAAAACAAGGTTTTGATATTAAAAAATATGGATTATTAGGTGGATCAGAGCCTGAAAAACAAATCGAGATAATAGAAAAGGAGGTTATTAAATATGTAGACAGGGAAATTATTAAAGAGGTGTCGGTGATTCAAGATAAAGATTGTAGTGAGCTTGTCGAAAAAGAAACGTTAGACTTACGAGATAAAATGTCTAAGTTGTCAAATACATTACAAACCCTGAGATCTGAATTGCAAGCTAAAGAAGATGAGCTATCGGCAATAAAAACTAAATCAATATCTCAATCAGCAACGTTTTTGAGAACAACAAATTTAAAAGATCAATTATGATTAAATTACTTATTTGGATTTTTATCGCATACGGTTGTACAAACATTTTGGTATACGGTTCCATTTTTAATGGATTTAAAAACTTTTTAAGGGAAAATAGGATACCTGTTATATCAAATATTAGTACCTTTGTGCTTCAGCTACTAAGCTGTGTTATGTGTACATCAACATGGGTTGGGTTCTTCTTATCATTCGTATTGTTCTCACCATATATTTCTTATATTGATGAATACAGACATTTTGGTAGTGGAATCGATTCTATACTGAAAGAAAGCCTTGTCGTCTTTGTTGATGGCTTATTCGCCTCAGGAAGCGTTTGGGCATTAAACAGTGTAATCGAATGGTTCGAAGAAAATAAAAAATAAAAAAAACTAAAACTATGGCAAAATCAAAAAACAGAAAAGGTCACAAACAACGTGTTCAAAGTAGGAACCAAAGAATTTCAGAGGATATTAATCGGCAGCGTAAGGCATTTAAAACTCTTCTAGAGTCAATTGAAAAGAATAAAGCCTCGGCTGAAACAGAGCTAACTTCAGAAGTTGAGGAACAACCCTCACCCCAAATAAACGTCCAGCAAAACCTTTAATTAAGAAAAATGAGCAGCGAAGTAACTGATATTGAGGAAAAATATACACCTAACGTACAAGTTATTTGGGAAGATGAACCACATAACTTCACACAAGAACGCATAAAAAGCGTTAAGCAATACTTTTCTAAAAAGTATGGTACAACAAATATAAATGTTATCACAGTGGACTCTAGTCAGGACGATGAGATGACCATGCAAACAATTGATGTATCATACAATATCATGGATAAGAATTATCAGAAGTCGTTAATTGATATGTATTTGGACTCTAAATCATACAATGATTTCGCTGCTGACGTTTACTTATTGGATAAACAAGTAGAAGATCTACTCATTTCTAGGTATGAAGACATCTCCGCATTTAAAAAATGGTCATTAAAAAGAATTGAATTTTCTAATTTTATGTCCTTCGGTGAGAATCAAGTTATTGACTTTACCAAATACAATGGTATTACAGTTATAACCTCGAATCCACCTAACTTTGGGGGTAAAACAGTCCTGGCGGTAGATCTTCTGCTTTTTCTATTCTTCAATACGACAACTAAAACGACAAAAAATGAGGATATATTCAATAAGTTTACAGACAAAAACAAAGTAGTTGTTAAAGGTGAGGTTACTATTGATGGCGATGATTATTTTATTATTAGGACTCTTGAGCGTAAAAAGAACAAGAGTGGGGATTATTCAGTAAAAGCGGAATTAGATTTTATAAAGAAAAATAAAGACGGATCTTTGCAAAGTTTAACAGGTGAGCAACGTCGTGAAACAGAAAAATTCATAAAATCATCGATTGGAGAACAAGAGGACTTTTTGATGACAATCCTTACGACAGGATCAAATCTAGAAGATTTGATTGAGTCTAAACCAACAGCCAGAGGACAAATTTTAAGTAAGTTTTTAGGGTTAGAATTCTTAAAAAGAAAAGAAGAAATCGCCAAAGAAATATACTCTACATTCTCTAAGGGATTAATCTCCAATATATATAACAAAGAAACTCTAAAACAGGATATTGAAAAAAACTTAGAGTTTATCGATACATTTCAAGAATGTCTAGAAATAGACAAAAATGCTTTATCTGAAATTGAGGAAAAGATTAAAATAGGGACATCATATAGGGAGGAGTTGATGGCTTCTAAACACACAGACATTGATTCGGTTTTGGCTGCAACAAATTTGGATACATTAAATTCTGAGTTAGAAAAACTAAATATCCAATATAGCAATACAATTAAAGAAATGTCTAATCTTTACCTTGTTAAACCTGATCAGTTTTATGATGAACAGGTTTACGATAAATTGAATGATGCGTGTAATGATATATATGTTGAGTTGACAACTATTGATTCTAAGATATCAGAGTTAGAGGAGTTAAAAAACTCTGTTGATGGTGGTATAAAGTGTGAACATTGCGGTATTGATATTATTAATGCCATTCTTGTTAAAAACAAATTGATGGATTTGGAAAAACTCTATCAGAAGAAAAACTCTTTAGTTCTTGAACTTGAAACATGTAAAAAAGAAAAAAAAGCTCTTATTGTATTAAGAGAAAAGTTTGATCTTTATGAAAAAAATTCATTAATTTATTCAAAATATGAGATAACAAAAGAATCTTTAGAGCTAAAAATAAATTCAGCTAAAGAAAAAATTTCGGATTACCTTGAAATCCAGGAAAAAATTAACAAAAATAATGAGATAGAGTCAAAACTTTTGAAAGCTAAATATCGTTTAGAAGAACTTACGCAAGCTAAAAGGAAACTTGATGAAAAAATAACATTTGCAATAGTGCAAATTAAAAATCATCATGATAAAATAGACTCTAATTACAATTTTATCCGGCAAATAGAAGAGGAAGCTGAGAAAGAAAAAATATATAAAATATATCTAGAGTTGTTTGGCAAACATGGTATTAGTAAGTATATAATGAAAACTATGTTACCAATAATAAACAATGAGCTTCAAAGATTGTTAAAAGATAGTGCACCATTCAAAGTTGAAATCAAGATTTCAGATAAGAATGATGTTGAGTTCTACATGATAGACAATTCTACGGGAATTGAAAAATTGCTTAATAGCGGGTCTGGATACGAAAAGACAATTTCATCTCTAGCCATAAGATCCGTTTTGTCTAAAATATGTTCGCTTCCAAAACCAAACATTATAGTAATGGATGAGGTGTTTGGTAAAATATCAAATGACAATTTAGAATTAGTTGGCAATTTTTTCTTCAAGATTAGAGAATATTTTGAAAAAATATTTGTTATCTCGCATAACCCAATGATAGACAATTGGGCAGACAATATCTGCCAGATTAAAAAATCTGAAAATATTAGTGAATTAATTTAATTATCAAAAAAAAAATATTACCTTTGCAGAACGATATGACTAGATACTACTTAATTTGTAATAAGACTGGCATTACGCAAAATGAAATCATGCAAACATTTGGTGAAATTGTTGAGATTATTGCACCAAAATTTGATATTACAAAACAAGATATTACGTTCTATAGGACTAGAGATTCAATCATGTTTCATTTTATGAGCGAGATGAATTGTCAACATATTGATAGTAAACTACGTGAGCCTCTAAATTCTATTTATAATGTTTATTTTTTGACTGTTGTAGATGATTCATCTGTGTTAAGCTTCCGTGATAAAGAAGAATATGAATTATTTATCAATATAACTAATCCAACAATCTTTGATTATTATGATGATGAAGATGATGAGGATTATGAGTATAATACCATTTGTAACAACAATTTTACCGATGGTGTGTTCAATATGGATACTATCTTGGACAAGATAAATGAACAAGGCATATCCTCTCTCACAAATGAAGAAAAAAAATTTTTGGAACAAATATGAAAGAAAAGAAAACAACAATTCCATTTAATCAAGCTGAAATTTCCTCATATCTTAAAGATCTTAGAAAGATCGAAGTTATGACAACTGAGCGTGAAAAAGAAATTGCAGATTTGATGCGTTCAGGTACACTTACGCCTAGCCAGGTTTCAAAGATTAACGAAGAGCTTGTTCGTGGTAATCTTAGATTTGTTATTACAATTGCTAAGCAATATCAGAACCAAGGTCTTGATCTTCCAGATTTGATCGCTGAAGGCAATATAGGTCTAATGAAAGCAGCTCAAAATTTTGACTGGAATAAAAACCTTAAATTTATTTCTTATGCTGTTTGGTGGATTCGCCAGTCAATCCTTTACTCTCTCAATGAAAATGCTAGAACGATAAGGCTTCCTGTAAATGTCGTACAAGATGTTCAGAAAGAAAAAAAAGCAATAGAGAACGGTACTGGATTTAAATCTGATAAATATGCTAACTTACCTAGCATGATTTGGCTTGATAAGCCAATAAATGAAGATGGTGATACTCTGGTTGATGTCATTTATAATAATGATGCTAGTAGACCGGATGAATCATTCAATAGTACCAAGGTTCTCAGGGATAAACTTTTTGAGCTTCTCGGTAGCTTGGATGACAGGGAAAGAACCATAATTGAAGATTATTACGGACTAACAGGTTCATGTAGAACTCTTGAAGAGATTGGACAAGACTTTGATCTAACAAAAGAGCGTATTCGTCAGATTAAGGAGAAAGGATTGCGTAAACTTAGGAATGGTACGGCAATTCTTTTTGACTATATATAAAAATAAAAAATAGACTATTTATGTGATAGTCTAATAATTTTCTAAACTAAAACTTTAAAAAAAATGAGGCAATTCATTAAAAACTATTTTACAGAGATTGTGCTTGCGTTTATGATTATGACACTGCTTAGTGTTTGTTCGACGAAAGGTCAAATATCTAAAATAAATAAAGATATTGGCAGGATAAAAGACTCAACTTACACTAAAGTTGAACTGGATAAAAAATTGACCATAATGGGCCTTGAATCTGAAAAAAGAATGATCCAAGCAACAGATAGAACACTTCTAGATGTTTCTCGTCAAAACGCGATTGACGAAGAGTTAAAAAAACTAAAGTAATTATGAGTTGGATTAAAAGAAATTTTAAATCAATAATATATTTTTCGTTCATAGTACCAATAATCCTGGTAGCTTTGGTTTCAATATCACATGTCACAAATTGGTATGGTGTAACCAATCCGGCTAGTTGGTCAATCTATTTATCTGTTGCTGTAGAAATTGCTGCCTTAGCTGCTTTGGCAGCAATTTCTGCTGAGATGGGTAGTAAGGTATATTTTCCGTTTGCTATTGTAACAATAATCCAATTCGTAGGAAATATCTTCTACTCATACACATACATTAATATAGAGAGTAAAGAATTTAAAGACTGGATTGACCTAATAACCCCTATTGCGGAGTTATTTAATATTGAAAAAACAGATATTGTTGGTCATAAAAGAATACTTTCTATGTTCTCAGGTGGAATGCTACCTTTGATATCGTTGTCATTCCTACATATGTTGGTTAAATTTAGATCTAGTAAAATGGAGCCAGCAGAAGTTGTTGAAGAAAAACAAAACGATGATGTATCTGGGTTAATTGATAAAATTAAAGAGCTAGAAAAAAAATTATCTGAGTTGAAACGAGTCCCAAACCCAACAGAACCCGAAATTAAACCAGAACCAACGCCAGAGCCAACACCAGAGCCGACTCCAACAGAAACTGAACAGGTATCCGTAGTTGATGATATACCATATACATCCGAAACAACACCTGAAGTTACACAACAGGAATTAGAGGTCCCTAAAGAGGATCCTCTTATACCAAAAATAAAGCGTTTAAGTTATACTAGGAGGAATGGCTAATATCGTTGAAAACTACGTTTCTAACAATTACCAAAAGAGTAAAACTAAGAAACAGATCATATTAACACACACCTCCAGGAATATTACGGATTATCTCAATTCGGTACTTTATCGTAATAATGGCGATTACGATAAGGTACCGAATTTTGTTATATCAAGGAATGGTGATGTATACAAGTTATTACCCGATAATGCATATACCAATTTTTTTAAAAAAACGGATATGAATAAAAACTCTGTTATAATAACTCTAGAAAATTTAGGGTGGCTTGAAAAAATTCCCATAGAAACAGGATTTGTTAATTGGATTGGAGATATTTATAATGGAGACATTTATGAGAAAAAATGGCGTGACTACTTTTATTGGCAGCCATACACACAAGATCAAATTAATTCTTGCATAGATGTCATAAGAGAAGTAACAAATAGTTTAAACATAAACCAAAAATTTATAGGCCATAATACAAAAATAGATTATGCCGAAAAATATGAGGGGGTTATAACGTATAGTAATTTTAGTATGGAAGTTACAAGTTTAAGCCCTGCTTTTGATTTTAAATTTTTAAAAAACCAATTAGAAAAATGAGCGACTCAAGGTATGAAGAAATACGCGGTCTTTTATCTGCATCAAAAAGATTATTAGGTAAAGACAGAGTAAGCGAAAGTAATGAAATTCTTAGTAATTACTTATTGACAGAGCAAGACTCTTCAGATTTAAGACAAAGAATTAATCCTTTAAAAAGCATAAAAAAAAGCTTTAAAAAGGAAAAAGGTGATGAAGATACTGAAGATAAAAAAGGAGACAAACAGCAATCCTACAGAATTTCTGGTGGTATATTAACTATGCATGGAACTGATCGTTCGCAGTTGGAACTTACAACAGACGAGAAAATTGCGTTCCAGGAGACAATGGATGAATTTATAGAAGACGTTTCATCATTAGTTAATTTTGATGCCTTACATATTTATCAGAATGATGTAGAATGGGGGGGTAAGATTATTGATTTTGATTTAGATTTCTATTTTACGATAGGGGAAAATAATGGAATTTACATAAATGGAGATATGATCAAAATTGATGAAGAGTTCTTAGGTATGATAAATGACTTACAATCTTACTATGAAAAATTTAAAGCTAAGTGGTCAAAAGTAACTGCTGCTAGAAAAAGAACATCGCCTAAAAATATGGGAGTATGAAATTAAAATCTGCTAGCAATCTGCTAAATATAATAATATATACTGTTGTTATTTTGAGCCTTTTATATACTGTGTATCTGCTACGCAAAATGAATAACGATAGTGTTGACAGTGCTGATGAAATAAAAAGAATCAAGACAGAATTGGATTCAATTCATTCTGAGAACAAGCACTTACTAACTAAGATTGAAACTTATAATTCTGAAATTACAGAGATAAATAACAAAATTGTTAGTACATATTCTAAAATCGACATAATAAACAAAGATATATCAACAATAAAAACAAACACAAGTGAAAAAATTAATTCTATCGATAGTTTTAATAATTCAGACATTTATATGTTTTTCTCAACCAGATACGAATACGATAAAAATAAATGAGCAGACAGCAAAATTAATAATTAAAGAACTGATCGAGAAAGATTCTACCGAGAAAATATTAGGTAAATATGAAGATAAGATTTTAGTTCAGCAAGAAATTATCGGTTTGAAAGATAGTGTTATATTCATGATGGATAGTATTAATACAAACTATTTAAAAGTTATAACAAATAATAAGGCACAAATGGCTCAGTATAAAGAAATAAATGAAATCGCATTTAATCAGCTAGAGCAACAAAAAAAGAATATGTTTTGGTACCGGCTTTCAGCTTTTTTTAACGTGGTTAGTACATTTGTGATTTTAATTATAAAATAATATGGCATTAACAAATAGTGACATAAAAGATATTGAAGTGATCGTCCGCAAAGAAGTTAAAGATTTCTTAGGGCAGAATACTATTAAGCAATATGAGGATAGGCTTTTGGATACCATCTCAAAAGAAATTCGTGATGGGAAACTGGAGGGGGATGTCAAAGACATCATAATAAAAGTTTTTCGTGAGTTCTACTACCAAATGTGGGCTAATAGAGGTCAATGGGAGCCAAGATTAAAAAATGCGTAATGTCAAATTTACTACAAACATTTAGTGATACGTTAAGGGAGAAAATATCTAATTCTGGGGCGTTATCCACGCCTGAGGGAGCCGGAATGTATAACTCAATAACATCTAATCTATCTGAAAGAAAATTAGACTGTAAAGATCCTAAGAATAAAAAAGCCTGTGCTAAGAAAAAGTTAGAAAGTAAAGAAGCTACCGCTAGTGGGGGTTCTGGCCAATATTCTGCGCCTATAAATTTTGAATCGAAAAAAACTGAAGCGAAAGAAGCTGTAGGGGCGTCATCCTCTGGTTCATATGAAACACCGGCAATGTGGGCTAAATCTACCAGTAAAAAAGATTGGAGGGGGGCTAAGAAACCTTTATATCCTGGGGGTAAATTTGTTACGGTTAAAAAGAAATGTAAAAAATATCCATACTGTAATCAAGGAGATATTAACGCATTAAAACTAACAGAAAGAAAACAATTAGTTAATATTTTGAATCGAATTTCAGAAGAAAATCAGATTAATTTTTTTCAACTGTATAAATTAGTAGAGAAAAATTTGAATAAAATATATCTATAAACTATTTATATATAAATAATTAATTGATGAGATACGATAGAATAGCACAACAAATTATAAATGAGGCTTTGGAAGATAAAGCAAACTCTCTAGTTTCCCGTTTAAAGGAAAGATTAAATAATGAGCAAACTGACGATAGTATAATTAATGATGAGCTTCATGGCCGTCAGCGGGAGCTAGACATGAATAAAAATGGTAAATTGGATAGGGATGATTTTAAAAGGTTAAGGAATAAAAAGTCAAAAAATAAAAAACATAATATAAATGACGAATTAAAAGGCCGTCAGCATAAGATAGATTTAAATCGTAATAACAAATTAGATCGAGAAGATTTTGAAATGCTTAGAAATAGAGGTAAAAAATCAAAGAAAAAGACGATGAAAATGACAGAATCTGAACTTAGATTTTTGATATATAATATTGTTTCTGAGCAAAAAAAAGCAAAAGGTTTAGCTGAGACAGAGAAAGTTTTAAAAAAATCTAAGCAGGAAAACAACCAGGCTATTAAGGATGTTGCTAAAAAAATGAATGAGTACCTTAAAGATGGATCTAAAGGTAAATTTGATCCAAACCCTAAAGGATTTCCAAAGGGTAATGGTGAATTAGCTAAAATGGATAAGAAAGCCTATATCCCTTCAGATGCTGTTGATGAATATGTTGACGCATTTTCACATCCTGGTATGACAAATTTAATACCAGATGAAATACATTTTGATGATGAGAGAATAGCGAGATATTTAAAAGGTGATGCTAAATCAGGTAATTCTCAAAAATATGCAAATGCGGTTGAAAGTGAATTGGGTGAGAGAATGATGAAAAATTATAAAAACAACTATTACGGCCAGGAACAAAAAAATGCGTCATATAAAAGATATCCTACACCTATAGATTATGCTGGTAGTAAATTAGGGCCTAAGGGTGCTTTAGGTAAAGCTAAAACTAAAAAGACATCTCAGGATATATTAGCTAAGTTAGAATCTAAAAATGAGTCTGAAAAGACAATATTACATGAAGAGTTCAATAGAATTAATGTTTTAACAAATTACACAAAACCAACACAATAGTATTTAATTTAATTATTTTTTTTATTATATTAATTCCATAGACTTATCTATGGAATTTTTTTTTAAATGGCGAAAAACATAACTAAAGAAGATATCGAAACCTGGTTAAGCGTTAATAACTTAATACCAGAAAAAAGTGAACTTTTTTTAGATTTTTTAATCTCTCTTACTAATCTAATAAAAAAAACATATCTTGGAGGAACCTCTGTTCCTGTTGAGACAAGGATCACGACATCATTAAACGATAACATTAACCATTTTAAATGGTGCTGGAACAATACCATTCAAAATTTTAAGAAAGAAAACATCTATTTCAGAGAAGAAGGTGAGCATTATGAATATTTTAAAACTCTTTTCTTAGAGATTTATTATTCTCATGATGAAGCCAAGTTAAAAAATGAAATAATTCGGTATTTCTCAGGCATTTTTGATCACTACAAGCCTCATACCAAATATGAATTAGACTTATGTTTGAGATTTTATAAATTGTTGGACAAAAATATTATAAGATAAATCTTTACAATAAACATAAATTTAAATAGAATTAATTATGGAAAAATTTATTAATGAATTAAAAGCTAAAACTGAGACTATATCAATGGAACTTCGTAAGTTTAGTCAAGGTAATGATAGTGCTGGAACCAGAGCTAGGAAGCTTGCCCTTGAAATTAAGGAAGATATGTTAGCATTAAGAAAAACAATCTTAGAAGAAAGAAAGAATAAAAATGATTAATCTTTGTTTGTTTTACATACTTGTTTTTTCGATATTGGCAATTATAAGATTGTTTGCTATCATTATATTTTCAATACTTAGTACACCGGCGAAACATGTTAAGTTAACAAACACAGAATTAATTTTCTATGGTATGATGTTATCATACATAATAACCTACGTTATTTACTAGCAATGAAATTATATGAAAATTTAGAGCAAATTTTACCTTATTTAATTTCTATAAGGAAATTGGATAAGTTTTTGAGCATAGATGTCTCTTTCCCGGAAAAATGGAAACTCATTAAGAAATTTGTTGACAAAGAAACAGTTGCAGAACAGAAACAAATTTCTGAAGGCTACAGGACTTTTTCTTTTTTTTGTGAATTAAATGATTTATCAATGGAATCACAATTTGACAATATTAAAGGTCTTATTCAATATAATAAGGAAAATGAAGCAAAAGAATTGTTATTGGTGCAGAAAAAAAATGAGCTGGATACCTTTTTCAGTAAATACCCAATAAGCGATTTATACAATCTAACTTTTGATATAAAGAAAGATACTACAAAAATAAACAATGAGCAGATTACAGAAACTACAGAACTGGCTGAACAGTGAAAAACAAAAAGACCAAGCCGAGCTTGAAAAAGAAAAGCAAGAATTTGCAAAATCTTTGGCTGGATTGAAGAAATCACAAATTTTGGACGAAGAACCTAAACAACATACCTTATGGACAAAGATAAAAAAAGTTTTGATGGGATTTTAGGTAAATTAGCTTTAATCTCAGAAGGACTGGATCAGCTATATACCGGTAATAAAACAGTTGTTTTTGAAGTGTCAAAGGATGATTTTAATTCAACTATTAATGAACTTACCAATGTTATTGGTAATGAAGATAAAATGTTTAAAATTGTTATATCTAACATTGAATTCATTTTTGTTTTAAATGAGTAGTTGATACTCTATACAACATATCTCTACTATATCCTAGTTTTTCAAACATATCATACAAATATTTTTTTTGTGCAATATCAGTATCTCGTACTAGTATTGCATTTTTTTTATTGGTATTTAGTAAGTAATCTTCAAGTGTAGAAATAAAACGATCAGCATCATCATTTGATTTACAGCTAAATAGAATAAAAGAATCATCATCCTGGATAATAATTTTATTATTTAGTTTGGAAATTAATTTAATTGAATTACCTTTGAGGTATGAATTAACAATTTGGACTAGAGTTAATTTTTCCTGGCTATTTATTTTTTGGATTTTTTCAATTAATTTAAAGTCAGCAATTTTTTTTATAGAAAAATTGTCATTTTCAGATATGACAGGAATATTTCGACCTAAGTCATCTGATTTATATATAATGTCATCACTTTTTTCATTTGAAATTAATGCCAATTCAAAATAAACCGCTCTTCCATTTTCTATTTTTTTATCAAAAATAATAGAATTGCTATCAGATAGTTTCTTTTCATAAAATTTATTCGCACCATCTTTAGTCTTAAACCTTTTTAATATTTTTCTTAGTTTTTTGTTTTTAAAAACAACTACAGAGTATTTTTTATCCATATATAATATTTTTTGTGTTGTTAAAAATTAAAAAAAATGTCATTTACACATAAAACACAATATAAAAGCATGAAAATTTTTTTTAAAGTATTTCTAATTTTTTTACCAATTTTTGGTTATTCACAATCTAATAAATATGTTTGTTTCACCGGCGGAATCGGTCCTAGAGTTCCTACCGCAAATTTCACCTTTAGAGCTGAATTTGAAAATAAATTTGAATATTTCAAGCCAATAGTTGAATGTAATTCAAATGTAGATCTAGTTCTAAAAAACAATGTTGAATCGGATCGTTGGAGAATTTTTAGTACTCTAGTTGGCGTTGAATATACCAGGGAAAACCTATTTATTAGAGGACTAATAGGTACTGCCAGCGATTTTGAAGTTGGACTAAACGCTAATTTTTGTAAACTGGCCATAGGTTATCAGAATTATAGAAATTTTAGACTTTATGATGGTGACTATAAAGTGGTAATATATTCTAACTTTAGTGAAAAATTCTTTGTTAAAGGAATGTATGTTACATCACTATCGGATATTAATCGAAATGGTGGTAGTCTTGGATTTTATATGCTACTTAATTAAGTTAATAATATACTTAATTATCACTATATTTCCTAAGATAATTGTTCCGGCTAAGTATATAGCTAAAGCTATTTCACCAAAATTAGAGTTGTAGTTTTTTTCTTTACAGCTTGTACATCCTTTAGTTTTCATATAACATTAAATATATTTAATTGTTATATTAAAGTAAATTGAGAATAATAATATGAGTAAAATTGAGGTCGATATATACTTATCTGGGGTTAAAAACTTTTTTGAAAAAAATTTAGAGTTATTTGAGAAAATAGTTGGCGATATGGAGCACGAAATATTTTTTGATAAAGTTCGTGAAATCGCAAACAAAAATTATAATAATAACGGTGATCCAACGTTAACTATTAAACAATTAGAGTCAATATCTAATGTTAGGTTTGAAAATCCGCCTGATAGCTTTAAAATTGTTAAATTTTCGGTCTCAGGAAAAAACTTTAATTTTTCTTCAAATTAAATTTGCAATTGTGAATACGATTATCGTATCTTTGCAGCACAATTAAAAAACAACGACACATGGCAGCACCAATTGAATTTGAAACACTCAGAACTAACGTTCCGTCTATTTTCACAACCTCACCATCGCCAAAGCTTTCGAGCAAGTATGTTTTCGTCCCAACAATAGATATTCTTGAGAAGTTTAGTGCTGAGGGATGGGACATCTTTAGTGCAAAACAAACTGGTAGGGGCCAATATTCTAGGCATGAGATTAGGCTCAGGAACGGAAGTGTTCCAAAAGTTGTTGGTGATAGCCTGTTTGAGGCTGTAATATCTAACTCACATGATGGTAGCAACATTCTTTCAGTTAAAGCTGGTCTTTTCCGCCTGGCTTGTTCTAATGGTCTGACAGTGCCCACATCACTTAGTGGTACAATTACTTTGAAGCACAAGTACTTCGATGTATCTGAAGTTCGAAAACTTACAGATAATTTCGCTGAAATGCTACCAATGATTGAGGGAAATGTCAAAGAAATGATGTCAAGGATTATGACTGATGATGAACGACATGAATTTGCTAGAAAAGCAATGAGTCTAAGGTGGCCAGAAGAAAGGATTCCTGAAAATCTTTCACCTGAAAGACTTGTAAAGCCCAATAGGAATGAAGATGTTGTTCCTAATCTCTGGAACACATTTAATACACTTCAGGAAAACTTTGTACGCGGAGGTATCACATATTCCACCGGAACTCAGAGACGTACTTCTGTTCGATTTTTGACAGACATTAAACTCATCAACAATATTAATACAGGTCTTTGGAAGATGGCTGAAGAATATCTTCAATAATAAACTGTAAGTTAACCGCTTAAATGGGGGGATATGCAAAAATATCCTCCCAAATTTTTCATTATGAGTTTTTTGAAAAAATTTTTAAAAAAAATAAATAAAGAGTCGAAATACGACTATTCAACCATTACGATAAATGGTACGTTTAACAAATCTATATTTGAATTAGATAAATTTAAAATAGTTGTAGCTCAATATCAGCAAAGTTCGGATAATGACTCTAAAATCGTTGGCTATGAATATATTTTAGAATTTGGTAAAAATATATATTTATATTTGAGTAGAGTACCGGCAAACCCTAGTATGGGTAAAGATTGGAATTCGGATGAAAATTCTTGGTATTCGTTAACAATAATATTTCAGCAAGAAAATTTAGAATTTGTAAAAATTCTGATAAATAAACTAAATAAAAGTAAAAATTATGGATATTAGTCCTGATAAGTTAAAAGAGTTACTAAACTCAGATAAAAAAATCCTTGTTGAGTTTTATGCTCAATGGTGTGGGCCATGTAAAGTTCTTAAACCTGTTTTTGAGGAAGTTATGGAAAAACTTGAGAATGAGGGTAACGAAACTAAATTGTATACTTTTGATGTAGATACTGATATAGAATTATCAATGTCTTTGGGTATAAGAAGTGTTCCGGTAATTAAAGGATTTTACTCAGGTAAAGAAGTAAAATCTAAAATAGGAATAACGTCTAAAGAAGAAATAACTAAAATGGCGACAATATGGGGGGAGAACTAGTTTTATTTACAATGAAATCGTGTCCATACTGCACGATGATGAAAGATATGTTGACAGAGAATAATATCTCTTTTCACGATAGAGATATTGATCTTTATCCGGATGAATTCGAATTATTCGTTGAGGCTGTGGGTGGGAACGAATATGTGCCATCTTTTATGATAATAAAGACAGACGAAAAAGGTAATCTTGATAGCGAACTATATGCTCCGGATCAACATTATCATGGTATAGATGAAGGGATAGAAATAATAAAAAAGAAATTGATACTAGATTAATAGATCAATAGTATCAATTTCTTTTTTCAACCAGGGTTTCTCCATCATGGGGTTTAATACCTCGCCTGTAAAATCATATGAATTATATTCACTAATAAATTTAGTGTAATCTAGATCGAATAAATCTAGTATTGCGGACTTTATTTTTTCATTGTCTCTAAGAGATACAGACTTGACCTGTAATTTATCTTCGAATTCATTTTCTTTATGAAAAGAAATACACATCTCAGATGTGTTTGTGCCGTCCATTATATTATATGCAATATATTCAAAGTATAATAATAATGCTCTGTTAGTTTTTAACCCATAACCATGTGGGAATTGGGAGGACAAAAGATCTGGAGTATGAATGGGGATCAAACCGGCAGGTACGCAAATTGTGTTGATTGAAGGCCTTTCAGTATTGTATAGATTTATTTCGCAAGAAGTTACTAAATCGTCTTCATTAGATGCCCGAATAAAATTTACAAAACTTAGTTCTTTTGGATAGTTAGCTTCAGATATTAAATCTGAATACTTATCGGTAAATTGAATAAATATTTCTGTGAGTTTTAAACTCTTTTTTGTGTTAGTACATCCTAATATGACGAAAAAATTACCTTGATCTATGACTGTTATCTGAGTTGCTGTGTCTGGGCCTAATTCATTTAAGATATATTCAGCCAATAAATTAACGATAGTTTGTTTTGTTATGTTATTTGATAATCTCATGATTATTATTTTTTTATAATTTTACATTAAAAAAAAATAAGTATAAATATAACATAAAAAAAACCGCAACAATTATTGCGGTTTTTTTATACTATCTATTGTTATAGTATTTTTTAACAGTACGTTGGATATCTTCTTTTAACTTTTCTGTTACACTCTTTGTTGCCTGTTGAGTATTTGTTGTTGTACTGTTAGTTGTTGGTTGTTCGGCATTATTGCCTTTGTTTTTGCATCCGCATCCCATATTTAATTTGTTTTAGTGTTAGTTTATTTATTGCAATAATATTTATATTTATAAATATATAAATAGAGCAAAAAAGATTAAATTGAAAATTCGATGGAAGATAAAGAAACTATATCATTAACCAGTGCAGAATATCGTAAATTATTAAAATTTGCTGGGGGTAATCCAAGATTAGTGCTTAAGTTACCAAAGATAAGGAATAAAAATATTATAATAACAGACAGTCTAGATTTAAGTCGTTCAAATATTGATAACTTAGAAGGTATTATTGAAGTTAAGGGTTACTTAAATATTAGTAATACCAATATTTCAAACATCAGTCACATTAAGGTTGGTAGATATACATCAGATTCAAATACACCTTTAGAGCGTAAAAGATTACGTAAAATTAAGCAAGACCGTCTTGAACAGCTGAAATTATATGAAGTTAGAGGTCTATTTAATATAGAAAATGATACAGAAGAAAGTAATAAAGTTAATGCGTTATATGAGTATTTTGTTGATGAGAACATAATTGACCCTGAATATCAAGACAAGATATTAGCCTTAGAAACTAATTTAGAAGAATTACAAGGTCGATTAGAAAGTATTGGTGAAGATAACATTATTTACGGAGAATTGAAAGAACGTATTGATGAAATTGAAAATGAGATTTATGAATTGCACGAAAATAATTTTGGATTATATTCTATCTTCCCAGTTAGATATGGTTCGAATCGTGACTATTATATTGTGATTGAAGGTGAGAACACTACTGCCTATGATAAGACATTCATAGTACTTACTGATGACGAATGTACACAATATGCGACAGAAAATATTAATAGCTTATATGATGATATGGATATGTCAAATATGGATCTTGATTATTATGTTGACGGTGATGAAGTTAGAGATTCTTTTGAGGGTACCATAGATGAATGGGTTAGAGAGTCTCCGGAATCTTATTTAGATGAGGATGATATGGAACTAACTGAAAGTCAGATGAATGAAATTGACATATTAAGAAGTGAAGCAGAAACAATAGAGTATAAAATTGGTGAATTGGAAGATGAAGATGAAATAGAGGAACTTAGAGATAGGTTAACCGAGATAGAGTCTGAAATAGAATCAATTGAAGAGGAAAAAACTTATTCTGAAGAGGCTATTGAGAACTATGTCTCTAACTGGTTGGATAGTATAAAAGATGACCCGGTTAGCTTTTTAAAGGAAATGGGCTATGATTCCAAATTTATAGCTGGATTTGTAGATAAAAATGCTTGGGTTATGGATGTTCTTCGAAGTGACGGCGAAGAACAATATATTTTACATGGTGAAGGGCCTTTAGGTTATTCTGTTATTAATAGAGTTGGATATCATATATATTATGAAGATGGCGGTTCACTTTAAAATTAGTAAAATATTATTTATCATTATGAACTAGAATATGATTTATGAGTAAAATTAAATTTATTATGGATACAGATTGGGTTATCCAGGAGCCGATAGACTTTGAACATAAGCAGTATGTTTTATTGGGGTATCTAAAAAAAATTGATGCATTAATAAATGAGCACAAATTGTATCCAACATTTATAGAAATATCGTTGCACTTAGCTAATCTACACGCTATCATGCACGAACATATGATGGTTTATACTGATAAAAAATTTAAATCATACGATGATGAAGTTATATTACAAGATTTGAGTTTTAAAGAATTGCCAGAATTTAACGAGGTTGAGCAGATAGAAATTATTAACTCAGTTAAATTTTCTACTATGAAAATTTATGAGTATTTTGAGATAGTTAGGCATTATTGGTCGTATATCTATGATAATATCGAATTAATTCCTAAGAGGAATAAAAATAACATAAAAAATTATAACTTTGGTGTGATAGTTTATGTTGATGAAACGGATAATAATGTATATATTTGGGAGTATCTAATAACCAAAAATGTATTTACTATCGCGGAGAACAATACTGACTTAAATTTGATATTTTCTGGGGACTCTAAGTCATATGATCTGGACTATCATATTTCTAACTCAACAAAGTTGATAACAAAGAATAAACGAAAAGCACCGGTATTTTTTGTTAAAATACCCCAAAGTTTCCCAATAGAAGAGACATTGGCACCGCTTTTTAAGCGTAAAGTTATGTCATATATTATGCAGTCGGTTAAGATTAATGAAATCAAAAAATTAACTTAAATATATGAATAAAAACGTAGATCACCCGGAGCACTATGGGGGTGCGGACAATCCATTTGAAGTAATTAAAATCATAGAACACTACAATTTAGACTTCCACAATGGAAATGCTTTGAAATACATAGTTAGATCCGGCAAGAAAGATCCAAGTAAAGAAATTGAAGATTTGGAGAAAGCTGTATGGTATCTTTCTCGAAAGATTAACAAATTAAAAGAAACAAAATAATATTATGATCCTAGAATTTTTTAAAAAAACATTTTCAAAACTATTTAACCGAACTAATCCTATTACGAATAACTATGTGAAGGATTTTTCTGAGACAGAGCTTTTGGCTAAGCCGGTTAAAAAAAAGTCTTACAAACCTAGACGTAGGCCTAAAGTTTATCCGCCAAAAACGTCTTAATTGATTTTTTGCGATAGTTATAATTATGAAGACATTTATAACTATAATTCTATTTGTAACAAACTTTGTCGTATCATTAGCACAAGCTGTTGATACGACAATTTTTGTTTGTAGGGGTGATACTTTGCATCTAACTAACGAGCAGCACTTAGGTGGTACTTTAAGGCAGAATGGCGTAGTATACGTTATTGATAGTACGACTTGCGACTACAGCACAATACCTGAGGATTATGTTTTTGATCCCCCATATGACTCTCTATCTTACTCAGAGACATACATTTTAAATTTTGATTCTATTGGAACAGTATACCTAAAGAAAGCCGATTATGACTTTAATGGGCTTGTATATTTTAGCCATTACAAATATATCGTTAGGGGCTGTAGGTTTCCTGATCACCCTGGTAACGATACTATTGTCGTTCAGGATAGCATCGTTAATTTTAGCCGTAGCTTGGCTTACAGGGCGATATTAATAACACCCTTTGGTGTCGTACTCTCGATACATGATAGTCCATTAGACGCCGAATATTTGGCTAATATAAGGGGAAGAAATAGGGGGGGGTTAAATGTATATTATCTAATAGAATATAGAGATGGTGTATATTATGGCGTGAAAATGGTTTTATTATAATTTTCCCATTTATATGTGTAGTCAACATTTTCTACACAATAAGATCCGAAACTATTTTTTTTGGCCTTACCTGTGTTATAGTAGCTACACGCTATTTCCCATGATCCGTATCTATCGTAAAGATATTTTAAAAGTTTCATGCTAATTTCTACATTAAGAGATATGTCGTTTTTAAGTTGTTCGTTATCTATATCTCTTTTAGTAATAAATTCTGCTGTTGATTCTCTTAATTGCATTGGACCCACAGCTCCTACTGATGAAATTAATGCTGGGTTATATTTTGAATCGAACGGGCCTCTATACCTGGTTTCCAGGTACGCTATGTTGAATGCAATGTATGTAGGTATCTGATACTCTCTTGATTTCTCGCGGATGGTATTATACATCTTAATTGAAATTGGGGAATCATCTTTTTGATGTTGGATAACTTTTGGAACGGGCTTATTCGTTAATAATTCAGATATTTTTTTATAGTAACCAATAGTAAATCCGATAAATAATGCGACAGTAATCGTTAAAATGTTTTTTAGTTGTTTCATAGGCAAATGTTTTTTTTTACATGAAGTTATCATGCGTGTTATTATTTGTCACCAGTAAAATTTAATTGATTATTTAGGTGTTATGAGGTCATCTTATCACCTTTCTTAATTCCTAGTTTTGCGCAAGTGCCACCGGCAACTTCTAGAACTAAATTTCCGTAACCACAATATGTTTCACAGCTATCTGTAACACAGGGGGGGCAGTTCTCGTGTATTTTGGTAATTGTACCTTTTTGTATAAAAATAATATCTAGAGATATTATGCAATTTTTCATCCAGAAACAATGGACATCACTTTCATCTTCAACAAAAAGCATTCCATTATATTCTTCATTAAACTTTTTATTCATCATACCCTCACTTCTTTCATCAGGGCTAATGGCTAATTTAACATTAAATTTATTATTATTTATTTTTAATAACATTAATAATAAATATTTTACTTTTTAAAAATAATATATATAATAGTTATATTACTTAATTATGAATGAATATTCGGGAATAATTTTAAAAAGTAAAGGCAAAATTCTTTTATGTAAAAGAAGTCCAGATGCTTCACGTCCTAATGAATGGTCAGTTCCTTCTGGTAAAATTGAGGATAATGAAACGCCTATTCAGGCAGCATATCGCGAATTTTATGAAGAAACAGATATTGATCTAGATAAAGAAATATTTTTTTTGGATAAAATAAAAAATATAAGTAGACGAGGATATTTAGATAGTGTGGTATATATTTATTGGGTTGAATACGACAAACCAATTATACCTGATTTAAAAAAAGCTAAGGATGGATTTGAGCACACTCAGTGCGGATATTTTTCGCCAAAAAAATTACCGTCGCCAATTAGTGATGAATTAACACATCTTATATTTAAAGCATTATCTATTAAAAAATGACAATAAGTAAAATCGGTGGAGTTTTTTTCACAGCTATAACAACAGTTAATTCTGTTACTAGAGAGCGTAGTGAATATTTGGGTGGGGCGAATGTTCAAAATCCTCCCGCCTATATTTGTTGGGCGAACAATGATACTACAGTGGGGGAAGGGTTTAACTTATATAATATGACGGGCCAAACCGGAACATTTGGTTTTAGTACAAGAATAGCTGTGCCAGGTTCGTTCAATATTAATTATACTCAAGGAATTGATTTTCATCCATCAAATAGTATTTTGGCGTTAGGCGGGCTTTCATCACCACGCCTAAATATGTATTCATTAACAGGAGGGACGTCCCCACTTGGAACACTATTAACTAATCCATCAGATATCACAACAGTAATCACAAGTACTGTTAATAAACTCAGGTTTAGCCCGGATGGTAATGTTCTAACAATTCCTATTGCTGATAGTAATTGCTTTGCATCATATAATGTAACAGGTTCTACATCAAATCCTCCGTTAGGTACAAAACTTTCAAATCCAGGGTCATTCCCAACAAGTGCGACATTTTGCCTTTGTTGCGGTTGGCATCCAGATAGTAATTATTTAGCTATAGGGGCCACATCAGCAACAAACGATGGGGCATTAAATATATACCCTGTTTCAGGATCTCCTTTGGCTTATGGTACAAAAATAGTGATAGATACTTCAGGTGGTGATTTTAGAGATGTTAAATTTTCACCTAAAGGTGATATGTTAATAGCTTCCACAACAACAACAAACACTCCTGTTGCAACTGTGTGTATTTTCCCTTGGACAGGTAATGGTGTTGGTACAAGATATATAAATCCAACCACATTTATAACATCTGTATCAGCAGCTTTCAGTTCAGATCAGAAGTATGTGGCGTTAGCATTTAATTCACCACCAGTTTTTAGAATTTATAATTGGACTGGTTCAAATAATGCTGATTATGGTTTCGGTACAGAAATAACTCTTACAACAACTCTTCCAGGCACCAATCCTAGAATTATCAAATGGTTTGGAATTAATGATAGGTATATTATAACAGCAGGAGACACAACACCAAAAGCTAACGTTTATGTTTGGGGGGCAAATGGAGTTTCAGGTAATATAGCATATAAATTGGCATTACCTGCTCAAGAACCAACTAGAACATCATTAGATCTTGCAAATTCATTTGCATAAATAAAAAAAATAAAAAAACAAAAAAATGATAAATTCTGTTAGCGAAGAGCAAAAATTAAAAACATTAGCAATAAATACTGTAAGTAGAGAGCTCGAAGTAAATTCATACGATTTAAATATTCGTAATTATAAAGCAATTTTAGATTCGTTACCAACGGGCGAATGGCCTGTAGAGATTTTACAATATAAATATTTAGATATAGCCTCAGTTCCGCACGAACATGTTGAAAATGTTTCTAAATTTAATTTTAGAGATAGATTAGATTATTTACTAAGAACTGAAGTTAATGAACGGACTAAATCTTTTATGTTATATCAGGCAATGTATAATCAATTACCTGATGACAGGCTTGAAGAATTATTAACGTTTGCTTATAATTATATTACCACACCTCAAAATACAACACCCGTATAAACATATGAAATTTACAATTTTTACTGGGTTTTATAAGTAAAATAAATGATAGAGAAGATGTTGACACTTTGGGAAATTATTTAGATAATTGTATACCAAAAAAACAACTTGTTATTAGTAGTGATCGTGAATTACAACCTGTTATAGAAGAAATGTTACAAAGTAAAAGATTTTCCTGGTTTTGGTTTATCTTGAATAAATATCATGTTGTTGTAAATTTTTCTTAAAAACTACTTGACTAATCTGATAAATATTGATATTTATTGTTCGTTATATTGCGGAGTGGAAAAAGGGTTACTTCATTAGGCTCATAACCTAAAGGTCCTGGTTCGAGTCCAGGCTCCGCCACAAATTAGTTCTTTGATAGAAGATATTGGCCGTGTGTGGTCATTAAATAAACTGCGAAAGCAGGATAAAGTGGTTAGTATGCTAAAAACATACTACTGCGGCTTGTTACCGAGCTTGAGCACACAAGTGAGATATTATTATTCCTCAGTAGTTGAGGCCGACGGTGTAGGCGAAATGGAGTAATAATCCCGTAAATGTGGATTGCGGGGTTGAGGTCGGAAGACCAATAAGATTAACTCATAGGGTTCTTGCAAGAGATTAGGAATATCCAGTCTAATTATTGCGGTATCCAATGTAATAGGTGTCTTAAAACCGAAAGGTAATGTAGTATTTCAGGTGGTGCTGGTATTACGCTCCTTACAGATTACCAGTCTGTATCGAAGAGATGTCTTGAAGCATGATGATGGGGACATCATATCGAGTTGTAAAGTATTATTTAACTCAAAAGGTTAGATAGCTTTGACGGTAGACCGCAACTTGATTTTATCCACAACTTAACTAAAAAAGTTCATTATTTATGTTTAGAATGAATAACTACTGAATAATTATAGCAAAAGTGTCTACCGGACGCTACGAAAAGAAATGCCTACATAGTCACGAGCAGTTCGTGGCATATAATGACCGCAAGTTGTTATGTATTCTTACAAAATATCTCTAGGCCCTCGAAAGCTTAGTCAGTCTTGCCGGATTGAAGAGAATAGATTAGTAAGAGAGAGAGTAGCGTCAAGAATGTGTGACTCACATAAAAGTCGGCATTGGTTGCTACCATCCAAAAGATGTTAGTGGATATTAAGGGAACCAATAATCCTTATAAAGGCAACTGTTAAAAAGTGTAATCTCAGCTTTTTATTTTTTATTACCTCATTTTAGAAAATTGCCATAAATTTGTGGCTTAGTTATAATGACCGGCACTCTGCTGGTCATTTCTTTTGTAACATTTAAAATTAAAAAAATGGATTTCAGAACTAAAGCACAATTATTGGTAATCTCCGGATTCAAAGTAGATGATTTTTATGTCGGAAAATCAGGCAAGATTTATGTTATAAATCGAGGTTCTAATTTCATTAACTTCTCAGATGGATCAAATATATTGATTTGTAAATCAAGGTTAGGATTTACTTTTCTAAAGGGTAATCGATTAGAAAGCACTTTATCAAATATTGAAGAATATTTGCGTAATTTAGAGTATTTATATAAATATGAGAAAGAGGCAATTGATATATGAGACATTTTCTCAGCCGTCAAATTATAGTACTTATTTAGCTGATGATAATAGAGTTTATTCAACCTTTTCTGTCGATGGGTTTGAGTATATAATAGATGTATTATTTATTGAGGTTGAAGATGATTCTAATCGTTTAGAGTTAACATATGACGTACTAGTTGACTTAAGAAGTGTTGGTAGAAAATATAAATTAACAAAAAACAATCATCCTTTCAAATTAGCGTCTAATATAATTTGGCTTTTAGATTACCTTATGGGTCGTTATTCAGTTATTAAAACATATCAAAATTTAAAATCTTTTATTTGTATTAAATCAATTATTTATAAGCCTTTATTTATTTGGGATAAAGAATTTTTAAAAGCCATAAAATTTATGTTTAAAAATTCATTATCACCATATACTGAAAATGACTATAAAGAAGCAATAAATAAAAGAGATAAATTTTTCCGATATTGTATTGAAAAATATGTACAAGAAAAAGGTGTTAGAGTTAAATTTGAAAGCTGGTCGTCTTTTAAAGATCATATAACAGCAAGATTTATTCCTGGGTTAAAAATTTAGGTAGAATATTTTATTTATTCAGAAAAGATTTTGTATCTTTGTCCTATCAAAAAAAATGAACATGGACACAACAAAAATTTGCCGAGTAAAAATAATTCACGAAAAATTTGGTCTGATTTGCGATGAGACATTTTTAAATCCTACGCAATTTAAACTATTCCTTAAATCTATTGATGGGTGTCTAAATGGAGAAAACCACCTGAGATTTTTTAATGGGGAGGATTTTCTTATCAACATTCCAAATGTTGTATTAAAAAATTGTATAGTTTCCACCTCAGTCATAGCTAAACTTACTGATGGTGAAATTATACTTGAAAACCTACGTTCAGGCCTAGAACAAAAAGTGTGATATGAAAATAAAGATAATTGGAGATGCTCATGGTGAGCTGAGAAAATACAAAAAAGCAATCAAAGATTGTCACATGTCCATATGTGTTGGTGATTTTGGTTTTAAAAAAGAATGGACTTGGCATATCAAAAATATTGGACCTAATCATTGGATTAATCCTGGTAATCACGACTATATGCCTATGGCCGTAAAAGACGAATATCCGTCAACAGGCAATAGCAAATACTTTGAGGAATATTCAATTTTTACAGTTAGAGGTGCTGATTCTATTGACAAACATCATAGGGTTGAAGGTAAAACTTTCTTCAGTAATGAAGAGATGAGTTACGCTGAAAGCCTACAAGTTGTTGATAACTATCTTAAAATTAAACCTAAAATAGTAGTATCTCATGATTGCCCACAAAGAATTATGAGTATGCTATTTGGTTATACGGATAAATCTACAACCAGGCAAGCACTACAAGCTATGCTTGATGATCATAAACCGGATTTTTGGATCTTCGGACATCATCATCATTCTTTGAATGAAATAATTGATGGTGTTAGATTTATCTGCCTCGATGAACTTGAACAATACATTTTTAACTTTAATGACATTAATAATGGATAACGATAATATCATAAAAGATCTTGTTAACATGATGTTTAAACATGCTGAAGTCAATGTTACTTACGATGACGTAGTAAATAGGCAAGATGCATGGTATCATGATTGGACTATAACCGAAGAAAAAGAAAAATCGTTTAAACAAGAGGCAATTAAACATGTGCAGAAATTAAAAAAATGGCCAAAATATATTGCTGAAAGCAATGTTAATTTTTTTATTTGTAACTATGGTCTTAAAAGATCTGATTAGTGATATTTATTTAATATGGCCAAAATTATAATAACAACGGAACAATTAGCGACTCTCGTTAGAGAGCCATCTCAGGATGGGGAAGATCTTAAAACTAAGTTACATGAGATGTCAGTAATTTGTGAAAATTTGTGGCAAGTTATTGAATCTGAACAATATCAAATGACTGAAAATTTAAGAGATAAAATATCTGTATGCCATTCTGAGATAATTAACATTGCGAGAATTGTTAATTCTGGAGATATTAAGAATAATAAAAACCCCAATATAAATTTCGACGATTTAATTATAGGTACAAAATGAATGACAGGCTTTTTGAAGAATTACTTTGGAGATCAGAAAAATTAGGTTGTTATGGTGAAGTTCTGGACGAGGTTATTAGAACGAAAAACGCTGATCCGGCAAAAGAACTAGCGGATATTGCACAAGAAGTTTTAATTACGTTGTTTGGAGAAGAGGAATTATTTAATAAGTAGATTTTAGCAACTATTTACTTAATAGCTTTTACGCACTAAATAAGCGTAAAAGCTATTTTTTTATATGAAAGTCAAATTATCAGTTTCGGAGTTAGTACTATTTCATTTAGTGCAAAGGTTTGTATACCAGTATCATACACTATTTTCAGTACATAAAACGCATGGGGCCTTAGAAGACCTAACCAAATTATGGTTTATAAAAATATTCGTCAATAACGATTATTTCCAGAACATGCCAAATTCATATTTAGTTGATTATGAGATAGATCAGCTTAAAAATTTATTAATAGTGTTTAGAGGTGCTTTAACATACCATAGTTTTTATGTATCTTTAGACAAACCCATCAACTCGTGTGTAAAATACGCAAACAACGAGTTTTCGGAAGATGACATTAACATTTTTTCAATTGAATATTTACTATGAACAGAAAGATTACAGTAGAACTTATTGGCTACTATGGTAGCGATAAAACCCATGCTCAAAGTGCTTGGACATCCACAGACAGAGAAATCACAGATGAGAAACTTGAAAGGATGCCAGATCTATTGAAATATCTAGCAGAGCATAAACATGAAACACCTTTTGAGAAATCACTATTCCACTTTAATATAGAGGTGGAACAGGCCTCACACATCCACACATTAAAGCACAGGATTGGCGTTTCGGTAAATGGTGAGTCTGCAAGATACAAAGAACTCACAGACAAATTTTACATTCCTGAAGATTGGGAGGGAGTTAAAATAAATGACATCAGTGATATTCCTTATTTGGATATGAATAAAGTTTCAGTTGAAACTTGGGCAGATATGCTTAGAGTTTATACTGAATTGGGGAACTTTTTATATCACAGATCCGCCAGTGAACTAACACCTGTATTGACAAGAAAAAGGGCAAAGGAAAGCTCTCGTTTCTTTAGGACAATGAACTCTATGCTGACATTGGATACATCTTTTAACTGGAGATCATTTTATCATTTTTATATGCTTAGAGCCGATAAAACAGCTCAGCTTGAGATCCACATGGTTGCTGATAAGATGCTTGAGTGCATTAAAAATATACCAGGAAATCCTTTTAAATACACATTATCCGCTCACGGGTTGGATAAATAATTTCTTCAGATATTTATATAAAAAAATACTATTATGAGCAAATTTACGAAGGCTGACTTGATCAATTCATTGATCGGCGAGCAAGACACTGTTAAAATAACAAAAACTGAAGGTGTTGATATGTTTGTATCGGATATATTAACATCCAGGAATCAATCTCATGTTTTTCATTTACAAACAAAATCATATGCAGAGCACAAGGCGTTGGGCTCATATTATGAGGGTATTGGTGATTTAATTGATGGATTTGTTGAATCTTATCAAGGGAAATACGGCATAATTGGAAGTTTTGACTGTGAAGGTATTGAGAATTACAGTAGTTCAGAACAAGTAATCTCTTATTTTAAAGGCCTAGCAGATAACATCGAAATATCCAGGAAAGAGATAAAAGATTCTTATCTTCAAAATCAGGTAGATACTATATTGGAATTAATATATTCTACCTTGTATAAACTAAAATACCTAAGTTAAATTATGGAACAAACATTGTGTTTAACATCAAAAAACCAAGATACGGTTTTTTCAACAAAATTATCTAGAAATTTATGTGAAATTGCGACAAATGTTGGCCTTTATAGAATTCTTTGGAAACCTAATGCGGTTGGAATAAAAGCTGCCAGAGAATTGATAAAACCTATAAGCAGTGGCCTAGATAAATTAAAAGAACAAGAAGACGTTTATATAAACTCAGAAGATGAGAAGATAAAAACTGCTTACAAAGAATTTATCCCATTATTGGAGAATTATCTCAGAGCGTGTAAAATGTTTCCTAATTCTTTTGTTGATGTTAATTAACTGAAAGCCCCCACCTAAAATGGGGGCTAATTTGCTATTATATAATTTGTATGATTAAGTTAGTATCGGACTTCGAAATTAAATTATTTAGTTATTTAGATAAAAAATTAAAAAACAAGGATCTGTTTTCAGTGTCTAATGAAAATTATTTTGGAATGATATTATTCGTTCGCAAATATTTAAGATATTTCGGGATTTTGTACCCTAATTCTGACGACTATTATGGTATTAAATATTTGTGTTATAATATAATAGCAAAAAATAGAAATAAAAAATTAATTGATCTTGATTTTAAAGATTTGATTGGTCAAAAATTTAAAATTAGAAATCGCGAGTTACAAAATGCATTTATTCTAAATTTTTTAGAGTATGATTGTGTAGACGCTTCTACAATAAGCCGCTGGATTAATCAATCAGATACTGGGCTTAAATATGTATGTTATGAAAAAAGGTTTAGTGATGTGGTGCCTTTTTTTGCTTATGTAAATAATGAGAAATATAAGTTAAAATACAACACGGTAAATACTTTTGGCCGTAATATAAAGTTACCGAAAGGAATAACTGACGAAACTCGTCATGTTACGTTATTTGAGTTAGAGACCGTTATTAATAGTAAAATTGACAAAGATAATTCATTTAAAAAAGCCATATACGATCAACTTGCTGTTGATTTTACTAAAGGGTTTAAGTTAGGGGATGATCAGCAAAACAGATATTATATTTCAGCCCCACCAGATGAAGATACGGATATTTACTTTAAATTTACTAGTATAAGAAATGAAAATGAAAAAATTATTTTTGATATAAAAATAATCAATATAATAGATGCTGAAAACAACTCAAAAATTAACCCTAAGGATCTTAGCCTAGATGAAAAAATTGCTATTAAAAATAGGGTGCATGATAAGGTGTATTTTTTAATTCAATTTGATAAACATGGGTATGATTTAAATACAAGTGTTTTTAGTGCGGATTCTATAGATTTGTCAGATATAAATATTAAATTCTAATCAATATTTTTATGCCAGAATTTTTCACAAAAAGGGAAATAGTTGCATTTGAAAGCATAGATAAATACATTAGTGAAAATGTATTATCTAATATTGTCTTTCAAAATGACCAGCAGAAAGATATGCTTTCTATGTATAACAAATATCATGATGAGATAAAAAATGCTTTTTTAAAAAAAATACCTTTTTTTGGTTATCAAAGAGATAACTTTGGATTTATGTTTTTTAAATATATTTTTAGCTCACATGTTTGTTATAAACATAATAAAAACCGTAAATCTTTAACTCAAGAAGATTTTATGGAAAGTCATATACGTGGTCCTGGTTTTATGCATAATCAGTCAGCAGTTTCTGCTGCGATTTTTTTTAAAGTACCATTTACACTTAAATCTATAGGTAAATGGGTAAATTTTAAAGGACAAAAATATGTTGTAATTACTGATATAAATGGGAGCCGGATTATTTCTTGGATTTATTCTGGAGGTATTCTTTATAGGAATAAAATAGCTTTTCCTGACTGGCAAGAATTTGACACATCAAATCTTGGGCCAGACATCCGTTTAGTGAATGATCCTGAGATGTCGATTATATATGATAATCGTTCAGCAGATATCGAAAAAGCAGCAATAATTAGTATGGGTCGAAAAGCTAAAACATATATCGATTTATTATTGACAGCGAGAACTCTTTCTGAAAAAAATGTGGATTTAAAAATTATTGGCGTATCTTTCTCTAAGAGGACATTTAAATTTAAGTTTAAAGTTATAGGCCAATATCTTACTAACAGTTTATATGAAGAACTAATAAACGGCGGAGCGATAAAAGTTGCTCTTATTAATTCTTACATAATAAGAATTTATCGTAATTTGATAGATATATCAAAATTAAATTTTATAATTGAAGTAGAGTAATATGAGTAGAGTTTTATCTAAATTTGATATAACACTTTTTAGTGCGGCTGATAGGTTAATTTATCAAAAATTTATGTTATATGCTCCATCTATGGCTGACGAATTTATTGGTGATATGGCTAGTGCATATGTTAATAACATTGTGAATAGAGAATTTATTATGAAAACGTTTAAATCTGTTTTATCTAGATTGGGGGTATCTACAGCAGGGATGATGTTTAATTATTATTTTGGTAGATACATACATTTTTCAACGATAAAAAATTTATTTGGTAAAAATTATTCAGAAATAGATATTAATGATTTAATGAAACTGCCGCAACAAAAAACTGTAGTTTCATTTATTCCGGCTCTTTTAATTTCTAAAATTCCATTTAAAACAGCTCAAGGAGCTGTTGGAGCATCCAAATGGATTAAGGATAAAGGCAATAATTATGTTTATTATAACAATTCTATCGAAGATCAGGCATCATTTGTATATTCAAATGGAGAATACTATTATTTTGCACCAAATATTCCTTTTGATAATATTGCAAAAAAATTTAACCTTATTTCTGTTGGACCAAGTTTAATAAATTATATTGCCGAAAATGACTATACTTTGGAACAAGTTAAAAAATTTGTTCATAAAAAAGTATATGAATATTTCCAGGTATACTTTGGGTCTATAACCGTTAATATAGCTGGCCATGTTTCTGAAAAATTTTTAGTCAATGAAGTTAAAAAAACAAAAAATGGCTTTAATTTTAAAATTACTTCTGAGAAAAATTCAATAACTTCAGGATCTAAAGCTTATTTTGAGGATGTAGTGAAAGATAGATTATTAAAATCTATAATGGGGGAGCCATATGAATATGCTCTTGATATTCCGAATAAATATGAAATAAACGTAGAAATTAAAATATATGGAAAATCTAATAACAAAAAGTGAAACCGCACTATATGAGTATCTTGATAAGTATATACATAAACATTTAAAAATTAAAAGCGGGTTGTGGAAAGATTATTAAATAATAGAGATGTTATTTCTTATGGTATAATTAATAAATATATTAATCATATTTATCGCAAATATTTTGGTGATAGCCCGCCGGAGAAGTATATAAATCCTAGTTTCCTCACAAAAATATATGATGATTATATTTATTTACCTGATTTTAGTCAATTTTCATTTAAAGAACTTATGAAGTTATTAAATAAATTGGGTTATTATAATGTTAATCCACGACGAGAGATTGTCAAATATCTTTTGTATTCAGAGATTGCTGCAAGAAATAATAAACCGGTTAAAGATCTAACAATGTCAGATGTAATTAATTTTACACCTATCCTTGTATCAAGGCCTGATTTTTTACCGGCAATATCGTTATTGGTGCCAAGCAGATCAAAATCATTTATCTCAAATTGGGTTGAAGTTAATGGCTTAAAATATGTTGTTAAAAAAAATCAAAATTTAGCTCTAGTTTATACTAATGGGGTATATTATTATAATGATAACGTATTTAATCATTCAAGTCCCCCATATATTGGGACATATTTACCAAATAAAGAAAAATCGACTGCTCGTGAATTAAATATAATTATGAATCATGATTTTAGCCATGAAGAGTTAGTTGATTATCTTACAAAATTAAATTTTAAAAAATTAAAAAAATTTTTGACAGAGCAACTGAAATTTGATGCTAATTTTAAAGATGAAGGGTTGGTTTTGGATGATTTTAAAATATTAGATAAAATATTAATCGTTGATCTTAAAACACCACTTAACCGTGATATTTCTAATTTATCGGAAAAAAGTATACATAAACTTGGAGACGGCATTGCAACTTTTATTCATATGTCATATAATAACATAGGTAACTTATCTAACTTTTCATACTCTAGGGTTCGGTTAAACATAAACGGTATTAATGTTTATAATTATGGGCATAGTATTTAATAGTCGTGAAATATTTTTTTTAAAAAAAGTTGAAGAGTCATTATATGAAGCTGCGAAGACTTTTCAGTATTATAATCCAGTTAGAAAACTGAAAATTAGTTTCGATTTATATCGATATATTTACCTATCAGCAGGTTTTGCTCAAAAATCGGAAGAAATTTTCATTAAAAAAGCTAAATTTTTTGGAATACAAGGTGATTTAACCGTTTTATATGTCAAATATATACTTTGCTCAGAAATAGCGGCAAAGTTAGATAAGCACATAAATTATTTGACACAAAAGGATATTATAAATGCGAAAGATATCTTAGTAAAAGATAACGAGTGGGCGACAGCAGCAATTGCTAATTTGATACCTTTCACTGGGGATGATATGAAAGCTGTTTGGGTTAACAAGAATGGTCTTAAGTATAAAGTTTATAGTTCAGGACTTTGGTTTATATATACAAATGGGGAGTTCTACTATAATTATGATACATATAATTTCACTATCCCAAGTATTTTTAGTGATTTTGCTAGACCTTGTTCAATCCGTGATCTTGAAGTTATAGAAACCTATGATTTAGATTATAGTGGTTATATAGATAAAATAAAGAAATTAAGTATAAAAGAATTGAAACGTATGTATGAAGTACATGAAGATGGAAAATATATAAAATATCTTGCAGAAACTCAGTCCAAGCTAATTAAAATTGATTACTCCGGAAAAGAAAATATAAATTTTTATTTTAAATCAAAAATAAAAACAGATGAATTATTAAATAATGTGGCTAAAACGCTTCTTCATGTAATGAATAATTTACAACGTAGTGCTTTCATCTTTCATAGCCGTTTGTTAGATTCTGGCGAAACTAGTATATACATAAATGGTAAAAAATATATATAATGGCCAAATATTTTAGTAATTTCGAAGTAAGAGCTTTTGATTTAATTGATAAATCACTACGTGCTTATATTAAAAAATTTCTTTCGGAAAGAAGACTTAAACCGTATGATATCCCCCCAGGAATTTTTGATATATTTTTTTACACTACGAAAGATATTCTGTCTTTAAATTATAATATTAGGGTGGTTTTTTACAAGCAAAGTAAGTTTCTTGGGTTAAAACCGAATAGTAATTATGAAACTTATTACTTTTATAAGTATCTTATTGCTACACAGATAGCATATAAGCTGGGTAAAAGTAGAAGTGAATTGACGTTTACTGATATCTCGAATTCGGAACAAATTATAATCAATGAAGGTTTCATGGATAATATTTGTTTGTATTATTTATTTCCTTTTCGCTCTACACGTGGTCATTATGATTCATCTGGACTCTGGGATAAATCTAAAGGGTTAAAATATTTATACTACTATAGTAGAACTAATCTTGTATCTATATTTTCTAACGGGGTACAATACGTAAACGAATTTTATACCTCATCAGAGGTTTCTCCAGAATTTAGCAAAAAATACGTTAGTGCGAATGCATACGATTTGAAAGTTATTGAAAAACTTGATTTAGATTATGATGGAGTGCGCAATAAGCTTCTTGAGCTTGAAGCTAAACGAGTTGAAAGATTGTACAAAAAGATTATTAAGATACGCAGGTTTGCTTTGATATTCGAAAACTATCCTTTTAATGTTAGGTTATCTAAAATAGTTTTTAATAAAAAAGATTTAAAGTTTCACTTTACAACTGATCCGATTGACGATGAGGTTAAAACTAATTTAAGGCATGAACTATTGCCATTGGTTTTTGAGGTTTATTATAAATATAGCCCAAAAAGTAAAGTATTAAATTTGGGAACTTTAGTTTTTTCTCTACTACTCAATGAGTAGATATTTATAAATATAGTATTAAAAAATTATGTTAGAAGGATTAACCAAGCAAGATATTGTTATATTTAACACCATAGACAAACAGATAGGTCTTACTTTAGGTGGTCCTAAATTATATGATCTTATATCTGGAGATGAGTTGCATGATCATATATCTCGTATATTAAAATATTTTGGTATACCAAATAAGTTTAATAGCGCGTCACGTAAGTGTTACATAGTATATTTTGCTTTAACAGTTTTATCCCAGATACGCAAAAAAAAGATATCTAAATTAACAATAGATGATATTATTAATGCGGAGATATATAATATAGACGCTGATAATGAAATGACAGCTCAACTAATAAAATTTAAAATTAAGTTTTTAAGTGAAAAATATAAATCGAATTGGGTTGACGAGGGAAATGGGTATAAATATATTATTCGGGATACTGATACTAATGACATCGTTTATCTTTATAATGGCGTAAAACATTATGGGTACTATGGTTTAGTTAACACAAGTATTTTTATAGAACTTAAATCTTTATTTATTATACCTGTTAGCCATTCAGATATGGCTGCAATTAGCAAACTACCTAATTTAAATTATGAGTCTATTTTGGGTTTAGTAAAAACTAAATTTATAGATTGTATTAAAAAATTTCTATACACTGAACTTAAAAATTTTGAGCATTATTATTTCATTGATGGTGAAACTATATTATTAGATTTAACACTAGAAAAAGTTCGTTTAAAAGATCTGAATATTACACTGCACGTATCCGTAGATAAGAATAAGGTTAGACGTGAGGTAAACAAAAATACTGTTGATTTAGAAGATATCTTTTTAAAAATAAAAAAAGATAAAAATTTTGAAAATAAGATTACTGAATATTTTCTAACCCAAATTAAACTAAACGCAGATTGTGATAGTAGATTATGGAGTACATATAAATTTAATTTTAAGACGGTTATTGATGTATGAAAATAATGCTTACAATTTCTCCATTAGAGAAAGCTCTTAGAGTATTGATTGAAAGAGAACTTAAAATATACCTAGAAGATTTTAACCAAAACATAATGTCTGATAGTTTTAGTTTAGGCGTTGTTATTCATAGGATGACCAGACGTCTTGAAAAACTAAAAATGCCTAGCTATAAATTTCAGTCTTTTACGATTAATATGGCGGTTTCTCGTTATATCTATTTAAAATTACTATCACAAAAATTAAATAAACCTGTAAACGAAATAACAGAGTCTGACGTTTATAATGCAAAGCCAATACAAATTCCCACATTTTATGCTGAGGAAATGTTTGGAATTATCCGGGGGGGATTTCCTTTTACAGCAAAAAAAATATGGATTTTTAAATCTCCATCTAATAAAAGTATTGTCGGTTCTTGGGATATAAAATCAAAAAGATATGTAGCTAGAACTTCAGATAATATTTTACTTGGTATTATTCTTGAAAATGGTATTTTTTATTACGATGAAGAATTATTTGATGTAGTTATCTGGCTTAATGGTATAGTTCCTTGTAAACAAGAGGATCTTAGGGTTATATTAAACACAAAAAATCGGGATATAATTGGGGCAATTAGTGAAAACCTTACGGAGTCTTTCTGTGATAATGCTAAGGATCATTTTGGTGTTACGGGTTTTTATCGTGAGTGGGATTTTTTTTATTCCGCGAATGCAACATTTGAAGTAGATTCAAGGGCTAAAAAAATGACAGTAAACATAAATATAGTTAGTGCTCCAGATGATTATGATGATCAGCTTATAGATAATATTAAGAGTACCTGGTGGCATGGTATTTATAAACAATATTCTGACTATGTTTATAGTAAATCAAAATTAAGTGAGTTATATAATTTAAATATTAACTTAAATTTTAATACGTAGTAAAAATTATTAAATAAAAATATGGAACCAAAGATATTCAGTTTTGAACCTAATTTATATAGAACATTTAATAAATTTATGGGGTATGATCCAAAAAAAATGATGTTTAAATATGCCCCAGGATATGCTAGTTTTATTAGTGGAGGTAAATTATATACCAGATTTGTAAAATTAATGGAGACTTTAAATGTTGAAGATAGTACAGGGTATCCTACCAAATTGTTTTATATGCGATACTATTATTTAACTTTATTATCCGAAAAATTGAATAAAAGCCTAAGTCAGATTACCGTTGATGATATAATAAATAATGTCCTTAACATTAATGTTGGTTATTCGGTAATAGGAGAACTGGTTGCATTTGGGTTTCCTATTATGTCTGATAATTTTCATTCCAAATGGGAGCATAGAAAAAATGGGTTTAAATATGTTGGTAGAAATCCTACGGGGATGATAAATTTAGTTTCATTTAATAACATGGTTTTTCATGAAAATGATCTTTTTACTAAATACTATAATATATATGATGTAATGAATAATAAACAGTGTATTATTGCAAAATGCAAAAAGAATGATCTTAATATAGTTTTAAACCAAAGTTCGGATGCTGACTTCGATTATATTGTAGCTGTTATATTAAGAACAATCACTGATGACTTTAAAACTTACATAAAAAGTGATGATGCACGTTTAGTTCATATTAAATTAAAAGACGTTTTTAGTATTATTTTAGATAATGTTGTTGTAAATCATGAAGATAGAACAGTAAATTTTTATTGCCGTAAAATAAATAAATTTATGGATAAAATTAGCTTATATTCTGGTCAACAATATCTTGATCGCCAATACAAAGAATTCCTTATAAAGAAAACTGAGTTTTTGAATTACAATTATCGATGCGCAGTCAATTATATATAAAAACCACAACAAACTAATGAAGCCTAAAATTTCTGATTTAGAATTTAAAGTATATTCTCTAATAGAAAAGAGATTCTCTGAATTAAGCTCAGAAGAATTTTCTTTAGCTATGATTGACATGAGTAGTTATCCTTATAGAACTTTTATAAAGTTAGTTGAGACATTTTCTTTGGATAAGATATTTGATTTACCTCCATTTATTTTCACGCTCAGATATCGTTATTTAACAGAATTATCCAGAGTGAAAGGTATTCCTCGTTCAAAAATAACAGAAAAAGATATTTTTGGGTCTAAATTAGTTTTTCCTGTAAGTACTAATGAATCTTTATTATTAGGTTTGTGTGGATTTCCATTTATTTCGGGAATTGTAGTTGGTGAGTGGTATAAAGGTAGGGATAAAAAATACGTATGCCGTGAAATTGGGGGGGAAATAAATTATATTGCCTACAATAATGTTAATATTATTCAAAATATTAACAAATATCATAGTGATCCTAATATTATGTCGAAATCTTTTTATGGTAAACAATTAAAACATATTATCAGACAGGCAACTACATTTGATTTAGAATTTGCGTTAAAACAAAGAACAACAGAAATATATGTGATAATACATAATTTAACTATGTATTTTTTTGAACAATTTAAAAAACATGTTATGAGCAAGAAGTTTATTGATGTTTCAAGTAATAGAAATCTAACTAAATATATTGTGATAACAGATATGGTAGTTAAAAATTCAGAAATAAATGTTAAATATAACCTATTAACAAATAGGCCGGAAATATTTAATTATGAATATTTTAAGAAAACTAAAAATGAGTTAGTTGAACATATATATATGACCTTAGTTTTAATGTATATTACAGTAGCAACCAATTCTAATCTTCATAATAGATATAGTCTAGTTGTTGGGAAACCTGAATTAATTGAGCAGTTATGATTTACAAACCATCATTTATTTATTATTTTTGATCTAAATAAATAAAATGAAACAAACAAAAACATATCACGAACTAGTCTCTAAAATGAGATCTTTCTTTTTATCTAAAGGATGGATTGAGGTACCTACTCAGTCCAGATTATCAATACTCGCTGCGTGCGAAAATCCCCACTCTGTGGCGACTTTTGAATACGATGGAGTAGTATGGCCTCTACCACAAACGGGTCAAATGTGGCTTGAATATGAGCTTCTGAAGAACCCTGATTGGCCAGGTGTGTTTTGCGTCTCCACATCATACCGTAATGAGAAAAACCCGATCCCTGGAAGACATGAGAAAATTTTCCCTATGTTTGAATTTGAGTCAAAGGGGGGATTTGCTGAGCTTAAAAAATTGGAGGCTGAACTTCTAGATTATCTAGGATTTTCTAGCCCGGTTAGTAGAAACTATGACGATATGTGTGATGAATACGGAGGGGTTCCTATTTTAGAGGATGAGCACGAATCTAGGATGTGGAAAGAACTTGGTAATGTTATATCTTTAGAGAAATTTCCATACAGGACATCTCCATTTTGGAATATGAAACATGCTGGAAATGATCTATTTAATAAGATAGATATTATCCTTTATGGGCAGGAAACAATTGGATCTGCGGAAAGATCTTGTGACGTTAATTATATGAGGCAAATGTTCTATAACATAATGGATGGGGCATATGCCAATAAACTTTTTGAATTATTTGGTAGAGAACGAGTTGAGAAAGAATTGGAAGAATTTCTTAGTTTAAATTTCTTTGAGCGATTTGGTGGAGGTATTGGTTTAACAAGGTTAGCTAGGGCTTACGAAATGCTTAAGGAATCTAGCCAAGTTTAAAAATAAAATATTATGAAAAATTTATTGGTTGAGTTATTTCAAGAAAGGAAGATTGAAGCTAAAAATGTTGAATTAGTTAAATTTATAAAAGAATACGTTGATCATTTAGGGTATCCAGACAACTCTGTGGGTTTAATAGATGACATAACAGAAAAAATCTGTGATAAAGATGAATGCTTTGATGATTTGAAAACAAATTTAGATCTTGACATTAGATCAAATCTGAAAAACAGTGAAGATGAAACATTGGTCATGCTGAAATATAAAGGTAAAACTGTTTTAGAAATATCTTGTATGCCGGAGTATGAGGAGTGTAGCCTAAAAAGTATATCTTCTGATTTTTTTAATGAAATACTTAAAAAATATTCATAGTAAAAAAACAATGGACGCAGAAACTAATCTGCGTCCATTTTATATATAAGAACATCAGGGGGGCTATTACTTAATAGCTTTTTTGCAATTGACAATTTTTCCGTTTATTTCATATTTAAAAGGATAGTTTGAGTTTGTTTCGGACCAATTATCTGTTATATCTAACAATATAACATTATTGCATATAATTTGCTCACAATGAGTAATATTATTTAAATGTTTAATATTGCCGTTTATATCGATTATGATATACTTATTAACAATTTCTATATTAGGAAACGAGTCTTGCTCAGCATTTATTCCTAAATATAAGCTATGGACAGAGTACAATCTTCCTGTGTTAATTTTTTTCTTATATATCCCGATATTTTCTTTTGTTTCAAACTTACCGCCTATGTTATCCATGTATTCAACAGCTAAAGGCAGAGCTTTGTTATATTCAGATCTAGCGTAGCTTATAGTTGAGTTTTCATGTCCAGGCCCATCATCATCATATAAAAAATATCTTAGTGAGGGTAGTCTATGTATCATAAAAATAAATTTTCTTAGTATTATTTTTATAAATATCCGAACATGGTATAAAAATAATAAAAAACCTGATTATGCGTAAACATAATCAGGCCATGTTTCTTTATGACTAAGCCAATTAGCAAGTTGTGAGTTAAAAGTCTCTTTTATATCTTCAATATTATGATCAATATCAAACATATATTGATCGCCTATAGCAGATATCCCGACTTCTTTCTTAAATGAAATTGTATCCATTGTGAAAAATAGAACGAAGGTATCATGTTCTAGGGAATATCGAGCTTCAACTGAAGGGCAGACACTATTTTCATTACCATTTGTCGCGAAAAAACAAAACTTGTATTGTCCATCTGCAACAATTTGATTTTTTAAGCTCAATACTTTCATCAAGAAAGAGTTAGCTTCATTGTTATATCTAACAATGAAATTCAAAAAATACTCATGATCACAAACAATATTGAGGCAAGTATCTAGGTACTTGTCAATATCATCATTAAGTAGAGTAATAATGTTATTGTGCCTGTCACCATAAATGTCAAGAATGTCATCTGACATGTATGGGATATTTAGGTTATCGATAAGCAATGTGACAACTTTTACGGGGATATTATGAAGAAATTCACTATCCATGTAATCGATCTCTTCAGGTATAGAATTTTCATCCTCTGGATCAACAAAATGAACCATAATTTCACCTTCAATATTAGGGTTTACAAATGAAAGGATACCTAGATAACCTCCAGTTTGTACATACTCTGGATTAAAACCTTTATCTTGCAGTTTTTGTTTGACGTCAATATACTTCATCGTTGTTTTTTTTATTTGTGAACCGCAAAGGTAAAACTAATTTATTAAAACGCAAAATATTTTTTCAATCAAATTCATATCTAAAATCAGATGATAATTTAGAAAGATAATCTACATTTTTTAGACAAATAGATTCATTAGCCCTACAATCTGCTGCACTAATAAAATACCTAACACGTCCATTAATAACTTTTATATCAGGATTAATAAATATTGTTTCAGAAACGATTAAATCACCATAAACTTCTAATTTAAACCCTATATTAATAAACCCGGCATCATAAAACTTTACATTACCAAGTACTTTTAGCGTTCCAGGGAAAGATAAATTATAGTGGTCAGTTTCTGTACCGTAATTCCAGGGGTTTATTACAAAATTAACTGTTTTTGCAACAAAAATACCACCAATATTATTCATGTATTTGAATAAGTTTAAATATTGTGAATCTTCTTCATCCGTTTTAAATGATTCTAGATCAGGTAAAATTAACTCCATTTTTTATATAAAATTTACTTTGCCTATTTTTTTTAGATTGTTAATCGTTTCTGTTATTATTTTTTGGTTTTCTTTGTCGTATGTAAAGTATTCTTCATCTAAAAGAGACATGTTAAAGTCTATCTCACCTAAAACTTTAGTATTTTCAGGTATATTTACAACCAATGTATTTTCAATATACAAAAAATCTACATCAAATGTAGTATTATCTGGCAGTTGTAATTTACCGGCATCTTTAATAGCAAAAACATGAGACCTAATAATCATGTGCCCAGGAAAATTTAATTCTGTTAAATCTGAAGATAATACGTTATCAATATTTAAACAATATTCCGGAGCAAATCTGGTACCATAACCGTCATAAATGAAATTACCGCCAACGGCGTGCATATAATCAAGCATTCTTTGCCATATATCGCAATTTTTATCACTTTGAGTTGAAAAACATTTATATTCTGGTAATGTTATAAATTCCATATCATGTTTATTTTTTACTAATTTGAGATATTTATACTAATAAATACAAAGTTAATGGTAAATATTAGTAATTCTTTAAAATTAGATAATGTTGTAAGTAATGACAAGATAAATCCTGCATTGGTTACAGATTTAAAAAATGCTTGTGACTATATCAGAACTCATATTAGACATGATTTTGTCGCTATTATAACATCAGCGGTTAGTAATCACTCTAAGTATGTTAAAGGTACTAATAGGCTTAGTAGACATGGAAAGGGTATGGCTGTTGATATATCTAGGCTTAATGGTATTGGCCAGGGATCTAATCCTAAAGAATTTAAAGAATTGGGTGATTTATTAGTGAAAACATTAGTTAGTATGGGATATACAAATACTGGGTCAGAGTATAATATACCTAAGGCTATATTGTGGCAAACTAAGGGTCATTATAATCATATACATGTATCTAATACGACTAACATTCCTTCAGAAGCTCCTAGATTTTTTCCTAAAGACTCTTCAAATTTTGTTGACGGTACAAGAGTTGTCTTACCCAACCAATCTAATCAGATACCAAATTTTGCATCCGGTCAGCCTGTTCTTGAGGATATATCAGCAATACGGTCATTTATGAATAAAATACTATGACAATATTGTGTATGTAATCAAACTTCCTAAGAATTCTTTTTCAGCCTTAGGGCCATAATGCTCCATAATAAAATTATCTATCTTTTCAAGATCGTAATCTGGTTGATCTCCTGATATTTCAATATAAATGTAGTTAATTTTATTTAAGTCTAATTTTGAAAAAGAGAATGTATCGAAAAGAATTAACCCAACCCCAGTTATCGTTAAATCTTCTGGTAATTCTACGATTTTTAAATTTCTAAGGACGATTCTCTCTGTACAGGTAAAATTTTTTGGTATTAACAATTTTTTATTTAAAATAGAATCACTTGGAAGATCAGAACCTTTCATAATCCTTATGATTCCGTCATGTGTAAAACTGCCCCCGATAGTTTCCATATAATTTAATGCTAAACACCAATCATCAAGAGTGATAGTATGCTCAGCATCTAAAATAGAATTAGGTTTAGTTCTAAAGTTGTCTATCTGTGGTAGAATATTCATATTTAATAGTTTTTCTATCTTTCATAAATATATTAAATCGTATTATAAACATTGCTTTAGTTATGATTTATCGGTTATACGTCATTCACTACCGTTCATTATGTATAACCTCAATATCATAACTTTGTTTAAATAAAAAAAAATAAATTTTCTTTGAAATATAAAATGAAATCACGTATCTTTGTTGGACAAAAAAATATAAGATATGTTAGCATTTAAAAATATTTTCAGGAAATCAAGTAATAATGGCTTTGTCGCCATTTCACAATCAGTTGAACAAGAGGATCTTAAAGGAAAGTTTATCCAAAGTAAATATTTGGTTGATGAAGATCATTATTTAATCGTACAAAGTGATCCGTTCAAAGATAAGCTTATTTTGGTTAAAATAAAAAACAACAAGGTTGTTGGTAAAGCAGTGGAGAAAAAGAATTTTGAGACATCTATGAAAGACAGTCACAAACATATTATCTCAAATATTGCTGAAATTTACTCGTCACATTTTGGTGACGGATATAAGAAAAAAAAGAAAAATAAAAACAGACTATGATAATTAAATTTTCAAATGGACGTCATCATCCTTCCTGGGCAACACAAGATAAGTTAGCCGATATTGTTTTTGAGGTTTCTTCGATTAAGATTAATCCAGACTCTTTACTTTTATTTAATAATGATGAGGTCGTTGAAATGCAAATTTTTGACGAATCTTATTACTTAGATGGTGTTTTTTATGTTACTATAGAGGTTATGTCTGAGCTCTCAGATGAAATTAACATAACACATAATTTTTATCAGATAAAAGAGTTATCAATTTTAAATGGCTAGCAATCACAGCTAGCCATTTTTTTAACATTGAATAATAACTGTTCTCTCATCATATAATGTAATTTTAAAATTAAGTTTTTTTGATGCAGGAATTAAATATTCGTCCTTATATTTACTTAATTCATTAATGTAGTCATCAGTATCAGCCTTGAAATATATAAATTTGCTGAAATATAAGTGTTCGTGTAAATCTAATAAATAAGTATTATTAAGAATAATAGTGCCATGAAACATATTAAAAGACTGGGGCAATTTGATGTAACCAAAATTATCTAAAGTCAAATTTTTCTTGTGTGATAATTTAAAATTATCTGGAAGTATATCTGTATCTTTATATTCATATAAAGATTTTTTGCAGGTAATATTTAAATGATAGTCGAAAGGCTCATCCGTAAAACTTGAGACAGTACTAATAGCGTTAATATAGTTACATATTCGTAACCATACCTCAATATCTATGTCCAGATAACTAAAATAACAATCAACAGTTTCGTTATTAGAAGTTTTAAATAATGTAAAGTCTGGTATATTCATTTTATCTTTTTTTAACTGTGACCCTATACTTACTTTCTATCGTGATGTTTAATGATTTTTTAAGCGGTAATAATGTTGAGTCGTAATAGTTTTTAAGATTTTCTGTTGTATGCAAACCACATGAAAAACTTATTACTTCTGCACCGAATAAATGTAATGGTATTTCCCTAAGACGTGTATCACCACAGGCTATTGTTTTATTTTTAATAATAAAATTATCAGGAATTGAAATATCACCTAAATCTGATAAATAAACATCACAATTGACTGTAAATTGATCGGGCATTATGACTTCATTTGAGGATATATCGAGAGACCCAGGTCCTCTTTCATTGTTATTCTGTATATAGAGAGCATCTAGCTCAGGTATTTCAACTGAAAAACGAAGGCTAGGATCAGAAATCATTATTCGATTGATATGACTAACATATCTTAACCATATATTAATTGGTACATATATGATATTATCATCAGCGTAAGATAATGGCCATAAATTTGTAGTATATTCTATACGTTCGTCATTATTTAGAATAAAAGATTCTAAATCACTTTTATTTATTATATTCATAAAAATTTATTTGTAATATCAATTGTAGGAAAAAGCCTTAAGTCTTTTTTTACGTTAAATTTATTTTCTAATTTTTTAAGATTACCTTCATAATATTTCAGAAACGCATCCTCTTCTTCTGGAGTACCAGAGTAATGCACTCTACTAGCATTATACAAGTTATTAGGCATATCAATTAAGAACGTTTTTTGGCATGAAATACTACCTGATACAAAATTTTCAGGTAATTTTATATAACCTAAATTTTTTAACGTTAATTGTTCGATATATAAATTGTCAGCAAATATTTTACTTCTTAAGTATTTTCTACTATATCTATCCTCGTCGCCAAAAATTTCTAGATGACCATATATCTCAGCATTACCCATCTGTTCTCCGTACTGTTTAGCAAGTGTAATATATGAATTAAAGTTTAGCCAGGTATTTATGTAAATATCAGCATGTTTTTTACTAAAAAAAGCTTCCGGATCATTACGTTGTGTTCTAGGTATAGTGGAAAATCCCTTAAATAATTCTAAATTAGTTATTTTTATCATACTTTTATTTTGGCTTTAATAAAATATTAATCTTGTCTTTTTCAAATATAAAATTTGATTCACGCGACAATACAACTTCGTTATAAAATTCATTAAATTTCGATATATTCATATATTATTTTTTTGTTATAAGCGTCAATTTATTTCCCATAGTGTTGTCAAACTTATAATTAAAGACATCTGATCGTTTTTTTAAATAAGATTCATAATAAAATTCCATATCGCCATCATTGATATCATCAATTATTTTAATATAACTTGCGTTATATAGATTATTTGGAATACTTATTGGGTATGTATTAAACATAGTAATAGTGCCTGCTTCCATGTTTTTATGTAATTGTACTAAGCCAAAATCATGTAAAGTTAAATTATAATTAAATTGAAATTTATCTGGGATCAAATATTCGGACCTATACTTACTCTTGTAAGATGGAACAGTATTAAGTATGGATACTTTATCTGGAAAAATAAACCTATCCTTGTTCAAGATATCCATATTTTCTAATGTTGTAATAAAATTACTCCAGGTATCAATGGTAATATACACACAATAATTGTCATAATATTGAGGGGTTTTAGGATCATAACTACCATATCTGATAGGTGTAGTTGAAAAATTAGACAAATAACTGCTAGATATTGTTCTTATCATACTTTTATATTTTTTATTTGTATACATGATAAATATAAATTAATACTTAAATATCTTGAACTGTTGGTGGTAATTTTATATTATTTAGCAAAAAAATATACATTATTATGAAAGACGCTATCGATTTATTTTTTTCTGATCACAGTACGATTATTTATGAATTTGAGGACGCTTACAATGCCGGCAAAAATAATGAAATGCCATTTGAAGAATGGTTTGAGCTAAATAAGCTGCTAATATACGAAAAAATGCGCGCTGAGTATGTTAGAGGATTTAATGCTTGTAATGACTTTAAAAATATGGTGCTATCTTTTTGAAAAAATATTTGTTGGTTTAGTATAAACATTTTACCTTTGTAGCCTGAAATAAAACATCATCTTTATGATATTTATAATTAAAAAATTGTAAATGAAAAAGATAAGATTAACAGAGTCAGAACTAACACATTTAATTAGAAAGGTGATTAACGAGAATTCTGATCGTGAAGCTTTAAAAGATGTTATTTTAGGTAGATCGTATTTCATACATGATGGTAATATGTATGAATTAACAGGTTATAGATTACTTTATGAACTAACTAATGGTAAAAAAATTATTGCTTTTTGTAATAAAGAAGATGCTAACGCTGTTACGGGAGCACGTGGACGTGGCTTAAGTAAGAATACTTTTTACGTTAAAGATGTACAATTTCTAGACGTATTAAATGATAATATCGAAAAGTCTATTAGATACAAAGAATCAAATGACTATATAGTTAATACAATGGCGAACAAGATAAAGTTAACTAGGATAAAGTTTCTTTTAACTTTAAAGCCTTCTGGAGCCATGTCACCAAACCTTTATAATAAACTCATGAGTAATGAGTTATTTACTGGTATGGGCTTACCTGTTCATTCTACTCCTCCATATAAAGAAACTGAAATGGACTTTGCGGATAATATTGATTAATATTTCTGACAAACTAGAAACAATTAAAAAAACATAACAACATGAAAAATAAAAATAAACAGCACCCTTGGTTGTTTCCTTCAGTTTTTTTAGCACTAACTTTAGGAATATTTCTTAGCTTTCATTTCAAAACTATTTTTCATGTAATGCTTAGTTGCGGTATTTCTATTGCGGTCACGGCATTTATTTATCTTTTTTGGGCAGCCTTTCTTAAACATGGTAATTAGTACTTTAACAATTAACACTCAGAATGAAATACCGCCAAATATAAGCGAACAAATCAAAGAAGTTATATGTGTTATTAAGGCATCTCCATATAATGTTGGTGCAGAAATAGTTAGTGGAATGTATCGGCAGGAACCAACGGATGAAGTTCCTGCCGGATATATCGGGTGTGATTTGTTGTTATACTATAATCTTAATCTCGAACACAAAGGTATACTTAAACTATTTCTCAGACATGCCACTTGTGAAGCTATCTTGTTCTTTGGTGAAGATCTGACTAAAGAGTTTATTTGGGGTATGATTAATGATATTATCAATGATGCGAATTACCATAATAAGATTGTGATTATCTAATATTTAAATGTATGAATAAATTTAAAAGGCAACCAAAAGTAATCGTTAAAGACATTCATGGTAACTCTTTCGGTATTAAGAATGTGACCAGCCTTTGCTGGAACTCAGAGGGTAAAATGGATTCTATTTATTGTGAGTTTGCAACTGATAGTGGTAAGATCATTATGTTTGACTCTGACGGGACAAATGTTTTTCGTAATCATACCGGGAATCTAATCGCTGAATTTTTTGAAGAAAACTAAAAAAATATATTATGTTGGAAAATTGGTTGAACAAAAATTTTATGCAAAAACTATATGACATCTTTTGGTGGATTATGTATGCAATTCTTGGATTTTTTGCATTTTGTGCCGTCGCAGTATTTTTTTGTTATTTTCTTTTTGGTAATTTGAAAAACTAGTCTTACCTTTGTGGTCTAAAACAACTGATCATGATAATCGACTCTAAATATAAAGACTACTACGACTACTGCAAGGCTTTCATGGGGGAAGATCCTCTTGTTAGATATGAAAGGAACTGTGAGTATGAATTTAAATTTGTGAATAGAGGTATTAATATGTTTGTCACAGATCTACTGTTGAACAGATTCTTTATCTGCGGGCTTGTTATTGATGTTCTGGTTGATGTTAACAATAAGAAACTATTGATGGGTGAAGATATCATTGACTTATGCAATGAGCAAAAGATTACCTACAATAATAAAAGGACATATTATTACGTACCTAACACTTCTAGAAAGATTGTTAGCCTTATCCTTAGAGCGAGTAAATCGGATAAGATATTCAGTCGTGAGTATGTGTTAACTGAGCCGGTAACATTTGATGAATATAAACAAATATTCATCAATAATTTCAACAGTGCTAACAAAAATCCAAAATACCATTCGATGTATAGGGACTGGAACAACATTATGGATTGCCCTGTTGTTATTGCTAATAATCGTGGTGCATTTAAAAATCCAGTTTTATCTGACTGGAAGATAAGTAGCATCATTCCGGCTGAAGAAATGTACTTGAAAATCACGAATTGGCTACTTGAACGGCAAGATATCGCAGTTATTGATCAAAGAACGGATGTTGAGAAATTGACTTCTCACGGTTTTGACAAGAAAACTTCTTTTCGTCATTGAAAAAAAAAACTTGCACAGGTCCTAAAAAGCCCTTACCTTTGTTGAAACAAAAAAAAAACAATAATAAACATGGACATTAAAGAAATCATTGAGAAAATTGAAACCCTTCAGATTGAACTTGGAGTCATTAAAGATGAAAATGATTACCTGAAGGAACAACTAAATGAGATGAATTCCAAACTTGAGGACCTTGAAAACGAGTATTATGAATTCAAGACATCTTTGTATGATCTTGAAGAACATGTTGATGATTCGATTGAAGAACTTGAGGAAATAGTTGACAGTTTTAAAATGAAGCTCGAATTGATGGAAAAGGCTGAGTATGCTGTGTAGTCCTGTGTGATTTGTGGTTTAAAAAATTTTTGAGCATTGATTTGGTGCGGGTTGTATCGAACAGTGCTCAAAGATTTTTGGTTATATATTGCAACCTTATTAAAAATTGTATTATGAAAATATTAGATTATTTAGTTAAAGCTAAAAAAGAAGGGAAATCTTGGGCTGATATGGCAATATACAATTTTTATAAATCTCGTATTAAACATATTAGACGTGATAAGGGCAAAATAACTCGTAGTGATTTAGATGATATATTTAATAGTTCTGTTGATATTACAAATACTAGAGATATTTTATTTTATGCCTTCGAGTGGGCATCGACCAGTGAAGGCTACAATTACTGGCATAATATTTATCACACTGATCTATTACATGAAAATACTTGAATATTTTTGTGAAGCAAAAAAACAGGGCAAACCCTGGGCCGAAGATGCCATCTCTTGTTATTACAACTATATGCTTAGATCGTCTAGATCTGATAGTGTTGAGGCGAATGATTTAATGAATTATATTAAGAGTAAATCTAGTTACTCAAAGTACCCCCCAGATTGTATACTTGCGGGTTTCGACTGGCGTAAAACACCACATGGTCGTGATTATTGGTGTAAAATATATGATAAAGAATGTGAATTAAACGAAAACTAAAATAATAAAACACATGCAAACTATTAATGAAATAGAAGAACAAATTAGAATCGCAGAAGAAACTCTGGAATCTCTTAAAAATGAGTATGATAAACTAACTATTATTGCGGAAAAGAGGCGTGTTTATGAGTACTTTTTTGATGCTGTAAAAAAATCTAACCTACCAATTACTAAATTGGTAGATGTTGATACATTTCTTAAGAAAGATCTATCGATCACGGATTATTTTGCGTGTGCATACTCTGGCGGAGTTGTTTATTTAATTAATTATCTTGTTACTTCATCTTTATATTCTGTTAGCGGAACTACGTCAGATACAAACAACTGTGCTCGGCTTTTTTTCAGTGAAAACCTGGATGACATTATGCTGTATCTACATAATCGATTAGTAGAATAATAAAAAAATATTTGGTAGATTCAGAATAACCCTATATCTTTGCATCAAGAAAAAAAAAGACATGACTGACACATTCACACAAGTTTCACCTAAATGTTTTCACAAAACAAACCAGGTATTGGATAGCTTTCCGAAAGATTGCTATATCGATATTCTTTTAAATGGTGAGACATCTCTTGCTGACACAACAGATGTTGATTTTGGTACTGAATCTGAAGACAGCCTGTTTTACCTTCAGGTTAATCAAGAAGAAGGCGTTCCTAGTCAATTCACATCCGGACAAGAGTTCATAAACGAGATTATCGTGGGGCTCATTGATGGCCGACATAAACTTGTTAGATATGGTCAACAAACTTCTCTTTAAATTTTGGAGTAACTTCTTAGTTACCAGTTTTGGGCTTGCATTTGTTGAGCTCTTTGAGTCGATTATTTGTATCGCTACTGTTGGGCTTGTCCGTGTGAGATGGTCCTTTCATTACATTTGCTTCTGCACAAGAATGCAAATTAAATACTCGCGTAAAATCAACAACTAGATAAATTAAAATATGTGAATATTTATTACATATAATATTCACATATTTTATGCGGAACAAAAAACAACTTTTTGAGGCTTTAAAACCATCTGAGATTAGGCCTTATATGGGGCTTGATCGTCGGCTAGCTAATCAAAGAATAGAAAATGTATGGGATAACTTAAAAAAAATAGCTAATTACAAAAACAAATCTGGGGATAGATTATATTTCACATTAGATGACGTTAAAAACGACTCTGATGATAAACATATCCTGGAATGTGAGCCTATTATTACAAAATTTCTAGGATATAGAGGTTATGAGGTTGTAAATTTTTACAAAGGAAAAGTAAAAAAATTTAATGATAAAAATATTATCAATATTGGTAAAGTTTTAACTTTTTTAGGTAAAAGGGATAAAGAGGCACTTGATCTATTAAAAAAATATGCTGGGGAGAAAAGTTTATTATCTATTGGTGACGATTATTTAATTGTTATTAGCAAGCATCCATATGACATAGTAGGTATGAGTACAGATAGAAATTGGACTTCCTGCATGAATATAAGAGATGATAAAGTTTCTCAATATAACAAATATCTCCCGTTAGACATAACTCAAGGCACTATTGTGTCTTATTTGATAAAACGACATGATCTTAATATTAAAAGACCAATAGCTAGGATTTTAATAAAACCTTATTATTCTATAGACAAGAGAACTGATATATTGTATGGCGTTGAATATGACTCTTTTACTAAATATGGTTTACATAATAAAAATTATCCCAAAACGTTGTTAAGAATTTTTGATTATTGCCAGAAAGGTAAAACTGGGGTTTTTGTCCAAGATAGTAAATTATACGATTCAAATAACGCGGTTCCAATAGTTAATGACGTATATTATCAGAGAAAGATTGATAAATTATCTAAACAAACTAGTAGGTTACTTGGAAACTTAACACCTGAAAGACTTTTTATTATAGCACCTTGGTTAGCGGAAGCATCTTTCAGTAATGCTGTGTTTTCTGTTCAGCATAAAAACAATGACGATGACGATTTAAAAATAATATTTCTTGAAGGAGAGTGGTATGATGGAGATTGGATTGATGGCAAATTTTTTGGTGGCACATGGCATAATGGTACATGGCATAATGGTATATTTAATGATAGCCGGTGGGAAAACGGCAGATGGCTTAATGGCACATTTACTAATAATAGTAGATGGAATGATGGTACATGGCATAAAGGTACATTTACTAATGATAGTACATGGAATAATGGTACATGGCATGATGGTATATTTAATTATAGTACATGGAATAATGGTACATGGCATAATGGCACATTTAAAGATAGTAGATGGTTTTATGGAACATTTGTTATGGGATTTTGGCGTGATGGAAAATGGTTTCAAGGTGAATGGCATGAAGGAGAAATCTTTGATCATGAAATCAAAACTTTTGTAAAATCATATTATCCACCTAGATAGTTAGAAATAAAATACATACCTTTGCGGTATCAAAAAACGAGAGCAAAATCTCGATATCTTTTTTTTCTAAACAAACTCAAATCATATGTTTAAAAGCAACACAGTAAAGTACTCGGCCATTGTGGTCGGGGTGATTCTTCTTTCGTATCTGGTACTCAACCTCATCATGCGAACCTACGTCAAACCCAACCAAGTTGGTGTATGGATGACAAATGGGGGTATGAATGGTGAATCAGATTATCAGGTCTGGACCGGATATTTTCCGGTTGACTTCTCTCCACTCACAAGGTCATTCGTGATTCCTAGTCAATCGTATAGTATCGACCTCGAAAAATCGGTTGTTCTATCGAAAGAAAATGGTGAATGGACAGTAGATCCGCAATTCACGTTTTCGATTGATCGGGAGCAAGCTGTTCGAATTTGTCACAGGTATAACTCTTTTTTGGCTAGTGGTGAAGACGACAAGTTTTTGAGTTCTGTAGGTCAGTACATTCTAACTCCGATCATTCGTAATTCATTTACTGAAATTATTGGGTCACTGAAGGACACTATTATGATGGATGACAAGGTTCGGGTTCAGAGGATGCTGGAGGATTCTGTTCGTATTGGGTTTAAGCGGGTAGGTTTTGTGCTTGATAATTTTGTCACAGGAGTAACGCCTCCATCGAGCATTCTAAGGACCAACCAGGCTAAGAACGAAGCTTTGCAAACGGTTTATGCGGCCAAGGCTGAGGTTGAGAAGGCGAATGCTCAAGCGGCTGTAAAGTTGGCTACGGCTAAAGCGGATGCTGAGGCGATGCTTATCACGGCGAAAGCTGATTCTGAAGCTAGGCGTCTTAAACAACAAACCCTATCTCCTTTGGTTATCCAGTCGATGTTTATTGACAAGTGGGATGGGGCACTTCCTCAAACTTCTCTTAGTGGGAATACCGGTATTATGCTACCGGGGGGACTTATTAAGTAGTTAAGTTTTATTTGGGTCACGAATTAGTTTCGTGACCCATTTTTTTTATGCGTGAGTATATATATTATTATGAATAAGTTAATAATAACAGAAACCCAGCTTAACAATATAGTTAAAAATGTCATATTTGAGCAAGAAGAAAGTCTTAGTTCGCTTAAGAAAGCGGCATATAAATTATATTTTATAACAAACTCTATATTAGAGTTCATCAATAAAAACAATCTCATAGTTAGAGATGTTAATTATGATTTTGTTGATGATGACATTGTGAGTAATCGGGAGGACTCTTTTAATAGAAAAATATTAAACGCCGGGTATGCGTCTTTTTTGCGGGGTGAGATAGTTAAGATAAAAGAGACTATTAATGTAATTATGGATAATTTGCAGCCTGATTATAGGCTAGTAAGCTTTATAGATAGTTTTCAGAGGCAGGTTTTAAAAGATCTTGAGTTGTATCTTAAAAAGATAGATGAGCTGAGTATTGATGCGGAAAATTTATATGATGGATATGATGATCGATTAGAAGATTTGCTTGGTTATATTATGGGTAAACAATATGAATTATCGCATAATTTATCTAATTCTTGTGATTATTTGTTAGAGATAATTGAATCGTAGAAAAAAATATTTGGTAGTCTCAAATAATGGTTATATCTTTGCAGTATCAAACAAAGGTAATCGCGTGTTGCGTTATCTAAAAAAAATCACATCATGATCAAGACTGAAATTTTTAGTGATGCAGTAATTTTATTTATAATTTTGTTCGCTTACTTAATGGCGAAAGATAAGGGTAAAAAAACTACAGAAGCGTTTTTGGACTCTACGATTGATACGTGTTTTATTCTTATTGCAATTTATGTTTTCTCTTAAAAAAAATCAATAACATGTTTACACCTGATGAATCGTCTCTAATAATTAATGCCTTGATGGCATATGGCATTGAGAAGTCGAATATTTATGATAAACTATATGCTATGAATGATGGCTTGTTTGCTGAGAATAAACCTGGGCATTCGCTTGGAATGATGTCACTTAATGAGCTAAGTATTGCAAAGTCTATCTTGGAGGACAGGATTCAGAAGCACTATGAATGGTCTAGAGCGTATCAGTACATTGATCTTGAGAAGCATATTGCCAGAACCAAAGAAGCTAATGATGATCCTAAGATCAAATCTTACGGTGAAAAACTCAATCGGATTAACGAAAGGATCGAAACTATTATTAATTCAATTTAAAACCAACAATCATGTTTAATTTCCAAAATACTTGCTCATTATTGTTCATTTTCATTTTTATTGAAATTTTCATTTTGCTTTTTGCAATGGCATTACCTATTAGTGTATATGAGAAATATCAAAAGGAATTTGAGAATGTGTTTGTTTTTATAGCATTTATATTGTTATTGTGTTTGTTATTTGTATTTTTTGTTTAAACTTGAAAAAATATTTGCTAGTATCAAATAAAGGATATATCTTTGCAGTGTTAAATAAAGGGTGATGGGGTGCTTCACAATAGGGTTCGAATCCCGCACTTCCGCTAGGGGGTGTGTAAGTGGGGTTAAATGTGACCGCCGGAAAACAGCCTAATCGTTGAACAAAAAAAAAACAAAAAAAAATGCTAAAAATTATTGAAGGTCTGCTTTACAATCTTGTAATGTTCTTCTCATTGGTAAAAATCGGGCAGGGTAAAGATGTGTATTTTTATGCATTTTGCTTTACAGGTTGCTTATGTGGTTTGATTGTATCAGTAGTTAACACGAATATTTCGATTCTGGAGGATAAATTATCTGAGAAAGATAAAAACCCAAAATAAAATAATAATGAAGTAGGAGACCAAACTATTAAGTTTGCTGAAGGTCCCGAATTCTTTAAAGCGCAAAAGGCATCAGTTACTCTCGAATGAGGCTCAAAACGAGCTGAGGAATACACGGGTCTTACGGAAACGTATCGAGCATTATTTATTTATTGGTCAGGTGGCGGAATTGGCAGACGTACCATATAAGACAGACTGCATTGGTTTTACAGGTTCGAATCCTGTCCTGGTCACAATCTTTTACTCAATTAACTTAACATTTTTAAAAAAATGGCTGAAGTGTTAAAATATGATGTTCAAGAACAAATTGAATCATGTCTTAAATCATCTAAGACACGATTTAATTTGTTGGATACAGATAATATTGGTTGTGTGTACGAAGTTTTCGTATCTTCGCTTCCCTGTTATATTCAAGTTGAATATGATTTGGAAACAGAAGAAGATGATTGTGTGATCATTCAATTTTTTGCTAAAGTTGGTGACGGAGATAATTATTTATATCATGAGATCTGGGATAGTACTAATAATAGTACTTCTATAGAAGATGAAATTTATGAACTAGTTGAAGCAAACAAGAAATTTAACAAAGTATTGAATAAAATCAATAAAAATCTTGAAAGTATTAAAGAGATTTGTCAAGATCACGGATTAGAATATGAAGATTTCATCCAGGTAAAATATAATTTCGAATGATAAAAATGCAATACGGATAGAAAATTTCAGTGGAAAGAAAAAAAAACTTGCATGGATTAAATAAACGTATTATCTTTGTAGCATGAAACTAAAGAGATTTGAACTAACAGAACTATATCTGGAGATTATAGTTATTCTTGGTATAATTCTCACATTTATAATAATCTTTTTTTCTGTTAATATAATTAAAAACTCAGGTTATATGAGTGAAAAATTACTTACACATTGTGACGGTGTTCCGTCACAACATTCAGTTGGTGACAGCGTTAGAACTAAAGAAAATATATGTAGCCTTCTAAGAACACATATATTATATCGACGAAACGATAATACAGGAATTGAGGAATATCTCGGAAAAGATTGTAAGATTGTCGAAGTCCGTTATACTGAAGAGTATAAATGTTACATATATCTGATAGATATTGACAATGGTGATTATTGGTGGGTTGATGAATCTTTTACAAATTAAACATATTTCAAAAAAATATCATGGTAGCTGGAAACTATTATTATATAACAAATCACACACACAATTTTCTCACTAATAAACTTGTGTTTTGTGTTGAGGTTAACGACAATACTTGCACTCTAAGATGTGGTGTTGTATCTTATGATATAGATCTATCAACTATTACATACAATAAAGTAAATTTGCCGCCAGCAACACCGGAACCAACACCTACAGTTGAAGGACCTGCGTTCACGGCATATACGTGGTCGTATACCTATGACGCGAAGCCAAAACCGCTAGAATATGGGCAAATTCATGGTAATAAGATTATCAAGAATAAGAAAGGTTATTTGTATCGATTTGGTAATACCAATTTGATTCTTTGGTTTGACATGCTCTATGGTCATGAAAATGATAAGATACAGTATCGTCTACCGTTTAGCCCTATTCGGACATCATCTATTTTGCCTGAGGATTATTACGACGCTGATAAAATGCCCGCTTGGAGTCTTCATGCTAAAGGCAGCTTGAAATATACAACCTGTGGGGCGAAGTTATTTCATGTATATCTAGGTAATCCGGATGATGATTATACATTATTATTGCTAGATGCTGACGTTAATTGCGATCTTAATTATTTTGGTGATCTTGTAAACCATTATAATAAAGTACAAATCGGTAATGATAATTTTACACTAGGCCTTTTTAGAAGTGATTATACAGATGCGATTAATCTTTCTGAGATTGTTGACATTGATCAGATTAAGTAACTGTGAGGTTTGTAGATAAAAAAAATGCACAACCGTAAATTATTGTAGTTTTTTTTTTATCAAGATATTTATTATTAAAAATAATAATTATGAAAAAAATTATAAGACTAACTGAAGATGATTTAACAAGGATTGTTAAACGAATTATTAGCGAAGAAAAAAAATCAAAACATACGGATTATTATCGTATATATGGAGGAAAAAACAAGAAAAATCCTCCGTTTGAACCGGGTACAAAGATAAAACGTAAATGGAGAGTAGATGATGATGGAGAAGTAATAAAAGACGGAAGAGAAATGTATGAGTTTGTGAGAATGGACGGAAACGTGATGAAGTTAAGGCCTCTAAACAAAGAGGCTCTATATAGTCAAGATACCACGCATCCAGAATATATAAAAAAGAATCAAAAAGCTGGATATAAGCCTAGATATGAAGATCTTGTACAGCTTCACTATAATCACGCAGACGCTTTCGAAGTCGTAAGTTAACCTTAAACTTCATAATTTATTTCTTAAAAAAGATAATCAATAATTATCATACAATAAAAAAATGCACAATCATTGGCGATTGTGCATTTTTATGTGGGGGACATAGTTATTAGTTATTTTCCATTTCATCAAATTTCTTGACTAAGAATTTCCATATTTTTTTAGCCATGCTGTAAGAGCAATCAATTACTTTATTATCATACCTAACAATTAAACTATTCATAAGTAAAACAGGTATAGATGTATCTTCAATCTCTAAATATGTTTCGTCATGGAGCCTATACTTGATGATAGAATAATTAGATTTTACAGATAGATTTTTAGGATTAAATGTGTTTTCAATATAATCTAATATCTCACTTAATTTTTTATCCTCATCTGAAGTTATTTTTTTATCAAAAAAAGCCTCGTCTAACTTTTTTTGTTCATTAATGACTTTTTTAACAATTTTTGTTAAATCATCTTCAGTCAATCTTATAATTCTTTTCATAATTATTTTTTTAATAATAAATATCTATAATAAAAAAAAACACAATCATTGGCGATTGTTCATTTTTTTACGATCCTTTTGGGCTTATTAATAGGTTTAATAATTGATTTTGATTTAAAGAAATTCCATATTTTTCTGGCCATTATATACGAGCAACGAATCTCCTTACCATCTAATAATACAATCATGTTACTGTCTGGGGGTAAAGATAACCAAGCATTCACCACCCTTAAAACTCCAGCAGAACCTCCAAAAATTCTGTATTCATACATATATCCATTAGGATATAGAGATAAATCATCTAGATTAAAATTATCTTTGATAATTTTAAAGATATTTTCTAACATTTCATCATTTTCTGAAGTGAATATACTACGAATAAAAGCCTCGTCTAAGTTTTTTTGTTCATTAATTACTTTTTTAACAATCCTGGTTAAATCATCTTCAGTCAACCTTATAGTTCTTTTCATAACTATTATTTTAACAATAAATATCTAGAATTTAAAAAAAAACTTTTTATAATTTCATATAATAGTCTTATCTTTGTTGCATGGAAGCAGGAAAATTTTATCTTATAAAAACAGATACCGGCGGAGCTTTGACCGGGCTTAGAGTTCATTGCTTAGCTGTTTATAGGACCCATGTTAGTTTATATCAAATGGGGATGCATTACTTTGTTCCACTATCCAGCCTTACATATTCTGAACTTAAGATGCCTGAGGTTGGTAAGCACTATCATATAAATGGAATTATTGATGGTGTTACACGCCACGATGTTGCGTTATGTGTAGAACATATCCGTGATATGGAGTTTAAGCTTGTATTCCCAGGTGGTAGATCGTTTTCTGTTGATGTTAGTAATTTAACATTCATTGAAGTTAATCCGGCAGAAATTACTGAGCCAAAAAAAATGCGGTATACGGATTTAACGCCAAATACACTTGTTAAAGCAGCAAATGACGCTATTGTTATTAGGTTGGGTACCACTAATATTGTTATTAAGTTATACCCTAAACAGTTAATTGGGCCAGAGTTTGAATTAGATATTAAAAGACTACCATATACTGTTGTAAGAACATCAACACACGTTGGTAGTAAGTATTATAGGGACGAAATGCCTATTCATATGTATACATTGACTGGTACATTAACAAACCTTAAATGTGGTGGCATTCTGTTCGATATAACAGATCTAAATCAACATGTGACGCAACATACATTATATGTTGCACATAATTATTATCCCAAAAATGACAAAACACCTATGGTTCTTCAAAGCTTGTCACATAATGTTAAACTATTTAACTTAGGAAGTGCGACTTATGAATGTTGCATAGTATCTCCTGAAGATAAAACGTCGATTGAGCTTAATCAGCTTTTCGAATAAAAAATAAAAAAAATAAGAAAATGCGTTTTTATAAACCAGCTAGAGCAAAAGAGACACGCAGAGGTTATTTCTCATATTTAACTGAAGCTGTTGGTAACTTAGTAACTTATTATGATCATAAAGGTTATAATTCAGACTTAATACTATATTTTGATTTGTGGGATATGCCAGGGTACGGTTCGGGGAATATGTTTGATGTAGCGTTTGAGAAACAAGATCATGATGACTACAAAAATAACAAGTATGAGAACATCGAGTATTATCAGCCAGGTATCAACACATATCAAACATATTTTGACAATGATTTAAGATTAAAAACAGAGCAGATAATAGCGAAGCATTATATAATAAATGGTGATATTAAAAAATTATTGTATAATCGTTTTATTAATTATGATTTAAGCAAAACAATTGGTGTTCATTACCGAACGACAGATATTACTTTACATCATCCTATAGTTCATATTAATAAAATATTTGAGGCTATTGAAGCGGAAGAGTTTGATCATATATTTTTGGCAACCGATTCTAAAAATGAGTATTTCAAATTTAAACAACGATATGGTGAAAAACTTTTGTTTTTCGATAGGACAGCATCAGAAGACTCTATGGTTTTCTTTAGCAAAAAGAACCCACAAATCTTGATAGAAGAACATATTAAAGAACTTGTTTTCAGTGTTTTTGCCTTATCACAAACAAGAAAATTAATATGTACAAGATCCAATGTGTCAACATTTTCAATATTGTCTAATTCAAATCTTGATTTCACCATTTTAACATAAAATAAAATGATTGCCAGATACACAGACCTTGAACCTAACAAAAAAGTAAAAACCAATTATGATGAATACATTATCAGAATTGGTGACTCTAACGTAATGCTTCATGCAAGCTATCTATATGAGACTCCTGATGATCCAGATATTTTTATGTTTCCCTGGAGAATGGAACGCACATACATGTATAATGATAAGCATATAAAAGGTATGCCGATGTGGATGCATGTTATGGATGGTCTTATGACGCCCACGTCATGCGGAGGAAGGATTATATATCTTAATTCTGATGACGAAGTTATGGACAATACTACGGTTCTAATGATTCCTAGAGATAGCGACATTGAAACATCACCGTTGGCCAATATCGCTACAGAAGTAATTACTTTTGCTATTGACGGACAAAATTATGATGTGGCCATTATTCGTACAGAGAAGCAAGAATCCGTCGACCTGAAAGACTTTTTTACTCAGCGATAAAAAACATTTGACTATTTGATATAATAGTAGTAACTTTATTTTTGTAATCCATTTTAGTCAGGTGGCGGAATTGGTAACGCCCCGGTCTAAATCCGAAAAAGAGTAGTAGCTCTATGATGGATGAAAACCGGGTCAGCTTGTAGAGCTACACATACATGGTTGCAGGTTCGAGTCCTGCCCTGACTGATTACTTAAAACTTATTCTTATGAAAGAACTAAAAGAATTTATTGAAGACGGTATTACTATCTCCAAAACAAATAGCGGATATGAAGTTTTTACTATAAAAACGCAGAAATTCAATATTAACTCTCTCGATGAATTGACTCCGGAGAGTTTTATGACTGCAATTGAAAGCCAAAGAAAATTGACAGAACTACAAAATCAGATCTACACAGCGTCTGGCTTACCATAAAATATATTATATAAACATAGTATGACGATTACTAGGGTAATACCTGGTAATCGTTTTTTTTATTCATACTAATAGTATAATTACTTTGGTGTATGAAGTTTATATGTAACCTCTTTAATAGTATTTATATGAATTTCAAATTTATTCTCAATCCAGGAACTAAAAATCATTTCAAAGTCTTCTTTTGATACTGGGACTATCTTAGTAAGATCATCTCTGAATCTTTTATAGTAATACACAACACCGGTCCAGTGAATGCGGACGATAGAGGCACGATCATCTTTATTGTAAAGCTCTATATTATTTTTGTTTTCAATGACAATCAGCTTGTCAAACCTGGAATAGAACCAGTTCATGGTTCTACGATATGATTTATGGTTGTCCATAATAATTAATTTGTTAGTTTAATTTTAAAAATTTTTTGACTATTGTGATATTGAACTTGCGTGTATCTTAATTACTTTTATTTTAAATTTATCTTCGATCCAGGATGTTAAAAACAGTTCGAAGTCGTTGATACTTATTGGTATAATTTTAACTAGATCAAGCATAAAATCTTCATAATAAAAGATTTCACCTTCATTGTTTATCAAATATACTCGTATAACAGAATCTTCTTCTATATCAAAAAGATTTATTTTTTCATTGGTAGTATAAAACGTCAGCATATCAAACTTGTGATAAAACCATTTCCTGATTTTAATATATGATTTTTCATTCTTCATGATCCTGTGTTTCTTAGATTTTGACGTGCATTTTAGTTAGTTTTATTTTGAATTTATCTTCGATCCATTCTCTCAGAAACATTTCAAAATCTGCATTTTTAATAGGGATAACACTAACCAGATCATACCTGAAGAATACGAAATAAAATGCTTCTTTTTCCGATTTATATATACGGACCACAGAAAACTCATGCTTATCCCTAAGCACTATTTTTTCAGTGTCCTCAGATTCTTTCAACTTATCAAATTGGTTATAAAACCATCTCCTGGTTTTAAGATATAACTTATTTTCGCTCATATAACATATACTTTGATTGGGCCATATTAGTTATAATCACTTTCACGTACATCATCGATTTTTAGGCCGAATTTCTCTTCGATCCATTTTACCAAGAACAATTCAAAATCCGATGTTTCTAATGGTATTATTTTAGTTAAATAATATCTGAATCCGGCATAATAATATACCAAAATCTCATCATCATATATATAAATCCGAACAAATTTCGATTTATTATCTTTACTACTGAGGATTATACGATTTTCATCTGCGGTCACAATCAACTGATCAAATTTCATGTAAAACCATCTTATGACTTTAATATATAACTTATTTTCGCTCATATAACATATACTTTGATTGGGCCATATTACTTATAATCACTTTCATATACATAATCGATTTTTAGGCCGAATTTATCTTCGATCCATTCTTTCAAGAAAAATTCAAAGTCCAATCTTTCTAATGGTATTATTTTAGTTAACTGATATTTGAATCTAATATAATAATATACCAAAATCTCATCATCATATATATAAATCCGAACAAATTTCGATTTATTATCTTTACTACTGAGATTTATATTATCTTCATCTACAGTCACAATCAACTGATCAAATTTCTTGTAAAACCATCTCCTGGTTTTAAGATATAATAGTTCTTTACTCATAATACTATTTTAATAAACCGATTCATTGAATGGCCGGATAATTCGCACATTTATATTGAATTTATTTTCAACCCAATTGGCTAAAATAGTGTCAAAGTCGGATTGTGATATCGGGAACAGTTTAAACAACTTGTGCATATAATTTACATCGTAAAATACTTCACCATAATTTAGATAAATTCGAATATCGCATTTAAAATCAATATATGTGTGAAGATGTAAAACTTTGCGTTCAGTGACAATTGTCAACTTTTCAAACTGATTATAAAACCATCTCCCGGCTTTAACATAAAATTTTAGTTTACTCATATTGGCAAATGTTTTTAAGATTCAATAGCCTGAAATATATCTTCAAAGTAAAGCATTTAAATACCAACTGTAGCTGTTGACTTTTTTAACTTTAATTCCGAATTTATGTTCGACCCACATAATTAAAAGTATTTCAAAATCAACGTTTGGTACCGGAAATTTTTGAATGACTTTTTTCTTGAAATCTGTCATATAATAAACAATGCCGAACTTTTTATATATTCTAATTACAGAATATTCGTCGTCGTAAGGGCTAAGGTCTATTTTATCCTCATCTTCTCTCACGAACAACACATCAAATTTCTTATAAAGAACCCTTCTTGCCGCTAGATATAATTTATCATCCATAATAATCTTTTATCTTAATAAATATAACATCTTCATATTATGGCCGGAATCTCATTCTATATATGTTATTTATTTTAACTTTAAATTTTTCGTCAATCCATTGACATAAAAGCAATTCGAAGTCTTCTATTTGCATGGGGAATACATTAATGATCCTTTGCATGTAATCTTCGTAATAAAAAACCCTTTCAAGCTCTTTATAAATGTGAATAGTAATGCGAGGATCGTCGTCATGGCGAAGTTCTACAACATGATCAGATTCCCATACACCCAGGTTATTAAACTTCCTGTAGGTCCATTTTTGAGCCACACGGTATAATTTATCTTTGAGCATAAATCATATAACTAACTTGGGGGTTAACTATTAACAAGTCAAAAGCTATGACTTCAGTTACTTTAATATCAAATTTATATTGTACCCATTTTTTTAGCAGTAATTCGAAATCTTCGATTTGCATGGGGAATAACTTAATTATTTTTTTCATGTAATCTACGTTATAACATACACAACCATCACTTTTGTAAATTCGAATAATAGTCTTATTGTTGAGACAAGAACACAGAGTAATGCAAGATGGCTCATTGTCTTGTTCTTTCACCAGAGTATCGAACTTATTATTAATCCATTTTCCGGCTATGTTATATAGCTTTTCTTTATCCATGATTGTACATGCTAGCACTAGAGGAAACTTCTATTATTTCAATGTTATAATTATCTTTAACCCAATTCTTCAATAAGAAATTAAATAGGCTGATTTTCATTGGTAACATACTAGTAAGTTTATTTCTATATCCTCCTAAATAACAAACAAGATTACGATTTTTATAGATCACAATAGTTGAGTCAGTATCACCTTTACGCTTAAGTGATATTTTTTCGATATCTTCAGATACGACCAGATTACTAAGTTTCCTTTGTAACCATTTTTGAGTTATAGTATATAGCTTATCTTCGTTCATAGTAAAGAACAAAGGTACAGGATAAAATTAACAAATTCAAATAATTAAAAATAAATTGGGGGAGCTAAAATGGGGGGGATATGTACAAATTAAAAAAGGAGGTCAATGATTTTATTTATTTTAATTTCACATTTACTTTCAATCCATCTACGTAAAAGAATCTCAAAATCAATGATATTTAAGGCAAGTTTTTTACTAACTAGGTCTCTCAAGCGATGTGTATAATAAACATTACCTGTGGCTTTATAAATTCGTATAACAAAAAAAGAATCATTTTTATAACCGAAATATAAATTTTCTTCACAGTTTGAGATTACGTGCAGTTCATCAAATTTGCTATAAACCCATTTTTTTATGCTATTATGATATTTTTCTTTATACATGCCATTTAAAAATTAGAGTTAAAACCAGGTATGCGGACATCTGTTGTCTGTCTGATACTTTTCACATGTATTTTAAATTTTTCTTCAACCCATCTACCCAAGAGTATTTCAAAATCTTCATATTCTAGTCGAATAAACTTAAAAAGTTTCTTTGCGAAACCATGATAATAAAAAACTCGGCCTGTGTGTTTAAAAATTAGGATCTGAGCGTAATCATCTCTATCGTAATGTAAATAACTTACAAGCCCATTAGGGTTATCATATAATTTTAGCTCGTCGAACTTTTTATATAACAATTTTTTTATGCTATTATAATATTGCTCTTTATCCATATTTAAAGATTTATAGTTTACCTTTATTAAGCTATCGGGCGGCTACGTACTACACAAATTATGACATTATCCACCTTCATTTGAAAGGTCTCTTCGACCCATCTTTTCAAAAGTATTTCAAAGTCATGCTTTTCAATGCGAAGATGTTTACAAATTTTCTCGCTGAATTCATAATAATAGTAAACATGACCAAATTTTTTATCAATTTCAACCTGAGTATATTCGCCATTTTTATAACGAAGATACACGTTACTCCCTTTCTTTCTTTTAATCACTTCCAGTTCATCAAACTTTCCATAAACCCATTTTTTTATTCTATTATAATATTGTTCTTTATCCATATTTAAATATTTATACTGTTAATTAGAATTTATCATCAACATCATACACCGTTGGAAGGGGGGAAATTACAGTCACCTTAATTTCAAGAATATCTTCAATATATGCACCCAGAATTATTTCAAAATCAATAATACCCATTGGAACCTTTTTAAGCAGATCGTTTGCGAATCCAATATAATAACAAACTAAGCCTGAACTTTTATGAATCCGGAGCTGAGGAAAATCATCATTCTTTTTATATAGGTATAAAGTACCTTCAGAGGTTTCAATTATGTACAGCTTATCAAGCTTGTTAGATAACCAATTTTTTATTTTATTATAATATTGTTCTTTATCCATGCCGTATTATTTATTATTAGCCATCACTTGAAAGGTATCAATCAACAATGATTTCTCTTCCGACGATCCTTTTAACCATTTTAGTTACCTTAATTTTAAATCTATCTTCAATCCATTTGCTCAGAATTATTTCAAAATCAGCCTCTTTCAAACGAATCCTGTTAAAAAATTTCTCACTAAACATATAATAATAAAAAACTATACCTGAATTTTTTTGAATTCGTATATCACAATATTTTTGATTTTTATATTTAAAAAATAAGTTATTTCCATTAAGGCTTTCAATTACTTTCAGTTCATCAAACTTAATATAAAGCCATTTTTTTATTCTATCATAATATTCTTCTTTACTCATATTATTATAATTTAACTTTTAGTTGAAAGGTTTTTTCAATAACATAATGTACCTGTATACCCCGGAATGATGGTGGCCACTTTCATTTTAAAGGTCTTTTTAATCCAATTGCTTAGAAGTGTTTCAAAGTCACGCTTTTGCAATCGAATCAGCTTAGAAATATTGTCCCTGAAAGCGGCATTATAGATAATTTGGTTGTATGTTTTTTCAATACTGACCTGAATGTAAGCATTATCTTTGTAACGAAGGCATATTATTGTCCCATCGGAGCTTTCACTAACTTCCAGTTCATCAAACTTTCTGTATATCCAAATTTTTATTTTATTATAAAATTTTTCTTTATCCATGATTAATTTAATTAAATTTTCCTTTTGAATTTATGTTCAACAAACAGAACACGCACAACACCAATAGACCGGATGTGAATAACATCTGTTTTAAACTTTTCTTCAACCCATCTGCCTAGGAGTATTTCGAAATCATTAGGATTCAAAGAAATTGGTTTAATAATTTTATCCATAAAACCATTATAATACTGAATTATGCCACTATTTTTTCTAATTTTGATCTGAACTTGGTCATCATTTTTATAATGAAGATATATTGTGCTTCCATTATAACTTTCATATATATTCAGCCCATTGAACTTTTCATATATCCATTTTTTTATTTTATTATAATATTTTTCTTTATCCATATTATTTAAGTTTTATTTTGGAGGCATATTTAACGTTCATCAACTATAAAAAGTATCTACCGGCCATGTCAGTAACCTTGATTTTAAATCTATCTTCAATCCATTCGCTCAGAAGGATATCAAAATCATCTCGTAGCAATCTAATAGGCTTACAAATTTTGTTTCTGTAGTCTGTATAATAGACTACATCGCCTAATTTTTTGTTAATTATGATCTGAGTATATTTATTATTTTTATAACGAAGGCATATTGTGTCCTCACTATAAATTTTGTGTGGTTCAAGCTCATCAAACTTCCTGTACACCCAATTTTTTATTTTATTATAATACTCTTCTTTATCCATATCATTTAAGTTTTATTTTGGAGGCATCTTCAACCAGAAAACACAACTTTAAAGTCAAATTCTGAGTTGCGTACAACCTTTATTTTTAAGGTATCTTCAACCCATCTGTTCAAAAGTATTTCAAAATCAACCACTTTCAAGTCAACCATTTTACAAATTTTTTGTCTGAATTTATAGTAATTTAAAACACTACCAAATTCTTTTTGAATTATGACCTCAACATGACCTTCATTTTTATAATGAAGATATATAAGATTTCCGTTATTATGTTCAATCACTTCCAATTCATTAAACCTTTTATAAATGAATCTTTTTATTTTATTATAATATTCTTCTTTATCCATATCATTTAAGTTTTATTTGGTTGGTATTTTCAACCAACATTGATTGTTTCAGTGTCCGTACAGCGGTGCTGATCATTTTTATTTGAAAGGTATCTTCAACCCATTTGCTCAGAAGTATTTCAAAATCAGTCTTTTCCAAACTAATTGTCTTACAAATTTTGTTTCTGAATCTAAAATAATAAAGAACCCTACCTGATTTTTTATTAATCTTGATTTGAGCGTATTCTTCATTTTTATAACGAAGATACAAATACTCTCCATTATTACGTTCAATCAGTTCCAATTCATTAAACCTTTTATAAATGAATCTTTTTATTTTATTATAATACTTTTCTTTGCTCATATCATTGAATTTTTATTTCAAAGGTATGTACAACGTTGATGACAGCAGCACATTACATCTTTGGATAAGTATTTGTTTAATTTTAAAGGTATCTTCAATCCAGGCCCTTAAGATTATTTCAAAATCACGCTTTTCCAACTGAAATATCTTACAAATTTTGTCACTTAAAGTATAAGAATAGTAAACAAAATCTGATTTTTTATTAATTCGAATCTGAGCGTATTCTTCATTTTTATAACGAAGATACAAATTATTTCCTCTATTACGTTTAACCACTTCCAGTTCGTCAAACTTTCTGTAAATGATTTTTTTTATTTTACTATAATATTCTTCTTTGCTCATATCATTTAATTTTTATTTGAAAGGTATCTTCAACGAACAAGCCAATTAACACCAAAACTTCCTGAGGTGTAACTCACCTTCATTTGAAAGGTTTCTTCAACCCAGCTCTTCAAAAGTATTTCAAAATCAACCTGATTAATGCCAATCATATAACAAATTTTCTTCTTATATTCAGAATAATAGTATACTTCGCCAAATTTTTTATTAATTATGATTTCAGCATATTCGTTATTTTTATAACGAAGATACAAAGTATTGCCATCATTACGTTTAACCACTTCCAGTACATCAAACTTTCTGTAGATGTACTTTTTTATTATATTATAATATTTTTCTTTTCTCATATCATTTAATTTTTATTTGGGAGGTATTTTTAACCTGATTGTGAATGACCCTGGAGACAAAATTAGGATATAGTTAACCTTAATTTTGAATTTATCTTCAACCCATCTGCTCAAAAGTATTTCAAAATCACGCTTTTCTATAGGGATTGGCTTAAGAATTTTGCTTCTAAATCTATAATAATAAATTACTTCACCTGAATTTCTTTTAACTAGGATCTTAGCATAATCATCATTTTTATACCGAAGATATATGTCGTTCCCATTATCACGTTCAATAACTTCTAATTCATTAAACTTTCTGTAAATGTACTTTTTTATTTTATTATAATATTTTTCTTTATTCATATCAGTTATCTTTTAACCTGTAAGGTATTCTTAACGCGGTGATAGTCTTGTGTCCATCCCAGCCATAGATTTCATTAACTTTCATTTGAAATGTATCTTCAATAAATACCCTCAAAAGTATTTCAAAATCACGATTTTCTATAGGAATTGGCTTAATAATTTTGTTGCTAAACCCATAATAATAGATTAGTTCACCTACAGTTCTTTTAGCTCGGATCTCAGCATATTTTTCACCTTTATAATAAAGGTATATCTCATTTCCATCACTACTTTCAAATACCTCCAGTTCCTCAAACTTTCTGTAAATGTATCTTTTTATTTTGCTGTAATAGTCTTCTTTACTCATATCATTTAATTTTTATTTGGGAGGTTTCTTTAACTCTGTGGCGTTGCTCATATACTTGAGCCCGGTGTCATTAACTTTCATTTGAAAGGTATCTTCAACCCATCGCTTTAAAAGTATTTCAAAATCAACATTTTCCAATGCTATTGGTTTAATAATTTTATCTCTATATTTAGATTGATAGTAAATATAACCCGATTTTTTTTGAATTAGGATCTGATCATATTTCGCATTGTTATAATGAAGAAATATATCGTTTCCAAGATTACGTTTGCTCACTTCCAGTTCGTCAAACTTTCTGTACACGAATTTTTTTATTTTATTATAATACTGTTCTTTGCTCATGTTATTTAAATTTTATTTGAAGGGTATCTTCAACCTGCAATATATTTGAGTACAGCCGCTGTATGGTGTTGATCACCTTTATTTTAAAGGTATCTTCAACGGAAATTGGTGAACGAACCCGGTGCAATGGGTGTTGATCACCTTTATTTTAAAGGTATCTTCAACCCATTTAGTTAGAAGTATTTCAAAATCATCCTGTTCCAACCGAATCATGTTATCAATTTTGTATCTGAATCTTCTAAAATAGTAAACCCAACCTGAGTTTTTATTGATCATGATTTGAGCGGAGTCACCATTTTTATAACGAAGATACAACTCATTTCGATTATTACGTTCAACCAATTCCAGTTCGTTAAACTTTCTATAAACCAATCTTTTTATTTTATTATAATATTCTTCTTTTTTCATATCATTAAAATTTTATTTGAAAGGAATCTCAAATCTGTCGAAGGTTTCTCCACCCTTAGAATAGATCTCATTAACCTTTATTTGAAGGGTATTTTCAATCCATCTGTACAGAAGTATTTCAAAATCACGTGTCTCCAACCGGGTTATATTAATAATTTTCTTTTTAAATCCAGAATAATAGTAAACATAACCTAATTCTTTTCGAATTAGGATGTCGGCATAATCATCGTTTTTATAACGAAGATACACATAAGCTCCTTTATTAATCACTTCCAGTTCATCAAACTTTCTGTAAATGTACCTTTTTATTTTATTATAATACTGTTCTTTGCTCATGTTATCTAAATTTTATTTTAAAAGTATCTTCAACGACTAGCAGCACCTCTGCGTACTTTATCGCGTTGGCATTTTTCATCTTCATTTGAAATGTATCTTTAATCCATCTCTTCAATAGAATTTCAAAATCACGTTTTTCCAACGGAACTATCTTATTAATTTTATCTCTGAATCCAGTATAGTAGGAAACTTTAAGTAAGCTTTTATTAACCACTATTTTAGCAAATTCAGCATGTTTGTAACGAAGATACAAATAATTTCCATCATTACTTTCGAATACCTCCAGTTCCTCAAACTTTCTGTAAATGTATCTTTTTATTTTGTTGTAATATTTTTCTTTACTCATGTCATTTAATTTTTATTTGGGTGGCATATTCAATGCTGCCATTGAAAGAAACTTCGATATCCAGACGCCGGTCACTTTTATTTTAAATTTATCTTCAACCCATTTCTTCAAAAAAATTTTAAAATCAATCTCTTCAAACCGAAATATCTTATTAATTTTGTCTCTGAATCTTTTAGAATAGAAAACCCGACCTGAGTTTTTATAGATCACAATCTCCGCATAACCTTTGTTTTTATAACCAAAACACAAAATATTCCCATTATCACCTTCAGCCACTTCCAGTTCATCAAACCTTCTGTAAACAAATCTTTTTATTTTACTATAATATTCCTTTTTGCTCATATCATTTAATTTTTATTTGGGAGGTATATTCAATGCAGCCATTGAAAGAAACTTCGATCTCCAGATGCCGGTCACTTTTATTTGAAATTTATCTTCAACCCATTGCTCTAAAAGTATTTCAAAATCACGGTTTTCCAGCGGAATTTTCTTAAAAATTTTGTCTTTGAATCTATAATAATAGAAAACCCAACCCGAATTTTTTTCAATTACAATCTGAGCACGGTCAGGATTTTTATAATGAAGATAAACGTAAATTCCATCATTACGTTCGCTAACTTGCAGCGAATCAATTTCCCGATAAATGATATTTTTTATTCCTTTATATAACCTATCTTTACTCATGTCATTTAAGTTATTTTATTGGTATCTTCAACGAGCAGACCGCTCATGTAATCAATTTTAACAGTGAGCTCCACTTTTATTTGAAAAGTATCTTGAACCCATCGTTCTAAAAGTATTTTAAAATCACGCGTTTCCAACTGAATGATATTACAAATTTTGTCTTTAAATTCATAATAATAAAAAATAAACCCAGTTGTTTTTCCGATTACGATCTGTGCATATTTATCATTTTTATAGCGAATATACAAATCATTGTTATGACTACTATGAATCACTTCCAGTTCGTCAAACTTTCGGTAAACAAATCTTTTTATTTTACTATAATATTCTTCTTTGCTCATGTTATCTAAATTTTATTTGAAAGGTATCTTCAACATCATATGCTCGATCACGAGTACGCACTCATGGGTGTGATTCACCTTCATTTGAAAGGTATCTTCAACCCATCTGCCCAGAAGTATTTCAAAATCAACCTTTTCTAAATTAATTGTCATAAAAAATTTGTCACTAAGTTCATAGTTATAGTTATAGTATACTTCACCTGATTTTTTCTTAATTAGGATTTCAGCATATTCGTTATTTTTATAATGAAGATACAAGTCATTTCGTTTATTACGTTCAGTTACTTCCAGTTCATCAAACTTTCTGTAAACAAATCTTTTTATTTTACTATAATATTCTTCTTTGCTCATGTTACTTAGTTTTTATTTGGAAGGTATCTTCAATCAATGAGTATAATGGTGTATTTTTGGGGTATAATGTCGCTAACCTTAATTTGAAAGGTTTCTTCAATCCATTTGCCCAAAAGTATTTCAAAATCACTATTTTCCATATGAATTACCTTAATAAATTTGTTTCTAAAGTTACGATAATAGTAAACATTACCCGATTTTATATTAATTCGGATCTGAGCATATGGTTCATTATTATAACGAAGAAACAAAGCATCGCCAAGATTACGTTCAACCACTTCCAATTCATTAAACTTTCGGTAAACAAATCTTTTTATTTTACTATAATACTCTTCTTTACTCATTTTATTAAAATTTTATCTTAAAGTTATGTTCATCCATCGGGCTCCACCGTGAAAACCTCATCTTGATATTGATCACCTTTATTTTAAATGTATCTTCAACCCATCTCTTCAAAAGAATTTCAAAATCAGTCTGTTCCAACCGAACTATCTTATTAATTTTATCTCTGAATTTAGTATAGTAGTAAACCAAACTAGATTTTTTATCAATCATGATTTGAACGAATTCGTCATTTTTGTGACGAAGATACAAATAATTTCCTTTATCACGTTCAACCACTTCCAGTTCTTCAAACTTTCTGTAAATGAATATTTTTATTTTATTATAATACTGTTCTTTGCTCATGTTATCTAAATTTTATTTTAAAGGTATTTTTAGCCAAGCACGTGATCGTGTTTTTTTGCCATGTAAGATTTGTTTTACCTTCACTTGAAAAGTATTTTCAATCCATTTGCTCAAAAATAACTCAAAATCAGTCGTTTCCAACGGGATTATTTTATACATTTTTTTACTTAACCTATAAGAGTAGTAAACCTTACCTGATTTTTTTTCAATTAATATCTGGGCATATATTTCATTATTATAACGAATATACAAAACATTTCCTTTATCACGTTCAACCACTTCCAGTTCTTCAAACTTTCTGTAAATGAATATTTTTATTTTATTATAATACTGTTCTTTGCTCATGTTATATAAATTTTATTTGGGATGTATCTTCAAATTCGGTACCATGAATAATTACTGTACCACAGGGTATTGATCACTTTTATTTTAAAGGTATCTTCAACCCATCTATCCAAAAGAATTTCAAAATCACGCATTTTCAACGGAACCATCTTATTAATTTTATCTTTGAATCCAGTATAGTAGTAAACCAAACCTGAGTTTTTATCGATCACAATCTCAGCATAACCTTTGTTTTTATAACCAAGATACAAAAAATTTCCATTATTACGGTCAATAACTTCCAGCTCATTAAACCTTTTATAAACGAATCTTTTTATTTTACTATAATATTCTTCTTTGCTCATGTTATCTAAATTTTATTTAGTTGGTATCTTCAACCAACGAATCAGGTGGCTTGGGATTACAGCAGGGTGACTTACCTTAATTTGAAAGGTATTTTCAATCCATCCTTTCAAGAATATTTGAAAATCAGCATTTTCTAAACGAATTGTATAAAAAAATTTGTCTCTAAAATTATAATGATAGTATACTTCACCTGATTTTTTATTAATTAGGATATTTGCATATTCACTATTTTTATAATGAAGATATATTTTCTTTCCATTAGTACTTTTGAATACCTCTAGTTCATCAAACTTTCTGTAAATTAATTTTTTTATTTTATTATAATATTCTTCTTTGCTCATATCATTTAGTTTTTATTTAGTTGGTATCTTCAACCAGAAAATAGAGCAATACATCGGTTACGTCGATGGTCTTAACCTTCATTTGAAAGGTATCTTCAACCCATTTGCTCAGAAGTATTTCAAAATCAACCTTTTTTAAACGAATTAACTTACAAATTTTGTCTCTAAATTCATAGTTATAGTATACTTCACCTGATTTTTTCTTAATTAGGATTTCAGCATATCTATTATTTTTATAATGAAGATATATGTCGTCTCCATCGTTACGTTCAACCACTTCCAGTTCGTCAAACTTTCGGTAAACAATTTTTTTTATTTTACTATAATATTCTTCTTTGCTCATGTTATTTGGATTTTATTTGGTTGGTATCTTCAACAGCTTTGAGGCGAAAGGATACTCGGAAGCGATGGTCTTAACCTTCATTTGAAAGGTATCTTCAACCCATTTGCTCAGAAGTATTTCAAAATCAACCTTTTTTAAACGAATTAACTTACAAATTTTGTCTCTAAATTCATAGTTATAGTATACTTCACCTGATTTTTTCTTAATTAGGATTTCAGCATATCTATTATTTTTATAATGAAGATATATGTCGTCTCCATCGTTACGTTTAGCCACTTTCAGTTCATTAAAATGTCTGTAAATGAATACTTTTATTTTATTATAATACTGTTCTTTGCTCATGTTATCTAAATTTTATTTGGTTTGTATCTTCAACCCATATCTTTCGATGCTCCGTTTTCGGCAGGGTGTGATTCACCTTCATTTGAAAGGTATCTTCAACCGTTCCTTGCTGCACGATACCAGCAGCAGAAGGTGTGATTCACCTTCATTTGAAAGGTATCTTCAACCCATCTGCCCAGAAGTATTTCAAAATCAACCTTTTCTAAATTAATTATCTTAAAAAATTTGTCTTTAAATTCATAATCATAGTATACTTCACCTGATATTTTCTTAATTAGGATTTCAGCATATCCTTTATTTTTATAACGAAGATACAAGTCATTTCGTTTATTACGTTCAACCACTTCCAGTTCGTCAAACTTTCGGTAAACAATTTTTTTTATTTTACTATAATATTCTTCTTTGCTCATGTTATCTAAATTTTATTTTAAAGGTATCTTCAACCGAATATCAGCTATATATGGCAGACGTCCGGTGTGATTCACCTTCATTTGAAAGGTATCTTCAACCCATCTGCCCAGAAGTATTTCAAAATCAACCTTTTCTAAATTAATTATCTTAAAAAATTTGTCATTAAATTCATAATTATAGTATACTTCACCTGATATTTTCTTAATTAGGATTTCACCATATTGCTTATTTTTATAATGAAGGTACAAATCATTTCCATCATTACGTTCAGCCACTTCCAGGTCTTCAAACTTTCGGTAAACAAATCTTTTTATTTTATTATAATATTTTTCTTTGCTCATGTTATCTAAATTTTATTTTAAAGGTATCTTCAACGCAAAGAGAGCCCGCCATTCTGTCAATTCTGAGGTGTGATTCACCTTCATTTGAAAGGTATCTTCAACCCATCTGCTCAGGAGTATTTCAAAATCAATCTCTTCCAATGGAACTATCTTATTAATTTTATCTCTTAATCTTTTAGTATATAAAACCAGACCTGATATTTTCTTAATTAGGATTTCAGCATATCCTTTATTTTTATAACGAAGATATAAAAAATTTCCGTTATCACGTTCAACTACTTCCAGTTCATTAAACCTTTTATAAACGAATCTTTTTATTTTACTATAATATTCTTCTTTGCTCATGTTATCTAAATTTTATTTGGTTGGTATCTTCAACCAGTCAATCAGGTAGCCTGCGATTACAGTGGGGCAACTCACCTCCATTTGAAAGGTATCTTCAACCCATCTGCCCAGAAGTATTTCAAAATCAACCTTTTTTAAACGAATTAACTTACAAAATTTGTCTTTAAATTCATAATGGTAGTATACATTACCAAATTCTTTCTTAATTAGGATATTTGCATAATCATTATTTTTATAATGAAGAAGTATTTTCTTCCCATCAGTGCTTTCGAATACCTCTAATTCATTAAACCTTTTATAAACAAATCTTTTTATTTTATTATAATATTCTTCTTTGCTCATGTTATCTAAATTTTATTTTAAAGGTTTCTTCAACAACTGGAATATCCATAATTTTTGTCAAGAGGGTGTTGATCACCTTTATTTTAAAGGTTTCTTCAACCCAGCTCTTCAAAAGTATTTCAAAATCAATCTGTTCAAACCGAAATATCTTATTAATTTTGCCTCTGAATCTATTAGAATATAAAACCCAACCTAATTTTTTATTAATTCGAATCTGAGCGTATTCTTCATTATCATAACGAAAATATAAAATATCCCCATTATCACGTTCAACTACTTCCAGTTCATTAAACCTTTTATAAACGAATCTTTTTATTTTACTATAATATTCTTCTTTGCTCATTTTGTTATAATATTATAATAAATATTCGGTTAACCTTAATTCATGGGGGCTTCTGAGAACAAATAAAGGTTCAAATAAAAAAAAAATAAAAAACGATTTGCAAATACCAATTAAGACCGTTACCTTTGTGGCTCAATTAAACTAAAAACTAACATGGAACATTTCATAGAGACAATTCAAAAAGCGGTTAGGGAACATGGTGGTCAGATGACAATATTTGATCTATACCTGCGTGATTATCCGTATTTGTCATATAAAGACAAACAAACATCCATTAAAGTAAAGCTCTTTACTATGACGGGGATTGACGGAGAAATTGTCAACAGCAAGGGGGAAGTTCTTCAAAAGGTATCCGTGAATTATGAAGACATTAGTTCGATCAAGTTGCATTTTCTTTCCTGGCGAATTAGAGATCTTCATATGGTTAAAATTTATTATGAAGAGGAGCGTGAATCTTATATTAAGAAGATTGAATCACATGGTGGTGGATGCCTTATCGAAAATAATTCCACAATGACATTGAATGATCTGTATGTGATTCTTTCGAACTTGGAAGAAGCCGCAGAAAGGGATCGATTATTTAATGAGGACCATAGGCGAGCCTTAAAGAGAACCCACTATAATGATCTAAAAAACATTTTGGACACATTGGGTTTGGACTATATTGTTGTAACACATCTGGAGGAATATCTTCAGAATGAAACACCTGAGAATGCATCATTGTTTTCATTTGGCCAATATGAGTATTATTATGGAGACGGAATTTCGAAACGAAAAGTTAAATAAAGCGACCTTTCATGCTGATTTGGTTAGGATATGCGAAGAGTTGGATTTGCGACCGACCTATATAACTTCGCTATCGGAGTACTTGTATATGTCTTTTGATATCTACATTGCTGGATTCCATGTAAAGGGCAAATCCTTTCTTCTGCAAGCACGTTTAATGGGGGATGAGGTATCATACCACATAATGATAACTCGTGATTTTAAGAACAAGCATGGCGTTCGCAAGATAACATATCAAGACATTCTATCCAATACAAACTTGAAAGCTCTTCTATCCAGGTTTAAAAAAGAACATAACGTCTATTATAGATTGAAACAAAACTAAGGTTATTGCTTGGCTGATAAATATTGTGGTGTTCTCCGCGATCTATGTAATGTTCAAATATTGTTAAATGACATGAATAAAGAGAAGTTATATGGGGGGATAAAAAAAACCATGTATAGGAAGTTTAATAAACTGGAAATGGTTGAACGTAATGATGGCGATACTTTGTATCTTGGTTATAAAAATGATGAATATGCTGAAATCGTAATTGATAAAAAATCGGGCGAGGTATACTATCATTTTGAATATAAGAACAAAATTTGTAACATGATTGGCGTTAATCAGGTTGATTTTGAAGTACTCTTGGGCCGATGGATTGAAGATACCTTTAAAATAAAGGTTGAACACATCGGGATAGACTACTACCGCCGATCGTGCCCGGAGTTGAAGATTCGAATTAAATAACTTATATGATATGAATAAAGAAAAGTTTTATACTGGAATAAAAAACACCATGTATAGGAAGTTTAATAAACTGGAAATGGTTGAACGTAATGATGGCAATACTTTGTATCTTCGTTATAAAAATGATGAATATGCTGAAATCATAATTAATAAAAAATTTGGCGAAGTATACTATTATTCTGAATATAAGAAGAAAATTTGTTATATGATTGGCGTTAATCAGGTTGATTTTGAAGTACTCTTGGGCCGATGGATTGAAGATACCTTTAAAATAAAGGTTGAACACATCGGCATAGAGATCGTGCCCGGAGTTGAAGATTCGAATTAAATAACTTATATGATATGAATAAAGAAAAGTTTTATACTGGAATAAAAAACACCATGTATAGGAAGTTTAATGAATTGAATGTGGTTGTATCTAATGATGGTAATTACATTTATCTTAAATATAAAAATGATGCATATGCGCAGGTGGTAATTTACAAAGAATTGGGCCTTGTCAATTATTATTGTGGATTTATAGAAAAATTCTTTAAGCTATTTCCAATGACAAGACCTGATTTTGAAGTACTTTTGAGTAGATGGGTTAAAGATACATTTAAAATTAAAATGAAGAATGCCAGCATAGCATGGCGTAAGTCCTCTCCCTTATTGAAAATACCTCTAGAATAAAAGTTAAACCATATGTGTAAAGAGAAGTTATATGGGGGGATAAAAAACATTCTGTATAGAAGGTTTGAGAAACTGAAAGTGGTTGAACGTGATAATGGAACTGTTTTATATCTTCGTTACAAGCATGATAAACATGCCGAGATTGTAATTAAAAAAAAATCATGTAATGTTTACTATTATTATGGGTTTAAGTCCAAACTTAATAAGCTTCTTCCAATTGAAGATAGTGACTTTGAAATACTTTTGATTAGGTGGATTGAAGAAAAATTTAAAATGAAGGTGCACGACACCATTCCACGTTTGCTTTCACATGAAGATCGTATATTAAAGATACCGATCAAATAAAACTTAACTAACATGAATAAAGAAAAATTCTATACCGGAATAAAAAAAACCATGTATAGGAAGTTTAACGAACTGGATGTGGTTGAACGTAATGATGGAGATGATTTGTATCTTCATTATAAAGATGAAGAATACGCTCAGATATTAATTGAAAAAAAATCGGGTCATATTTATTATTTTTATGAGCTCAGTACCAAATTTTTTAAAATAATTCGCATAGGAATGACTGATTTTGAAGTACTTCTGAGCACCTGGGTTGAAGATACCTTTCAAACAAAGGTAAATCACATCACAGTGCAGAGTCCATTCACGTAATAGCTGGTTGAAGATACCTTTAAAATAAAATTTAAACCATATGGATAAACAAAAGTTCTATGCTGGAATAAAAAATATCATATATAGGAAGTTTAATGAACTGGAAGAGATTGAACGTGATAAAGGAAATTATGTGTATCTTCGTTATAAAAATGAAGAGTTTACTCAGATCCTAATTGAAAAAAAATCAGGTAATGTTCACTATTCTTATAGAGTAGCAGACAAAATTTACAAGATGATTCGGTTGGAACGGGCTGATTTTGAAGTACTTCTGAGCACCTGGGTTGAAGATACCTTCCAAATAAAGGTAAATCACATCGCTATGTCTGATTTGTTTGATTTTTTCAGGGGTTGAAGATACCTTTCAAATAAAGGTAAATCACATCAGTATTAAAATCAATACCCGTCACTTTGGCGTTGAAGATACCTTTAAAATAAAATTTAAACCATATGGATAAAAAAAAGTTCTATGCTGGAATAAAAAAAACCATGTATAGGAAGTTTAATAAATTGCAAGTGGTTGATCTGGGTAATGGAAACGACGTATATCTTCGGTATAAACATGATGATAATGTTCAGGTCCTAATTAAAAAAAAATATGGCGAAGTTTATTATTATTATGGGTTTAAAAACAAATTTCTTAAGCATATTCCAATGAATCAGCTTGATTTTGAAATACTCTTGAGTCAATGGATTGAAGAAAAATTTGAAATAAAGGTTAGCGACATCTGGAAGCAATATCTATGTACATAATAATGTGTTGAAGAAAAACACCTGGCACCAATCAAATAACTTAAATGAAATGTGTAAATATAAGTTCTATAATGCGATAAAAAAAATCATACATAGGAAGTTTAACGAATTGGAAGTTGTTGGACGTAATAATGGGAATGATTTGCACCTTCATTATAAATATGATAATCATGCTAAGATCTTAATTAAGAAAAAATCGGGTAATGTTTATTACTACTATGGATTTAAAAGCAAAATTATCAATATGATTCCTATGGAGCAGCGTGATTTTGAAGTTCTTTTGAAGAGATGGGTTGAAGATTCTCATCAAATGAAGGTGAAGGCCGTCTATCAAGCACCTAAGAATTTCCCGTTTGCCCGTTAAATACGCCTTTAAAATTTAAACATCATTATTCGATCTAATATTTCTTTTTTTATCACATATTATTTTAATTATGAAAGGCATTATTGATTTGCAAGATGGATTGACCTATAATGACCTTAAGGTTAAGTATTCATGGGTATTGGAAGCTAACATTGAAGAGGCTGTCATTGGGGAACGCAATAATTCATTGATGTGGCATGGTGGAAAATGGAATTGGGGTGTATGGAGAAGCGGCATATGGAAGCACGGCATATGGGAGAATGGCATCTGGGATGGGGGTTTTTGGATGTTTGGTGTATGGAAGCACGGCATATGGAATGATGGGTTTTGGGATAATGGTTATTGGCGGGATGGCACATGGCACAATGGCTATTGGAATGGTGGAAGTTGGGGGAAAGGCACCTGGAATGGGGGGAAAGTACATAATGGCGAGTATTTTGAGCATATAAGCGAAAGATAGGGCAAATATCCCCCCATTCTACCACAAAACTCTAATTTTTGCGCAGGTAAAAAAATATATTCACTCCAATGAATAATAATTTGCACAATCCAAATATTAATCATACCTTTGTAATCTCAAATAAAAACAACGCAACCATGACATACAAAGAAATCCCAACAAGCAATACCATCAAAACATTTAGCAATAGCTATATCACAAGAATAGAAAATACAAATATACTGGTATATACAGATGTAAGACACGGTAACGAGTCTGATCATAACGTGCTAAGACTTCCCTGGATACCAGTAAGGACATCTCTATTCCTTGATAACTCAACAAGAGCTGTAAAACTCCCCCTCTTTATGTGTAAATTAGAGGGGAGATGTATAACTACAAAATGTGGGGCAGAACTCATTGATGTACATAGCATACCTATAAAAAATTCAGACACCTATGTCACACTCTTTCTCCTTAAAGATGAAGAGTGTAATATACTGCCAGACATCTTTGATCCGATAAGTAAACATGTTATGGTAATAAACATAGATGGTGATATATACCACTTGTGTGTACATAAACACCTGCCGGAAAGTGACTTTTCACTTAGTGACATAATTTAACCATTAATTATATTTTTCTCTGGAAAATTTAATTAATGTGCCGATGCAGATAATCGCAGCATATATTTGGCTCTAAGGATACCCGCAGGGCCATGAATCAGATGTTGAAATGGGGGGATAATTTGGCTTGTAGGCCGTCCATCGTATTTCTGGGGTATAATGTTATTGGTCCATAGATCGTTTAACAAGGGGGAAATACGGGGCTTGTAGGATGTGTATACATATATTTGGAGAACTTCATACCTGAATGGGGGCATCTGTGCCCCCCAGTTGAAGGAACTACAGTATATAAATTCTACATATATATGGAGAACTTCATAAATGAATTTGATTCATAAATGGGGGACAAAAACCACATGTGTTCTACCTGAATGGGGGACCTACAGTGCACGAGTTCTACTTAAATGGGGGACAAAAACCACATGTGTTCTACCTGAATGGGGGACAAAAACCACATGTGTTCTACCTGAATGGGGGACCTACAGTGCACGAGTTCTACTTAAATGGGGGACAAAAACCACATTGGGGGATTATCCCCCCCACGACGAGGAGGCAGTTTTGCTGACAATTTGACATGAAAATAAGTTTGGCATGGGTTACAGCCCCCATTTTGGGTTGTGAATATATGTACCATAAATAAAAATTAATAGTATGAAAAAATTAATTGGCATAGGTGGTGAGGAGGTTAGGGTTGACTGTTATGGTCCTAACATAAGTGTTAGGTATGGGGACAGGATAGTATTCCGGTATGGTGTAACTAATACATTAATAGGCGAGGGTTATGTATTATTAAACTATGTTGTTAATGGTGAGTTAGGTGGCAGGAGTGTAATGGAATATCGGGAGGACAGCATAAAAAAGATAAAAGAAACTTGCGGGAGTGGGGGAAAGTGATTACCTTTGTGGTATGATAACGGTAAGCATAGATGACTTTCGTATAAAGCATGAGATATGGGGTGAGTCACCATATGAGGAGTATGGTGGTATATATAACAGGCTATGTGATTTCTGCAACAATGTGGATGAGCCGGTGCGTTTAAGGGGGGAGCTTAACATTGTTCAGGTTTATGGTCCCCCCATTAATAATTTGGTTTATGTGGAGAAGTTTTGGTTTACGAGTGATTATGATAGTCGGTTTAACGTGGGGGAGTTTCTCCCCCACTTAAGGGTGGTGGATACGTTGTCGGTGTTATTTCCTCCGATTAACCTGGGGAATATAGAATATGTGGGCATCTATACTGGGATTCGTTTACAAGAGAAAATGTGCAACATGACAATAGATCATATTAAAGATGACATATATAAGCTTAGCAATTGTTTTTTTTGTGATAAAATAATTAGGATATCTAACTTAGAATGATTACCTTTGTGGTATGATAACGATAAACACAAAAGATCTGGTCACTGAAGAAGATTTGGCTTATAAAGATGCACATGACTTCTTTTGTTCGATATATAAGAGGTTAAGTTTTTTCTGTGACAATGTGGATGATCAGGTATATCTTACAGGCACGTTAAACATACACGATATTTATGGGGACCCCATTAAGAATTTAGTACATATAGATAGGTTAGGGTTCGTTAGTTGGCTTGACCTGGGGGAATATTTCCCCCAGTTAAAGACGGTGAATACATTCTCGGTGTTGTTCCCCCCGATTAACCTGGGGAATATAGAATACATAGAGACATACAAAGGGATTCTAATCCAGCAAGAAACGGGGGGCGTGAAAGTAGAACACATACAAGATGATATGTATAAACTAAGTAATAAACATTTTTCTGATAGAATAATTAGAATATCTAACTTAGAATGATTACCTTTGTGGTATGATAACGATTAGAATAGAAGACTTTATTACCGATCAAGACATTACACCTATGGATGATCTCCCGGTAATAACTAACTATGAGGCAATATATGATCGTATAGCAAATTTCTGCAATAACGTGAATGATGAAGTACACCTTAACGGATGGATCGATGGAGAACATATTAATGGCACAATTAATAACCTAGTATATATCTCATCACTTAATTTTAATTTTACTAAAAATGGTAAATCAGATATAGCTAAAAAATTCCCCCACCTTAAAGAGGTAGACCGATTCACTCACTACGGTCTACCAGCTAACCTGGGGAATATACAACGTATAGGAAAATACATCGGTATCAAACTATATATCGAACTAAATGCTATAACTCTTAAACATATCTATGGTGATCTATATAATATATCATGCTCTAACTTCTCTAAAGATATAATACTAGCTGACAGGGGGGGCTAACCCCCCCTCCCCACCACCATACCACCCATATAGGGGGGGGCCCCCCGTATCCCCCCTCCCCCTAAATGGGGGATAAGACCCAAAAGGGGGGTATAATCCCCCAAAAAAAGTCTGGGCAATTTTTTCCGGATTTGGCCTTTCCTTCTGGGTGGGGTTACACTTATTATTCAAGTGGCTTTAGATATGGATTAATTCCCTCATAAAATTTTTTTAAAATTAAAAACAACAGAAAATGGATACTAAAAAACTTATGGAAATGTCATCGTTTTGGCATAACAAAACGGATGAAGAATGTATTCAAATGGCATCCACTGAATATGGGGTTGATGCTGCGGAAGCTCTCTCAAATATGTTTGAAAGAGATTTTTGGATTCAAACAAACAATAATATTATAAATGAATTAACCAAACAGGTTTTGGATGAAAAATCTGTTAGTGAGGGAGTAAATGACGACAATATAAACATAACAAACGAACCAGACACCCCCCAATAAAGTCTGGGCAATTTTTTCCGGATTTGCCCCCCCTTCAAGTAAGTAATTTATTCTCCCTTCAAGTAAGTAATTTAACGTCCCCCTTTTTTTGTGGGTTTATTATTCCCTCCATTCGATGGCACATATATGGTCCATTTTGAGTGGGGGTTTTTTTACGTCTTCAACTATGGGGTTATAATAATGGTCCATATAATGGTTTATATTTTTGGGCATAAGGGTATATTTATATTTGGGGGGGGGGTGGTTTCCAAAAAAAAATTTTTGGAAAATTTTTGAAAAAATTAGGTTTTTATATGTTGACATTATATATTGATGATTTTGATTGTGAGGGCTGCACCAGTGCAGATATTTTTACTAACTTGAGTTATTATTGTAATAATATAAGGCATAGAATTTTTTTAACCTATAGAGATAAAAAGTATCGTCATATTATATTCTATGATAATGGATTAATATACCCCAACGTTATTTATATTTACGAGTTAAATATGTATAGCCGTATTGATTTCTCGAAGACATTTCCTGATTTAAAAACCATAGGTAGATTTAATTTTGATGGCAATTATCATATAGATAGTTTTGGGGGGGTTGAAAGTATAACTTGGTTTAACCATATGACTGACATGCTTTCTCCGGAGAAAAGAGAAAAGCTTGGAATAAACATTATATGTGAGATGATTGGTGTTAGAATGTATCGGTTTACGACACCTAAAGGATCTTGGGATATTAGTGTTATGGTATTTAATTAGAATTTATAGAGTATGAAAGTAAGAATAAATATTGATGATTTTGATTGTGAGGGTTGTGCTATCAGAGATGTTATGCGCAACATAAGTTTTCATTGTGAAAATAGTACTGGTGATAAAATTTCTATATATTCTGGGCATAAGCTTCAAACATTGAATTGTTATGATTACGCATTAAGATATCCTAATGTTGTTTACGTTGAGAATTTGAGGTTGGTATATAATGTGGAGGACCTAAAAAGCGTTTTTCCTGATCTTAAGAAGATCGGTTCATTTGTATCAAATTACAATAAAATACAAGATTTTGGCAAAATAGAGGAGATTGATTATTTTTATAGGATGTCTTTTTATTCTGTTTCAGATGATAGGCCAAAATATAATCAAATCACGGTATGTGAGCCTCTTGGTGACAAGATGTATCGGTTTAAAACTAAAAAAGGTAGCTGGGATATAAAGGTTAATAAATATTGTTAGAATTTATAGAGTATGAGAGAGATAATATATACTAATGATTTTTTTTGTGACGGTTGTCAATACCCTGATGTTATGGAGAATATCAGTCTGCATTGTCATTTTACACCTAGTGATGAAATTTGGATTTATGAACGTAGTGGCAATAATTTATTTTTGGCTTGCTATAGTGAGGATATCACATACCCAAAAGTTACTTATGCTGAATCGGTAAAATTAGCTAAGGATGTTAGTTTAATTAAAATTTTGCCCGATATTAAGAAGATGGGGGAACTTACGACTAGTTACAGTGATATAGATGATTTTGGGAATATACAGGAAATAGGGTATTTTAACGGTCTGTCTGAATTTACTAACTCACGAAAAAGAAAACTATATAACATAAAAACAAAATGTGTACCTCTTGGTGACAATATGTATAGGTTCACAACACCTAAAGGAATCTGGGATATTAGGGTTAATAGTTATGATTAAGCCCCCATTTTAAGTTTATAGAGTATGAAAGAGATAATATTTATTACAGATTTTTTTTGTGATGATTGTACCAACAAAGATGTTATGGCTAATATCAGTAGGCATTGTAATCTTACACCTAGCGATGAGATTTGGGTTTATGATGGTGTTCCTAATTTTTATTTGATTTGCTTTAGTGAGGATATCACATACCCAAAAGTTACTTATGCTGAATCGGTATCCTTAAGTACGCAAGTTAGTTTAATTAAAATTTTGCCTGATATTAAGAAGATTGATTATTTTTGGGCCAATTATCTTGGCATGGATGATTTTGGTACAATACAGGAAATAGGGCATTTTTCCAATATGTCTATCTTTACTAACTCACGATACAGAAAAGAAAATAACATAAAAACAAAATGTGAACGTATTGGTAAAAAAATGTATCGGTTTACGTCAGATAAAGGTACCTGGGATATTAAGGTTAATAAATATGATTAAGCCCCAATTTTAAGTTTATAGAATATGAATGAGATATTATCTTTAAGTGATTTTTACGAAGGCGGCAATGATGTATATAGAGCGTATTATTATTTAAGCTTGCATTGTCATGCTACACCTAGTAGCCAAATTAAGTTATATTGTGGGAATAAATATTCAATATTTGTACTTAAAGATGTTTCATTAACATTTCCTAAAATTGTTTATATTGATAAATTTTTATTAAATACCAAAATTAGTATGGAGGATTCGTTTCCAGATTTAAGGGAGGTTGGCGAATTTGACTATATTGTTGGCACCAATATACATGAGTTTGGGAATATCAGTAGTATAGGTTTCTTTGTGGATATGCGTCAGTTAATGCTTCCTTTTCCTAGGAAAAATTACTTTTCAACATTAAAATGCGAACCTCTTGGCGATGATATGTATAGGTTTACGTCAGATAAAAGATCTTGGGATATTAGGGTTAATAATTATTCATAAATTTATAGAATATGGAGATATTATTTATTAACGATTTTGATTGTGAGGGCTGTGAGGAATATGATGTTATGGAAAACATCAGTAGGCATTGTAATGCTACGCACAATAAAAAAATCAAAATATATCCAAGGTTTTCAAGTTATTTAAGATTGAAATGCTTTGATGATTCAATAACATACCCTAATGTTGTTTATGTTTATGCTTTATATTTGTGTTCGAATGTAACATTAACGACAGTTTTGCCAGATATTAAGAATATACACATTGTATATAATGCTAATGTTATTAACTTAGATGACCTTGGGAGTATTACCAATATAGGTTTTTTTGAGGATATGTCTATGCTTATGGTCACGGAGAATATAATAAAGTTTAAAACAAAAATGGCTTGTTCACCTCTTGGTAATAAGATGTATCGGTTCACATCTAATAAAGGTACCTGGGATATTAAGGTAGGTACTTATACTTAAATTTATAGAATATGGATATATTATATTTAGATTTTTTTCGCGAAAACAACACTGGTGATGGCAACATGTATCATAATCTAAGTGAGCATTGTAATAGATGTGATTGTGAGATTGAATTATATCGTCTAGATATCAATAAATTCTTTGAACCTAAAGATAACTCATTAACATTTCCTAATGTTGTTTATATAGATAAATTATATTTAGTTTCTGTATATAGTACGCAGTATATGTATCCTGATTTAAGGGAGGTTCGCTTGTTATCGACTAGGGCACTTGATGAAATAGATTATCTTTGGGCTATTGACACTATAGGTTTTTTTGTTGGTTTGGATCTGCTAATTTATCCTCATAAACGGAGCCATTTCAACCCAAAAATAAAATGTGACCCGCTTGGTGATAATATGTATCGGTTCAGATCTAAAAAAGGTTCCTGGGATATAAAGGTTAATGGTTATAATTAAATTTATAGAATATGGAAGAGAGACTAATAATAAATTATTTTCACGACGGTAGTCATAATAAAAGCACAGCTTATGCTAATTTAAGTTGGCATTGTAATTTTAGTAAAAATGAAATTAAGATATATAGCGGGCCTAACTTTCGCAACTTTGAATGTTACATTAAAGGGTTAACATTCCCTAATATTGTTTATATTGAATCGTTATTTTTATATGCCAATTCGGATATTAGACGTTCGTTTCCAGATTTGAAAAAAATTGGTGAATTATTGAGTGCAAATCCTTATGATATTGATGATCTTGGGAACATTGCCAGCGTAGATGTATTTATGGATATGACTGAGATGCTCGATCCAGAGAAAATAAAAAAATTAAAACCGAAAATAACATGTAAACCGCTTGGTGACAAGATGTTTAGATTCACATCTAGAAAAGGCACCTGGGATATTAAGGTAAATAAATATGATTAAATTATAAAAATATGCAGTTAATTTTTATGGATGATTTTAATTGTAATGGTTGTACATACGAAGATATTTTTAAAAACCTCAGTCAGTATTGCCATTATATTAACGAAGAAATTTCGATTTATAAAAGGAGTTATGATAAATATTTAATTTGTGTTTCTAATGAGTTCAAATTTCCTAACGTTGTTTATGTTCAGGATTTGCATGTACTTAGCTATTGTTCAATACCTGTATCTTTCCCAGATCTTAGGAAGGTCGGCAAGCTTAACATTAGCAAGGAAAAAATAGATCATTTTGGTAAAATAAATGAAATTAATAATTTTTCTGGCCTAGATCAATATTTTTATTTTCGTGGTTGGGCTGAAGATGAATACCCATTCAAATGTACCCCGCTTGGTGATGATATGTATAGATTCACATCTAGAAAAGGCACCTGGGATATTAAGGTTAATAGTTATGATTAAATTTATAGAATATGGAAGTAATTAATATTAGCGATTTTTATAACCCCAATTTTATGCATCATCATATTATGGATGTGGTAAGTAGGCATTGTAACAGCCCCTACACTGAAGAAGAGATCGCGATAATATGCGGCGATAATCCGGCATTTGAATGCTATTGGGAGGATATGACATATCCTAAGGTCATTTATGTTGACAAATTGCGTGTGCGCGGTAGTGCCAGTCTAAAGATAATTTTCCCCGATTTGGTTAAGGTTGGTGATTTTACTTGTGATATGCATAAAATTGTTGAATTCGGTAAAATAAGTAGGATTGGCTTCTTTCACGATATGAGTCAGATTCTTAGAAAGAAGAGACCTATCCCCCCATTAATATGTGAAAAGATTGGCAACAAGTTGTATAATTTCACGTCAACAAAGGGCTCCTGGGATATTATGGTTGATAATTATGATTAAATTATAAAAATATGAAGAATATGGAAACTTTAACCCTTGACGATTTTAATTGTCAAGGTTGTTCTGATAAAGATGTTATGGTTAATCTTAGTAGGCATTGTAATCTTACACCTAGTGATGAGATTGCTATATACGGTTCACCAAATTATAAGTATTTGATTTGCAAATACGACTCAATAACGTACCCTAAAGTTGTTTATGTTGATAAGTTAGACTTAGGTAGAAATGCTACGTTAGTTAACGTGTTGCCTGATATTAAGAAGATTGGAACATTTTGGCCAGACGCTGCTGATACAGATGATTTTGGGAATATACTGGAAATTGATCTTTTTGCCGGTATGTCTATTTTTTTTGATCCAATGAGAAGAGACTATTTTAATATAGAAACAACATGTGAACCGCTTGGTAATAAGATGTATCGGTTTACGTCTAAAAAAGGATCCTGGGATATTAAGGTTAATAGACATAATTAAATTTAGAGAATATGAAAGAGATAATTTTTGTTGAAGATTTTATTAGTGCTGACCCATCGTTAGAGACTGCTATGGAAAACATAAGTATGCATTGTCATATTACCCCTAGTGATGAGATTTATGTTAAAAATTCTAAATTTTATTTAGCTTGTTATGATAATAGGGTCACATACCCCAAAGTTACATATGCTGATTGGGTGAAGTTAAACGCCAATGTAAGGTTAAGTAAAATTTTGCCCGATATTAAAACGATTGGCGTATTTTCGGCAAGTTATGTTGATATAGATGATTTTGGCAAAATAGAGGAAATCAATTATTTTTCGGGTATGTCTAATTTTTATAGTTCAGATAAAAGAAAACAATTTAACTTAAAAACAAAATGCATACCGCTTGATTATGATTTATATAGATTTAAATCTAAAAAAGGTTCATGGGATATTAAAGTTAATAAACATAGTTAAATTTAGAGAATATGGAAATAATATTTGTTGATAGTTTTAAATATGATGGTAGTACGATCTATGGTCAATTCATGAATATGAGCAAGCACTGTCATATTACACCTAGTGATGAAATTAAGATATATGGTTCGCTAGATATTTATGATTTGCCTGAGGAAATTATTTTCCCTAAAGTTATATATGTTAATGATTTATCGGCGATTAGATCTACTAATACAAGCAAAATTTTACCTGATTTAGTTAAGGTTGGTAGCCTTTTACCTATTCAAGGTATGACGGATTTTGGTGGGATAAAAGAGGTTGATAATTTTATCGGTATGACTCGTTTTTTTGAAAGTTTTAAAATTCATGATATTATGTGTGAGAATATTGATGGTAATATTTTTAGGTTTACGACACCTAAAGGCACCTGGGACATAAAGGTAAATAAGTATAATTAAGTTTAGAGAGTATGGAAATAATAAATGTTGAAGATTTTATAACTACAAACCCCCCAACCTTAGAGGGTACTATGGAAAACATAAGTGCGCATTGTCACTCTACACCTAGTGATGAGATTGCTATTTATGCTGAAAGTTATAAATTTTATTTAGTTGGTTATGATAATAAGGTCACATACCCCAAAGTAACATATGTTAGCGAGTTACACTTAAACAAAAATGTAAGTTTAAGTAAAATTTTACCCGATCTTAAGAAGGTTGGTTATTTTTCGCCAGATTATTTTGATATAGACGATTTTGGGAAAATACAGGAAATCGATTATTTTGCCGGAATGTATCCTTTTCTTGATTCAATGGCAAGAAACCATTTTAATATAAAAACAAAATACAAACCGATTGGTGATAAGATGTTTAGAATCACATCTAAAAAAGGTTCCTGGGATATTAAGATTAATGATTATAATTAAATAATATGGAGATAATATATATTAAAGATTTTGATTGTGATGGTTGTAACTTCAATGATGTTATGGATAATATCAGTAGGCATTGTCATATTACACCTAGTGATGAGATTGCTATATACGGTTCACCAAATTATAAGTATTTGATTTGCAATAACGACTCAATAACGTTCCCTAAAGTTGTTTATGTTGATATGTTACACCTACTCAGAGACGTCACTTTAGTTAAAGTTTTGCCTGATATTAAGAAGATTAGAATATTTTGGCCGAATTCTAGGGATATAGATGATTTTGGTAAAATACAAGAAATCAATAGATTTACAGGCATGTCTAATTTTTTGGATCCAAGTTCGAGAAAATTTTTTAATATAAAAACAAGATGCAAAAAGCTTAATGATGATATGTATAGATTCACATCTAAAAAAGGTTCCTGGGATATTAAGATTAATGATTATAATTAAATAATATGGAGATAATAAATGTTGGAGATTTTGATTGCGATGGTTGCTCTTACGATGATATTATGATTAATATCAGTAATCATTGTCATAATACCCATAATAAAAAAATTGAGATATATGGTTCTAACCCGCATTATTTACATTTGAGATGCACCGATAATTCAATAACATTTCCAAAGGTTATTTACGTTAGTCATGTATATTTGTACAATAACGCACAATTAGTGAAAGTTTTACCTAATCTTGAGAAGATTGGTACCTTATGTATTTATGGTAATCTTGATGTAGATGATTTTGGCGGTATAAAAGAGATTGAATATTATCATGGTATGTCTAAGTATTTTAATCAGAGTTCAAGAGACTATTATGATATACAAACAATATGTGCTCCGATTGGGTACAAAAAGTATGCGTTTAGATCTAAAAAAGGTTCCTGGAATATTAAGGTAAATAACTTTAGTTAAAACCCCGTTTAAATTAAATAAGTATGGATAAAACTATAATTTATGTAGATGATTTTGTTGGTGAACGTTCACTGTTAGAAAATACTATGTCTAACATAAGTATGCATTGCCATTCTAGTGCTGAAGATATTGAAATATATAGTAGGGACTATCCCATATATTTGCTCGAAAACGATATAACATTCCCGAATGTTATTTATATCGAGCAGTTAAATATTTACTCTGAAGACCCCAACATAGGTAAGGCTTTTCCCGATTTAGTAAAGGTTGGTTTTTTTAACCCAAACATTTACATGAAAGATATTGGCAATATACAGGAGATCGATTATTTTCACTATTTGAACCACTTTCTTGAGGTTAAAGGGTATGATCATACAACACATGAGGTTAAATTATGGTGCGAAGATCTTGGTGAGGGCCTCTTTAAGTTTATCTCTAACGAGGCAACCTGTGTTGTTAAAATAAATGATTATGATTAAAATTATTGATTATGTATAAAATATTTGTTAAAGATTTTGATTGTGACGGTTGTTCTTTCTTAGATATTATGAGTAACGTCAGTTTGTTTTGTAATTCTATTGATGATAAAATTCAGATACATAGTATGAGTATCCCTTCATATGCTAAGGAATATAATTTGACATTTCCTAATGTTGTTTATATTGGTGATTTAGATGCTTTTTATACTACCGACTTTTTTAAGATTTTTCCTGATTTGGTAAAAGTTGGTACACTTTTGCCTAGTTTCCACCAACTAAATCTTGGGAACATAAAGGAGATTGATTTTTGTAGAAATTTAAAAGATATTAATAGTCGCAGAGATTTATATGTTCCAAAGTTTAGAGATATTGGTGATGGCTTCTTTATGTTTATCTCTAACGAGGCAACCAGTGTTGTTAAAATAAATGATTACACTTAAAATATATTTATTATGGAAATAATTTATGTCGATGATTTTTATACTGAAAAAAATGAATATACTAGTCATTATCATGATATGGCTAACATAAGTAATCATTGTAATTCTATTAATGATGATTTTATGATATATAGTAGAGGAGAACCTTTGTATACTTTCGGTCAACTTTTAACTTTTCCAAAGGTTGTTTATGTTGAATATTTAAAGGTAGTTAAAGATAAAAGTCTATTTAAATCTCTGCCTGATTTAAAAAGGGTTGGCAATTTACAGGTGCATTTCTTTATGGAGGATCTTGGCCCTATAAAGGAAATCGATAATTTTTTCTCAATGAGTTCATTTCTTAAATTTACAATGATGGATACCTTTCGTAAAGGTGTTATGAGGTGTACCAGCCTGGGTGACAATATGTTTAAGTTTACATCTAGAAAAGGTTCTTGGGTTATTAAGGTAAACCAATATTCGTAGAACTCCCATTCTCCCAATATAACTTAGGTTATTTTCAAAAAACTCGCGACTTGGGGTTATTACATAACCCCAATTTGTTATATTTATAAATGTGTCTTTAATCTCAGCTGGTTAAAATATATAAAAATATAAAATGATAGAAGTTAACTTAGATTATTTTTTTACTGAAGGCAATCGTCTTCAGGATATGTGGGAAAATTTTAGTGAGTATTGTCATGCTATTGACAGTCCAGTTCATGTTATTGGAGAGACATCGTTAGATTTAACGGGCGATGAATTAATTTATCCAAATGTCGAATATGTATCGCATCTTTGGGTTATAGATCCAACGAATATATCTGTAATTTTACCTGATTTGGTAAAGGTAGGTAGGATATCAGGTCTTGGTCAACTATTGGATATGGGTAATATTAAAGAAGTCAATGTCTTTAAAAATATGTCAAAATATTCTTCAGATAAAAAACCAGAATTAAAATGCGATCCAGCCGGGAATCATAATTATGTATTTAGTAAAAAAGGATACTATAAAATGGTTAAGATACATAAAATATCTTATTAATTGTAATGATAGAGATTTATATTGAATTTTTTTATACCGGAAACCCTTATTCTGGCGAAATATGGGATAATCTTAGCGATTATTGTAGGGCTGTAGGCCAGCCAATCAATATTTTAGGGGAAGAACCTTTGTATTTGTTTGGCGATGATATTATATTTCCAAATGTTGTATATGTTGATAAAGTCTATGTTATGGATCCAACAACTATATCCATAGTTTTACCTGATTTAAAAAAAGTTGGTAAATTTCATAGTAATGGATACCCAATAGATATGGGTTATATTGAAGAAATTGGTGAATTTGGGAGAGCATCACACTTTAATAAAGCGAGTGCACCATTAAGGTTTGAGCCGCTTGGCGATAATCGGAACTTATTTAGAAATAGGGATTATAGTTATTCGCGTGTGATAAAAATAAACAGTGTTTATTAAAAACATTAATATATGATAACTATTAACCCTGACTTTTTTATGGCTGAGGATTTAGCTTTTGTTGCCGTATGGGAAAGAATTAGCCTATATTGCCATAATGTTGATATTCCAATTAGGTTAATTGATGGACAACTTAATAGCATGGGTAATTCGCTTATATTTCCAAATGTCGTACATGTTGATAACCTATCAACACCAATGAAAACAAATATTTCTATAGCATTTCCTGATTTAAAAACGGTTCATACTTTATATAGTTATGACAAACTATTGGATCTTGGAAATATTGAATATATTGACTGTCTTTATGATACAACCGAATATATGAGGCCAGATTCAAAATTAAAAATGAAACCTATTGGTGATAATAAATACAGTTTTAAATCGGAGGGATATTCAAGTGTAGTTAAAATAACCGAAGTTGTTTATTTTTAATACTTCAATAATATTAGGAATATTCAAAAACTCCATTTATATTTGTGGCTTATATTTGCTTCACCTATAAATGGGGTTTTTTTATTAAAAATAAAACTATGATAACTTTAGATGTAAGAGATTTTTTTAGTGAAAATTATAGTGACATTGCCTATGATTATTATAATGTATGTGACAATATAAGTAAATTTTGTTGTTCTGTTGATGAACCGATACATCTAAACGGTCTTTTGCGGGTCCGGACTGAGCCAGCTTTGGTATTTAAAAATATTGTGTTTGTAGATTCCTTAGTATTGGATATATCTATTAGTATTAAGAAAATATTTCCTCACCTAAAGAAGGCTAACCAGCTTTGTGCTAGAACTAAAATTCCTGATATTGGGTACATTGATGATATTCACACTTTTTCCTGGTTTGTATATTATATGGAAGGGCCTGGGCTGTTAGCCAAAAAGATTTCAGATGAGATTTATCTATTTGAGGATGATGACTATTCAAAAAAAATTAAAGTGACTGAAGTTATTATATAATAACTAATATAGATCTTTTAATTCTGGGTTATAGATATTTGCTAAGGCATCTTTGTGCTGTGAGATATCATCCTTAGTTATTTTTCTTCCGAGCCTTTTTTCAAAACAACTTTTACATAATGTTAATTTGTCATTTCCATATTCTTTCCATAAATCATCATTAACCATAAACATTTTATAGTCGTAATTACCGCAATCCTGGCAAGTAAATTTTGTTTTTTCATCATTAAATGAGTTTTCCTTACGTGGCCTACCAAAACCCATTATTTGTTTAATCCTATCTATATTCTCGTGTATGTTCATATTTATAAATATTAAACTAACTAAAAATGTTAAAAATTAGCGTTGTTGATTTTACCACATCACATCATGATCACCCGTATGATGTAGCTGAGAGAATTAGCCTTTATTGCAACAACATCGATGTTCCGATTTCAATTACTAATAACAGCCTTATGGAAATAAGGTTAGAAGGAAATGAACTTGTATTTCCTAATGTTGTTTATTTAGAAAGCCTCGTAATTTTAGGTGACACAAATATATCTATAGTATTCCCAGATTTAAAAGAAGTTGGTGAAATGTCAAGCCAAGGTGAAATACAGGATATGGGTATTATTGATGAGGTTGATTATTTTTATCACGTTGGATACTATATGTACTCAGATGAAGGGTTAAAAATTAACCATTTATCGAAAAATAAATATCTATTTGAATCAAAAGATTATTCTAGAGTAATTCAAATAAACAAAACTTATCGTTAATTTTATATGATAAACCTTACTTTTGATGATTTTGCCACAACAAAAACTGAATATGCTCATAATTTTTCTAAAATATTAAGCAGAATAAGCCAGTACTGTAAAAACATAGGGGCCCCTGTAAGTATCGTAGACGAAAAAAAATTCAAAGCATTTACAACCAAATATAAGTTTCCAAATGTAGTATACATTGAAAAATTTTTCCATACAGAAGGAGGTTCCATATTAAAGACTTTCCCTGATCTTAAAAAGGTAAACGTATTTTGGGGAGACAGAATTACACCAGATATGGGTGTAATAGATGAGATTGATTATTATTACGATTTAAGAATCGAAATAAAAGATCCTCTTATATTAAAAGTTACTGATTTGGGGCAGAACAGATTCATGTTCAAAAATGGTAAATATTCGAAAATAATAAAGATAAACGATTTTAACTAAAAAATGATTGATATAGAATTTATATGGTTTCGTACAGATGATCAAGATCTTTCTGATTATGCTAATGCTTTGGAAAATTTGTCCCATTATTGCCATAATGTTGATGTCCCGATAAATATTGTAGAGCGTCGTGAAAGCCTATCTATCTTTGATTTACCACATACCTACCCTAATGTTGTTAGCATTACTACAGTATACCTCTATCAGGAAAATTTTGGGGTTATTTTCCCTGATGTTACACACATAGATTTTTTAGCTCTTGGTTGCTCTAATATAGATTTTGGAAAATTAAAAGATGTTAATACTCTTTATATCCCTGGTCATATAAAAGAAAACTATAAGATACAAGAGATTAAAGACGATATATATAAAATATATAACGTCGGATTTGACACTAAAGATGGAGGTAGGGGACACAAACTTAAAATAAACAAACTAATTATTGGCAACTAATGATAAAATTAGATAAGGATTATTTTTATACTGGAAACGGTGCCGGAAATAAATCTACAAATAAAAACCTATCAGATTACTGTCATAGTGTAGATTTTGAAATACATTTATCTGGTGCCCTATATATCCATGATGAGGAGCATACATTCCCAAATATTGTTAAAATTGACGTATTGGTTATGTATACGCCATACTTGGCAGATATTTTCCCTGATTTAACTTATGCTGAATATTTATCTGTAGGTTCACAAAAATTTTATTTCGGAAATTTACGTAAGGTTGATTTAATAATTTTTCAACCACAAGTAAACCATCGATATGAATTAAAGCCCATAGGACATAATGAATTTGTCGTATACAATAATAATAAAAAAATACATAGTTTAATATTTGGATAATGATTACGTTACGTACCGAGTTATTTGATACTGAACCTAATAAAGGCAGGAATCTTCCTGATAAAGAATATGACGAATATGTCTCGAACAAATTTATGAGGATGTCAGAATATTGTAATGCTGTTGATACTGACATAAGAATTGAAGGTAATTTTAGAAGAGATAATAATGTACTTATATTCCCAAATATAGTTATGGTCGATAACCTCTTTCTTGATTACTCTGCGGACCTTACATGTTTACCTGATTTAAAACGTGTTAAAGTATTAATATCATATACACAGGTCTTAAATTTGGGTGTTTTGGAAGAAGTTGATTCCATAATACTTATGGGCTCAGTAAATACTATTGAACATATTGAGGGTAATTTATATGCAATAAAATATAAAGGAGAAAAGATACATACTCTAATAATAAATAAGCCTTAATCTATGATCTATATTAAACTCCACAATTTTTCTACATTTGGATCCTCTGCTCGTGAGAATCATCTTAGATTGGCAGAATATTGTGATATTGTTAATGAAGAAGTTCATATTTATGGCCAATTCTATAGCTATTTCACAGATATTATTTATAAAAATGTTGTTAGTGTTGACGATTTGGTATTAAGCACCAAGGCATCCATAACTTATTTTCCGGATCTTAAATTAGCAGAAACGATACAATTTAGTTCAGGATTCAGCACTTTGGGTAAATTAGAATATGTTAATAACATGTTGGTAAATAATTTAGATCCTGAAATAGAGATATTTAATAAGCAAGGTAATATATATGAATTTTATAAAAATAAAATTTTATTTCATACAATGAAAATTGACAATCTAACTATTTTGGATGAACCTAACTTTTAAAAAAAGATAATACCCATTTAGGTATTATCTTTTTTTTTTACCATGATATTTATTTAAATAAATAAAAAAATATGAAAAAAATTATAAGATTAACAGAAAATGATTTGACAAATATTGTCAAAAGAGTAATTAACGAAGATTCTAGATCTAAAAAAATAAAGGATTTAAAAAAGGATCTTGGTAAGATAATGGCTGAGCGGTTTTTTATAAATGACCGTATTGTTATAATTGTGTTTGATGTAATCAAACATGCAGGTTCTTTGTCAAGCATACAAGGTGATACAATATACGATGAAACGCTAGCAGACATTATAGGTACATCTAGCGAAGTATTAAAAGAATTTAGGAGGCTTGGATTTACTACGAGAGGTTATAAAGACACAAATTTAGAACCAAATGAGGTTAATTCAATAACAAAAAAAATCACATCTTTAATGAACGATCTAATTGAGTCGCTACGTAAAGTTAAATAATATCCATTTAGATATGAGACGAATTACAGAGAAAGAAATTACTAGGATCGTTAGTAAAGTATTAAATGAAGATACTTCAAAATCTGACAATAAAAAATTTATCAAAAAATATGTTAAAATTGTTGATAAGTTTACTAACGATTTAAAGTCAAAACGAGAAACGCTTGAAAATAATTTAGATCACGGCATTAAGTTAATTTCTACTTCGGATAAAACAAATCGTAGGTATTCTTCTAACATCATGGATATATATGATGTTCATATAGGCAAGCCTCTAGCACATTTTGCTGCTTCAATTCAAACGCTTAGTGACTTAAATAAAGAAATTTATCCTCAGGCCAAGGGATCTTCGGATATTATTAAAATGTTTATACTTAATATTAGTAATGATATATATGAAACAGCTGTAAGTGCTAAAGAAATATATGATGAAATAAGAACTAGTCTTAGTGACATCAAAGATTATACTGCATATTCCGGGAAAAAAGGATCTTTAGACAGATTTCCATTATTAGGTATTGATTATAGTAGTTTAGATGAAAACATCGCTCAATTAATGAAAACACTCGAATCCTGGAATACGTATTTAAAATATGGTAGATTGGATAAAACCGACTTAAACTGAGTAAAAAATTAAAATGCAAAAAATAATAATAAATGAGAATGAATTAAATAGTATAATACTAAATATTATATCAGAGTATACAAAGCCATATACTCAAGATGAACTATTTGATGATTTTGATAACTCTTATGAGTTAATTGATAGCGTTTTAAGTAAATTAAACATTATTGAAGATGTTAATAGAACATATTTTATAGCCCCCAACAAAAAATATGCTGTATTCATGTTCGATTTTAAGTCTTGCATAATTTATTATGACAAGAACTTCATGGCTGAGCTTGAGGAAAATTTTGGTTTTAAAAATTTAAAGCAAAGTATATCCAGATGGGTAAATTACAATGAATATTTTGTTAATTGCAAAAAAGACCCTAGGTTTTTTGTTGTGACAGATAAGAATATTAGATTTTTAGATCCGTATTAAAAACAAATTATGGTTACATTAAATTTTAATTATTTTGAAATTTCTGATCAAGCATATCTGACAGAAGATGCTGTGGATAATTTTGTATCTTATTGTAACAATATTGATCATGATGTTTATCTTGATGATAATATTCAAGTTTTATTTTATGATGAATATATTTATAATAATCTTGTGGGAGCTAGTTCGATACGTATCGAACTAGATACATTAGTATTTGGTGATATATTCCCAGACCTTAAATTTGTTGATGATTTATTAGAATTTGATGAATGGCCCACTAATTTTGGAAAATTGGAGTTTGCTAGAATTCTATCGTTCACTAATAATAAACCTCCAGAATATGAAATAGAAATAAATGATAAAGATGGGTATAAAGAAGTAACTTTTATATACAATGGTGACAAAAAACATAAAATTATTTGTAGTGAGTTTAAATATTACCAGGATAATAAATTAATTAAAATAACATGAGAGCAAATAAATTTACAAACAAAGATTTAAATAGGATCACTAAACGGGTTCTTAATGAAGCATACATAGATTCATTCAGTAATGAAATATACATGGCTGTTTATGACATTCTTAATAAGATTATTAATATTAGTAGTTACTCACAGCAATTAACGATGTTGAAAAAGAACATAAAGTCGCTTGATTGGGCTAATGATGAAACAAACGTATATCGGTACATTGGAACTTTATTTATTGACCCGATAAAAGATATACTGTTTAGTTTAGTTGAGATTTCCACGTCCATATATAGTTTCGAACACAAAAATATATATGAAGGGAAATATTTGGAAACTTTACTAAGACTAGTGACCAATGTACAAAAGACTGCCGGATCGCTAGTAAAATGTAGCCATATTCTTGCTAATAAAATTGTCGACAATTATATAAATTTCCAAAATAATATTTTACACATATATGCAGGACAATGCGATAAAATTTTTAATAAGTTAAAAGTTGCTATCTCTGATTTGCATGATTTCTTAGAAAGAGAACTTAAAAAATCTTCTTATGACTTTTATGACTTAAAAAAAATGAATTAGTATATGAAAAATTCAAAATTAAATAACACTGACTTAAATCGATTAATTCATAAAATATTAACTGAAAATACAAATACTGAGTTTTTAGTAAGGTTTAGAAAGATTATTGGTAGGTTCATCGAAAAACTGGCAAATATTAAGCACTATAAAGAAATAATTGAAGGATTTGGCTGGTATAGCCTGGAGTTCGATATGGAAACTACGGAAATGAAAAAAAGTCTAAAGGAACTATTTGTCGATCCTATAGATGATATAAGAATTGATTTTTTTGAAACTTTAAAGCCAATTATTGACCGTATAAGTGGGCGAGGTTCTGAAGAATTTTTAACTAAAATTAATACTCATATTTATGAGGCTATCAAATATTTTAATTCTATCGTAGAACATAGTAAATTACTTGTAGAGACTATTATTGATGAACATTTAAACGCTGATGGGTTATATGTTCAGTACGTGTTAGGTACGTGCGATGCTAATTTGATGCTGTTAAGGCAGGTACTTAATTCTTTACATTTTGCATTAATTACACATACTGATTAATAAATTATACCTTATCTGGTATAATTTTCATCAAAAATTATGAATTATACCTTATTGGGTATAAAATTATAATCTATTTACAAATACAATTTAAAAAATTGCGATATTTATATGGTATGAGTAGGAATATTATAATTAAAGAATCTGATTTTATCAATATAGTTAATAAATTTCTCCTTGAACAAGACTATACTAGAATCAGGCGTGCAATTGTAGATAATATCTATGATATTATTGATAATATAAGTAATAGAATGTTAAATAGAGATTTTGACGGTGCATTAGGGGAGGTTGTTGTATTACATATTAAAATAAATGATCTCTCACAAAATACAAGAACTCACAACAGAATTCAACTGCTTAGAAGGTTCGCGTCAAATTTAGAGAGACGTATTGAGAGGAGAGATATGAATGGCGTCAATATGCAATTAGAAAATATTTTAGACATTTTACCTAAGTTTTCTAGGTAATAATAAATTCCACTTGAATTTAATATACATGGGGATGAGCAAAATATGCTTATCCCCAATTTTTTTTGTAAAACTAATAATATCTTGGATATTTATAATAAATATTAATACATCATATGGTTAAATATGTTATAACAGAAAGGCATTACAAATATTTAATTGAATCTGAGGCCAGTTTATTAACGGAAAATAAAATATCCGGAATTATTTCAAAAGCATTCAGCAAAGTATCTAAATTTGGTCGAAAGTTTGAATCTTATTTTATCAAACAGTTCCCCAGGTATTTCTCATTATATATTGCATATAAAACTTTCATTCCAGGGTTTGCTCAGCCTGTAGAGGAATTTTTAAAAACGGGTGAATTCGATTTATCAGACAATCAGATTAATTTAATAATTAGTGGTATTGTGGCTCAATTAATGTTTGACTCCAGGGTAATTTTTGAGCAAATTTTCAAAAAAATAGACGATGATGGGTTAGTAGAGGCGTTTGATTCTGCATTTGATTTTTCTAAAAAAATGATAGTTAAGTTAATGAAAATTCTTAGGCTTGTTAACGTAAGCATTGCTAATTCAGCCAAATCACTTTCCATTTGCTTTATGTTACCTGTCTTCAACATATATAGCCAATATAGACATTTTCCTTATGAACTGACACCTGAGGTATTATTTAAAGGTGCTTGGATCACTGGTTTAGCTTATACTTCTATAAGTTTAATTAAGCATGTTATTGACGGGTTACTAAATAATATAGAAAATGATATTAAAGCCTCAGTAAAGAAAGATAATATAAAACCAGGATCTGCTGAGGATTATTTTTTTGGCGATTAAATTTTAATTTAAAATATGAAATTAATAAATAAACGTGAGGTGTTTGATAAATTAGACGATAAAACTAGATGGTATGATACCAGTTATCGGGGTAGAAACATACTAATGAAGTCTAAAATAACATTAAGGCCTAAAATATTAGTCGTACCTGAAAAATATCAAATATTTATTGATGGAGAACTTCTTAATGTATTAAAAGATAATTTTGATTTGACGGATTATACTGCCAAAGATTATCTGATAGGTTGGGCTAGAGATCGATTTAATGTAAAAATTCATGATGTTTTTTACGTTGATTCATCTGTACATTGGGACAGAATTGTTTAATTTTTAATTAAAAAGATATTTATTTAATATGAAAAGAAAGATTTTATTAAGAGAGTCTGAATTGACGGCATTAATCAGAAAAACTATTAGTGAAGCCACTGGCGATATGTCATTGATTGAGAATGAATTAGATAGTTTACTAAAGAAACCATCGACACTTAGATTCCCCTTAGAAAGAGGTGTTCATAGTTATTTTGAATTACCATCATATTCATTTTATGATGATATGGATTACCCTGTTATTGGGGTAATAAAAAACCCAAATAAATATTCTGGTACTTTTTCAAAAAAGTTATATATAACTAAAGATTATTATGAAAAATTGTCTGGAATGTGCGACCTTTCATTGAGGATTCTAAATGATGTTATATTATCCTGGGTTAACGGTAAATTTGACGATAGACTTGTCCATAAAATCGTAATAAATAGTAGAGTTTTTACTTAAATAGTATGAGGAATTTTTTTTATAAAAAGCCCAGATTATATGAACAAATGGATGATAGCTCATCAGTTGAGCTTTTAGATTATTCTCAGTTTGATAATGATTGGATTAGATTGCACATGCACTTAAAGCATAAAGGCAATCCTGAATATGGCTTAAAAGGGGATGTCAATTTAAATATGACTAAAGCTAAGACTTTAAAAAATATGATATATATCATTGGGGATTTAAACATTGTAAATTGTGATATTCCTAGTCTTGGTGATTTATATTTAGCTTACGGTAATGTTAATGCTTCGAGGTCTAAATTAAGAGACCTTGGTGATCTGGCTATCGTTATTGGTGATTTAATTCTTACAAGTACGTTGGTTTCTTCATTAGGTAGTTTAAAGCATATCAATGGTAATTTGTATATTAGAGGAACAGATCTAGCTAGGAATATGTCTCCAGATGAAATCAGAAAAAAAATATATGTAAAAGGAGATATATTAACCTAATAAAATTAAATTAAAAAAAATAAAAAATGCAAAAAAATACAGATAGAAAAGTTTCAAAAGCAGAATTTTTTACTCTATTCAATAAGTTAATCACTGAGCAGGAAAATGTTTCAGATCCCGCTAAGTATTTATGGAATATGGTTGATTCTGTTAAAAACAAAGAAATTAAACCAGAATATTACCTAGAGGTTTTGGCACAAGCCTCAAGAGAATTAAGAGAATTTAAATCAAAAGGTGTCATAAACTTAGATGATTTCGAAGCGTTAGTGATATACATAAGCGACGTTAAAAATGAATTAGGACTATAAAATTATGGCTAAAATATATAAACCAGAAGATTTCCCGGCAAAAGATCCAAAAGCTAAACGATCTGAAATCGTAGAAAAAGTTTCCGCAGCAATAGAATCAAATAGTTTTACTAAGGAAAACGATAATACAATAAGTCTTAAAATAACCGGAGATTATGACCAACAGGAATTAATCGATTTTCAGAGCTATTACTCTTTATTGGGCGATTGGTCTAAGGTGGAAACATCTAGGATCTTGTCTCCAAATAGTGAGCATGAAATTAAAATAAAACTTATTAAGTAAAATGAAAAAAATATCATTCAATATAGGTATTAATATATATTCACCAAATGTTTATGGTGCTGACTCAAATTTAAATCAATGCGTTAGAGATGCTAATGTAATGTTTGATATTGCAAAAAAAAATGGCTTTGAGTGTAAATTATTAATAGATTCTGGTGCGACAATTTCAAATTATGTATTGTATCTAGATGAGGTATCTAAAATAATGGTATCTGGAGATATTTTGTTAATAACACAAAGTTCTCATGGTACATACTTTGATGACCCACATAAAGGTCGTGCTACAGGTTTATGCTTTCATGATGATGTGTTCTGGGACGTAGAACAATTACCTGTATGGAAGAAATTTGCTAAAGGTATTAAGATCATAAGGATCATAGATTGCTGCTTCTCAGAATCAAATTTTAGGCGTCCTTTGGCCGGTGAAGCATCTTTAGGAACAGCTAGGTCTACAAAAGTTATTGGAGCCGTTCCTCCAAAAGCGACAAATAACACATTAAGGGGAGTTAATGCTAGTATTATAAGTTTAGCCTCTTCAAATGTTAGAGAGGTTTCGTATGAAAACGCTAAAGGAGGTGTTTTCACCCAAACAATCGAACAATTATTGGCTAAAGACCCTAATTATACTTATGATGATATAATAAAAGGATCTCAAAATCTTCTGTCTGTTTGGGGATACCCCCAAACCCCAAAACTTGAACATGCTAAAGCAGGTAAATTTCAAAAAACAAAATTTTTAACATAAAAAAAAGCCAGTCTAATTTAGACTGGCTTTTTTTGTTAAAATTAGCAAAGACATACTAAATACAATAACACTTAGAAATAAGCAGAGTATTGATATTGCCCTAATAAAACCTTTTTTATTATCAATAATATAATCCTCAAGCTGAAATTTATCCCCAATTTTTACGTTATCATATTCATTTACATCTATTTTTGCTGTTGAGTATTTTACTTCTCCGCAATCATATGTTAGATAAACAATTTTTTTGTAATACAGGTTTTTAGTTGTCTTATCTGTTAGTTCGCAGTCACAACGGACTTTTTTGGTAATAAAAATATTATACCCGGAAATAAGCATAATAGTCAAACTTACACAGAGAGATAGAATAATATGTTTACTCATTTTTGTTTTTTTTTAAGTTATCAAGAATAATCGGTGCTATTGCCAATAAAAATAAGATCAAAAGAATATGTTTTATTGTCATGTGATTTTATTTATAAGTATGCTTCTAACCAGAGAATTTGGTTGTACTCTTGGATTTTTTCTTTTGAAATCGAAATATGGGATCTCAAAATATGTTGAGAGAGCATCACCTACGGCCCCACTCCTGCATTTACCAAATGTGCAATGTATAACAAAATTATCTTTGTCTTTGTTTTTGTTAGCAAATGAAATTATCTGATCCCCCATTTCGTTATTAAATGGAATGATATGCCGCATAAAAATATCTTTTGATTTTGGGATATATTCAATATCATCAAAGTGTAAATTTAGTACGTTATCACCTTCGATAATATGAGTTGAATTGGGCCCAGACGGATCGTGAATTGAGATAAATGCTGTTTTACCCATTTCTTCGGTAGAAATAGTCTCAACGAGTTTTTTAAACTCAGCTCTTGAAAGCACGGTAATATTCATGCTAATATTTATTTATTTTTGAAGAAAAAAACTGTATTTTTATAAAAAATGCCATACTTAAATTCAAATATTCCAGTCATTTCATGTTACTTTAGGGACAATTTCCTATACAATCATGAAAAAGGTTTTGTATCGCACACAAAATGCGAAGTTCACTCAGTATCATCGATAGAATCTAAAACTTTGTTGTTCGAAGTTTTCCTAGAAAACGGTGTTAATTGGACTAGACGCCCAATTAATTCCTTTTGTTGGAAAAAAGATGCACCAATTTTGGAATTACAAGAGCACATTTACTGGGATTGCTTCAGTTATTACATTGATGTGCAAATAAGACATCGTTTACAGGGTTTAACTGCCGATTTGACCTCAATTTCAGGCAAAAAATACAAAGGAGAGTATCTTTTTACCATAGATTGGGCTCACGAGAACAACATGATGACAAATGTATCTTTTGCTGAGACTCCAGAGCATAAATGTGCCCACATTTTCAAAGGATTTGACGGAAATTTCTTCGCATATCCAAACAACAAGGTAGTTTGGTATGATAGAGCGTTTACATCTAACAGAATTACGTCAAATCCTGGTTATGTCATCGATTCTCGAACATATTCTGTCGAAAATGGCAATTATTTTGAGTCAAATAGCGATTTTTTGACCGATTTTGAGAAAAAATAGGCAATTTTATGCCAAAACAAGCATATTTTGAAGGACAGATTTGATTTTATCTGATTCTTCTTTGTAGGTTTTGATAAAATCAGTAAGACTGATAACAGAATTACGGGTCAAAAGTTTACATTTGATGAGTTTATTGATGGCACCTTCAAGAGTTGTGAAATACCCAACGGTTGATTCGGTATTTTTGCCTTTTTTAACCTTTATCTCACGAAGAGTAAAGCTGTTTTCTGTTACATCGATTACGTAGTTACCGAGAATTGGGTCTGTGATGCGCATGGCTTGAATTTTTAAGTGATTTGTGACTTGTTCCTGATTGGACTGCAAAGATATGGGCATTATTTTAAACCGCAAAGCTTTTTTTAATTTTTTTTATGACAGAAATTGAATACAAAACACTCATTTCGCCCCCCAATATGGTATATACTCAAGATGAGTTCAAAATTGCTGTAAAAAGTAGAGAAATAGGATGGGAACGGGGGCTAAATAACGTCCTAAGACATTGTGAAAAATTAGAACTTTACGAATATTGTGCCATTATTTGCAAAGAATTAAAAAATTGACAATAAAGCAATATTTATAATTGTATGAATATTATCATTAATAGCGAGCAGAAAAGACTTTTAACAGAAAAAGGGGGCTCAACATATTTGCCTGAGTTAGAATGCTGTAAAAACCCTAGAGAGGCATGTAGTCCTGAGAATGTAGATAAAATTTTAAATAATTTATTCGTTGCTAACACTACATTAAGTAAAGGTATCGTTATATTGGCTAAAACATTACCTATGGTCGCTACTAAAGACTATAAATTAGGTGATGATATTGATTTCAGTGAAGAAACGAGCGAGGCTAATAGACTGCGTTTTTTTGAGTTCTACCGAAACTTAATTAATGAGAACTATCCACATAGGGGGATGCTAATCGAAGGCTTTGTAGCCGGTTTTTTACGGGGAGAATTAGCAAATGGTAAGCATACTAAGTACGATATTATTATTCCAGACAAACAGCAATTAAAACATGTAAGTAAAAAAGGAACTGAGGGGGGCTATATTCGAATATCAGTTAAAACGATATATGAGGGTACTATAAATCTTGGCTCGGTTAAAACAAGTTTTATTGCATTTAAAGAGCAAAGAGATCAGTTTAGAGATTTTGGATCATTCAAAGAATTTTATGAAGCTAATCGAAATAATACATACATAATGAAGGATTTCTTTAATTTTGTCTTTAAAGACGTAGAGGGGTTCTTATTTATGAAAATGCCTGGTAAAGAAAAACTAACTAGTGATGTTTATGACATAAAATACCTCTATTTATCCAGAGATTATATTGTAGATAACCATGAGAAATATATTGGTATTACATATGATTATTCTTTAAAGATAAATAGATCTATGACCAATATATTTGGTAGTAGTGAAGCAAAAAAGATAATATTTCCATTTTTTACAGTAAAAAGGCTTTGTGAGTTGTCTTTTAACCCTAAGGGTGTTAATATGCGTACTCAGATAAGAAAATTATTTGGTGATGTTAACGCAAAATATGTACCAAACGAGATCGTTGAATACATCGCAAAAGGCCCAAGAAAATTTATTAACAAGATTTTTAGTAATGAAAACTTGGTTGAAATTTTGGTGGATCAATTAAAAAACAAGCCTCTAATACTAAAAAAAATTGCTTTAAAATATAAAGAAGAATTGTTAAAATATATTCAAGAAGATGGCGTTAACTTATAAAATAAGCGATGAACAATTTAATGAGATTGTTAACTTGATTAATGAAGACAGAGAGATTGAAAATCCCAATGTACATAAAATAAACAGCCAAGTCACTGTTTATGACGACATTGAAACATTCAAAGCAGAAAACCCAGAACTTTATGCTATGTATTTCTCTGATGAGGAGTAAATTAATTTAGGTCCCAAGAAATCCTATTTTCTAACGATTCGTTAAAAGCTTCATCACTAACATCAGCGTAAAAATAATCTGGGATTGAAAAATCAGGTGGGGTTACATTACCATCATAAATAGCCTCTTTAATGATACTAAAATAATCATCACCAAAATTATCACTGTAAGTGTTGATATCACCTATAGGTACATTACGAAATAATTGATATAAGTCAACTTCAATTAAAGCTTTGTCAGGTTCGCCTTCATGAAAGTATCTAGTAATTTTACCATATTCTTCGAGGCAATCTTTAAGTTTATTCCAATACAAATTAGCGTATTCATTTGATTCACAATCACCGTAAGCAATATTTATCACCCTAACAATTTCATCGTGAATATCTAACTCTTTTGCTGCTTCGTCTAAATCTAATTCACTAATATCTAAATTTTCTTTTTCCGCTTTTTTATTAATAAAATCTTTAATTTCTGATAAATTGCTATCGTTTATCATGTTTCTAACATCATATATACTACTAAAGTGATTATAATAATTATCGAAATAAGAGTACATTTCACCATCTATTATAGATATGAAAAGTTCATCGCAACCTCTTCTTCCCCTACGGTCACAAGAAACTAGCGATGAAATATCATCAGGATCTACCGAAATAGTTACATTCAAATCAACCGTAACACCGGAAATATTTAAACTATTCAGTAAAAATTTACCCCCTAAGCTATCAAATAAATCTGGCCTATTTTCATATATATCTCGTATTTCTTGATCAGACAAATCTGTTAATTTAAAATCTAAGCTTGATTCGTATTCTGATGAGAATCCTTTTATGAAGTAATCGCCTTCATCGTCAGTTAAATAAAATAGAGGTATGATATATTTATGATATTTGTCTTCCGGTTTTGAGTTTTTTGGACCTTTTAATTGATACAATGTACCATATCCTATCGCCGCAGTTAAATAACTTTTATTTAAAGTATGATTTGTCCCAGGTATTTTTGAATTTTTTCTCAGAGATACTAAGTCTCCGTATGAAGATCTACCACAATGGCCCATTCTTTCACACTCTTCTTCAGAATAATTCGTACCTAAATCTGCCCAGTAAAATCCTTCACCATTTTCATCCCTAAAATCGAGAATAATTTGGTGTTCTTCTTTATAATCTATGGATCCTGCCCCAACTTCTAAAGATTCATGCCATTCTCTAGATAGTTCAGCTATGTCTTCAATTGATAAATCATTTATAGTTTTTATATTACCGCTTAATCCGACTCTAATATAGTCCATAATACTAATAATTGTCTGCCTAACATTTATCGAGTTTAGCCTAACATTCAATATGTTTGCGACATCTTCAGATTTACGGGCATTTGGTCCTGTGGGTATTGGCTGGTTTAAAATTAATGCATACTTTTTGTCTAGTATAGCATCAATAATTTTATTTGCCATCCAAATTGACAATTTTCCACAAGATTGATTTAAAAATTTAGCATTTGGTTCAGTTATTTTTAATTTATTTATTAGGCTATCCATTTTTGAAGCCTCAGTTATTAAAGCAGTTAAAGATTGTATTAGAGAGTATCTCATATTTTCATTTATAAACTATAAATATTTTTTTTTTCAAAAAAGTGTTGCAAATTAAAAAAATGCCAGTATCTTTGCCCCACAATTAATAAAACATAAAAAAAATGGAACAATACTTCGTTGAAATTGCAGACAAATCCGGTAATCGTAAAATGGGCCTTTTGGTTGAAAACACCAGCTCTTCTTTAAAAATTTCATATAACGGCCAAGTTAGTACATACGAAAAGCCGAATTGGTTTATTGTCCCAGACAAACAACATTCAAATAAATTTAGGGCGTATATAAGCTCGTATTTGAAAGTCTGAGGTCTTTTGTTTATTTTTATTAAAATAACACACAACATTATTTATTTGTTGTGTGTTATTTTTTGAATTAGTTAATATTTATCATAATAATATTTTCATCTAAAACTATGAGAAGTAATCTAAAAGAAGAAATTTCCAGACTAAAAAGTTTGATGTTGTTCGAGGTTAGTGATAAAGTCATTAAACAACTCACTGCCAAATATAAAAAAACAGATCCGAGGCTAACAGATGCAGAAATCGTCCAATATATTGACGATTTTGAGAGGTTTAAAGCTTCTTTGCCTGTTGATGGTCGAGATATCGCTAGATATTCATTTCCTGAGCTAAAATCGCTTATCGATAATCTAAGAACAAAAAAATTGTTCACGGATGCGTTTGATTATTTTAAGAAAACGGAAAAAAGTATCGAAAGGGTAAGATTGAAAAGAGCGATCAAAAACTTTTATGAAATACAATCAGCATTACCTAAAAAATATCAAGATATTAAAACATTTAAGTTTGATGTTTTGAAAGACTTGCTATATGGCGAGGCCAATGAACAAAGGCCTAATTATAAAACATTGTTGACTAAAAAATTAAAGGAAAAGTTCGAAAAAGAAGGTGTTGATAAAGATCAGGTTGAATTCTACCTTTCAAAGTATTTTAGAGGTATGCATGTTATTCCTCCGGATGCACCCCCTGTTGATAGAATGTCTTTTGAAGATTTTGAGCATTTTATTGATGGAGCTATCCCGGACGAAAATGTTGTTTCATCAGGTGAAATCAACACAACCGCAGAATTATTAGTCGATACTGACGAATTGCAAATTTATCATGCTGGCTCTAAAAAAGATGCTGTTCCTTTTGGATTTTTAGCTAGCTGGTGTATTAGTAGACAAGGTGGTGGTAACTTGTTTTATAACTATAGACTAAGTAAGAGACTTACTATTTATTTTGTTATAAACAAAACAATACCAAGAACAAACGTTAATTATGGGTTAGTAATCCTAGTTGAGCGTGATGGTAGGTATAATCTTGCCGACATGACAAACTCAGGTACTTTTGCCGGTTCGACAATTGTTCCTTGGTCTACCATAGTAGAGAAAAACCCTCTTCTTGACCCGTATAAGAAATTATTCAAGCCTGAACCTTTGACTGATGAGGAAGCTAATTTTGTTAGCAAATACATGAGCACAAACCCTGGTCCTAACCCTACTGATTATTTTGATGGAGACATTGATAAAATTAACACTTGGTTAGAATTACGAAGCTCAAGTATTGAAAATGAACAATATGCTAATTTGCCAGAAGAGAGCCAAAAAACATATATTAGTTTGGGCTATAGTTTAAATTCTGTTATGATTCAAACTTCTCCGCCCTCTGTTTTGGCTTATTATGTTAACAAAAAACTTGAAAGTATGAAAAATATCCCACTGGATAGACTATCCACTGAAGATATTGCTCTATTGACAAGTAACGATCCTAACGCTAGAAAATTAAGAATAAATCTAAAGTCAAAATTTTCTTCAGATTTATCCTCAACATTTAAAGATGATGCCGCAGAAATAAATTACCCCAATTCTATCGCAAGTAAATATGCTGCATTATATGGGTTAGATGAAATATTTGAACTAATACCTGAGAATGTTAGTGAAATTCAATTGGAAAACACTTCAACCTCAGAAGTTTCAGTGGAAATTCCGGAATCAATTATTAGGTTTAAACAGGTTAGAGATATATACATTGTTAATTTCATATCTGAGTTACCTGAAGAGATTGGCAATCTACCTAGTCTAATGATGTTGTCATTGCAAAACAATACCAAATTAAAATCACTACCAAGATCATTAGTTACTTCTAAAACATTAGAAGTTATTGTTCTTAGAAACTATACTGGAGAACTTCCAAGTGGATTTTTAGATGTTTATGAATTAATTGAAAGTGGATCAGAAGATGGAACAAAATTATATATACGAACAGGACTGGATGACTGATAATCTCGAATGGGATGAAATTCATTTAGACAAAAGCCAATCATTAGTCAATGATTGGGATCAGTTTGATGACTGGGCTAAATCTTTTTTACAAGAAAGTTCAGAAATAAAACCATTAACAGTTAAAAATTAAAATATTTGTGAAAAGTGCTGTTATTTGGCACTTTTCACAAAAAAATAATTAGTTTTTTAACCTATATTTGCAAAAAAATATTCTGTATGAATACTCAAGTTTTAAATGAAATTAAAAAAATAAAAAAAATGATGCTTATTGAAGCATCTGAGGCTAACATTAAGAACATACTCGCTAAATTTAAAAAGGAGGATCCTAATATTAATGATGCTGAAGCGATTGAACTTATTAAAGCGTTTGAGCGTATTAAACAAGCATTGCCTGTTGATAAAAAAGATATTACAAGGTATACTTTTAGTGACCTTAAAAACTTGGTCGCAAGCCAAGAAAAAAGTATGTCTCAAAAGAAAAGTCTTAAAAATGCTATAACCCACTTTAGAAAGATGGGATCTAAAGCACAAAATGAAATGCTTATTCGTGGTATTAGAAATTTCTTTGAAATAGAAGATATGCTACCTAAAAGTGAACAAAACATCTTTGATTATGATGATTTTTCTACATTAGAATATAATCTTTACAGAAGATCGAATTATAATTATAATGAATTGATTAAGAAAAAGCTTATTGATAATTTCAAAAAAGAGGGTATTACAAAAACACAAATTCTGTACTATGTAAATAAATACATAAATGAAAACTCACAATATGATATAAATACTCCTAGAGTTGATACTATGTCATTCGCTGATTTTGAAGCTCTTGTTGACGCTAATGATAAAGAGGAAATCCAACAAATTGATGCTTTCCAAGACATTAATAAAAATATTGTATATAATGATAAAAATATAACAATATATCTGGCAGATGAAAAACCTGTTGCTATTGCTTTAGGATTTGGTCGAAGTTGGTGTACTAGCCGTAAAGGTGGTGGTAATTTGTTCTATAATTACAGATTTGATAAAAATCTGACAATATACCACGTTGTAAATCACACATTAGATTATAATGACATTAATTATACATTAGTAGTGCTTGTTGATCCTCAAGGTAATATGAGGCTTGCTGACAAAACTAACTCAGGTGACTACGCTGGAATAACCGTAGTAGCTTGGGATACAATAACGAGAAAATGTAAATTTTTAGAAGATCTTAAATATATATTCAAGCCTATTCCGCTAACAAAAAGCGAACAAGCTTTATATGCGGAAATGAAAAAAATTGAGGTAGGAAATAATCCAACAGCATTCTTTAATAACGATGATGTTAAAGTCGCTTTATGGCTAGAATTGACTTCTGAAAAAATTTCAGATGAACAATATAAAAACTTATCATCTGAAATGCAGAAAAAATATGTAGCTTTAGGTTATAGTCTAAACTACAGTAAATTAGAAAATACTAAACAGGATACTCTTGAGTATATAATAACAAAAAGTATCGTTAGAATTTCACAATTAAAATTATCTGAATTGTCTCACGACGATATTGTTTTGTTAAACAGTAACACAGGTCGTATGAATAAAATCAAGAAAGAGAGAAAATCCGATTTTGAAGCTGAAATAAATATGCCTCAGGCTGCCGATAGTAGACGAATGCTAGATATTCAATACCCAGAAACAACTGACTCAAAATATGCCGCGCTTTATGGCCTAGATGATCTATTTAATAAGGTCAACGAACCAGAAAAATATAGCACGATAAATATATCAACAAAAAATTCTGGTATTGATGATGTAACATTAAATGTTGAAATACCAAGATCTATTGGTAAATTTGTTAATATTAACACGCTATCTTTGTCTGGTGGGGTAATTAAAATCCCGGAAGAAATTTGTAAACTAGAAAACCTTACAGGCCTCTTTATAAGAGATAATAAAAGGCTTACGACGATTCCAAGCTGTATTTTTCGTCTTCCTAGACTTGTTTCTATTAATCTATCAATGAATCCAAGTCTTAGTTTGCCGAACGAGATTTTTGAAAGATATGATGAGGTTAATAATTCTAAATTTTTTAACCGTAAAAAAAGTAAATAAAAAAAACCCCCATGTTATCGTGGGGGTTTTTTTTATTTTATATCAGAGCTCTCTATCAATGTGTATGTAAATTTGTTGCCGTATAAATCTCTGGATTTCCTACAAATATTCATAAAATCATCAAAATCTTTTCTACGTCTAAAGACCTGGCAGCCTTCACTCCAATTTTCAACTAATAAAGACTCTGTTCTTGGATTTGACCTGTGAATATTGATTCCAAATACACCTTCTTGTATTATCTTCTCATCAAAAGTCATGTCTTTATTACTATCTCTAAAAACTTTTAAAGGGCTATCTTGGCATAAAGCTTCATATTCGTTTCTATGCTTTCTGATACTGTGAGATCTTAGATATTGTCCAGGAACCAATCTAGCAACACCATTCCTAGCTTTGAATGCGACAACCGCTTTCCGGCCTGGATCTGTAGTTATTGGCCATTCAAAATATTGCCATTTACCTTCGGCAACAAAAGACACTGTTAATAAGTCATCGAATACGTTAGTTACTCGTTTACCTGTAGAAGAGTTTCTTATACCGATTATATTTATATTATACTCTCTAGGGCCATCAAACCAAGCATATTTTTTATCTAAAATAGCTTTTTTTATTTTTTCTACACTATATACCATAAGTTCTTAATATTTATTATATAAATATTTTATTTGAACTAAAAATTCAAACAATTTTAAATTATTGTGTATTTATAAATAACTAGTTTAGTATGAAAAAAGACCTTTTATTATTTGAAAAATACTTAAAATCTATAGTTAACAACGTAATCGTTGAGACTCATGACGAATCTAACCATCCTGGACGATATTATATATTAAGAGGATTGTATTTTTATGTTGATGACGATAGAATGTACTTAGCAGATAAATCAACGGGAGAATTAAGCCCCAATATGAGTGTTGAATTTCCATCTACAAATGAAATTTCAGCAATCTGGACATCAAGAACTCAAGAATATGATGACGAGAATATTAAAGGTATCGAATTAAAAAATCTTGATTTTGATGAAAAAATGAAAAATGCCATAAAATATGGTAAATATTTGCAAGCAAACAATCAAGAAATTGCGAATATTGGTACTTTAAATCCAATTATATTCTATTCTAGAAAATATAGGGCACCATCATTGGGTGGCTTTATTATAAGCTCAGAATATCCTGAAAGTATTGAAGGACCAACAACATTAATAGACCCAATTCCTGGAAATAAAATATACTTCCAGCAATCAGCATTTAAGAAAGGAAAAGAGTTTGGTATAAGGTTAGATCTTTCAACATATGGTGAAGAACTCAATTTAAAAGACTTTGGTATCAATCAAAATATGTTAAGGCTACCAAAAACATTTAACATTGGTGACTTCTTTGAAGAAAATTCAGCCATACCAAAAAATATAGACAAAGCCTCATTTGTTGAAATGATAAAAGAATTTATTAAGAAAGGAGGTAAGATAAATAAAGTAACTGTAATTGCTTCTACATCAAAAGTTCCGGCAGGACATGTTGATAATGATACAAATAAGTCTAAATGGATTGATGTTAAAGATTTTGATACAGTAGTTAACGGTAATAATGATGATAATACCGGTAATTTACAGTTGACAAAAGCAAAATCTTTTAATACATATTCACATCTAAAGAAACACATTCCAGAATTAACAAGTGCCCCATATGTTTTAAAAGCTGATGGCCCATCTGGAGAATATGTTCATGTCCGTTTTGAATAAAAAAAAATGAAAAACATTAAAGTAAGATTATTATATTATTGTGTGCAAATAAATGAAAAGATTCCTTGGAATCTTTTCATTTAAACACAATTTTTACTTCTAAATCGCCAGATCCTTTAATTAATCTGTGCCATACATATTTAGGAATGAGTATCTCTTCTCCAATTACAAGTTTTCTTGGAAATTCGTTATCTAATTGGACCATCCAATCAGTTTCGTGCAGTGGGGATACCAATCTATCTTCAAGATCCTGATGCCATTTTAGTTCGGCATCGTCAACGTTTTCTAAAAACGTTCTTAACTTAAAATTACCGTTATCTACTTCGGTAAAAGGTAAAAATTCTTCTGCCATATTACCAACTTCTTGATGATTTAAGTCCTAATTTTTTAGCGTACCTACCAACATTACAACTCCAGTATCCGGCTGTTGTTTTGTCTTTTTTCTGGTCGCATTTATGCCTAGCTCTGAAAGATTTTGCTCTACTTTTGCTAGCGTTTTTTATTTTTAGGTTAGGATCGCCGAACGTTACTTTTTTAATTGTTCCTTTAGGTGTTTTAACGTAAACAGCAAACTTCTTAGGCCCACCTGGAGTTCTGAATGGGCTGTTTAATCTTACATTTTTACCTCTATGCGTAGCTTCAGAAACTAACTCCGGAAGATCATCTTCGTATATTGGGGCATCTAGATACACTTCATCTCCGTTTTCAAGTAAAATTTTTTTACCTAGGTCGGACTCTAATAACCATTGATCATCTTCGTTGTTAAATTTTATTGCACCAAAAGTATTCAAATCTCTAGCTTCATTTAGTAATTCAAAATAAGCTTCAGAGTATATTCTGAAAACATTTTCGGATAAAGGAATTTTATTTTCAATATGATATCTCATATTTTCAGACATTTCTACGTCAATTAATACTTCTATCGGATTTGAAGTATATTCTTTTAGAACTTTCGTAATTATTGATAAATCCATACTTATTTTTTTATTATAAATATAATACTAATGTGATAATTTTATATATTTATTGTAAAAAACAATGTAACATGAAAAAATATATAATAACACAAAAACAATATTTTAGTGTATTGAATGACATAATTTTAGAACAAGATAATTACAATCAAGGTGTGCAATTTGGAAATATAATATATTATCCAAATTCAATTAGAGTCACTAATCAGCCTAATGTTGTTGTCGTAAAAGACACGGTAACACAAAAAGATTACGCCTTAAAAATAAATGCCCAAGGAACTCCTGTAGATTGGTTTAGAGGTGATCCTAGCACTTTAAACGTTGGTAGGAATAAAACTGATGTAGAACAAGTTAAACAACAAGCATGTAATGGTAGAGGATTCCCTAGTGTTTGGTTTTTGATAAATAAAATTATTGCTCAGTTAGAAGGTAACTATTATCATCCAAATATGATTAGAAATACAAATGGCGTTTATTCATTTATAGGTGATAATAGGTATGGTGATTCAGGTGAAACTTTTTTAGGTATAGATAGAAAAAATTGGGGAGATGAATCACCAGAAGAATTTCAAAAATTCTGGAATTTAATTGATAAGGATAAAGAAAAAAAGAAAAATATGGGTAATAAAAAATATTGGAAAAAATGGAATTATGGATTAGAAGACGACCCACAATTACTTAAGGTTTTGAAAGAATCTGCAACTCAACTTATACGTAATAGAGTAGAGTTGTATGGCCAACAATATTTAACACAACAAGCTAAAAATCTTGTTACCTGCGAGGCTAATCTATTATTACATTTCATTTATGCTGCCTATAATGGCCGAAAATATTTTAATGAGATGGCAAATATTGTAAATAGAACAATTAGTAGTGGAGGAAATGTTAATCAATGTTTAAGTGCTTTAAACTCATATAGAGTAAATTATAGGAATAGTTTGATTAAGCAAACAGGGGAAAAAATACTTAGTATAATTAAAAGCGGTGTTTTGGATACCGTTCCTACAGTAGCTTACGCAGCATTTAAATTACAATAGATTTTTTAAAAAAAATATAATATAATATGAAAGATTCTGAAAAAAAAAGAATATTAGAAATGCATATCAATGCAACAAAAAATCATTATTTACATGAGGCAACTAACATAGTTGACAACTATGACGAATATTGGGATTATAAAGAAGAAAATGGACAATATTATGCAAAACGTAAAGGAACCAATGACTGGGTTTTAGCTAGAGGCAGAGCAAAGAAAAGTATTGAATCAAATGTATTCAATAAAAATGCTCAAAACATTCCACCATCAAATGCGATAACTAACCCTCAAGCAGGTATTACTGGTGGAGCTCAGTCTACTAGCATAAGTGAAATAGTTAAAACTATTGTGCAAAATTTAGAAGGCGGTTACTATCATCCTGATATGTTAAGAGACGGTAGAGTTAGAGATGGTAGATACGGAAAGTCTGGTGAAACAATGTTCGGTATGGATAGGTTAAGAGGTGGTGATTTTGTTAAAACACCCGCAGGTCAAAGATTTTGGGCGTTAATAGATAGTGCTAACGCTAGAAAAACTTGGAAATGGAATTACTATGGAGGAAATCTACAATCAGAATTAATTGAACTTACAGCACAAATGATTCAACCATTTTATGACAAATATTCAAAATCATATTTATCTCCAGAATCTATTAACATTGTTAATAACAATTATAAATTAAAATTTAATTTTGTTTACGCGGTATTTAATGGGCCAAAATTATTCAAGCATTTGGCTTCATTGGTTAATAAACAAGTTGCATCTGGAAACACTAATCCAGACAGTTTGGCTAATGTTGTTTTAAGTGCTAGATTAAATCATAATAAGTCGTTATATAGACAATCTGGCAAAAAAATTAAAAATATTTTAGGTATGTAATTTTTTTTATAAAAAAAGCGTCATATCTTTGCGTCATGAAAATGATACAAGACAAAGAAGACGCTATCAATATCGCAACAGCCACCTTTGATTGGTGCAAACGATTTTTCGCCGTTAGTGATACTCATTTTAATATAAAAATAATAGTATCATTTGATCGCAGAGTTAAACGTAGGTATGGCTATTACTCAAATGGTGTTATTGTTGTTTATCCTTTGTTGTGTAAAACAAAAAAGATGTTGATTAAAACTGTACTTCATGAGTATAAACATTTTATTCAAATGCCATATGTAAACAGTATGGCTAATTATTCAATACTGCAAGAATATTTTGATTACGAGTCAAATCCTTATGAAATAGAAGCAAATAATTTTGCAGATGAACAATATAAAAGATGCTATGCCTCATTAAAGAGGAAAAAAGTTATATAAAAAAAAAGGCCTATCGTTTGATAGGCCTTTTTGCGTTCATTTCGTTTTTATATGTTATTATAACTTCAACGGGACCAAATTTTGATTTTGTTTTATCAAATTTCCAAATATCTATCGATATTTCGTCTTCAAATTTGAGTTCGTATTTCAATTTTGTGTCTTTTTGTTTAGTTGCCATTTATTTTTCTTTAAAACGTGAAATTAGGTTTGTTAATATTTCTTTTGTCAACTGTCCTGCCCCCAATGAGATCATTGAAGCTACGATTCTTGATGCTATTTGTTTAGCTGATTCTGGTGTTGAGTTACTAATATCCAATAAAATTGGGATTATTGGAATTAAAAATGTATATGAAATAATTTTTGAGCTTTCAAGTGCCGCAATATTCAAACTTTTTAGTAATGATACGAAAGATTTTTTAAGCTCTTTTGCTTCGGATAAGGCTTCTAAGTATTCTTTTTCCAATCCTCTTTCATAGACAAGCTGAATTAGTTTTTTAGTTTCTGTTTTACGAGCATTATAAACAATGGCTGATACTGCGCAAGCAATTAAAGCAGCATCTTGTTTAGTTAGATTAAACTCAGATGTCATTAGAAAGTTATTTAATGGCCCGATGAATCCTGCTACACCAGCCCCCCATGTTGTTAACATAGTTAAATTCATTTTTGTATCCTGGGATACCTCTTTTATAATTGAATTTGAAACCTTTATACTATTTTTTAACTCATCTTTAATTGGCTTATATTTAGATTCTGTTAATAAAATAACAAATTGCGATTCATTTATTAGTATTTTCATTATAGACGACAATATTTATTGTAATAAATATTATCAATAATATATTTAATATAAAAAGACCATGAAAAGATATCTATTAAAAGTAAATAAGTCAGAGAGAGATAGCATTTTAGAAATGCATAATACGCAACAACCTATCTGGGGTAAAACTAAGATAAATGAAAGTATAAGATCCGAATATGAAGGAATGACTACTCATTACGGACAAAATAATAGCACACCATTATTTGTAGAAGATTTTGCCGCAGATAAAAAAGGGATCACTGTTAATAACAAAGGTGATGTAATGGAGTATCGCAATACGGAAATCAATGAGAAGAAAAAGAAGTGCAAAAAATGCGGTTTAAATGAGGAGGTTTGCAAATGTGGCAAGAAAAAAGGCAAGCCGACTAAATGTAAAAAATGCGGTTTAAATGAAGAAGTCTGCGAGTGTGGCACTATGAATGAAATGGATGAAATTGATGGCTTTACAGGCAAATTTGATTATACTGAGAGTGATCACATGTCATTAGACGAATCGATAAATAAATCCCTTAATATGTTTAAACGTATTAGAATAATTTAAATTATGGAAATAATTGAGTTAATATCATATAACATTAATATTGATTCAAAAATCATTGAAGTAGAATTTAGAGTGTCAACTGACACTGTAAATGACCCTGTAAATGAAACTGAAGATGATTTCAGATCAGATATAATTGAATTAAACGAGCTAAACAATTTTGGATTTACCGACGAGGATGTAATAATTAATTATGATGATGATTTAGAGCCTATTGAATTTAATTTTGAGGGGTATGATTTATTGTCATTCTTAAATGAATATTATGTTGTATATCCGGAAAGAATGCCTAAAAAAAGCTTTTTATAATATTTATGTATAGTATTAACGAAATAATTAAAATTATGAATAAATACACCACACAATACAGTGAGTTGGGTGAGCAAGCTGATGTAGAAGCTACACCAAAAAGCAATGTTACTGTTTGGTCTAGTGGTGCAACTAGGGGTAAAGCAAATCCATTGATGACTAAAGACCAAAAATGGGATTCAGGGGCATCTAGAGGGCTTGCAAACCCAATTTCAAACCAAAAATGGAGTGATAATTATTCAATAAAAAGAGGAGCAGCAAATCCATTACCGTAATGATTAAGCAAAATTATAAAATAGATAAACGTAGCATACTTGAACAGCATAAATTTAGTTCCTTTAACAAGAAAAACGAAACATATGCTATAGTTGAGTGGGTTTCTCCCGATGATAAGTATGTAATCTTTTTAGACGAATTAATAGACGTTAAAAACAAAAGGATAATTGGTAATATCCTTGAAGATTATAATAATCTAAAGTTTTTTTTAGAATATTCTTATAATGTATCTAAAAACATCCCTAAAGTTGTTAAGGAAGGTTTAATAAAAGAAGTTAGATCCTTAGTTTTAACTGAAAATATTTCTACCTTTAAAAAACAAATTAACGAAACAGTATCATTCACTAAGCAAAACAAAAAAATATTGCTTGAAGCCGAGAATGAAGGTGGTGGCCTTTTAAATAAATTTGGTAATTGGTTAGGAAATGAGTATAATAAAACAGTTTCTGGGGTAACAGACTTTGCTAATACTGTAGCTACAGGTGCAAAAGATTTAGGATCTGCTGTGGCAAATTTTGATTGGGCAAAAATAAAAGATATTCTATCAAAAGGTGTATTGTATATTGCTAGATCAATAAGATCTGCGATGTATTCAGTGGCAGGAGGTATTGTTGATGCTATTCTTGTCGCAACAGGTATTGGTAAAGCTGTACAGTGGATTCCCTGGTTTATTATTGTAATGTTAGATTTTTATGAAATCTATACTGGAGAGTATGAAGACCCTAACGTACCTGAATGGCTTAGATACGTTACTATAGGTATTGATTGTATCGGACTATTTACTACAGGTGCGGCGGCTATTGCAGCTAAAAAAACTTTTGGTACTGTAGCCGCAATAACTAAAAATCCAGAGTCTGTCGGATTTTTACAAAAAATAATTGGATATTTTGGAAATTTACCTGGTAAAATATCTGAAGGAATGTCGATATTGAAAAATAAATCGCCAAAAATTTATTCGTTTTTTGCTCCAATTGTTAGTGGTATTTCAAATTTTATTCAAAGAGCGGTTACTGTACTTGGTAATATTGTCACCAAAAAAACTGGAAATGTCGCAAAAAATGTTGGTGCTGAAGTAGGTGTTAACTTTGCCGCCGATACCGTAACAAATCAAGATAATAGCCGTATGGTTCCAGTCGCTACTGCTAATCAAATAGATTACATGGTTAATCAGTTAAAAACTGATCCATTCTTTAACTAAAAAAAATGACATGAATCAAAGTGAAATTAATTTATATTTAAATAAATTCAAACTATTATCAGAATACGATAATAGATTTAATCATAATGAGAGTTCTAATTTAATTAATGAGAATTTATTTCGTAAAATAGGTAGAAGTTTGGGTATATATGGTCAAGTTTTAAAAAAATTAACCAAAGATATTGAGCCGCAAAATTTACAAAAATATAGCAACATGACTTATGATGAGATCAAGTTAGCTGTTGATAACTTAAATCCAAGTAGAACTGCGGCATATGATCCTGCTCTTATGAAAGAAATAAAAGATGCTAGAAAAATTGCCGTTCTTAAAAGAGCAGCTGAACTAGAACAAGCTAGAGGGTCTAAATTAAGTTCAGACGAGATAAAATCAATATTTGATGAAGTTAAAACTAAATTTACTCCAAGTACCTACTCTAAAGAGGCTACAAATGTATTAAATAAATATTCTCCAGACGAGTCGACAATAAATTTGTTTAGTGCTCAATTTAATAAATTAAAACCAGATCAAATAAATTTTTTAGCTAAAACAGACGCAAAACTAAGCGGGTTAGGTTCTAAAGGGCAAATAGTTCAAAGTGCTGGAAATATGAATCAACAGTCTTTTATTAGTTATTATCGCGATTATTTTAATGCTATAGGAATAACGTTAGCGATGGCAGGATTGGTTTATTGGTATTACAACCGAGTTTATAACGGAGAGCCTGAACAATTCAAGACAAATATTTTACCAGATTATTCTATTAAATCACAGTAATTATATTTATAATTATAATATTTATATTAAAAAATAAGATATGAAAAAATCAATTCATGACATAAAAAAAGATTTTTTGTTGTATACAAACTATGATACAAGAAAAACTTTACGTGAAAATATTGAGTTAGTTAGCGAGCAAGAAGAAGGTGGTGCTATTCCAACATATGAACCAAGATCTGTAAGAAATACTAATATTAGAGTAAATAGTGAAGGCGAAAATGATCCTAATGGTGAATTTACAGTTAAAATAGTTAGAACTCCTTCCGGACAAGACATTGCTTTAATATTCGACAATAATAACAAGCCTCAAGGATATTACAGAGGTGGTGGGTCAGTTAACCCTGCAACACCAGAAAATGTTAAAAACACAATTAACTATTTATATAGTTGGTTTAATCAATGCAAGTCAAAAGATGCGTTAGGTAGTAATTGGTCAAATCAAGTACAAGCAAAACTACAAAGGTTATCTGCTGAATTAACCGATATATTAGATGAAGGGCCTAAATCTGGTGTATATGATACAGATGCTCTAATTGGTTTTTTAGGTAACTTTAGCAATTTTGATGAATTGTGCCTTTTTAACCTTTTTTACGGTTCTTTAGATAATAAATCTAAATTTTTAGCACAACTATCTGATTTCTATTATAGAAATCCTGGTGATAAAAAATTTAGAGAGGTATTAAACATAATATCTAGATTGGCATCAGAACAATCAAATACTCCAAGTACACCTGGTGGCGGAACACCAGGTGGGGGAGGAACACCAGGTGGTTCAGGATACGTTAATTGCCCAGGTCCTGAGTATAGATTTGGTTGCATTAGTCCTGCAATTTCAAAAATTCAATCTTGTGCTGGATTACCTAGAGACGACAAATTTGGACCATCTACTTTAGATTATGTTAAGAGAACATTAGGAAAGGAAACATTTGATACAAACACTGACCTGAATAAACTATGTCCTAACGGGGTTCCTAACACACCTCCGCCAGGGGCTTACGACGAAGTTAACGAAAGATAATTAAAATATATAAAATTTCATCTTATGAGAGAAAAGTTTGAAAAAAAAATAATAAATGAGCAAGGAACTGGTCTGTCACTGCCTAATCCTATTACTATGGCAGACTTAGTTGCGAATAATTCATGTAAATTTACTACCGGATTGCAGCCGACTGATACCGGAACTTATTGGCTAGCTATAGCCGATGTTGATCGTCCGGATCGAAAACCGCCAGTAAAAAGAGGTGATTATTATGTTGTTTCTGATGATTTTGAATTTGTAAACGGAACACCTAAAGGGACTTATGCTTTATTTAGATATGGTAGTTATGTTCCTGGTACGTATGATAAAAACACTGGTAAATATCTATTAAGATGGACTTGTGAAAATTATCAACCACCAACGAATTTAATTTCAGCTGGAAATCTAACTCCAGCTCAAAAAGAATGGATAAATAATAGTAGATACCTTAAACAGGGATATAGCTTGAGTGCAAATACGCAGGAAGGTTGTATAACTACACCATTTGACGAAAAATTATGTGACAGAGTTGATTTAGCTGAAAAAGCACCTGACGTTTTTTTTAAAAAAGGCGTATATTACTTATATAAATCTAAAACCGCTCTTAATCAACAGCAAAAAGAACAACAAGCACAAATTATTAACTCTTATAAGTCATTAAGTGGTTGTACTGATGTAGTCCCACCAGCTACTCAAATTAACCAATATTATCAAGTAAGATTATCTCAAATTCCTGAGTTTCGTAATTTATTTGACTCAAATTTTGTAATGTATTGTCCTTATTCAGCAATAACTAAAGGAAATAGAGCATCAGTTATTGACGGTATTAAAAATAAATTAAACATGTCAAGTGTTACGGATGATTGTCAATTTGCTATGACTGTTATTTATGATGGGTTATACAAACGTAAAAATCAATATTCAAGGCAGTTAGATCTTCAAGAAATAACTTATTTAAAAAATGTTTTAAAACAGTGTGCTACAGCTAGGGATGAAAGAGGTAGAGCCTTTAATTTTAAATACAAAAATAATTACCAAGAATTAGTTAGGCTAAATAAAGATAATCCTGCATCACTAGCAGAAAGTAAAACAAAAGATTTAACAACTATAATTAGAGAACAACTAGTTGAAGCTTATAATAGGAAGAATAGAAGATATTAATAGATAATTAGGTTTAGTCACCTAATTTTATAAATGTTTTTAAAAAAAGGAGGTAATTAAAACAAATGGGAGGCTTATTGCCCCCCATTTGTTTTTTTTCGAATTACTTCGTCGATGATTCCATATTCTAGAGCTTCATCAGCAGTTAGCCATAGATCACGTTGTGCGTGTCGTTTAACTTCTTCTTTGTCTTTCGAGCAAAATTCACCAAGAAGTTCGAATAGAATTTCATTACTTCTCATCCATTCATCCATATAGATTGTTGCGTCTTGAATATTACCTCTAAATCCGGCTGATGATTGGTGTAGCATAGTCCTTGAGAACTTAAGAGATCGTCTTAGGCCCTTAGTTCCGGCACCAAGTATAACTGATCCCATAGATGCTGCAATTCCAGTATTTACGGTTGCGATATTTGAGTTAATGTACTGCATAATATCGACAATAGAAAGCCCTGACTTTACAGATCCTCCTGGGCTATCAACGTGCATTGCGATCTCTTTATTTTCGACAGAATCGAGGAACATGAGTTGTGCTTGCACTATGGTTGACATGTTATCGTCGACTTCACCTGCAACCCAAAGAATGCGTTCTCGCATAAGTCTTGAAAAGATATCGATCTGAGTTGCTCTTAGTTCTCTTTCTTCAAGAACGTAAGGTGTTAGAGAGCTATTAATCCTTTGGGAGTAATAATCGATATGTGATGATGGTTTATACAGGTGATTTGTGTAGTAAGATGTAAATTCTTTTGTAATATCCATAATTTATCTTGTTTGAGTGCGGTAAAAGGGACTCGAACCCCCACTCCTTTCGGAATATCATCCTTAGTGATACGTGTCTACCAATTTCACCACTACCGCATTATTTACTCAACAAGAGTATAAATTAGTTTTTACATTGTCAAATTAATATGTGAACGATTTTTTGTAGTCAATCCAGACATCTTCCATAGAATTTGTGAGGATTTCTGCAAAAATAGAAGGTTCGAATGGTTTTTTAATCATAACCATGTTAGCTTCTTTAGGTGTTCTATCTGCTTTATTAAAATTACATTTATTACAGCAAGTTACCATATTATTCCATGAGTTATCACCACCTCGTGATTTTGGTACTACGTGATCTATCGTAAGGTTTCTTTTAGACCCACAATAAACGCATTCAAAACCATCTCTTCTATATATTCGTGTTTTTGACACTTTTAAATGTTTTTTGCTGATACTTACATAATTTAGCAACCTGATAATCAGTGGCTTTATGTAAGTTCTGTATATTGAAGATATACGATCTTCAGACTCTTTAACAACTTCTGCCTTACCTTTGTGCACAAGTTTAAACCCTCTTTTTTGAGAGGTAACGTTTATTGGAGTATAATCTGCATTTAATACTAATACTTTATCCATATATAATTATTAATTAATTATTTTAATTATAATAATATTATTATTATATATATTTAATATATAAATATATTATCTAAATAATAATACTAGATATTTTTTCTATCGGCAAGTAGTTTTGTTGTTTTTTTTTAAAATAAAAATATTTATAATAAAAAAGTTATGAACAAAAGTTATAGTAAAATAAGGCATATTAAAGAAGCTAATATGCAAATCGAGCAAAAATTCTTAAATGAAGGTCAATCAGTTATTAATGGCGGTAAAGTTGGGAGAATAGATGAAGCTTTTATTCCTATTCCTGAAGAACCAAGGGAAGTAATAGCTGATAAATTATTAAAGAAAATTATAGATAAAAATATTTATTTTATACACAACTTATTACATAAGTTGAGGTATGAAAAATTTTACTTAAAAAGTAAAAAGTCTATTGTAAAAAAAATCATAGATTTTTCTGGTAGTGGTAAATATAGTTTAGTGACATATTCTGATCTTCTTAGGAATCTAATACAAGTAGCTCCGTATTATAAATCAAGTATTGACCCTATACTTACAGATATTAAATCTGTAATGGAGGACCTTAACAAGTTTGATTATAGCGATAATTCAAATGTTTATATCGCAACAGTAACTTTATATAATTTATTTGAACGTATCGATGCTAAGTTTGACATTTTTTTCAAATCGCCGAAAAAAAGATCTTCTACGCTAGATAGGCCATATAGGTCATACGGGTCACATACAAATTCAGGCAAAAAAAAGGATGACGATGATGACTTTAAATTCCCTACTTTTGATCCAAATATTTTTGGTGGTGGCCCTGGTGGCGGTAGTTTTGGTGGTGGGGACTTTGGTGGCGGTAGTTTTGGTGGTGGGGACTTTGGTGGCGGAGGTGCAGGTGGTGATTGGTAAAAAATACTTTAAAAAATATTTGGACTTTTGAATTGTATTATCGTATCTTTGCAGTGTCATTAAATGAAATGTCGGGTTCGTATAGTTGGTTAGTACATAGCCCTTTCAAGGCTAAAACGCGGGTTCGAACCCCGTACCCGATACTTAATTGCCTCCATAGTTAAACGGATATAACGAGACTCTTCTAAAGTCTAATTGGTGGTTCGATTCCATCTGGGGGTACAAAAACATCTTATGTTAAGAACATTTATTGTATTAGGACTGATTGTCACTTTGTTTTGGGGTTTTATTTCTGATAACAAATCTTCACAAATAAGTTATAGTAAAGAAACCATAGTAGATGTTGATACGGTGCAAGTTGTTAATAACGTTTTACCTAATCTAACAAAATTTGCCTATAAAACAAACAATGGGTCATATTTTGTTTTGAACTCTTGCCGATATTCTGTGGGGGATAAAATAAAAATAACAAATATAACTTATTATGAAAAATAAAGTTTTTTTTGCTTATCCGGAAGACGATGAGGATGATTATCCGGAAGATCCTGGTGATATTATTAGTTTTTAACTAAAAAAATAAAGGCTGGATAAACTCCAGCCTTTATAATTAACCCTCAACAGGCTGATCTGCTTTTTTCTTAGAGATGAAAGACCATACTAAACCCGCGATTGAAACAAGGGCTGATGTTACCTCTAAGAATAGAGACTCATCAAGAACACCTTTGGCTACTAAGTAGCCACCAACAAAAGTTAATACGTGTCTAACGATACCTAAAAATTGATCTCTAGTCATTCCCATTTTTAACAAAATTTAAAAAAAAAGTTTATTTATTATTACCTATAAATATCTTTTTTTAGAAAAAAAATTGACTTATTATAAACTTTTTACTAACATTGAGATATATATAAGATATTATGAACTTTAACTTATTTAAACATACGCAAGATTCTAACCCGGCGATTAGCTGGTTTGCATCGTTATTTATTAAATAAGTTCAGGTTATTTATATAATTTTATAGATATAATAAAAACCCTGGACTAAAATCCGGGGTTTTTTGTTCTTTGACATATTGGATAGTTAATTAAAAAAAATATTGCTCACTTGTTGCGAATATGAAAAATACTCGTACCTTTGCAGAGCAAATAATTACTCAGTGGTGTAAAGGCTAACATTTCAGAATTTGAATCTGAAGATTGTAGGTTCGAGTCCTACCTGAGTAACGAAAAAAAAATAAAAAAACTTCTTGCTCAATTCGAAATAAGTTTATATCTTTGCAGTGTCAATCGTTAACCACTAAAAATGAAAAAAAATGCTAAACTTTATCTTGTTTCTTATCGCATTGAATTTGGTTGTATGTGGTTCGGTTCTCCTCATATCAAAGGATGTTGAAAACAAAAGAAGTATTTAATCCTTTATAACATGGTTTTATTGGTGTTATCGGCTAGCACAGGAGTTTGTGGATCTCCAAGATCGAGTTCGAATCTCGAATAAAGCCCAGGTTGATTAGGCCCCCTTTAGGCAGTTTATTTGATACTTTATTGATAGCGTAGTAGTTCTGATTATTTATTTCATAGCCTTAAAGGGGGCATTTTTAAAAACAACATTACCCTCATTAGCAAACAGGTGTAGGCAGTAGACTTTTAATCTACGGGGGCAGGATCGATACCTGCATGGGGGACAATAAAATACAGGCTAATAACTCAGTTGGTTTAGAGTGCTTATTTTACACGTAAGTGGTCGCAAGTTCGAATCTTGCTTAGCCTACAAAAAATAATTTAATATGCAAAAATGTAAATATGATTCATGTTATAAGGGCTACTGTGGAGAACCGGTTGTTAAAGGTGAGGAATATTGCAAAGAGCATCTAGGTAAAAAATGCTGGAAATGCGATAAACAAGCAATAGGGGATTGCAATAAATTTGACGGTTCATATATATGTGGTTCTCCAATGTGTCAAGATCATAAACATGGTGATCATAATATTTAAAAATTAATTTGAATAATACAAAAAAAGGTTATACCTTTGCAGAGCAAACAAGGTGACTAAGCTAACTAGGTAGAAGCGTAAGTCTGAAAAACTTAAGGAGCCGGTTCGATACCGGCAGTCACCACTAAACAACAAACATGAAAAATAACCAAACAAACGAGCAATTGCTGTCAGAGATCGACAAAAAGTACAAAGTACTGTATGAAACAGTATTTAGTATTCTTTCAGATACTGTTGCAGCTGATTACGAAGGTAAGGATGATGATGTGAATATTATGTTCAATATCAGATCTCTTGTTGGTCAACTCTCTCTATACGAGAGATATTATCCTGAAATGTTGTTTTAATTGGAAGAGGCCCGGCATGGACGAGGACACTGTCTTGAAAACAGCTGGTCGGTAACACCGATTCGTGAGTTCGATTCTCATCTCTTCCGCTTGAGATATCTATTCTTTAGATAGATAAGTAGATTTAGAGTATTATTTAATTCTTTTTGTATTAAATCACGTAAGGGGGGTAGTTTATTGTAATATTAGCCCTACCCCCCATTGCGTGCCAAAAAATTGCCCCGTAGTTTAACGGATTAGAATATATCACTACGAATGATAAGGTCTGGGTTCGATTCCTGGTGGGGCAACATCGAAGGAGAGTAAAATAAGGAGGTCCTTGTCGCCGTTTGCTAAACGGATGGTACCTTAACAGGTATGTGCATCATGCGCACTGCTCTCCGCTCACTAATATGGGCCAGATTCCGAAGGCAGGAGGCTTCACTTGCAATGAAGCTATTTGGGTTCGATTCCCACTGTGTCCACACAATACTGGGGTGTATATCAGATGGTAGATTTCTTGGTTTGGGACCAAGAGGCCGCCGGTTCGAGCCCGGCTACCCCAACAATTTTAATCGGTATATAGTTCAGTGGTAGAACACTTCTCTCATAAGGAAGATGTCATTGGTTCGATTCCATTTATACCGACAATAATCCAACAATATTGGCATGTATTTCAGCTGGTTAGAATATCTCTCTGATAAGGAGAAGGTCGCCGGTTCAAGTCCGGCCATGCCAACATAAAATTTTTATGGCCTGATGTCAGAGTGTTTATGTGAACGATTGCAAACCGTTCTAGGTTGGTTAGATTCCAACTCAGGCCTCAATTTAACGTGCTCGTGGTGTTAATGGAATAGCATGGTAGTCTCCAAAACTATTGGTCTTGGTTCGAATCCAAGCGGGTGCGCAATTAGAATGGTAGGTAGCCTAGTGGCCTAAGGCAATTGACTGTTAATCAATCGAGGAAACTCATCGAGGGTTCGAATCCCTCCCTACCAGCAACAACTACATTCCGATGTCGCATAGCGGTTGATTGCACCTGACTTGTAATCAGGCCCTCTCACGAGGCACGCCAGTTCGAATCTGGCCATCGGATCTTAATTAACATGGTCTATTGGTGTTAATGGCTAACATACTGCACTGTCTATGCTGAGCTCTCGGTTCGAATCCGTGATAGACCGCTTAATAATACTGCGGATATAGTATAGTGGTATTACACTAGATTGCCAATCTAGTGACGTCAGTTCGATTCTGGTTATCCGCACATAATAAATTGCGGATATCGTATAGTGGTAATATACTAGTCTTCCAAACTAATGCTGCCAGTTCGATTCTGGCTATCCGCACACAAAAATAATCTAATTAACTATGTCTAATATATCAAACAAAGGCCCATATACTAATTTTACAGAGTATTATCCTAATTATCCTCCTAACAATAATTATATACCCTTAGGTTGGCAATGTCCGATATGTAAAACAGTTTATTCTCCTAATGTTTTATCATGCCACAAGCATGAAGATATTCAAAAAAATATAACATCATCTAGTACAGATACTGTTAAGGTAAATGATCATGAAAAACGTATTCTATAATATAATAAATTATGTATTACCTAATACTGTTATTCCCAATACTAATATTTGTTTTGGTTTTAATAGCAATATGTTTTTATTTGGCATATTTGTATATAGCATTTACTTTGTTTTTTAATATAATTTTTGGTTTTATTTTTTTTATTTATATTGTTATAAAGCTTTTCTATTTGGCAAAAAAGTAATATCTTTGTATCACAAACTGGCCCGGTGGTGGAACAGGTAGACACGAGGGACTTAAAATCCCTTGGCCTTGCGGTCGTGCGGGTTCGATTCCCGTCTGGGCTACAATTTTGAGCCTCTTTGATATATTTATTGTTATTATGGACAATAGATTAATCAAAGAGGCTCTTGGCGTTAGGCCTGAGTTGCTTGAAATTGCCAAGCAACTATATGCGGATATACTCTCAACTTTGAGTATACTTGATCCATCGACTAGTATCTTTTTTTTAGATAAAAAAGCATTTTTTTTAAACTTAAAAAACAATATTTTTTCTCTAAAAAAACTAAGTATTGGTTTTTCAATTAACCAAATAGGTTATAATCGCCTTGATATAATCAATTTTCAAACTCAGATTCCAGGATCATTAGTAAATGATAGAATTATTTACTCCGATGGCTATAATAGTTATATCCTAATAAGGATAAACGCAGCTAGATATATGAGAGTATATGACCTCATGCATCATTTTAAGGAAGAAAAGGCGTTAATTGTTTCATCGTTATCTCACGAATTAAAACATTTTTTTGACTATTTAATTCAGAAATCAACTAAAACATCAAATGCTTATAAAGCAGAGGTTTATCGTCAATTATCTAGTGAGGAAAACAGAGTTAGTCAAATTATTAGTAATGGATGGTATCTCACGTCCATTAACGAACTCATAGTTGCACCAACTCATTTATATGCCGAACTGAGGTCTATGAATGTAACAAAGAAAACATTTTTAGAAGATTTAAAAAATAGTGATGTAATAAAAAAATATCAAAATATCGCCAAGGATTTTTATTATGACCAAATTTATAGAAGAATTTTTGTCAGAATATCGGCAAGTATGGGGGATTCAGATTTTAAGAATTCTACTTTCGATGAAAGTAAAAAATATGTTGAGGGAGGGATTACAAATCTTAACGAGTTGATTTCATTTGCTACCGAACTAACATTTTATGAAGCCAGAAAAAATTTTTACAAATCAATATTAAATCAAATACTTAGCAATAATTCTAAGAATAATTTACCATTAGCTAATTTAACGCAAGAAAATATTGACGATCCTAAAGCGTTATTATCATATCATAATATTTCTAAGACTGATTATTATTCAGAACCTGAATTTTCCTTGAAAGATTCCCCAGGCAAAAACAAACTTTTTTTTACACGTGAAATTAATAAAATAAGAGAGAGAGCAAATAATATTTTAATAAAGTTGTATAAAATATATTCATTATTGCCTGATCGTAAACCCCCTAATGTTAGCGGGAGTTATAAAAAGAAAATAAAAAATAATTAATTATATAGTGACTAAGATATTTATTCTTTATGAAGAATAAATTAATCAAAGAGGCTCTTGGCGTTAGGCCTGAATTATTTAAATTAGCACAGATCGTTTATACGGAAGTGCTCTCTTATTTGAGAGCTAATAAAGATATACTGATAGGTAAGAATCCGGAACATTCAATCAATGTTAAAATTGGTAATTTTCCTTTGATGTTAGCTTTTAAAGATAAAGCAGAATTCATTTTAGATTATATTAAAGAAATTGAAGTCGAACTTAGGTTCATCTATACTAAAGATGAGAGCCCTGAAATAAAAACCGCAGCATTTAGTATTCCGTATGTTAGTGTACGTGATTATTATATTTCTAAACATAAGGCTAAGCCTGTTATTGAATTTAGAGTAACAGGTAAAAAAAATATAAAATTTTCACAGATAGCAGATTTTTTAGTTGAAAAAGAGCCTAAAATAATTACTCTATTAGCCCACGAGCTAAAGCATATGTATGATGCTTTAATTGGTCATAAAAGATATCCTGCCAATGATGTAAGTTATGCTGCTAGTGTTAAACCAGTATTTAATAAAGACATTATTGAATATGGTAAAAAAATAGCTGAAGCTGCGTATTACACAAGTATCGTAGAGTTACACATTAGAGCTACTGAGATTTATGCTTATTTAATGTCAAGATCAATCACTAAAAAAGAATTTTTAAATGAATTAAGCGAATTATCAATCATATTGAGATATAAAGGGTATATAAAAACTTTTGATTATGATTTATTCATTGCTCAAATCTTTCAAGATTTGGCAAAATCTAACAATAATAGATCTTTATATCATATGACCGAAAAAGTATTTAACGTTAAAAATCCTAGCATAGATACAGTGAAATATGTTGGAGTTGAATACATATTATATTTAATTCGGAAAGATTACTTTAAAAATGTGTCAAATATTAGTAAAAATATATTTCCTTTTTATAATTTTATTTCTTTCTGGAAAAAATTTGGCTTTTTTAAAAAAGAGCAAAATGTCAATCCTAAAGATATTATTAATAAATTAAGTGTTGGCAATTATTATAACGAACCTAAATTTACTAAAGAAAGTATAAAGAGAAACAGTTTTTTTTTCAAAAAAATGTTTAAAACGATAAGATACAGATCTCATAATATTTTAAGAAAATTGTATAAAGTTTACTCATTATTACCTGACAGGTAACAGCCTTTTTATAGCTTCCGCTATAAAAAAAAGGTGATTTTTAATTATATAGCATATTTATTTGTTATGAAAAACAAATTAATCAAAGAGGCTCTAGGCGTTAGAGAAGAATTGTTTAATGCCGCAAAATTAATTTATTCTGAAATAATTCAGAAATTAAACCTAATTGGCTTACATAAAAATGTAACCGAATTAGAAAATTCGGTATTAAGATTAGATTTAAAATCTAATATTAATTATCTACAAAAAATAGATGTTTATTTTGATATAAAATATCATGATAAAGATACTATAGATATCATTGGTCTTGTTGCTCGAATGTCGACATCACTTAAAAATGATAGAGTTCACTATTCAACTAGTGATACAGCAAATTTAGTAATAGAATTAGAGTCTAATCGCAGCAAAGAAATTGATGATGTTGTCAAAAATTTACAAACCAATTCAAATTTATATGTACCATCAATAGCTCACGAATTAAAACATTTTTTTGATAATACAACTGAAAGATCAAATAATCTTAAAAGACGATTAAAATATAAAGCTTATCTTGATTTAAGTAATAACTCTAACACAATTACTCAAATTGTTGCTGATGCTTGGTATCGTACATCTATTGATGAATTGTTAGTAATTCCAACCGAAATATATTCAGAATTAAAGTATATGAATATAACAAAAAAAAATTTTTTAGATGCATTAAAAAATTCTAAATATATTGTTATATATAAAGACTATATCGATAATCTTTACTACGATAAAATATATAACACAACACTTAAACAAGTCCTGGAATCTTTTGAAGAAGACCCACAGACTAAATATCAAGTGTTTGAGCGTAGCAAAAAATATGTAGATCAAGGGATATCTAATAACTATACTTTAGCCTTATTTTTAACAGAACTCTTATTCTATAGAACCAGAGCTTCGTTTTATGATGAAATACGAAATGGAATAATTAGAAAGTATGAGCCGTTAGATCCTATACGTGATATTGCGTTTATGCTTGGGATGATCTCAAGAAGAGATATTACTGACCCTAAAGCATTATTACTATATAATAAGATGTCCAAAAATAATTATTACGCTGAACCAGAGTTTTCGTTTAAAGATTCACCAACGAGAAATGAGATATTTTTTGAACGTGAATTTAAAAAAATAAGGCGTAAATCGGCTAATATTCTAAAAAAGATATATAAAATATACTCATTGCTACCTAATAGGATCCCACCTCGTGTTAGTGGAAGTTATAAAAAAAAGGGTTAAATAATATGTAAACACATTTGATTGTCTGGAATAAAGATCTTACCTTTGTAGTGCAAAACAGCCGGGTGGTGAAATTGGTAGACACGAAAGACTTAGAATCTTTTGGCTTATGTCATGCGGGTTCGATTCCCGTCCCGGCTACACATACAATGGCCCGTAGCTCAGCAGGTTAGAGCGTCTGACTCATAATCAGAGGGTCGCAGGTTCAAATCCTGTCGGGCCAACTATAATAAATTGACTTTTCAATATATTTATTAGTTATTATATAAATGATATGAAAAGACGTTTATTTGAAAGTATTAATTTAGTTCTAAAGGAAGAAGTGTCATATCAAGACGCTATTAACACGTTTAAAAAGTATTCTGGCCGTGATGATATTGGTACGTTACCATATGAAGATTTACGAAAAATTTATAGGGCTTTAGCTATTAAACACCATCCAGATAAAGGCGGAGATCGCCGAATATTTGCTGAAATAGCAAATGCTTATGATGTAATATTAAAAAATAAAAGTTCTAGTGGTTCTAGTGGTTATGAGACTGATGACTTCATTTCTAAAATGAAAGAAAAGCTTCGCAAAGAAAGAGAAGCTGCATATATAAGATTTCAAGAAGAAAAAGCACGCCAGGAAGCAGAAAGAAGAAAAAGGGAGGCTCAAGATAAAAAATATGAACAATCTAAAGGTAATACAAAAACAAAGTACGGCCAAGAATTATTCGAGGAATTTCAATACAAATATCATAAAGGGTTTAAATTAAACGAGTCATTTTTAGATAGGATTATAAATTTCTTCAATTTAAGAGGTTATGATCGAGCAGACCATGAAGCATATAACATGTTTAGGGATAATGTAAGGCGGGCTAGAGTATATTTTAAAAAGAGGTATAAAGGATATGAAGGGTTGACTGAAGATCTTATGCGAGAATATATTGATTGGTTTGATAACTATTACATGAACAACCTTAAAAACTGGAAAGAGTACTTTAAAAATAAATACAGATAACTTCATTGATTTATTTATAAATAAATTATATGTTTTATATATAATGGGTGTGCATTGGAGATCCTTGCCGGACTGTAAATTCGGTGCTTAAACGCTTAGTCGAGTTCGAATCTCACCACTCCCACAAAAATTTAACCTTAATATGGTGGGGTACCATTGGATGCTTATATCATCTATACATGTAGCGGTAAGTTGAAAACGTGGGTTCGAATCCCTCCCCCACTACAATCAAAAGCCAGAATTTACATTCTGGCTTTTTTTTATTTTTAACTTTAAAAGTTACTGATAAATAGTTATTTTTATTACATATGAATAAAAATGATAAAAAAATTTCTTTAGGTGAAAATGTATCTATTGTAGAACCATGTAATTTATATGGCTGTGAGATAGGTAATAACGTAAAAATAGGCCCATTTGTTGAGATCCAAGCAGATTCTATTGTAGGAGAAAACACAACAATAAGTTCTCATAGTTTTATATGTTCAGGTGTAAAAATCGGTAGTGGAACATTTATAGGTCATGGAGTAATGTTTATAAATGACAAATTTGATTCCGACTCAATAAAAAATTGGAAGATGATGGAAACTGTTGTTGGTGATAGAGTTAGGATAGGTAGTAACGCAACTATTCTCCCAGTTAATATAGGTGATGATAGTATCATTGGTGCCGGTGCTGTTGTAACAAAAGACGTACCATCTAGGCATGTTGCCTATGGAAATCCAGCTAAATGTTACCCTTTGAGTTAAAATTTAATAATAGAAATGAAAATATGTATAATAGGTAACGGATATTGGGGGAAGATAATAGAAAAAAATCTTTATAATCTAGGATATAGTGAGATTAAAATAATAGACAAAGTTCTGAATAATTATCATGAACTTACGGATGAATTCGATTATTATTTTATCGCCACACCATTCTCTACGCATAAAAGTATCTTAAATGATCTTTCTAATTTTTCAGAAAAAAGAATTTGGTCGGAAAAACCATTAGTCGAGTCTTTAGATTCAGCAAAGACAATATACGCGCAGCTTGAAGAGAATGGTAATATGTTATTTGTTGATTGGACATATACGTTTAACCCATGTATTTTTTATCTTAGAGATGAATTATCAGATAAAAAAATTAAGCAAATAGTCCTTAATAGAACTAATAGCGGGCCTATCCGAGAAGATACATCATCTATTTTTGATCTTTCATCACATGACTTGTCAATTATTTATTTCATTTTTGGAAACGACATATTAGATTTTTCATGGAATGAATTTTCACTAAGTAAAAATAAAAATACTGGATCTAATTTGAGCTGGGCCTACAGTAATGGAATGCAAATAATAATAAATTCGAGTTGGGAGCATGACGCCAAAAATAGAGTATCTTTTATTGTGACAAAAGACAATGGTATTATTATTTTTGATGACGAGAAAAAAATAATTATTGATGAAGCAGGTAGACAACTAGATTTTTCTAGGCATGAAAGTCCTCTTAATTCGGCAATTAAATTTTTTTTTGAATCTGAAAATTTTGAAAACAATAAAAAGTTGACCCTTGCTATAACAAAAACACTAGACAATGCAAGGCATAAATATGAAATATGATAAAATTTAATGACTTAGGGAAACAATGGGAATGCATCAGAAAAAAATCTTTAGATGAAATAGACATTCTCGGTTACAACGGAGATTATATAGGTGGATCTCGATTAGAAAATTTTGAGGCACAATTTGCTAATTACGTTGGCTGTCGATATGGCGTAGGAGTGTCTAATGGTACAGATGCTTTGAAGTTAGCTTTACAGTGCTTTGAGCCTAATAGTGACGATACCGTGATAATCCCTGCCAACACATTCATTGCTGATTATTTAGCAGTAAAACATTTACCAACAAATAAAAAACCTAAGGTTGTTCTAATAGATCATGACGAAAAATTCGTTATTAACGTTGAACATTTAGAATCATGGCTTAAAAATAATGATTCTAAAGGTAGAATTTTTGTTATTGCCGTGCATTTGTATGGCCATTCTTGCGATATGGGTAAAATCATGTCACTTAAAAAAGATTATGGCTTCTATTTAATTGAAGATTGTTCTCAATCTCACGGTACTAAGTACAATAAAAAAATGACGGGTTCTTTTGGTGATGTATCAGTTTTCTCGTTATACCCTGGCAAAAATTTAGGGGCTGTTGGTGATGCCGGAATATTAACAACAGATTCTGAGGATATATCAGAAAAACTAAAATGTATTAGGAATTATGGGTCTAGAAAAAAGTATGAGTACGATTTGGTTGGGCACAATAATAGACTTGATTCGTTACAATGTATTTTCCTATCTGAAAAATTAAAATTGTTAGATTCCTGGAATTCAAAAAAAATAGCAATAGCTAATGAATATATTAGCAGAATGAATGTTAAAACGCCTATAATTAGTCAAGAATGTGATCATAGTTTTCATATTTTTTGTCTAGTTATAGAAAATAGAGATTATTTCATAAATAATCTAAATTCAAATGGAATTCCAACTATAATACATTATCCTATCCCTATTCATAAAACAGCCATATGGGATAGCTCTGATGTAGTATTTTCAGATGAAAATACCGTATATAATGCGTCTAAAATTGTTTCAATTCCAATTCATCCGTTTTTAACTGATGATGAAGTTGATTTAATAATAAAAACAGTAAATAATTCAATATGAAAATTGGTATAATATATACTAGCTATAATTGTGAAAAATACGTTGATGAAAGTTTAGAGCCTTGGTTAAGATTGAAAGATGAATTCAACATCATTTTTGCTGCTAACAGTGGAATGTTTAGAGATTATTTATCCGTAGGAATAGAAGAAAAAAACGAAGGAACTTTGCGTAAAATTCTAGAAAAAAAACTTGATTTCCTTATTACTACATCCGGTAAAAATTTATTAGGTGAAGATGCTAGTAGAAATATGTGTTTAGAATATTTAAAACAACAAGATTGTGATATTTTATTATTACTAGATGGTGATGAAATTTATACTGAAGACCAAATAAGAGGCATTTTTAAATTTGTGGAGGAAAATCCAGAGTATGATGGGTATTCAATAAATTTTAAAAATTACACAATAAGACCAGGTTTATTCCAATACGAATATTGCCATAGAAGACTGTTGTGGATGAAAAGAAATGGAGGAATATCTCACTTTCATTTTGATAATTATTTTCATTATGTAGAAAATGCGGAATGCAATAGTATTTGTATACCTAAAAATATTGCTTATGTTGATCATTACAGTTGGGTTAATACCGATTCTAGAGTGATAGATAAAATTTCATATCAAAATTATAGATATTCTGGTGTTGGGGGTAGTTTACCTATTCACCTTAGATGCGCATTTAGACTAAACGATGAAACTGGCCACCTTGAATTTAATGATAAATTCTGGGATTGTTTTTTTGACCAAGTTCCTGTACTTCATGAGATGATAGGAGATAAGTTTTGTTTTGATTTTGAAATAGATTTTGATAGGAAGCAAAACACAATTCTAATAAAAAGAAATACGTATACTGGTAAAATATTTGTTAGAATATATAACGGAGATACTAACGAATTGATATATGAAACATATATGGACATTCTTGAGAATATAGATTATTGGATTGCACCAATAGGCTATTATGATTTTGAAAATGATCCTAATTTTAATAAATTCAAAATACACATAACAGGTGAAAATATTGATCATGAAGAATATATCATAATAAAACCATAATTTATATTTAATTATAAATATAAATTATGATCAAAAGCCAGAATGTAAATTCTGGCTTTTTTTGTTTATATCAAATATTTCATTTACCTTTGCGTAAAAATAAAAAACAACCATGAACATATTTTATCTTGATTCTAATGTCGAAAAATGTGCACAATATCATTGCGACAAGCATGTTGTTAAAATGATTCTTGAGTATTCACAATTACTTTGTTCTGTTCATTGGTCTTTGGGTATTGAGGCTCCATACAAATTGACGCACAAAAATCATCCTTGTTCTATCTGGGCTAGGCAGTCTTTGTCTAATTATAATTATTTGGTTAATCTGGCAATTGAGCTTTCTGATGAGTACACGTTCCGCTATAACAAGGTCCATAAGTCTAGATCCGTAATTGATTGGTGCTCCGCTAATACCCCTAATTTGCCCGACGTTGGCTTTACAGAGCTTCCGAAAGCTATGCCTGATGAGTATAAGGTAACGTCTGTTGTAGAGTCTTACAGGAACTATTACAGGGGTGATAAGGTTAATTTTGCAACATGGAAATATCGAGAGATGCCTGAGTGGTTTTAACTATTAAACTTTAAAAAGTATGCTTGAATTTAAAAAAACAAAAAACGAAAAAACTCCAGACGTTTTTATATTCTCAGATCCGCATTATAACCATCGAAATTTATGCCGGTGGATCAGTAATTGGGAGGGGGAATCATATGAAAAAACCAGGAATTACTATACCCTGGAAGATATGAATAATTCCATATTAAAAGGAATTAATTCTACTGTTGATCCAGATGATATTCTAATCTGTCTTGGTGATTGGTCTTTTAATGGTATAGAATCAGCGATCGAGTTTCGAGAAAAAATTGCCTGTAAAACAGTTCATCTGGTTCTTGGTAATCATGATAATATCATTGCGAAGAATACTAACGATGTTAAAAGTATTTTTACGTCTGTTGAATTTTATCAAGAATTGAATATCTTTTCTGAAAAATTTATGTTGATGCATTACCCTATTGAGTCCTGGAACGGAATGAGAAAATCAGTATGTCATTTGCACGGTCACATGCATTATTATTCTGATAAAAGAATCACAGGTAAAAATCGCATGGATGTAGGGTTAGATGGGCATCCTGAGTTTAGACCATATCACATTATGGATGAAATTATCCCGATCCTAAAAGTTACTGATTAGTAAAAAAAAAAGCTCAGCAAACGCTGAGCTTTTTTTGTTTTTGAATATTTATTGTAATATTTTATTTTTTAATATGGAAATAACTGAAATTATTGTTGCAGTAATAAGTGGTATTATTGGCCCAATATTACTTCTTGTGCTTAAAGATAAGTACGAGAATCGTAAGAAAAAAAATGATGTCGTTGTTGACGCTTTAATCCTAAGTGAAAAAGTCATGGATAAGCTGGAATATATTAAGGACGAATTTGAAGCCGATAGAGTATGGATAGCACAATTTCACAATGGGGGTAATTTTTATCCTACAGGTAAATCGATAGCAAAATTTAGCATAATATACGAAACCGTTAATTTAAACGTTGCATCAATTCAATCTAATTTCCAAAACATACCGGTAACGTTATTTAGCAAATCAATAAATCAATTATATGAAAACGACATAATCGCCATACAAGATTATACAGACGATAATGTTTTAACATATGGCCTAAAGTATATTGCTGAAGAATCCGGATGTAAATCAGGTTATTTATTTGCAATAAAGACAATTGATCATAAATTTATTGGTATATTAGGCCTTGATATTACAAAAAGTGTCCGTAATTTTGATCAAATGCAGATTTTACATCTCAGTAATCATGCTGCCAGTCTTGGCGGTGTTCTTAATACTCGATAGACTCATCACGAAATAGCTTGTATATTTCATCTTCGATGAAATCCGGGTCATATAGTCTTATATTTAAAAATTTATTATATCTGTCATCTGCTCTTAATTTAACATCAGAAGAATCGAATTGTTTTAGAACAAATGTCTTATTGTGGTATTTTTCATCGATACTAAGACATATAGTATTATTTACATAATCACCATAATCTTCAACTACTATACTTAAGCAATAGTTTTTTCCGCAAAAAAATTTAATATCATCATTTTCCCTTAGTTCACTAAATGGAATATGTTCATTTTTTTCTAATTTTTTCCTGATGTAATTATTAACATCATTGTTTAGCGAGTACGCAGCATAGACATGTATATCAACATACGGCTCGCCATCTATTCTTCCTCCTTCGCAATCAGGGCAGCTTATCTCACCTAAACCTTCACATTCACTGCATTCTATATGACCTTCACCGCTACAACCTGGGCATACCTCACCATCTTCAATTTCAGAGCAATATGGGCATTCTATTAGCCCATAAGAACAGTTATCACAGTCATAAAACCCTTTATTGCAGCTACAAGAATATGAGTAATTTGTTTGTGAAAAACTTACAAAATATGTAAATCTAATATCCTTAATAATTCTGTTAATAATAGAATCTAAGTACGGGTCATTTTTATGGTGATTAAAAACTAAATTACCCAAAAATAACGTTGTTGTGTCAAATCCGGATCTTAACATGGATTGAAATATTTTCGAACCAAAAATATCAAATTCAGAGCCAAGCCCAATAAGTTTATAATTTCTTTTTTTAAGAAGATTATATACCACCTTTACAGATTTATTGTTTATTTTCATTCTTTACAAAAATTACTTTTTAAAATGCTGGTTATACTGGGTTTAGTGCGTAGATAAAATGTTGTATGATTTAAAGTTAATAAAATGTTAGGATCAAATAAATCGTATACGCCAATAACATAGCTATTGGCGTAATATTTTTCATCTATATCGAAATTTATCGCACCATCATAATCATAATATGAAAGGGTGAAATCTTCGACGTTCATTCTCATTTGACCAACATTTACGTTTTTATTAAATATTAATTTATCCATTTCAATAAGAAAATCTTCATAATCGCCTTCATTATTATACTCTATAAACTGATAGGTTAACCTATCATTTAATTCCTCTTTCATTGAATAGTAACCAATAACATCTATTTCTGTGAAATCATTTGTAGATAAATAACCTGCCCCATCGCACTCATCACACAAAATATAACTATCACCCTCACAATTTCCACAACCAATCTCACCACTACCCAAGCATAGTTCACAATCAATTATTTCCTCAGTCTCTTCATCAGCTTGATTTCCTGTACCATTGCAACTATCACACTTTATAGTTCCTGCACCATCGCATAGGCCACATTCATGATAACCATCTTCACAAGAACAGCCAATAGTACTATTTTTTTCGCTAAATTCAACGACAACAAATATTCTTAAATTTTTAAGAATGAAATTCAATGTCTCCTCTGGAGGTTCATATGAGTTTAACATAATTGAAAGAAGGTTTATAATAAAAATTGTTTTATCGTCAAAACTATTTTTAATAGTTTTAGAAATAGCTGTAGATAATGTGCCATAAAATTTAATATAGTTATTATGGCTTATATTATGCTCATAATCTCTAGAGTTTCTAAGTCTTTTAGCTAAATTTATTACTATTTTTTTAGTACTTGGTGTCATATCTTAAGTAAAATGAGTTTCTAATATTGATTCTATTCTAGGATCGAAATCAACCATAAAATAGGTTTCGTTTATACTTAGTATTATTTTCGGGTCAAATAAATCAAAAACGCCTAAAACATATGACTTACCATAATAATCTTCACTAATTTCAAAATTTATCACACCAGAACCAAAATTTTCATGATTAACGTCAAAATCTTCCAATATATCAAAGTAATGCGTATTTTTAACATTAATATTACCAGCATTCTTAGGTTTGCTTTTTTTACCATCAATATTTAATGCTAAGTCAGAATAAATATCAATAGATTCCCGGTCTAAGGTAAAGAAAGAATAAGGTTTTATCTCAGCATAAGGTCCTTCCTTATAATAACCACGTCCATTGCAATCGTTACAGTCATAAAAGCCTTCACCTCCACAATAATTACAAGGAAGCTCTCCTGAGCCAGAACATTGTTCACATTCATATACTTCATCATCATCCTCAAAAGTTAATGAACCCTCTCCATCACAATGATCGCATGTAATTGTCCCCCTTGAGCATTCATCGCAAGGAAATGTTCCAGAATCACAATAACAATAAACATCATCTAATCTATCACTAATATGAACAACTAAAAATATTTTTAAGTTATCCAGTACTCGTTTTAGCGTTATTTCAGGTGGTTCTAATTCATTTAATTCGTCCGCAAGTACACTTATCAGCAATACAAATTTAGGCGAAAAACTGTTTTTAATAGTTTTAGCTAATGCCGAATAAATAGGTATAGGAAATTTTACTCTATAACCTTGTTTGTAGCCTTTAGAAGATTTTAAACGTTTAGCTACAGTTATTAACGCTTTTTTATTTATGTTATTATTGCTCATTTATGTAAATAAATTTTCTATCATATCGGATACTTTATATATATCTTTAAAAGTAACCAGAAATAATCTATTCAAAATGTTATTTTTAATGATTAAATCATCATCATATAAGTCATTTATAGTTAATAAGTATTTGTTTCCACAGTATTTCTTATGAATCATCGCGCAGATTTCGTCGCCATCTTCGTAATTTCTATCTTCAAAAAATCCATTGACTAATTCTTGGGTGTTTTCTTTTGATAACAAATTTTCTATTGGCTTTTTATTCTGTAAGGCATCCTCAAACTTATTTTTGTTTGTACTAGAAATAAACACTAAAGAAGAAATTTCGTAGTTACAATAAGATTCTGATTTAACATAACCCTCACCTTCACAGTTTTCGCATGGGATAAATGTTGTTCCATAACATTCCGGGCATTCTACTTCTCTGCTACCTTTGCACCTTCTGCAAGATCTATCTCCAGTGTATTTGCAATCAGGGCATTTAATATTCCCAGTATCACAATCGCAGAAAAGTTGTTTACCCCCATTACATTTTCGACACAAAATTTTATTTAACGCATTACTAAATGTAACAATTACCCCTATTCTAATATTATTTTTTACTCGCGTAATAGTCTCCTCAATTGACTCATTATCATTTAATTCAATATAAATTATTGCGATTAATAGTAATGTCTTACTATCAATAGAGGTTAATAATGTTTTCAAAAAGATATTCGACCCCCAGTATTTCATACTTAGAATTGAGTATGGGTGTTTAGATATCTCTTTTCGTTGAAATTGCTTCAATAATTTAACTATTAATTGGTTATTCATTTTAGATAGTAATTAACTATAAATATTATATATAGTAGAAAAGCCAAAACAATCGTCTTGGCTTTTTGTGGAGGCGGAGGCATCGAAGCCTCGTCTTGCCCGTAAAATAATTAAACATCTACACGTTTAGGATGCCATTAATATTCTGGCCCAGGATATTATTAAAAATAAGACTAAACTAAAACTGTTGAATCGTCATATTTAACGATTCCGTTCAAAACTAAATTGTCAATAATGTTGCCATTTGTTGTGTTGAATTGTTTTTAAGAGTACAATACAAACTCTACGTGCATTTAATTACGTTTAACGTCAATCAATTCCTTTCGCCCCCTTGTTTATAAACTTTACGCAAAGATATAAATATTTTATTTATTACGCAAATAAACCTTTCGGTTTATTTTAAATATAACTTGTTTAATATTTATTGTAAAATAATATAATAAAATGTTATCAGAAAAAATTATCGATTTTTTAAACAAAGATATATCAAAATCTGAATTAATTAAATTTTTATATATAGAAAGTGATGGGAATTACAATATAAGTATTTTAGGTAATTATTTACTTGTTTTTGATTTAAAATCAGATCTTAATTATTTAGTAGAAATTATTAAAAATGATGATGGGTTTAAAAGTGATAAAGAATATGAATTTTTTAGCAGAGTGTTAAATCAGTATTATAACCTGGCAAGTTATTATAACATTGATGATCGGGCATACTCTGATAGTTATGAATATGTTACGGAAGACAATTATCTTTGTGATATATATTCTACTCGTGTTCAGGAAAAAATTTCTGAATATGCTAGAAAATTGGGACTTAGTGAATGTCAGGATTTAATAAAATTATTTGATAAATATATTAATTATGATAGGATTTCAGACGAACATGCATCACAACGTATTGATGATTATTCTAATATAACTTTTAGTAGTGTTGAAAATACCTTAGAAACATTTTTGAGGTTAATATTAGGGTTTACTGTGTTAAATCGGAATGAAAAAACATATTATATTAGTCTAACCAAACTTTTGAGAATATTAAAAGTTTTTGAAAACATCCACGATCAAACGTATGAAACATTCACAGAATACATTTCTAAGGTTTACTATAATACAACCTCAATAGATGAAGATTTTGTATACGAATACATAGATGAGTGTTTTTGGGAGACATCTGTAACAGATAGTGAAGCCTATGAAAAAGTTATTATTGATGTGTTAGAGGATGCTTATATTGAAGTATTAGAACAACGCAGGGATATTAAAGAATTTAATGAAATTATTAATTTCATCGAAAAAAAATTAAAAATTGAGATAGGTTATATGGTTTATCACCCATTACCAAAAAATCCTAAAATTGAGTTTAGAGTTAAATCCATATCAGAAGATAATAAAATTTTGGTACTGTATAAAAATGTTGATGAGTATTTACCTAAAAGTGCTCAATTATCATTTGATAATTTCAAATTATTTCTTTATCATCCAGAATTAGATCTAAAATAGAAAAAAATGGATACAAACAGTGTTTTACTTTTGAAAAAAATTTTGTCAGTCCCTACAAAAACAGGAAAAGAGGATTTAATGGTCAAATTCATTACAGAATGGCTATTAGAAAATAACATACATTATTATGTTGATGTGCATAAGAATATTTATGCTACAAAATTAGACTCACAATCAGATGCAAACAAAGATCAAATATTCCCATGTGTCATCTCCCATACAGATACCGTTCATGGAATTGACACTATTAATGTTGTCGAAGAATACAAGCTAAATGCGCAAAAACAACGAAAATTAGCATTGACAGCTTATAATGATCTTGGCTGGGCAACAGGTATTGGTGGTGATGATAAATGCGGTGTGTTTGCTTGTTTGACTTTGCTAAAGGAACTTCCAGTACTTAAAGCAGCTTTTTTTGTTTCTGAAGAAAATGGTTGCAACGGATCTAAGTTCGCAGATCCAGAATTCTTTAAAAACGTAGGCTATGCAATACAATTTGACGCACCGGAAAACAATCTTGTAACAGAAACTTGTTTTGGGGTTAAATTGTTTGATAGAGATAGCGAATTTTTCAAAAAATGTGATAATGTAATAAAAGAAAATTATGTAAGTGAGGTTAAATACATGAATCATCCATATACTGATGTGTATGCCTTGAAAAAGATTTTTGATTTTTCATGTCTTAATTTATCAATAGGTTACTATGATTATCACACATCAAAAGAATATGTAGTTATTGAGGATGTCTTTAATGGAATTAATGTTGGTAGGAATTTGATCGCCTTACTAGGATGTGAAAAATATAAATATGAATGGACAGATAAATTTCAGTTAGGAAGCGGATCTTTAGCGTCAATTTTTTAGTAAAAAATATAATAAATAAAACCCCCAATTTGAGATTCAAACTGGGGGTTTTATTTTATATTATCACAATTTCATTATTCTCGTACTTAACAGTATACTCTGTATTTTCAAGCATTGTATCATACAGGATACCATCTGAGATCTTATTTTCAAGATTAAACGTGATAGCTCGTTTTATGGGCCTAGCTCCAAATTCTGGATCAAATCCTACTTTTGATATGTAGTCAATAACTGACTCATCAAAATTTAGCTTATAATTTAAATCCTCCATTCTAGTCTTAAGTTCATTTATCTCGATTTTAACCACTTTTTTAATATCAGCTTCTGATAGAGAATTAAAATAAACAATGTCATCAATTCTATTAAGAAATTCTGGGGCAAAGAAATTTTTAAGTTCTTTCTTTAGATAACTCTTTCTTTCTTCATCTTGTTTGTACGCATCTGCTGGCTTTGAAAAGCCAATACCACCACCTAAGTCTTGGAATCGTTTAATCCCCAGGTTTGACGTCATAATTATAATGCAATTTTTAAAATTGATAGTTTTACCTAATGCATCTGTAATATGACCATCATCAAGTATTTGCAGTAGTAATGAGAAAATATTCTTATGAGCTTTTTCTATTTCATCCAGAAGAACAACAGAATATGGTTGATTTTTAACTTTTTCTGTCAATTGTCCACCTTCTTCATATCCTACAAATGATGGCGGAGCACCGATCAATCTAGATATTGTATGTTGTTCTTGATATTCACTCATATCAAGTCTTATCAAGTTATCCTCACTACCAAACATTTCTTTTGCCAGTTTTTTCGCTAGATGAGTTTTACCAACACCTGTTGGGCCTAAGAAAATAAATGATCCGATAGGTTTCTTAGAGTCTTTTACACCAATTCTATTTCTCTTAATAGATTCAGAAATCAGTTTAACAGCATCTTTTTGACCGATTACCTGCTCAGATAGTACGCTATCAAGGTTTTTTAGAACATTTTTCTGATTAACATCAAGTTTAGATATTGGGATGTTGGTCATATTTGAAACTACATCATAAACAGAATCTAATGTGACGATTTTTTTGTCTTCAGACATTGATTTTTGAAATTTTTCTTTTTCAGCATCTAGCTTGGCAAGAATTTTCTTTTCTTTATCCCTCAGTTCTGCTGCTTCTTCGTAATTTTGGTTTCTAACGACATCAATCTTTTTATTTTTAATCTCTTGGGCTTTAGCCTTAAGCTCGTCAATAATTTCAGGAGTTTTAATAGTTATTTGATACCTAGCCCCCAATTCATCCATGACATCAATTGCTTTATCTGGAAATTCTCTATTTGGCATATATCTATCAGCCAATTTAACACAGGCCATTAGAACTTCATCAGAAAAGGTAACTTTGTGATGAGATTCATATCTTCCAGCAATATTTTTAAGTATCTCATACGTTTCAGAGATGCTTGACCCATTTACGGTAACTTTTTGAAACCTCCGGTCCAAAGCACCATCTTTTTCGATATGCTTTTTGTATTCATCAAATGTAGTTGCCCCAATGCACTGTAGTTCACCTCTAGCCATAGCTGGCTTAAAAATATTTGAGGCGTCAAGAGAACCGGAAGAATTTCCAGCACCAACCATAGTATGAATTTCATCAATAAAGATAATAATGTGTGGGTTAGCTTTAAGCTCTTGCATTATTACTTTCATTCTCTCTTCAAATTGCCCTCTATATTTTGTTCCGGCAACTACGGAAGTTAGATCTAGTGTATAGATTTTTTTGTCTACTAGATTTCTAGGGCAATTACCTTCAACAATTTTCATAGCTAGGCCTTCGACGATTGCTGTTTTACCGCAGCCAGGATCACCAATAAGAATAGGGTTATTTTTCTTTCGTCTAGAAAGGATTTGAGCTATTCTTAGAATTTCCTTTTCTCTACCGACAACAGGATCCAGTTTACCTTCCTCAGCCATTTTGTTTAGGTCTCGGCAGAAATTATCCAAAGCAGGGGTATCGCTATCAGATGATCTACTTAATTTTTTACTCGTTTGATTTTCATCCATTTCGTCTATCATGTTTTTAATGTTTTTTATAAACTTACAAAAATTGTGCTTAACCGTCAAGTTATACGAATATTATGTACAAATTGTCAGCCACATGTCATTTTGACAGTTTGCTTTATTAAATTATGACAATTTGTCATGTGCTCTTTATTGTTTAATAAGAAAAACCTATATTTCATAAAAAGGAATAATTATTGATAAATAACATAAAAAAAACTTAAAATATGGAACACGACAGATTTATTAAATTTTTGATGGACTACTTTGGTGACAGTGGTCTAAAAAGCCGGAACTACAGTTATAGTCTCGGATCACCCTTTGTTACTGTTTATTACACAACAAATCTTGACGACAATCCAACAGAAACCACTGAGTATTTAGAAAAGTTGTTAGAAAGTGCAATCAAGACTGAAAATTATGAGCTTGCAATTAAAATAAGGGATAAGCTCGCAAAATCAAATAATCCGGAAATTGATTCTTTGAAAGAGGAACTTGAATCTGCGGTTAAAGAGCAAAATTTTGAACGAGCGATAGAACTAAGGGATAAGATCGCAAATCTAACAAATAAAGCGCACAAATAGTGCGCTTTTCTTTTATAATGAAATAATTATATAGTATGGGTATAGTTAGTGAAGAATATTCTGGAACATCTATTATAACCACAATTAACTCATCAAATATTGATAATTGTGTTTATGATACCAGAGACAGCAAATTATCTGTTAAGTTTAAAAATGGGGTTATTTATGAATATTATAATGTACCTCACCATATTTTTACTAAGTTTAGATTTTCTGAATCGCAAGGCAAATATTTATCTACAGTAATTGCTAAGACTTATAATTATAAAAAATTAGTTATTGAAGATAATGGAGAAGATAATACAAAGCTTTGAGCCAAAAAAAGAACTAAACCCCAAAATTTGGGATAATCAGAAAGGTGATGGCCGCCCCACATTAAAACCAGAAATAAGAGAAAATTTACTGGCAACAGCAAATAGCTTTATAGACTTTCTAGAACTAGATTTATTTATCGATGATGCGGTAATAACAGGATCGATATGTAATTATACCTGGTCGGAATATTCTGATATTGATATTCACTTAATAATCGATATATCGCAATTCCCTGAAGACATCCAGGACTTATATAAAAAAATTTTTTCACTTAAAAGGCTATTGTTTAATAAAGAATATAACATAAAAGTAAAAAATCATGACGTTGAAGTTTACGCTCAAGAAAAAGCTGAAAAGCATGAGAGTCCTGCGATATTTTCTTTAGTTAAAGATGAGTGGGTTAAATTTCCTAAAAAGGAGCCACTAAATGTGAATACCAAAGAAGTACTCGAAAAGGCAAATAATCTTATGAAATATATCGACACAATCTTGAGTAATTACGAAGAAGATGATTTAGATACCATAAAAAAAATAACGGGAAAAGTTAAAGAAAAATTATCTAAATATAGAAAATCAGGTTTATCAACAAAAGGCGAACTTTCATTAGAAAATTTGGTATATAAAATATTGAGACGTAAAGGTTATCTTGATAAATTATATGATTTTGATAAAAAAATTGCAGGAAAAAGATTTACTGTAGAGCAACATTCTTGGTAATATTACAACATTCAATATATTTATATATAAATATTATAAAAATGGCAGCAAATAACGTAAAAGTTGGAGATAAATTTGAGATTAATTTTACTGGAGCATCATCTTTGCAAGGTATAAGATATGAAGTTTATCACGTTACAGAAAAAACTAATTATATTCCTGTTTCAGACGTATTGGTTTTTTTAAAATTAATTAGTAAAGATGGCTTTAATAAAGGTGCTAAACTTAATGATATAGTTCCTTTAGAACATTTAGACATTTTTTATAAACCAGTTACTACACGTAGTGCATAATAATTTTAAATAAATTAAAAAATGCCAACAACATACTCAGCAGGAACATACGATGCACAAATTTGTGAAGTATGTGACACAACAACAGAATTTAGAACAGATACCCCGCACCCATCATATACAAATGAAAAGGGGGATGTTGTTATTCAAACAACTATGGTTACAGCCGGAGGATTTAACGGCCTAAATAATTAAAATATAAATAAAAAATAATGGCAGATTTAAGACCACTAGGTAGCGAAAAATTACAAGGCGTCGATAAGTTAAAAAGAATTATCGAAATTGCTACATATAACGATAAAAGAGTAGCTCCTGTAAATGAAAATAAAAATAGCGATTATAGTATTCGTTTAGCTGACGGTAATACTTACCATATTGTTAAAGAAAGAAATGGTTATATTATTAAACATAATATAACTGAATCTGTTATTGGGTATATCGAACCAATAGAGGAAAGAAAATATTATGAGTCTTATTCGAAAGCATTGAATAGATTAAATATTATTGCTAAAGAGTTAAACTCTCTTTATGGAAACAATGAAGGCACTAGCTTGTTTTATGAGCAAAAAAGATACACTCTAAAAACACCTAAACCTAAAATGCCTATGGATGATGTTGAAAATGTTCCTCTTCCGGCAGATCCTGGTATGGATGCTCAAGCACCACCACCGCCTCCACCTGATATGGGTGGTATGGATCAGTCTGGTATGGGAGCAGGTGCTCCTCCACCACCACCTCCACCTATGGGGGGTGACGCAAGTGGTGCACCAGAAGCGGTTAAAATTCCTACCCCATCTGACGATGAATTCGGAGGGTATGATAACGAAGAAGATTTTGATTTTGGAGGCGAAGGTTCTGCCGATGAATTTGATTTTGGAGGCGAAGATGAGGGAGAAGAAGGTTATGGTAACGTTACTTTCAAAACAATAGAAAAACTAACCGGTAAACTAAGCCAAAAATTAAGATCATATGGTGACGATAATGAAATGACATCTAAAGATATTAAGTATGTCGTTAATTCGATATTATCTGCTGTTGATTTGTCGATATTAGATGAAGAAGACCTTGATGATATTATGTCAAAGTTTGATATGGAACCTGAAGGTGAGTTTGATTCAGACGAATTTGGTGGTTATGAAGATGAAGAATCTGAGCCAAATGAATTTGATTTTGAAGATCAAAGTTATGATGGTGGTTATGGTGAACCTATGGGTGATATGCCACCACCACCCCCACCACCCCCACCTCCAGGTGGTTCTATGCCGCCTAGTTTAGGTGAATCAACTTGGGGTGATTTTGCGGATGATGTTATTAAAAACACGGCGTTAAAATATATGAATAAAAAAGCCATAAATAACGAGAGTAAATATTTAACAGATAATTTAGTAGAGAATACATTGTCAAGTTATTTCATGGAAAGTGTTGATGAGAGGAGATACAATAAAAAAGTTTTACAAGACCGTTATTCATCAGTATTAAAAGAAATAAATAAATTTTCTGAAAATGATTTACAGCGTGAATCTGCAACAAAATTTGCGTTTAGAAATAGTGATGCCAAATTAATAGGAAAATCAAATAAAAATAATTTGATTTTTGAACTTAATGGATCGCAATATAAGATAACACCAAAAGGTAGTGTTTTATGAGTTTATTGATTTTTGTTAATGGGTTAGGAACAAATTATAAAGGTGACAATATCTATGAGTTTATTTTTTCTGACACAATAGAAGATATTTGGGATGATTCTTGGGATCATAAACCATCGAATGGATATCCAAAACCTCCAGATATTGATTACATATCCAGTGTTGCAGTATTAAAAAATTTTGACATAGAATTAGAATTAATACAGAACTCAGATTTTTTTAGTATGTCAGATAGTATTGATGGTGTGATTGCTTTAGCTTGGGAAAAGGATAATGAAACCATTGATTTTAATAAAAAAACTAGACTTGTTTTTAGATATGGAGATACCTTTGAACAAGTTAGCGATAAACTCTACGAAAGAGATATAATTCTTGAATTAGAAAATAAATTACAACATGAAAACAAATAGGTATAGAAATTTGATTAATTTTGGGATCAGCCCAAAAACCCTAATGTCTCTTAGCGAATCGGAAATTAGAGCATTACATTCGTCTTTAATTGAAGCCTCAACTCAGGATCAAAGAATAAGACAAACCACATATACACCATCAGAAGTTACTGGATTAAAGAACAAAAATCAGGGTCTAAATGTTAATGGTGAGGTATCCTTAAAAAGCGATGGAAGTATGGTTGTAAACCAACGACTTGAAAGTGAATTACGTGAAAGTAGGAAAAAAGGTAAAAACCCCTGGGCTATATGCACGGCAGAAATGGGTAAACAATTTGGAACTCCCGACAGAAGCGAATGGACTAAAGCTCAAAAAGCTAAATATGAAAGATGTGTAAAAGGTGCTAAAGTCGCGATTAAAGAAGGTAGAGATCCATCTGAATTTATTCTAGAAAATAGAATAATGGAATTAGTTGACAAAAAGATAAATAATGCTAATGATTCTTTATCAAAAGGTGAACTATTAAGAATAATTGAAAGAAAAATGTCTAGAAGCGGGCCAGAAATCGCAGAACCTGAGGTTAAGCCAAAAACTAAGCCAAAACCAAAAGAAACTCCAGATAAACGTCCAAGCCCATTTAAGCCACCAAAGGAAGCACCAAGACCAAAACCTAAAGGTAAATCCCGACGTAATTGGAATATGTATGAGACTGAAGAAATTGCTGAACCTGAGGTTAAGCCAAAAACTACACCAAAGCCAAAGCAAAATCCGAAAGAAACTCCAAGCCCATTTAAACCGCCAAAAAAAGCCCCAAGGCCAAAACCTAAAGGTATGGGTGGAAGAAGAGAGATGAGAGAAAATAAACCATCAAAAGCTAATAATTTTGGATTACCTAGTTGGTTAACATTTAGATCATTAAACAAATTACGATAATGAAAAAACATATTAAAGAAGCTATTGACTATAGTGGCTTACGGCCTTCAGAAAGAATAGATAAAAAATCTGAAACTCGCTTACGTGATAAAAGTTTTCCGTTGGCTAGAAACAAAGCATTCCCTGATGTTAAACAAGGTGAAATTCCATCTAATTTTGCTGAATTACTCGCATCAGAATCTTTTAGAAATACGATACAAAAGCTAAAACAGTATACTGGATTAGAAGAAATTGATTCTTCACAAACAACTGTGTATACTTTATACAGTATATTTGCCAGATCATATCAAAAAATACTTGAAATTGAAAGTGAGCATAAAGAGTATTTAGAAGATCTAGCTGTAGATATTATTCAAAGAGAATTTGGAATTTCCTCTGATGATTTAGAGCTAAGGCCAGAACTTATAACAGGTGATGGTGTAATTCGTGATAAGATCGATTTTGAAGAAATAGAAATAAATAATGAAGAGGCTGTAACATATTTTTCTAATTCAAAAAAACATTCTGACGATTTACTTAGAAATGTTAAAGCGATAGACGATGCTACAGAAAATTTTAATCTGGAGGTAGAAAAACGTAGACTTGTTAATAGTATAATTCACGGAGCAGCTAGAAGAGGTGAAAATTTATTTCATTTGCTTAGAGATGAGTTAAATGCTATAGACCCTCAGCTATTTAATTTATATTGTATTGTAATGGCATACAATAGATATACGTACTGGATGTATGATATTGATCATTTACAGGACCTCATGTCTAATGGTGGATCATTTACAGGTATTGTTAAAGTTATTGACAAAGATGATGAAGAAGGCGGTGATGAAGGTGATGAAGGTGATGAAGGTGATGAAGAATATGCTAATGAAGGTTCTAATATTGCAGTTCATGCTAAAGCAACAATGTTTCCTGTCCTATTGCACGAATTAGTTAAAGGTGTTTACGATGTTTTAGGTATGTCCAGTTTACCTTTAGGTACTGCCGGAGAATTAGTTGTTAAGAAGGCTGATGATCCTAGAGCAGAAATATGGGATTTAAGACTAGGTGAAGAAATTTATAGTAGAATTATGAAAGCGTACCCTAAAGAACTTTTTGATGAACAAAAAAGGTATTTACAACACTTTCTAACTCAAAGATTTTTTTCATTGCCAGCTAATGAATTTTTAGCTTTAGCTAAATTGCTTTTAAGCGGGTCAGCATCTGGCGCAAATATGTTGCAATCTATGGTTAATGAAATCGTTGAAAATTTAAAACAATATGAATCGGCGGAAGATCCTGAAGAAAATAAATTCACGGGGTTTGATTTTGATGATGATGATGACGATTTAAGCTCTATATAAAATATGTCAATAACTAAAGAACATTACATATTAGAATATACTAAGTGCGTCAAGGATACTCCTTACGCACTTAGTACTTATTTACAGACATATGACAACACTGTTTCTAGATATGTTCCATTAGAATTATTTCCTGATCAAATATCATTAATAGAGGATTATGAAAATTACAATGAAAATATTGCATTAAAATATAGACAAGCCGGAGTTTCAACTGTTACAGCGGCTTGGGCTTCAAAAAAAATAGTTTTTGCATCAAAGAAAAAACCTGAAAAAATCCTTATTATCGCAAATAAATTAGAGACAGCGATTGAGATGTCAAATAAGGTTAAATCTTTTATATCTCAATGGCCAAAATGGATGGGTATTGATTTTTCAAAAGATAAGAATTCTCAGAGACATTATAAATTATCTAATGGATGCGAAGTAAAAGCTGTTGCAACGTCAAAAGACGCATTAAGAGGTTACACTCCAACAGTATTAATATTCGATGAGGCTGCGTATATTGAAGCTGACGGAGATTTTTGGTCTGCATGTATGGCATCACTTTCAACAGGTGGTAAAGTTATCGTAATCTCGACACCAAACGGTTATGACCCGATATACTATGAAATTTATGACCAGGCTCTCAGAAATATGAATAATTTCAAAATATCTGAGATGTTATGGTATAAAGATCCTAGATATACAAAAGATCTTAAATTATTGAAGATTGAAAACGCAATTAATTATATCCTAAATAAAGAAGATTATCCTGATATTGAAATAATTGAGTATTCTAGTGTACCTTATAAGGAACGTAATTTTGACGAAATTAAAGAAAAAATTTCAGATGGATTTAAACCTTATTCAACATGGTATGAAGGGATGATCCGAAAATTTAAGTTTGACAGGCGTAAAGTTTCTCAAGAATTAGAGTGTAACTTCTTAGGTTCTGGTGATAACGTCTTTGAATCTAATTTATTACAATCTGTCAGGCATAATATGATTCGTGAACCCATTAATAAGTTAATGGGTAACTCATTATGGTTATGGAAAGAGCCTGTTGCTGGCCATAGATATATTTTAGGATGTGATGTCTCTAGAGGTGACTCAGAAGACTTTACATCAATAGTTATTATTGATTTTGATGAAAGAGAACAGGTCGCGGAATACATTGGTAAGATACCTCCAGATGTTGCAGCAGAAATTGCCTATAAATGGGGTACTATGTATAGTGCTTTTATTGTTGTTGATATAACTGGTGGTATGGGTGTGTCAACATCTAGGAAATTACAAGAAATGGGTTATAGTGGCTTGTATGTTGATGGTATTGATTTTAGTAATAAATGGAAATATGACCCTAAAAGTTTGGACAAAATACCTGGAATAAACTTCAATAGCAAACGAGTTCAAATAATATCTGCATTCGAGGAAGCTATGCGTCATGGATTTAAGGTATACAGCACTCGCCTATTGAATGAAATGAATACATTTATATATATAAATGGGCGACCTGATCATCAAAAAGGCCATCACGATGATTTGATCATGGCAATATCTATGGCTATTTTTGTCGGCGAAAATTCTTTTACCAAACTTACTAAAGTTAACGAACAAACTAAAGCTATGATTGATTCTTGGCAAGTTACCGACAATCAATCAATATCTAAGAATATTGCCTTTAATCCTGTTTTACCTGTAGGAGCGATAAATCCTATGACCGCGCAAAACGAGGCGACAAAAAATGATTATATTAAATACAGTTGGTTATTTGGTGGTAAATATTAATATTTAAAAACCGAAAAATATGATTATATTTATATTTATAATTATAACATATTTAATATGGAAAATAACCAAGAAAAATTAACGATTTGGCAAAGACTATCACAAACATTCGGGCCAAATTCTCTTTTAAACCAGGATTACCCGGTTTACAAATACGATAAAAAAGAATTATTAAAGACAAAAGATAAAGATGAGTTTGAACTTGCTAAGTTACAAGCTCAGCAGACAATGTATTTGTCTGCACAGTGGACAAAGATAGAAAATAACCTATATACACAAGGTGTTTATTTTGAACCAACAAGGTTAGCTTCATATTATGATTATGAGTCAATGGAATACACTCCAGAAATTTCTGCGGCATTGGATATATATGGTGAAGAATCTACTACAGCGGATCAAAATGGTTTCATATTACAAATATATTCAGAATCTAAACGAATAAAATCAGTATTAACTGATTTATTTAATAATGCTTTAGATATTAATACAAATTTAGCAATGTGGACGAGAAACACATGCAAATATGGTGATAATTTTGTCTACCTAAAATTAGACCCAAATAAAGGTGTTGTTGGATGTTTTCAATTGCCAAATATTGAAATAGAAAGGATAGAAAAAAGTATGAAGGGTAAAGCTGCGTTGGACAACACAGGTACCGAACAGAAAGCTTTAAAATTTAGTTGGAAGAATAGAGACTTAGAGTTTAATACCTGGGAAATTGCGCATTTTAGATTACTTGGTGACGATCGTAAATTACCATATGGCACATCTATGTTAGAAAAGGCTAGAAGAATTTGGAAACAGCTATTGTTATCTGAAGATGCTATGTTAATTTATAGAACATCAAGAGCACCTGAAAGGAGAGTATTCAAAGTTTTTGTCGGTAACATGGATGATAAAGACGTCGAACCATATGTACAGCGTGTTGCCAATAAGTTTAAACGTGATCAAGTTGTTGACAACAAAACAGGTAATGTCGACTTGAGGTTTAATCAAATGGCTGTAGACCAGGATTATTTTATACCTGTTAGAGAGGCAAACGCTAGTAGTCCAATCGAAACTCTTGCAGGGGCTTCCAATTTATCAGAAATAGCTGATATTGAATACATTCAGAAAAAATTACTTACAGCATTACGTGTACCAAAAGCTTTCTTAGGATTTGAAGAAGTTGTTGGTGAAGGTAAAAATTTATCTTTGCAAGATATTCGATTCGCAAGAACTATTAATAGAATACAAAAATGTATGTTAGCAGAATTAAATAAAATTGCTATCATTCACTTATTTTTATTAGGATTCGAAGATGAATTGACAAATTTTACGTTAGGACTAACTAATCCTTCCACACAAGCTGATTTATTAAAAATCGATGTATGGAAAGAGAAAATTATGCTTTATAAAGATGCTGTAAGCCCTATTGAAGGCATCGCACCAACATCAGTTTCTTGGGCTAAAAAGCACGTTTTAGGGTTTTCAGATGAAGAGATTAAACTTGATTTGCAGCAACAAAGATTAGAAAAAGCAGTTGGTGCCGAATTAATTAATACAGCAACAGTTATCATTAAAACAGGTATATTTGATACTGTTGATAAGTTGTATGGAACAACTAGTGGTACTACGCAAGGTGCTCAAGCTGCACAACCACCTGGTGGTGATTTAGGTGGATTTGGGGCCGATCTTGGAGGGTTAGGTGGCTTTGGCGGAGGCCTTGGTGGCGAAGTTGGCGGAGCTGCAACTCCTGCTGCACCTGCTCCGGCTGGAGGAGAAACTGGTGGCGGCGGCCTTTTTGGCGAATCAGATGAAAGTGAGAAAGACTTATTAAAAATTTTGCTAGAGAATGACGATTTATTAACCGAAGACACTATCATTGATTTATCTAAAGGAAAAAATTCTTTAGGTGAAATTGAGTCAGCATTAGATAAACTTTTAAATAGCAAATATTTATAGTTAAAAATAAAATTATGAAATTTGGAGCATTAAAATCTAAAATAGAGGAAAAGTTAAATAACTCATATATCAATGAAACTTTTAATAAGGAAATCAAAGTCTTTAATCATTTAGTTTTGGAGAAAAAAAATGTGGCTAAAGCGTATTATTTATACGACGAGTTGTCTAAGCCAAAAGGATTTGATACTGATTATGCTAAGGATTATTTGAATGAGTGTATAGAACAGTATGAAAATATTTTCATATCTGAAAGTACTCTAAAAAAAATAGAGAACTGGGTAAAAGATATTAAAGTAAAAAATAAGTACAATCATATTGATAATGTCTTCAACAAAGATTCAATTTTAATTGAGAGTATTATAGACAGTAAAAAATTAATACTTGAAACCTTGGTATCAACTAAAGTTGAGATTAAAAAGTCCGCGTTACCTCATGAATATGTTGTAACAGCAGCTAAAGAATCTTTATCAAAATATCTAGACACATTAAACGAGTCACAGTTATTAGAGATTAAAAAGTATAAGTCACTTTCAGAGTCAGATTTAAAATCTAGATATGATGTTCTAAGCGAGATGGCTATAGAGAAACTTAATTTGCTATATGAAAACAATGATTCTGAAACTAAAGATAAGATCTCTAGCACAATAGAAAGAATTAAGAATGATGAACCAAATGCAATAACTCTATATAAGTTAAAGCAACTTACTGAGAGTCTTTAAATTTTTGTTTGTATTTTGCATTTAAAAGATCATTTCGTCTTTTAACCGATTTTTTTACGTATTCTTGCCTTTCTTTAAGTTTTTCGTTCTGTTTTGAACGAATTACTTTACCTTTTAATATTTTTAAGGCCTTGTCTATGTTTTGGTTTTCAGATATTTTAATTATGAACATATTCAATATATATTATTATGTTTTATTTTTTTGACAAATGTGTATTTTTTTTTTACATTTTTTAAAAAAGAATGAAGAAAGGTAAAAATATTAAAATAAACGGTTATGATAGGTTTAAGATTAATTATGGTACCGTTGATTGTAAAGATTTTAAATCAGTATTTCTTAATATACAGACATGGGCTGAGCCGATAGATCACATTGAAAATCCGACAAAAGCAGTAATGTCTTTGACAAAATCAATAAAATATACAATATTCGATAATATTTGTGACGAAACCTTTGAGAATAGATTTATCGTGGATTTAGACCTCCGATCTAGTGGAATACAATATGGTAAAAAATCGTTTCTAAATTTAGAATGTGTTTTTTTCATTAAGAATGAACAAATAGCTTTTAAATCGAATGAAATAAAATCAACGATTAAATCAATTGTTGATTCGATTTTATCAAATAATTTCATAAAAAATAAACAATTTAATTTTTACAACAGGAAAATTGAATAGACAAACATATTTATATCTATAAATTAGATGTAAATATGAAAATATTAGGACCGAATGATTTAGGCACTGGTATACTAATAGAATATGACGCAGGGTATGTTTCACCAACAGAAAGATATAACACCCCATTAATAAGAGAAGGTAAAGATCTTTTAGATTATTCAAAACCTTTTGAATTATATGCGGTATTACAAAAAAGTGATACACCGAATAGAAATGGTAGGGTATACCCAGATAAATTATTAAAGCGTGAAATAGATAATTACAAAAAAGCCATTTCTAAGAATACGGCATTATCAGAGTTAAATCATCCAGAATCATCTCTAGTTGATTTAGATAGAGTTTCACACATGATAACAGATATTTGGTGGGAAGGTCCAAATGTTGTTATGGGCAAACTTCGACTACTAACAACACCAGGATTTCACGAAAGAGGTATTGTTTCAAGTAAAGCCGATTTAGCTGCAAATTATTTAAGACACGGGGTTACGTTAGGTATCTCTTCAAGAGGTGTTGGATCGTTAGTTAAAAAAGGTGAACAAAATCATGTACAAGATGATTTCGAATTAATATGCTTTGACTTAGTTTGGTCCCCATCTACGCCAGGTGCTTACTTATTCCACAATAAAGATGATAGAATGAAATATGAGGAAAACTTGGAAGAAGAAAATAGCATGAGACAAACCAGGTTCAGTGCATCACAATCAAGCTCCGGAAATAAATCGCTTGACTTAATGAAAAAATTAGAAGATTATTTATCAAAATAAAATACACTATGGACGAAAAATATTTCATCGTAAAAGTACAACTTGACATCGTTGACGAGAATTCAGGGAAAATTAAAAAAATTAAAGAAGAAAAGCTTGTTAAGGGCTTTTCTGTAACAGATGTTGAGGCAAAAGTTACAGAAAACTTTAAAGATTTCCCTCAAGATTGGAGAATAACTTCTGTTTCAGAATCTAAAATTGATACGGTTATTAACTAATATAATCTCAAATACAGTATGATCTAAATGGCCAGAATTATTTTCTGGCCATTTTTTTTATTTTTTTTTGAAAGGTGACTTACTAAAGTCGCCTTTTTTTATTTTTCATAATATTTATATTGTTGTATACTATTTGCAACAATATAAAAAATAATGTTTGTTTAAAAACATAAATGTAAATGGCACAAAAAGAAAACATTGTAGAAGAAGCACTAGTCCAAATAAAAGGTTTGGAAGATATAGTGACAGAAAACGCAAAAGGAATACTTTCCGCCACAATGGGGAATGAAATCAGCAGTTTAGTAAAAGAGTCATTAAAGACTAATACCAAAAAAGCTCGTAGGATTAACGAGGAGGATGAAGATGATCTTGCAAAAGATATTGAAGATGATGAAGATCTTGAAGCACTTGATGCTGAAATGAATCTTGATGATCTTGAAGATGATGAAATGGATCTTGATGATCTTGAAGATGATGAAATGGATCTTGATGATCTTGAAGATGATGAAATGGATCTTGATGATCTTGAAGATAACGAAATGGGAACATTTAGTGCAGATGACTTTGAAGATGACATGAGTACTGATATTCGTGTCGACGGTATAACTGGTGATGATGATACTGAAATCGACCTAACTCACGCTAGTACTGATGAAATTTTAAAAGTATTTAAAGCAATGAAAGAAACCGATGGCATTATCGTAAAAAAAACAGGTAATACCATAGACTTATCAGATTCAGAATCTGATGTCGAATATAAAATAGCCTTAGGAGAATCTATGAAACGTAGAAATTTATTTGAGAATATGTACGAAGACGAAGATATTGATATGATGTCAGGATCTAGAGCTTCTGATAATGATTATGATGAGATGCCAGGTTTTGGTGATTCTGATTATGATGAATTTGATGATCGTCCTTCGGGTAGTAGAGTTGATTTGGATCCAATGGACCAAGAAATAATTGACAATAACTTATTTAGTGAATTAGCTCCAGAAGAAATTAAAGCACACATTGATCGTGTAATTGCTGCTGGTCGTCGTAGTGGTATTGACTTTGATGATGAAGGAGAAGAAGAATTTGACATACCATTAGACACCTATGGAAACGATGAAGACGATGAAGACGATGATGAATTTGATATGTCATTAGGGTCCGCGTCATCCGATGAAGATGATATGATGGGTTCTGGACGTTTTCGTGGTGAATATTCCGAGGGATATGATGAAGAAGAAGATGATGACACTTTAAATGAAGAAATTCTTTATGAACTTGAATTAGGAACAGATATGTTCCCGGATACCTTTGACCGTGAATCAAACTACGAAAAATTTGGTATCGATGGTGAAAATGTGTCTGATATGGAAAAGTATGATACAGATGATGATGATGATTATATGTCTATACCTGATCTTGAGGATGATAATGAAGAAGCTGACTTTGAGGAATATGAAAGAAATGGCCTTGATTTTGAAGAAGATATCTATGATGATAGATATGGAGGGGAAGAAGTTTCTGATTATGATGACATAAAGGAAGCATTTAAACCAAAAGGTATGGGCATGGGTAAACCAAGTAAATTTTCTTATAAAAAACAATCTGGTGGTTTTAAAACAAAAATGAAACGTGGTACTAGAGGTGTTGGTATGGGTAAGCCTAAATTTGAATTCAAAGAAGAAAATACTGATTTTAAAATGCGACCAAAAAAATCCGAAACTACTGAAGCTTCAAGAACTCTTGGTGCTGGAAAATTTTTCGGTAAAAAAGGATTACCAAAACCAAAAGCAGCTCCTAGACATTTAAGAACAGAAAGTGTTGAAAATGAGCTTATTCTTTTAAGAGAAAAGAATGAAGAGTATAGGAACGCTTTAAATATGTTTAGAGAAAAGTTAAATGAAGTCGCTGTATTCAATTCTAATTTAGCGTATGCGACAAGATTGTTTACTGAACATTCAACAACTAAACAGGAAAAAATAAATATCTTAAGAAGATTTGATGGTGTTGAATCACTAAAAGAGTCTAAGAATTTATACAAATCAATAAAAAACGAACTTTCAAATAAAAATTCAGGCGGAGTTGTTACTGAATCAATTCAAAATAAAATAGATAAAACTCAATATTCTGGGTCTGCATCTAATTTGATTGAATCAAAAACATACGAAAATCCTCAGTTTTTAAGAATGAAAGATCTAATGACTAAAGTTAATAACGTCATATAATTTAAAAAATAAACTAAACCTAAAAAAAAAATAAAACATGGGTGCATTATTAGAAAGCGGTCTTGTTGGTAACATAGGATTAAAACATTTAAAAGTTATCAAAGAGGACACAATTAACAAATGGGATCGTCTAGGGTTCTTAGAAGGTCTTAGAGGTCACATGAAAGAAAACGTTGCTCAATTATATGAAAACCAAGCGTCTTTCTTGATAAACGAAGCGTCATCTACAGATTCTTCAGGTTCTTTTGAAACTGTTGTTTTCCCGATAGTTAGAAGAGTTTTCTCTAAATTATTAGCAAACGACATTGTTTCGGTTCAAGCTATGAATCTACCTATCGGTAAGTTATTCTACTTTGTGCCGAGAATTCAAGGTTATTCTGGAGCAACCGTTGATGGTAATATTCCTGGTGGATTCTCCGATTCTGGTTCGCACTATGCTCCAGTTGGATCTCCTGGTAACTACCCAGGTTCACCTGGTGCTGGATATCCTAACGATGCAAATGCTTACACTAAAAACTTATATGATTTATTCTATGAGGGTGCTGAGCCAGCATTAAATCCTGCTGGATTATTTGATTACTCAAAAGGTCGTTTCTTATTTGTAACAGCTAACACACAAACTGTTGCGTGGAATAATGGTGCTTTAATTACATCTGCATACACTAATGGTGAATTCAGAAAGATATTATTAGGTATGTCTGGTTTCACGTCAACAGGTGACGGTAAGTTGATTGGCCCTGATGGTCAAGAAATGGATACAGAATCATTCTTATCGGACTTAAAACTTTATACTACAAATTCAACTGTAGCAACGGAATTAGGAACATCAACATATGCTCCATTATTATTCAGAGTCGTTACTCAGAAATATGGTAAGGGTATGGTTGAGTATGGCTCAAACACAACAGCAGCATTTAATAGGTCAACAACAGGTGGTAATGGTGGTACATTCTATGACATTTGCAGTGCAACTGGCGTAATTTACTTAGAAATTGATACACAAGTCCCTGTTTGCGTTTCATGCGGTCAATCAACACCTGATGGTTATTCTGGTGCAACAATAACAACAAATGCTTGGAGTGGAACAGGTGCTAATGCTCCTATCAAAGCTGTTTGGAAGCGTTACGAAGAATTAGAATTTGAAGATAAAATTGGTGAAGTTTCTTTTGATCTTGAGTCAGTAACTGTATCTGTTACAGAAAGAAAACTAAGAGCACAATGGTCTCCAGAATTAGCTCAAGACGTAGCCGCATTCCACAATATTGATGCTGAGGCTGAGTTAACAGCATTGTTATCTGAGCAAATCGCAGCAGAGATTGACCGTGAAATCTTACGTGACTTACGTAAAGGTGCTGCATGGACATTACGTTGGGATTACAATGGATGGAGAAGACTTGCAAATACAACATCTTATACGCAAAAAGATTGGAACCAAACGTTGATTACTGCTATAAACCAAATTTCTGCCCAAATCCACAAATCTACATTGAGAGGTGGTGCTAACTGGATTGTTGTTTCATCTGAAATTTCAGCAATTTTTGATGACTTAGAATACTTCCACGTATCAAATGCATCTCCAGATCAGGATCAGTACAACATGGGTATTGAAAGAGTTGGTTCATTAGCTGGTCGTTACCAAGTTTATCGTGACCCTTACTTCCCACCTAATACAGTATTAATGGGACACAAAGGTACATCATTGTTAGATACTGGTTACATCTACGCACCATATGTTCCATTACAATTAACACCAACAATGTATAATCCATTTAACTTTACGCCAATCAAAGGTATCATGACTAGATACGCTAAGAAAATGGTTAACAATAGGTTCTATGGTAGAATTGTTGTTGATGGTGTTAGAACATTTGACTTACAAGAATTAAGATAATCCAAATAAGAATATTATTTCAAATAAAGGGAGCGATTAGTCGCTCCCTTTCTTATTTAATAACGAGTCAAAAACCAGCTCTGCTGTACTAGAATTTGTCGCTAGAGGAACGTCATGAACGTTACAGATTCTTAATAGCATGTTAACGTCAACTTGGTGCGGATGGACATCCAATGGGTCAACAAAAAAGATTACACAATCAATTTCTTTATTAGCAATTTTAGCAGCAATTTGAGCATCACCACCAATTGGGCCGCTTAAAACAGTTTTAACGTTATTTAGTCCTGCATTTTTTAAATATTTACCAGTTGTACCTGTTGCAAATATTTGTATATCATTACTAGAAAAGTAGCTTAATCTTTTAAGGATAAAAGATACCATATCAGGTTTTTTATTATCGTGTGATATTAGGGCTATATTCATATATTATTTAGATATTAGTTCTCTGATTGATTTAGATACTATTTCAGCTTCAGCTAAAGAATATACATTATTTGTATATGCATACTGTACGGCTTCGACTAAAAAAAATATAGCTTGGGTTTTGTTAAGGTCTGTTACAAAATTATTTAGTTCATCTAAATTATTATATTTAAATTTTCCAAATAATGTACCTATATTCTGAGGTTCATTATGATTTTCCATATATTTATAATAATATGGAAAATAGAATTATTAGTCAAATAGAAGAAGCTACAAATTCACCTTTAGGTGGATCTTACACAAGTCCATTAAAAAATAAAATTAGAAAATGGAAAGATTATAGTCTAAAACCATTTTTAATTGATGTGTCTGATTCCACAGACCCAGAAGAATATGTTGATGATTTAGATGAAAAAGAAGTAGTTAAAGAAGATCTTGGAGTTTGGTTTGGCACAAAGAAAAAACCAAAAGGCAGTTCTCAACCTAAAGGGCCTTGGGTTAATATATGTAGGAAAGATAAAAATGGGAAACACCCCCCATGTGGTAGAAAAGAGGCTGACGATTCCGCATACCCCAAATGTAGAGCTGCCGGTGTTGCTGGCAAGATGACAGACTCTCAAAAAAAATCGGCTTGCCAACAAAAGAGACAAGCCGAAAAAACTCATAATAAAAGTGGTACGGGAAACAAACCTAAAATGGTAAAATATGTACCTAAAAAGGATAAAAAATTAAACGAAATTATTAGTAGAGTTTTGGAAGAATATGTTAATAACGGTACTTCTTTCTAAATGCGGATGGTTTCATAATGTTTGAATTGTCCCATATACCTATTTTTATTCTTCTAGCTCTTAAATATGCTTTTTTGTACTTAGGATTAATGTCTTTGCGTCCATCAGGTACGTACCAACCATACCCATTTTTTAACATATATTCGGCGACATCTACACTATCTAAATAAACCGCAGCTACATGTCTATCATATACGTCTCGATATAAAGTATCTACTGTTACTATTTTATTTTTTAAATAGTTTCTCATGTAATCGGCAACCATTCTACCATCAGCTTGATCTCTGGTTACATAATTACTCCTAACTTCGGGGGCATCTACTAGATTAAGCCTGATCCAAATCTTAGTATTTGTTGTGTCGCCTATGTAAGCTATTTTATATGAGTCACCATCATGAACAGCGTATACTTTAGCAAAAGGTAATTGTGTGTAACTAATTGTTGTAAAAAACAACATAACAAGTGTTAAAAAATTTTTTAATTTCTTCATTTCTTTTTTTTTCATAAATATATACCTATTATTGATTAAATCAAATTTAAATAAAAAAAATTATGACTAAAAATGTACAAAAAGGTGATGGTGTCCGATTTAGCTATACGATGTGGGATTTAGATGGTAAACAAATTTGGGAAAGTGAATTCCCTATGTATTCTGAAATAGGATCAAACGAGTTATTACCAATAGTTGAGAACTCCTTAATCGGAATGCATATAGGTGAAAGCAAACGAATTGTGGTAAACCCTGAAGATGGTTTTGGTGCTAGGGATGAAAATTTAATTATCGATATTGATAAATCATCAATTAATGGTGAAATAAATGTCGGAAATTACGTGACAACTAGGATTAAAAATCGTATAGTTACTGCGGAAGTTTTATCCATGACTGACGACAAAGTTAAATTAGATTTGAATAACCCTTTGGCTGGTAAAGGATTTATCTTTGAAGTTGTAATTGTTGATATTAAATTAATTGAAAGTTAAACAACCATAATTATGAAAAAAATTACCTTAATTCTCGCATTTATTTTTCACAGTGTAATGTCTTATTCTCAGATAGGAACATACACCTTTAACAACATTTATTATGTTGAGGCTGATACCGCCTTTGTTGGTACTGAATTTAAAGTCAAAACTAACCTTTGTTTTTCTGAAGATAGATTTGATATTGTCTATAATAAAGACGGTAATAGTATAAAATCGATACTCAGTGATGTCCCACTAATTTCGACAGGATGGACAGAAGAAACCTCTTTTGACGATTATGTTATTTATTCACAAAAAGCTCACAATAGGTCGATTTATTATATTTGGTTTAATAAGACAACAAATACTGTTTTTAAAATGATTGCTCTAGATTTACTAGACGCGGCAATGTTCTTAGCTATTGATGAAAATAAATAATGCCAAAATATGTCACTAAAATAAAAGCTATAAACCCAAAAGATGGTGTTTTATGTGAGTGGTTAGGCCCATACATCGAAGCAGATTCTTTTTATGACGCCCAAATATATTGTGAAAATAATGGGTTAGGTTATTGTGAAATAATTGGCGAATATATTGCTGAGATAGACGAAAATTTGGGACCTTTTGCTTCCAGACTTTTAGATGATAGTATTTTAAACTAAAAAAGCCCCCAGTTTATATTGGGGGCTTTTTATTTAGCAATATGGGGGAGAGCATCTTTTTTTACCATCTAAACCAGGTTTAGATCCTTTACAAACTTGTACCGCATATCCGTTTGCATAGGCTGAAGGATACACCTTAAATTTCGATTTTGCGGCAGCTTTTCCTCTCGCGCAAAGCTTGGTACCACTTTTCTTTTTTCCTTCCTCTAAGGGCATATTATTGCGGTTCTTTAAGAAGTTATATACTTCTTCTACATCATCTTTTGATGTTGATATATGATCTACAGCCCAGGCATGTCCATCACTTAAAATTCTATCGACATTGTTTCTCGACATTTGTAATATCTCATCGGCCTGATCTCTTATTTGTTCTAAATTAGAAAAAAACATATAATTACCACTTTCTGAATTGTAGTCCTCTGAGGCTTTTTCTGTTAAAAATTCTTTTATTAAAGAATGTATCTCTATTTTACTGTATGTGTTCCTCATCTATTTTTTTGATTATATTGCATAAGTTCATTTAACACAGTAAACAACTTATCATTTATTTCTGATAGTTTCAGATATGATTGTATATCACTAACATTAGATATTTTACTCAACTCATTGTCAATAAAGTCCATAGTTTTATATATTTGGGCTTTTACTGTTAACAAGTCGTCTCCACTAGGATTTTTAAGGTTATCAAGATAAGAAAGTTCATCGTCATTAGTTTCTCTTATAACCCGTTTAACTATTTTGGTTAGATCTCTCTCCGTTAATTTTATAATTTTTTTCATAATTTATTTTTTATTAACAATTTGGAATTTTAAAGTTCTTTTATAAATATTAGTTTCTCCACTAGTATTCACTTTTATGTCGATAAAATATTCATTAGGAATTTTATCTCTAGTATCAAAAATAAAATAATATTCATTTGCAGTTTTATTTATTCTTGTCCAATCCTGGATTTGAACTTCTGTTGTACCCTCTCTAACGTAGACTCTATATTGAGCATTTACGTTCTGCAATAAGTTGTGTGATGTGTAAGCTTTCTTTAGTAACACACCAACTTTACGTATTTCAGTATTTAAGATTTTCTCGTCTTGATTTATGCCATAATAATCGAATCCATAGATCTGAGGCTCTTTTGAATCTGGGCCTATATTGATTTTTTTACTGTAAGAGTATAATGTAAAATTGTTTTCTATATTTGGTAGGCTAATTGAATTATACGATATGTTTTTCCACACATCCGTAAATTCACAAGGTGTTGAATATCCGCTTAAAGCTGGTATAACGACCTCATATACACCTTTAGTCCTTTGACATGTAGTTAGACCCGTGTAGCCAGGAATAGGGTCTCCTGAAGGATCTAATACATCCACAGTAGGGTTAGTATCTAGGCTAACAAGATCACCGTCAACATAAGCTAACATATATAGTTTGTTTTGAGTAAATTCTACAAACAAATTTCTATCGTCTTGAATTAGATCATCGTATGTTGTTAGCAAATATGGCTCGTAAAAAGTTTGAGTGTGTCTAGTAAAAAAAGAAACGCTGTAGTTTGATGTTAATCCAGTTATCAATTCAAACTCAGGCCTATAAGCAATGCCCCATCCTGTAACATTAGTTATTGTCCCATCTAGAATTCCGTTAATTTCTGATGTCATATCAAAATTGATATCTTCATCACCTCTTTCAAAATGTTGAATATCAATTATAATTAAATCGTTATAATTGACCAATGTTGAGTTGTTTCTATTAGAATATAGTCCAGGAACTGACCATCCACTCATATTTATATTTTCATACCAGTTTGACGGTCTCGTTGAGTATGTATTATCAGTAAATGGTTGGGTGTAGAATAAAGCTCCGGCTGTGTCTGTTGTTTTTATATTATTTGTAAAATCATAACCTACCCCCTCATCCCATATTTGCGTGTCACCGGTAGCACCAGAATATCTAGGGATTCTAAATAAAATAAGATCAAATGAGCTAGCCCGTTTCCTAGAGTCCGAATTAAATGTATTTAACAGATCGTCATTAAATCTGATCGTATTAGTCATAGTAAGAGTATGAGTAATACCTGAAGTGCACGTAATGTTAATTACGTTGCTATTAACCTTATCTATTAATTGTGATAGGTCAATATTGAATAAAAACCGGCTAAAACCATTTAATGAGACTGATGTAGTATCTGACCCGAAAAAAATGTCTGTTACAGGATTTCTACCTGTATTTGCATACGAGTTATACGCTATAGTATTGTTTTTGTTAAAATACGACCTATGTATCGACATTATATGTTTTTACATATAAATATCAATTAATCCTAATATTTTGATTTAAAATCGTATTATCTGCATCTGTAAGTCTGGCAAGTAATTCTGATACTGTAGATCCGTCAGTTCCTGTTGGTACTGGGGGTATTCCAGGGAAGGAATGCACGTGAGAAATTAAGAATCTTGTTAAATAATTCAAGAAACTAATTAATTCATCACCACGAACAGTAGGACTTGTTTTCGGTAATATATTATTAATAATGTAGGATTGCTCTATGCCATATAAAGCATTTGGGTCATCCCAATTTATTTGATATTTACCTGAATTTATATGTGATATAAATATAAATTTATCAGCCCCTTGAATATTATATGTTACCGGTGCATTACTTATAATATATTCATTCTCTACCGTTTTAACTACTTTTAATTGTACTCCTGCAACATCTTTCGCAGATACTAACCCGTAACCCCCATTTTGGTTCAAAATTTTTATCTGATTAAAGAATGAAATTACGTTTGTGTATTCTGGGCTTGGTGCTTGTGAGTTAAATATCTTTAATATTGATTTTGATGGCCTGTAATAAAATGGGAAATAATATATATCTAATTTAGGGTAGTTAGGGGCACTAATAGTTCCATCATTACATCCTTTTATTATCCCATTAATAATGTTTTCAGCATTAGCCTGGCTAATTGATGCAAATGAATATTTCTGAATTAGTGATTTATCACTTTCTGAAACTTCGGTATCGACCGAAAATAATTTACAGCTATATTTGTTATTATATGCTATCTTATAAAGATAAACTTCAATCGTAAAAACATTTTGGGTATTTTCAGGATTTATTATGTTCCATTCTATCAATAATTTTACATTTTCATCTACAATATCAACAGAATTCTTTGTTACCTCAGGGCCTAAACTTTCAGTACTATTAAAATTTGATAACTGAATAAAGCTTCTATTCAAATTTGCTGTAACAAATTTAGATTTATCGTCTGGGATCTCTTTGCTTTTACCCGCCCTTAGTAATACATCATTTTGTTTTAAAACAAGATCTGTAGTACCCCTACTTTGAATACCAATATCCGATGGTTCAATAAATACGCCTTTCAGTAGATCAGCAGATACATTATATTCATTGTTTACCGGATTCTTAATATCTACAGCATTTTTGATATTTATTTTACTGGCAAACCCTCTTTGTGAATTATTATTCTCATATGATATTGTTAATGGAGACGAGAATGGCCCTGGCACATAATATTGTTCATTATGCGTAGAATTTCTTGGGCTTACAGATGTTATCGGATATATAATTTGAACCGATTCATTTAGCTTAGGTAAAACATTAATGAATATTGGTAATAAAGGTAAAACACAAAAAGGATCAATCTCAGTCCACTTAAATTCAGGTTGGAGATCTGTATTAGCAGCATTCTTTGTCCTCTTACCTTTACTAGTATCCGGTATTGAATTTAATAACGCGATATTGGACTCTAAATCAAAAGATACGCGAACTCTATTCGCCATCTTTGGATCTTCAGTATCAATTACCGTTCCTATGTTTAGTATCCTAATATTATTTATATTTTCAGCCATTACTTAATCGGATTTCGTTTATCGTATTCAGACAGAACTCTATTATACAATTTTTCTACATTATCTAAATCCTTAGTCAAATTTATTAATTTTGATTTTATATCGTCAAAATCTTTACTAAGTATATTTAATGCAAATTTTAAATCGTTGTTTGATGAGTCCTTTAAACTCTTAATTATTTCTACAACTTTATCTCTTTCATTCATATTAAAACCATTTACCAAAAACGCTCCCTTGAGGTATTGTTGTTAATGTTGCTGGGTTTACCACTAATGGGGGGACAAATACTTGCACTTTGCCATTTTCATATTGCTCCTTAGCTATACCATCTATCATAGATGATATGAATTGATTCATTAGATTTGGGCTTCCATCTGGCATAGGATTTGTCGGAATTCCCAATTTTTGAAGTTCTTCTAAAACATTTATTTTAGCCCTTGTTGTTGAGTAGCCGTCTAACATAGAAGAAAACGCTAGCAAATAGCTAGGTATTCTATTATCGTTACCGACATTTACTAGTTGTAGCAATCTTACCATCTCGTCTACCACACTTTTACATTTTCTCCAATCAACACCAGCCTTTGCTAGAATAATAATAGCCTCAGCTAATTTTAAAACGATAGCATATTTTTTAAATTTTTTATCGCTATAAAGGTCATTTTTTATCCTAGAGACTAAAACAAAAATGTCTTTCTTTATTATAAGGAATAGTTCTTCAATAAATAAACTACCAACTTTTGACATAATATTTGTCAAATACTTATTATATACGTTAATGAATTCACTATAATTGGTAAAATTACCAATTTTTTGAGCCGTAGCCCTAGACATTATCAATAAAGGCAACAACACTTTTGGGGACAATAATGCAAATAATAATGCTTTTGGTAAATTTTTTACAAAACTTAAATTTAATGAGATATCTAAATTAACTTTTGACGGTATCAAAATTTTCCATTCATTATTATTAATAATAATGTTTGTTAGATTATCCGCGACCTCTTCATAATAATTTATTGTGCTGCCACTATTAAACTTAATTAGTTCAGATAGTATTTGTGCATTATTTAGTGGTAATTTAACGTTGTCACAATCTTCAAATTCGATTACACCATTCTGTATATTATCAATTTCTAATTCGATATTTCTTAGATCGATGTCTGTTAGCTCAAAAAATGAAGTATCAACACCGTCTAACTCTGAAATTTTTGAGTTTCCGGTTACATCAATTTCTCTAGTACTATCAAAACAAAGGCCTAAAATACGTTGTAATATAATATTAAATTTACGTTTTTCTTTTAGTTCACTAAATCCAATTTCAGCCGTAAATGAAACTGACCCAAGCATCACATCAAGTAAATTTTGAAAAAAGTTATTAGTGTCTAATAATTTTATTGATTTATAATAATCAACAATAAAATTACTAACACTGTTAATATTATTTTGTAATGAAAATAATTCTATTTTCAGAAAATCACCTGGTGTACCATTGTTGTCTTGAGTTACGTAGCTAACATCAAATAATTTTTCTTTAGATGCTCCATATATTGATACAGGATTACCTATTGATTGTATAAGAGACCAAATCTGCCGATTCATACTATATGGTATTTGTGACGAAACGGGATCATTTGTTTCATATGACAATTGGCCTATTGTGGATTCTGGACTATTTTGTAGCAATCTATTTAAGTCAATGCTTCGAATATCAATGTAAATTCCCTGTAAATTTGGTGCGTATGTTTGTTCAATAGAACATCCTAATGCTTTTATTGACTCTTCTGTTAAAATTTCAAATAGCTTAGGTTCCGCATTTAAAGCTGCTTGTATAAATTTTGTTTTTAAATATTTGATAGAGGATAACCCGCTACCCGCGTTGAATCCAAATATTTCTATTAACTCATCTAGCTGAGTTTTTTCCTGCCTTTGGTATCTTTTATTCTGGGTCTTTAATTTATCTGCTGTTGTTGTGGTATTAATTATATTTTGAGATAAATTATCTTTAGCCTCTTCTTTTAGCTTTGAAGAGTTGTCTAGGGTTTCAACGTATGTTTGAAATGCTTTTATCGTTGACCCAATATCTTGATAAGATTTAGTTAGGTCAACACTCATTTTTTAGAAACTTTGTATTTTTCACTGGCAGAATTAATATCTTTATTAATTAAAGACTCTATCACGTTATCATCTAAATCCGTAATCATAAAGTTATCGACACTTTCTTTATTTTTTTCCCAAATTGATGATTGTATTTTGGCCAGGCTAAGTTTCTTTTCTACGCAATCATTAATTATTTTTTGCTGCTCTTTGATTATAGGCCCAATTAACTGCATATCTTCAGGATCTCTCATCATTGCAAGCATCTTATTTTGGATCCTTATTGCGGTATTTCTTTGTTCGACTAATTCGTTGTATATTTCTTGTAATATACTAACTACCGATTCTTTTGAAAAGTTTATTTCTTTCTTTTTAGGTCTGCTCATAATAAATAAATATTTTACTCTTTTAAAATCAAATTAATTATTGCCCCATAAAGTTTCTTATATTTCCTCATTGAGATTCTAATCTCCTTAGTCGTAAGGTTTGTCATTTCTCTCAACGATAAAAGAACAATATTTTTATTGAATTTATTATTGTTTGCACCTATAAATATTGTATTATAATTTTCAAATAAATCAATTAATGCAAATCCCAATTTTTTTTCGTTGTCATTAAGATTTTCTAGCTCAATAAACGATTTAAGCTCTTCAGTTAAAAGACTTATGATGGATGATGAATCCAAGTGTTCATCATCCATCATATATGAAAATCGCATATCATCTTCTAATGAAGAAGATATATCCTCGTAAGAAATTTTGCGATTAGTTTCTTTTTGGTCTTTAATAATTTGACCCATCAAATAGTTTTTGCATATAGTGCCAAAATAAGAATATGCTTTTTTATCTATCGTTGGATCAAATTTTTCGATCTTGGTCATTAAAAAAGAATGCGTGTCAGAGTGGATTTCTTTAAAATCCATATCTTTGCGATATAGTTTATATCGTCTAATAATTGACGATATCATCTTATCTAACGGCTTTCTTAAATATTGGTTATATATTTTATTCTTTTCTTCCCAAGAGTCTTCAAGTAAAAATAACTTAACAGCACGCTCCTCTGCAACATCAAAATAATTTGCTGTTTTAGATCTACGGCTTTTTCGTTTAATCTCGACAAAGATTTGCGTATTATCTCCACTTTGATCTTGTATCATTAAATTTCCGGTTCATATTTAATTTGTCTATCATCAACAAAAAAATGTTCTTTTTTCGCGGATTCAATCCAAAACTTAACCTCGTTTTCAGATAATGGGTTATTCCCAAATTTATAATTCCAAAATATAGATCCTTCTCTAAGGTTAATATGTTTATAGCCTAATTTTGGTATTGTCATAATACTTACTGAGTTATATGTTAACCTTAGTAAAAATTCATAAACAAATGTTAGCTTAATATTATCTTTAAACCCACCAAAGTCTGATATTAATGATTTTTTGAACACCATACCTGAAGTTTGGAAATTTTGGTATGACATCAATGTGTCATTTGTTAAATATCCGATTTCCTGTGAAATATTTACAGCAAAAGTTGCTTCATTAGTAAAACCGGCAAATACACCTTTATCATCGATATCAACGACTATTGGTAAAAATGCCGAGACCTCAGGGTAAATCTCTGAATATTTTTTTGCATTCTTAAACCAAATTTTAGAATATTCGTCATCAAATTCTAATATAGACACCCATTCAGAATTACAATTTAATATTCCGTGATTAACTTGTTTTGTAAAACTAGGCTCATTATCCCAGGCTAATTTGACTACGTTAATATCTTTAAAATCAAAGCTATTTAATTTATTAGTTAGTAGTTCCTCAGTTGTGTGAACAATTACTAGTTCATTAATTTTACAATTTTGATCAATTAAAGAATTGATCGCTTTACTAAAGTATTCATCAAAATCTTTTGCTGTAGCAGTTTTTATGGGTAGTATAACCGATACATTAAATTTATTTTCCATAGTTATTCTTCGTTATTTAATTTTTTTAATTGATCTTCAAAGGCTTCATATCTAACTGAGAAATAATTTTGAAATAGTTTGGAAGCATTATCTTCGAAGGCCTCTTTTGTGCTTAGATGCTTACTAATAGTTTCATCCATAGATTCATATAATTCTGGGATTATATTATCCTCAATCCAATTTGAGATAAAATCTGCTGTGTAATCAACTATTTTATTTTCTTCCCCAATCCAAAGCCCATTACTCTCATTCATCCAATGCGGGAATAAATTTGGTACTTTACCAATACATGGTACACCACAAGCCATAGATTCCAAAGGAAATGTTCCAAAACCACTAGTATCATCAATCCAAACGCTAAGGAAGCATTCTTTTAACTGTGAAGCAAACTCTGTCTCGTAAAGGCCCCTCATATCTCTAAATGTTATCCATCTATACTGTGGGTATTTTAGATAAAAAGTTTTTATAAAATTAAGGGCTTTTCTTTGCTCTCTAGAATGTACAGCAATAATCGGTTTTTGTGTTAAATCTGTTTTAACAAAACATTCACTAATATATGGAGTGAGAACATCAGTCGAAACATTCCTCATAACTGATGAAATGTACTCTTTTTGAAATTCAGATGTTGTAATACACTTATAAAACCCATAATTTAGCCAACTAAACCCAGGATTTAATGTTTCAAGCATATGATCATATGCTTGGCAAAGGACAATTTTACCACAAGGTAAATCCTTAATTTGTTCCATGACAAATCCGAAGATCTCCGGGATAACTATAAAGTCGTCTGGCGATATTACTAAATTTTGACCATCAACAGCAGTATGCGGCAATTCCATATATTCAAGACCTAACCAGCCACCAACTCCAATGTAGTCGTTAGTCTCAGTTAAAATCACAGGATTAAACCCGTTATTTTTTAATCCCATCGCTAGTTGGTAACTGTATCTTACAGAGGCTTTTGGATTCCCTTTTGTATCTTGAACAAAGAAATAAACTTTACTATGTCGTGTTTCTAAATTCTCAAGTGATTTTTTTAAATTATCTATATTTATATTTTCCATAAGGATTTAATAAGATTTTATTAGTTTTTTGTTAAGTAGGGTATTAAAAGCAAGTTTAAACGGCATAGAAAGTTGTGATTTAACCCCTAATGTTTCGTCAGCATCTTCGCCCGGTGACATTACCACCTCTAACATCATTTTTACTGTCTCATATTTTATAACATTCAAATGTGTCTCGCCTGGGGTCCCAGATAATGGCATATTTGATGTTGGGTCTTTAATTTGGATGTATTCTTCAATTGCATCCAAATCTAAATAATAAAATTCATTTAAAACTTTAAACATATTTTTTTTCGATTATTTGTGTTAATTCTTTTATAGATGAAATTGTCAACTCACAGTCAACCTTATCATTATAAGGTGTAGCATATTTAATTATAATTTTATCTTTAGGTGCGTTTAGTATTATTTTAGGAGAAGCAGTAACTAATAAATCGATACTATTCCACATTGACTCTAATGTTATATCTGAATAAAATTTTATTGTTTCTATTTGACACCCAAATTTAGATAAAAAAAATAATGTGGCCGGTTTTGATTTAGCAATTTCATTTGATACGATAATTATATCGTGTTTATTCCTAAAATCAAGATAAAAATCATTTAAATCATTAAATGTCATAGTTTCCGTAGATCCAGCATGTCCAAATATCTCCATAGAAAACTCTTCATATAGAAAAGTATTTAAGTCTGTTTCATCTTTAAATTTAAAATGATCTAAATAGTTCTCGCTAACAACCGGCGACACAATCTCATATGTAAAATCATACTCAGAATCTATACCATCGACTTTATCAATCATATATTTTTTATAGACTCCTTCTAATTTACTAATAGTATTTCTTAATACTCCATTTACATCAATGGCTATTCTCATATTTTTCTTTTTAAGATTATTGTATTGTTAATATATTTTTTTTCATTAACAATCTCAAAGTCAGGAAGAGATTCTTTAATTAAATTAGGATAATTATGAGCATTTATGTTTTCAATTAATAAAATATATTTGTTAGATAACTTACCCATATTTTTTAAAAATTCTAAAGCCTTTGAGTGTCTTAAATGCATAGTGACAGCTTGTGTAAAAACAAAATCAAATTTTCCAATGTTATTAGGTAAATCTTTGGTCATATCCATAGTGTAAAGTTTATCTTGGATATCATAATTAGATAAATTAAGATATTTTTTACCCAGATCTATTTGTGACTGCGAATAATCTGACCCTTCGATTAATAATTTTGGATTTATAATTCTTAAATTAATTAAGTGCTGTCCTGAGCCGCATCCGCATTCATATACGGAATTTACATTAAATTTATCTACAAAATGATAAACTTCTTTCCAGTTGTCGTGTAGATTATCTTCAAAGACTAATTCACCAAGGCTATCTCGTTTAAAATTTTTAATAATTAAATCAAGGCCGTCTTTTTGTGTTAAAGTGTTAAATACTTGGGATTCATAATCATCTGTTGTGTATGTGTCCCAGTTGTAGTCATCGTAAGCTTTCATATGTTTTTTTTTATTCTGTGTATTTATTTAAAATTTTACTGATAATTGGATTTCTAACAACATCAGTATCTCCGAATACGAATATGCCGATATCGTCTATATTAGAAAATTTATTTATTGCGTCCCATAGTCCACTTTGTGTTTTATCTTTATATCTATCCGTTTGTTCTAGATCCCCGGATATAAAAAATTTACTATTAAAGCCTATCCTCGTTAACAAAAGTTTCATTTGGCTGGGTGTAGAATTTTGAGCTTCCTCAAAAATTAAAATTGAATTATCAATATTCATCCCTCGCATATACGCTAACGCAAATATTTCAATAGCTTCAATTTCTTTTAATTTTTCTCTAGCTTCTTTACCTATAATTTTATTTAACAAATAATAAGATGGAAAAATATAAGGATCCAGTTTTTCTTCAACACCCCCAGGTAAGCTGCCCAATTTTTCTTCGGCTTCAACTGCGGGTCTAACGATTATTATCTTTTCATAACTATTATTTTTATCCGCCAATAAATCGATAGCGGCTTTCATTTTTATATAACTTTTACCTACACCTGCCGGGCCAGAACATATTGTTATCTGGTTAGTCACCAATGTTTCATAATAAGTTCTTTGCGATTCACTTAAAAACTTTTCTTTGGTTTTTTTCTTTATTATTTGTGATATTAAATCTTTTTTAGTTAGATAAGTTTTACTTTCTTCCTCTTGATTTGTGGGCGACTTAATTTTCTTTCCTGACATTTTAATTATTATTAGTTTTATAATGACCTAACCAAAACTCGATCATTTCTTGTAACATGGTTTCAAATGTGTATTTTGGGCCCCAATTAGTTGCCATAATTAATTTTGAGGCATCACCTTTTAAATCTTTAAGTTCTTCAGGCCTGAAATACTTTTCATCTTGTTTTATATAGTCAATATAATTTAGATTAAGATAATCAAACACATATTTACAAAGATCTTTAACTGTGTGTGATACACCTGTTGCGCATACAAAATCATCTGGCCTTTCTAACTGCATAATTAACCACATGGCTTTAACATAATCTTTAGCATGGCCCCAGTCACGACTAGCATCTAAATTGCCTATACGCAATTCATTAGATAACCCCAAACTAATCTTTACAGCCTCTTTACAAACTTTATTAGTAACAAAATTAGATCCCCGTCTAGGTGATTCATGGTTAAATAATATACCGTTAGAAATGAACATATTATATGAATTTCTATAATTTCTAGTAATATTATACGAGAAAACTTTTGCACATCCATAAGGTGAAACTGGATTCATTGGAGTTGTTTCTCTTTGGTATCCATCATCATCAATATTATTACCAAACATTTCTGATGATGATGCTTGGTATAATTTAATATCTTTATTAATTAGTTTAATAGCTTCAAGAACGTTTAATGTGCCTAATCCAGTAACATTTGATGTATATATTGGTTGATCAAATGATATTCTAACGTGGGATTGTGCCGCTAAATTATATATCTCGTCTGGCTCTATTTTATCTATCACATTTAATACTGAAGACAGATCGGTTACATCGGCATAATGTAATTTTACATTGTTGAATATATTATCAAGCCGGGATGTTTGATTTTCAGATACCGAATTACGTTTTAAGGTGCCATGCACTTCATAATTTTGACTTAGTAAAAATTCTGCCAGATAAGATCCGTCTTGACCATTAATGCCTGTAATTAATGCTTTTTTCATTGTGATGTTGTATTAATTATTTTCGTTATGAGCAATATTTCCTCTTTAGTTAAGTCTTGATGGTTTGGAACATAAAAACCATTTTTATCGATTAAATCACAATTAGGTAAATCATCATTTTTACCTTTCCACATAGGCTTTCTACCCATATTACCTGCGATCAATGGCCGAACTTCAATATTATTTTTTAGTAAGTTATTAACAATTGAGTCTCTATTTTTAGCCAAAACCGGCATTGCAAAACTAGAAATAAAATTTAAGTCACTAATTTTTAATTTTAGCTCAGTATTAGTTAAATTTTTCTGATATAGTTTAAAGTTACGGTTTCTTTTCATCGTGTACTTGTCTAATTTGTCTATAGCTCCAATACCAATAAAAGCTTGAAGATCTGTAGATCTAACATTTAACCCAGGTAAGTAGAAATTATATAGTGCCTCAAAATCACTACAGTTGTATTTAGCTCTAAGTTCCTGCTGTTTTTGTTTAGGCAAGTCTCTATCCCAACCGTGACTTCTCATCATCAATAATTGATAATAAAAGTCCTCATCGTCAGTATTAATGAATCCCCCTTCAATAGTTGAAAGATGATGGCCATAATACATTGAAAAAAACGAAGCGAATCCAAACGTGCCTAAGTATTTGTCTCTAAATTTAGATCCCATACTTTCACAAACATCCTCAAGTAATATTACGTCATATTTTTTGCATAATTCGGTCACAACATCCATATTAGGGACTAAACCTAATGGTGAAACTAAGATTAGTGTCGAAGGATTATGTTCATTAAATAATTTTTCTAGATGATTAATATCACAGGATAAATCAGATAAGTTACAATCGCAAAGTATCGTTTCGTAGCCTAGAAGAATAGGAGAACTAACATCCGTCGCCCAACTTAGAGCTGGTACCACAATCTTGTTATTTTTTAGCCTACCACTAACTTTTAATGCCGCTAAAGTTAATAATATTGATGATGAGCCAGAATTAACAAATACAGAGTATTTACTACCAATTTTTTTAGCCCATTTTTTTTCTAATTCCCAGGTTAAATTACCTTTTGTTAATTTTGGTATCTCTTTTTGAGATAACCATTTTATTAGTTTTTTAATATCTTTTCGATCAATAGTATCGCTCACTAATTTTATCATAAACTATTTTTAAACCTTCTTTTAATTTTAGTGGTGTAAAGTTGGGAATATATTCTTTCAATTTTGAAATTGAAACATCTTTTCTATATTGACCATCCGGTTTTTTATCATCGAAGATTAATTCGACATCATTTAAATTTGCAATATCTAAAAGAATTGTTGCTATTTCTTTAATACTCAAATTTTCCTCAGTAGAAACATTAAAACTTTCATATATTTCTTCTTCAAGACATTTATAGATAACCCAAGCTAAATCATCTGAATGCATAAATTGCCTCATAGGCGAACCTGTTCCATATAATTTTAAAGTTTTTTTGTTATTTTTTATTAAATCAAAAACTTTTTCTAAAAGAGCTGCAACAAAATGGCTGTTATCACCAAATTTGTCATTTTCCCCATATAAATTAGATGGTATCAAATATTGATATTTAGTACCATATTGCTTATTACAAGCGTCAATTTGTACAGCTAAACATCTTTTAGCGTATCCATACGAAAAGTTTGTCCTCGTTGGAGGGCCAATATGTAACATATCTTCAGTCATAGGGTATCTGGATACAACGTCAGGATATATGCAAGTACTTAAAATACCTATAAACCGTTTAACATTATTAATTCTTGAATGCTCAAGTAATAATGTATTCATCAGCACATTTTCTGAAAAATAATCATACGGTTTATTGATGTTATCAATAATGCCCCCAACTTTTGCCGCTAAATGTATTATTACGTCTGGCTTTAGATCACAAAACATTTTATTAACATCAGAATCTAATGTTAGATCGTAGTCTTTTGATGACAAAAAAATGCCATTTTTTAGAATTCGGCTTAGTGATTTACCCACCATTCCAGACCCTCCTGTAACAACAATATTTTTATATTTCATATGCTAAATTATTTTCCAACCATCACAATATAAATCTTTTGTTCCTAAATGTGAATAATTAGAACCAAACCAAGTTTTAGGTGCTATAACAATTTTGTCTTGATTTTTATTTAGCCAGGCCCCCCACCAGCTAAATGTTGAGTTTGCTATTATATTATTATTGCACATTGACATCAGATACAAGTCTTCATAATCTTTTTCATTCCTAATGAATGTCTTTTTTTCAATAAAATCGAAATTATTTACGCACCATTCAACATCATCAGAAAAAACTAGAAAATGAGTATTTTTAACCATTAACGATACGCTTTCTTTATAAAAAGAAATATCTTGAGAAGGATGAAATTCTGGCATAGTTAAATAATTTCCCCTACGTACATGTATTGAACAAGTATTTTCTGCTAAAATTTTTGAAAATCTATTATTTAAGTCGTATTTTATCTCATTTGGACATTCAAATAATTCTAAAATTTTTGTCTTGTTATGAATAAAATATTTTTCAGATTGAAAATATCCATCAATTATTGATAATGAATTTAGATTTGGGATCTCTTTATATTCAAAATTTAATTCATGGTATTTTGACTTAAAAAAATAATTTTTATCAATAATTATTTTACTTAAAATATTTGATAAATAACTGGATAATGGATTATGTACTTGTTGTACATAATTTGGGTTAATAACAAATCTTGTACCTAAATCTATGGCCTTGGAATATCCAGCAGAGATTTGAAATAGATAATTTCCAAGGCCACCTTTTAAAATTGATGATATCATTAATTTTTAATATATCCAAATATTTTTTTGTACCACTCTATACATTCGTTCAATCCATCTTCTAAATTTATTTCTGGCTTCCACCCTAATAGTTCAAAAGCAACATTATTATTCATAAACCCGGCTTCTGCTTTTTCTTCTCCAACTCTTGGTTTCATATGTACAACAGTGCCTTTACCTATTTTTTTAACAATAAGATCTGCAACTTCACCAACAGTCATTATTTCGCCAGAGCCAATAAACACGTTATCGTTTTGATCTATTTTTTCTAGATTATTTACTGCGGATGCGAATGCTCTGGCGACATCTTTAACATGTACAAGATCAGCATTCTTATTACCCCAAACTTCTAAATTAACGCCTTTTAGCGCGTTTTCAATGAATTTGGGTATAATTTTTATAATTTTAGTACCTTGTCTTGGCCCGTATACGTTAAAAATTCTTAACGCACCTGCCTTAATTCCGTATTTATTCCCATAAGCAAACGCAAATTCCGCCCCAGTTCTTTTAGATATCGTATATGGTGCCAACCATCTAGAACCAACATCAACAGTTAGGATGTCACTTTTATATTTTGCACAGGCTTCATAAACATTTATTGCCCCAGTAATATTTGAATCAACGCATTCTTGTACATGATTCCATGTTTCAGAGGTACCTAAAATTCCTGCTAAATGTATTGTGACATCAGGTCTTATTGTTTCAAACAATTGATCAACACGGGTATAATTTAATATGTCTAATGGATGATAAATTGCTTTACTGTTTTTAGCCCATTCCAAGTTTCTGTCAGCGGCATAAACGGTGTGACCCTGATTTACTAATTCATCAACAACATGGCTACCAATAAATCCCGCACCACCTGTTACTAATATTTTTTTCATTTTAATTAAATTTGATTTATGTTTATTTTTATGTCATTTAAAACTTTTTTATTTATTTCAAAAATATCACTTTGTTTAAAGTGAACTTTACTAGGAACTAAAATTTCATCATAGGTTTTTATAAAATCGTTATAGTTGATTGTATTTATTCCTGATTTACAATAAGGTATCCTACCACACATTAATGTTTCGACTGCTTTAGCTTTATTGTACGTAACTACTTCTGTCCCATGTTCGTTATATCCCGTATCATATACTGCGACACCATTGTATTGTTTAACTTTTGAATATAACTCTTCGTAAGAGTTAACATCCTTATCGACTTTATCTAACTTAAAATTATTAATTCTATTTAAAGATAGATGACCAAATATACAAACATTATTACTATAATCAATATTATTTGTCGGAAACACATCTTCATTGAAGAAGTAGTCTGAAACTATTGTAGGAACTTTAAACCTATCACTAAATTTTTTATCAAAAACCACTACAGCGTGAACTATGCCCATATTAATATATGATTCTAATCTAAGAAAATTATATGGGTCAAAAGTCATAGCGACAATTTTTTTACCATTTAAACTGTTTGTTTTTAACAATTCTAATTCATAATTAGAAAACATGGGTATATCTAACATTAGAATATGCGTAGCTTCTTCAATATTTTTTGTTGTGTTAATAACCTTAGATAATCCACCATCCATATGAACTTTATTAAAATCTAATTTTTGGTTCTCATGTACTGGATGGTAATAATTAAAACTTACCATAATTTAATATTTTATTAAGAGTTCTTTATTAACTAAATCTGTTAACCCATCGATTATATTTATTGCAGGTTGCCAACCTAGTTCATTTTTAATTTTATCGAAGGATCCTATTTGTTTATACAAGTCAAACTGTCTCGGCTCAATAAATTTTATCTGTGAAGAATTATTTGTGCTATCAGTCAAATATTTTGCAACGTCATGTACACTAGTACCAACGTTAGTGCAAACATTATAAATGTAGTTTCCTGATGCAAAATAATGGTTTACACACAATTTTATCGCTTCAACAACATCACTAACATGAACGAAATCTCTAACTTGTGATCCATCTCCTGTAACCTCAGCATAATTATTATTTAATATAGATCTACAAAGTGAGGCAATAACATTAGGGTATTGACCTAATTGAGACTGCCCTGGCCCGTATACGTTAAACAATCTCAAACTAATCGTTGATACATCATTTAAAAGCCCATAATAATTTACAATGTGTTCAGAATATAATTTCTGTGCTGCGTAAACACTCGGAGGATTAGTATATGTGTTTTCAGTTATAACAGCACTTGAACTACCGTATATTGCACAACTTGAGATGTATATAAATTTTTTAAAAAAAAGATCTTTCAATAGATCTAGTGTTGTCATAACATTTAAATTGTGAGCATCAAATATTAAATTGCACTCGGCGGTACGAGCTAAAGCACCACAGTGTATTACAATGTCGTAATCTTTTTTAATCAATGAATCTACGCTATCTTCTTTTTCTAGTCCGAACACATTATGATAAGGCTTTAGAGCCTTGTAAATATTACTTCCGATAAAGCCCTTATAACCGGTTATTAAAATATCCATTATTTTATTTTTTTAAGAAAAATGCTAATTTAGTTTCCCCGTAAAACGTTTTACCTAATCTATATAATTTATATTCATCAATATTTTCCGTTAAATATAAATTTTCGTCAGCAGTTAAAAACTCACTAAGAAATTTTTTGTTATCACCATAATTTTCAAATACCTCAACAGTATTTTTATTACCAACATTGTTACCCATATTATAACCATACAAAGTTGTCGTTTGATTCCAGACATCAACATCGCTAGTTTGTAGATCTTCTACCCAATATTGGCCTTTATTTTTTAAAAATTTGAATAGGACTCCTAGTGATATTTGTTGGTGTTCACATACATGTGATCCATCGTCTATTATTATATCAAATTCCATCGATAAATTATTCATAGCATTAAGTAATGAAGTCCGATCTGACTGATCGACGATCATTGTCTTCACCCTATCATTATCCAAATAAGAATATGAGTTTATATCAAACGCGACTATCCTAGCTTTATGAAAATAATCTTCCCACATTTTTAAACTAGGGCCCCCACCTATACCAATTTCTAGTATATTAATATCTAAATTTCTTAAGGGCTCAAAATATTTGTGATATATTTCTGTATACCCTAATCTGGGGCCATGATGCCCTGTCTCCGGAGCTATTGTTCCTTTATCTGAGGCATATTTATTTGCTAATTCAGTTAAATAATTTGACATATATTAAGTTTTTATTTTATTATAAAGATAATCATCGGGTAACAGATATTTCTTTCCTATATCAAAATTTTTAGATATAAATTCTAGCTTATTTAAATATAACTTCTCATCAATATTTGAAATTATGTTATGTAGATCATTAATATTGTCAAATAATAAGATTCCATTTAAATCAAAAAAATCACCAATAGATGGGCACCCCCAATATATCGGGATTGTGCCAGTCATAAAACAATCAATTAATTTTTCAGTAAACCAATAATCTCGTTTACAATTCTCAATTACGATTGAGAATTTATAGTCTCTTAGCCCATCTAATTTATAGTTTATAAAATTATGGCCAATGCCATAGACGTCCATTTTATCCGAAAATTGTTTAATAACATCTTGCCTAAATTTATGGCCTGTAGTATAATTTTTATTTGAGGCAATTATGCTAATATTTTTTGTTTTATTATATACTCTTTGATCTTCAGGCTTTATCCAGCACCCACCAAAAGGGATAAATTCAAATGGTGGGCCTAAATCTAACAAAATTTTTTCATGCGTAAAAATTTTTTTAAAATTGTGTCTTATCGTTAAGATATTTTCATATATTGAGCCGTTTATTTCAAATGGTTCAATTAACCAAGCATATGATATTTCATTGTTTATAGCCAAATGGTATGAGTTATCTGTGTAAACTATCGGAATATCATGCAAGTGATCAATATTTTGCCTATTCCATTCAAATAGTTCTGATTGTTGAAAATCACTACAATAGCCTAGCTCAGAGTGACGAAAAACGTTATCAACAATATTTAATTTATTCATTTTATTAAAAAATCATAATTTATTTCTCTATTCTCTATATCGCTGTAGCCTGTAGACTGCTTTGCAATTGAAGGATAAAAAGAATACACGTCATAATTTTTTTGAATTTCCGCGTATATTACATCAATCGGGTGAGAGTAGGATGACAATTTTTCTATTAATACACTGAACATATTTTTATTAATTATAATAAAGTGAGTTGTAAAACTATGCACTAATTTTAGTACTTTTTCATTTACAATAATAGGGTTTGGTACACCATGCCAGTGATAATTATGATTCCCACCAAAATACAGCATATCCCATTTTTCCGGAAGTTTTTCAAAGTAAGAATCAATATTTAATATTTCATCAGTAAAAACACAGTCGTCTTCAATTATGACAATATTGTTTAAATTGTCATCAATTGCTTTTTTTAAAATTTCGATATTTGTTTTTATTAGGCCGACATTTCCTGGTAATATATTGTGAGGATTTGGTAGTTTTTGCCCGTAATATGCGTCAAAAAATTCAAAATTACCCAAATCATACTTATTTACCTCCGAGATAAAGCTTTCTCGACGATCTGTTCTATGTGGTAAGTTTATACAAAAAACTTTATCAAATTTATCAAATAATTTTTGCATAATTTTATATTAGTGCCTAATAAAATAGGCAATTTCATCTGAAACTGTATAGTTTTCTGTTTTATTTTTAAGTTTTAGAATAAAATCATAATCCTCACCATCTCTATTTGAATCAAAAAATAACCCAGAATATTTATTTTTAAATGAAAATGATATTCCGACATTACCAAATCTAATTGGGTTATCATACAATACGGGAAGAACTAATCCATTAGGATATTTCATTTTCCATATTACGAAATCATAATTATAATATTTTTCAAACAAAAGTTTTGTGTAATCAGGGTGTAATGTATCATCGTCATCAAGGAACCCTACCCACTCTGTTTTAGCTAAACCTAATCCTTTATTCCTAACTAATCCCGATTGTCCATTTCTCTCACCAAACAATCCTATTTTTTCAGAATTAATAACTTGAATTCTATTATCATCATAAGTCTTTCCACTAACACCATCATAAATGATAATACATTTCCAATTTGGATTAGTTTGCCCAAGTAATGAATTAACACTACTATCAAGTGTTGGTCTATTGACCGAAGGTATTATAAAGGTTATTTCATTTTTCATTTGATAAATTATTAATATCTATAGGTAGGTAATTTATATACTTATTAACAAATAACTCTTTAGTTGAAAAAAATTCGTCATTTGGTCTACCTATCGATTCGTGAGTAATGTCAAATGACGATGTAACACCAATTTTTAAACCCTCTAGATAGTTTGGGACACAAAATAGATGGTCATAAAAGTGAAACCTTCCAATGTTTTCGTCAAACATATGTTTTATTTTTCTTTTATCGAACGATATAAATAATCCGTCTATTGTAACAACAGGTATTAATTTATCTTTTTTTTCCGAATATTTGCTTAACCACCTCACTTTACCTTTTGGATGGTGGTATACTTGTCCTACCATAGTACGTGACATTTCTTCCCAGTAGATTCCAGATCTAGGGAAAAACCAAGATCCTGCCTTACCTATTATAGCAAAATCTTGGTTTTCTCTAAAATCATTCAACAGCATTATACCCCATTTGTCACTAAAGTAAACATCGTTATGACAGCAGACTACTACATCATGTTTTGACTCAGAAATACCTCTATTATATATTTGAGCTAATGAAAACTCATTGTTGTTTTGGTATTCAAGGATTTGAACATTGTCTAATCCAACTGTCTTTTCTAAATGTTTCCTGAATTTAGAATTAAACTGAGTATCTTTGTGTGTCGAATATACTATAGTAATCATAAAAGGTTAAACTCCGGTTGACCCAAACCCGTTTTCATTTCTATCTTTATTTCCGCTAGCATCAGCCACTGACTCTACCTGGACAAAATTAACAAATTTACCATTTACCACCGGACATAAAACCGCTTGCGCTATTTTCATTCCTCTATCAATACGGACAGTTTCTTTTGTTGTATTAAACATAATAACAACTACTTCACCAAGATATCCTGAATCAACAGTTCCTGGGGTGTTTAATACTGTTAGCCCCTTATGCAAGGCAAGTCCGCTTTTTGGTCTAACTTGCATTTCTAAGCCTTCAGGTATTGAAAACTTAAGACCTGTTTTAACACCTACTCGTGAGTATGGCATTATTTCCACATCCTCATTAGCTTTTAAATCAAATCCCGAATCAGACTCATACGCATAGTTTGGATCGTCAACATCATCATCTAGTTTTTCATAATTAAATTCAAGTTTTTCTGGTTCCATAAAAGAGCCCATATTACCTGATTGCTCCATTTCACTGATTAATTTCATTAAGTCATTCAGACTTCCTTGATCATTTTGATCATCAAAAAGATTTTTTTCCATTTTTTTTATTCTAAAGATTTTAATTTGTTAATAATTTCAATTAAAACTAAAACATCGCGTTCACAATAATCGCATATTTCTTGTAATCTGTTTTCTTCCCAGTATGCATGATGCACAATATCACCAGTTATTTCACCTAATTTTGATGATTCAACATCTAAGCACGTACACATTAAATCCAAAGATCCTATTGAGGTATACGCACCATACTGCCATATTTCTTTTGTATCTAAGACTTTAACCTCCCAGGGCTTTGTATCGAATGATGGTAAGATATTTGCCGGTCTAATACCATTTATCATCATTCTTTTTGCCATCATGGGTACATCAAAATTTTTCAAATTATGCCCACATAAATAGTAATCTAAAGCAGCCGTTTTATTGAGCATTTTTTGTACATCTAAAAGCAATTTGCGTTCATCATGATCAGCAAGTGTTTGCTTTCTAATGTCTCCGTTATCAGAAACAAATGCAACGCTAACACAAATTATTTTTGCGAATTCTGGTGTAAGTGCCGCTCTTTTTTTAAAGACATGATTATACATTTCAATTTTGTTAGCTTCCTCATCACTACCATTTAATTCTAACTTATCTTCAGGAAACCTCTTTAAAAACCAATCAAAATATCCTTCAAACTGTTTTGCAATTTTAGGATATTTTATTTCACACTCACTATAATCTCGGCATAAGCCAACAGTTTCAATATCTAGGAATAGTAGCTTAGTTAACGGTATCTTAATCATCTTATTTTATTATTGATTTGTAAAATTCTGCTCTTTGTTTTGTCACGATATTTAAATCGTACATGTCTTTGACAGAATTATATAGATTTTCTCCGAGATCTTCAACCATGTTTCTATTATTTAATAATAATTTTATGGATTTAAACCAATCGGAGTGATTTCTATTTTCATCTACAAGTAGAGCATTGCCATCAATAAATTTTCCGTTAACTACACTATGTTTTAAGTCGATAGTATAAGGGCCAATATTAGACGCAATTAATGCTTTTTTATAAAATCCTGCTTCAATAACTTTTAACTGAGATTTAAATCTATTAAAAGCAGTATTCTTTATAGGTGCCAAAGAAACATCAAATTTAGAGTAGTTTTTTGCATACAATTGTACGGGCCTAGTCCATACTCTCATGTATGGCTCATTAATCTCTCCTGGGTAGTCTTCTTCTTTATACGTCTTAAGAAAATTTATATATTTTTCAGGTAGCCCGAAATAGTTATTGGTGATTATTTCTTCATATTTTGCCCAAACTGTTTCCTCAGGCCTCATGGCCCTTTGAGTTTGTTTCTTTGTCTCGTTATTTATTTCTGTAACAGTCCCTCTCGTATCAAAACCGCACAAATAAAATTGTAACTTACTTCTTTCGTCTAAAGTAAATTTCGCAAATGATGATTCTAGCAGCTTTATGTCGTGCAAGTGTGATGATCCGCCAAGCCAACCAACCCTAAGTTTTTCGCTAGGCTTTGTTGTTTCCTTAAATTGGATCTCATTTGGATCTATAGCATTAGGGAATATAACTACATTTTTGTTATACTTACCAATCTCTGTAGCAAAAATCTTTGTTGTAGTTGTTACGTAATTTGCTGCACGTAAATTATTTGTGATTTTTTTACCGATATTTTCTTGGACAATTAAAGTATAAAGAGGATGTTCGTACCCTGGCATCCAATAATCATCTAAATCAATAATAACAATAACGCCAAGAGTATTTATCTTTTTAATAAGTTCTGGTGTCCTTTCAATATCATGTCCTATAGACCTATGAGCGTGAACTATATGAAAATCTTTAAAGTAATTTAAATCTGATAAATTGGGATTATAATCAATAGTGACGTGGAAATCATCTGGGTACATGTTTTGTAGTTTAACATGAGGGTCTACAGACCTATATTTTCCAACGCCACTTTTATCGCTAGGTAATACTAATATTTTAATTTTTTCCATAATTAAATATAGATTTAATTATGGTTATTATAAAGAATAAAGCCTCATATTTTATTATGAGGCTTTATTTTTTTAATCTTCGTCACTTTACCTTCAAAAACATGTTGTCCGACTCTTAGAGATAACATGTCTGAGGTTTTTTGAGCCCCTTCATATAGCAATCCGTTTTCTGCTAATATTTCAGTTAAAACTTCTTTTAACATAGATCTTAACTCAGAATTGTTTGCAACGGGAGTGCTTACCTTTCTTTCTTGTATTTGAGGCTTATTATTCCCCATTAATTTGTTCGCCCTATCAACCAATTCATCTGACAATACAGATTTAGTCTGAATTGGCTCTGGACCATTAATAGGGTGCTCAATCATTAATCTTTTGATCTCATCAGGTAATTTAGATTGTAAAACCCTATCTCTAGTTGGTAAATTAGATTTATTAACAACTTGTGGCTCGTCTATTGAAACGTCATCAGGTAAATTGTATCTGACGTTAGGTTGATTATACTCTTCAAGAACAGGTGCTTTTTTACCCCCATTTTCTTTATTATTTTTACCAATGGTTTCATGTTTATCCATGATCGCTTTAGCAACTTTTAATTTTTCCATTAAATCACTCATATTAAGCAGTTTGCGGTTGTAAGTTTTCAAATTTAGCGTTAACTAGAACTCTAACCATAGAGTCGTCACCATTAAAATTATAATTAGGTCTAGGTTCGTTGTAAATATCACCAGTAGGATTTGCGGATAGAATTTTATCTAATCTAAACAATCTCCAACTAGGTAATGGTTGTTTACCCAAATAAGCAGTATGTGAAGCACCTTCTGAATCCCAAGCTCTTAAAACCCTGTTACCAGCTTTGCTTATTCCTAAGCAAACAGGCTCTATTTGACGCAATCCATTACCTCCAGGTTCATCACCCTGGTAATTTATAATTAATACTTTTCGTTTTCGTATGGCGTCAATAATAACGTCCATAGAAACTTCTTCTAATATTATACTTTTAAAGATGTTAAATAATTTCATTAGAAGTCTGGATATGTATTAACGCTACTAAATTTATTTATTACAATTTCTTTTTTACGTTCAACGTTATCAATATTATTACCGGCAATTGGGTTATAAACATCTAAAAAATTACCAGTTCCTTTACCTTGTTCATCACCAGTAGCTAACGCATCTGGATTTGTTGAAGAATATTGGTTAGCTAGATTATAATCGTTTCTAGCAAACAATTTTTGTCTTTCTTGTTCAGCGATATTAGACAATGCATTATCTTCAGTTTGTGTTGTGTCTATAGGCTCTAACGGTACCATATCAAATTATTTTTATTAGTTCATTTATTCTTTCAACATCTTCCTTAAGTTTATTACCATGCTCTTTTGATGGTCTATTTAATGTTGTTAAGTCAATTTTATTATGTGTTTTATTATATTGATTATCTAAAGCTGTTATCGATCTAACGTCTTTCATTGTCTCGATTGAAGATCGATTAGAATTTAATGTTTGGTTTATCCAACTTAAAAACTGATCCCCACCTAATTGTTGTTTTTCACCCCCAACTTCCATTCTATGTTTTAACTTTTTCAACAATTGGTAAGTTATCTTCTTTTTTTCTAATAAATTCTGAATTGTTTTTTCGTCCTTAAAATTTGTTAAATAATTTAAGTACGTTTCAGGAATATCGAATTCTTTATTATATAGTTCACGATTCACGTTTAAGCATTTTAATTAAATCGTTTATTGTTAGGCCCTCTTTTTCTGCCATAACTTTTAATGCTTTAACATTTTTCGTTATAAATTTAGTCGATTCAGATGTACCTTTTTTATTTATATCTAAGTTTTTAGATTTTTTATTTAACACTATTTCTTCTGCCATAGCTCTTAATTCATCTTCAGAAAGAGTTTGTCTATCGATATAACCTTTTTTATCTCTAATTTTTTTAGGGGTATTCTTTTTACGCTCACCAGTAGGATCTTTACCAAATTGTATAGTTCTATTTGCCGCATCTTCTGGATCTAACTCCATTTTATCTACAAGGTATTCGTAAGTTTCTTTACCATCCATATCTTTAGTCTCCTCAAAACCAAAAGTACCTGAAAAATCAACCTCGGTTAATTCTGGCTCTATTGATTCACCGTAATACTTACGGTAGCCTCTAGTAACAGGATTATTTACCATTGTGGCCATAGTAATAGTAACATCAGTAGTTTTTTTAGGTGTTAAACCCATATTTAGAATGGGAACTCTAGAGTTATTTAACGTACCATCAGTATCAATTAATTCCTCTAACTCTTTTTTAGGTACGTCTTTAAAATATCTTTTTACATCGGTTTTTGTTTTTGCCTTCTTATCTTTAACAATTCGTTTCATCCTATTTTTAACTGATGATGAGTGTTTTTTGTCAAAATCAATCTTTTCATCACGTTTTCTAGATTCTGTTAACGTGTTTTCAACTGAGTAATATAAAGACAGGCGATCTTCTTTTTCAACTAAAAAAAAGTAATAAGGCTTTATATAATATTCTTTATTATATTTAATCATATATCATAGTATTATCACTAATAAATATTGAGTTATGTTGTATTTATTACATATATGTCGTATATAAATATAAATCAATTTAATTTTAGGAATTGGTATCTAAATGGCGTAAACAAAACTCTTGATTTTACTCTGTTAGATAATTACGAGGCTATAAACCAAGAGGTAATATTCTCAGATAATATTATTTCCGTTGATGATGGCAATAAATTACCAATACATTTTGATTTAAATAGTTCTGGAACTAGTGAACAATATATTTTAGATTATGGTGAGTATAACGAATATAATAATTTAATATCTTTAAATTATTATAATCCAGATAATTACGACGTTTCCTGCAATTCAGCCACAACAATATGTGATATTGGATTAACCGGCATTGATAATGGATTAGTTGATCAAATGACTGGGGTTACGATTAGTATAACTAAAGGCTTACTACCAGATTCTGAGAAATTTGACAGGTTATCTTTTGATCGCAGACTAAAATTGCATCAAGTTACTGGCCACACGTTAAGCCCTAATTTAAGGTTTTCAGGATTAAATTATAATATAGCATATGAAGTAGTATCATACAATGATCCAACTGTTGGTATATACCATGAATTATATGGGGGATTTTACCAGGGATTTTATAAGTTGTTCAGTTATGATTATGAAATATTCCCGGAAAGAGTACATAAAGGCTGGACTGTTGAACTTTTGTTAAAGCCTAGGTTAGTTGATTTATATACACCACCTTCTGGATTTACAACACTAAATCAAGTGTATCCTAATAATAAAAACACATTTTTTTATTTAGGTGCTAGGGCTGAGAATAAATATTATCATTACGCTAACCTAAACCCTACCGGCGACACAGGATATACTAGAGTTACTGAGGCATTAACATGTTTAAAAACATGTGCTTGTTCTGATACCGGGATAACAAATTCTAATTGTATATCTGTATATCAACCAGCGGATGAAATCAGTTCGCATGGTGTAAATTGTGATTGTGGTTGCAATATAACAGCACAAACCTCAATTTCACCTGAGAAAGATCCGTTATTAGATAGTATATCTAATGCAATTTCTTTTAAATTTTCTGGTGATCCAGGTAATCCTAAAATATGTGTTAGGATTTTGCGATTTACAGGTGATTGTGTTACCACAGGATCTTGCGAAACAACAGGAATAACATATCAAACAGGATATACAATACAAAATTATTGCACAGAAAAATCTATATATGATATTTGTGCAACTGAAGATCCTAATTTCATATTAAGAGAACATTGGGTTTTACTTAATTTTATTTGGGAAAGATATACGTGGTTCGATGAATGCGATCTAAAATACCGAGGTGGTTTAGATATTATTACTCGTAATCCATATCTGTTATCAGAACTGGGTAAAACTGTAGAATTAATTGGTCCGCCGATAACAAATGGTCAAGAAGTTGCCAAAAAGCTAGAAATAGTTGAATTAAACGAAAATTGGTTACAAGAGAATAAATACAGAAGGGGTAAATTAAAAATTTACGTTAATGGTAGGCTTTTTGAGACATTTGAAGATGTTGAAGAAATTATACCTAGAGGTTTAAGCACCGAAAAAGAACGACAAGTAGGAGTTCCATTTAATGTATCATGGGGCGGTGGCACACAAGGGTTACATGATAACCTGACATTTACTGGTTGCCCTGCAACATTAAGTGGGGTTACATATCAGCAAGACCCAGAATGCTTTCCAAATAATATACTAAGTGGTACAACACTATCTGGGTTATCTACGAATATATTATTAGAACAAAACTTCGGAGGTTCTTTTGATGGGGCCATATCTCAATTCAGGATGTATACGTCTGCTTTAGGTGGTGATGAGATTAAGCATAATTTTTTATTGTTAAAAAACAAATTTGGGTTATTAAATTTCGATTGTCCAGATTGTGTAATTATTTTACCAACAGCTACACCAACAGCTACACCGACTGAAACACCGACTGAAACTCCAACAGCTACACCGACTGAAACGCCAACAGCTACACCGACTGAAACACCGACTGAAACACCGACTGAAACGCCAACAGCTACACTGACTGAAACACCGACTGAAACACCGACTGAAACGCCAACAGCTACACCGACTGAAACACCGACTGAAACACCGACTGAAAC
>Ga0315909_10000017_pt1 | contig 212498 bp, 150 predicted proteins | sample LakEriMetagenome_11_FD_203527 | JGI IMG/M metagenome (GOLD analysis project Ga0315909, IMG submission 203527) | Freshwater fungal communities from buoy surface, Lake Erie, Ohio, United States - Buoy 2 MA125 | ecosystem: Environmental > Aquatic > Freshwater > Lake | place: USA: Lake Erie, Ohio... | reverse complement strand
AACTGCCGCAGACTAGACTTTTTTCACAACGCTTCCCTTTATTTATCTTCTATTTCTCCACCTTTACCCATATTTAAATTCCACAAATTCCAGCAGACATCTAATTGTATGCCTGGCAGTTTTTTTACTTAATAAATAAATTATTTGGCCCTTTGTCCCACGATTAGCGGCGCACTGGGTGAACGAAGGATTTTCTCGGCTGCGGCTTTGAAGGATAATGACATGGCAGGGTTCTCGATTAACTTTTAAAATCTTTCAGAGTCATATTGTGCTTACAAGCTAACTTCACTCCAAAGTAGTTGCGAGTTTACTTATCAATTCAGTCAGCACAGAAGCATCCTAAAATTTTAGTTCTATATTATTGACATTAAATCTTTCGGGTTGTTCTCTTGAACATCTTTTTATAAAGCTCTCAATCAGGCACTCGTATAGCCAGTATCAACTTTTCACTGAGAATTATTCAGAAATTCCTGGAAAAATCCCTATCCGCAAATAACCTATTAACAAGAATGAAACACATCGAGCTATTTGCCGGTTGCGGCGGACTATCCTTAGGATTTAAGGATGAGGGCTTTGAGCTTGTACTTGCTAATGAATTATCCCCGATGGCAGCCGAGACTTTTGCATTTAATCATTTAAACGAAGATCTCACTCAATCTGGTGACTTAAAGAAAACTAAGACATTTTGGATCAATTCGCAGTTCTCCCGCAAAGAGGTTAATAAGCGATTGAGAGAAGAACCACTCGGACAAGCCGATAAAAAATACAAAGAGGTCGAGGAAACAAATGCGAAAACTCTGTTAGGCAGTCTGACAATAGGCAGCATTGTAGATCTCAATAAAATCCTAAAACAAAGAGATGATCTTCTTCAGTTATTGAACAAGAATCTTGATGTAGTCAGCGGCGGCCCTCCTTGTCAGTCATTCAGCATGGCGGGGATGAGAAAAAAGGATTGTGACAAAAACTCATTACCATGGGAGTTTGCTAAGTTCGTCGAGTTAACAAAGCCAAAAATTGCACTGTTGGAAAACGTAACAGGTATCCTGAGACCCTTCACAGAAAATAGAGAAAAATATCATGCTTGGTTTGAAGTTGCGAAAGCGTTTGTAGGTGTTGGGTACGTTCCCATCTGCCTGCACATAAACGCAAAATATGTGGGCGCTGCTCAAAACCGTCCAAGATTTGTCATGATCGCTTTAAGGTACGATGTAGCTGTTAGCAAAGCTAACGCAAATGACTCATCACTTAAAAAAGCGTTAACTCATGGTCTAGCATTCTATGCAAAGGTAACGAATGGCTTAAAAGTCAAAGTAACTGAACTGTCATTATACGATGTTGAGAACGATACGGATTTCTTCAAAGGCAACGTCTTCGCTCCATTATATTCTAAATGCGATCCTCTATCGTCCGCAAAAGATGCAATAGGAGATTTAAGGGGAAAACGGTTTAACGAGAGCTCTTATGTACAAGAGATCAATTCACTTAAGAATGAGCATGGACATAGCGTCAACAAATTGAAAAACCACGAATTACGATCTAACAATTTTTTAGTTCAATCCAGATTTCGTCTCTACCAGATCATGAACACACTGGATAAAAAACAGAGAAGGGAATTAACCATTTTTCTCAAAGACCCCGAATCGGGAAGCCTGAGCACAGAGACCAAAAACTCACTTTTAAAACAGAAGTATCTAGATCCGCTAGGTCAGTTAACCGAACTGGAATCTCTAAAAGATCTATTATCGTACCTAAAAAAACTAAAAACTAAAAAACAGACACAAAAAGCTCTACTTCCAGATTTACCTGCTCCTGCTGCACTTTCTATCCCAGATGATGCATGCCACTGGGATGAAAATCACCCCAGAACATTAAGCGTTCGTGAAATGGCGCGCATTCAGAGTTTTCCTGACTGGTTTGAATTTAAATCTAAAGTAACGACCGGCGGAAAAATGCGACGATTTGAAGTCCCTCAATATACTCAAGTGGGAAATGCTGTTCCGCCATTACTTGGCAAGGCATTAGCTAAATGTGTGAAATCTATTCTAACGCATTCGTAGAGTTAGCCCTTCTGAAAATCTAGTTCCTGAATAATAGGAAACAGTTCATTAAAGTTAGATGCTTTTATTTTGAAGAGGTAACCGTGATCACGGACTCCTTTGGTTATGTGATTTACAGCATGCATCGTGAAATCCACGTGAATGCCTCCACTACTCAGAAGTCGCTCAAATGTGATGGGTGATGGATTCCGAGTGTGTATCACTTTCGTATACCAAAACTCCTCTTGCCCTATACCTCGATTCCGAGATTGTGCTTTAACCCAAAAAGTTTCCCTATGTTTGTTCAGTAAGTCAGCCTTAAGCTGGTTCATTCCCCACATAAAGACATCTTCGCTAGTCTTTATGTTGTGGGCCCATAGTTCTGCATCATCAACTTTAACTACGAGATGAAAGCCCTGCGGGTTTGGAATTGAGGCGCGTACAGTGCACCTTAATGCATAATGTTCGAATGGTCTAGCCGCATCGCCTGCCCCTTGCGGGTAGCCAAATTTAGTAAGCGTGTCCCATGCACTGTAATTAGATTGATCCCAATTTGGGCACTTTGAAAAAAGTTGTGATCTTCTTATTACATTCGATCTAGTTGCTTTAATTTCTATGCCTTTGTAGTCGGGGTTACGACTTGAATTCGCCATAATTCCCAGATGTGTTTCCAGTGTTGAACCGACCCCTGTATCACCACCATGAAGATTCAATGTCGGCAAATAACCGCGAGTGTAGAGATGATGAATTTTTTGCATTAATTCATTCGCGTCTTCGCTGACAGCTAAACTTCTTGAAGATATCCGATTTAGTGCTGACGTGCCGGATTCGAGAACTTTTTTAAGATCACATTTTGAGGAGTTATAAACCGTCAAGTGGCCTTCAAATAAAACAAATACTAAGATATCGTTAGGCCTTGCATACTTTTTAAGACTCGAAATCCAGATCCTAGGATCGCCCTTTTTCGTTTCTGGCCTATAAAGACTTACGGACAACTCCTTCTGACCAGATTCATCAATGTAAGTAGCTGGGTATACGACCTTATGATCCTGTCCCTGTAATTGAGTAGCATAAGAATGGTAGCCAGATGCATCTAGGTACTCTCTGAAAGGACCCACCGCATCCATTATGCTTTTTGCTAATCCTGTTTCGGTAGGGATTAGAATAGCGAATTCAATTCCTGCCCTCGAGAGGTAACCAAAATCATGATCAGACATTGTTTGATGATTATCTTTGGACCTTTTCTGTCGAGCCAGATTTAAAGTTTTGCGATTGGAGCGTAATAGTCAGGCGTAATACTACTCACAAAGATCCATGCCGTGCTTTTAAGGCTTTTAGGTGCTCGCAGGAAGCTGTGCCGCGATTGGTGGTGCGGTCTAGCTCGCTGAGCTGGGACACAGCTTGCTCAACCGTGGGAGCATCGATCCGTGGGTCGGCGTGACTTTTAATCCAGCGAACCAACCCACCATTCAAAACGTTAACCGGCATCTCCGTTTTGAATTCGGTGTTACCGATGAAAAGCACGACCGAATGAAAATGATCTTCTGGCAGATTGAGAAATTGCATCAGTGCTTTGACGTGGAGTTTATTTTGATGCAGTGGGTTTTGGAATTTGTGTTTCTTGCGGAAGATCTGTTGGGTCCATTGGGGTTGTTTTTCACTACCAAAGATCCAGCCACGGTAGTTCTTGGTTTCGACCACAAAGATGCCGAAGGGTGAAACAACGACGTGGTCGATCTGTGTCGTCCCTTCCTCGGATGGATGAGGAAGGTAAAGATCATGGAAGACGCGGTATTGAGCAGGATTGAACTTACGCAGCCCGCGAAGCGCCATCTTTTCCCCAAACCAGCCTTTAAACGTTGGCGAGGAGTAGATCTTGAATAGGACAAAGATCCCAAGCAAACAGGTGAGCCCGGGCCAGTTGTTCAGCAACACATTGAAGAAGGGTTCCAAAGCTTTCATACCGTTCCGAAACTAGCCGAAATGAAATCTGTGGATAGAGAATTCGGCGCGTAGATCCGTCGAAGGTCTGAAGGTCGAAAGTCTATATTCGAATCGCTGGGGCGATTAAGTGAATGAGGAGTCGTTAGTCGGGCGTTTGGTTATAAAATCTCAACCGCACCAGCGGTTCTAGCTTTGACTTTAAGACCTTTGACCTTCGACTTCTTTAATCGCACCAGCGGTTCTGGCTTAGACTTTTAGACCTTCGACCTTCGACGTCCCACTTTCAACCTTCGACTTCTTTCTTTCGACTTCGCTGCTCCGATGCGTTGGGGCTGGGGATATGGGTGGTGGTGTAGGTCATGATTCCGCCTCCGTTTCGTTAGATAGATCGCCGGACAATTCGGCTTCGATTTCCTCGATAGTGGGGAGGCTGCTGCGGAGTTCATCGGGCAGGGTGTCAGTGAGGCGAGTTTGCCATTCGGCGACGGCGATGGATTGGTCAAGGCCGCGCAGGGCGTATTCGGCGACGAGTTTGTTCTTTTTCCAACAGAGCAAGAGGCCGATGGTGGGTTGATCGTCGGGGTGGCGGAGGAGATCGTCCACGGCGGAGAGGTAGAGGTTCAATTGCCCAACATCGCCAGGGGTGAAGGCGCGGGCTTTGAGTTCGATGACGACGTAACGGCGGATTTTTAAGTGGTAGAAGAGGAGGTCCAGCGGGTAATCCTCATCGCCTACTTCCAGCCGCACCTGCCGTCCGACGAAGGCGAATCCAGCACCTAGTTCGAGAAGGAATTTCTGAATGTGATCGACGAGAGCCTGTTCCACCTCTGTCTCTCGCCGATGATCGGCGGTTCCGAGGAAGTCGAAGAGGTAGGGATCTTTGAAAAGCTGGGCGGCCATATCGGAGTCCGGCGGCGGCATGGTGAGTGCAAAATTGTTTTGTGCTTTGCCCGCGCGTAGGTGGAGTTGGTTTTTGATCTGGATTTCCAGGATGTTGCGGCTCCAGCCTTGGGCTAGCGTTTCGCGGATGTAGAACTCGCGGGCTGTGCAGTCCTTGGCGCGCTGCATAATTTGGAGGATGTGTCCCCACGGCAATTGCGCAACAGGTTGTTGCGCAATTGGGCTTTCTGGAAATTCACGGGCGAAAACCTTCATGGCTAGGAGATTTCGCGCGGAGAGCCCGCCCATAACTGGGAACTCTTTTTGGAGATCGGATGCAAGGCGGTCGATGACTTTCGCACCCCATGCTGCTTCCTGTTGGCGGGCGAGGATGATTTTGCCAGTCTGCCAGTAGGCCTCGATGACGATGGGATTGGCGGCGAGAATGGCACGGGTGCGGGCGCTGCGAAGGTGGGTCTTGATCTCCTGAAGCGTGTCGGCGTAGCTCTCGGGCAAGGATGCGGCGGTAGGAGCGATTGGGAAAATTGCACCGGAGCGGGTGTGACCACGGGACAGGCGGGTTTCGCTCGTCCCTTCGGGTGTCGTTTTAGATGTCTTCTTTTTGCTACTCATGGCTCAAGTTGGGGGGTTGCGGTTGTTTTAAACCTCTCGATTTCGAGAGGTTTAATCCCGTCGAAATCGACGGGATTAAATGTGGCGAATTTGATCATTTTGTTGGCTTCAACAATGTGGTCGGAAGCTTTGGAAAATGATATGGATACGATCATGATTCTCATCTGAGATTTGATATACTATTCATAAGAACAGCATCAAAGGCAAGTCTGATCTAAATCACTGGGGCGGTTTTAAGAAGTCGAAGGTCTAAAAGTCGAAAGTCCGTATTACAATCGCTGGGGCGATTAATTGAATGAAACGGCGTGTGTCGAGAGCTTGGCTTTGACTTTTAGACCTTTGACCTTCGACTTCCCCATCCTCCCAAGCGCGACTGGAGTCGCGCGGTCCAATTTCTGGGAACCCTCACTTCTCCTTCACGAGGATTTATTTTCCGTCTGCTTCCTTGTTCGCCAAGCGTGCCCGCGAGATCTCGATGGCGGCGTGGAGTTTTTGTTGGAGAAGTTCGCGGGAAGGCAAGGCGGTGATGTATTCTGCGACGTGGATGCCGCTTTGATTGAGTTCAAGAAGTTCGATTTGTTCGGTCTTTTTCCCAGCACACAGGATGATACCGAGGGGCGTGTCCTCGCCGGGTTGTTGTTCATGTTTGGCAAGCCAGCGGAGGTAGAGTTCCATTTGTCCTTTGTATTCCGCCTTGAAGTCGCCGAGTTTGAGATCGATGGCGATGAGGCGTTTCAGGCCACGATGATAGAATAGGAGATCGAGATAGAAATCGTCGGAATCGATCTGGATGCGGGTCTGGCGTCCGAGAAAGGCGAAGCCGTTGCCGAGCTCAAGGAGGAAGGTTTCGAGTTCTTGCAGGATGGCGTTTTCGAGGTCTTTTTCCAGGTAGCGATCCTTGAGACATAGGAAGTCGAGAATGTAGGGATCGCGGAAGATGAGGTCGGGCGTGAGCTGATCCTCACTACGGAGGGAAGCGAGTTCTGCCTTAGCGACTTCCTCCGGTTTTTTGGAGATGGCAGTGCGCTCAAAGAGCATGGAGTCGATCTTGGCGCGCAGAGTGCGAACACTCCAGCGCTCGACACGGCACATTTCCGCGTAGAAATCGCGATGGAGTTCGTCCTTTAGTGGGATGATTTCCTTGAAGTGTGACCAGCCCAATTGTTGCGACAGTGTGGCAACAATTGCTGAATCGGGAAAATTCTCTGCAAAATTTAGCATTCTCGTGAGGGCCGAATAGCTAAAGCCAGTCCCATACTCCTCCGTCAATTTTGCAGACAGTGTCTGCAAAATCTCTTTTCCATATTCCGCCCGTGCATTTCCAAGGACTTCCGTCTGGATGCGCTTGCCGATGCGCCAATAGAGCAAAGTGATACCAGCATTGACCGTGCGTGCGACGGCCTCGCGGGTTTGCTCGATCATGGAGCGCACGTCGGCCACGAGTCCGGCATCGCTTTGGGTGATGTTGAGGTTGTTGTCTGACATTCAAATACTATTCATAAGAACAGTATTAAAGGCAAGGCTGATCTGAATCGCTGGGGCGGTTAAAGAGGTCGAAGGTCTAAAAGTCTAAAGTCTATACTTGAATCGCTGGGGCGATTAATTGAATGCGGTGTCGTTAGTGGGGCGTTTGGTTATAAAATCTCAACCGCCCCAGCGGTTCTGTCTTCGACTTTAAGACCTTTGACCTTTGACTTCCCGCTTCTCGCTCACCATGTCGGCAGGAATGTTCCGGCGGAGGATTCGAAGCGGAAATCTGCACCTGCTTTGTGGCGGATGACGATCTTGTGAATCCCGGGTTCGAGTCGGATTTTGTTTTCCTTTAATGCTTTTCCGTCCACCCAAACCTCAAGTGGAGTTTGAGAAAATTTGAGTGAAACATCTGTGGCAGTGGGAATTTCGATGCGGGTTCCTGTTAGAATTTCTTTGGCTGCACCGGCGTAGGTTGTGACATCGGCTGCTAACAAAGTGCCGTTGACTGTGCCATTGATAGGGATCCACGGCAGGGCGGGATCGCCTTTGGCTGCGGTTTCTGGCATCTTATCTGTTAGAGGCAGGATCGCCCAAACCCGCGGGGCGCGGCTTTTGGTGGCATCGAAGTCTCCTTGTTTGCCGAGTTGGGAGAGGAATTTGAAAAGATCGAGTTGCTCTTGTTCTTTCAAACCGCCGATCAGGTTTGCAGGCATCAGGCTGCCGGAATCCGTGCGTTTCAGGATCGCTGCATCCTCCAGCGTGATTTCCTGCCCCGCCGCATCGCTCAACACCACGCTGCCACCGCCACTGCGCAACAAGCGTCCCATCAAGGTGCGTCCATCTTTGGTGGTGATGACTACCGAGTGATAGCCCTCTTTGACTTTGACGGCGGGCAGAAGAATCGACTCCACGATGTAGTCGAGAGGCGCGCTCGCTCCGATCGAAGTCATGTCGGGTCCGACCTTGCCACCGGCGCCACCGATCGCGTGACAAGCCATGCAGGCGAGGGCGGTTTGTCGGTAAATGGTTTCCCCGCGAACCGCATCGCCTTTTTCCGCAGCCAGCTTGGCGAGATTGAGGATGGATTCCGCCGTCGGTCCGCTGACCGCCGCGCCTCCCGCTTGCTGACGCAACACGCCGAGCAACTCGGCATGTTCATCGATGTCCGGCACGGCAGGTAAGTTGAGGGCAGCGAGTTTAGGATCGAGTGGCTGTTCGCGAAACGATTTGGCGAGTTCGGCAGACAATCCGCTGAGTGAAAGGGCTTTCTGCCAAAACGCGCGGGCTTGCGTGAGATCATCGAGACCAGGAAGCAGCACACGGATGGCACCAATTGCGGCGCCGCGGTGATGACGAACAAGCGCGAGGGCGGCAGCGCGTTTCACCTCCGCTGGTGCATCTGAACCTGAGATAGCTAACAAGGCATCACGCGCCACATCGTTGGCGAAATGCGAGAGTGCCTCGGTCGCCGCTAAGCGCAGGGTCGGCGATCCAGACGAATTTGAAGCGATCCCCTTGATGGGTTCTAACAAACCATCCACCTTTAACGCCCCCGCCAAGCGCAGGGCGGCGGCGGCAGTTTCTGGTGCGGGAGAATTGAACAAACCTAACAACTTCATTGAATCGCCCTTCAGCTTGACTTGCCGTTGGCTGACCACCCCTTCCAACCCACGCATGACCGTTGCCGCTGCGGGAGCATCAAACCCGCCATCTAACAGCTGAGCGAATATCGCTGCGAGCATATCTGGATCGGCCGTCTTCATGGCAAGCCCGAGCCAGGGCCCTGAGCCGTTGCTAGGCATGGGCTGTGGCATCAGATTGCGGATGCCTTTGAGTCCCTTTTCCGCAGGCAAGTTAGCCAAGGCGAAATCCAACGCGCCTTCGCGGCCGGCTAGCTGAAACTTTCCATCTAACAACGCTTTCAACCACACATCGCCTTGGGAACGCACGCTCAACCACAACGCGTATTCGAGAAAGCGATCCATCGGCTGGCTCAGCACTTGAAACGCCAGATCCATAGTCTCCGCTCCAGGCATTTTTGCAAGCGTCCGCACCGCCTCCAGCCGAACCCGTGGATGGGGATCTTTGGTTGCCTTGTCCAACCATCCCAATGCCTGAGTGCTGGGGAGATGGTTCAGCTGATCTCCTAACAACCTGACTCCTGCTGCCCGAATCCGCCCGTCCTCGTCGCTCAACACTTGGCCTAACAATCCGCGTTCCGATCCATCCACTGGCATGCCTAGTCCATCGCGCAACCATAGCGCTGCCAAGCGCGAGCGACCATCCTTGGCTTTCGAGCTCCAGGTTTCGATCGCTGTTTTAAATGTCGGGCTCATCTTGCGCTCGACGAGAACCGCCATGGCTGCGTCGCGCTCGTAGCGATGATCGCTGGTTAACTTTGCGAATAAATCGGCATCCTTCGCCTTCGCCAGATTGACCGGCAAAGTGATGGCAGGCGCGCCTTTTTTCGTCACTCGCCAGATCCGGCCATGCTCACGATCGCGCCGCGGATCGCGGAAATCGACCTCACCGTGGTTGATGATAGGGTTCGACCAATCCGCAATGTAGAGCGCGCCGTCTGGGCCGATCTTCACATCGATGGGTCGGAAATTCACATCTTTGGTTCGCAATAAATCTTCGGCCACCTGAGCGGCGTAGCCCGAGCCCTGTTCACTAACAGAAAAGCGAACGACGCGGTGCGCGCGGAAGTCACAGGTGACCATCGACCCCTGCCACTCGGCTGGAAATTGCGGCGACTCAACGATCTCCAATCCGCAAAATTTCGGATAGGATCCCGGGCTGATACTGCCGAGAATTTTCGCAGCTTTCGCATAGGTGAAATACATCGCTCCCGGGACACCCCAGCTGATGCCGTTGCCGCCTGCACCATCCGTCATGAAAGACTGGCCATACTTGTCAAACTGATGTCCCCATGAATTGCAGAACCCGTAGAAAACCGTTTCCATTTTCTCCGTGCGCGGGTCGAAGCGCATCAGCCCGCCGCTCCGCAAGCGCAGCAGCCCGTTGGGAGTTTCCGCGTCGGTGCGGGTGTAGATGCTTTGACTCATCCACAGCTTGCCATCTGGTCCACGGCGCAGGGTGTGGAGGTTGTGGTGGGTGTCCTCGGTTCCGAAGCCGCTGAGCACGCGCCGCATGGAATCGGCCACGCCATCGCCGTTGGTATCTTTGAAATGCAGCAGATCCGTGCTCTGTCCGACGTAGCAACCGCCGTCTCCCGGTAGGATTGCCGTCGGCATCATCATGCCTGAAGCGAACACTTTTGCTGCGTCCGCCTTTCCATCTAGGTTTGTATCTTCGAGAATCACGACCTTATCGTTGGGCGTCTGGCCGAGCTCGACCTGCGGATAAGTCTCCGAGCTGGCGACCCACAGTCTACCACGCTCGTCGAAATTCATCTGCGTGGGTTTGTGGAGCATGGGGTTTTCCGCCCACAGCGTCACCTCGTAGCCATCGGCCACCGTGAATTCTGGATAGGGTTGCGTGGTCTTCGCCGCGACTTTTGATTCGTTGCGGATGGGCGGAGCAGGGACGATCACCTTTTCGGAAAGGTCCCGCATTTGCGCGATACGCCCGTCTTCTTCAACGACCAGTTGATCAAATGCCATAATTTCACCAGCGTTGCGACCTTGCTCGCGTTTCCTGAAACCAAAAATGTATGCCATGTTGGCGGGGCGGGAGCGATGGAAGAACCATTCGTTTTTGCGCAGGATCGCTTTGCGGAGCGCAACGGCTTGCTCGCCTTGATCCCACTTCGCCGCCTTCCAGCCGAGTTCTTTCTCTAACAATCGCGCTGCCATCTTGTAACCCGCCGGTGACAAATGGATCCCGTTTTCCGAAAATGTCTGCGCATCTTTAGCGGGAAAATTCAGCGGCACAAAAACATGCCCGCGTTGTTTCGCGACATCACGCAGCACCCCATTGATCGCCTCCAAGGAAGCACGATGCGCTTTGACCGATTCCTCCATTTCTCCCGGACGCAGGAAACGCGGCGGCGCACCCAAAACCAGCACCCTTACTCCGCCTTCCAGTTTTGCCACGCGATCGAGCAAGCGCTCAAAATCCCGCTTGAACTCCTCAGGTGTCTGCCCGCCCGGCAAAGAAGCCGCCATCCCGTAACCGATGATCAACACATTCGGCTTATAGGTCGTCAATTGCGTCTCAAGTTGCCTCCAACCTTCATCCGCCGGCTCATGCCCAGCTTGCAAGAGACTCAAACCACTGCGCGAGGCTCCGGCCGGTGTGTCGGCACTCCAGCCAAGATTGCGAAACGTCACCGTGCGTTCAGGAAAAGCCGTGGTCGCCGCAAGCTCAATCCAGCCTTCATACTGCTCGCGTTCAATGAACCCATCACCCAACAAGGCGACGCGATCACCCTCAAGAAGTTCGAAACGAGTTTCCGCAGACACGGAAACCTGAACGGCAAGGCAGGCTGCTAAAAAATAAAATCGTGTCATGATGTGAATGTGAGTTTGAGTGAGGTTTTTGTATCAAAAAACCTATTTCACGAAGGAATACGATATGGAAATAGCAATCCTTTCCGCATAGGTAAAATGCGAAGAAAGAAGTCGAAGGTCGGTATTTGAATCGCTGGGGCGGTTAGAGAGGTCGAAGGTCTAAAAGTCAAAGGTCGAAGGTCCGTATTACAATCGCTGGGGCGATTATGTGAATGAGGAGTCGTTAGTCGGGCGTTTGGTTATAAACTCTCAACCGCACCAGCGGTTCTGGCTTCGACTTTTAGACTTTTGACCTTCGACTTGCCGTTTCACTTTCCTAACAACTTAACTGCCTCATAAACGCCGATGACGACTTTGCCCATGCGGTGGTAGTCGAGACTTTCTGGAATGTCATTTTTGCTATGGTAATTTTTGTTTCGGTAAAAGGCGGTGTTGGTTACCATGGCGGCGGGGATGTCGTGAGGCCAGTAGTTGCGGTGGTCGGAGAAATCGATGCCGGTTAGGGATTCGGGACCGCGGAAGGAATAGACGGGGAGATCTGTGGTGCCTTTCATACCGGCTTTGAGATCGGCGATCCAATCACTTTGGGACCACTTGCTGACAACGGTAATGAAATTTCCCCGGGAAGGATAATGAGCTTTCATGAACGGCACGGGATAGCTTTGGGATCCGCGATCATCACTGAAATAGCCGATCATTTCCAAGACGATGACACCGATGATCTTATCTTTTTCCGAGGCAACGCTATCCGCATGAATCGCGCTTCCCATTTGTGTTCCGCCGAAAAACGGCGGTTCTTCTAATGTGTAGGCAACCAGTTCAACTTCGCAATTTGGCTGGTTTTTACCAATCAAGCGCGCAAATTCTAACAAACCAGCCACGCCACTCGCATTATCATCCGCGCCGGGTGTGTCGCCACATGAATCGTAATGCGCACCGACAATGATCTTTTTCGGTTTGCCCACACCGAAACGACCAATGACATTTCGATAGGAAAAAGTATCCACGGTGTAATCCTGAAACTCAACCTTTGCACCAGATGCTTTTAACTGGTTGGCGATGTAATCCGCGCAGCGATTCAAGTTTGCCACATTGTCTGAATTACGTGGATGAAAATTTTTACTCAGGACTTCAACGTGTTGGCGCAATTTCGTCTCGTCGGCTTTCTTGGAAGATGGGTCGTTCGAGCTCATGCTTGGTTGGGCAACCAGATAACATCCGGCCATAAGCAACATCGTAAAAACCGAGCAGATGCGGATCATACTGCGAATCAAGCGATAGCGAAGGGAGCGTGGTGAAGTGATCTTTGTAGTTACTCCGGGCACCAGATCACCAGCATGATTTTGAATGGTCATACGTGTAGGATTAGATATAAATTTTACGTAACATCTCAAAAATCCAAATAGATCTCTGTTCGACGATTCGCGCGTCTGCCATCGGGATTGTCTTCGCCGGTTTCAGTAATGTTCGGGCGACGTGGTTGTGATGCGCCTTTGGCGATAGTAACAATTTGTTCAGCGGAAACTCCAGCTGCTGCTAGGAAGTCACGAACCACATCCGCGCGATTTGACGAAAGTTGATCGTTATAAGATTTTGTCCCCAAAGCATCGGTGTGACCGCTGAGAGTGATTTTTTTCTTTGCATCACTCTTCAAAATAGCCGCAACGATCTCGAGTTGTCTCTGGGTTCTCCGACTCATCTTATCTTCATTGAACTCAAAGTAGAGAGCTAGCGTCTCTCCTCCGGCAGGATTTTTGACAAATGGAGAATAATAAATATCTCCACCAGCTACGCGGTTTGCGTAATCGGCTAGAAGTTGATCGAGATTGATCTCAAATACGCGCCAATTTTTTGTTTCTGCATCTAATCGCATATTGAGAGAAAATTGAGCGGCTTCGCTTCCATCTTTCGCTTCGATATTAGCCAAATAGCCCACGGTGTCTTCGCGTTGAAACATCGCACGTAATGGTTTGTTTTCGCGCAATTTGTATTCTCCTTCTTCGAACAAAATACAAAGCGCAGCGATTTTTGTATCCGAAACTGATTTTCGATCGACCCATTGCAATGCGATGTCGAAATTTTGTTTCAAGACCGCCTGAACAAAGGCGTCGGCCAAGTTGAGTGGATCAACGATGGATTTAATTTTATTGGGATCTATCATCACATCGGGTGATGAAATTTTTTCAATTTTCCATTTACCGTTTTCTCCAACGAAATCGAAATGGATTTGTTTCTTGTTAGAATCATCCCCGCCGGTTTCGAATGCCCAACGTACGCGTTTATTAAGTTCTATTTCGCCGACTTCGCGGATAGCGAGAGGTTGTTTTATCAAGGCTTGGAGAAGTTTGAAGGTCTCAATATTCATAGCGTCTTTGCCAACGAGTGTCGAAACTTTCGCCATATCTCCTTGATTGAGGGCATCGCTGATTTGATTGAGAAGATCTAACGGATTGACCGTGCCTAGGCCTACGCCGATCTTTTCTAAAATTTCTTCAGGGGTTGGCTCGGGCACAGGTTTATTGATATCATCAGTGATAGGTGGCTTGTTTTTATTAGGATCTTTTCGTAATTCACCCTTATCTATCGTCGTTTTATCCACATCGCTTGAAGATTTGGGTTTATTTATCCATAGAATCACTGCTGCTGCTGCGAGCAGACCGGCAAGTATGAGGAAGAAATAGGGAACTTTGTTTTTCATAGGTTGGAAATAGAAAGAATTAAAGTTTGGGCAAATTCACTCGTAGAGGCTGGCCGCCTCGAATGAGGTGCAGGATGGTTTCTTGTTTCGGAACCGATGCGGCCAGTTGCAAATAAAATTCATCTGTGTTGGTAATTTGTGAATTATTTAGAGCTATGATGAGATCATCCGGCTGTATTAATCCACTCGCTAGGGTGTTTGGGCTTATCATGGTTGCGACTACACCGCCGAATCCGCGACGTGCTTCTATACCAGATAAATTCCTAACACTTATTCCTATGGTATTCAGTATACCTAAGTTGATCTTTTCTTTATCTTGCAGAGGGTTGTTTGAATTTGATTGGATAGAAACGCTTTCTCTTATCGTTGCTTGAAAATTCATAATCTCCCCTTTCCTCCAAATTTCAATTTTTACAACTTCGTCTACATTTGACTGTTGGACGAGCGAGATGAGTTGTTGTGTGCTTGTAATTTTCTCATCATTATATTTGAGTATGACATCTCCAGGCAGCAAACCTGCTAATTCAGCAGGCGAACCTGGTGTGATGACATAGACGGCGGAACCGTTTTCATCCTGATAACCTAATTCGCGACGCACCATTGTATCGAGATCCCTCATTCTGACACCCAAAAATCCACGTATAGGTTTGCCGCGTTTTATAATTTGTTCGAGAGTATCTTTTACTTCATTGGAAGGAATGGAAAAGCTCACGCCTTGAAAACTAGGATTATTTTTATCAACACTGAAAATCGCCACATTTATTCCAATGATCTCGCCTGTCAAATTAACCAGCGGACCGCCAGAGTTGCCCGGATTAATTGCGGCATCGGTTTGAAAAAGATCTCGTTGATTATCTGATAGAGAACGTTCTTTTGCTGATATGATTCCCTGTGTGACGGTTTCGCCTAGTCCAAAAGGATTGCCAATCGCAAAAACGATTTGTCCAACTTCCACAGATGATGAATTACCGAATTTGAGTGGGGTAAATGTTTCATTTGAATCAATTTTTATAACTGCAATATCTAACAGCGAATCTTCACCAATCATGGTTGCGCCATAAGTTTTACCTGCATGGGTTGTGATCCTAATATCCTGCTGCCCTGCTATTACATGATGATTGGTGATGATATGACCTTCTCTGCTAACAATGACTCCTGATCCTTGCCCTTGTGTAGGGTAACTGCGTACACGAGTTCGTCCAAAAACATCGACTTGTTGTTCGGTTCGAACTCCGGCTGTATCAATGCTTACTACGGATGGAACAACAGCCCTGGTGAGCTTCGCGTATTCTTGATTTAATTTTGAAAGAATTTCAACATCGCCCAAATTTAAGACTGCTTTACTTGATGGTGTGAAGGTTTGGGTAGATTTCTTTTGGGATAATCTAAGGAAGCTGGGTATTAGCGCCCCGAAATCACCACCTGCTTGCCAAGTTTTCAGCAACGTAACCATAACGAAAAAAAACACGAATACGCAGAGCAAAGATAGTATGCGTTTGATGGTTGATGACATAGTTCGTTAAAGTCGTTGCAAGATGGCAGGATAAGATGATTTTCCAAGCGCGAATGGTCAATTTGCAAGATACTTCAAAATATCTGGGGGATCGTATACATGATGAGTATTCTATTTTTTGAACTTATAAGATCATCATCTTAATAGTGTCTATAACTCGAGAAAATGTCTGTTCCCCGTGATAACCATAGGCGTTCCACAGGAATAATAAGATGTGACAAGCGACCTATGCCAACCCAACGACTTCGTATGGTTAAGTTATCCTTAATAGATACTTTTAACTTATCACACGTTTTTGGGGCTTTATTCACAGCTTATTCTTTATGATCATCCGTGCGTTGAAACACGTTATTATTACTGGAGGAACCGGAGGCTTGGGAAAAGCCATTGCAGAGCATTTCAAGACTGCAGCTTGGAGTGTTACGGCATTGGGTAGAAATGATCTGAATTTCAACGATTCATTTGAGATTGCTAAATACTTTGCAACTAATTCCTGTGACTTACTAATCTGTGCGGCGGGAGCGATTGATGATCAACCATTAGCGAAAATGGATGAATCATCATGGGATGAAATCATCCGTATTAATTATATAGCAGCAAGACAATGTGCACTCGCGGCCATTTCCAAAATGATAGGTAATGGATCAGGTCACGTGATTTTTATTTCTAGCTACGCTGCGAATCACCCGACAATTGGACAAGCGGCCTACGCCACAGCAAAAGCTGGAATCCTTGGTATTACAAGGGATCTGGCTCACTCGCACGGTTCTAACAAGATTCGCGTTAACGCTATTTTACCAGGCTTCATGGATACACCCATGACGAAAAATCTTTCCATCAAACGCAAACAAGAAATTCGTGAGATGCATTCACTGGGTCAATTTAATCGCCCTGAAATCGTCGCGGAATTTATCCTTTTTTTAGAAGAACAGATGCCCCATACTTCTGGTCAAATCTTCCAATTGGATAGTCGTCCATCTTCCTAAAAAATCCTCGGCGAATTTCTTGACAGTATAGCTTGCAACGTGCTTTCTTTCCCGCCCGCCGATTGCGGTAAAGCACCCTTAGCTCAGCTGGATAGAGCGTCTGACTACGAATCAGAAGGCCGGGAGTTCGAATCTCTCAGGGTGCACTTTTTATAAGTCACTGACTATTAGTGCGTTAGGTTATTTTCAGGGCGGTCACGCATCAGTTTGTCCAACCAAATCACCAAAATGGCAATGTCCGCTGGGGTGATTCCAGGAATACGAGACGCCTGACCAATGGTATGTGGGCGAATTTCTGAAAATCTGACCCGAGCTTCCTTCTTCAAAGCTGGAATTAAATCGAAGTCGAGACCAGTTGGAATTTGTCTTTCCTGCTGACGGGACATGCGATCGATCTGCTGCTGCTGACGTGAAAGATGACCTGCGTATTTGAAATCGGTTTCGATCTGTTGCCAATCGTTTTCCGAAAACTCGTTGCGCAGTTTTTCAGGGAGATGCTCCCATGTGCTATCTGAACGACGTAGCCATTGATCCAATTTCACTCCTTCGAATGAGGTAAGGCGTACCCATTTCACGGCGCGCTCCATCTCGGCGACTTTAAGCTGTAGCCTATCCAAACGCTCTCCAGCAACCAATCCGATGTCTGCCCCTCTTTGGGTTAAGCGCAGATCTGCGTTATCTTGTCGCAGTAGCAAACGATACTCCGCCCGACTCGTGAACATGCGATAGGGCTCGGTGCAGCCGCGTGTGACTAGGTCGTCGACCATCACGCCCAGGTAGGCTTCTTCCCGTCCCAACACAAAGGCGGGTTGACCTGCAGCTTTCAGTGCGGCATTCGTCCCAGCGATCAATCCCTGCCCTGCCGCTTCTTCATATCCGGAAGTTCCGTTGATCTGCCCTGCGAAAAATAGACCCTCAACCCGCTTGGTTTCCAAGGTCGGTTGCAGCTGGGTTGGCGGACAATAATCATACTCTACGGCATAGCCCGGGCGTAGGATTTCACATTTTTCCAAGCCAGGAATCGTGCGTAGAAACTGTAGCTGCACCTCGTATGGCAGAGAGGTGGAAACCCCGTTGACGTAGAATTCGGTGGTGTGTCGACCCTCTGGCTCAAGGAATATTTGATGCCTTTCTTTCTCTGCAAAGCGCACAACCTTATCCTCGATCGACGGGCAATATCTTGGCCCCGTGCCCTCGATTACCCCGCAATACATGGGCGATTGATGGAGATTGCTAGCGATGATTTCGTGAGTCTTCGCATTAGTGTAAGTGATCCAACAGGGCATTTGTTCCACGTGGAACGCGGGGTCGGCCCAGGGGTTTAGGGTGAAAATATCATCGGGTCGCTTGGTGATGGTATCTGCCAAATAACTGAATTTCGGCACGGGAGTGTCTCCATCTTGTCGGTCACATTTCGAAAAATCCAAGGATCTCCCCAGCAAGCGACACGGGGTGCCGGTTTTGAATCGAGCCACCTCAAAGCCGAGTTGTTTCAGGGAATCGGAGACCGTCGAACTCGCGTCCCCCATCCTGCCGCCCTTTTCATTTTTCAAGCCCACGTGCATCAGTCCGCGCATGAAAGTCCCCGCACTGAGGATAACGGTCTTGCCGCAGATCTCCATGCCGAGGGAGGTTAGGATTCCGGTAATGCGTTGCTCGGAGTCGACTAAAAGTTCGGCGACATTGCCCTGGTGGATCTCGATTCCGGGGGTTGATTCCATCTGCGCCTTGGCGCGGAATTGGTAGGCCTTTTTGTCACATTGTGCGCGAGGGGCACGAACCGATGGACCTTTTGATGCGTTGAGCATGCGCCATTGGATGCCGGTGGCATCGGTGTTGAGTCCCATGAAACCACCGAGGGCATCGATCTCGCGAACCATGTGACCTTTGCCCAATCCGCCGATTGCGGGGTTGCAGGACATTTGACCTATGGTATCGAGGTTTTGAGTGAGGACAGCGACTTGGGCTCCGATCCTTGCGGCAGCGAATGCGGCCTCGACCCCGGCATGGCCAGCGCCGATGACAATCACATCGTAGTTTTTTGGGTAGCGGAACATAAGGTAGAGTTTTCACCGCAGAGGCGCGGAGGTCGCGGAGGTTCGCGGAGAAAGATTTAATTCTTAAACTGAATGGTTATGGGCAGAGACTTAATGATGATTACAGACTTTTCAATGTCCTTCCTTTGCGACCCTCTGCACCTCTGCGTCTCGGCGGTGAAATTCAAATTGGTTATGAAAAACGTTCCACGTGGAACAGTTCAGGATGTTGCGAGGGCGACGAGGACGGCTTTTTGGGCGTGGAGGCGATTTTCGGCTTGTTGGAAAATGGTGTCGGCGTGAGCTTCGAGAACCTCATCACTAATTTCTTTTCCACGATAAGCTGGTAGGCAATGAAGGACAATGTGACAAGGTGACGCAGATTTAAGTAAGGGGGCGTTGACCTCGAACCCAGCGAATTCGGCTTCTTTTTCCTTTTGACCTTCTTGTCCCATTGAGAGCCAGACATCGGTATTGATCACATCAGCGTCTTTTACCGCTTCGGCAGGATCGGTGGTGATTTTCAAACCGTCGTAGTTGAGAGTTTTGAGGAAACTTGCTGGCGGTTGACAAGCTAGGGGCGAGGCGATGGTGAGTTTGAATTTCAGAATCTTTGCTGCCCACATCCATGATCGAGTCATGTTGGAGAAGCCATCGCCCACGAAGGCGAATTTCTTCCCTTCCCAGCCACCGATTTTTTCTCTGACCGTCAAGAGATCGGCAAGGATTTGGCAGGGATGTTCGTCATCGGTCAATGCGTTGATGACGGGAAGGTTGGAGTAGTTGGCGAATTCGATGATGTCCTGTTGGGCAAAGGTACGTATGATCATGCCGTGCACCATTCTGCCGAGCACACGGGCGGTGTCTTTGATGGGTTCACCGCGACCGAGTTGGATGTCATGGTTGGAGAGAAACATCGGAGAGCCACCGAGTTCGCGGATACCGACCTCGAACGACACTCGGGTGCGGGTGGAGGATTTACTAAAAATCATCGCCCATGTTTGTCCAGCGAGTGGTTGGGACGCATGTTTTCCGCGTTCGGCTTTTAAGCTTTGGGCGTTAGCGATGAGGCCAGAAATTTCAGCGGCGCTGAGTTCTTCAATGGAAAGGAGGTGTTTCATCTGAGTCTTAAGGTCGAAGGTCTAAACGTCTGAAGGTCTTGTGGTATGGAGTCGACCTAAGCGTAGGAGGACAGGGTTTTGTGGATGATGGCCAAGGCTTCATCGATTTCAGCGTCGGTGACATTGAGTGGAGGCAGCAAACGGAAGGTTACTGGTCCTGCAGGAGGCACGATTAGCCCAGCTGCCATCAGGGCGTTGACGATGGTAAGTGCAGGGGTTGAGCCTTCTGGGGTCTGGATGAGATCGGCGCGCAGGCCGATTCCGAGCAACAAACCCAGCCCCCGGACTTCGGTGATCACAGGTAATTTCCATGATGCGATTGTTGACCGGATCCGCTGCTCTTGGTGGAGGGCGTTGGCGGCGAGATTTTTCTCGCGGATTTCGCGTAGGACTTCGATGGCTGCTGCGCAAACCAGAGGATTGCCGCCATAGGTCGATCCATGAGAACCAGGTCCCATGAGTGATGCGAGGGTTTTCCCGGTATCGTCAATAGAGCGGTCACTGAGCCAAAATGACCCAATTGGAACTCCCCCGCCCATGCCTTTGGCCCAGGAAATACCGTCGGGTTCAATATCTGGAGCGATTGCGCGCCAAGCCATGGCCTGGCCGCAACGTCCGAAGCCTGCCTGCACTTCATCGAACATCAGGAGTAAATCGTGTTTTTTGCAAAGGTCAGCGAGTGCCTCGAGAAACGCTTTGGTCGCGACATGGACTCCGCCTTCGCCTTGCACGGGTTCGAGCAAGAAACCGACGGTTTCGTCACTGACCGCATTTTCGAGTGCGGCGATGTCGTTAAACGGAAGATAACGGAAGCCAGGCAACATCGGATCGAAGCCTTGTTGTATCTTTGCTTGGCCAGTGGCGGCCATGCTGCCGAGGGTGCGTCCGTGAAAGGATTGTTGAAACGTAATAACCTCAAAGCGCGGTTTGCCGTTGGCTTGTGGCTTGTGGTGACCGTAGCGACGCGCGGATTTAATCAAGCCGTCATTTGCTTCGGCTCCTGAATTTGAAAAGAAAATTTTGCCAGGTAATTTCACCTCAAATTCGTTCATCTCTTTAGCCATAAGTCCTTGAGGCTGATTGAGATACAGATTTGAAACATGAATCAACTTGGCAGCTTGCTGTTGGATCGCGTTCACCAAACGTGGATGACAATGGCCCAAAGAACACACCGCGATACCCATGCAGAAATCCAAATATTCCCGTCCCGCATCATCGCGCACACGTGCTCCCTTGCCTTCGACAAGCGTTAGCGGAAAGCGACCATAGGTCGGCATCACGTGATTTGTGAAATGTTCAGTGGAGTTCATGTTAGATTTCTAACGATTCAGGAAAGGGGGCGGAGATTATACGTTTCCGACGAAATAGCAAATTACTTTCGTGTGTGGGTTTTGATTCCAATATAGACTTGTCAAACCGTCAGTCGCTGATCATTGCTATGAATGCAATGAGTGATCAATGGTTCGTGCATAGCAATGGTGAGCAAATGGGACCTTACACAGGTCAGCAGCTTGTGGAGTATGCCCAACAAGGTAACATCGTTGCTGAAACCATGGTCTGGGCAGAGGGCATGGCGGAGTGGGCGCCGGCTTCACAAGTTCCTGGATTGATTCCTGAAGCACCCGCGCCCGTGGCGGCTGCTGTGGCTACAACTTCTGCTGCATGGGCGCCTCCAGGATCTCGACTTGCTACGGGCGGAGCCAGACCTACCACGGCAGTTGCTACCACTTCTTATGCGGTACAGGTAGCGCCGGTGGGTGGACCGTATCCCTATTTTCCTATGAAATCCGCGAGTTTCGGACTCTGGGTGGGGTCGTTTGCGGGTAGCTTCGTTTTGTTTATTCTTTCACTTGTCATTTTAATTACAGGTGGCGAAGAGAAAGTGGGATTTGCTGGAATTCTTTATTTAGTTGGTGTCATCGTTGGACTGCTTTCAGGGGTTTTCTTCTGTATCAATCTTTATCGCGCATGGACCTGTCTTCAATCTGGCGGCGCGCAGACAACACCTGGAAAAGCGGTTGGCTTTATGTTCATTCCATTTTTCAACCTTTATTGGGTGTTCGTGGCCATCAACGGTTTACCGAAAGACTGGAATCGCATCGTATCGAGTTATGAGGATCTCAAAGCAGCGCCGAGGCTCAGTGAAACAACGTTCCTGCTCTATTGCGTCGGAGTGTTTTTCTTTCCACTCGCCCTTATCATGATCTTCCCGATGATGTCGCAGCTTTGCAAAGGCATCAATTTCTTTGCCTTACGTCGCAATCCAAACGCACCGACCTCGGCCTTCAGCGCTTTTGGTCGTCGCTGATAAAGAAATGGGTAGCAGAGTGCAGGCCCTCCAAGGTTTAGAATCGTCTCACTCACCTGAGTCATGAGTTGCATTTCAGATATGTCGCAGAATTTGGCTTTCCCTTGGGGTCAGAACCGCTGAAACTCTAGCCGTTTTATGTCCAATCCCTTTCGCGAAGATCTTGTTTCCCGCAATCGTCCTGAGCCATGCACGGTGGTTATTTTCGGGGCGACCGGCGACCTCACGCACCGCAAGCTCATTCCTGCGCTTTATAACCTCGCCGTTGATGGTGAGTTACCGACCGGAGTGAATATCATTGGCTTTGCCCGTCGCGAAAAATCCGATGCGGAATTTCGGAAAGGTCTTGAGGAATTGAATCGCAAAGTTTCCCGCAACGGACATGACGAGGAAGTCTGGATACCATTTATCAACAGCGTTTCATATCATCAATCCGAATTTACGGATGAGGCTGGATATGCGTCGCTCGCGAAACGATTGGATGAGATTGATGCGGAGCGCGGCGGCAAAGGAAACCGTTTGTTCTATATCGCTTCCGCTCCGGAGTTTTTCGATAACATTTTGCTGCATCTCAAAAAGGCCGGACTCAACGAAGCCACAGCCGGTTGCTGGGCGCGTGTGATTGTTGAAAAACCTTTCGGCACAGATTTAAAAACGGCACAGCATTTGAACCAAGTTGTGAACCAAACGTTTAACGAATCGGATACGTATCGGATCGATCATTATCTCGGAAAAGAAACCGCGCAGAACCTGATGGTGTTGCGTTTCGCCAATGCGATTTTTGAGCCGTTGTGGAACAGCAAATACATCAGCCACATCCAAATAACCTGCGCGGAAAATTTGGGGATGGAAGGTGGACGTGGTGGTTATTATGAAAAATCCGGAGCGCTGCGTGATATGGTGCAGAACCATTTGTTACAACTTCTAAGCCTGGTTGCGATGGAGCCGCCGACCGATCTTTCCGCTGATGGGGTGCGCGATGAAAAAGTGAAAGTCATCCGTTCGTTGCGTCAATGGGACACGCCGGAAAAAGTTGCAGAGAACGTCGTGCGTGCGCAATACACGGCTGGCCACGTCGATGGTAATCCCGTTCCGGGTTACCGCGAAGAAGATCGCGTTTCACCAACTTCGGAAACCGAAGCTTATGTTGCGGTGCGTCTTTTGATCGATACTTGGCGTTGGAGCGGAGTGCCGTTTTACATCCGCATGGGCAAACGCTTGCCGAAAAAATCCACAGAAATTTCTGTTCATTTCAAAGATGCACCATCCGTGCTATTCGGCGCGCTTCCTGGAGGAGTTCCAGGCGGCAACGTCTTGGTCATTCGCATCCAACCCGACGAAGGAATTTCCCTGCGCATGGTTTCAAAAATCCCCGGTACCAGCTTGCGTCTTGAGCCGGTGAAAATGGATTTCCATTACGCTACAAGCTTCGGCAAAGGCAGCCCAGAAGCCTACGAACGCCTCATTCTCGACGCGATGGCTGGCGATGCCACCTTGTTCGCACGCCGCGACGAGGTCGAAGAAGCCTGGCGTTTCATTGATCACATCGAGCGCGCTTGGCATGAGTCGGACAATAAACCAGCGATGGCTGAATTTGTCGCAGGTTCATGGGGGCCACGTGAAGCGGATGATATGATTCAAAAGGACGGCAACGCATGGCGCAGGCTGTGAGCTTTTTGGCGACTTGCGCCTTCACGATTTTTCCCCTAACTTGATTTTATGAGCACAAAGTTTGTTACCAACAACAAGGGCAAGAAAATCGCGGCGATTTTACCGATTCGCGAGTATGAAGATTTACTTCAGGACATCTACTCAGCCGCGCTCATCGAACGCCGTAAAAAAGAAAAATCTTATCCTTGGGAGGATTTCAAAAAGAAATTGATTCAAGATGGCATCTTACCAAGTTGAATACGCCAAAGGAGTCGAAAAAGATTTCAGAAAAATTCCTGCCAAGGCTGCGAAACGTATCGCCGCAGCAATCGATAAGCTTGGAACCAATCCTCGGCCCGCAGGAAGCGTTAAACTTGTGGGATTCGAGCTGGAGTATCGAATTCGTGTGGGTGATTACCGAGTGATTTATCAAATCCATGATTCAGTGCTTGTTGTTTTGTTAATTGAAATAGGCCATCGCAAAGACATCTATCGCTAAACATGAGCACCACAATTACAGATAAATACGCCGAGCTTGGAAGAGAAGTTTCCATCTCCGAAATCGATCTTGAGCTGCGCAAACTCTGGGAACAGGACGAAGCGCGGACCAACTCTTCGTTGATGAATCTGGTGGTTTATTCAGAAAAATCCGGTAGTCTGTTAGAAAATTCTCGAATCATCAATGAACTGACTCGCGACAATGCCTGTCGCGCGATTCTTGTGGAAATCGACCGTAACGAAGCCGCGAGTCTTCGTGCATGGATTACGGCACATTGTCATCTCTCACACGGCCAGAAATCGGTTTGTTGTGAGCAAATTTCGTTTCGTCTGACAGGACGGGTTACTGGACGTTTCCGCAACACGGTTTTCTCCCATCTCAACTCCGACCTGCCTCTCGTCTTTTGGTGGCAGGGCGAACTCTCGGATGTTTTTACCGAGCGCCTCGCCAGCGTGATGGATAGGCTTATTGTTGATAGCTCGTTGTGGCGCCAACCGCAGATTTCGTTTGCTCGTATTCTTGAAGCCCTTGCGGTAAATCCATCACTAGTAGTTCAAGACTTGGCATGGACACGTTGCTGGCAATTTCGAGTCAGCATCGCTAGCCTGTTTGACGATATCGTTGCGCAGTCAGCGCTCGAACACATCGAGAAGATCCACATCAGGCACGACCCATCAAACCGCAATACTGCTCTTCAGCTTTTGGCATGGCTATCAGTCCAAGCAGGCTGGAAATTACGTGGCCATTTTACATTTGAATCAAAAACCGGTCATAAAATACAAGCTCACATTGAATCCTCTGAGGATACGGCGCCGATAGGATTGGTGGAACTTTCCTGTGGAAAGACCACGGTTCGTGTCAGTCATGAGAAAAACGCTATCCATCTCGTCCGCGAAATTGAATCCGGCGATTATCATCTGACCTCCCTTTCCCCTGCAGATCCTGAAGCACCTGCTGATCTGGTTGCCCAACAACTCTCACGTGGCGGGAAAAATTCCTTGTTCTTAAAGATTTTACCAACATTTCTGGAGCTACTTAAACTGGGCGCATCCAGATAGTATGGTTTGCATTACGATATATTGAAAGTTTGTCGCTATCATGACGTAGTTTTAATTCAATTTTTAACGCCCAAATAGAATTTGCTTATGTCCATAGAAACCCCAAATCGTCGCCATTTTCTCGCAACCAGTAGTGTTGCCGCTGCAGTGATGTCATTTCCAACCGTGCTGCGCGCCCAAGAAGCTCAGAATAGTAAAGTGTTGAAAATCGGTCTGATCGGTTGCGGCGGCCGCGGGACAGGTGCGGCGAGCCAAGCTCTTTCTGCGGATCCGAACGTTCAACTTTGGGCTATCGGTGATGTGTTTGCTCCGCAGATCACCTCAGCATTGAATCATCTCAAAAAGTTTGCCGGTAAAGTCGACGTTCCAGAGGCTCGACAGTTTTCTGGCCTAGATGCTTATCAAAAAGTCATCAATAGTGGGGTTGATGTTGTGCTTTTAACGACTCCTCCGGGTTTTCGTCCCCTGCATCTCAGAGCTGCGGTTGAGGCTGGAAAACACGTTTTTGCAGAAAAGCCGATGGCGGTCGATATGGCTGGCATCAAATCGGTTTTGGAATCCGCTAAAATCGCTAAGCAAAAAGGCACCACCTTACAACACGGTTATTGCTGGCGCTTCTCTCCCAACACGCGGGAGGGTTACGGGAAACTTCTTTCTGGTGAACTCGGTCGCGTGATTTCCGTTTATGGAACTTATATGGCGAACGTGCCAAAACCAAGCACACACAACGATATGCGCAACAAGGAATGGGGCGATATCGAATGGCAAATTCGCAATTGGATGGCTCACGAATGGCTTTCCGGTGGGCCGCTGTTAGAGCAAGGAATCCATACCGTGGATAAAGTTGCGTGGGCTATGGGCGATGTTGCACCGATCGCTGCCAGAGCATCAGGTGGCCGCGCTCAACGTTCTGACGACGGCAATGTTTACGATCACTACGATGTCGTTTACGAATATCCAGGCGGTGTCATGTGCCATGTTGGTCAACGTCAGCTCCAAGGTGCTTTCAACGAAGTTGTCGATCGCGTCTTTTGTGAAAAAGGCATGCTTGAAGCACCAGGTCGCGTGATGACCAAAGATCCTACAGGAAAAATCACATGGGCATTCCGCGGCGAGCCCGAAAACATGTATCAGGTTTGCCACAATGAATGGTTTGCCGCGATCCGTGCAGGTAAAGAGCTAAATGCTGGCGAATTTATGGCGAATAGCACGATGCTTGGCTTACTGGGTCGTGAAGCCGCGCACACTGGCCAACGTATCACATGGGATCAATTGTTGGCATCTAACCAGGACCTTGCTCCAGATGATTATAAGTTATCTGATAAAAGACCTGTTCCACCTGTGCCAACCCCGGGAAAATACAAGTTAATCTAAAGCTTGGTGCTATTGCCAATTTGGTTTCTCGACCTTGTGTTCTGCTTGGTCCATAATCTCTTTAGAGATTTGATATGGATGACGCCAAAACGCATATTCATGAGCGCAAGAGCGGATACTGGGAAGAAATTTCCTGTGCGCTTGGGTTACTGTTTCTGATCGCAGCTGGGTTGCTTGAAAAAATCAATGGCATCAGCAATTTGACACACGGGCTTTACGCGGGAGCTTACATCTTTACGGGATACCAAGGGTTTAGGTCGGCTCTTGGATCGCTGCGAAAATGGATCATCGATATCGATGGCTTGATGGTGCTTGCTGCGATTGGTGCGGCAATAGTCGGCGCGCCTTTTGAGGGAGCGCTACTATTATTTTTATTCAGCTTATCAAATGTGCTCCAACATTATGCTATGGATCGCACGCACAACGCGATTCGCGCATTACTCAAACTGCGTCCCGATCAAGCGCTGGTGAAGCGCAACGGCGGCGCGGTCTTGGTGAAAGTCGAAGAATTGGAGCTTGGTGAAATCGTAATCGTAAAGCCGGGCGAGCAGATTCCTGTCGATGGCAAATTGGTCGAGGGCGATACCTTTGTGAACGAGGCATCTCTAACAGGTGAGTCGATGCCAGTCGCGAAAATGGTCGGCAGTGATGTATTTGCCGGAACCATTAATCAAAGCGGCGGGATTGAAATTGAGGTGAAGAAGCGTTCGGAAGATTCCGCATTAGCTCGCATGGTCAAACTCGTGGCCGCCGCTCAAGCAGAAAAATCCAAGACGCAACGTTTCCTCGAATCCGCCGAGCAATACTATGCGATGGGTGTGATCCTATTAACGATCGCTGTGTTTCTTGTGCCGTGGTTGATTTTAGGCAAAGAATTTTCACCTGCATTTTATCGAGCCATGACAGTCATGGTTGTTGCCTCACCTTGCGCGTTAATCATCAGCACCCCTGCAACCGTTTTATCAGCAATAGGCGGTGCGGCACGAGTCGGTATTTTGATCAAAGGCGGCTCGCATCTCGATAGCGCAGCTACGATAGATATAGTAGCTCTTGATAAAACCGGCACGCTTACCGCAGGTAAACCATCGCTCACCGAATTAGTTCTACCCGGAGGGATTCAATCGCTCGCCGATCCGTTGAGCGCGGAAGGAGTAGCCATTTTATGTGCCGCCGCCGCACTCGAAGGGCGATCGGAGCATCCACTCGCAAGAGCCGTGGTGGATGCGGCGAATCGATTAAAGCTTTCGGTTCCAGAGGCGACCGCGTTTCAATCCGTGACAGGACATGGCGCAGAGGCGACGGTGGAGTCGGTTCATTACCTTATCGGCAGCGAGCGTTGGCTCCGAGAATCTGCAGCTCTTGGAATGGATGAGCTGGCGGTACACGCAAAACAACTTCAGGAAAAAGGCCATACCTGTGTCTGGCTGGGCGTGAAAGATGCCGAACAACTGATCGCCAAAGCCGTGTTGGTGATGGCGGATACGATACGACCCGAAGCAAAATTTTTAACCGCTCAATTGCATAAACTCGGCGTGAAAAAAGTCGTGATGCTGACAGGAGATCATCAGCTGGTTGCGAATTCGATAGGTGCGGAAATAGGGATTGATGATATCCGTGCGCAGTTGCTTCCTGAGCATAAACTCAATATTATCCGTGAGCTGAAAAAAGAAGGCCGTGTGATGATGATAGGCGATGGTGTGAATGACGCCCCTGCGCTTGCAGCATCAGATCTCGGCGTTGCGATGGGTGCGGCAGGTACCGATGTTGCCATGGAAACTGCTGACATTGTGCTGATGGGTGATCGCTTAGAAAATATTCCTTTGCTGCTGGGGCATGCGCGAAGGGCCCGAAAAGTTTTGTTAGAAAATCTGATATTTGCAGCAGCCATCATTTTGTTTTTGGTGATTGCCGCACTTGGGCTATCCCTGCCTCTACCTATTGGTGTGATCGGTCACGAAGGCAGCACGGTCTTGGTCTGTCTCAATGGATTGCGGCTACTTATGATGAGCCGCTCAGGACTATGACCTTCGGTTCAGTGTTTGGTCAGATACTGTAAAGACCGAAAAGATCGCACGAAGGATTGCTTTCAACGCCCAAATAATAAACGCGAAAACGGCAACCAACAATCCAACTGTTAGCAGCAAAATCAATGCAATGACTCCGAGCACAATCCACAGCGGCATCCAGCGTTTATCCAGCACGCGAATTTTACCCTGCCAGCCATGCCAATCCACACGCCGTTTTTGACCGCCATTTCTGGAATCTACCGCTGGACGTGGCTCCACGGCCACGCCGTCGATCTCGACCACTTCGGCTTCAAGGATGGACTCGTCATGCTTCATTTAGGAGAAGATAGAATGAAACGTTAAGTTATCACTTAAAAAAACAGGGCCGATCTCATTGAGACGACCCTGTTGAAACAAAAAAACAAAATGAGAAGCGACCCGACCGATCATCCCCGGGAAAAACCCATTAACCCGAGGCATCTCAGTCGGACCGCCACTTTTAATACAGTATCGCATATGCAATTCTTTCAGGGGATGAAAAATATTTTTTCTATAGAAAATCATTTCCATACATAAATAGCGTTCATTATAGGAAATTCGGTTTTTGGTCAAAAAGGCACGGCATACTTACTGAAAAGTAATTTTGTGATGATGCTCCTGGTGGGCTTCGATGTATTTTCAAACTACTGGAATATTGAATTCACTCACGGCAAATGCACCATAGCCAGCTTGCCATCCAAATTTAGCAAGTGTTTGGCTTTGCGTTTTAAGCCATTTGGAAGAGGTCTTTTTTACTTGCCCCATCACGTAGCTGATAGAAATCGTCCGATTTAACTCGGTGTAACTATCCTTACTCCCCTGCCTTCACCTCAATCTTTGGAAAAACCGGTGTTGGTTTCTCAACTTCGTGTCCAGCAGGGATCAAGCCCCAAGTCAAATCGTCCAGCTTGAGGCAGGAAAGTCCGGGTAATTTCAGCTGGGTAGCCAGTTTGGCGGCAGCGTCTGGAAGAACAGGTGAGAGCAATACGGCGCAGTGAGCGACAGATTCCGCCAAATGTTGAAGCACGGTAGCAAGGCGATCCTTATTATCTGGATTTTTGCCCAACTCCCAGGGTTTTAGGCGATCAATGTATTGGTTGCAATGGACGACGTGGCGGTTGAGCGCTTCTAGCCCCATGGAAATTTCATGGTTGTCCATCGCTTTGCGATAAGCGGCAGTGGAATCGGTTAGAGATTGCTGAAGCGCCTTGTCTTCATCGGTGAGAGCGCCGCCAGGTGTGATGATGCCTGCGGTGAATCGCACGCTCATGTTGAGCGCGCGGTTACAAAGATTTCCAAGCTCATTAGCAAGTTCCGTGTTGAACAACATGACAAGTCGTTCGACATCGAAGTTGGAATCTTTGCCGGTATGAATGTCACGCACGAGGTAGTAGCGTAGGGCATCGACACCAAACGTATCGGCGAGCTCGACGGGATCCACGATGTTACCGAGGGATTTGGACATTTTTTCACCGCTGCGGTTCCACCAACCGTGAACGAGGATCTGTGGCATTTGAGTGTCTTCAAAGCCAAGCGCGTGAAGCATGGCGAGCCAATAGATGCCGTGTGCCGGGACGAGGATGTCTTTGCCGATGATGTGAACTGGGCGCCCAGTCCAGATGGTTTTGAAATCAGGTAACGATGCGTCAGCTGTGTAACCAACGAAGGAGATGTAGTTGATGAGTGCATCAAACCAAACATAGGTGACAAAATCTTGATCGAAGGGAAGTTCGATGCCCCATGTTAGGCGATCTTTGGGACGGGAAATGCAGAGATCGGTTCCGGTATTTTTCTCGAGGGCGTTGAGGAGCTCGGATTTGCGGAAACTAGGGAGAATCGTGTCATTGGAGTTTTCCAAAAACTCGCGTAGCCATGGAGTGTGTTCGGAAAGTTTGAAGTAGTAGTTTTCTTCTTCGATCTCGGTGACCTCCCCCCATTCCGGACCGAAGTTTCCGGCCTCATCGCGATCGCGATCGGTTAGAAATTGCTCTTGGCGGACGGAGTAAAAACCTTTGTAGGATTTTTTGTAAATCTGACCTTGGGCGTATAGATCGGAGAGAATGTTTTGAACACAACGGATATGGCGGGGATCGGTGGTTTCTGCCCAACCATCGTAATGCACCCCGATTTTCTCCCAGAGTGCGCTGAATCGTGCCGTGACGGTTTTGACATAGTCCACGGGAGAGATCCCTTCCTTCTCAGCGGTTTGCTGGACTTTTTGACCGTGTTGATCGACCCCTGTTAGAAAATAGGTTTTCTCACCAGAAAGCCTGTGATAGCGAGCGATGACATCGGCCATGACTTTTTCATAAGCGTGACCGATGTGCGGTGAGCCGTTGGTGTAGTCGATTGCGGTGGTGAGGAAGAACATGAAACTTTAAACTTTAAATTTTAAACTCGAAGGAAGAGAGGATGATTCTAACGGACGATTTTTCCACCCATGGAGAGGATGCGAGAATTGGCTTTTGCGGCTTCGGCATTGGCGATATCGCCGAGGCGGACGTAGATCTGAGAAAGGGCGGTCCAGGCGAGGAGGTCGTTGGGTTGGAGGGTTGTTGCTTGGAGGGATGCGCCGAGGGCTTCTTTGAGATGATCCGTTTTGAGCAGCACCATGGAGAGAGCATGCCAGGCGTCAAAGTGATTGGGATCAAGTTCAACGCATTTGCGATAGAGGGTGGTGGCTTGTGCGAGTTCGCCAAGGGCAAGGTGGCCGCTGGCATCGTCAAACATGGATTGGATGGCTTCGCTCAAAATTTCAGGGTTAGGATTACAACCCGCAAGGATGAGTTGGCTGCGTGCCGCAGCGACTTATCTGCGGTTGAGTCGCTCGATGTTGGCGGTCTCGGTTTTTTGCTCGAGCCAAGACATAAATGCGCTTAAAGCATGTTGCTCGTTTTTGCGATCGAGTTGGGACTTGATCTCATCTTGTGTGTTTGCATCAGTCACGAACTCGCGTTTTTCAACGAGCACAATGAATGCGCGATTATTTTCAATGATGGGTTCGGTGAGTGCGCCTGGGGCCGTGTATTTTGCTGCACCAAATAGACCTGCGGGATATTTAGCGTTGGCGACATCGGATTGATCCTGCTGGGTGGTGTTGGTAGCGATAAGAATTTCAGATTGAATGCCAGCGGATTTCACAGCGTCTTCGAAGGATTTGCCTTCAGAGAGAGCGGTCTTGATTTTGTCATTTGCCTCGTTGGCGGTCTTAGTAAGAGCGGCGGCAGCTTGATCAGCAGACAACTGAGCGGTGGCGGCTGGCTTGGCTTCATCGTAAGTTTTAACGCGGCTTGCCACGACTTCATCCACATATGCGACCAGCCATTCGGTTTCGCCGATCGACATGTCGGTGATTTTTGATAAATGATCGGAGGTAACGGTTAGATTGAATAGCGCATCGGCAGCATTGCCAGCTCTGCTCGATGATTGGATGGGGGCTAACAGTTCCGCAGGAGCTTCGCTTTTTGCAATCAGTTCGGTTTGCTTAAGTTCAAAGCCATCGGCTTGGGCAAGCTTTTTGAATTCCAGATCTTTTTGGGTCTCGAGTTTGTAGAGAAAGTCGTCGACTTTTTTGCCGACTTCGAGACGTGCGATCCTTTTGTTTTCTGCGATTGTGGCATCGCGTTCAGCGGATTTTTTTGCGTGATCCGCTTTGGCAGCTTCATCTGCGCCTTCGGCAAGTGGAGCGATTGCAGCGGGTTCTGTAGCTGGCTTGGATTTCACGATGAAGTAGGCGAGCTTCCGTTTTTCATCGGTTTTGAAAGCGTCTTGAACGGTTTCCCAGTAAGTTTTCACTGCATCCTCGTTCGGAGCGATGGTGGCTTTGATAGGAGCGATATCGATTTTTGCTAGTTTGGCGTTGATGCGTTGGCCGTCGATGGCGACTTGTTTTGCGACCATGTCACGATCGGAGGTGAGTCCAGCACCCAAGATTTCCGAGAGTTTGCGATAGATGATGATGTCGGAAGCGAGCTCGCGGACATCGGATTCGAGCAAGCCCAAGCGACCCAGCCCGCGTTCGGTGAAGATACGATATTTCTCTTCAGAAAATGCGCCGTCTTGGCTGGTGAAGGCACGCAGTTGGCGGATGAAAGTATCAATTTCTTCGTCACTTGGATAAATGCCGTATTCTGTTTTAGCGGAGCGCAATAAGATGCGGTTGATGAAAAAGTTCTCTGAAGCGTCATTTTCCGAGGAAGCATTTCCCTGAAGAGCGGCTAGGAATTTATATAGTTCGAAATCAATGGTGTAGCCGGGATAACTCAGCGATTGGGTGAGTTCATATCCTGAGGCTCCGACTTTGAGAACATCACCATCGGAGTAAGTGCGGTTTGAAATTTTGAGGAAAGGAATGCCACCTCGTGACTTCTGCATGGTGTTGGCGTCCATCAGGAAGAAACCGATGATGACGAGCACGAAGAGGATGATGATAAGAACGGTGTATTTACGAAGATTTTCGATCATGGCGCGTGGGCTGGGCGTGAGAGTTAAACGGGAAAATCGGAAGTTTAAACCCTAAACTTCAATGAAAGTGATTGTTCAAGGGTGGGGTTGATGGGAAGAGGCTTGCGGAAATGCGGGTTTGTGGATTGTTTGGGGTATGAATTTGCGTTGGTTGAATGCGTTGCTGTGGGGAAATTCGGTCGCTCTGGCTTGGATGTGGGGTTTGGGGCTCTTTTTTAGCGTTCAGATTTCATTTATGTATGGGATGCGCGGGCTACTGATGTTTGCCATACCGAACGCAATTGGACTGATGTTGTTTGGCTGGCTCACCCAGATTGTGGCGAATAAGCACCAAGGCGGGCAGGAGTCTTTGGCTCTATTTTTCGATAAATTCGCCAAACCCTTCCGGCTGATTTTCTACATTTACCAAATTGTCGCGTTGTCGCTGACGGTTTTCGCGCTGGTGAAATATCTATTTGTGCCCTTATTGGCCACTTTTGACGGCTTTTCAGGAAGTGCCGTCGTAGCGTTGGCGGTGACGATGGCGGTGTTTGTGTTGCTGGCGGTGGGATGTTTATTTGGAGAAGAATTTGGAATTCGGAAAATCAAGGTGGGGCATGCATTGTTGGGGGTATTACTTTTGGCGTGTATCGTCACGGTGCTGTGTTCACTGAGCCCGTTGACTGCAGGCGATGGGATTTTAGGTCTTGGTAAGGATTATGAGTATACGGAAACGCGATTCTGGGGTTTAGCGGTGCCACTGGTCGTTGGGTTATTGGTGGGCCCGTGGTTGGATTTGCAGCATTGGCAACGTGCGATTCAGATGCATCGTGAAAAAACCTCTATTCGCCTGAGTTACGTTTTTGGTGGGTTGATTTTCTTCGGGCTGCTAATGTTTCATGGCTATTTGGCGATGTGGGTCATGGGTAATGCGCGTGACAGCGTCGAGTTAGTTGCCTCAAAACTGGATAAGCTCTACTATGGCCATCACCTCGTGGTGCAATATTTCACCAAAGGATTTAGCGGAAGCTCATGGATTCCAACGGCGTATTTTGGTTTCTTGATCATCTGCGTGCTGACGACTTTAGATAGCGGCTATGTTTCACTCAAATGGTTCTTGGAAAAAAACGTGGAGAAGAGCGAGAACATGTTGCTTTCCATCATTCCAAAACAAATCGTGTCATCGCCGATTCCAACATTCGTGGTGGTGGCGATTGTTACCTTGAGTGGTTACTTTGCAAAATTTGAGGTGGAGTATTTCATGGTGTTTTATGCATCTTTTTTTGTGGGATACGCAGCATTGGCAATTGCACGTTGTTTTGTTCCTAACAGCCAGCAGCCGCTACCACAGATCCGAATGTTTTCGATGGCCTGCTTGTGTTTGGTCATTTTTTCATTCGGATACATGATCGATCAAAATGTGCTGTTGTATGTTGGATCTCTGCTCCCGCTGGCTTATGTAGTATGGTTGGTGACGACGACCGATCTGTTGCGTTTGGTGACCGAAAAAGCGGGACAAGTCATAAACGCCGCCGCGGAGATCCCCGCGTTCAAAGCCATTTCAAAACAGGAGCCTGTAACTCAAACAGAAGTGGCAGCGCCAGCTTCAGGAGGAGGCCACGACTTGTATGGTCACTTCGAAGGCAAATGGTTCGTCTATTCCATGGTTGCAACTTATCAAGATACAAACTCCGTTGGTAACGTGTATTTCGGCATGTATCCGCTCTATGTTGGAAAAACTCGTGAGCTATTTTTCAATGCCGCCATGCCGGATTTCGATTTGAAGACCACGAAATTCTACATCCTCACGCGTTCCTTCGAGCACAAATTTGTTCGCGAAACCCGTGAGTTCGATACGATCACTGTGAAAATCAAAGTCGCTGAGGCGAATCGGAAATTCTGCACCTTGGAGCACCAGATCTTTGGAGCGGAAGGGCAACTGTTAGGTAAAGGTAAACAGAGCCTGTTGTTTGTCTCCTCGAAAGATTACGGACTGTTAGATATTCCGCCGGAAGTCTATACCGCGTTCATGAAGTATCTGTAGAGATTGCCTCATGCCAAGTCCATCACGAGGACTTTGGCCCACATTTCCCTGTGACCGCCTGAGAAGGCGTCGTGGATGGGATCGGCTTTCTGGTATTTCTCGTGGGCTTCCATGGTATCGAAATGGAGCGAGATGCCGTAGTCCCATGAATGATCGGTGACAGGACGAGATTCGGTGGCGGCGGGTTTGCCCCAATGAGCCTTTGTAATGTTTGGTGATTTTACCAATTCTTTGAGTGCGGCTTCCATGCGGGCACGCCCTGCTTCGGTTTTGAATTCATCTTTGAGCCAGAAATAAACATGATGTTCCATGACGGAAGATTTGTAAATCTGAGGCGGGCTGGCAAGCCGGCGATCAAAGTTTTTCTCCGCGTAGTTCGAAAACTTTTTTCACGGTCGCTTCGATCAGGTTGTTTGGGCAGGATGCACCTGCCGTGAGCCCAATGATGACTTTCTCTTTACCAGTAAAGACCTCAGCGTAGTTGGAAGTCGTTTCTTTCGCATGATGAAGATCGTAATGAACGATTTCATGCAGCGACTTGATTTGCGATGCATCGCTGATGAAAAAGGTGGGCAGTTCCTTTTCGCCAATTTCGACGAGGTGCGCAGTGTTCGATGAATTGTAGCCGCCAACGACGAGAAGCAGATCCATTTTGGTTTTCAGCATTTCAAACAAAGCGTCCTGACGCTCTTGAGTGGCGCCGCATATCGTATCGAATACGGAGAAATTTTCCGCAGAGCCATCGCGATCGGAGATCGCTTTCGAGAGACGATTTTGAATTTCCTGCGTCTCGCTTTTCAACATGGTCGTCTGATTTGCGACGCCGATTTTTTTGAGATCGCGATCCGGATCAAAGCCCTGCGAATAGGAGCCTGAGAAGCGGTCAAGAAATGCCTGTTTGTCTCCGCCGTTGCAGATGTAATTGCAGACAAAATCGGTATCCGCAAGGGTGAGAATGATAAGGTAATGGCCTTTGCCGTGCTCGCCGAGTGCTCGGGATGAGGTGGCGCGCGTTTCTTCATGATCGGCTTTGCCGTGGATAATGGAAGTGATGCCGTCTTTGGCGTAACCACGAACACGCCGCCAGACTTTCATCACATCGCCACAGGTCGTATCGACCGTGTAACAGCCGCGTTGTTCGATCTTATCCATGAAATGCGTTGGCGCGCCGAAGGCCGGCACGATGACCACATCATTTTCTGTTAGATCATCATAGGACGCATCGATTTCACGCCACGGCAGGGAAACGATATTCATTTCACGGAGTTGGCGGTTGACTTCGGGATTGTGAATGATTTCGCCGATCAGAAAAATTCGGTTATCTGGGAAAACCTTGCGTGATGCGTAGGCGAGATCGATCGCACGTTCGACGCCATAGCAAAAACCGAAGTCCTTTGCGAGTAGCAAAGTGGTGTTGCCGACGGTGAGTTTACCGCCTTGGTCTTTGATTTTTTCTACCAAGGAAGATTGGTAGTGCACCGCTACCTCAGCACTCACGAGCTCCATCACATCTGGGCGACGGACATTAACGCGTGGCTTTTTGTTAGAGGAATCGGACATGGAATCAAGCTGCTGGATGAACTTCAGACTCAATTTTATCGCCGATCTCCAAACGTGTTCGCTGCATTTCGTAATGAAGTTGTAGGCGCATCCAGAAGCCAGGTTCCATATTGAAAAATCGTGAAAGTCTGAGGTCATATTCAGGAGTGCAGCGGCGCTTTCCTGACTTCATCTCAGAAAGATGAGAGGCAAGAATTCCAGTCGCTTCGGCAATTTCCTTTTGAGATGACGGCCACTCTTCGAGTGTTTCGCGAAGAGTTTCTGCAAATGCATTTGGTAGAGTTAGAGTTTTCATGCGGGCTCAGTGGTAATCGGTGATTTGGACTTCGTAAGCGTGATTATTTTTCCATTCAAAAATGATTCTCCATTGTTGATTGATTCGTATGCTGTGATATTTGCGAAGCTTTCCTGAAAGTTTTTCCAATCGGTTACTTGGTGGTATGCGGAGGTGATTCAACTCAGAAGCTGCATGTAATTGATCGAGTTTGATTTTCGCACGCATTTGAATGGTTTCTGGTAGTTTGCGAGATGAGATGAGATCAAAAACTCTTCTGGTTTCTGTGTCAGCGAAACTTTTAATCACGGTTCGAAGATTAGCAGTTGTGGTTAGTGGGGGCAACTTTTAAATTCTCATTTTTGAGAATTTAAGTAATGGCTATTTATTCAACGTCTGCAGGAAAGCGATGAGGTCGCGGATATCGGATTTGCTTAAAATCAATCCCATTGGCGGCATGGTGGACATGGCGGGAGGTAGGTTTTTGATATCGGTTTTTTTGCAGACGGTTTCTTTTTGGGTTTCGATGTTTCGGACGACGACTTCGGTATCGGTTTCTTTCATCATCATGCCTGAGACGAGGGATCCGTCATTCATGGTGATGGCGATGGGTGAATATCCGGGAGTGAGTTTGGCGCTGGGGTTCACGATGGATTCGAGGATGTAGGCAGTGTTTTGACGGGCCCCGACGCCATTGAGGTTCGGGCCTGCTTCGCCTCCGGGGCGGTCGCCGGCTTTGTGGCATTGCACGCAGTTTCCACTGCCATGAAAAATCTTGCGTCCGTTATCGAGGTTGCCTCCTTCGAGAGCGATTTGGAATGCGGCGAGTGGATTGGCTTTATCCAGTGAGGCTTCGTATTCAGCGATGCTTGCTTTGAATTCCGGCTCGGGGCGTTTTGCGGCGGCGTTGAGAATATCGAGTTGGACGGCAGCGGGTTGGGCGGAGAGCTTTTTCAAGCGCTCTAGGAGCGTGCCAGCGGCTTTGGGATGCTCGAGCTTGGTAAGCAGGGCGTATGCGCGCTGTTGATCGTCCGGTTTGCCGGAGGTGAGGATTTTGGTAACGACTTCGAACGCGGTTTCTGGTGCGAGTTTGCCAAGCGATTCGAGAGCCGCGGCACGAATGCGTGCATCTGGATCCTCCATGAGTTCGACGAGGGTTTTAGGCAATTCATTGGGCGCGTCCTTTTCAAGGGTCTTGAGTGCGGCGATACGTATGTCCGGACGAATGCTTTTGCCGGTGAGTTGGCCAAACATCGCATCACGTGGGATGGAAACTTTGAATTGTCCAGCAGCGCCGATGACTTCGACAAGCAAATTGCCTGAGGATTTGGTGAGCAGGGATTCGATCGTTTTACGGATATCCGGAGTCACGGCTTCGATATTGCGTGGTTCGGGGATAGGGCGATACATGCCGGTGGTTGGATCCGTGGGCGGAATTTTTTCGAAACGTCTAACAAGAAACATCGCTTCGGTGCGGGCGTTTTCGGAGAGCGATTCGTCTGCGGCGATGGTGAGTAAGCGGCGGACATTTTCATCGCCACCCGTGCGTATCATCGCGTTGAGGATGCGGAGATCGACCGCCCATGTGGATTTGCCGATGAGGTGAGTTGCCTCAGCGAGCGCAGGACGAGCGCCTTCGATATAATTGTCGTTGATCGCTTGAACGGTTTCGACCGCGATGGAGAGGTCGGAGTCTTTGAGGAAATCACCGATGCGGGCGTCTTGCATGCGACGCAAGGCGAGAACAACCGCGCGCCGTACTGCTGGGGATTTGGAATTGGCGAAGGCGTAAATGGCATCGGCTTTACCGAGGCGAACCATGCCTTGAACTGCACCGTGACGGACGTATTCGTCTTGGTCGTTGTTATTTTCTACGAGAGCCATCAGAGCGGGGACTTGTCCTTTGTGTCCGAGTTTTCCAACGGCGATGGCAGCGAGCATGCGAGTGCGCGGATCGGAATCATTGAGCAGTGACATTGCGATGTTGAGCGGAGAATTGAACTTGAGATCGCCAAGGCATTGGATGGCTTGGCCGCGGACTTTCGCATCGGCATCGCCGCAGAGATAGATGAGGTCGTCAGCGGAGGCTCTGTCGTTTTTCAAGCGGGCGAGATTTCCAAGTCCCCACACTCCGTGCAGTCGTGTGGTGATTTTTTCTTTCTCGTTAGTCGCTGCGACAAAGATCTGCCGATTTGCAGGATTCTCCGCGAGAGCGAACTGAGCTCGGAGGCGCACTCGCATATCTGGATGGCGGAGCAGCTCGGCGAGTTTCTCTGCGGACAATTTCTCGATGCTATTCGCGAATAGTTCGCGAACCTGTTTGGTTTCCAGCTTAGCGGTTTCAGCAGGGTCTTCGAAGGAAAAAATATTTCCAAATCCATGGGTCGGCCAGCTTCCCACATAATCGGTCACGTAGGCTTTGCTATCGTAACCGAACTCGATATCGGTGCAGAGCATTCCAGATACGAAGTTTTCTTTGTTGGCGATTTTGAAGCCCGCGCCGTTTGGCTCCATGCGAAAACCAATCACGGCACTGGTAGCGCCGGTGAAATCACAGACGAAGAAATGGTTGTCCCATTTTTCCGAGAGCCCCGTGCCAGGGTTGTAAGCGAGACCCGACGGGCCTTTGCTGACCCAACCTGCAGGAGCTAAGATGGCGCGCGGGCGTAGCGGGCTGTCCATGTCCCAATGGCGCTCGCGCATCCAGTTGGTGTCGTGACGACTCGTTCCTTGGATCAGGTTGGTGAATTTTTGGAACGCTTGATGTCCGCGCTGCCAACCCGAGTGCGCGCCTTCCACGACGGCGACGCAGCGAGCCATGTCTTGCATGTCGGCTTCGTTATCGACGGAAAAGGCGTTGCCGTAGCGATCGAATGCGATCTCCTTTGGGTTTCTCAATCCAGTGTGAACGACTTCTAGGTTGCTGCCATCGCGCTCCATGCGGAATACGGCACCTTCGTATTGAGAATAAAGATGTTTCCCCTCTTTGGTTTTCAAATTGTAGCCGCGATCGCCAATCGTGAACCAGATGCGGTTGTCGGGACCGAGCGCGAAGCCGTTCAAATCATGTCCGCTCAAACTAACAGAAATACCGTAGCCTTCTTGTAGCGACTCGCGTTTATCTGCTTTCAAATCACCATTGGTATCTTCTAACAACCATACATGTGGAATGCAGGCGAAATAAATTTTTCCATCAAGCGCCATGACTCCGGCTGCGGTGCCGTCGAGTGGATTGTTGAAGCCATCGGCATAGATCGTGGCGTGATCGCATTTGCCATCGCCGTCTCGATCTTCAATGACACGGATCATTTCTGAGTATTTCGTAAAATACTCCATCGGCTTTTTATCCGGGAATTTCTCCGCATATTTTTTCAACATTTCCAAACGCTCGGCGGTGCTGGTGAGTTTGTAATCATCTGCCACCCACGGGTTGCGACGATTATCCTCAATCCCGCGCTCGAAGCGATGAGTCTCGGCGATGTAGAGGCGGTTCTGGTCGTCAAAGGTGATGGCCGTGGGATCCTGGACATCGGGTTCGCGGGCGAACAGTTTGGTCACCATGCCATCGGGGGCCTTGATGTTGGCTAGAATGGCCTTCTCTTCTTCAAGTGCTGGAAGTGGTTTAGGATTCGCCGTCCCCTCGGTCTTTGCAGGTGGCTCATCGTTAAGCGCAGATGCGAACGTAATCGAAAGAAGGATAGCAGAAGCACTATGTAACAAAGTGCAGGCGAGATTGGTTTTTCTAAAACTCATGGGCGGGTATTGTTCGTAATACATAATGATTTACGAACAAAAAATCCCAGTTCTCGCTGCCGGAAGATACTTTTACCAAGTTGAATGATCTGCGGGCACGTGATCCGCATGACTGCAACTACCTACCAAGATGCCGACTGGAGGGATGGTTTCGACAAAGGTGTATGTGCCACCGAGTGGGCAGACCGGTTGTGGAAGATAACCATCGGGACCAAAGATAACATTCCAGTCGATAGGATCGCCAACCTTCATGGAAGTCATGTTTTGATGGCCTCGCACCGCTTGTTGCACATTGCGGGTGTTCATGATGCAAGCCGCGCGATCCGAGCCTTTTTTCCATGCGCGAGCACCAACGAACATAACGGACATGAAGGGAATAATCAGTATCATTACAACCAAGCCAACATAACCCATAATCGTGCCGGCAAGTGCCAAACCATATCCGGTCAATTGACCCGCAGAACGTTTGATACGAGACATCGCCATGTGACCAAAAATAATAGCGAGAGGCGCGAGACAGGTGAGGCTTGTGACCAAGCTGGCGATTGCCATACCAGATGTTTGTGGTAACTGTTGACTAGGTTGTTGTGAATTTTCCATAGTATAGGATGATGCGTATCTAACTAGAGGGCAAGGAAGATCTCATGGCGATTCAGTCGGCAGATGATCGGCGAAACGGTAAGGCGAGGAGCAGGAAAAAAATCAGCGCGAGGCCTTGCATCGCGAACAAGTAAAACGGCCATGGGCCGAGGTGATCGATGAGAGAGGGATTATCCGGAAAGTCTGAAACGAAGGCAAAATTGGTTTTTAAAATCGCATTGATCAGCAAGGCTGTGGCTTGGTAGCCGATGGAAATGGCGAGCACGATAATGGGGGATTTCCACCAAGGTTGTTTGGGCCTCCATTTTAGAACGATAGGAATGTAAAGAGCCGCAGCGACGATGACAAAATGTTGGAAGAAGAAATGGATGAACGGAAGTTCAGGCGGGCCTATACTGAGAGCAGGTGTGATGAGCGCTTGTGTGGTGGCGGCGAGTCCCCAAAAATACGTCAGCGTGAGCAGAATGGGTCTACGCGTCACCAAGGCGAACCCCGCAACGATCGCCGCGAGGTCGCAAAGATGAAAAGGCAAAAGATTATCTAACGAATGCGGATATTCACGCCACGCATATAGAGCGAAGGGATATGAAACCAAATTACAAAACGCTAGCAGCGCAGTGATGATACGTTGGGATTTTTCAGATCGTCTCGCTAATACAATCAACATTCCAATGATCACAAAGCCGATGGCTAAAGTGATGAAATGGACGGATGTGAAGGGTTGGAAAGACATGCAACTTTAAACTCTGATGATGAGGGTCTGCTTTATTAAAATTAGATGCATATTTCTCGCGCAAAGCCGCAAAGCCGCAAAGTTTAAAATGCAAATTTGGTATTTCATATGATATCCTGAAGAAAAACCACAGATGAAGAAAGCATAGTCTACTATAACCGCTGAAGAACTGAATAACCGATTTAGCGTCGAAGCTAGGCTGTGCATTCCTTTGCGTCTTGGCGACTTTGCGCGAGATTTTACTACCTTCCTTTCGCCCGGATCTCCGCCATTGCGGGTTTTTGAGCGAAGATTTTTTTGGCAATCGCCTGGACTTGTTGGTCAGTGACTTGCAGGAGGTTTTCGCGGGCTTGTTGTGGCGAGGGAATGTGTCCGAAGAAAAGCAAGCCTTCGCCGACCCATGAGCAGTGAGCGGAAGTGGACTCGAAGCCGAGTTTGGACTGAGCGATCGCAAGGCGTTTGGCGCGTTCTAGCTCGCCGGCGCGTGGGCCGTTTTGGGCGAGATCGGTAGTTTCTTTCAAAATCGTCTCCAACGATTCCTTGCGTGATTCGGTATCGAGGCCAGCGAGGATTTGGAGGGCGCCGGTTTCCTCAAAAAGCGAAACTTCGGAGCCGACCTGATAGCAGAGCCCACGTTCTTCACGGAGTTCGGTGAAAAGGCGCGAAGACGAAGACTCACCGAGGATGAGCGATAGTAAACGCAAGGCGTGGCGTTCTGGCGCCTGGCGGCCTGGAGTGTGCCATGCAAGAGCAAGCTGGAGTTGATCGGTGTGGCGACGCTCGATGATTTCTCGGCAGGGAGATAAGGTTTGCTTGGAGCGTGGAGTTGGAGGCTTGAACTCTTTCGGCAAAAGCGGCAGCAGGATTTTAAGAATCGCATCCGCAGGCATCGGTCCTGCAGTGGCGATGACGATGTCATCACGAAAGTGATGAGTGGTTGCAAAATCTAACAAACAAGCACGATCAATCTTTGCGATGGATTTCAACGATCCGGAAATGGATTGCCCGAGTGGATGTTCTGGCCATGTGGCTGCAGCTAACAGATCGTTGATGTGATCCGATGGCGTCTCGCGTATCATGGTGATTTCCTCGCCTATCACATCGCGTTCGAGACAGATTTCGTTTTTAGGAAACGTCGAGTGCCAAACCATATCCGTTAGAACATTGATCAGCACTGGCATCAACTCGGCTTCGCCTTGGGCTTCGTAAACCGTGTAATCTTCCGAGGTGCAGGCATTTGCTTGGCCGCCACCGGATTCGATGGCGAGGGTGAGTTCTTTGGCCGAGCGGGTTTTTGTGCCTTTGAAAGCCATGTGCTCGGAAAAATGGGCAAGCCCCGACGGAATGTTTCCGGTTTCATCACGCGAGCCGACCGGAATATAAATCGATAGCGCCGCGCATTCAGATTCTGGCAAATAAGCATGAGCCAAGTGTGGACCGCCTGGAAGATCATGAGTGGTGTAGGTGGCGGGCACGTATCCAGAGTAAATTTCAAATTTCAAATTTCAACTCCCAACGTGAAGGATTATGAGCTAATTCTTCTCGATTTAAAAATGTCTAAGGCTACCATTGTCCGGAGTGACCGATGACAAGAAATCAAGATTGCGGCTTTCGCTTTATCCCCGTGCGGAGAGCGCGATACGGAGCAACCATCCGTGGATTTATGCGGAAAGCATCAAGATGCAAAACCGTGAGGGTGAAACCGGTGAACTCGCGGTAATATATGACAAGCGAGATCGCTTTATGGCGGTTGGGATGTATGAGGCGGAGTCTCCGATTCGGTTGCGCATTCTCCATGTTGGAAAACCGATGACCATTGATCGCGATTGGTGGTTAGAAAAAGCGCGTGCCTGTTTGGCGAAGCGTGAAGGGAGTATCATTCAGCCCGGCACCGATGGTGCGCGGATGATCCAAGGTGAAAGCGAAGGCTTTCCCGGACTCGTTGCAGATCGATATGCCGATACTTTGGTGGTGAAAATTTATGCAACGAGTTGGTTAGCGCGATGGGAGGAAATCGAAGGCGTGTTGCGTGAAGTATTTGCGCCGAAATTTCTGGTACTCAGAATGAGCCGAAACGTCATAGCCTATACGCAGAAATACGGGATCGCCGAAGGCTTCTGCGGGGAGCCAGGCGAAGAAATCGTGGTGTTTTCTGAAAACGGATTGCGTTTTGAATCGGCGGTTCTCAAAGGCCAGAAGACCGGATTCTTTCTCGATCAACGCAATAACCGCGCACGCGTTGAAACGCTTGCCAAAGGTCGCGATGTGTTAAACGTCTTCAGCTTCTCAGGTGGGTTTTCGCTCTACGCTGCGAGGGGTGGTGCATCATCGGTGACCGATCTCGATATCAGTGCGTATGCCCTCGATAGCGCGGCGCGGAATTTTTCTTTGAATTCTAACAACTATCAAATCTCAAAAGTCAAACGCCACGCAGTGCAGGCGGATGCATTTAAGTGGATGGACGAAACCCGTGAAAACTACGATCTCATCATCACGGATCCGCCAACCTTGGCGAAGCGTGAATCAGAGCGAGCTGGGGCGATCCGTGCTTACCAACATATGAACGCCGCTGCGATATCACGCTTACGACTGGGCGGAGTTTTAGTCGCTGCCTCTTGCTCGGCACATGTTTCTTCAGATGATTTTTTCCGCACCATCCAAGAAACCGCACAAGCATCAGGAAGAACGTGGAGAGAACTCTGGCGCAGCGGCCACGCAGCGGATCATCCCGCAGCTTTCCGCGAGGCCGAGTACTTGAAAGCAGTTTGTATTGAGTTTGGGAGGTGAGCTTTAAACATTAAAAAGAGCCGGAAGGAAAGCTCCCGCCGGCTCTTGGAAAAAGCAGAAATAATATTTTATATCATCTAATAATCACATCGCTGAGTTGATAGATTGTGGTGGTACCACTTACTTCGTTAGCAACGACAAGCAGGGGCTGCCCATTCGGGCTCTTGTCGGCAGGCACAAAATCGAGACCTTCAGGACCAAGGTCACCAGCGGCGGCGATGTTGGTGAGGTTTTCTTCGTCGAACTCCACCGCGAGGTTACGATTCATTCCGAAGCCGGCGAACTTGACGTCGCGTGGGTTAGTGATGTCACACACGAAGATACCGCTGAACCGCTCAAGAGCAATGAAGGCATAGGTCTTGTCACCGATGACACCGATTTCGACGGCTTCAGGCTCGGGACCTTTGTTGTCAGAGCGATTGTCCAAACTAGGACCTTCCTCGTGATTGCTGTTAAAATAATCTGGGTAATTTTCAGCAATGTAGATTTCGATCATTTGTCCACTATCGAAAACCATTTTTCCGTTTTCATCAAAGATAGAGAACGAACGCGAGCCGTAGCTGAAAAGTTTTTCATGTGTATCAGTACCGTTAATAAGTCCTTCTGTATTGATGATGTTGAGACGTCCGATATTGACTGGCAATTTGAGCGTGCTGCCGAGCGGAAAGGCGCTTGGGTCTAGCGTTCTGCTACTGAGGCGGGATTCGTCTAAGTAATCACCCCATTCACGTGCGTCGCCTTCGTTGGCGGTGACGAAAAAGGTGCCTTTTTTCTTACTGCCTTCTTCGATGGCGGCAGTGTAGGTCGCGATACCGTCAGGCATCAACAAACCGTGAATCGGCCAATTGGCGATGCGGATAATTCCACCACCGCCACTAGAACCATCAAAATCTCTATCCGAGCCATCGATCGCATTACCAAGCACGCCGTGGTTGATTGAGCCAAGTGGCATGACCGATAACAAACGGTTTTTTGCGATATCAATTTTGGCAACCGCGTTGTTTTCCTGACAGGTGACAAAAGCGATATTGCCATCGATGGCGACGTATTCAGGCTCAAGATCTTTAGCAACGGTGGTGCCTTTGGGACCCGTGATGCGAACACCTGGAACGTCTTCAGGAGTGAGGTGAGTGAAGGTAACTTCGGAGTGTGTCCGTCTGCTGCCGTTAATGCGGATGATGGATACTGAGCCCTCTGGATCGTTGTAGTTATCGTCAGGTTCGCCCTCGTTGGCGACGACAAGCGTTTTGCCTTTTTCGTCATATGTGAGCATGTCAGGAAGATAGCCAACGGTAACTGGCGTACCGAGGAGCACTCCATCTTTGTTCATGAACACGACCTTGCCACGTACTAGGGATTTATTATCCGCGCCTACAGCGACAGCGACTTCGTTTGCTTTGAAATTTGGATTGATGGCGACGCTATTAGGATTGCCAAACTCGGTGAGATTTACCGATTTGATTAATTCTGGTTCGTTAAGATCCGTCGCGTCGAAAATATCGATTGAGTTAGTCGCACCGTTTACAACGAACATGCGCTTGGTGATAGAATCGAATTTTACGATTTCAGCGGCGGACTGAGCGAAGAGATCCGCAGGGACGCCGTTCTGCACGGTGGATAGGCGTTGGAAGCTGAGAGTGGGCTCATCCGCGAAGAGCGTCGTGTGGGCAAGCGCAGTGGCAAGCAGTATGAAGGAAGTTTTCATGGTTCAATGTGGTATTTTATAGGTCAACAAAGCGGAATGCTCAGAGATGACTTATGAATAACACCATGAATTCATTGAACTTCAGAAGAAACGAAATGTTTCAAAATCGTCACTGTACCTTACATCGGCTTATACTCGCGCTTGGCGTTGGGTAAAAACTCTTGGAGCGCAACGATGCGAGTTTGATCCAGAGGATGTGTGCGTAGGAATTCGGGCGATTCCTTATCACCCTGTTTGATGCGCCATGCCGAGAAGCGTTCCCAGAGCTTTACGGCTTCGTCTGGATCGTAACCGGCGCGCGCCATGTAGAGGGTTCCGAGTTTATCGGAATCGAGCTCGGCTCTACGTGAGTATGGTAAAATGAGGCCAACTGTCCCGGCAGCAGCAGCACCGGTGGCAGCCGCGGCACGACCTGTTTTATCTACGCCTTTTGCATTGAGAACGGCATCTAACAAAACCGTTCCTATTGCAACGCCAGTGGCTTGGTTCACGCGTTGTTGGGAATGATTGAGAACCACGTGGGCAATTTCGTGACCTAACACTGCTGCGAGTCCTGCATCGTTTTGAGTGATTTGAAACAGTCCGCTGTGCACGCCCACTTTACCGCCAGGCAGACAGAAAGCATTGGGAGTGGAATCTTCAAAAACCACGAATTCCCATTTCGCATTGGGGATATTGATCACGGTTTTCAAGCGAGCAGCAACGCGTTGGACTTGCGCGTTGTATTCAGGATTCGTCGAGATTTTCTTCTCTCGCTTCATCTGATCAAATTGTTTCAGCCCTTGTGAAACCAGAGAGCTTGATGGCGTGGATGAGCGGACTTCCCCAGTATTTGGATCGAAAGATGAAACGGCACAGGAAGCGATCACCAGCGTGAGGATAGCGGGAATGATGGATAAAGATTTCCGATTCTGCATAAGTGATTCATCGCTTAAAATCGTATCGCTGACAAGTCATGAAATGCTATTTGGACAGCAAATGCTCGACATTATGAGCTGAAACAATTTCAAAGTTATGCCATGCAAGATCAACCGCCTCCGCTTTCCCCAGAAGGATCGCCGGAAAGAGAGGAACTGAAGCGTCTACATGAGCGATTGGAGGCTCTAAGTATTATGCATAACACTGAGCTGAATTTGATTCGCTCGCGAATGGTTCAACTGGAATCGAGATTATCTGAGGCTCCCAAAGTTGCTTTGGAAAACACAAATCAGGTTACACCGCCACCGTTACCTGCATATTCACAGGCAATAGATTCCGAGGCATCAAAAATCTCGGCGTTAAAACAAGCCAAGCTCAGTTATGCTTCCGCTCCGGAAATTGCAGAAACCCCAGCGCCTGTTGCTGTGCCAGAGGTAAAGCCTGTGGTGGATAGAATTGCTCCAACTCCGGTGAAGTCGGATGAATCGTTTGAGTTAGATTTCGCTAAGGTTTGGTTTGTGCGGATCGGGATTGTAATCTTGCTCACCGGTTTGGTGTTTCTGGGAAATTACGCCTATCAAAACTGGATCAGAGACATGTCCAACGGGGTGAGGTTGACGGCACTATTTCTCTGTGCGGGTGCACTTGCTGAAATCGGTAGGCAGTTAGCTAAGAAAGAAAATCTGCAACGATTCGGTGAAGTGGTATTGGCAGGCGGAATGGCGTTTTTCTATTACTGCACGTATGCAGCACATCATGTCGCAAGACTCAAAGTGATCGACAGCCAAACGCTTGGAGCAGGTTTGTTATTTCTATCAGCAGGAGCGATCACGGCGGTCTCTTGGATGCGACAAGCCAGAGTCACTGCAACATTCAGCTTGGTGCTGGCGGCCTATGCAACCATGCTGCAACCCATTGGGTGGATGTCTTGCGCGTCTAATCTGCTCTTGGCCTCCATTGGATTGATTTTTATGTTGAGGCCGGGTTGGTCTGGCCCGGGTTGGGTTTCCATGCTTGGTGCTTATGCAGGCTTTTTGGGATCTCAAATTTTAGCATACATGGAATTTGGCGAGCTCTCAGATCCACAGGCGATGCTGTGGTTCTTGCCTCCGTTGTGGATGATGTTTGTCATTCCGGGATTGTTTGGAAGATACCGAGAAAATCTAACAGAACGTAGCCGTGCATGGTTTGCAGGGATCAACAACGGTCTGTTCTTGGTGTTGTTTGCTTACCTGTGGATCGATCAAAATGGATCTGCAGATTTTTGGAAAGTATCTGCAGTATATAGCATACTTCTTTTGTTGATTGGGATCATCGGAAGGCGGCAGGATACGATTTCTGGTGGCGTAAATATTTCGCAAGGGCTTGCGGTTGGGACATTGGCTCTCGTTTTAAAATACGATGGCCATCAACTCGGTTTGGTTCTTGCGATGGAATCCTTAACGCTGGCCATTGCCGCATGGAGATTCAGAGGACGGAGCGAAGTGGTATTCTCGCTAATTGCAGGTGCGATTAGCGCTGGGCTAGTTGTTACAGCAGGTGATTCATTTTCGAATATTCCGGCCTGGAGCATGGCTCTATCAGCGTTGGTTGTAGCAGCGGCGTCTGTTGTGTTGGTCAGGGTAAAAACGGATGATGTAAATTTTCATTTTATCGTCCGATGCGCAGCTGCATTGCTTTTAGTTGCCGCAGCCTGCATGGCTCATTATTTATGTCTTTTCCGCTTGGAAGACATGCATGGCATGATCACGGCGGGATTCCTTGCTACTGCTCTCACCGCGGCCTGCCTAAAATTTGGCTCCAAACATCGTCAACCTGGACTGGCATGGGTTTCGCTTTGGTTTTTAGTTTTATCGGCATGGATTAGTTTGAGTGTCGATCATCTAGCAGCGCTTCTATCTGTCATGGTGGTGTTGTTTCCCGCGTGTTGGCTCTGGCACCGCCAACCGACAGATCCCAAGCAACGTGGCGGTGTGGATTTCACCTATCAACCTGCTCTTCCGGCATGGCTATTTTCTTTAGCGATCCCATGCTTCATCTGGCAAATCGCAGCTGGATCGTGTGCTGGCTGCCACGCTCCTTACCTTATCGTTCAATGCTGCACATTTGTATTGGCAGTATTAGCATTATTGATTCGCTGCGAGCGCTTAACCATCAGCTCCGCCATTCTATCGATCTTTACGTTGCATCTGCTGGTTTATGCATCAGATAGATCTACCGCACACATTTTCATATCTGTATTAATCGCTTTCGTCGCAGCTGTGTTGGTCGGAAGTTCATGGGGGCGTAAATATATTTCAGAAATCGCAAGCAAAGCCGCGTGCATCTTATTTCGTCTAACAGGATTTATAGCGTTCATAATTGGATTTTACGATTGGTCGCCAGAACTATGGGGGGATTGGATTGCACTTAGCGCTGGTGTAATCATTGTGCTGTTTGGATTCCTTGAACGTAAATGTCCCTTGGAGTGTCTGGGATGGATCGTGATATCGATGTTATGGTTAGCTTATTTCACGACAAATGGGACATGGGAGATCGTGAACGACGTACAAACATGGCGAGGCGGAATGGTGGTTCTGGCGCTTGTGGTGCTTACACTGGTTGGGAAATGGCGCCCTGTTAGTTTTTATCAATTCGAAGATCCCAGAGCGCTCACCGCTTTATTTGCAGGTCTCATGTGCTCGTTTATGGCAGCTTGGGCATCACAAATGTTGGTTTGGCGCTTCGATTGGAAACCTGCTGCCGTGTTGTGGACGATCCTAGGGTTTATATTTGTCAGCGCGGGGTTATGGCAACGCCTGCATATTGTCAGAGTCTTTGGCTTCATTCTGCTCGTTGCTTCTTTGGCTAAACTATTCATTTCCGATGTCTGGGACTTCACCGCATTCATGCGCGTGGCTTCGTTCATCATCCTTGGCGTCGCGTTGATATTACTTGGGCTCTTTTACAACAAATTTGCACCCACCATCAAAGCGCTGTTGGATTCTGAAAAGTAATCGACCAGAAAATGCATGGTCTTTTGAAAAATCCTGCTAGCCTCTGCCGCAGATGAAATTGGTAAAGCTTTTAGCAAACCTCGGTTACGGGTCGCGTAAAGAGGTCGATAAATTGCTGCGCAGTGGCGCGGTGACCAACGCTGCTGGCGTTCCTTACAAGCACAAGGACGATGCCGAACCGGATGACGTGAGAGTCGCCGGCGAGCCTTTGGATCCGATATTTCCATTGGTAATTGTGTTGAACAAGCCAGAAGGATTTACCTGCAGCACCGAGGATCCAGACGAAACGATTTACGATCTTCTGCCGCCACGATTTTCCAAACGAAACCCGGGACTCAATCCTGTGGGTCGGCTCGATAAAGACACCACTGGCATGCTGTTGATGACCGATGATGGGAAATTTCTCCACCAAGTCATTCATCCAAAATCCGCTTGCTTGAAAGTTTATCATGTCTGGTTGGATAGACCGCTTAATGGCAATGAGGCTGAAATTTTTGGCTCAGGTGAAATGATGTTAGAAAGCGAAACCAAACCGCTTTTGCCCGCGGGATTTGAGGTGATAGGCGAGAAAGAAGTTTTGGTGACCTTGCATGAAGGGCGATATCATCAGGTGCGCCGCATGTTTGCTGCCGTCGGTAATCATGTGCTATCGCTGAAACGCATTTCGATAGGTAATTTCAAACTCCCAGAAGAACTCGAAGAGGGAGAATGGCGGGAGGTCACTGAAGCGGAGATCGCGATGCTTTTTGGGAGATGAAGAAGTAGGTCTCGCGCAAAGACGCAAAGACGCAAAGCAAAATTAGATCAGGCAGATTGGACTAGTGCTGAACCTATAATTGCTCAGATGGAATTGTGAGCATTTTTTGATTAAAAGCATATCAAGCCCAGCTATTCCTCTTTCTTTGCGCCTTTGCGTCTTTGCGCGAGATATTCTTTCACCATATCCAGATACGCATCCGAACTTTACGGTGATGACAGGGGTTGACCGCGGCGTAGTTGGGACTAAAGTAACCGCGTTTTTAAACCACCAACACCAACTATCATGTCAATTAAAGTAGGCGATCCCGCACCCGATTTCACCCTAGTCACCAAAACCGCCACCGGCCCAGCACTGGTCAAGCTCAGCGAGGAAATTAGCAAATCCAATGTCGTTCTCCTGTTTGTGCCAATGGCTTTCACGGGCGTTTGCACCACCGAGCTTTGCGATGTTTCCAACGGGATCAGCGCATACGAGGCGCTCGACGCGAAAGTCTTCGGTATCTCTGGCGACGGCCCCTTCGCCCAGGAAGCATGGGCGCAGCGCGATGGCATCACCCTGCCTCTACTCAGCGATTATGAACACACCGTCGCTAAGAACTACGGCGTGGCTTACGAGCAGTTTGTCCCAGAAGCCAATTTGATCATGGGCGGCGTACCAAAACGTTCGGCATTTCTCATCGATAAACAAGGCATCGTCCGTTTCGTTGACGTGAAAGAGAATGCAAGAGAGCTACCCGATTTCGACGCGTTGAAATCAGTTCTCGCAAGTCTGTAATATATTCTAACAAAAAAATTAGCGTGGATCTGGAAGCGGATCCGCGCTTTTTTATGAAGAGGATTTCTAACCACGAATTTCACAAATGGCACGAATGTTAAGAAAATAAATCTGTTTTCTTCGTTATCACAGACCGCTTTTGGATCCCGGCTTTATTCGTGTGATTCGTGAAATTCGTGGTTGGAACTCTTAAATTCAGTTTGCCTGAGGATTCTTATTCATGCTAAACGCTACGTTATGGATCGGCTCAACGAATCTCATTTTCCCTTCAAATGCCCGATGAGTTCGGAGGGCATGCAAACAACGGCTTAGAAATGAAGCGTGGACTTGTCATTTCTGATCTTCACCTGTTTTCACCGCGATCTGAGGGGAACCGATTGTTGTCCGAACGCATGGACGAAGTTACCCAAGCCGATGTGTTGGTTCTCAATGGTGACGTGTTCGATTTCCGCTGGAGCGAACTTTCCGATCAATCCGTAACGATCTCAGCAGCCATCGATTGGTTAAATCAATTGTTAGAAAAATTTTATGGCGAATCGATTCATTACGTTCTTGGCAACCATGATTGTCTGAGCGCATTCACTTCGCGGCTTGATGATCTAGCCAAAGCTAACCCTAAATTTTCATGTCATGAGCATCGACTCATTTTAAACCGTTCATTATTTCTTCATGGCGACTGCGCGAACCGCAAGATGGATGAGAATATGTTTAAGCAATATCGTAGCGCTTGGAGCAGTCATAGGCAGCGAGGAAAGGTTGGCAAAATTCTTTATCAGCTCGCTGATGCCACAGGTCTGTCGCGACGCTTTCATGAGCAACATTTTCCTCAAGCCGTTACTGTGGAGCGAGTGGCGCACCATCTTGACCACATCTTTCCGGCATGGCGTGATGAAATCGATGACGTCTTCTTCGGCCACACTCATCGACCGTTTACACGTCACGCTCACGAAGGTGTGCGTTTTCACAACACCGGATCTGGTATCCGTAGCATGGGGTTCCTGCCCTTACCTTTTATCGCATAATTCCATCAAACATCTTGGCATCAGGCCGCAGTCTCCTAAGCTTATAGATGAAATTAAAAAGCCATGAAAACATATCGTTCCCCTATTCGTTTTACGTTTTTACAATTATTAGCCCTCACTCTCTTTGCGCTGCCATTGCTGGCTCAGTCAGAAAGTCCCGTTCAAGGTTCTCATACCAATGTTAATGATGGTCCACCTGTTGGCACCGCACGCGCTGAGATCATACCGTTGTTCTGGAAAGCTTTGATCGGAGGATCAATTGTCAACGTGCCACTTACCTCGATCGAACATTTCGGTGTGCAAAATTATGATGTGGATGGTGTCGCCAGAGTCCACGAGTTGACGATTACAACAAAGTCCCAAAGCATGATACGCATTTATCATATGACTCCGCTCAGTGCGGTTGCGGAACATCTAGAGGATACGGTTAAAATTCTAAGTAACTTTGCAGAGGGCGCTGCAGGCCAAGAGCTCAATCTGCCGGTCAAAGTTTTCCCATCCACGACTCACGCCCACATGGTGGAATACCGCACCACAGAACGAGCCCATGTTGATACTCTATACCAACACCTCGAAACCGCGATGAAGGATTACCACGCTCGAGTGCTTACTCCTGCCCAGCGCGAGAATACAGTCCGTGAGGTAAAAGTCGGCGGAGAGAGTAAATAGCTCTACGACCCTTCCCATGCGGGGACTCCCGCGGGAATTGGCTACTGATTGACCAAACATCACATCTGCACGTTCAGCAAAGACACGAAGGCGATCAACGCTAGTAAATTACAGCTTACTCTCCGAATTTTATTCTCCACTTTTCCTCGTTCCACTCTCCCATCGCTAGCTTTGCACCTTGGTAAAACTCGTCTGAAACAAGAGAGGCAGGCAGGCGAGTAGAATGCCGCATTTAATCTTCCACCCGCCCTCGCAAGCTGATAAAAGCACCCCGTGAAGACCGCACAGCACTTCCTAGCCACCCTCGCAGCCGTGATCGTCTTGGCTTTTTTTAGCGTCTCGCTCACAAGTTGCGAATCACGCGACAAAGCCGGGCAGAGTGAAACGGAGACTTTCGAGGAGACGCTCGCCAAAGCCGAGCATGGGAATGCTGAGGCTCAAAACAAACTTGGCCATATTTACGCCATGGGTCTCAGAGTAGCAAAAGACGAAGCCGAAGCCGTGAAGTGGTATCGCAAAGCTGCCGAACAGGGGCATATATTGGCTCAATATGAATTAGGCACTTGCTACGCCCAAGGGCAAGGCGTTGAGAAGAACGATGCAGAAGCAGTGAAATGGTATCGTAAAGCTGCCGAACGTGGGAATCTTCGCGCTCAAAAAAGGCTCGGCTTATACTACTCTAGAGGCCTAGGTGTGGAGAAAGATGAAGCCGAAGCTATGAAGTGGCATCGCAAAGCTGCCGAGCAGGGCGATGCTTTTGAGCAATGGGTATTAGGAAATCATTACTCAATGGGCAATACCTTAGTGGAGAACGAGAGCGACTTCGTAAAGTTTTATATCAAAAATTCAAATTTGAAAACCCCCATTCCAGTAATGCGCGATCGCGAAGCAGTTAAGTGGTATCGCAAAGCTGCCGAGCAAGGATTTGTGTTGGCTCAACGTGATCTTGGTGAGTGCTACGCCAACGGAAAAGGTTTAGTGAAAAACGAATTACTTGCCTATCAGTGGTATCTTTTGGCCTCTGTAAATGGCGATGAGACGGCTAGGGAAAACGTGCCTAAACTAGAAGCGAAGCTCGCCGCCGAACAACGAGCAGAAGGCCAACGTCTCGCTACGGAATGGCAGGCAGCGTTTGAAAAAATGCAGGCGGAGAAATAAATGCGCATCGGATTAGGGCACTTGGTATTCCGCACTTTTTTAGGCTGGGAGTAATGGGTTCCTGAGCGCATCTTAAAATTCATAACTCATTCATATTTAGTGATTTACGGATAAATAAAGCGGATTCATCAAGCATCCACAAGCCACCTGAGGATTTGCCGTAGAATCGCGCAGCCCATCCATCAATGGGGGTCACACAAGCCAATTTAAATGCCGACAAACGGAGTCGCGCCGTTGCAGAGATTTTTCGGGAGGTCTTTTTGGATGAGTAGTTGAAGATTCACGCCCAAGCCCGATTCGCTTCTGCTAGTCGATATCGTGCCTCTTGCTTCGATGCAATTTACTCGGCGCACATCCGACATGTAACAAGGTCAAAGCAAGTTGTAGCGTGGATATGTATGTTTTCATTTTCTTTGAACTAATAGTTAATAGTCACATTTGATTATTAATGTAAGAAGAATCTTGCCCTCCCTTTTCCCCTTCACAGACTGGCTCTTAAGTGTATTCTGCGCGTTAGGTGAAAAAACAAATTCCTAGCATTAACTCATTATGACAATTTTCGAGATTTTAGTTCTTACAGCACTACTACTAATCTACTACGCAATTGTAAGCTCTAAGTCAAAGATTGACCCAAATCAAGACGTCGTAAGGGCGCTAGAGAATATCTGCATATTGCTTAAAGATTTAAATCAGAAGGTTGAATCTCTTTCAAAACAGGAGAATCCTGACAGCTATAAGACCGAAAAATTGTTAAAAGATATTTCAGAGCAATTGCATTATGGAGAGAGCTATGCATTAACAACAATTTTAAGCAATCACCTTGATCATATATGGCTATCAGTCAAAACAGTTGAGCAAACTGTCGAAAAAATTCATCTTGATATGGCGGTGGGAGTGAAGATCAGAAATCTATAAAATACCGATTTTTTCTAGCGCGTTCATTATTAGAAATTTGATCTTTTAAGAACATTCTAAAGGTGAATGTTGCGAAACCAAAATCAATACCACGCACGGTCATTTTTCTTATTGAAACGATCAATCGGTTTAACCTCTTTTTAGTGCCAATAACTCAAGAGAGTCTCTTTTATCAGCTGCCCTGCTATTTACGCAATGGCTGGCGTTATCTCCTAAGATTAGAAAAAGATGACAAAAAGACTGATAGCCCACTTGTGGAATAATCGTTCGGCACACAAACCCATACGCTCACTAGAAAACGAGCCAAAGCGAACCTCCTCCCCCTAGCTACACTAGTTTGAACCGCTTACACTTTGCTTACACTAAAAAGAACCTATTAGCCGCATTTTGGAGCGCTATGGCGCATGTGAGGGACAACCGCCTAAGTAAAGCTTTGTGCGTGTAACCCTTTTAAAACAAAGGAGTTAAGTGGCGGAGGGGGTGGGATTCGAACCCACGGAACCTTTCGGCTCTCCAGTTTTCAAGACTGGCGCAATCGACCACTCTACCACCCCTCCGTTGGGAAAACTCAGTGAGTCGCGGGGTGATATGCACTCGTTGGGGAACGAGATCAAGGAAATTTCCGAGGCGGGAAGAAGCCGTCGGGAAGAAGCGGTTGGGAAGAAGCGGTTGGGAAGAAGCGGGTCTTACCAGTCGGTGGTCAGGCCTTCGCGTTGTGCGAGTTCCAGGAGTTCCTGGCGCATGGGCCACTCGTCACAGCGCTCACTGGTGGCGTGGCGTTTGCTGGCGCCTTTGAGTGTCATGCAGCCGGTGTTGTCACCGATCAGGCGGATGGCCTCCACTTCCTCTGGGGTTAGACGCACGTCCGGCATGTTTCCAAACTCGCGGATCTTGTCCTCGATGAGTCTGGCTCCCTCGCCGGCTTCCTGGATGAAGGTGGGAACAACGCACTCGACTGGCGATTGGGAAAGGTTCCAGATCGATGCGAATTCTAACAAGGTGAGGTTGTGTTTCTGCGCGATGGGAGACATCCGCGCGACTTTTTCCATGCCGTGTCCGACCCACCCTTCCGGGCGGTAGGTGCGGTGATCTCCGGGTTTGAAAACAGGAGGGTCACCGAGATCGCCATGGAATACGCCACCGTAGTCCACGACGCGGGTGAGCACTTTGATCCCGTGTTTCTGGCAAGCGGGAAGCAGGAGGTTGGAAGGCCACGGCTCAAGCGGATTGAGAATCAGCATGGTCCAATCGATGATTTCACCGAACTTCTCAAAGAAATCTAACAGATCAAGAGTGAAGCCGTTCGCAGGACCCGGAGCCATTCCCAGCTGTCGGGTGAGGCCGTCTTCCTTGGCGCGCGCCATGGCATCCCAGACCGCCTGTGAGGTGTAGCCGTGGACATCGGGGTTATGCAGCATCAGGAGGTCGAAATGATCCGTGCCGCAGCGCTCAAGGGAAAGCCGTGTAGCGTGTTGGACGAATGCATCGTAGCCCTCTGGGCCGCGCAATTCAGGATCGGTAAACCGCGGATAGCCCTGCGAGCCCTTGCGCTGACCCTCATAAAAATCATGCCCGATCATGCCGACCAAGGAGTAGGTGGACCGATCCACTCCCTTGAGCGCCTGCCCGAGAAGTTCATCGGCCTTGCCGTTTCCGTAAACATCGGACGTGACAAAGGTGCGGATTCCGGATTCGTAAGCGGTTTTGATGCAGCCAAGGAAACGCTCTTCAGAGAGGGTTTCTCCGAAGTGCATGAAGCGTCCGCCGCTCCAGGTTCCGTATGCTGTTTGAGTGAGTTGCATGAGATTCGTGTGGTTGATTTCTGAGAAAAGCTTCGACCCGTATCGTGGGGTTACGCAAGTAGGAATCGGCGCATAGCAACAGGGGCGAAAAAATCAGAGTAGCTGCGGGCGTGGTTCCCTTAAGGTTTAAAATTTTACGGCTATATGGATTTCAATAATTTCAACTGATTGCGCGCTCTTACTAGGTTGTGGCCAGGATATTTGGTTTTGAAATAGGTGTCGCCAAGCAAGTGGTCGGTGAGGAAGCGCGTGGCGAGTTCTAATGTGATGACTTTTGGAGCCACGGGCAGTAGCTCTAGTTCTGCGGGCGTCAGAAATTCACCGGCGGTAGAGAGGTAACCATCGGTCAATGCCTTACGAAGTTTTTCATCAACGAAAACTTTTCGTAAATCCTGCTCATCCTCCGCGGCACTTGAGGCAGCGGAGCGCAAGAGATCGCCAAAATCAAACAATGCCAAGCCGGGCATCACGGTATCAAGATCAATGACGATTGGCGGCAAGTTTGGATTTGTAGGGAATAGAATGTTAGATATTTTCGTATCGTTGTGCGTGATGCGCAGCGGTAGCCCGGCATCTGTTAGTAAAGTCGTCAGGTTTTTCTGTGAGATGATAAAATCGACCTCGGCCTGAGCTCCGGCAAGGCGCTCGACGGGATTTTTTTCCACCGCGGCAAGCAGTTTTGCATAATAGGTTGGCGTGTGGTGGAATTTTGGAATGGTTTCGTGAAGGGTCGTCGGATCCAGATCTGCTAGACGTGCTTGGAAATGCCCGAACGCTGCTGCGGCACGGTATGCCAGCTCAGGCGAATCGATTTTTTCAAAGGTTTCGGTGTTTTCGTGAAACGGATAGCAGCGCCACACGGTGTTATCTGGGAGCTTCAGCCAGCTTCTGCCATCCAGCAAAGGAATCAAGCAGAGTTGTTCTGTGTGAGGATCATGCGTGCCGATATGGCCAGTGACATGGAAGATATTTTCCATCACTTTTTCCGGGTCGGGAAAAACAGCAGAGTTGATCGATTGGAGAATGAATCGCGTCTCCGTTTTGCCACTTCGGCAGGTGATTGCAAAAGTCGTGTTGATGAGACCCGTAGCAATCTCTTCATGGTAAACGACAGGCCCGGGCAGAATGAAGCGAGAGGCGATGTCTTGGAGGGTCATTTTCAAAATAGATAAAGAATGAGGCTGGGACTTTTATTTTAGTAATTCAGCGAAAACCAAAATGCCCGTTTGCGTTTGTAAAGTGGAGGTGACAACGGCATTCACGGAAGTGCCGATTTTGTCTGTCGCGAGATTGACCACCACCATTGTCCCGTCTGGTAAATAACCAACCGCTTGGTGATCCTCTTTGCCCGGCCTAACAAGTGCGATGTGTAGCCTTTCCCCAACGGCAATAGATGGCCTCAGGGCGATATCAAGTTCATTTAAATTCAAAACAAAGATACCCTGCAGCTTCGCAATTTTTGTTAGGCTTTCGTCAAGCGTGAGTAATTTGGCGCCGAGAAATTTAGCAGTATCAATGAGGCGAGAATGGATGTTTTGGGCCCCCAAAGAAGCGCTCGCTTCATGTATAGATATTTGAATATCCGAGGACTTTTGCATTTTATCTAAATGATCCAAACCGCGTTGTGCGCGTTGTCGTAGGCTACTTTCGCCTTCATTTGCCAGTGTTTGGATTTCTTCTAACACATAATTCGGGACGATTAGTCTAGATCCGATAAATCCCGATCCGATCAAAGCGAGAATTCTGCCGTCCATGATGGCTTCGGCATCCAACACGATGGGTTGACCAGAGCTCGCGTCTTCGCGAAATCGCACATAAGGGATAATGAAGGCGAAATCTTCTCGGTTCCCGCGCAAAGCTAAAATCGCGCCTATAAATCCCAAACTTGCAAACAAAGTTACGTCGATGGCGAGACGTATGGAATTCACCAAGCTTTCTCCGTCATCACTCGCTTCAATCGTTTCATGAAGTGCCAATTCTAACAGTGCAGAAATTTCCACTCGTGTCAGCAACCATGCGCAGAATAAGCCAACACCAAGACCGAAGGTTGCAGTTGAGAATCCACGCAGTGTGAAGCCCTCCATGAGCTTATCTATTCCGATAAAGACAAGACCAACTGCTGAACCCGCTAAAAAACCATGGGTGATCGAAACATCAAAACCCGTGCCTTCTGTGGTAAGCGCGACTAACACACCGCCCGCTTGGCAAACGAGCAGGTAGACTAAGCGGGCAATATTGACGGAGCGTTGGTTCATGCCGATATGGCTCATGGTTGTGACAAGTCAGTCATCCATCAAGCTGAAACCTCGTCTTGGATGGATTTCGTTTACCTAACGAATGGCTTATTGATGCTCGTCGGCCGTCAACTTGATGTCAGAGAGCGCAGCGATGAAATCACCGAGAATTTCCGCAGGAACCATAATCGTGTCGCGATTACCTCCTACGTCCTCAGTGATTTTCACAACCATTCCCCGAGAGTTTTGTTTCAGATCGAGGAAAAAGGTTTTCCGATCCGATAAAATCTTTTCCGTATGCAACAAATCGCTTTCCACTGGTCTTGGTTGGTTGTTAATCGCAACAACCATTGAGAAGCTTGTTTGATTGTCAAACCATTTCCTGATTCTAGCCATGCGCGATCTACTCCCAAATCACCGCCCTGCCTTGGTGCTTGCGCCTATGCAGGACGTGACGGATTTGCCCTTCATGCGAGTGCTAGCACGACGCAGTCTGCCAGATTGGTTCGTTACGGAATACTTTCGCGTTCACATCCATTCACGCCTAAACACCTATATTCTCAGATCCATTTCAGAAAATGCCACCGGTCGCCCCATCTTCGCTCAAATGATCGGCTGCGATATCCAAGAACTCACTCGCACCGCGAAAGAACTTTCAAAATATCCCGTCGCTGGGATCGATCTTAACCTCGGTTGCCCTGCGCCTGTGGTTTATCGGAAAAACGCCGGCGGGGGCTTGCTGCGCTTTCCTGATCAAATCGATACCATCCTCGGCGCCCTACGCGATGCCATTCAGGGGCGCTTCACGGTCAAGACCCGCCTCGGATTTCATAGTCCAGATGAATTTCCCTTATTGCTGGAAACCTTTCGTAAACACGACATCGACGGCTTGACAATCCATGGTCGCACGGTTGCTGATCGCTACCAAACCCCTGTCCGTCCAACTTTGGTAAAGCTAGCGGTTGATACGCTTTCCTGCCCAGTGATCGCTAACGGCAACGTGGTCGACCGAACCACCGCTTTGCAATATCATCAGCAAACCAAGGCCGCTGGACTCATGATCGGACGCGGCGCAATACGTAATCCATGGCTTTTTTCACAAATCAGTGCCGCTTTTGAAAAAACCGCGCCCTTTCAGCCTAGTTACCGGGATTTACTCGCTTATATCCACGAACTTTCCGAGGAATTAGCCAAAGAAGCCCCGTCTTTCGACCCCTTGGGTCACATCCAACGCATGAAAAAGACCCTGATTTACATCTGCGACGGGATAGATCCGGAGTTCGAACACGCCATTCGCCGCATGAAAACCTCTGATGAGTTTCATCACATCCTCAAAACCCACCTAGATCACCCCGCTCTCCTACCCGTATTACCAGCGCTTGAATCGCGGATGTTCTGTGGATTTTCCGATTTGTTATGATGGCTGCCTGAAACCATACGAATTGTCCCTGTCCGCAACAAAAATTTGCGGCGGCGTTTACCCATGTGCTAATCTATCAAGAAAACTAAAAAAAAGCTTGGCAAATGGGCTCGAAAAGCAATGATTTGAGGCGATTAGTGACTCTCAAAATTCCTTAAATCTATTTTGCTCCTGACTTTTCATTAAATCAGGAGCTTTCTAGTCGTTGCACATATTCAAGTTTTTCAAAATCCCACTCTCAGATACATCATTCTCCGTTAGATTATATGAATGTTTTTAAAAAAACCTCCCGCTCGCATCTTTTCCGTAACCTTGCCCTAAGCATGTTTGTATGCTTGATGGCCGTCGGCATATGGTGGCTAGTCACTGAAAATAGGCCAGACACCGGGGTTGTAGCTACTACTACAGGCTCGCCGATTGCTGAAATAAACCACGCTGCGAAGGGTCATACTTGCGAACATTGCAAACCAGCGCACCCGACCACGGTTGCCATCCGGGAAGCAATGTCCACCGCCCCTGCGGATCCATTTGCTGCATCGTTTGAGAATATCACAGAAGAACAATGGTGGGATGGTATCGAGATTCCCTATCAAAATATTCTTCCCCGCGAGGCGTTGATCGCGAAAGTGGGCGATCCATTCACGGTGCGTTTTGGAGATAAAGCGACTATCGACGGCACGCTCACGCTTCGTCACACCCTTGTAGATGGAACCCAGATTTTCGGTCTGAAACTCGGCGATTCCGGTTTCAACATGCATTTGAAGGAGTTCGCTGATGGCCGTGTAATGGGCACGATCACCAAGCCGAAACACCCGGTGGCATACCAAATCAGTGGCAATAAGGAAAACTACACTCTAAAACGTGTTGCCATTTCACAAGTCCTTTGCGCGAACTGGGACAGAGACAAAAAAGAAGTATCGATAGGCATGCTTCGTCACGAGGGTCAATCTGGCTCGGGATTCAGCAGCGTTCCACTTTTCAACAGCTTGCCAGGCGCCCCTTTTTGTATTTATCTCGATTTTGACGGAGAGACCGTTTCCGGCACCACTTGGAACACGGATTATAATGGAGGAGCCGATATTGTCGTCACGCCGGAAACTTACAATCCACTCGAGATCGAACGGATCGCCAACATCGTGGCGGAAGACTTCCGAGGCTTCAATGTGACGGTAACCACGGACAGAGCCGTCTATGATAGCTATCCCGCAGGGACGCGCAACATGAACATCATCACTCCAGATCAAGCTTGGATAGAAGATGATATCGGATTTGCGATTGGCGGAGTCGCTTACCTCGGAAGTTTCGTCACTGAAGAACCTTCATGGACGTTTAACTCCGGTGTGTCTGCGGCATCGATGACTGTCTCTCATGAGGTCGGACATACTTTAAGCCTTCAGCACGATGGCACGAGTGTAGGTGGGGATGAATATTATGGCGGCACTGCTGTTTGGGGAGCCATCATGGGTGCTCCTTTCGCGTCTCCGATAGTTCAGTGGAGCAAGGGAGAATATCCAGACGCAAACAATTCGGAAGATGACATCTCAATCATCGAAGGCTATCTTGGCTTTACCGCGGATGACTACGGAAGCAGCACGTTTGCCGCTTCGCCATTACCCACAGATTCAGATGGACTGGCTGCTTTCTCCGGCATCATTTCCAGCGAAGCGGATCTGGACGTTTTTGAATTCACAGTATCTTCTGGAACAGCTGATATCGTCATATCACCAGCGGGCGACACCGAAACCCACAACTTCAAGGCAAGGGGAAGAATTCTTGATGAAAATGGGGGGGTTATTGTTGATATTGACGATCTTGGCACTACCTCTGCCGTCATTTCACAGGCTTTGAGCTTCGGTACTTATTTCCTCGAAATTTCGGCGGGCAATAACGGTACTTGGGCTACTGGGGGTTATGAGGCCTACGGCAGTGTTGGAGCTTACAATGTTGTCGCAACGGTTCCAGTTCCAACTCCCGGCGATACGGATGGCGACGGACTCACCGATGACGAAGAACTCGTTCTCGGCCTCGATCCCTATGATCCTGATACCGATGGAGATGACATATCGGATCGCAAAGAAGTTTACCCCTACTACATCGTCCCAGGATCCTTCACTTTCCAGGAAGCTCTGACTGATGCCGCAAGAAGAGGTGGAAGGCTCGCCACGATCGAAACACCGGAGCGCCTCTATCAACTCAAACGCGGCATTCTGGATGATCCACACCCTTACGTCGTTCTTCCATTCAACTACGACCCAACCGTCGCCCTCGCATCGCGTCTCTGGATCGGGGGTCATGACAGTGAGCAAGACGGCAGATTCCGTTGGCTTGATCCCGTGCGTGACTGGGTCACACCTGCCAATGAACTCCAAGGTCCGGAGATCGGATCAGCCGTATTCGGCCAAATGTTCTCGGGCGTCAACGAGTTAAGAAATGTAGTCAATATCAACGCTTTGACGGTCGGACGCGAAGTCATTGCATCAGGCATTCCCGCAAATACCACCATCACGGCCATCAATGTTGGCACCCGCACCGCCACTCTAAGTAATCCTGTGGGAACAGACTTCACGGCCGGCGTTGGTCAAGTGACCGTCGTCAACGGAGGGGTCGGTTACACGGTAGCCCCCACGGTGACATTCAACCCTGCTAATGGCGCCACAGCCGTAGCAAATATCTCTGGCGGACGTGTGACTTCTGTGACCGTCACCAACACGGGAACAGGTTTTATCAATCCTCCTCTCGTTGAGTTTACCGGTGGCAACGGTGGTGGAGCAACAGCCAATGCCTTGCTCACAAAAGCGGGAACCGCCAGTGTTTTATCTATTACCGTGAATACTCCCGGTGTGGGCTATACAACTACCCCTACAGTTGTGATTGCAGGGGGCAACCCGGCAACTCCGGCGACCGCAACTGCCAGCATCAACGGATCTGGAGTGGTGACCGCAGTGACCATCGTCAATCCAGGATCCGGCTACACCAGCCAGCCTACCATCACTTTGGTCGGTGGCGGCGCGACAACAGACGCCACAGCAACGGCGAACATGTATGTGCCTCAAGGGCGGATCTACTCCCCCGCAAGTTCTGGAATTTATTCAAACTGGAATACGGTCCTACCCGGTAACCGCAGCAATACTCCTGAGGGCATTTACCTCGATTCGGGGACGGCGTTCACTTGGGGCCCCGCCCAATTTACCTCCCGTTATGGCTATGTATTGGAGCTACCTTTCACCGATCCATTCCTGGCCGATACCGACGCAGATGATCTCACTGACGCCGAAGAACTCTTCACATTCGGCACCGATCCGCTAAATACCGATACGGATCTGGATGGAGTGGATGACTTCGTGGAAATTTATGTCAACCTTACCGAACCTCTCAACCCTGACACGGATGCGGATGGTCTAACTGACGGAGACGAGGACACAATAGGCACCGATCCGCTTTTGGTGGATACAGATGGAGATGCTTTCAGCGACTTCGAGGAGGTCAATGCGGTGCCGCCATCCGATCCGCTTGATGCAAATAGCCGCCCCACTGGCGTGGTGCCTGTTGTGAACGAACTGCTTCACAAATCTCCCGAGCCGACCGGGCCTAGTAGGGAACTTACGATTTCGGATACCTACGCACCGTTCGGCACTCGTCCCGATACGGACCGAGTCAGCGAAGACGGCTCGGTTGCGATTCGTGATGTCAATGGCGTGATCATCTGGGTGGATCGCCTGGGGCAATCTGTTGTTCTCCCTGAAACCGCTCTGTCCAAGACGCTCTATGTCTCTAACTCCGAGTGTATTGTCTGGAGAAATCGGTTCGATCCAACCTACAACGAGCGAGGCTCGGTCTCCCGCCTTGTCATCTATCGCAAGGACGCCAACAATATTGTCACAACTTCTCCGGAAGTAATTATTCCCGGAACTCTCATGGAGACGGTAGGTACTTCTCCTGCGACTTATGGTTTCACCTTGATCGCAGCTGAGACCGATATCTCCGATCCAGTCGATGAATCCATCCAGCAATACCAGAACGGCTCTAACGCGTTTGGTCCAACTTACGCACTGCGCGAGGTCGATGTCTGGGATGCTCGTGTCACGACCGGCTATCGTGTGACCTTCGATGGGCAAGTTCAGGAATTGGCGGATCGTTATGATTTTGTTCCGAGAAATTCCCAAAACATCGAGGGGATGCGCCTCGTCGGTTCTGGTGCGGACGCTTCCCAGTTTTTGACAATGATTGTTGCCCTGGACTTTTTCGACAGCCCGCTCGACGCGGATCCCGGCTTATACAAAACTCAGGAATATGGCATCTGGGCCACATGGAATACCGATACGGAACAACTTTCCAACGTGCCTCTGTTTTCCCTTACGGATCCAGTCACGGAAATGGGCTACATATCCAATCAGCGCCTGATTCTTGAGACCGCCATTATTAATCCCGCAACTGGAGCCCCAAACGGCAACCATAACCTCCAAGATATCAGGATTCGGGATACGGGAGCGATCACTCTGGTAAACACAGTGCCGCTCGCTCCCGCGACAAGTATCCTCGCCCTGAATACATTTTCACGAGCTGGAACCCCCGCTTATCTCTACACCACGGGACCACTTGGAGACAGTATTTCTCTCTTCCGATTCGATCAAAGCCTGACGCAGATCGGGGCTACGGTGACCCTTCCCTCCCGAATTACCTCTGGAAATGCTTTCGTCCGTAACCCGCGTGACGCTTCGCTGTTGATCCGTGATGACAATGGTCAGTCGGTGTGGATTCCTTCCATACTCCACCCCCTGACATCGGTCGTCCAAGGTTTGGGCACGCCAAAAGTCCTTGCTTCGGATTATGATTCGAGACCTCTCTTCGTCTCCACGAATGAGGCCGTCGTCTGGCGTAATGCTGGAGCTCCCGCCCAACTGACCTTGCCAAACCCCGGGGTGGTTCCAGTTGCGGATATTTCTCACTACACAATCAACACGAATGGAGGTCTTGTGAGAACACCGATCACTCCTCCCATTCTTGGCCGTTTTGTGGCAAGGTCTGCCGCCTTGTCTCTGGATGCCGACACCGAGGGTTGGTTTGTCACAACCTTTGACAAAACCGCTCCTCGCACCACGGTCATGCGCACCTACCGCTTGCGCACCACCACGACATCGGATCGTGATTATGATGGATTGCTGGATGTTACGGAGTTCGCTCTCAACACGGATCCGAACAACGCCGATACCGAGGGCGATGGCATCAATGACGGTCTGGAGATTTTCCCTTTCTATGTGGCAACGGGAAGCTTCACCTACGAAGAAGCTCGCCAAGAAGCGATCCGCCGCGGCGGACGGCTTGCTGTCCTGGATACGGCAGATAAATTAGCAGCGGTTCAGCGCTTGCTGGGCACTCTGACCTTGGGAACCAGGTATTGGCTCGGAGGCTCCGACCAAGAAGGACCCATCGACGCAACCGGCGCGCGTGAGGGCCAATACCGCTGGATGAATGCCTCTGGTCAGTTTTTTAACCTGCTCGGTGCTCCAGTCGGCTCGCTTGTATCCACCAATCCAAGCCTGACCCCTTGGGCCCCTTCTCAACCCAATAACGTAAACAATGCAGATGGCCTGCTCATGCGCTCGGATTATCTCTGGGAAATGTCTCCTTTGGCCAATAAATACGGTTACATCTTTGAATTCAAAACCAGCGATCCGCTACTCATCGATACGGATACCGATGGCCTTACAGATGAGGAAGAATTCCAATTCGGAACCAACCCAAATCTCGCCGACACCGATGCCGATGGCATCAGTGATCTCCTCGAAGTTCGCGGATACAACTGGGTGACGAATGCGATTGTCATCGACTTGAGTAGCAACGCCACCACGTCGAATCCTGTGCTCGCAGATACCGATGCCGATGGCGTTTCCGACTATCTCGAGGTTGCAGGTTACATCTGCACTCCCGGCCCTGTCTATGTATTCGATATCAATGGAGCCCGGACCAATCCAAACTTGCGTGATAGCGACGGTGACGGATATTCCGATGGTCTTGAGGTTTGCAATGGATCGGATCCAAATGATCCTTCCGGCCGTCCCTCCGTGCTGCCGGATTTGATTCTCGAGGATCAATACAATCAGGTGGAAAATATTGGCTCCCAGGACATCCCCCTTGATTTTGTGTGGTCACCACTGGGTCAGCGCACGGATAACAGCCGCTGGTCGGATGATGGATCGGTCATCTACGCAGACGCAAGCGGCGTTCTGCTCTGGCAGACACAGAATGGACAGGTCACGCCTATTCCGAATTCCTCAAACGCCATCCCCCTCATTGTCTCCAATAACAAGGTGATGGTTTGGCACAATGCCTTCAATAACCCAGGCGATGCCACCCCCGGAGACGGTGACGGCGTCAGCCCACTTGAGGTTTATATCTACAATATCAACCCGGCAACAGGAGTGATTTCCAATCCGGTGGTGGTCTCAGATGCAAACACACAGCGGATGCTTGGTGCCAACATCTTAGCAACAGCACCGATCACGACGACATCCACAGCCTACCACCTCATCACTGCCGAAGTGGGCGGAGCCAGCCCTTACCGAGTTTACCGTGTCACTTTGGACGGAAATGTCCAGGCGGTCAGCTCAATTGCTGGTGGCGCCGCCGCTGAATCGGGGCGTGAAGGGGCACGTGTTTACGGCCATGGCACCGATGGTTCCACGGTTTTCCTCAATTATTGGGTGGATGCTGCCCGTGCAGGCGCGACCACCGGAATCTGGGACGAACTCGTCGCGGCAGCCGACGGAGCCGATGCGGCCGACGGCGCAGTCGCAGCACTCCCTAGCCGCGTTCTCTATACGTCAGCGACACGAGTCGTCTACGAGAGCATCACTCCCGCTGCGGCTTCTGGCACAGCGATTCCGATTGGGGCCCCGATCAACATTCAACGTAATGGCCCTGCAGTGACGATCACTTTGTTGAATCACGGCTTGTCCGTAGGAGACAGAATTGCAATCTCGGACACCATCGGTTCCTTACTCACTGGCGGAATCGATACGGACTTGCTTACGGTTGTGATCAACGGCGTCCATACGGTTTCTTCGGTTGCAGATCCGGATACGTTTACCGTGGTTGTCCCAACCGTGTCTACCGGCAACGAAAACTATCCAGGCCTTGGGCTCGTAAGTCTTGTCTCTGCAGGAGGCAATCGCATCATTGACGCACGAGGAAATGCATTCACAGGATTCGGTGCTGGTGATAACAGCGATATCACGCCGGATGAGCAGGATTACTTCCGCTTCCTCCAAATATCGACACAGACGATCGCTGGGGATACGCGCTGGGCTTATGCATTGAATACCTCGCAGGATCAGATTCTGGCCTATCGCCTGACGAACAATGGCTTCGTCTTGGAATACCGCGCGCAATTACCACAAGGCGTTATCCTTGATGAGTTTGCGACGGTGAAGAAAATCAATCCGTTGGACGGATCTGCCATCATCAGCTCCGATAACATCGATAATGTGATTTGGGTTGGCAATATCGGCACAGCTCTGCAGAATGCGACCCTGTTCCCGTCCAGCAGCCGCGCTGAGGGAATGTTTGTGTCGGCCGACCAAGCATTGCTTTGGAACAATGCGAAGGCTCCTGTGGGCTCAGGCGGGGTGATACCCGATGTGCAGCTGATTCATTATCAGAGAGAACCCGATGCATTGGCTGCCAGCGATATCTCATCTTCGATACGAGGAAAATTCGTTCTGGCCACTCCAATTTTCAGTCCACCTCTTGAAAAATGGATCTTCAAGACTCTGGAGAAAACAGGAAGTAATACTACTACGATTCGTTCTTATGGATTAACCACCTTCTCAGAGCGTGATTCTGACAATGATGGATTGCCAGATGCGATTGAGACATTGCAGGCTCTGACAAACGCACTAAGCCAAGACACGGACAGCGATGGGCTGGCGGATAGCGATGAAGTTTACCCATACTACATCATTAATGGTAATTTCACCTGGGAGGAAGCCCAAGCCGATGCAGATCTGCGCGGAGGTCGACTCGCGGTCATCAACAACCGCGACGACTATAGTGCGGTGGTCAGGCGCTTTGCTGATGCCAACGCCAACAGCTTCTGGCTGGGTGCTACCGATGGTATCGTGGAAGGCACATGGCGCTGGGGTGATCTAGCTGGCACGGTTCTGAATAGCGCCAATTGGGATAATCCCGGCGAACTCGACTGGGCGGGTTTCTACGCCCAGACCGTCAGCACGGTGGTTCCTTGGGCAACGGCAAGACCCAATAATGCCAACAATGCGGATGGCTTGATCTTGCGAGCGGATAAGCTTTTTGAAGATCGTCCAGTGACCGAGCGACGCGGTTACATCATTGAATACACGCGCACCGATCCGACGCTTGCGGATACAGATGGTGACGGCCTGAGTGATTCGAACGAGTATTCCAATGGCACGGATCCCACAGTGATCGATCGTTTCGTAGGAGTGCCTGAGCTACCCGCTCCGGGAGCTGGCGTTCCTTTCGCCAACCCAGCGGTCGGCACCAGTTACCACGGCCTCCTGTATGATCCTGAACAAGGCCATATCGGAAATCTACTCATGAAAGTATCGACAACCGGTGCATTCACCTACACCTATCAGGGTCTGATCACTACGATCAAGGCAAGTGGACGTGGCAGTTTCTCATCCAACGGCGCCTACTCTGGCGGTAGTCCGCTCGGTTTAGCTGATATAGCCTCTGTGGACATGCAATATGTGCAGCAAGCAGGCGAATGGGTCATACTGGGCGTGATGGAACGTTTCTCAGGCAAACAGTATGGGTTTGAACTGCGCACGGCGAAATACAACAAAAACAATCCGTATCCGGCACCAAGTGCTGTGACCATGGCTTTCGCCCTGCCGGAATCCACGCCATCCGCCCCGCTTGGTGATGGCGTGGCAACCGGAGCAATCGATCGCGCGGGTATTGTAAAGCTGAATATTTATATGCCAAATGGCGCGCGTGCCACTTCTTCGGGTCCGATCTTGAAGTCGGATGATTACCTAGTAAATGCCTTGGCTACTACCGGTAGTCAAACCGCCCTTATTGGTGCGATCCATATGGAATCGGAGCGTGTATCCCTCGATTATGACGGAACCCTTCGTCTTTATTCTCAATCTGCACCTGTCAACGGGCAATCCACTGGCGCGGTAGATCAACAGCGTTTGGTGATGGGTTCTGCATATAGAACGGCGTCCAAAGGTCTCTCACCTTACTTCCAAAATACCCTAAGCGGTTGGAATACGCGCTTCAATCTAATTGACGGCGATTTCGACGGTGTTTCCGAGATAGGGGCATGGGGAGCCAGTAACAAAATCAATATTCCAGGCTCTCCCGTCAGAAGTTCTTTGGCCACCTTTACTCCTAAGACAGGGCTGATTTCCTACAGCTACACCACGACGGATGCGGCACTTGGATTCCCGGTAACCGCCAGTGGCTTTGGGGTTGTGCTCCAGAAGCCTGAGCATATGCGCGGATATTACATCAGTCCATTCTCATCAGGTCAGTTCACAGTTACTGAAAATGACGGTTCAGTTCCATCGCTCACAAGTATCTCACCAGTTAACAAAAAAGTGCCGGTCACATTCACAGAATATTTTGTCCAGGTTACTACTCCTGACGCATGGCAGGTAGATGTTCCTGTTGGGAGGGTAATTTTTGGGGAAGAAACGGTTACCGATCCATTGACTGGGCTAGTGACTGTCAATCAGGTCGAAATACCATGGGTTACAGCAGAGGTTGTAAGTGGTGGAACCGGCATAACCGGGAATGGCAACGGAGTGGTAAAAGTCACAGTCCAAGAAAATACGACAGGATTGTGGTTCTACGAAACCATAACCATAGCCGGCATCAAGCACAACATCACCCAAAACTATACCGAAAATTTCTAGTTCTAAAATTAAACCTGCATCATCCATTTCGTAACAGAGATGGATGATGTTTGTTTTTAAGGCTAGGAGTCAGGAAATTACTAAGATGAAAAAACAAAAACTTAGGCTTATTCTGATGGCTCTAATAATGTTGGGCTTGATCTGGGTCGTATGGCCAGAATCGAGACCATCGGATAGATCGAACGACACCCCAAATAGCAAAATAGGCAATACCAGTAAACAAACGGCTCCGAGCTTGTTTGGTTCCCGAGAGGATGACAAGTCGAACCGACCTAAAAATCGCACAAGTTCGATGGAGAACTCTGGGATGAAGCGGATCGACCGCCTGATCAATAACCAAACATTGAGTAACAAAGAAGTCGCGGAACAACTTCGCGTGATTGCGCAGGACAAACATATGCCTGAAAATGTGCGATCAGATGCACTTGGGCATGGTGTGATACTGGATTTGGACACGTTTGCTAACCTGTCTGGAGATACACAGTTACCTGGAGAAATGGCAGAGGAATTTCTCAATCATGTCATTAATGAGAATCGGAATCCAGCTCTGCAAATTCGCACATACGCAAATTTTTTAAATCATTCTTCTCCTGAAATTCGCGAGGAAGTAAAAGGCTTACTTGCGTTCATGTTGGAAGATGATGCAGGCGAGAAAGATGTGCCGTCCTTGCTGAAAATGGCAGAAGCCAAGCTTAAGCTGTTAGATGCTGAAAAATTGGTAGAAAAATAACAATATTGAGAAAATCGTCGCGATAACCATTATTTGATTTACTTTTTTGTCCTAACAAAAAAAACTGGATATCGCCACGCGCGTTCACATGCCCCCCTGTGTATCCATAGCGTGCCGGAAGAATGGCATTCTTTTGGCATTCAGCCTCATCGAGTTACTTGTGGTAATTACGATCTTTACGATATTAGTAGGAATAGCCATTCCCGTGATTTCTGGCACGTCCAGTAACGCGCGTAGAACTTCACGAGAAATCGTTAAAAATCATCTTCAACAAGCAAGAGCGCATGCCATTGCCACACGCAATCATACGGCTCTGATCATTCCTGATAGGGAAAGCGGAGCAAATGGACTTTGCGCCTTGTCATTGTCAGAGATTGAGAAAAAAGACGGCAAATACACGGCAATTGAAAATGAACATGGCTCGACCTCGCTGTTACAACGGTGGTCAAAGCTGCCAAAGAATATGCAATTTATCTCAAATGCCATGATGGAGTGCGAGGCTTTGACCATCCTGGATCACGAAGAAAAATTGAACATTCAAGACCACGGGAAAGAGACCGAATGTCATATGATCGTTTTTGCCCCGAATGGCCAGATCGAATATCCGTCTGCTGGTACAGCCATTCATATCGCGATTGCTCAGCTGGATAAGGGTCAAACCGCTGATAGATCAGATAGTAAGCCGGTCTTTGATTTACTTTTAGTGAATCGTTTGACTGGCAAAACACAAAGCACCACGCGATGAAAACGAAAAGAACCATAAAATATAGAAAAAAACGCGGAGTGTCCCTCACTGAAGTAGTGATCGCGCTATCGATCATCGCATTCAGCGTTCCACTAATCCTTGGAGCAACAGGGGGAGCGCATCAATCACGTCAAGACGCGGAAGCTGATACCCGATCTGCATGGATAGTGGGTGATGTGAAACGAAGAATCATCAATGATTGGGCAAGTCTTACAAAATACTCCGATTTGAAGGACGAATTAATATTTCCATCCATAGAAAATCCAAAGAGCACGATCAACATGTTTTACGATCAACAAGGAACGTTGATGGGACAGGATGATGAAAAGGCGGCCTATTTGGTCACGGTGGAAGCTTCTCCATACGTTCAGACCCATTACTACTCAGATATTTTACCATTGGCTCGGGTTATAATAAAAATTCAACACCCAGCCAAAGCTTCACCCGACAAACAAAAAATACTGACTTATCAATTTATCAGTGCGCGATATGAAATTTGAAGAGAATAAAAAACCATGTAATCGAGCCAATTTGTGCGGATTAACTCTTACTGAGTTGTTAGTGACAATGGTAATCACATCCATGATTTTGGTTGCGTTGGCATCTCTTGTATCGCAATCAACCAATGGATATTCCTTGTCTCAGCGATCTCTGAATCACTTATCTCAATCTCGGGCGTTCATTCAGATATTTCAATCCGAATTATCGCTTCGCTTATCAGATACTCCATTAATACATCGTTCCTCTAATCAAGGCGACTCAATGAATTCTGATAAAATAGTTTTTGTTAGAACACTTCCTGAAGTTGAGCGAAGAACCGATTCGAAGAGCGATATCACGGCTAGTTATTATTATGTGACATTCACAGAAAGTGCGAATAAAAGGGTGGTTCCTAAACTGTTCCGAAAAATTCTTACTTCACAAGAAACACAGAGTTTTATCGAAGCAGGTAGCTCCGCAGAGCTTCCAGAAGTTGATCCGACCATAGATGAGCCCATACTAGATTTCGTACTCAGTTTTAAAGCGATCCCTATGTATCTGGATCCAAAAACAGGAAATGAAAAGCCGTGGGATAAAACCATCGATTGCGAGAGTTCTCACATCAATCTCACGATCCGTACAATAGATGAATCCTTTTCAGCTCGCTACTTCAACGAGGCGGAATGGAATCGTCTCACATTATCACCTAATGAAAGCGAGCGGCAAATGATACGCACGGTTTCATGTAATCTAAGCATCGGGGAATAATGCCAAAAATTAAATATTATTTCATGAAGGCTGGCATTGCCCTACCGATGGTCCTGATATCAATCAGTGGGCTTTTTCTGTTGTCTATTGGTATGTTAACCATGGTCAGCCTAGAGGGGAAAACTGCACGCGCGTATTCCGCTGCCACACAAGCCGAGCTTGCCGTGGATAGTGGGCTATCAAATGCTCTTTCTTTGATATCAGAAATTTCATGTCGTGATGACTCATTAGCCTTCCGCGTAGACGACCCAAGCCATCCCAAGATCCCAAGCCATCACCGCCCCCTTGGATATCGCGAACAATTTTTTACTTATGGAGCGGTTTTTGAAAATGATGCATGGCAGGCAATCCCATTATTTAGTCATGCATCACGGCGAACCCTAGGTGATCTACAGATCGAAGTCAGAGAGTTGATTCCACATCTAACCCAATACGCTTTATCTGCAGAAACGCTGACCCCAATCACTGAGCACGATCAAAATATTCCACGAGCTCAATGGATTGAGCTGCCTGCTGATTCTGATCAAGCTAACAACACTACCGTTCGCTACGCATTTTGGATTGAGGATTTAAGCGGCAGGATTGATGGAAAACATGTTGCTGCGGTGGCTCGTAATCTGGGCATCAGCACCGCGGAAATGGATCCCTCTACTATTTTTCAATCTGCATCGTCTAAAGGAAGTATGCCATCAATTATGAATGAAAAGCGTAATTCCATACGCACATCAGCATCACTGAGAAATTGGCTAGATCCAATTCAGGCAAGTCGGATTGAGCCATATATCACTTATCTGCCTGAACAATCGCCTGAACCAAAAATGATTCCGCATGGCTATGATTACTCGGATGCTGGGCAAAAAGCCCAAGACCTGAATGCCTTTGTTGCCAGCTGCGATGTAACAGGATTATCTGATCATATCTCCCGAAATTTACCCAAATTTTCTGCTAGAAGAGGGGGGTTTCCTGCTTCTTCAGATTACATAAATACTCTCGCCGCATCAATGATCGATTATGCAGATGCCGATAGTAATCCAACCTATGGCAGCGGTTTCCGAGGTGTGGATAGCTATCCATTCGTCAACGAGCTCTTTGATCGATACGAATGGATTTCGAATTCCAACGGGAATGTAAACATTAAGATGGAAACGTTTGTTGAACTATGGAATCCAAGCCAACTTCCTATCAGTGGCGAATTACGTTTCACAAATATGAATCGGCATAAAATCAATATCCCACCGGCATCAACACAGGATTTCATTCCCGTAGAATACCCGCCTCTCATTACTACCATGCCGCCTAATGGCTTTTTGGTCATTCTACTTGGCGAATATATCTATGCATTCCCTCAGGGGGCATTCACACCCTCGCAACTCAATTTTGTAGAGACGACCCGAAGCAATTATTCCCTGAAGTGGAATAAACGAGAGATCGATTACGCACGCGGTGGCCTGCAGCGCACTTCAGGTATATTGAGAGCGGGAGCGAGCGAAAGAAAATGGAAAGGAAACGCCTCCCCAGCTCATGACACAAGCATCGGTCAGTTCGGAGATCCTCGAGCATCAATCTATATAGAATCTCCTGTTATGGCTAACAGTTACGATGTAAATAGTAATTGGGGAGGTCGCGCTTTAAAGCGAAGCATCGCATCTACGAAGCCAACGCTACCTTATGCAGAGGTTCGTATCAATCAATGGCCAGATAGCGGATCGAGTTCTTTTCCTGGAATGCGTCCAGTGGGGGATCAAAGACGACCCGGCGTAGCGGCAATCATGAATTCGGATGGCACTCCCTATGCTAATGGCTTTTATCCCACCAATCAACCCGAACGGGCTCCATCGGTTATTTCAAATTCAGGTCGATATCAATCTCTCTGCGAACTAGGACATATTTATGATCCAGCACAATGGAGCGATGTTAATACGCGCAACCCAACGGCCAACTCATCAGCTGGAGGCGGATTTACCTTAGCGATAGGCCGTCCTGAATTTCTTGTTTTCGACAATGAAGGGCAACGTGCAGCTCAGCTCTTAGATCTATTTTCTTTGCACTCTGCAAATTCTGGCGCAAATACACACGCCCGACGCATCAATATCAACACGGCACCACGCGAAGTTCTGAGATGTTTGATTGCCGGCGTGTCGTTGAATGCGGATCCGATGGCACCAGATGCCAAACCGCGTGATGTTGAAAGCATTGGCGATCTCTTTGCCGACAGGGTTATTGCTCATCGCAACCAGAGCCCTTTACGTGGCTACTCGGATCTCAATATGTTACGTATCGATCCGTTAAAAATCCGTGATTCATCCGATCCCGATGACTCATCATTTTTTGGGAATCCTAGTTTCTATGAGAATACACCGAAAGTCATCGATAACGATGATCCAAGCGATCTAGTCGAATGGAACAATGCGGGAAGAGAAGAGCTGATGCGCAAGGTGATGGATCTAGTTACGTTTCATTCGAAAACCTATCGTATCGTTGTGGCGGGAGAAGTTCGTTCCAAATCGGGAAAGCGTCTCGCACGTGCCACTCGCGAGTTTCATTTCACCGTTGAACCCGAGCGCGACTCGAATGGCCTAGCTATACGGAATGGTAAACCACGCATCAGTAAGCATTATGAAATTTCTTTTTAGATTATCGACAGCCCTAGCCTGCTTGATACCCATTCTCAGCGCAGCGGAAACAGAGCGTTATGGTTTTCTGAATGTGGTGAATATGATTCCTTCAACAACTACTATTGAAATCCATCTTGCCGAAAAAAAACTAGTGCCGAGCGGATTGAAACCCGCTGCCGAGACGGGTTGGTTCATGATTCCCGTCGGTACGCATCCCATTTCCATAAGTCATCCTAGTCATAGAAAATTGAGCTCAAGCATTTCAGTCACTGAAGGTGCTTCTAACGTGGTGGTGATCTATCTCCAATCTCCTGAACGCATGCAATCAGACGGTAAACCCTTTCCTCCAAAAATCTCCATTGCCCCTATTCCAGCTTACGAATCCACAGGATATGCGCTCAAAGCCGTGTCCTTGCTTCCAGCGACCAACCACTTTCAGTTTGCGCGAGAAAACATCGAACTGGAATTTCGGAAAGTCACTGAAGTTCCGAATTGGACGGGTGGTGAATTTCAGATCCGGCACAACGACAAACTTATCGGCGAAGTCAGTCGCGGCCGCGAACGCGCTTCATATATGTTGCTTATTGCTGCCGATCAGCAAGGAAAATATCTAACAACTATTGTCAGTGCTGATCCGCAAAAACTTCCCCCATGGATGCAAAAATAGAATCGAGCTTGAGCTTGTTTTAATTTTAGTTTGAATAGGCACAATGACGCATCAGGAAATCCAGCTCTATATCGATAAGGCAATCGGATTGAATTTCAAAGGCTACTCAACGCAGTCGGGAGAAATGATGACGAGTGAGGGCGGAGACGGTCGATTTTTTGGAAAAGTCATCGCTACTCAATACATCGGTCTGCAAGGAAGAAGAGACTTCTATCTTGTCATCGGTGAAACCGTAAAGCAGACGCAGATTATTAAATTTGGGGATACGGAATGTCTTAAGCCGAGTGAATTGGAACTCGATATCATGCTCTTCAAAGAATTAGGCATCGAGTTAGATCAGAAGTGATTCCGGGAGGGGTTTATAAATTCCAAAAGCGCTTACTATTTTCTGAAAGCTGCTCAAGAGCTCCCGGTCCGATCGCTTTCTCGAATGCTTTAGCGATCGCTCTTAAATTGGCGGGATGATTCAAATCACCATCGATCGGAAATTCCATCAACTCCAAAGGCGGCGCCATTTCTGGTGCATCGGTTTCCAAGAGAATCCGATCTTTCGGCAAAAGTTTGAAAACTTCTAACACTTTTTGCTTCCGAGATTGCAAAAAATATCCTGAAAACGAGAACCACGCCCCGCGTTTTAGCAAGCGCTCTGCCACTTCGATCGACCCTCCGAATGAATGCATGAGAAATTTTTCCGGCCATGCATCGGTTTCATCCATCAATCGAAACAGCTCATCCCAGGCTTTCAGGCAATGCACGGTCATGATCCTCTTTAGGTCTGCTGCAATCGCGATCTGCTTGGTAAACACCACTCGCTGCACTTCCATACTTGGCGCGTTTACCCAACCATCCATCCCGACCTCGCCAACGGTCGCATGTTCGTTATCAGACAGCAATTTTCTCAGTCGCTCCTCCCAGCCCTCCGAAACCGTGTCAGCAAACCAGGGATGCACACCATAGGCGGGGCGAACAAAAAATGGAAACTGCTCCGCCAGAAGTTGCACTTTTCCCCAATCCGCCTCTTGCGTGGCATTCACCACGCAGCCCGTAACCCCTACATCCCTCATGGCAGCGATCAGGTCAGTGGCGGGCTGCCCAAACCTCAAACTCTGCAAGTGATTGTGGGAATCATACAACACGCAGCGAAGCTAGATGGTTTGCATGTGTTATTCAAGCGGCTCTGATCTAGGGCGGTTCTACACCTTAAGCCCCCTATCAACCGCCCTGCGTATCGTTGGTATTAGGCTGGTAGGCGTAATAAGCTAAATAATTACCGTAAATGGCACAAAACCAGCCATGATGCAGGGCGACAAGATCGCATTCCAACGCTTGCTTCCTCGCTCCGTCCAGTATATCCACCCACTCCCAGCCCGTAATGGGCGTAGCCCAATTTCTCATGATCAAGTGGATTCTCCAAAAAATCGTTGGCAGCAAAAACATGCGCGAGATTCGTCGCATCCGGCCTACCGTCGTGCGCATTAACGAAGTCGAGCAAGCGCTGCAGCGTGAACCTGAGGAGAAACTCCGTGAAATGACGGCGAAATGGCAGGCACACCTTGCGCGTTATCACGAACTCCAAGCGCCAGCAAAACCTGTCATTGAACGAATGTCAGCAGAGGAATTGGCGACCACCGCAGCTGTTTTGGAAAATCGCTTAAAAGACCTCCGTGGCGAATTCCCATCTCTTCCCTCGTCCATTCGCCCGAATCCCGAAGCGATCGAAGCAGCGAAAGCGGCTTTCCATGAAATCGAGCCCGAATTTCAAAAAACACGTGCGAAATATTTGGAAAGCATTCTCCCTGAGGCATACGCCGTCGTGAAAAACGGTGCTCGCCGAATGTGCGGCAAGGAAATCCAGGTTAACGAGCATCCTCTCGAATGGCAAATGGTGCACTTCGATGTGCAGCTCGTTGGTGGCATCGCTCTGCATCGCGGGATGATCGCCGAAATGCAAACCGGTGAGGGAAAAACCCTTGTCGCGACCCTTCCAGTTTTCCTCAACGCGCTCACCGGCCTCGGCGTCCACGTCATCACCGTCAATGATTACCTCGCAAAACGTGACTCGGATTGGATGGGCTCGCTGTTCCGTTTCCTCGGTCTAACAGTCGGTTGTATCCAAAACCAAATGGCACCATGGGACAGACGTGAGCAATATGCTTGTGACATCACCTACGGAACCAACGCTGAGTTCGGATTCGATTACCTCCGCGACAACGGCATGGCTTCAACGAAAGACGAGCAAGTTCAACGCGGTCACTATTTCGCGATTATCGATGAGGTCGACTCCATCCTGATCGACGAAGCCCGCACACCACTCATCATTTCCGGTCCTACGGCACAATCCTCTCATCAGTTCGATAAATACAAGCCGCTCATCGAGTCGCTTGTGAAAAAACAAACCGCTCTGTGCAATGATTTCGCTGCCGAAGCCAAGAAGCTCGCCGAAGCTGGCGACATGGACGGCGCGGGTCGTATGCTTTTCAAAATCAAACTTGGTCAACCCCGCAACCGCATGTTGATGCGTTTCATGGAGGAGCCGGAAAACCGTCGTCTCATTGAGAAAACCGAGCTTTCATTGCATCAAGACGCTCGCAAAAAAGATCTCTTCGAAATTAAGGAAGAGCTCTATTTCACGATTGATGAAAAAAGCAATGATGCCGATCTCATGGAGATAGGTCGCCAGTTCCTTGCTCCTGGAGATCCTGAGTCGTTCACTCTTCCGGATCTCGGCACCTTGTTTGCAGATATCGATACAAACCTCGATCTAACAGAAGAACAAAAGATCGCCGCGAAGGAACAAGCTCAGCAGCGGATGGATGCTCAAGCGGAAAAGATCCACAACATTTCGCAGCTGCTCAAAGCTTATTGCGTATACGAAAAAGACGTCCAATACGTTGTTAAAGACGGCAAGGTCATCATCGTCGATGACAACACGGGTCGTGAAATGCCGGGCCGCCGTTGGTCAGATGGACTCCATCAAGCCGTTGAGGCGAAAGAGGGTTGCGCGATCGAGAAGGAAACTCAGACCTTTGCGACGATTACGATCCAAAACTATTTTCGCCTATATGAAAAACTAGCGGGTATGACAGGAACTGCGGAAACCGAAGCTGCAGAGTTTCATGACATCTATCGCCTCGATGTATTGCCTATTCCGACGAACCGTCCTAACACACGAGTTGACGAGAACGATCAGGTTTTCAAAACACGCCGTGAGAAATTCAATGCGGTGATCGAGAAGATCAAAGAAGCCCATGAAAAAGGCCAACCCGTGCTTTGCGGAACGGCGTCCGTTGAAGCATCGCAAACACTCGCACGGATGTTGCAGCGCGCGAAGATCCCGCACTCGGTTCTGAACGCGAAATTCCACGAGCAAGAAGCGGAAATCATTTCACAAGCGGGTCAAGCAGGTGCAGTCACCGTCTCCACCAACATGGCGGGACGCGGAACCGACATCAAACTGGGCAAAGGCGTGCCTGAAGTCGGCGGACTGTTTGTCATGGGCACAGAACGTTACGAATCACGTCGCGTCGATCGCCAGCTTCGCGGCCGTTGCGCCCGTCAAGGCGATCCGGGCCGCTCGCAGTTCTTTATTTCTTTCGAAGACGATCTCATGCGCAACTTCGCAGCCGCGGAGAAAATGACCGCAATGATGGAGCGCTTCGGGATGAAAGATGGCGAGGCTCTTGAACATTCATGGCTAAACCGTTCCGTGGAAACCGCGCAGAAGCGAGTTGAGCAACGCAACTACACATGGCGCAAACGCGTGTTAGATTTTGATGATGTCATGAACCGTCAACGCGAAGTGGTTTACGGCTACCGCAACGAAGTGCTTTCTACTGAAACTCCGCGCGATCTCGTTACAGAAATCATCGAAGAAACCATTCCTGCAAAAGTGAATGAGTTTCTCGTCGATCGTGATTACGATGCTCCAGATCACTCCGAACTTCTTGGCTGGGTGAACGCAACTTTGCCGATCAGTATCACCATCGAAGAACTCGATGTATCAAAGACACCTGAGCAGATATCGGATTACTTGGTCAGCAAAGTCAAAGAAACCTACGAGATCAAAGTCCGTAACTTGCCATACGAAGTGCTCGATCAAGAAGAGCGCCGCATGGTTCTAGTCGCTATCGATAAGCAATGGCAGTCACATCTCTACAACATGGACGCACTCCGCGAAGGCGTTAGCCTCCGCGCTCAAGGTCAGAAAGATCCGCTCATCGAGTACAAGAACGAAGCCTACGAACTTTTTGTTAGATTGATGGATTCGATCAAACAAGAAGCTCTCAGCAACCTGTTCCGCTCCGCTTCAAATCTTGCCGATTTCCTCAAACAGCTCCACAGCCAGCCAAAACAACTCCAAAGCAGTGAGACTCAACTCACTCAAAACAACATGGCGATCAGCGGTAGTTTGGAAAACGTCGATCCCTCACAAGTCGATTCATCCGGCAGCGGCGAGCTCAAGCTCAACCTCCCAAAACGCAAGCCTACCTTCGCCATCGAAACCGCCGGTCGCAACGCCCCCTGCCCCTGCGGCTCCGGCAAGAAGTTTAAACAGTGCTGCGGAAAGTGAGCGTTAGCGAACTTTCCAAATAGATGATCGGTTATCGGAGGAGAAAACCGCACCCCGTTCGGACGGAGCGGAGCGTAGTCAATGCTGCGGAAAGTGAGCGTTAGCGAACTTTCCAAATAGATGATCGGTTATCGGAGGAGAAAACCGCACCCCGTTCGGACGGAGCGGAGCGTAGTCAATGCTGCGGAAAGTGAGCGTGGCGGCAATCGAAGCGTAGCGCAGATAGAGGGACAAATTTTAACTAATGCTTCCCTCAAATTGCATCCGCCCAGCCAAACATTCACAAAAGAAGAAGTAAGCAGAGCGTGAGTGATGCGATCACCTACTATACCTAGCCTATAATGACTGACCTCTACAACTGCGTAATAGTACATTCCGAGTCCTCATTTTTTCCTTTCGAGGTTTGAAATCTCATTTATCGCAGCGCGCTCCAGCCAAATCGAAAATCAACAATCGGAAATCATCAATCGTCAATTTCTTCGCTCACAGTGGTTTGATTGACGAACGACGATTGTTAATTTTTGATTTTAATACAGTAGATAACAAATCACCTCTCAACCTGCACTTTGGTAGACGCTGACATCCCTCGATCATCCATCACATGGATTTCGCTCAAGCCATCGGCATCGTTCCAGACGAATGCTTCAGTCGCGGCAGTGGAGCCGAGAAACACGCCGTTGCCGAACCAGAACAAACGATTCACTCCTGCCGCGGCCTTTGCTTTGCAAATGAGGCCAGAAGTATTGCTGTTGATTTGATAGAGATGACCGCCGAGGGGAGAAATGATTTTTGGAGCATCGTTGGATAGCGCGATCATATCTGCGCTTTGAGGGATCGCGCGACGCGGCAGGCCGGCGAGACGAAAAAGTTCGAGATATTCAGGTGACCAAAATTCATTGATTTGCGGAGTGATGTTAGAATCGCCATCTCGCGGCGAGACGCGTAACCCGGTGCGTTGATCAACCCAGATCAAGCGATGCAGATCACATGGTATGATGGGAGAAACCCCAGACAAGAAATGTCCGTCACATCGGTGTTTGCAATGTTCGCTTGGGATCATTCCAGAAACTGCGCACATCTGCACTTGTTTCACGCTACCAGGTGCTGCAGGCAGCGGCTCTGCGAGTGCGGTTCGAGAAAATAATTGATGCATCAATGGTGCGGCCATTGTTAGACCTTGGAAGGATGGGTTAGGTCGTGTATCGAAATTCCCTATCCATACCAGAATCATCGTGCGTCCGCTGATGCCGATCGCCCATGCATCGCGGTATCCTTGTGAGGTTCCGGTTTTGTAGGAAATCGTTGGCTGAGAAAATGGCTCACGTTGTGCAGAATCCGCCATCATGTAGCGCACCAACCAACGAGTGCCTTCGCTGAGAATTTGAGATTGTTTAGGTGCAGAGGAAGTTGTGCCGCGTTCAAAGACCAAAGGCCGGGTTTGTCCATCATCGGCGAGTGCCGCGTAAAGCATTGCCATTTCCTCAGGAGTCGCAGGCGCTGCGCCCAAACCAAGTGCCAAGCCATAGTGTCCCGCAGGATGATCCATTCTCAATCCAGAATCTTTGAGGAAACTATACAGACCCTTACCATCGAGCTGTTGCATCAGTTTTAAAGCGGGGAGATTTCGACTCCGATAAAGCGCTTCCCTTGCTTTCACGGGACCAAGAAAATCGCGTTCGTTGTTTTCTGGATTGTAGTCGTTAAAGCGCATCGGCGCATCGGCAAGCAAGGTGTTGGGATGCAGTAGCCCTTGTTCGATCCCCAGCCCGAAAATAAACGGTTTGTATAACGAACCCGGAGAACGTTTGACCCGCAGTCCATCGATCTGGCCTTCGATCTCGCTGTTGAAAAAGCCACCCGAACCCACGTAAGCGAGGACTTCACGGGTCGGCGCATCCACCACCATCACCGCAGCGTTGCCCACGCCTTTTTCCTCCACACGAACCAGATAATCGCGAACCGTTTTCTCGACGATCGTTTGTAGATTCGAATCGATGCTGGATTCAGATTTGGATTCACGCATGCGTCGCGCAAGGTGCGGCATCTCGCGCGGAACAGGCACCGGCTCCCAACGATAATCCGCAAGCATGGAATCCGTTTTCCTCAGTTTTTCTAACAGTCGATTTCTTGCTGCGATGGTATCTGGCAATTCATCGACGCCAGAGCGCGGACGCCGCAGTGCGGGTCGTTGCGGCAACATCACCAGTGCTACGGATTCGGCTAGTTCTAGCTCATCGGATTCTTTCCCGCACCAAAGCAAACTTGCAGCAGAGATTCCTTCAACGTTTCCGCCATAAGGAACCGTGTTGAAATAAGCTTCGAGAATCTGCTCTTTGGTATAGTATTTCTCCAATTGAATCGCGCAGAGCATTTGCTGAAGCTTTCCAGTGATGCTTCGCGTTTTCAGCTGAAAGCGCAGTCGTGCGTATTGCATGGAAATGGTCGATCCTCCACCACGTGAGACGCCCTGAAATCGGCCTAATACCGCACGTGCCATCGAGAGAGGATTCACACCCGGATGAGAAAAGTAATGTTCATCCTCGTATGCCAAGGTGGCGCGACGCATGGTGGGTGAAACCTGATCGAGCGGCACGCGAACGCGGTAGCGGTCGTCTTTCGCCAAGCCAAGGTGAAGGACTTTTCCATCGCGATCTCGGAGCACGGGCGACCATGTAAGGTCTTCGCGATAGAGTTCACAACGTGGAATCGTCAGCCAGAGGATTCCCAACAGCAGCAAGATGATGCCGCTGCTGAAAATCAATCTGCGTAGGATTCTGTAACGTTTGATTTTCACTCGCGTGTCACAACTTTGATGCGATTGCCTAAGCCTACTCCGTTCACTCCGCGGTCATACATGGACTCCGCAAACAACGGGGGAATCACGAATTCTCCTGCGCTGGTAGCGCGCAGTTCGTATTCGATTTTCAAATCTTTGGCTCCTTGAAGCGAGAAGAAGAACAGATTGCGATCTTCACGCATGTCGACGCGTTCCGTTCCGGCAACCGTTCCAACTCCTGCTTTCATCGCACCTGGCTCCAGCGCAAAACCACCTGGCAGCAGATCGATCATGACCAGATTCCCCAGCGGGATGTTGCTGATGTTGCGGGCGCGTAAAGTCATTTTAAATGAATCGCCAACCGTGATGGATTCAATCGGCTTGCCATCGCGAGTGGTGATTTCTCTATAAACTTCGATCCCGTCTTTCTGGGCCTTGGTTGGGAGTTGGCGATCAAAGCCTTCCTCCACGACCTGATAGAACAATCCTTGATCTCCGTCTTTCTGATCGAGTTTGAATTCCAACGCCTTCATATTTTCCGCAAACGGCGCGCTTCCGAAAATCTCTTTGGTTTTGAGAAGTGAAATCGGTGCTGTGCCAGCACGTGGAAGCGCATGGATTTGGAATTCAAACGCATTGGCTTTGCTGACCTTGGCAAACTCGCGCATGCCAAGAGACGCACAAGCAGCGGTGATCGTGTTGTATTGATCCTGCCACAAGACTCCATAGAGTTTCTGCCAATCGGCATAACCGTAGTCTTTTACAGAATCTGGGAAATGACGTGTGCGAATCGCAAACGAGAGCAGCGCATCGACTTCAGCTCGTGACCAGTAGTCCTCGCCGTTTTTGTATTGATCGGCTTTAGCGAGTTTCCACGTTTTCGTAATCTCTGCCGCTTTGTCATCTTCTTGGAGCAATTTGTAAGTGGCCGCAAGAAAACTACCACACAGGCGATTTTGCCAGAGGCCTTTATGAGAGCGTTCCAAGCTTTCACGCAACGATGCCAAGCTATTCGGACGCTGTCCTTCGCGTGCGAGAAGATAGATCGCGTAAGCTTTGCGATCTGCCATTTCCAGATTGGAAATCTCTCCGGATTCACAGATTTTTTTCAATTTAGTGGATATACGGTTTTGCAATTCGTAATCGATCGAGAATCCAGAGTCTCGGGCTTCTCTTAGGAAATGTGCGACGTAGCAATTGAGAAAATCATCGCTGTCACTTGTACTACCACGCCAGTAACCGAAGCCACCGCTATTACCCTGACGGCTTTGCAGTTGTTGAATCACCGTTTCTATTGTGTCTGTGGTGAGATCGCCTTGTTGCGGCAGAGCCTCCATGGCGCGATAGGATAGCAAGGTCATGCCCTTGCTGGTGAGTTGCTCCGTGCAATCGTAAGGATATGCATTCATGTAATCCCGCATGCCGAGCGCGAGCACGACAGGTAGCGGAGATGCGACGACTTCGCTGCGTCGGTAAGCATCATACAAACTTCGAGTGACCTCTTGCTCGTGTTTCGCGGTGCGGATGTAAGCGCTTCTTACTTGGGTGCGGAACGGCGATGCTGGGCGTATGCTCATCGTTTCCGTACGAACTGCTGATTCCGTCTCGGATTTGGCAAAGCATTTCACGCTTGCTGAGCCTAGGGAGTCCAAGGCTTTGAAGCGGAAGCGCTGGGTGACTTCGCGCGATTTCTCGACGGAAACTTTCGCTCCTGAGTCCCCCACGATTTGCAAATGCGGCGATGGTTCGACACGCAGTGCAACATTGGACAGACCTTCTTTTTCTAACAGATTGGTAAGAGTGACCGAAACCACAAACTCGTCACCCGGTGTGATAGTTGTCGGTGAATTTAGGGTGAGCACCAAAGGCGAGCGCACCAGTGAGGCGGCTTGTGCCGAGCCGGCGCGAGTTTCAGTTACAGCTACGGCCATAATCGTCAGTGTCCCCGCGAAATAATCCGGAACCGTGTAAGAGACTTCGCTGCTTTCAGGCCCTGCAATTTTGATCCCAGACCACCAGACGACTGGGGCATCGCGTTTGCGTTTGAATGGATTGAGGGTCATTGAAAGAGCATCCATATCTCCTTCGTCCCCGCCTCCACCGAAGGCCGCGTGGTTTTTGATGAAGCGATATTCTGGTAGTAATAAATCAAACCATTGCTGCGTCCGGACCTCGAGTGCCTGTTTGCGGAAAAAGAAATTCAAGGGCTCAGGTCGTTTGTAGCGGGTGATTTGGTGAATGCCTTCATCAACCGCATATAGGACGATTCGAGATGCTCGATCTGCACGGTAGTTGATTTTTAATTCTTGGCCCGGTCGAACTTCTTTCGGCACGGAGAGGTCGATTTTGATCGTTCTGCCAGATGGCTGGATGGTCAGTGGTTGGGTGGCGTAACTCAACGGCGTCATGAACACATCCGGTGAATCCAATGAACGTACAAACGAGACATTGCAATACACGGTGCCTTCCAAGCCTGCAGGGATTTTCACACGATGCACACTCGCCTTAGTATCAGCTTTAAACCATTGGGCGTGTAGAACTTTATCACGTTCGATGGTGATCAATCCAGCGCCTGCATATGGTGCGACGATGGATACTTCGATTTCAGCGCCAGCCACAACTTTGGAATCTGCAACGGTTAGAGTGAGTTCGGCTTCCCGTTCTAGATTTTTATCTTCATCGCCTTTTCCAACGATGCGGTAGGGAAACTCGCAGATCACATGGTTCAGATCATTGATCACTTGGAAGGTGAAGTGCCCGACCTTGCTTGTATCCAAATTTATCTCCGTTGGAGCGGCGCTCCAGCTGATATCTTTTTTCTCGCTCAACACCGTCTCACGTTGTTGCGATTCATAGCTCATGTTTCCATTGTCATCCTTGCGAAGCACGGAAACATATCTCGTTTCATTGATACGATAGCGCAGGTTTTCGACGGCAACGGCTTTTAGGTTTTGATCAAGTGCGACGAGTTTTACTTTTCCGCCAGCATCCTTGCCGAGGTAATCCAACTGACAATCGGCATCGAAGCCGGCAACGTAGTCGCCAGGGGAAACAAGGAAGCTGCGTTGTTCGCGCACACCGTGACCGCCATCGTTTTCGAAAGCTTCAAAATTCAGCGAGACGCTCATATTTACATCGTCAAACTTCGCGAGATCCAATGGCATCTCTGCGATTCCTTCGGCGGAAGTTTTCACCTCGCCGAGTTCGACTTTCCGGCCGGCTATGGAATACGATTTAGAATGTGTGCTGTTGTAGAACTGGTAGTCCGGCCATGTGGGGAAACGAAAATCCACTGCATCCAAATGCATGATGCCTGTGATGCGTCTATCTCCTGCCGCTGCGCCGAACAAATTTTCTAACGAAATTTTAGCCGCAAGCTCATTGGGTTTCACCCATCCTTTTGGCAAGCTTGGTTCGAAATTCACTTTCATCTTCATGCGGTCGGGACGGAAGTCCTCAACCCGAAGCGGGATGCGTCCTAACAGAAATTTCAAGGAATTATGATCTCCGACCCAAAGGGCCAGTTCGTAAACGCCAGTAGGCTGGGATTCCGAAGTTTGAAAAGTGCCGTCGATAAAGCCATCAGCTGGAAGCTTGAAATCTTGTGCGGCGATCTTTCGTCCAGTTGCATCACTTAGCATCGCTCGAACAGGAAGCCCTTCGATGACTTGCTGCCAATCACGGCGTTTTACGATGCCACCGAAATGGACTTTGTCACCGGGGCGATAGACGCCACGCTCGGTGAACAAATGCGCTTCAACCGCCTTGGCGCGGGATGCAAGCACGCCGTCCACATCATAGCGCGAGTAATCCAGTGCGGGCAAATGTCCCGGACGAATCGGGATAAATGACAGATCCTTACCTTGTCTCACAACGATGGCGACGGGTTGTTGTTCACGGGCGCTGACGGTTGGTTTCGGCAACGCGGCGCGACCCGTCACGTCTGTGGTGCTTCTTGCCAAGCTGCTGCCATTTCGTGCCAGTATTTCGACGCTTGCACCGGCAACGGGCTTCTGTCCTTTGAGCGACATCACAAACACATCACGGCTGAGATCCGCGTTGGTTTTGGTTAACAATCCAAGATCCGTAAGCATCACGAATCGCTCGGCTTGCTGACCAAGCTCACTCCAATGCACGGTTTCATCCGCTTTGACATCGGAAAACCACTTGCTCGGGTGGGTGGTGGAGCCATCGGCATTGACGTAGATGATTTTGGCTAGGGACTCATCGATGCTAAAGAAACCGCCGTTTTCCACTTCATCGAGGTATTCCCAGTCTGTTTGGGATCTTTGAATGCGAGAATAAATCGAAGTATCAGGCTCTTCAGGCAGGATGGCATCTACAGCTTGCGCTTCGACAAAATACAAGCCGCGCGAGATATCCGGATCACTGGGATCGGCTATTGCCATGGCTTTGTTCAAATCGAATGCGGTGAAGCAGGCGTCCCAATCATTCTTTTTATTCACACGCAGCACGAAAGTCTGGGTCCGTACCAGACTGTCTTTCCCAAAATCGCCTTCGAGCGCAGGAGCGGAAAAATTGCCGTAGTCATTTTGGGTGATCATGTGGTTGATCTCGCCTGCGCGGATACGACCGCAGGTGATGGAAATATAACCCACTCCGCGTGATTTGAACTGAATGGTTCTCTCGCCGTTCAGTGCGATGATGTTGCCTTTGCCGGTCCATTCCAATTCCAATGGGTATTCTGGAACTTCAATAAAATGATGATACCGATCGGCTAAAATAAATCCACCAAGCGCTTCCATGCCTTTCATGACTTGAAAATACATCCGACCCGGAACGGGTGAGAAAAACTGATAGGCATGTTCATCTGGAAATGGAGATTCACCTTCGTTTTGCACGCGCTCTAACAAAATTTGCGTAGCGCGTTTCATCATTTCAGGAGTGATGTCGTTTTCCGATTTATGGTTGTCGGACATCCATTTGTCATCGGCTGGAGCCAAGCGCCAGAGTTTCACATGCTTGTTCACTTCCACAGGAGAAATCCCAAGACTGGATTTAAATGTTAGAAATTGCTTCGGCTCGCCTTGTTGGTTTTTGGCGATATCGATGTTTTGAGATTCGATCTGCAGCGCGGAGTATTTACTGGGCACTCGGGCTTTCGCGACCAGATCGGACGTCATCGCCTCGCCGCCACTCGTCGCACGCAGAGCTTTTGCGATGGTGAGTTTCACTTCCTCGGTTTCTTCCGGCACCCGCACACGGGAGCTACGGAGATACCATTCGTTTGGCGAGCTGGTTGGAGTAAGAGTGAAACTAGGCTTGTCTCCACCGAATGCCTGTGGCTTTTCTGCAAGTGAAACCAAAGCCATTTGTGCCTGCAGTTCTCCCTGGGTCAGCGCGTAGTTTGCGCCTATCGTTGCGGTCAACTCATGAACTTCTGGTTGATCTGGTTGAGTGTAAAATTGGAAGCTATTTACATTCAGGGATAATTTGTTTGTTGTGAAATCCGATTCTGGTTTTGTTAGAACGACTTCATCCGGAAATGCAGCCTTGTTGAATCCCAACGTATATTTTTTACCTGCCTGCCATTCCTTTTCTGGAGTGAAACGCAGCGTGCGATCGTTCGACCATTTCCACGTACCAGGAAGCGTCGGATTCATCTTCACCACATCGCTCACAACTTGATCAATTTTATCTAATGGCGCAGCAGCATCGCTGAATGAAATGGAAAGCGCACCGTATGTCGGCACACCTTGATTCCATACAGTCGATGTTGGAATGGTTACCGTGTAATTGAGATCACGCTTCGCAACCAGTTGGCGTTCTTGCGGGCGATGCATCTCCCACCACTTCTGCCATTGTTGAACGCCTACCGTGATCAAGATCGCCGCAAGCGCGAGGCCCGACCATAGCTTGGGCCTCTTTGTTAGGGTTCCAAAAATTCTGTTAGAAGACCAGCGTAGCCACAAAGGTGGCTGCCAGGTCCCGATGAGCGCGTTGAGAATAAGCGCAAAGAAGCGAAAAATGGATTTCGCAAGGCGAGTGAAACCTCCGGATGACGGAGGGATATTGGTGTTCATAATAGGATGGGAAAACGCCCCATCAGAGCAAATTTCCTAACGAATGACAAACTATCCCCCCGAAATTTGCGGGAAATTTTTAGGTTACGATTTCGCCTCAAAGCGTTTTGAGACCTCCGTCCAGTTGACAACATTCCACCATGCGGTGATGAAATCGGCGCGGCGGTTTTGGTAGTGGAGGTAGTAAGCGTGTTCCCAGACGTCGAGTCCGAGGATGGGCTTGCCGAGATCGGCGTCGGGGACGATGCCTTTCATGAGTGGATTGTCTTGGTTAGGAGTGCTGGTGATTTTGAGTTTACCGTCTTGTAAGATCAGCCATGCCCAGCCGGAGCCGAAACGTTTTGTCGCGGCCTCGCCGAAAGCTTTCTTGAAAGCGTCTATCGAGCCAAATGCCGAGACGATTGCGGCGGAGAGTTTTTCAGAAGGCGCGCCGGATTGGGCAGCGGGTGCAAGGGTTTCCCAGAAAAAGGTATGATTCCAATGACCGCCACCGTGGTTTCTTAAAGCAGTGCGAATGGGCCCATCGGCTATGCTTGTGAGGTTGGAGACATGATGAGTCCACGGCAGGCTCTCTCTTTGTGGCATGGTTTGGAGGGCCTCAGTAAGACCCTTGATGTAAGCCGCGTGGTGTTTGCTATGATGAATTTCCATAGTTCGAGCATCGAAATGTGGTTCGAGCGCATCGTAGGCGTAAGGGAGTTTTGGCAAAGCAGGAGCTGTGACTGTCGCTTCCGCAGAAGCACGTTCGGTGAGTAAAGCAGCTCCGGCAGCGAGGGTGCCGAGTTGGACAAATTGGCGGCGGTTGAGAGAATTTGATTCAAGCATGGTTTAGTTACCTAAATCAGATCGGGAAAAGTTCAACTGTTTAGACCGTGGCGGCGGATTTTATCCGCCAAGCCAAAATGATGAATTGGCATGGCGGATGCAATCCGCCGCCACGGCTCAAAAAAACCTTTGGCAAGTGGCGATGGGTGTTTCAGGCTTTCGCTTAATCTATGAAACATCGGCAACTTATCCTATCCTCGGTGCTTTTGATCGTCATACTCATCGCCATCAATAAGTTCTCTCCAAAGAAAACCGCTGACCCTGGTGTTCTTGTGCCAGTGGAGTTGCGTTGTGATGGCGCGGTGAATCCGCTCTGTGGCTCGTCAGCGCCGATATTGACTTGGCAGCTTTCCAGCAGTGTGCGCGGAGAGCGGCCGACCGCATGGCAAGTTCGTGTCGCTACAAGTGAGAAAATATTAGCCAGTGATGCCACAGATTTATGGGACTCTGGGAAAGTTGGAGTTGGTAATGAGGTGATGGAAGAAACTTTGGCCAGTAGGGTAGATAAAATACCGGGCCTGCGTTATGAAGGCCAAGCCTTGAAAGCCGGAACCCGTGCTCATTGGCAAGTACGTTGGTGGAATGCGGAAGATCAAGTTTCGCCGTGGAGTCAGATCGCAACTTGGGAGGTCGCGCCATCATCCGTGGCCGATTGGCAGGGCGCGCGTTGGATGGACGATGGGAAACCTGTTCCCACCCAAGATGAAGATTTTTATAAACCAGATCCCGCTCCTTTGATGCGGCATGAGTTCACGGTTTCCAAGCCTATCGCAAAAGCCCGCCTGCATTTCGCTGGCCTCGGCCTCGGGCTCGCAAACGTGAACGGCAGCCCTGTTTCCGATCAGGTCTTCGACCCCGCATGGACCAATTTCGACAAACGCATTTTGTTCCGCACCCATGATGTGACCGATCATCTCAAAGAAGGCGAAAACTGCCTCGCGCTGATGCTGGGTAATGGTTGGTACAATCCGCTTCCTTTGAAGATGTGGGGCAATCGTAACATCCGCGACTCACTCCCTCTCGGGCGTCCTCGTGCTATCGCGCTATTGGTCATCGACCATCCAGACGGCACAACCACCACCGTGAAAAGCGGAGAGGGCTGGAAAATGGCGGAAGGTCCGACGGTTCGGAACAGCATTTATCTCGGCGAAGAACGCGATGCCCGGCTCGATCCCGTGGGCTGGGATTTGCCTGAATTTGACGATACGAGCTGGAAGCCTGTCCATCTGACCGATCATCCACTGGAGCCGCTCATGCCTCTGAAGATGCAGCCGGTCAGAAAACAAGAACCGATTTCAGCGAAAGCCATCACCACCCCTCAGCCAGGGGCTCATATTGTCGACTTCGGCGTGAATTTCACCGGCGTCCCGGAAATTGCAATAAATGTCCCAGCTGGGACAAAGATTGTAGTGCGATTTGGTGAGTTGTTGCATGAGGATGGGACTTTGAATTTCCTGACGAGCACGGCGGGGCAGATCAAGGGGCTTAAAAAAGATGCGCAGGGAAACATGGTTCCGAAAGGCGGTCCTGGCTCCCCGGAATTTGCATGGCAGCAAAATGTTTACATCGCACGCGGTGGTGGCACGGAAGTTTTTGTGCCGCGCTTCACATTTCATGGTTTCCGTTACATGGAAATCAGCGGGCTGCCAGAAACACCGAAGACGGAAAATTTCCGCGCGTTTCCTCTGCATACGGATGTGCCGAGCGTGGGCTCTTTTTCCTGCTCGAACGATGACCTCAACCGCATCCAAGAAATCACACGTCGCACGTTTCTTTCTAACATCATGACCGTGCAGTCCGATTGTCCGCACCGCGAACGTTTCGGCTACGGCGGTGACATTGTCGCGACCAGCGAGGCATTCATGATGAATTTCGACATGGCGGGATTCTACGCCAAAACCGTCCGCGATTGGGGCGATGCGGTGAGGCCGGATGGTCGCCTCACCGATACCGCACCTTTCGTCGGAATCGATTATTGCGGAGTGGGTTGGGCGATGGTGCATCCGCTTTTGTTAGAACAGCTTTATCGTTACTATGGCGATCGCGCCTTGATTGAAGAACAACTCCCTGTCGCCATTCGTTGGATAGATGTGGTCGCAGCCCAGAGGCAAGATGGCTTGATAGTCAAAGGCCTCGGCGATCACGAAGCGCTCATTCCCGCTCGCAGTCCCGCACATCTCACGCCGAAGTTTATCGATAGCGCGCGACGGATCGCGAGGTTGTCGCGTATCATCGGAAAAGAGGAAGATGCCACGCGTTTCGATCAAATGGCGAATGAGTCCGAAGCCGCATGGGCAAAAGCATTCCTCGATCCTGCGACAGGAAAAGTTGCCGATGGTGCGCAGTCGACACAGGCATTCGCCCTTGGCTTTGGAGCCGTACCTGAGGTATCACGTAAAGCGGTTTTCGATCAATTAGTCGGGGGCCTAACAGCGGTTGAAGATAGTCCACGTTTGACCACAGGCATCTATGGCACATGGATCATGCTGGAACAATTATCGAAGTATGGACGAAGCGATCTCGCTTACGGTCTCGCCAATCGCGAAACGTTTCCGTCATGGAAATGGATGATAAAAAACGGCGCGACTTCGCTCTGGGAGCATTGGGAGCAAGAGCAGAACACTTATTCGCATAGTCATCCGATGTTTGGATCGATCTCAACTTGGTATTTCCGTTGGCTCGGTGGCATTCAATGCGCCGACGATGCGGTTGGCTTTGATTACATCATGTTGCGTCCGCAAATTCCTGCTGGCCTCGATTGGGTGAAAACTTCTCATCAATCGCTCCGTGGTGAAATCGTTTCTAACTGGTCGATCAACGGTAAAGAACGCGTTTTCGAATTCACCATTCCCGTTGGTGCGACCGCGATCGCGGAGATTCCTGCGCGCGCTGAAGAAACTCTGACCGAAGGCGGAAAGGCGTTAAGTCAATCGCCAGAGATTAAATTGTTAGAATCTACCCCAAGCATTCATCGAGTGGAGATCGGTAGCGGCACGTATCGGTTTGAGACGAAAGCCAAGTAGACTACGCAATTTCCCACTGGTAGGATGAGCTGGAAAGCAACTCATTGCCACCTAGGGTGACGTGAATCGTGTCTTCGATTCGCACTCCGCCCAGGCCTTTGTAGTAAAGACCTGGTTCAACAGTGACTGTCATGCCGGCTTTGAATTTCCAATCTGCTGTTGCGCGCATGAAAGGGGCTTCATGCACTTCAAGGCCGATGCCGTGACCGAGGCCGTGGAAAAACCCTTTCGGTTCTGCACAATCGCGTTCGGTGACATAGCCTTCTTTATCAAAAAAGGCTTGGATGGCATTGTGAACATTTCCGCCAGAAACGCCCGGCTTGATAAGTTCGATCCCCAGCGCGTGTGCTTTTTTCACCGTGCGAACGAGTTTCTTTTGCGCATCGCTGGCTTTGCCTTTGAGGAAGGTGCGTGTCATGTCGCCCCAATAACCGTCCTCTGGGCGACGTGGAAAAATATCGACCACGATGAGTTCGTTTGGACGAATCGGCCCAGAGCCGGCATTATGGCAATCGCATGCTTGGTCACCTCCAGCTGTAATCGTGTGCAGGGCGACCGCGCCTTGTTCCAAAGCGGCGACGCTGATCAGCTCGCGCAAGCGCTCCGAGGTCAGCTCGCGGCCTTGATGGATGAGAGTTTCACCTTTGATTTTGGATTCCATCAGAGCTTTTCTAACAGCTTTGAAGCCTGCTGCGCTAGCAGCGTTGCCTTTGCGGAGGGCTTCGATTTCACTGGCGGTTTTAATGATGCGCTCGGGAAAAAGATTGCCATCGGCTTCCGGAGAAATTTTTAATCCGGCGGCATGCAGTTCAAAAGCCAGGCCGGCAGGAAACCGTGAGCCGACGCGGAATTCTTTGATCCCGTATTTTTCGGCGATTTGTTGAACCTGTTGTGAAATGCTGATTTTGCGATAGTCGGCGATACCCAACTGTTTGGCGGCGGAACTTTGGACATCGTTGAGAAGCAGGACTTCATCAAAATCAGACTCTAACAACATGCGCTGATATTCCATGCTGTGCGAGATGCCGATCTTTTTTCCATTGTGTGAAAATGCAAGATATGGATCGAACGCGCTGAAGCGGCTGAAATACAACATGTCAGGATCATGTGCGTCCGCATGAAAAAGAATCGGCGGTTTATGGGAGGATGTTATTTTTTTTGAAACCGATTGTTTTTTTGTGACGGCTTTACGCATATAGAAATGGTTAGAGTGACTGGAGCTGGCACTTGAAATTTTTTTGAGTCATAAAATGTCCGCTTCTGATAAAAACGGGGCTATTTAAAACGAATCACAGCAACATGAGCGCTGGATTCTCGATGAGTTTTTTAACTTCAGCGAGGAACGAGGCAGCAACCGCACCATCGACCACGCGGTGATCTGCGGAGATCCCTATGTTCATGCGTAGGCCGACGGCAAGCTGGCCGTTTTTGACCACGGGTTTCTGGATCGCTGCACCTACTGAAAGGATAGCGGCTTGTGGTGGATTTACGATGGCGTCGAAGGAGTCGATGCCCCAAGCGCCGAGGTTGGAAACGGTAATTGTGCCGCCGTCGAATTCATCGGGCTTGAGTTTTTTATCTTTCGCGCGGGCAGCGAAGTCTTTCACCGCACGGGAAATGGCGAGCAGGGATTTGGACTCTGCTTCTTTGATAACAGGAGTGACGAGGCCGTCTTCCACCGCGATCGCAACAGAGAGACCGACGTGTTTGAATTTCACGATGTGGTCACCCGCGAAGGAGGCGTTGATCGCCGGTACGGCTTCGGCGGCGTTGATGGTTGCTTTGAGAATGAAATCGTTGACCGAATATTTGTTGCCGTGGGTTTTCTCGGCTTGTTCGTTGACCTGCTTGCGCATTGCCATGAGCGGCTCGGCATCGACTTCCATGTGCAGATAGAAATGCGGGATCGTGGTTTTTGAGGTTAACAAGCGCGAAGCGATGATTTTGCGCATGGAGGAGAGCTCGATGCGCTCATCGCCATCTTTAGCACTAGGCATGATGGCTTGTGGTGTAGCAGCAGGAGCGGAAACGGGAGAGGAAGGAGCGGTGACGCGCGCTTTGACAGCCTCAGAAAGTTTTGCAGCAGCGGCAGCGGCGGGGGAAACAGGTTTCGCTGGGGATTTGCTGGATTTTTCTACATCGTCGCGAACGATGCGACCGCCAGGGCCGGTGCCACAGACATTTGAGAGATTGACTCCCATTTCGGCAGCGATTTTGCGGGCTAGAGGAGAGGCTTTGATGCGTTCGCCGTCACCACAGCAGGAGCTGGGCGCTGCAACGGCGGTGGGCTGTGGGGTTGCAGCGGCATGAGAAGGGCTGGCGGCTGCCGCTGGTGCGGCGGTGAATGGTGCTGCAGCGGAAACTTCTTCTTTATCTCCATCCAACACAGCGAGAATCGATCCAATCACGGCTTTCTCTCCTTCTTGCACCAAAATATCTGTCAGCGTGCCCTCATCAAAAGCTTCCATTTCCATGGTCGCTTTGTCGGTTTCGACTTCGGCAAGCACATCGCCAATTTCGACGAAGTCGCCGATTTGCTTGTGCCATTTGATCAGGGTGCCTTCGGTCATGGTGTCCGAGAGCTTGGGCATTTCAATTTTTGCTGACATGAGAATTAGGAAAGAAGTGGTAGGCGCGTAGGATGCGAGTTGTGCTAAGTATTTCCAGCCATTTTTCTGATATATTGAAACAAAGAAGCGCGGAGGGCTGGTGCCGCTCCGCGCTTGAGTGAAAAATATGATTTACCGAGGGTTATGGGGCGAGTTTTTTCATGGTTGGCATGAGGCCGATGCTTGGGCTGCCGGTGGGTCCTTGGGCGCTGACCATCGTCAGTGCTTTGGCGGATGTTGTGCCGTTGCAATCTTTTTTCGGGCAGTAAAAATAAGTCCGTGTTTCACAAGGAACACGGATTTTTTTGGTCACGGTTTTGTAGCGCGGGACCTTTTTCTCAATAGTTTGAGCCATTCCGCCTTTGCTGTCTGACGGAATTGTTTCAGTCACGATATCGTAATGGCAGGTTTTTACCTGCTTGGATTCGGTGCGGTAGCCGGCGGTAGATCCACTGCGCCCGAACATCGAGCAGCATGAGGAAAAGCCGAGGGTAATAGCAACTAGAGGCAGGAGGGTGAGGAGTTTTTTCATGAAATGGTGAGGTTGATTTTCAATTAGAACAAGCAGCAGCACGATGCGAGTGTTAGCGTCGCGGTGACAACAAGGGCATAAGCGCAAAAACGTTTGAACATAATATGATCTTATAAATACAAGACTGGTTGGCAATAGTAATTTCTAGACCTAGCCCTGCAAATTCCATGTTCCGGACTGGACGTGGCTGGATACTTGCGACATTTTCCCTAAAGAATGACGGATGCTGGATGGATGGAACTCGCCTTGCAGGAGGCGCGAAAGGGCGTGGGTAAAACCGCTCCCAACCCTCCCGTTGGTGCTGTGATTGTAAAAAATGGCGAACTGCTAGGAAGTGGTTGGCACCACAAAGCAGGGATGTCGCATGCGGAGGTCGAGGCGATAAACGCAGCGGTCGCTGAGCATGGGCTGGATGCTTTGAAAGGAGCCACCGCCTATATCACGCTTGAGCCTTGCTCCACGGTGGGTCGCACCCCTGCGTGTACCTCTGGGCTGATTCAAGCTGGGATTTCACGGGTCGTTTACGCCTGTAAAGATTCCAATCCTCAACATTCAGGTGCTGCTGATTCTCTGCTACGCCAAGCTGGGATCGAAGTGCTTTCAGGCGTGCTTGAGGATGCCTGTGGAAAAATCCTCCAGCCATTTTTCAAAGTTCAGCGCTCGGGGTTGCCATGGGTGATTTGGAAGTGCGCGATGTCGCTCGATGGGAAAATCACCCGACCTGCTGGAGAGGGCCAGTGGCTCAGCAGCGAAGCATCTCGCGCTGATGTGCAAAAAATCCGCAGCCAGGTAGATGCGATTCTGACAAGTGGCGAGACTGTCAGAAAAGACAAGCCCGCTTTGACTATTCGAGTTCCAGATTTATTAGAAGGTCGAGAGCAACCATGGCGTGTCATTTGTACGGATCATCCTGCTACGTTACCTGCGGATGCGCCTCTTCTTTCTGATTCATCGAAACACCGTACCTTGCTTTGTCCTTCAGGAGATCTAACAAGCATGTTGAAAAAACTCGTCCGTGAACGAGGTGTGCTTTCCGCCATGATCGAAGCGGGAGGAAAATTTTCCGCTGCGATGTTGCGTGAGGGATTAGTTGATGAAGTAATCATTTACTATGCGCCTATAATTTGCGGAGAAACCGTTCCAGCTCTTGATGGCGCGGCGTTTCCATATTCCTTGAAAATGACAGATATTCATTTGGATAAATGTGGAGATGATTTTAAATTGCGCGGATTGTTAGAAAAATGAGCGCGGTCCAGAAACCATTTTTCGAAACTGAAAATGCCAATGTCTGGCGCGGCGATGTACTAGCATTACGGGATTTAAGTTTGTCATTAACAAACCACGAACATGTCGCCATCCTCGGTGCAAATGGGGCTGGAAAGAGCAGCTTACTCAAACTTATTACTGGCGAACTGCGTGTGGAGGCTAGACCTAACAGCTTATGCAAACTTTTTGGCGAGGAGTATTGGTGTTTGGAAGAACTAAGGCATCACATCGGCATTGTTATGCCAGAAGAAATCAGTCGCTTTGATGACGATGAAATCGCTGGCGACGTCGTTTTATCGGTTTTCCGTGGCGCTTACGGGCGCACACTTCAGAGTCGATTTCATGCTTGGGAAAAACAACATGCTCTAACAGCCATGCAAATAACCGGCGTGGCCGCTCTGAGGGATCGTTATTTCGGTCAACTTTCTTCTGGAGAAAAACGCCGTTTTCTCATCGCCAGAGCCATGGTTCATGCGCCAGATATTTTGGTGTTAGATGAGCCCTCTACGGCTCTCGATTTCGCGGCACGTTTGGCTATGCTGCATCAGCTGCGCGAGATGACTAAGACCACCCAAAGCATTGTGCTTGTGACCCATGATCCTTCGGAAATTTTTCCAGAGATCGATCGCCTCATTCTTCTTAAGGCTGGCCGCGTCATCGCGGATGGACCAAAGCGCAAGATCATGACTACTGCCACCCTCAGCGAGTTTTTTGGTATTCCCATTAAGCTGAACTGGAGTGACGGTTGGCCCATTGTGAGATCGTAGTCTGGCTGTAAAAATCAGAGATTCGTCTTCTGATCTAAGATTCGCTTGGCAAATAGGGTTTCTCTGTTTTAAGCCCTCGGCGATGTTTTCCCCAGAACCGATTGAGTGGCCTGATAAAATTGAAATTTTAATGGATGAGCTGGAGGGTGAATCCCTCTCGCGCGAACTTAGTCGCGAAGAGCGTGCTTTGTTCGATGTTTATGAAACCGTTCCGGTTTTAGAGAGTCGGGATTGCCTGCATGAGTTCTGGCAATTGAATATCGATCATCAACGCGTGATCAGTTCTTTCGACATGATAGGGGCATCGATTATCGTCGATGCCTTGAACGCGAGTCGGTGGTGCCAGACGCGCAAGCAAGACCGCGAAGACTACAGTGAAACCGAGTCCGAATATCTTGCGACGATTGAAGAGGAGCTGCCTGCGGGGATGGATGAGCTGGTGGATTTGGCGCTCGAGTTTATCGCGGATGAGATCTGATGAATAGTGAATAGTGAAGAGTGAATAGTGAATGCAGAGTGAATTGTAACGGGCTATTCTTCTTTTCACTCTTCACTATTCACCATTCACCATTCACCATTCACTCTTCCCATGCGCCGAATCTTCCTATTTTTCTCTTCGCTCTTTGCTCTCTGCTCTTCGCTCTCTTTTGCGGAGGAAAAGCCTTTATTGCATCCGTTGTTTTCGGATCATGGAGTGTTGCAGCGTGGACGCTCGGTGCCGGTGTGGGGTTGGGCGGCGCCGGCTACGAAGCTCAGTGTTCGATTTGCGGGACAGACGAAGCAGGCGGTTGTAGGAGCGGATGGCAAGTGGAGCATTTTGTTAGATGCGATGGAGGCATCGGCCGAGGGACGGATATTGGTTGTGGAGAGTGGTGGTTCGCGTTTGGAAGTGAAGGATGTGTTGGTGGGCGATGTGTGGTTGTGCTCGGGGCAATCGAACATGGAGATGGGGATAGCCGGCTGCAACGAAGAAGAGGAGATTTCCAAAGCAAACTATCCGAACCTGCGCTTGATCACTGTTCCACATGTGGTGGCGTACAAGCCTCAGAAAACGTTTTCCGGAAACTGGAAATCATGTTCTCCGCAGAATCTTAGGGCAGGGTTTTCTGCGACGGCATATTTTTTCGGAAAAAAACTCCAAGCCGAACTGAACATTCCCATCGGCCTGATTCATTCATCGTGGGGCGGAACGATGATTGAGGCGTGGATGAGCGGCGAGTCTTTGCGGCCATTTCCGCAAGCGCAAGCAGAGCTGAAAATGGTGGAGGAAATCGCCAACTCCACCGCTCCCAATCCTTTGGCAGAGATCATGAACGCTTGGTTTCTCAAACATGACCCCGGCACGCAAAAAGGTTGGGAAAAAGAAACAACTGATACTTCTAACTGGCGCGAAGTGACTTTGCCTAACAGCTACGCCGCGTGCGGGATTCCGGGCTACGAGGGCGTGGTGTGGATTCAACGTGAATTTGAATTGCCTGCGGATTGGGCGGATAAAAATCTCATCTTCGAACTTGGCACCATCCACGATACGGATACGACATGGTTAAATGGAAAAGAGATCGGTCGCACCGATTCTTACGAGCACGCCAGACGTTACAAAGTGCCAGCAGGAATTGCTAAGAGCGGGAAAAATATCGTTACTCTGCGCATCACCAATGCAGGTGGAGGCGGGATCGAAGTCAACGGCCCGCCGATGATGGTCACTCCTGAAATTTCAGATAGTGCCGTTGCCTCTCTCTCTGGAAAATGGCGCATGCAGGAAACCGCAGGTAAGGGTAAGACGGGTCGGCCACTGGTGGGCAATCCGCGAGTCCCAACAGTTCTTTACAACGGCATGATTGCGCCGCTGGAACCTTTTGCTCTAACAGGAGCCATCTGGTATCAGGGCGAAGCGAATGCAGGTGATGCCAAATCCTATCGCAAACTTTTGCCTGCAATGATCGCCGATTGGCGAAAGCGATTCCAGCGCGAGAATATGGCGTTTCATATCGTGTCCTTGGCAAACTATCAAGATGCCAGTGAACAACCACGTGACAACGCATGGGCTGAGCTGCGCGAGTCTCAGGCAATGATCGCAAAGACGGTTCCTCACTGCGGACTCGCGATCGCCATCGACATCGGTGATTCGAAAGACATCCATCCAAAAAACAAACGTGATGTTGGGCACAGACTTGCTCTGAGCGCGTTGGCAAAAACGTATGGAAAATCGATTCCTTATTCTGGCCCATCATATCGTGAAATGAAAGTTGAAGGAGACCGCATCAGAATCCACTTCGACCACGCGGATGACGGACTTAAATTCAAAGGAGCGACGGATAAAAGTTTTGCGATCGCTGCCTCTGACGGGAAATTTGTATGGGCGAAGGCGGAGATTGAAGGCTCAAGCGTGATCGTTTCCTCACCTGCGGCACCTAATCCCTTGGCGGTTCGCTATGCATGGGACAGCAATCCGCAAGCCCCGCTTTACAATGGTGCTGGACTGCCGGCCGTGCCGTTCCGGACGGATGGAGGGAAATAATTTTTCACCGCAGAGGCGCAGAGGCCGCGGAGGGACGCAGAGCTGTGGTTATGTGTTCATTTTATTGCTGAGATTGAAGCATCTAAATTCTTCGGCTCTGCCATAAACCTGAATTCTTTTCATTGTGCTGGCTCCGCGACCCTTTGCGACCTCTGCGCCTCTGCGGTGAAAAATTTCTAGTGTTTATTTTCCCATCGACGTCTCTCTGGGATTTTGCCAGTGTGGTAGGCCATGAATCCTCCGCACAACTCTGATCAAATATTTAACTCTCCACACGTAACGAGTCGCCGTTCGTTTTTACAAAAAGCTGGCCTTGCGACGGCAGCGATTGGAGCCAGTGGAATCATTCCCTGCTATGCGAATGGGGAACCGAAGGCGAAGTCGAATTCTGATACGCTTGTCAAAACTCTTTATGATAGCTTGAGCGAAGAGCAGCGCAGGAAAATCTGTTTTGCATACGACAACAAGCTGCGCTTGGAAGTTGATAACAACTGGCACATCACCAAGACCATGGTGAAAGATTTTACCAAAGATCAGCAGGCGATGATCAAAGATATTTTCATGGGTCTTCACAGCGAGGAATATGCTCAGAAGGTTTATGATCAGGTGGTATCAGATAGCGGAAAAGATGGATTCGACGGTGGATCATCGATCGCGATCTTTGGCCAGCCTGGTACAGGCAAATTTGAATTCGTTCTAACAGGTCGTCACTGCACTCGTCGATGCGATGGGGATTCGATGGAAGGCGCGGCCTTTGGTGGGCCGATCTTTTACGGTCATGCGGCAGGAGGTTTCCGCGAAGGGCCGAAGCATGAAGGCAATGCGTATTGGTATCAGGCGGCAAGGGCGAATGAAGTCTATCAGATGCTCGATGGTAAGCAGCGTGAAGTCGCTCTGCTTAACGAAAGTCGCGGTGAAAACGGACTCGATACCGTTGCTCTAACAGGCAAAAAAGAAGGTCTTGCTGGAATTAGCGTTGCCGATCTCACCCATGATCAAAAAGCTCATGTGAAAAAAGTCATTGGAGATATACTCGCGCCATTCCGTAAAGTGGATGCCGATGAGGCGATGAAACACATCGAGGCAGGCGGAATGGATAATCTTCACCTTTCGTTCTATAAAGGCGAGAACATCGGCGATGATGAAGTCTGGGATGTCTGGCAGATCGAAGGGCCTAACATGGTTTCCTATTTCCGTGGCAAACCGCACGTTCACGCGTGGCTGCACATTCGAGAGCCGCAGAAGGCGTAGTTAGTTAGATGAAATTCTCGCGCAAAGTCGCCAAGACGCAAAGGGAAGAAATTGTTAGACTGAGGGCGTGGATTTGGGTGTGCTAATATTCTTTGCGTCTTAGCGGCTTTGCGCGAGTTTTCTATTTTCCCGATGGTTTTCCTAATAATTCCAGCATCCCCTTGCCCATCGCTTCGCCGATCTGCATGTAGGCGCCGGCGTTTTGGTGGTAGTGAAAACCTTGTTCTTTGGGTGAATTCTCGACTTTCGGGAAGAAGTCGCGGGTATCTACGGTTTTCACGTTGCCTTTGAACTCGGGGTATTTGCCGGTGGATCCATCGACGGCGAGTTGGGCGTTGGCGATGGTAAGGCCTGTGCCTTCGCGGCCTTCATTGCCGCAACCGACAGCGACCACGAAAGGGGCATTGGGCGCATTGAAATCCTTGCGCAGGCTTTTGATGAGGTTGACGAGGTTTTGCTCGTAGCGGCCGGCGGTGATTTCGCTGCCGGTGTCTTTGTGCCCTTGGAACCAAACGAAGCCAGCGATTTCATAACTGCGGCTTTTCCAGTGCGGGAAAGATTCGTCAAATTTTTCGAGCACGGCTTTGGCGGAGTTGACGCAATCGTCGTATTGTTTACCCGCATACCAATCGATGGGTTTGCCGTTTTTATCGAGCCACTCGGCGGGAGGCGGGGTGGAGAGACCTTTGGCAGGATCAACGTCCCATGAGTCGGGTTTGTCTTTGTATCCGGCCATGACTTTCTGGGCTTTGTTGCCGTCTTTGTCGGCGACTTCAGCAACGTAGCGCTCGCTGCCAGGAGGAAGAAAATCCCATGCGAGGGAGCGGTTGCCTTGGGAGGCTTTGAGGATGAGGACGGGTTCGCCGTGGTGTTCGCCCATCATCCAGCCGAAGCCGAGTTCGGGACCGATTTGGCCTTCGCTGGCACCGCAACCGATGCTGAGCCATTTGTTTCCGGTGGCGGTAACGACACCTTTGTACCAGACATCATCGCGAGAAACCCAGTTGCGGTCTTTATCGATGAGGTAGGGAAATTTTCCCTGTTCTTTCACAAGTGTGGTGAGCGTGCCTGGAATATCGAGGCGCGATGTCCAACCGAGGCCCCCGGCATTTTCTGTTAGGTAGGTGATTTTGAAAGGAACTTTTTTTCCTGCCTCAAGCTTGACGGGTTTTTTCACGGCTTTGCTACCGGGCTCCTGGCGGTGGGCCTCGATACCATCGACGATCATGATGTTGTTTTCCGAGTCGCCATAGCCTGGACGGAATTCAAACACTCCGGTGATTTTGGACTGGATGAAACCGCGCACAATTTGCACACCGCCGCCGGGAAAGGGGGTTGGGGTTGCGCCACCGAAGCTTTCTAGCGCGAGGGTTTTGGTGGGAGTGAGTTTGTCGTAATCGGCCGTTGGAGCGTAAGCGCCTTCGTAAACGGAGAGGGTGGACTCGAGAAATTCATCGCCCCAGCGGGTGCCGCCGGAATCCACTTGTCCGATCCCAACCATATTAGATTGGCCGGAGAGAATGTAGACTTTGACGGGTTTATCAGCGGCAGCCGTGGCAAAACTGACTGCGGCAAGGGCGGATAGGATGGTAAGTTTTGGAATCATAAGTGACTTCTGTAAGTGTTGCACAATGAGGGAAAGTTTCAATGCAGGATGTTTAAGCGATTTGAGTCGAGCGTCGTGATGATGCTTTGATAGATGAGACAATGAAAATCTACTACTTCTCTGCAGGTTGATGTTTCTTCGGCACTGGATCATAACCATGCGTGCCCCATGGGTGGCAGCGCAGCAGGCGTTTTAGAATCAGCCATGAACCTTTAATGGGGCCGTGGATTTTCAGTGCCTCAATACCGTAATGGCTGCATGAGGGATCGTGTCGGCACATCCCATTCCCGCCTGCCATAAACCTCAACCAGGGCGCAATCGCCAGCTGGTAAAACCGGATGAATAGGATGAGGATTTTGGACACGATGCCGCCAAGGCTAATTCTCAAATCTCAAATTTCAAATTACAAAAATGAGGAGAGACATACTGAGAAAGCTTATTGCCAAGCCGCCGCGGATGGGTGGAAATGCGGCACGACATGGAAGCTCCGCAGAATGACGATGAGGAGATCAAGCCGCAGGCAGTGGAGCCGCAGCGGCGTGGGGGCGTGCGGGAATACGTTTCGTGGTTGTTGGCAAAGGCTCGCTTGCATAGAAAGGCAAGGCGCTCCGAGGCGCAGGTAGGGGCACTCGTCGATGCGTTTGCCGCGTTTGCGACTTTGGACGATGTGCTTAGTGCTGTCGAAGCCGATCTTATTCTCGATATGTTGCGCAGCGTTTTTCCGGATGTGGATCACGCGTGGTTGGCTCGACGTTTGAGCCGTGCGGTGCGCAGCCCGCAGCCTCTTCAAAGCTTAGCCAGCGAATTGCGCCAGAGCCTAGACGAGATCGAGAAGGCAGCGATTGGGTTACAGCTTTTCACTTTGGTGGATGCATCGGGTCGATCTGAGAGGAGCCGGACGAGTTATGAAATTTTCATGCGCAGGTTGGGCAGACCAGAAGTAGGTGCCGCAATTTTGCGTGAAATGCAATCGAGTGATGAGTTGTTAGAAAGCGGCGAATCGTTGCCATTTGAACGTGTGATTTTTGGTGGCAAGCAAGCAGATGTTTGCCTGCCTCCGGCTGCGAAGGATTATGAGTTCCGGCTCTATCGCGTTGGCAATCTCATCATGTTGCGCAATACTGGCGTAAATGCGCTTTGGGTGCGTGGGAAATCTCTGCCTTCGGGTGCTTTCCTGCGCATCCGCGAGCGTCAGGAACTTGTCATTCCTGGCTGGACGATAGGTTACGATGGTCTGCGTTTCTTCCTTGATACTGGGAAAATGGAGACCCGACCTGCGATCTATCTAGCAGCAGGTGATGGTGGTATCATCGCCGAGCGCACACGCTCGCGGGCAAGTGAACTGTGTGTGCGGTTTGGACTGGAAGCGGAAGTTGAAGTGTTAGCGGTAACAAAACTCCAAGTTGGCGATCATGGCGTGTTAGAAAAAGGCGCGAAGGTATCTTGTCTCTATCATGATCGGGTCGGCACCTACTCGGGCTACAGCCTAACCATTAACGATCTGCGTAAACGTGCGCTACAATCAGGTCGGCGTTTTCGTTTGGTTGCTGAACGGCAGGAATATCTTGTTTCCAATGATGCCACGGCACTGAGCCGAGGAGATCTTTTACTCGGAGGAAAACTCGCTCCGCGCACGGTACTTTTCATTCGATTCAATAACGATGGCAGTAGTGGAGAACTCGAAATCCGGGAGTCTAACGGCCCGATATTGGTCGATGGCTTGCCTGTGCGACAATTTGCCAGCCTGCGCGATGGTTCACTGATCCGGCTTTCAGGTAGCCAGGCGGTTCGCTGTCGCTTTTCCGAGGGTTTTATTGATGAAGAGAGAACTCAGATCGAATCGTTAGAGGTTGATGGATTGTTACATGACTTCGGAAATGATACCCGTGCCCTCGATCAAATAAACTTTACCATTCGTCGTGGAGAGATGATGTGCATCATCGGCCCCAGTGGCAGCGGCAAGAGTACTTTGTTGGCCGCCCTTTCAGGGCAGCGCGAACCGACGCGAGGAAAGGTAAAAATCAATGGGCTTTCGCTCTATGATCATCGTGAAAACCTTGTTTCATTTGTCGCGCACATGCCGCAGGAAGAAGCGATTAATCCACAGCTCACTGTCCGCGAGCATCTGCGTCATGCATTGATTATCCGTCGTCCTGGTTTGGCAAAGTTTGAGCATGTGCGTCGTGTGGACAGCATGTTGGCAGAACTTGGATTGCAAGGAATTGCACATCGCAGGGTGGGATCTCCTGGGGATAAAACCATTTCCGGCGGTGAGCGCAGTCGTTTGAACCTCGGGCTCGATCTTGGTAGTCGCGCAGAGGTTTTCCTATTTGATGAGCCTATCTCTGGATTGTCATCGAAAGATTCCGAGCACGTTGCGGAGACCTTGCGCGCGCTTGCTAGGGAAAAAATCGTCATCGCCTCCTTGCATCGCCCAGGTGCAAGTGTGTTGCGGTTGTTTGATAAGGTATTGCTGTTAGATAATGGTGGCAGGATGGCGTTTTTCGGCACGCCTGACCAGATGGTAACCTATTTTAGAGAAGCCTGTGAAGAACACGGTATTTCACATCCTTCATTGATCGCCAAGACGCCCCTTGGAGCGGACTTTGTTTTTGATATTCTGGAGACCCCGCTCAGTGTAGTAGGTGAAACGGGAATAACCGGAGTCGCGCGGAGATTTTCACCAAACTACTGGCAAGAGCGGTTTGAAAGCTTATCGCTTCTAACATCGATCGAAGTTGATACGGTAGCGTCACGGCTTGGAGAATCGAGCTCCCATGACCGCTTGCCAGTTCCGTCAACACCGCCGCGTCGCTGGGTTGCAGTCATTCGTGTTTTCCTTACTCATTTTCAACGCTCATTCCTATCGAAGCTACGGAATCGCGGCACCTTTTACAGCACGTTTTTGGAGGCCCCAATTCTCGCTGCGTTGATTGCAATCACCCTACGCTCATCGCCTACAGGTGCATATCAATTTTCTACCGCGCTTCACATTCCTGCCTATCTTTTTCTCAGCGTTACTGTGGCAATGTTCCTTGGATTGACTAACTCTGCCACGGAAATTCTGCGTGATCGTGCTGTTCTGCGTCGCGAGCGCAACTGTAATCCCGGCGGGTTGTCATACGTCATTGCGAAGTTTCTCGCTCTCGGGATCGTTGCTGCGGTGCAATGCTTCTTCTATCTCGTTGTTGGGAATCACTTTTTGGAAATCGAAGGTGTTCTCCTATATCATTGGATATGGATGACCCTTACAGCTCTCACGGGAACAGGCATGGCATTATTCGTTTCTTCTGTTGTTCAAACCGAGCGCGCAGCTCTAACAGCCGTTCCGCTTTTGCTTGTTCCGCAAATGTTGCTCGCCGGCGCTCTTGTTCCTTATAAAGAAATGAACCGTGGTTTGTTTGATGAAGTAAAAATCGAACGTGAGTACGGTGGGGTTCCTGTTCCTGCTAAAATCATGCCTCTGCGTTATGCTTTTGAAGGCATGCTGATTGGGCAAGCCACGCGCAACCCATTCGAGATCGAGCGCATTCGTTTGCAGCGAAAAATCGATCGTTTCCGTGAAAAATCAGAAGAACCCACTCCTGATCAAATCGAAAGCTTTGAGATGGCGAAAGAAGGTCTCCGTCGTCTCCTCGCTTCTGGTGCAAGCGATACCAAAGAAGCTCGAGATCTTGTTACGAGAATTCGTAACATGGTCGACACTGGTACGCCCATCGAAGTTTCTGCCATGAAGGTTTGGCCAAAAGGTGAAGACGTTCGCCCTACTTATAATTTTTTCGTAAACGACAGAATCGAACTCCTTGTTAGAGAAGCCGAAACCTTCCGCAACGACTATCGTAATAAGGAGCCACGTCACGTTTTCCTCGCCCTAGAGAAGCCCATACCGTTTTACGACTGGATTGAGGCCGAGCCAATGCAATCTAATCACGGCAGGGAAAAAATTTCTAAGCGTGGGCAGATCGAAACTATGAAATTCTGCGGATTCATACTTCTCGCTGTCTGTCTTGGCTGTTGCTTTTTGGCCTCCTGGTTCATTTGGATTCAGAACCGTAGGGTGAGGTAAAAAGCGATTTCGCGGATTATTCACATATACTTCATCAAAATCACACAAACGGGGTGTGCGATGAGTGTATCAGATGAGAGACCTACTCACACCCACTGCTGAAAATTTAAGACAGCCAGCACCTGGCGCGATTATACGAGCGGCTTTAATCACCGCGCTGGGCTTCGGGGTTTATGGATTTACGGTCGGCTACTGGCGCTCGCCCGTGATGGGTGCATATGTTGCGCTGAAAATGCCTTTACTTATTTTGCTGACGCTTGCTTGCAATGGGTTGTTGAACGGTTTGTTAGGTTTGTTGCTCGGCAGCGGCCTTGGATTCAAACAATCCCTTCATGCTTTGCTCACTGGATTTGCGATCACTGGGCTGATTCTTGGATCGGTCGCTCCGATTGCATTATTCCTTGCAGTCAATGTGCCTACCTATGTTTCACCGCAGGCTGCAACATCGCACTCCGCGTATTTATTAACGCATGTTTCCTTGATCGGGGTTGCGGGATTGATCGGGGTGGCGCGACTCGCCAAGTTGCTCGAATCCTACAGCCCATCACGATCCATAGCTCGTGCGACCCTAGCGGCATGGATCGCAGGGAATGCGTTTCTCGGCTGCCAGTTTTCATGGGTACTCCGGCCTTTCTTTGGGTCGCCTAGATTGGAGGTCGCGTTCTTACGTGAAAACCCTATGCAGGGAAATTTTTATGAAGCCGTGTGGAATGCTCTGCAGCATGTGTGCTCGGGGGTTAGGCCCGATGTCATGATATTTATCGGTCTAACAACTCTCACCGTCATTATCCTCATCATCCAACTCAGAAACCAATATAACCAAACAAAAATATGAACCAAGAACATCCAGAACCAACCCCCACACCTCCACCGTTGAATCCTACGCCACCGCCTTTTACCGCAAGCCCGCCGCAACTAAATCCCACGCAGTATGTGCCGATTCCGAAAAATCCGAATCTCCGGGATCTTTTCGAAATCCTGCTCCGCAGGCCCGCTCAGCTTGCATGCCATCAGGTCTGTGAGGAAAAACCCACACTACTGCGCTTCGGGCTGATCGCGTTGATGTCGATTCTCGTGTTCGGCTTTGTGTTAGGAACGTTTGCTTACGACAAACAACTCTGGGCGGCGCCTGTCAAAATGGGCGGCGGCCTGCTTTTTGCGGGGCTCATGTGTTTTCCCAGTCTCTATATCTTTTCAATTTTGGCGGGCTCCAATGCTTCGGCTGCAAGAATGGGCGGATTACTAAGCGGCATGTTGGCGATGGCTGGATTGCTATTGCTTGGATTTGCGCCTGCGCTTTGGATTTTTGCCCAAGGCACAAATTCGTTCGGATTCATGGGAGGCCTAGCCTTCGCATCATGGCTGGTAGCTTTGATTTTTGCCTTTCGATTCCTGCGCGTCGCACTTCGTGAAACAGGTGCCACTCAGAGTGCACCGATCGCGATTTGGTGCGGCATTTTTCTGCTAGTCACCTTTCAGCTCTCCACCAGTCTTCGCCCCATTCTCGGAACTTCAGATAAATTTCTCAATACTGAGAAGAAATTTTTCCTCCAGCATTGGACCGATACCATGGGAGAATCTTTGGAGCAAAAACCCCAAAAATGATCATTAGACATTGCGTAAAATAGATTTACGGGTTGGTGGATTTTAACCTCGCCGCAAGCCAGTAGGATAGGCGAGACTGATTTCCTCAGAATAGCAATTATGAAACGTCTTAAATTAGCAGCCCTCATGATAGTGATTTTGCCAACATGGCTGATTGCTGAAGAGCCCCTGCAGATCATCGATACCCATGTGCATCTCTATTCATTGGCGCGGCCGGAAGGGATAGGTTGGATCAAAAAAGATGACAAAGTGCTTTATGCGGATCATCTCCCAGCTGTCCACGAACCTATCGCTAAAGCAAACGGAGTCACTGGCGTGGTATTGGTTCAAGCGGGGCAGAGCCTTCCAGATAACCAATGGAACCTCGATGTCACTGCCCACAATAAAAAACTTTATCGTGGGGTAGTTGGGAATCTTTCCATGGTCATAGGCACTGATGAATTCAAGCCACTCTTTGAGAAGCTCTGTGAAGACCCGCGTTATGTCGGCTATCGCATTTCAGGACGTCCAAAGAATGAAATAAATGATGCGTTTTATCGCGACCTCAAACTCACCGCCACCGCAGGTAAAAGCCTCGATATACTGTTAGGTGGCTATACGCTGAAAGAAGCCGCTATCATCGCTAATAAAGTTCCGGATCTACGTATCATCATCGATCACTTCGGTGGTGTTCAGCTCGATGGCAACCCGCTGACCCCTGAATATGTCGCGGATTTCCGCGCGGTTTCGAAATCGCCAAATGTTTACTGCAAAGTTTCCGCGCTCTATGGCCGAGTTAAGCAACAACCTGCACCTAAAGAACTTTCTTTCTACAAACCCGTCCTCGATCTCGCCTTCGAATGTTTTGGCGAAGATCGTTTAATCTACGGTAGCGACTGGCCAGTGACACAAACCACTGGTGACTATGCATCGGTATTGAAACTGACACGTTCTTATTTTGATGAGAAAGGTGCGAGCGTTTCTAAGAAATTATTTTCTGAGAATGCGATACGGTTTTACGCGATTAAATGAATGTAGGTCTCGCGCAAAGTCGCAAAGCCGCAAAGGGAAGAGGGTGGAAGTTTGGGTGAAGGATGAAAAGTTAACCTATAGAAAATCTTTGCGTCTTAGCGCCTCTGCGCGAGATTTCTTATCTTTCCAGAAGGGTTGGGGTCATAAATATAGGTCTCGCGCAAAGTCGCAAAGGGAAGAGGATGGAAGTTTGGGTGAAGAATGAAAAATTAACCTAAAAAACCTTTGCGTCTTGGTGCCTTTGCGCGAGATCTCTTATCCCTCCAACTGATTCACCGCCCGAACAATTCCGTCTTTCATCAGAGGCGCTCCAAAGTTGAGTAAGATTCCTAGTTTTTTATCCGCAAGACGCAGGTAGGTTTGGATTTGTTTGCGATGGACAGGAGCAATCGCTTCGACGGATTTTAGCTCAAGAATAACTAGATTATTGATAATTATATCTGCGCGGAATCCTTCATCGAACAAGATGTCATCATATTCAAAAGGGATAGGAACTTGGCGCTCACATATTAAACCTTTTTTACGAAGAAGATGAGCTAGTGCTGTTTCATATACAGATTCCAGAAGGCCTGGCCCGAGATCCATGTGGAGCTTAACGGCGGCATCGACGACAATTTTACTAATTTGATTTTCGTTCATAATGGGGAGGTTGGTTAGAAACCTGATCCATTTGAAATTGATCGAAAAGACCCAAATCGATTAATTCATCGAAAATTTACGGCTTAAATAAATGTGGTTCTCGCGCAAAGCCGCAAAGACGCGAAGAAGAGGTATGGAAGTTAGGCTAAAGAATAAACATTAACCCAAAAAACCTTTGCGTCTTAGCGCCTTTGCGCGAGATCTCTTAATCTTTTCCCCTATTTCAAAACCTTCTCATAAAGCGCGTATGCGCCAGCTACAAACAATCCGGCTACGCTGATCCAAAGGCAGATGTCCCAGATTTTTCCTGGCATCAATCTAACATCGCAGCAACGATAGCGGAAATACAACGCGGCTACTCCGAGCATGGGTAAGATCAGCGCGCCCATGAAGCCGCCGGCAAAAACCAATTGTTCTGGGGCCTTGAAAAACGCATAACTTGCTAAAAACAATAGCGGTAAGAAAATGCAAAATCCTCGCACCCATCGGCGATAAGATTCTTCTCCGCCAGCCATCACACCGAAGACGCGTAGCGCATCCGCACTAACCCGAGCATGGCTAGCAGTTGCAACAAAAAAGGTTGAATACAAAACGGCAAAGGCTCCGAATAAAAACACGATCTGAGCCCAGTCGCCAAAAACTGGAACATACATTTGACCCAGAGTTCGGATCATTTGTTCGCCACCTGGGTTCAAGCCAGTGCGACCCAGAATAGCTGCGCCTAACAGATAAAAACCAATAGTTGCAAAGGTGTAGACGAACATCGAGCACCATGCATCCCAGCGCAGCACGCGAATCCATCCTTGCGCGCGCGATGCCCATTCTGGCGAGTCATCGCGCGGCCCTGTCCATCTCGCATAACCTTTTTCCGCACACCAATATGGATACTGAATCAACTCCGTCGCACCTACTCCGATGATTCCAAATGCCGCTAACGCTACCATTAAGCCTTTGCCTTCAGGAACTTGGAAAGTCATGCCATTAATTAATTCTACCCATGAAACTCTCCATTCTGGCAGCGCTTGCAGGGCGAGCAAGTTCACCAAGGTCACCAAGGTAAATGATGCCACAAGAAATGTAGAAACATTCTGAATCAGGCGATAACGCCCTATGACTAACAGAACAATTGAAACCAAGGTGATGATTGTCGCCCAAGTCATTGCATCATGAGAAGCGACTTTTTCTTTTCCCTCCCATTTGGAAAGCTCTGCTTGTGCGGTATCGCGTTTCGTTTGGATTATCTCGAGGTTCTTCGCCATGCTCGCGTCGCTCTGAAAACGCTCGATGATTTTATCTGCGACTTTTACCTGAATCTCTGCATCTTCCCTCACATTCATTTCGACTCCGGCTTTACTAAGTGGCTGCTGGATCGCCATAGCCTGTCCGACACCTCCAATGATCCCGCCTAATTGGATCAGTGCCACTAAATGAAAAATCAACCAAAACCAGCATAGCCAGTTCACTCGGACTCTTGGTCCTGGCACCAAGTTTAAACCATCCAAAGTTGTTTTGCCGCTGGTGATGGTGAAGCGCCCAAGCTCGATCTGAACGAACACTTTGATCAAGCAGCCGATGATGATCAGCCAGAGTAAAACAAACCCAGCCTCCGCACCCACGGCTGTTGTCGCGATCAACTCTCCAGAACCCACAATCGATCCCGCAATAATTAGCCCCGGCCCCAATTGCTTGAGTATGCCTTTAATGGATTTAGGCGGATCTTGAATGGTCGATTCATCGTTGGGTTTATTCATCTTGCGAAATGCTGACCCCACGAAGCGATCCCAGTCAACCTCGCATCGCTCTGCGCGAGCGCCAATCACGCCAAAAAACTATCATTATTTTAGTATAGAAGCGTTTGAATTTCGTAAGCTTTCCGGCTTGAGAGGCGTAGCTTATAGAATAATAACTCATTGTGCCTCAGATTTGGGTTCAAAGCTCAGAAAACCGAGAAGCATGCCGCTCCTTCTTTCCTCTTCCACAGAGCAACTTTTCTGCACAACCTCTATGGAATGATGAAAAGCAAATTCTCCATTAATCATTTATGAACATACAAAATTTTTTGGCCCATCTTCAGGTGCGCGGATTTCAAATTCGAGCGGGTATCGTCTTGCTGACCGTATTGGCGATCTCTTCATCCATGACCTTTGCGGCGAAGCCAGCGCCTCCTACGGGTTGGCATATGGGGCCGACGGGGTTTTATGGCACGGTTGGCAAGAACAACATCACAGTGACCTATGTTGCCAAAAGTTCGCCTGCGGATGGGAAACTCAATGTGGGGGATGTGATCGTTTCCGCTGCGGATAAAAAAATGGAAGGGGACATTCGTAAGCAGATTGCAGCTGCCATCAATGCGGCTGAGGCGGCGGCCGATGGGGCATTGGTTCTGCAGCTCAAAGATGGTAAAACTGTGAGTCTAACACTTCAGAAGTTGGGGGCATATAGCGCGACCGCACCGGACGATTGCAAGAAGTCCGATGCCATTATTGCGCATGCCGCCGAGCACATTATAAAAAATAAGGACTACGGTCGATTCGGATTTGGATTGATGGGGCTGTTGGCGACTGGAGAAAAATCTCATCTTGAAGTCGTTAGAACTGCGATTCGCGAATTGGATTGGGCCAAGCCGGATGTAAAGCTGACCTTGGGTCCTGAAGGTAGTGCGTGGGCTTATGGCTATCAGAACATCTTGTTATGCGAATACTATCTGCGGACAAAAGATGATTACGTTTTACCTGCGATCAATAAGTATGCGGTGACGCTTGCGAAGGGACGCGATGCGGCAGGTCTCTGGGGACACAGGATGGCAAATCCAGAGGCAAATCGCGGGCAGTTGCATGGCAGATTGTATGGCTACGCGGTGATGAACTCATCCAGTTTGCCTTGTTATATCTCCTTGTTGTTAGCTCAAAAATGTGGCGTCAAAGATCCGGAGCTTACAGCAGCGATTGAGCAGGGTCGCACATTCTACGGCAGTTTTGTCGGCAAAGGAACCTTGCCGTATGGTGTGCATGATCCCAATACCAAAGCGTTCAACAACAACGGCATGAGTGGCATGGCCGCCATAGCGCTCTCGCTTGCGGAAGACAAGCAAGGCGCGGCGTTTTTCTCAAAAATGTCATTGGCATCCACCAACATGATGGAAACGGGACACACGGGTCATTTTTTCAACCAGTTATGGACTGGACTCGGTGCTGGACTAGCTGGACCGAGTGCGACGACGGCATTTTTTAAAGAAACTGCCTGGCTGCATACGCTCAATCGCAAATGGGATGGAGGCTTCACCTATGACAGCGGGGAAAATTATTCGTATAGCGGGTTCAACGATGCGGCATCTCATTTACTGAACTATTGCGTTCCGCGACACCAACTCTACATCAATGGCAAAGGTGCCGATAAATCGATTTTCCTATCTGCGGCTGATGCTCAAAAGATCGCAGGTCTTGCAACATTAGATATCAACAAACTCAGCGACGAAGAGTTGTTCAAATTGTTAGATCATGAAATGCCAAAAGTAAGGCAAGAAGCCGTATGGCAACTCCGAGGAAGACCTCACAAGTATGTCAATGACATCGTTAAAATGCTAACAAATGGAACCGCATTGCAGCGCAAAAGTGCGGTCGAGTATTTTGGATATCAGTGCCCGCCTGATCAAGCCAGATTGGCAGTCGAATCCATGGCTGCGCTCTTGAAAGACAGCAAGCAGGAGATGTCGATGCGGGCAGATATCGCAAGTTCGATCGCTAATCTGGGTGCGGGAGTTCATGCCCATTACTCAGATATATTGAAGCTGGTGTTAGAAAGAAAACCTGAGGATAAGCTCGGTGAAATCGATATGGAATTGGGTCGAGCCTTGGTTACGATGTGCGCCGATCCTTATGCCGCTGGATTGGTGAAAGATAAGGAATTGTTTTACGCGGCAGCAAACAAACTGATGGCGCACAAGCGGTCCTATGGCCGAGCGGCTGGTGCCAAAATGATTTCAGCGGTGCCGCTGGAGGATTTTCATTGGGTTGCGGACAGCGTCAAGGTCATCATGGATGATCAGGAACTCACCTATACAAGCTATCACAATTTCGAGCCCAAGATCGAAGCGGTTGGCATTTATGCTAGGTTGAACATCGAAGGTGGGATTGAAGGCGCGTTAGCGGCTTTCGATTCCGACACCGGCAAAGCTGGCTTCAAAATCCGAATGTTGATGAGCGTGCTTCCCGTCTATGGCGCAAATGCCAAGTATATCTTACCTAAAGTGAAAGAGATCAATCCCGGAAAATTCAAAGGCCAATGGGATAAGATCATCGCTGATATTGAAACTGCAGATCCCGTCGCCGCGAAGAAGATGCTCAAGTTCGAGGAAGCAAAAAACTTCGGCAAGACGAAGTAAAAGAACCACCGATAAAGAACGTATTTACGAATACCCAAGTAACAGAAATAGAACCACGGGTGAACACAGATAAGAAATAGAATAATCTTGGGGGACTGAACGAATAACTTCTAACTAATAATTTCTTTATCTGCGTCCATCTGCGTTCATCCGTGGTTCGCTTTTTCTAAAAAATCTCTAACACCTCCACTCTATGCAAACCTCAAATATTATGAAATTCCCTATTCTCATCACCGCTGCCATGGCGCTTGTTACTATGGTCGAAGCCAAGCCGCTTAAAGTTTTCATTCTCGCAGGCCAATCTAACATGGAAGGACATGCAGAATCCTATACCTTCCCCGCCATTGCCAAGGATCCAAAGACGGCCGACCTCTACAAGCAGATGGTGGATGCCGAAGGAAAGCCGGTGGTTTGCAAAGACGTTTGGATCTCCTACGCATACGGTGATTTTGGCGGCAATCCGATCGGCCGTAAGGCAGGTAATCTAACTGCGGGTTGGGGTAGTCAGCATCACAACATTTGCAAGATCGGGCCCGAGTACACCTTTGGTATCACGATGCAAAAGCACCTCGGCGAGCCTATTCTGATAATCAAAAACGCATGGGGTGGAAAGAGCCTGATGGTTGACTTCCGTCCACCCAGTGGCGGTGAGCCAAGCGAACCGAAGCACAAGGAAAACGCAGGTAAATATTACGGTCACATGATGTCGCACGTGAGCGATGTGTTGGCGGATCCCAAAAAAGTCTATGCGGGTTACAATGAGAAGGAGGGTTATGAGATTGCAGGCTTTGTCTGGTTCCAAGGTTTCAATGATCTCGTAGGTCCTTATCCTGGCGACCCTACCAAGAAGAGCATCAAGGACTACTCCGAATACAGCCGTTTGCTTGCATGCCTCATCCGTGATCTGCGCAAGGATCTCAATACACCGAAAATGCCTTTCGTGACAGGAGTGCTTGGCGTGGGTGGCGAGACCACTGGAGATGGTGCTGAGGCTTTTCGTAATGCCATGGCAGCTCCTGCAGAGATCGATGAATTCAAGGGCACCGTGGCAAATGTATACACCCACAAGTTTTGGCCTGCAGATATCGAAGCGATCAAATCGAAAGTTTCAACAGCCACCGCTGAACTAAGTAAGCAAAACAATGTTCTCAAGATGCGCGCCAAGAAGGGCGAGGACGTCAAGGAGGAGAGTGCCAAGCTAGCCGCCGAGATCAAAGAGGTCAGTGACAAGGCGCTCAGCGAGGACGAGAAGTTCCTCCTTAAGAACGGCAGCTCGAATCAGGGATTCCATTACCACGGCTCTGCAAAATTTTTCGCTCAGACTGGTAAAGCCTTCGCGGATGAATTGGTGGGTTTGAAGAAGTAGTCTTTATGCAAAATCGCGCTCGGCTATATTGTCGAACTAGCTGCGTGGCTCAAGTTTATGATTCTGGAGGGATTGATCAGTTGTATATTTTAAGAACACCCTGAAAATTACAAATCTAAGCCTTAAAGATTGATCTGGCTCGACCTCAGGGAATTGAGTCATATATTCCTAGCGTGCGCATTTTATTTCCATCATCTCGGGTCATTCTTACGACACTCGGGCTGATTACCGTTCTTGGTGGGAGCCTTCATGCAGCCCCTGTCATTCCTGGTCTGGAGCACAAGCATCCATTGACTGAGGCCCAAAAAGGCGCGGTTCTGATCGAGGAACTGCGCTGCGCCTCATGTCATGAAGGCATGCCTGGGGCTCAAAAAGCTACGGGTCCCGATCTGCGAGAAGTTGGCTCGAGAATTCAGCCCGATTTCTTGAAAAAGTTTATTCAAAATCCCGCCTTATACGATCCCGGTACGAAGATGCCAGATGTCATGGGCAATCGTTCCGAGGAGGAGAAAGCAAAGATTGCTACCGAGATCAGCGCTTATCTGCTCTCGTTACAAAAGGCAGAGAAAAAGCCCACGCCTCTACCGATGGATAAAGCTGAGGAAGGGAAAAAACTTTTCCATGAGGTTGGCTGCGTGGTTTGTCACGGACCGAAGGATGGCAATGCAGATGCTAAAAATCTAACAGGATATGTTGGCTTGTCTCACGTTTCGAAAAAATATCACCCAACGGGTTTGGCGGATTTTTTACATGAGCCCTTGAAAGTCAGACCCGATGGACGGATGCCTGATATGCGATTGAGTCGGAGCGAAGCAGATCTTCTCTCCGCGTTCTTGATCGGATCTGAAGCAGCAGCCCCAAAAGCGGAAACGCATACGCCCGAGATGGTTGCCGCTGGAAAAAAGGCATTTGAGGCGATGAGTTGCAATGCCTGCCACAACGTCGATTCCATCCCTAAGCCCACGCTTCTACCTCCTAAAGCCAAACTAAGCCTGAATGGTTGTATTTCTGAAAACACTGGCAAGGCACCGAACTATCAACTGAACGATATTCAGAGAAAAGCCATTCGCGCCGCTCTAACAGAAATGTCAAAAAAACCCACAGCTGCAGAATCCATCAATATGCGACTCACGCAGCTGAACTGCATTTCCTGTCATCAACGCGATGATTTCGGCGGAGTGAAACCTGAGCTCGATAATTATTTCCATTCCACCGAAGAAGCGCTCGGCAACGAAAGCCGCATCCCGCCGCCGCTGACGCTCGTGGGCGCCAAACTCCGTCCAGAATGGTTGAACAAAGTTCTCTACGAAGGACAAGCCGTCCGCCCATACATGACCACACGCATGCCTCAATACGGCAATCATGCTCTCGATGGCTTGCAGCAATTTTTCGGAGAAACCGACAAGCTCGAGCCTTTTGATTATGCAGAGATCAAAAAAGAATCCGCACCGATGATGCGTGACGAGGGTCACAGGTTGATAGGTGATCAGGGCTTGAGTTGTATTTCATGCCACAACTACAACGGCATCGATTCTCCGAGCATGAAAGGGCTCGATCTCATGACGTCTTACCAACGCCTCCAGCCAGCATGGTTTGATCAGTTCATGAAAAGCCCGGCGAAGTTCCGCCCTGGTATCATCATGCCTTCCTTCTGGCCAGATGGAAAAGCGGTGCAAACCGAAATCCTCGATGGAAACACCGATGCACAACTCCAAGCTCTCTGGCATCAGTTTTCACTTGGTCGCTCCGCTCGCGATCCATCAGGACTCCGTGCCGCTGATCCCGAACTGATTGTTACCGATCAAGTTCGCACCTATCGCGGACGCAGCACGGTCGCGGGTTATCGCGGTATCGCGGTCGGCTTTCCTGGCGGCATGAACTACGCGTTCAATGCCCACAACGGCTCGCTCTCCGCTTTCTGGGCAGGAAAATTTGTCAACGTCGGTTGGCGCGGACAAGGCTCAGGAAACTTCACGCCTGCTGCGCCTGCGATCCAACTCGCCGAAGATGTTGCCTTTCTAACAGAATTCCCAGAAACCTGGCCGCTCAAGCCAATTCGAACCAAAGAAATCCCCGTCAACCCAGATCCAACCTATCCCTCCCAACACGGCTATTCTTTCAAAGGATATTCCATAGGTGAAAAAGCCGTTCCGACCTTCCGTTATAATTGTGGAGAAATTGCGATCGAGGATACATCTGTCACAGGCGCTGAAAAAGGTAAGCTGAATCGCACGCTGACGTTCACATCAAAAAAGGCGATGACGATCTATTTCCGCGCCATGTCAGGTAGTATAGAACCCATCTCAGAGAGTTCATTCAAAATCCCAAAACTCCAACTCAACCTTGAAAAATCAAACGCCAAGTTTTCTAATATTCTTCGAGACGTAGGAGAGAAAAAAGAACTCATCCTGAAACTAGATCTCCCCGCCGGAACTTCAACCCTCGCTCTCGTTTATGTTCTCCAACCATAAAAAAAGTTTTCCCAAATCCTCTTCCTTTGCGGCTTTGCGGCTTTGCGCAAGTTTATTCATTCTCTTAACGTGCGTGAAAGCCGAAGAAGTCGGAGAGCGCTGGGGTACGGCCGAACGCGAACGCAAATACTACCGCTTGGTTGATCTTCCTATTCCGAAGAATCTCGTCATCGAAGCCGGCGCTTTCTGCGATTTGCCAGATGGTAGAATCGCGGTCGGCACGCGCCATGGCGATGTGTATTTCATCACCGGAGTGGATGCAGCCAATCCCGAACCGAAGTATCATCTTTTCGCCACAGGTCTTGATGAAATTTTTGGTCTCTCATGGAAAGACAACGGGCTTTTCGTAACTCATAGCGCAGAGCTTACCAAAGTTTCCGATACGAATAACGATGGCACCGCGGATCGGTATGATGTCGTTTCTGATGATTGGGGCTACGGTAGCTATCACGAATACGCATTCGGTTCGAAATTTGATCCGAAAGGAAATTTGTTCGTCGCGCTTGGATTATCGAGCTCGTATCATTCGCAAGAACTGTTTCGTGGATGGATTTTAAAAGTCACTCCTGAGGGGAAATCGATCCCCTACGCCAGCGGCGTGCGTAGCCCGGGTGGGATTGGTTTTAACGAACACGGCGCCTTGTTTTACATCGAAAGCCAAGGTCCGTGGAACTCGGCGTGCAGTTTGAAGTTTGCCAAAGAAGGCGGGTTCATGGGACATCCGATCAGTTACAACTGGTACAAGTATGCGCCGAATATGGGAGACGCGCCTATCGAACCCAAAAACGGCTCATCCACTCTAGCAGAAAGCCAGAGGATCTCCCAACTCGATCCCTACGCGGTGGTGTTTCCTTACATTCGCATGGGTCGTTCGCTCAGTGGTTTTGTGGTTGATCAAACAGGAGGAAAGTTTGGGCCTTTCGAAAACCAAATCTTCATGGGTGATTACACTCAATCCATCATTGTGCGCGCCACCACCGAACAAGTGAACGGTGTCTGGCAGGGCGCGTGTTATCCGTTTCGCGAAGAACTTTCCACTGGTTTGCTTAATGTTAAATTCACGCCTCAGGGTCGGTTGATTTCAGGAGGAACAAATCGAGGTTGGCCGGTTCGCGGCCTCAAGCCTTATGCGCTCGAGCGTCTAGAATGGACGGGCGTCACTCCGTTTGAAATCAAACGAATCAACATCACGCCGAAAGGTTTCACGATACATTTCACCAAACCCGCCGATCCAAAGACCGCATCCCTTCCGGAGAATTATCGGGTTTCATCGTTTACCTATCCGTATCACCAAGGCTACGGCGGACCTGTCATTGAAGCCACGGATGCCAAAGTCACTCAAGTAGAACTAGCCAAGGACGGAATGAGTGCAACAATCACTGTCGATTCCATCATCAAAGGCCATATCCACGAATTTAACCTCGCTCCCATCCTTGATCTCGATGGCGAGACCTTGGTTCACAACTTTGCCTTTTACACGGTGAACGAAATCCCGAAATAAGAGACAAACCCTTCTTGTAAATTTACTTACCAAAACCCACCTATGTCACAACAACGTAATCTTCATTCTTTAGCGATCGCATCGCTACTCATCGTTCCTGTTTTCGCTGCGCCCAAGGTCACGATTACCAAACCAGATTTCACCAAAGGTGATCCCATCCCAGCTGGAGCGACACATGATTGGAATCTCGGTGCAACCGGCCTGCGTGGATGGATGTTTAGTGACAAACTTGAAACTTCCGATGCTAGACAAGTCCGCATCACGAAAGTCGAAAAAGGATCGCCCGCGGATGGGAAAATCGCAGTGGGAGACGTCATTCTCGGAGTTGGCGGCAAACCATTTTCTTATGATCCGCGCACTGAGTTCGGTAAAGCTCTAACAGCTGCAGAGGCTGCGGATGGCAAGCTATCACTGACACTTTGGAAGAACGGAGACATGGATGAAGTTGTGCTCCAACTTCAAGTGCTTGGCAGCTACAGCAAGACCGCTCCATTTGATTGCAAAAAATCCGCAAAGGTTTTTCAAGCAGGTTGTGATGCACTCGCCAAGCGCATGCAGGAGGATTCCAAATATGCGAATCAAGGCGCAATCCCTCGTTCACTCAATGCCCTAGCTCTGCTCTCCAGCGGTGATCCGAAATACATGGACCTGATCAAACGCGAGGTGAAATGGGCTCAGGATTTTTCCGCAGATAGCATGGCTACATGGTATTATGGCTATGTGATGATGTTCCTTGCGGAATATACCTTGGCAACGGGTGACACATCGGCACTTCCGGGTCTTCGCCGTCTTGCAATGGAAGCATCCAAAGGTCAAAGCAACGTCGGCTCATGGGGCCATAAATTCGCCACTCCAGATGGTCGGCTTTACGGCTACGGCATGATGAACGCGCCGGGCGTTCCTCTAACAACAGCTCTGGTTCTTGCGGAAAAGGCAGGAATCAAAGAGCCTGAGGTCAAACTCGCGATTGAGCGCAGCATGAAGCTGATCCGCTTTTTTGATGGCAAAGGTTCCGTGCCTTATGGGGATCACAATCCATGGATTCAAACCCATGACGATAATGGGAAAAATGGCATGTCTGCGGTCTTGTTCAATTTAGTCAATGAAGCTGAACCCGCCGAATATTTTTCCCGTATGAGCCTCGCGAGTCATGGCTCGGAGCGCGACACAGGACACACTGGAAATTTTTGGAACATGACATGGGCGATGCCAGGTGTTGCGCCTTCTGGCCCGAACGCCACGGGTGCATGGATGCAGGAATTTGGTTCATGGTATTATGATCTCGCGCGCAGCCACAATGGTGCTTTTCCTCATCAAGGCCCACCAAGCGCCACACCAGACCACACCCGTGGTTGGGACGCTACAGGTTCTTTCCTGCTCGCCTACGCGATGCCGCTGAAAAAAATCTACCTCACAGGCAAGCAACCAAGCAAAGTGCCACAGCTTTCTAACAAAGAAGCCGAATCGATCATCATCGATGGGCGTGGTTGGACGAATAAAAACCGTTTCGAGACTTATGATAAATTTAGCGATGCTGAATTGCTAGAGCGGCTTGGTAGTTGGTCGCCAACGGTTCGCGACCGCGCAGGCATCGCATTAGCTCGTCGCAAAAGCACGGCGCCTCCCATTGATGCGATCGTTGCTCTGCTTGATTCAGAAAAAATTCATGCTCGCTACGGCGCCTGCCAAGCATTGATTCAGTTGAAAGCCGCCGCCGCGCCCGCCATTCCGGCACTTCTTAAAACGTTGAAGCATGAGGATTTGTGGTTACGCATTCTAGCCGCCGAGGCCATTTCACAGATGGGCGCATCTGCCAAAGACGCGCTTCCTGAAATGCTCACCATGCTCGCCAAAGGCGAATCTCCCAAAGACCCTCGTGGCATGGAACAACGTTACCTAAGCTATTTCATCTTCGGTGGGATGCTGAAAAGCATTTCCTTGAACGAGATCGATCAAAATCTCCTTCAAAAAGCGATCACCGCCGGTCTGCAAAACCAAGATGGTCGCGCTCGTGGTTCCATTTCAAATGTCTACGACAAACTTTCTTACGAACAACTGAAACCGCTTTTGCCCGCGATCCACGAAGCCATCGTCAAGCCCGCGCCAAGCGGTGAAATGTTTGCCGGCCAAGTTCGTGTTGCTGGAATCAAACTTTTTGCAAAACACAAAATCGCAGAAGGTCTTCCCCTATGCATTCCGACCATGGACATCCAATCTTGGGGCAAACAAGACCGCATCAACGGCATTCTCGGAGCCATTGAAATCTACGGCGCTGGCGCGAAAACCCTCCTTCCTGAACTTAAAAAACTCGAGGCAGATCTCAGTAGTCATGGCGAAGCTAAAAATTTGAAAGAGATCATCGATAGGGTGAAATCGATCACTCAAAAAATTGAGGCAACGACGGAAACTGTGGAGCTAAGGAGCATGAAGTAAGAGAAAAGAACTGCGGATTTCATTAATTTTTTATTCGGCTCTGCTCCTTTCGATCAAACTATGTGATTTTGGGTATCACTTACCCAGATTTTAATCATTTAGCGAGTCGATTTAGTATTTACGCCATGATTTATAAAAATAGCATTTGCGCATGAACGGTTCTCACCAGCTGCGCAGAAAGCAGTTTTATCAAAATTTAAATGCAGGCGAAGCGGTAGTTTTATTTGCTGGAGCAGCTCCTCGAAAGACAGCGGATGCGAGTTATCCGTTTTTCACCAACCGGAATTTTTACTATCTAACAGGCATTCTGCAAATCGACAGCATCTTCTTCGCGATCAATCAAGGCGGGAGGGTTGAGGAGACTTTATTTATTCATGATAAAAATCCGATGGCGGAACGCTGGCACGGTTATCGTATTTCTCATCAGGAGGCGATTGATGTATCAGGTATCAAAAATATTTCTGACATCAAAAAATTCGATGAGTTTCTCAAGGATATTTTAGAAGCGAGATCTATTTCTTCGCTGTGGTATGATTTCGATAAGTTCGATGAAGGACGCAAGGATGCGCCGCAAAACAAGCACAGCGAATCGCTCCTTTCTGCGTATTCATGGCTGAATTGTAAAAACGCATATCCATTGATTTGTGAGGCGCGCACGATTAAGGATGCCGGTGAAATCGCGGAAATACGCAATGCTCTCGGCGTCACGCGAGATGGTATTCATGCGATGATGAAGGCGGTAAAATCGGGGATGTATGAATATCAACTTGAAGGTGTATTTAACAAAGTTTTGGCAGACGCAGGCGTTCGTGAACCAGCTTTCGCCAATATCGTTTCCTCAGGGCGTAACAATTTCTTTATTCATTACGAAGAGCCAATGGGAATTATCAATGATGGAGATTTAATTCTAACAGATGTAGGAGCTAGGAAAAACCAATACGTCAGCGATATCTCACGCGCCTTTCCAGTGAATGGAAAGTTTACGCCTGAACAAAAAGAAATTTATTCGATCGCACTCAAGGTTAACAAAGAACTCATGAGCTTGCTTGTTCCTGGTAAAATTTCTTTTGAACAAATCGAAGCATATGCGCGGCGGAGAATCAGCGAGGAATTGGTCGCCGCCGGCCATCTCGGCAAGGATGAGGACGTCAGCAAATACTATTGGCATAAAGGAACTCACCACATCGGCTTAGACGTGCATGACGTTGGCCCACATGGAAATCCCATCGCGCCAGGCATGGTCTTCACCATTGATGTTGGGATCTACATGGAAGACAAAAACATCGGTTTCCGCATTGAGGATAATGTCCTCATCACAGAGACCGGATACGAACATCTTTCAGCGGATATCGTGCGTGAGATCGACGATATCGAGGCGATGATGTGTAGTTGAATTTTTGGACTGCGCGAGCCCACTCGCGCAGGATGAAAGGGCATGCCCCATCGTCGCCAGCAGGCTAAGGCGTGACTGGAGTCACGCGGTCCATTCGTTTGCCTATTCTCTCACAACTTCTGTCCATCTGCGACCAGTTTAGCTCGTAGTTTTTCATACGATACTCTCTGCACAGGAACATTGTCATCGATCGCCATGCCTGCGGCAGTTCCCGCGCTCTGGCCAAGCACCATGAATACGGGTTCCATGCGGATGGAACCGAAAGCAATGTGCGAAGCTGATAAGGCCCATGGCACGAAAAGATTTTCGCATTCGCCGACCCTTGGAACGATGGAGCGATAGGAAATCCCGTAGGGTTTCCCGCTGAGATAAGTTTGGATATCGCCTTCGTTCATCACCATGCCGTTGTGGACGAAGCGTTGGGTGTTGTGAGAATCGAGGGTGTAAGCGCCTTGTCCGACAGGATCATCGACAGGGATTTTCAGTTTGCAGTGATCTTCTGTCATCACGAGATCCGAAATCATTCTCCGTGCTTCGCGCACATAGAGGTTGTATGGCCAGTGACCGTTATCGGGAAATTCATCTTTCGTTAAACCCCATGCCGCATAGGACTTCCGAATGGCTTCGGGAACTCGCGGATGATTCTGAACCGTCCAGACCAAACCGAGCTGATAGTCGCGGTGTTTTGCAGCTAGCGCCTCGCGCTCCGCATGGCTCAGAGTTGCCCAGTTCCAATCCTTGCCATAATTTCCACCGATCCAATCACATGAAATTCCGCCAGTGTTGTTAGAATCTGTTTTCCCATTCGGGATCATCGAGGTTTTAAAAAAACCAGACTTCTGTCCTACCTCGATTGCACGGAACAAAATTTCGAAATCGGCTTCGTTATAATTCTTTGGTTTTGTTATCATGATCCGGTTTTTCGGAACATTGGTTAGAACCATGCGGTAGCAATAGGCTTGTAGCTTTTCATCACCATCACCGGCCGCGCCGCCCATGTCGAGATTGACTCCTGGCAACAAGCCGCTACTTGCGTCGCCTTTGACGACATAGGGATCGATTCCTTTGGGCAATTGGTTTTTTTTTGCCACACCCGTGATGCCGTTGCCGACTTCATTATACTTGGCATTTGCCTCACGACCGATGGTGAAAGACACCCCAGCGAGTGGGAGCAGATCGCCTTCGTAGGAGGCATCGATGAACATTTTCCCTTCGATCACATCACCATTTTCTAACAATATTTTCGAAATCCGCTTACCATCCATCACCACGCCTTTTTTCAAATCCAAACGACCTTTGATGATGTTCACTCCCGCATCTTTGATCATGCTATCGAAGATGCTTTCGGCGATTTTCGGTTCAAACACCGAAGCGAGTTCATTCTTCGGATTGAAAGCCAGAGTGCCTTGAGCCATCTCAGGGAAAACATCTCGTTTTTGCAGAGTCCATGAGCCGTCTTTTAGATAGTGTAAATAAGCGGCGTGGTAAAAATCCCGCGATAAACCACCAAGGATCGCGTCGTTTCCGATATCTGTCCAACCCAGTCCGCTGCTGGTCAACCCGCCGAGGTGGCCGTATTGGGAGACTAGAATCACGCTTTTGCCCATGCGTTTCGCCTGCACGGCTGCGGTCACCCCGCCTGAGGCATCGCCGTAGACCACCACATCGGCCTTGTGCTCTGCGGCGGATAAAATTCCAGAAGCGGAGAGTAGAGAGGCGAGGGCGAGATGGGGAAAAGGGGCGAGGTATTTCATGGTGGATTTTAGGAACCTAGAATACGCCAGAGGGCGGGGATGTTTTTCACTCATCCAACAGCTTGCGGTCTAGGCATCACTAGCTTACATATTTACACATCATGAAATCTAATTTTTTTCTTGGCTTACTTGCCAGCGTATCCGGCTTTATGGTTTGCACGCATAACTCCATGGCAGAATCCACCGAAAAACTTCAATGGCTCTCTTACAAAGGTGGGGAAGGCCCCGGAAAAGGCAAACACATCGTTCTTATCTCCGCCGAGCAGGAATACCGCAGCGAACAAGCCATCCCCATGCTTGCGCGGATTCTTTCTACGCATCATGGCTTCGATACCACTGTGCTTTTCAGCGTGAACGCAGAGGGCATGGTCGATCCCACTTTGCCGACCCCCGATCGCAAGGACGAAACCACATTTAGAAAGCACAACATTCCCGGTCTCGAGCATCTTGCCAAAGCGGATTCGCTCATACTCTTTACCCGCCTAATCAGTCTGCCATTGGAGCAGGAAAAACTCATCGTGAATTATTTTGATTCCGGCAAACCCATCATCGCCCTGCGCACTTCCAATCATGGTTTCGCCGCCAATCTTGATTACAAAATCAATGGGCAACAGGTCACGCTCAGCCAAATCTTTGGCGGCGCGTTCATGAATCATCACGGTGAGTGGCAGGCGGATTCGACCCGTGGTGACATCGTTCCTGAAATGAAAGATCATCCCATTCTCAAAGGCGTCAAAGACATCTGGGGTCTGACAGATGTGTATCGCACGTATCCCGAGGGCGGCTCGCTTCCAGAAGGCTGCACCGCTCTCGTTAAGGGTCAGCCACTGATTGGTCGTGAACAAGGTGGTGCAAACAATCCTGAAAAAGAACCGCTTCCTGTTGTTTGGGTGAAAAATTGGAAAACCAGCAGCGGGGCGGAAGCCCGCATCCTCCATTCCACCATGGGCAGCAGCAAAGACTTCCAAAGTCCTGGTTTACGCCGCCTTATAATCAACGGAGTTTACTGGGGGTTGAAGCTCGAAGATAAAATTTCAGCAGACAGCAGAGTCGAATACGTCGGCGAATATAACCCGCTTTCTCATGGCTTCAATCACGAGAAGCTCGGTGTGGTTCCACGTCCCGTTTCTTATTATCGTTAATTCAGTTTCATCTATAAACCCAAAATCAAATTCCCATGAAATCAAAAATCTTATCCCGTTCTGTGCTCGCCACTCTTTTGTTAGGATTTACGCCACTTGATTCCGCAGAAATTATGGTTAATCCAAAAGCAGAAACCACAGCGAAAGCCCAAGTGACTCAATCCATGATTGGTTATCGGGACACCTTGTTGTTCTACACCTTTGCCGTAGAGAAAGCGGTGCTTGTGGTTAGAATCGATAACAAAAATGACCAATTTCCAATCAAGGCAGAGCTGAATGTTTTTCCTAAAAACGCCACCAACGAAGGAATTTCGAATTGGATCAACAACCAACATTCATGCGGCCTATTTCCCGATGTTCCTGAGCCGGTTGCGGTTCACAACATTCCCGCAACATCCTTCGCAGTCGTTTCCAAAAAAATAGCAGAAGCGATTGTGGTGGAAGAAGGTCCGCCGAATGCTGGTAAATTCAATCGTTACGAAGTTGAATTCAAACTCGAAAACATCCCAGTAGTTGGTGAAATTAAAATTAAAGACTTCACCGATACCGCTAGTGTTTTTGTTAAAGGTTAAAACTAAAGAAGGCGGCTGAGTGCCGCCTTCTTCCTGTGTATTTAAAAGGGCGGCATTTTGGCGCCCTTTCTTTTTTTATTGGCCTAACACACCTGTGCCGCCTTCTTCATCTCCATCGCCGCCAGCGTTATTGTGTTTTCTTTTCTCTTCTTCGGCGCGTTCTTTTTCGCGGCGCTCTTTATCAGGATCTTTGTCGCGATCTTTACTCTCATCTTTTTTCCGCGCTTCATCATAGGCTTTGCGGAGTTCGTTGTTGAGAGCGCGGTTTTCAAGATTCAATTTTTCATTAGCAGCGTGCGCTTCGTTCTTAGCGCGGGTTGCTAACAAAATAGCCTTTTCATTGGCGTCGATTTTACTGACTAATGCGGCAACATCTCTGTCGCGGGTTTTCACGGTCATATTTTTACGTTCCGCTGCGGAAGCAACATATCGTAATGTCATTTCAGCTAAGTTGGCATCTGCAGAAGCGGCGTTGGCGACTTGTTTTGCCTCGGATAATACATCGATACTGCTGGCGCCTTCGGCTTTACGGATGACCCCATCCCAAGCCTCGGCCGCTTTCTTGTTAGCTGCCAACATAGCTGTCAAATGATCGGGATGCTTTTCTTTCAGATGGCCGAATCTTTCTTGGAATTTTTCGATATTCGAGTGGTTTTTCATGCTCTCTTGAGCTCGGGCGCGTTCTTTCGCAACAGCCTCTCTCATGTATTGCTCTTGTTCGGCTTTATCGCCCGCTGACGCAATGCTGAGAGGAAGGAGGGTTGCTAGAATGAGATGAATAAAGAGTTTCATATTAGTTTAATTCTAAAATTATTTTTTTAATCTAGCAGTCGAACAAGTCAAAGAGAAAAAAGCATGAAGGAGTAGTCACTTTGTCTTGAGTACCATTTCATCCAGTAAGTGGATATCAAGGGATAATCACCACTTGATCGGCTTCAACGCCTGTGAGAATTTCCGTGGTTTCGCCGTTGGATTTTCCGCGAGTGACAACTCGACGTTCGGTTTTTCCATCGGCGAGTTTTACCGATATCGTCCAGCCTTTCGCGCCGAGTTCGATGGCTTTTGTGGGCACGGTGATTGCTTTCTCGTTTTCATACGTAATGACTTTGACGTCCAGAGTTTGGCCTGGTGCAGGAGTCAGAGACTTCGGCCATTCCGCAGAAAAAGTCATGGGGTAGGTGCCGTGGGCTGCTGGAATATCAGATGACTTGGAAAGGGTCACTGGAATCAACACCTCTTCTGTTCCTGTGAGCATGGCGAAGCCTTTCGCGCCTTTTTTCAGCTCTTCCGCTTCGGCTTGGGTGGCGAAACTTTCGATCATCAATGTTGTAGCGGAAGGAATGAAATTCGCGAAGGTCTTACCAACGGGTGCGGCACCTTTAGGAACGAGAGTTTTGATGAGATCGCCCGTGGACCAAGTCCCGTTTTCGATACTGCCATGATAAAACAAACCATCCGCAGGAGCTTTGAATTCGAACAGTTTACGATCTTGCTCAAGCTCGGAAAAATCTTCGCGTTGGCGTTTCAAGGAAACTCTCATTTTATCCACCTCAATTTTTTTCAGTTCCAATGAGCGCGGTAAATCCTGTTTAGCCTTTGAGAGCTGCAGGGCGGTATCATCGCGTTTTTCTGTTAGAGCGATAAGCTCACGTGGTAAGGTGACCTCATGAATGCGCTTGTGATTGAGGGTTTCCATTCGCACGGCAAACTCGGCAAGTTCCACGGCGTCTTTTTGTTTTTGTAGGATGATTTCTTCGGTATCTTCAGTGATGTCGTCGGCTTTATACATTTTAAGAAGCTGCCTGAGTTCTTCTTGGTATGAAGCGAGGATCTGCTTTTGGCGTTTCAAATCATGATCTGCATCTTGTTTTGAAGCATCCAGCCGAGTCGTTTGAAAATAAGCTAATTCTTCGGCTGCAATCTTTGCACCGCGCTCCATGCGTGCCAGTTGTTCGGGAATATTTTTTTCCAAAGTCGCGAGATCGAGTTCTGCCTGTGCCAAGCCAAGCTCCGTAGCCGTTAGCGCTTGCTTGGTATCGGCGATTTTTTCATCCACGGCATCGGATTTGAAAACGATCAATGACTCACCTTTTTTAACCGAGCTCCCATGGTTGGCGATTGAGACGATTTCAAACGTTGGCCACACTTTGGCATCCAGACGAATAGGCACGACAGTCTCAGGTAAAACGGTTGCTTTTAAATTGTGGCTCACAGTGAAAGGTTTCACCGCTAAGGTGATTTCACCGGCGTGAGCTGCGGTGATGAGAAGAGTGGGGAGTAGATAATGAAATGCAGTCATGATAATGAGATAGGGATTTAAAAACAGGATAGTGGGAAATCAAGCGACACCGCGTGATTTCCTTGCCAACCAGATTGGCAGAAAACGAGGTTTTTTCGCCATTGGCGATGAGGGAACGAAATGCTCCACGACTTCGTAACCATCACGCTCAAGGTTACGAGTCAGATTTGCCACGGGACGAGTGGATGCAATTGCCAACAATCCGCCAGGCTGCAATGCCTCATAGGTTGCGGCGATCCAACGTTTGTCATTGACGAAAAATCGTTGCTTTCCAGCCAAGGGCGCGGAGTCGAGATGGATCATGATCGCGTGCAAACAACCCGATTGCTTGTTAAGCGCATTCGCCCCGGGATCGTTTTCGATCACCACGCGTGGATCATCCAGAGGAGTATCAGGAAAAAATTTGCGATTCCAATCGATCAGTTCGCTGCGGTTTTCTGCGATCGTGTAGACAGCGCGCTTTTGTGGAAGCTCATGCATGATGGATTTCAACATGTGCCCAAGGCCAAGGCCTATCATCCAAATACGTGGTTGCCGAGCTGGGCGAAAGGGTGCGGCGGCAAGTTTTGCGAGTTCTTCTTCTGACGCGCGTGTGCTGGGTCCGCAAATCTGTTGCCCCTCTACGAGTATGTAACGACGACCGTCGTGTTCCTGTAATTCGAGAGGCGAGCCATCGGCTAAAGTCGTGGATGCTAGGGTGATGCGTGGTTTCATGTCGATTTAATGCTTGCTAGAATGAACGAATTCTGGTATCCGACAACCACCATGTCAGAAGAATCTTCTACTCCTTCATCCACAACGCCAACTACACCAGGATTCACTAAAGAACAAAAAGACAAAAAGCTCATTGCTGGTCTTCTTGGTATTTTACTTGGTGGCCTTGGTATTCACAAATTCTACCTCGGCTATACCAAGGAAGGAATTATCCAAATTGTCGTCACAATTGTTACCTGTGGCTTCGGTTCCATTCTCGGCCTTATCGAGGGAATTCTCTACCTCACCAAATCCGAAGACGAATTCGTTTCGACTTATGTCGTCGGTCGCAAAGGCTGGTTCTAAAATCATCCTCTATTTATTTTATCTCAAAAAAGAAAACCTCGGCCCATTTCAGGCCGAGGTTTTTTTGGCTTCGATTTTTAGCGCTGGTGCGGAATGGCTGCAAAAGTCCAGGTGGCTGAGTGAAGATTTGATCCCGCCCACCGGCGATCGATCCGAGGTCGAGTCGAGCGTTCGTTCTTTAAGTTCGAGAGGCTAGCCATCGGTTAAGATGGTTGAGGCTAAGCTGATGCGTGGGTTCTTCCATTTCGGCTTAACGCTTGCTAGGATGATATATATCGGGTAATCGACAACCATCATGTCAGAAGAATCTTCCACTCCAGAATCGGCTCCACCTCCAGAACAGCCAACAACTCCGCCAGTTCAGCAGCCAACAGCTCCGGCTCCAGTGGCATATACTAAAGAACAAAAAGATAAAAAAATTATCGCTGGTATATTGGGAATCCTTCTTGGGGGTTTGGGGATCCATAAATTTGTTTTAGGTTACACGGTTGAAGGTGTCATCATGCTTGCGGTGAGCATAGTGGGAACGTTCGTCATGTGTGGCCTGCCCTTAGCGCCAGTTGCAATGGGCGTTATCGGCGTCATCGAGGGGATTCTTTACCTCACCAAGTCAGACGACGAATTTGTTGCTACCTATGTGGTAGGCCGCAGAGCCTGGTTCTAAAATCATCTTCTATTTATTTTATCTCCAAAAAGAAAACCTCGGCCCATTTCAGGCCGAGGTTTTTTAGGTTTTGAAGATCTTTTGTTCAGCGGCAAGCCGCTGTAACATCAGAGACTTGCTTTAAGTGCGGAGGATGCTTTGAAACCAACCGACTTGGAGGCGGCGATTTTAAGGGATTCTCCAGTCTTCGGATTGCGTCCGATACGTGCTGCACGCTTCTTGACTTCAAAAGTACCAAATCCAATAATTTGGACTTTCTTGTCTTTTTTCACGCCTTTGCCGATCGAGTCGAGGACTGCTTCGAGGGCTTGTTCAGCGGCACGCTTGGTTGCGTCTGCTCCGAGGGCTTTTTGGATGGATTCAATGAGTTCTGCTTTGTTCATGGCAAAGGTGTTTGTGCTAATCGCGTCGCGTCTTGGCAAGACAAAATCTTCAATATTTGTAAGGATTTTTTTAAACGAGCTGCTTGACTTCTGGACGATTTCTGACTAGCGCGCCTTTGCGGAGATGGGTTTGGGGTCGGAATTACCTGTTCTAACAGAGATAGAATTGCGCTCGCTAGGTGTATTTTTTTTCTAACAGGAGAAAGAATGGAATGGAGAAGATGAGAAGAGCGGAATTTTCACGCAAAGATATAATCCGCTCACACACAGCTTATGAACATCCTCTTAATAAAATCGCACGCCTCACATTCACCTCATGCCACTGCATGAATTGCATGTGAGAGGCTGATGCCGTCCTAATAACCCATATCGAATAACCGCTTGGAAATCGCAGTGATAAGTGCGACCTCCAAGCTTATCTCTTCTCTCTATGTAAATATCGCTCTTGCAGCCTGACGCGTCGAAATCTCGGTTTTCTGAAATAGTGGTGGTGATCTGAGGGCGGGGCGTTGAGCCTGAGATGCTAAAAAACTCTGATACTACTTGGATTTTAGGCGAAAAACCGACTTTGTGAAAATTTTCACAAATAGAACTTGCGGTGGATTGGGCTGCTGGGTATCAACCTCTGCCTCACTTTCCCAGTATCTCACTTTTCCTGTATTCACCCATGATGCGTTTTTTTGTCACATCCCTAGGCCTCTGGCTTCTAGCATTCGCACCGGCTTTCGGCGCTGAAGGCGCGCATCATGCATTGCCATTGGACGCACAGCCGCTCCACGATTCTTTGCCAATCACCAACTCGATCACGATGATTTGGCTATCGGTCATTTTAATCGTTATTTTCTGTCAAATTGCGACTCGTAAAATGAGCCTCGTGCCAAGCGGATTTCAAAACTTCGCGGAGTGGGTTGTTGAGTCTCTTTATACCTTTTTGGAAGGTCTGATGGGAGCTCACCTGACCAAGCGCACCTTCTGGTTTTTTGGTTCGATTTTCTTCTTCATCTTAGTTACCAACTACCTTGGGCTTATTCCTGGAGTCGGCACGGTGACTTACGGCGGAACTCCTATCCTACGAGGTGGTAATGCTGACATCAATATGACTGCAGCCATGGCGTTCACCTTCGCCTTGCTCTGGTTCTATTGGGCAATCTCGGAAAATGGCATCAAAGCCTTCATCGCCCACATTTTCGCTCCGAAAGGCGTCAAAGGCTTCCTTTTCTGGGCGCTGATGCCGCTGTTTATCTTCGTGGGTTTTCTCGAAATCATCTCGATCGCCATCCGTCCAGTCGCACTTTCCTTCCGTCTTTTCGGAAACATCTACGGTGGTGAGCAGACCCTTGAGAAGCTGATGGCGCTTGTGCCTGAATCCATTTCTTTCCTTCCGGCACTTCCATTCTACTTCATGGAACTTCTTGTGGGCTTCGTTCAAGCCCTCGTTTTCACCCTTCTCTGTGCCATTTTCCTCAAACTTATCTGTGATCATGGCGACGACCATGATGCACATTAAACCATCTCAGCATCCAGACCATGTCAGAGAACGTGGGGGATGCAGAAACAAACAAACCAAACACAAAACAAACTAAAATATGTTCACTAAAGCATTCGCAGTAGCCCTCGCCGCCCTTGGTGGTGGTATCGGTATCGGTCTTCTTGGATCCAAGGCAGCAGAAGCAACGGGCCGTAATCCCGGCGCAGCTACCCCAGTCCTCGTGATTTCGATCATTCTTGCAGCACTTATCGAGGGTATCTTCATCCTCGCCGCATTCGCAGTGCCGTTCGAATAAAGCATTTTGCTGCGTGTGCCTTTGGGCGCACGCAGCTACCCCTTACTTATTTCTTCATTTTCCAAACGACTTTCCAGCTATGATGATCTTCCTTGCAACAGCAGCCGAACAACCAGGTGCCCTTGAGGCTCTCTCGGATACCTTCGGACTTCACGGTGCGTTTTTTGTCGCACAGGTCGTCAATTTCTTTTTGGTCATCATTGTCCTCAAGAAATTCGCTTTTGGACCAATCCAAAAAATGCTCGAGCAACGCCGCGAGCGCATCGCCGCAGGCGAAGAAAAGCTCAAGCAAATCGAGAAGCAGCTGGCTGAATCCGAAGCCACCACTGCTGCCGCAATTGCCAAGGCCAATGAAGACGCCTTGCGCTTGATAAGCGAAGCGAAAGCAGGCGCCGCCGCATTCACCGAACAAAAATCACAAGACGCCATCGCCCAAGCCCAGCAAATCCTTGCAAAAGCCGAAGCTGCAGCCAACGCCGATCGTGAGCGTATTTCTGCTGAGTTGAAACGCGAATTCGGTCGCCTCGTCGCAAGCACCACTTCCCAAGTCACTGGCAAAGTCCTCACCGATGCAGACCAACATCGCATCAACGAAGAAGCCCTCGCCAAAGTTGGCAACTAATTTCTCCTTTCTCTCAACCAGACCACGATGAAAATCTCCAAAATCGCTGCTGCCACCGCTCGCCGTCTCTACGGCTTGTGCCAAGTGAACGGCCAGCTTGATGACAACAAGCTGCGGGATCTGGTTTCCAAACTTATCGCTGCAAAACCACGCGATTTCCAAGCGATCCTTGCTTCGATCCAGCGCCTCACGCGTCTCGAGCAAGCTCGTCGTGCCGTGGTGGTTGAAAGCGCCACCGCGTTGAACGATGCCGAGCGTCAGAAAGTCGTCGCAGGTCTCACCAAAGATTATGGCGCAAAACTTACCATCGAATACAAAATCAAACCAGAGCTCCTCGGCGGGCTTCGCATCAAAGTCGGCGACGACGTCCTAGACGGTTCCGTTCAAGGTCGAATCGATCGTCTCTCCAAAGCCTTCTAACATTTCCCTTTTCACCATTCACTACTCACTCCTCACCCTTATCTTATGAGCAGCATCCTCCAGGACATCGAAAAACAAATCGCCGGCATTAGCTCGAGCGTTGAAAAAACCAATACCGGCGTCGTCCGTAAAGTCGGTGACGGCGTCGCCATCGTCGAAGGCCTCTCCGACGTCATGCTCAATGAAATGATTGAGTTCGATGGCGGCGTGACGGGCATGGCGCTGAACCTTGAGGAAAGTGAAGTGGGTGTCGTCCTTCTCGGCGATTATACCGCCGTGACTGAAGGCGCAACCTGCCGCACCTCTGGCAAACTTCTTTCCATTCCTGTCGGCGAGGCCCTTCTCGGTCGCGTGGTTAACGCCCTCGGCGCACCGATCGACGGCAAAGGCGAGATCGCCGCATCCGCTCAATACCCGATGGAGAAAATTGCTCCCGGTATTATCAAACGGAAATCCGTTTCCGTGCCAGTGCAGACCGGCATCATGGCGATCGACGCGATGGTGCCTATCGGCCGTGGTCAGCGCGAGTTGATCATCGGTGACCGTGCAACCGGTAAAACCACCATCGCTGTGGACACCATCATTTCCCAAGCCCAACAGAACAAAGCTGCTGAGCAAGGCAAGCTGCAGAACTACAAACCGATGTTCTGTATCTACGTCGCCATCGGTCAGAAACTCTCCAACGTTGCTCGTATTCAGAAGACTCTCGAAGACGCCGGCGCGATGGAATACACCACCATCGTTTCTGCCTCCGCATCCGATGCAGCTGCGATGCAGTTCCTCGCCCCATACGCGGGTTGCGCAATCGCCGAATACCTGATGGATAAAGGTCAAGACTGCTTGATCGTGTTCGATGACCTTTCCAAGCACGCCGTGGCTTATCGTCAGGTGTCCCTCATTCTTCGCCGCCCCTCCGGTCGTGAGGCTTATCCGGGTGACGTTTTCTACCTTCACTCCCGCCTTCTCGAGCGTTCCGCTCGTCTCACCGATGCAGCCGGCGGCGGTTCACTTACCGCGCTTCCAATCATCGAAACTCAAGCAGGCGACGTTTCTGCATACATCCCAACCAACGTGATCTCCATCACCGACGGTCAGATCTATCTTGAAACCGACCTTTTCTATCAGGGTATCCGCCCCGCGATCTCGGTCGGTCTCTCGGTTTCCCGCGTCGGCTCCGCTGCGCAAACCAAGACGATCAAATCGGTTGCAGGAACCACCAAACTCGACCTCGCTCAATACCGCGAGCTTCAAGCCTTCGCTCAGTTCGGTTCCGACCTCGATGCTCAAACCAAGAAGAAACTTGAGCGTGGTGCCCGTATCGTTGAGCTCTTCAAGCAAAACCAATACTCCCCACTCGCGATGGAAATGGAGTCAATCTACCTCTTTGCGATGCAGAACGGTTTCTTCGACGACGTTGCAGTAAAAGACATCGGCCGTTGCCAAGACGCCATGGGCGAATTCTTCAACACTCGCAAAGGCGATATCCTCGACAAGATCCGCAATGAAAAGCCAGATCTCAAAAAGGACGCCGCCATGGTCGATGCCGTCAAACAAGCCATCGGCGACTTCAAGCAATCATTTAAATAGCCAAAAAGACATTGGATATTGGGATATTGGGTTCTTTTGACCAAATCTCCCCGATCCAATGCCTCAATTATCCCAATATCTAATCACCTAATTTCTTAAAACAGTGGCCAACCTCCGAGACATCCGCCGCCGAATCAAATCGGTCAAGAACACCGCCCAAATCACTCGGGCGATGCAACTCGTTGCGGCCGCGAAGATGAAAAAAGCGCAGGACCAAGCCATGGCTGGGCGCGATTACTCATCTCAGCTCAATGCCGTTCTGAGTGACATCTCTGCGAACTTTAACGACGAAGCTTCGCATCCACTCTTGCAAGCCCGCGAGGGTAAGCGTGAGTTGGTGCTAGTCATCTCCACCGACAAAGGTCTCTGCGGTCCGCTCAATACCAACCTTGCGAAAAAACTCCGCGCGGAAACTTCTGCTACCGCTGATTACGTCACCGTCGGTCGTAAACTCCGCGTGATGTTAGAAAAACTGGGCAAAAAAATCCTCGCCGATTTCACAGTCAAAGATCCTGTTCCTTTCCCAGATGCACGCGCTATCGCGGCTTTCCTCACCAAGCAATTCACTGATGGTAATTACGATAAAGTTTCCATCGTCTTCACTCGCTTCGTGAACACCCTCACGCAGGTGCCCGAGGCCAAACAACTTCTTCCCGTCCTTCCACCTACGCAATCCGATGACAGCGGCTTGATCGATGGTGACAGTAAAGAATCTCTCTTCGAGCCTTCCGTCGACGAAGTTCTCGCATCCATTCTTCCGCTTTACGTGAACTTCCAAGTCTATCAAGCGCTCCTTGAATCCCGCGCCACCGAGCACTCCGCTCGTATGGTCGCGATGAAAGCTGCTACCGATAACGCCAAGAAATTCATCAAAGAACTCACCCTCGAATACAACAAGGTTCGCCAAGCAGCCATCACTGCCGAGCTCCTAGAAATCACCACCGCCATGAAGGCAATGGAATAATACTTCGATCTAACAAACTTTCCCTGAATACTTAAAACTTCCCACTTCACACTTCGTCCACCATGAGCAACCAAGGAACCATCGTCCAAATCATCGGCGCCGTCATCGACGCTGATTTCTCCAAAGCCAGCAAACTGCCGGAAATCTACAACGCACTTGAGATCAAATACGTTCTCAACGGTGTCGATACCAAGCTGGTTCTCGAAGTTCAACAACACCTCGGTGATGGCTGGGTACGCGCGGTTGCGATGTCAACCACGGACGGTCTCAAGCGCGGCATGAGCCTCACCGATACAGGTAAAGCCATTGCGGTTCCTGTCGGCAAACAAGTGCTCGGTCGTATCTTCAACGTCACTGGTGATCTCGTGGACGAAAACGTTGCGCTTGCTGATGCAAACCATCGTTCTCCTATCCATCGCCCGGCTCCTTCCCTAACAGATCAATCCGCCGCGACCGAAGTTCTCGTAACAGGCATCAAAGTCATCGACCTCATCTGCCCGCTGCTCAAGGGTGGTAAAGGTGGTATGTTCGGTGGTGCAGGTGTGGGTAAAACCGTGGTTATCATGGAGCTCATCAACAACATCGCGAAAGCACACGGTGGTTTCTCGGTATTCGCAGGTGTGGGTGAGCGGACCCGTGAAGGTAACGACCTCTACTGGGAAATGATCGAGTCCGGTGTTATCGCCACCGAGAAGGATGAAAAAGGTCATCCAAAACTCGATGCCAAAGGCAATCCAGTGCTCTCCGCAGAAGGCTCCAAAGTGGCGCTTTGCTACGGCCAGATGAACGAGCCTCCGGGTGCTCGTCTCCGCGTTGCTCTTTCCGCTCTCACCATGGCGGAATACTTCCGTGACGAAGAAGGCCAAGACGTTCTTCTCTTCGTCGACAACATCTTCCGTTTCTCCCAAGCAGGTTCCGAAGTTTCCGCTCTTCTCGGCCGGACTCCTTCCGCTGTGGGTTACCAGCCAACTCTTTCCGAAGAAATGTCCGTGCTTCAAGAGCGCATCACTTCCACCAACAAAGGATCCATCACCTCGATCCAAGCCGTTTACGTTCCTGCGGACGACTTGACCGACCCAGCTCCTGCTAACACCTTCGCTCACCTTGACGCAACAGTGGTTCTTGAGCGCTCGCTCGCAGAACAAGCGCTCTTCCCAGCGGTTGATCCTCTCGCATCCACTTCCAAAGCACTTGCTCCAGAAGTTGTCGGTGAAGAGCATTACCGCGTTGCCCGTGGCGTCCAGCTCGTGCTTCAACGTTACAAAGACCTTCAGGATATCATCGCCATTCTCGGTATGGACGAACTCAACGACGAAGACAAAATGACCGTCTTCCGCGCTCGTAAAATTCAACGTTTCCTCACCCAGCCATTCCACGTTGCTGAGATTTTCACCAACGTTCCTGGCGCTCTCGTTTCTCTAGAAGACACCGTCAAAGGCTTCGCAGAAATTCTCGATGGCAAATGGGACGATGTCTCCGAAGGTAACTTCTACATGAGAGCCGGTATCGAAACCGTTTCCCGCGACTAACTTAATGAACCCAGAGTCCAGAAACCAGAGTCCAGACTCGCGGTTTTCAAGCTCTGGCTTCTGGACTCTAACTTCTGAAATCTAATGAGCCTTCATCTCGAAATCGTCACACCTGAGAAAAAGATTTTCTCGGACACCGTCGAAAATGTCTATCTGCCAGGCGCAGATGGTGAGATGGGAATTTTGCCAAGTCACGCCGGCTTGGTGACTGCGCTCCAGCCCGGAGAATTGCGCTACCTTCATCAAGGCCAGGTCGTTACTTTAGCGATCGGCTCCGGTTTCGCTGAAATCAGTCAAACTAAAGCCGTCGTTCTAACAGATATGGCTCTTGGCGAATCTGAGATCGATGAACACGCAACCGAGGAAGCGATCAAACGTGCCGAGGAAAAACTGCTAACCGTCGATCACAGTATGGACGCAGAAGAAGTCGCTTACCTCCAAGGCATCATCGCCAAACAAGCCGCCGCACTCCGCTTCAAGCGCAAGTATCAGCACTAAGCTGCATTGGCGATTCCGGCTTTCTTCAGCGAGGAGAAGTGGGAGAAGAGGAGGAAGAACGCATCAAAAGTTTGGTGGGCGCCCTATCGCCAGCTCATTTCCTCCCCATCTACTCAACCTCCTCTTTCCTGTTAGAAAAAAGCCTGAATCATCTAGCTAGTTCCCGATCTGCCTCACCACCTGCTTCAAGACCGTGGAAACTGACACGCATAGAACTCAGAACGAGATGAATTTTTTCAAGTTCCCTTGGGCACAGGCCCGATGGAACCCCTCTCGACAAATTTCGCTTGGGTAAAACTTTTGCGTCGGTCGTCTTTGCCATTCGCAACGTTTTCGACCCAACTAACGACACGGTTTACCCATGGCTTACTTTGCCATTGAATGCAGGAGACTCGCGTCTCGCACCATTCGAATGTCGGATCATCATCGGAGATTAATGAAATATCCTGAGGCACAAAAATACCCCGCTTAGCAAGATATAGCTGAGCTGCGATTAATTCGTTGGGCCGATCTAGGATGAGGGCAGTTGGCGGGCTTACCGCAAAGAGGGCATCGAGTCGTTTCCGCAGTCCTGCCGGACTCTGCTCCCAGTCAGGAATATTGTATTCCCCCGTCTTAATCCCGTTTGCTTCCATTTCCTCCAAGGATTCACGCACCAATAGCGCATGGAACGGTAGGCGGTTGTGCTTGGGTTGCAGCAGGACAATGCGGCGATGTCCCAACTCAGCCAGTCTACGAATCGCAGATCGAAACGCAGGCGCTTTATCCAGACCGATGCCCGCAATCGGAACACTTCGGAATCGTCCGAATAAGGCAAAGGTCGGCGTGGATTGCTTGGCGAACCATTCGAGAATTTCTTGAGTGGAAGAAAAAACGATCCATGCATCAGTTTTTGTTTTACTCGCTAAGCGCGCGATCTGGCGGACATCCAAGCGCATATCCATTAAACTTTTTGGCGCGATTTGTATATCATGCCCTTCCTCTTTGAGCCTTTGCTGGATTTCCACCACATAATCTAATTGGATGTCCACACGCTCATAAAGCAGTAGTGTAATTCTGAATGCTGGGCGCATAAAATCCTCAGGCAGAACAATCAGACTTCTGCGACCGTGGCCTTGTGGTTTGAGAAAACCCTCTCGCTCAAGCTGTTCAACCGCAGCAGTGACGGTGTTAGAGCTAACCCCTAAGGAGGTCGCTAATGACCTAATACCGGGCATGTAGCCGCTGAGCTTACCCTTTGAAATCGCAGCTTGTAAATGCGCAACAAGCTGCTCTGCCACAGTTAGGGGTTTAAAAAAATCCATAGCCATATCTGTCTCTTTTAGGAAGACAGTTGGCAAGGGTATTTCATTTCGACATCTGGCTCCTATCATCTCAGTATATGACAAATGTAAATACATTTAGGAATCAGAAACCTATTTCCGAATCATGAAGGTCCCCCTTTTCAAGCGACAAATCAGCAATGGCTTTGCACTGATCGCCACCATCTTGCTGATGGTGTTGCTGGCCATTATTACGGTCGGAACTCTCAGCCTGTCTGTCGTCACCCTGCGCACGGGCAATCAAGATTCCGCCCAGGCCCGCGCGCGCGCCAATGCCCGCATGGCCCTGGTGATCGCCGTCGGTGAACTGCAAAAACAAATGGGCGCGGATCAACGCATCTCTGCCAAAAGCGATATTCTGGACCAAGATTTATCAAAACTCATCCATCGCCATTGGACTGGTAGTTGGGGCTCATGGAAAGCGGGCGATTCAACATCCGGTCAACACCGCACCATTCAGGGCGTTGCCGATGACATGGCTCCAACCTACCTTCCTAATCGCAACGACCATTTCCGCAAATGGCTGGTTTCTCTAACAGATGCCGAGGCGTCGTCGATCTCTACGCCGCGCTCGCTCAATCTGCAGGCTTCAAGCCTGCCCGGTAGCGCCGACAATGCGATCTTTCTGGTTGCCAAAGGATCGCTAGGTGACAACTCAGCAAGCTCAAATGATTTTGTTGCCGCTAGATTATTGGATATCAAAGACATGAATTCATCCCAGGTCACCGGCCGTTATGGATGGTGGGTTGGCGATGAAAGTCTGAAGGCTCGCATCATGGACGACTCTTATGCAGCCCAACCCAATCTCACATCGGTTGATAAAATTTTCCGAAATCAGGCACCGGCATCAATGGGCAATACATCTGTTAGAGGACTTAAGGATATTCAGAACGATGCCGATCTGGGAAGAATCCCCTCGCTTGCCACTATTGATCTGGTTGAAGGCGCAGTCGATCGCCCGGCAAAAAAAAACTTCCATGACGTCACGCCATTTTCTTTTTCGGTATTGAGCGATGTGCGCGAGGGTGGTTTGAAGCGCGATCTCTCGACGCTATTGGAAAGACCGGTCGATCCCAATGAGCGCTCGGTTGAATACATGCTCTACAAGTTCAACGTCAAGGACGTGTGGGCGAACGATACCGCGAAATATCCGACCCTGCCCGTCACGCCGCAGGAATGCGTGCCGATTCAGGACCTCGCCGCGTTCTATCAGCTTTATAACCAGAGCAGGAAGGCAGGCATTAAATACACCTCCACAGCGCTACCTAACTGTATCCAGCTCAGCAATCCCGATTATGGGATCCCAAGCCATACCGATCCAGTCAACGGCTGGCGTGCAAAGTTCCTTAAGGAATACACCACGCTTTACCGCAATCCGGTGCCCGTCAAAGTCCAGTTCCTGATTTCCGTCTTCGCCGATCCGATCACGGCAACGGACCGCGCTGCGATGTGGAGCACTTACACCGTAAATCGCTATGTCCCCTTGTCGGACACCCACAAACTGCGCTTTGCGATCATTCCCGCCGTGACGATGTGGAATCCATACAACGTGCCCATCGTGATGGAAAGTGGCGCCACCCGTTCCCAGCAGCTTGTGATGAAAGCACCGCCGCTGCATATCAATGTGAAGAAGATTCGTGCCGATGGCATCACCACAAGCGCGAATCTCCCATTGGATGGTATTGTGAGTGAAAGATGGGGCGGAGGGCGCGGCGATCTGCTCAAGCTGAACTTTGCAAGAACCGCTCCGATCGTATTCCAGCCAGGGGAGGTTCGCGTTTTTGCAGCGTCCACCACCAGCCCTTACTTCATGGCTCAGAACCAGATGTTTCATGACAACCAAAGCCTGAACAGCGGAAAAAACCTAGTGGATGCGGCGTCTGGCTGGAACCCCTATGCGATCCTCACCGCCAGAATGAGCTATTCAGGCTACAAAATCGGCCAGTGCCACACCAATCCGACCGGAGTCAACCTGGTAAATTTGATGAACTATTTGTATGAAGCCCCCACTGCTACGACGAGCAATCGCTGGAGCTTCACCATGAACAAAAACAGCTCGGACAAGTTCGAGTTCACAGTCGGATGCGAATTGGCGACGACGGCTTGGCCCAATGAAGGATCATCTCCTGAAGGCTCCGCATTCAGTTTTTACATGGCTCAGCGGAACTATTCCGCGCAAGGCGATGGCAGCGGCAAAGGATATAACTTCCTCAGCATGCGCCACATGAGCCTCGTCTCCCGCTTCGGCGGTGGGTCGAATGCCACAAACGGCACCCAGCGGGCGGCCAACCACCTGAAATACCCGAAAGCATTCAACGAGCAAATCATCAAGCAGGGATCCACCACGATTGATTTCTGGACTCCGATGGAGCCGATCACGGCCGCGACCATGGCGGCTGCTTCCGGTGCGGGCGAGACGGTCCCGTTCATCCAGCTCGCCCTCATGGCCGGGTGTGAAACCAGCGAAATCGCCAACGGAGGACTCGTCGCAGGGCGCAAATTCGCCAGCCGCCCCTTCCTTCATTCCAGCCCTATCCAACCCACGGTTATCGATAAGGTTGATGGTATCGCACATTACAATCATGGCTGGAACTGGTGGATCGATGAAATGAACTCAGTTCTCGAATCCATGGTACAAGAGTCCACGAGCGGCAATGGCTTCTATGGCGGAGGATATTCCACTGAATCCGGAGTCACTCACATCGTTCAACAGGAAATCCCTGTCACGCCACCCATCTCTATTGCTTCACTTAGTCATGCTCGCCTTGGCGGCTTCACCCTCGCCAATGAAGTTCCAGTCGCCGAGGGATACGGGGGCCTGGCGGGAGAGGGAATCGATGGAGCCCAAAGCGCGATTGACGATCCCTCTCCCACCCTTGGATTTCAACGCGTCACCGCCACCGGCCAAGGCGGGCTTTACCCTCACGTGCTGCAAGCCATCGGCAACTCCTATGCCAACCCCAACCTCGCCCCTGGCGTGGCCTACAACCCCGCATGGAAACGCCTCTGCGATCAGGACGACGGTGAGCGCGATGTGGTCTTTGCCGACCACTCCTACCTCGCCAACAAGGCGCTGTGGGATGATTACTTCTTCTCTTCGATCACCCCGCAATCTAACAGCGTTGAAATTTTTGGAACCACAAGCCGCGATGCGAAACAGGTCGCTTCGGATTTCTTCTTTGCTTCCAAACCGCTTCCAAACCGTCGCATCACCCCATATCAGAACAACTTGGACCAGCAGGAAATCGATACCCTCTTCGCCGCCAAAGATACCTTCACCAACGGCCTTGCCGATAAGATCGCCGGGCACCTCATGGTGGAAGGTCCGTTCAACGTCAACTCCACATCCGTCCAAGCATGGAAGGTGTTTTTTTCTAGCCTCAAAGGCAAACCCATCGCCTACCTTGATGGCGGAAAAGCACCCAAAGAAGCCGCCACCGGCATTACGGCTCCGATCGGAATGGGCTCACTTCCCATCGGACTTCCCGCTGCCACCGCCGACACCGAGGACCCGCGCGATACGCAACAATGGAAGGGCCTGCGCGTGATCACCGAAGATGAAATTGATGCCCTCGCACAAGCGATGGTGCGCGAGGTGAAAAAACGTGGACCGTTTCTCTCTCTATCAGAATTTGTCAATCGCAGGCTCGATTCTAACAACACTGATGGCATGGCGCTCAAAGGCGCATTGCAGGCCGCACTCGATTACGATGGCGCGGATGGCAAAGGCCCCGAAGTCGCGATCAATAAAAACTTCCGCAGCGATGCTCGCAAACTCGATGACGAAGTTAAATCCATCAACTTCGAGTTTCAAAAGGCTGCGGAAGGTCCCGCCGCCTACGGTAGTTCCGCATACGTCGATCAGGCCGATGTGCTGCGCCAGTTCGCAGAGCAACTCACTCCACGCGGCGATACGTTTGTGATCCGAACCTACGGCGATGCCCTAGATAAAAATGGCAAAGTCCTAGCGCGCGCCTGGTGCGAGGCGGTGGTGCAACGCACACCGGATTATGTCGATTCAGCCGATGAAAATCATGTTCGATTCAGCCAGCTGAGCTCAGAGGCGAACAAACGCTTCGGCCGGAATTTTCAAATTTATTCTCTCCGCTGGCTAAACTCATCGGAAATATGATGCATCCATTTATGAATCGAAAACTCTGTACAGTATGTTTTGGTCTTTTTGCTCTCACGTTGTCAGCGATGGCCCAAGAGGCGCAGATGGTCACCCTGCGCTTTATCTCTTTTCCAAAAAGCGCGAATCCCGAACCGGTTCAGCTTCTGATTGGCCCCGGCGAGACGATGGAAATCAAAGCACCCACCAACGCGCTATCAACGCCTTATCGGGTCAAACGCCTTAGTGTTTGGTCGGTAGGAAAGGTGGAGCCCGCCAAAAGCAAGGATGAGAAGCCCACCTTCATATCCTACGGCTCCGCCCCCTCTTTGGAATCATCCGACCAGATCATCCTACTCATCCGCAACGGCAAGGAGAACCTGGACAGCATGCAGGTGATCCCGATGGACAACCGCTCTAACAATTTCGGTGGCGGACAGTTTTTTTTCATGAACGCGACGACGGTCGACATTGCTGGTATGCTTGGCGGCAGCAAGTTCAGCCTCAAACCTAAAAGCTATATCATCATCAAACCTGCCGAGCTCAAACAGCGTGAGGAAGAAGGAAAAGGAATGTTTTTCACCGAGTTTTATTTCCGTAAAGATGATGATGTACGCCCGTTTTTCTCAAGCACCTGGCCACACAACGAAAAGGCCCGCAGCATGGTGTTCTTCTATCACGACCCCCACAACGATCGCCTGCGCATGCACACGATCCGCGACTACTTGCCCTGACCAATCTGGTAACTTCCAGTAGATCAAGCTGAGGGTCAGGAGAATCCTTTCAGCCTCCTCAATCTCACCCACCCCATCGCTCAGTTCATAGTAAATCAGCGGATGAATCACTATCGCGTCCATTTGCGGTTAAAATTCAAGTCTCCGGATTTCCCCACTTCAGTGTCCGACGTCCGTTGCGCCCGCACCCCAAAACTGTCACTTTTCTAGAGACACTCGCTCACACTTTTTTTCTAGGTGCGAGGACGGTGCGTGATATATTTGAAGCCAATCGTTTCTATGTTCGTTCTAAAAGCGTTCCAAGGATCGTGCCTAAAAACCCTTGTTTACATGAAACCCAGACGCAAACTGTTCTCATTGCTTGCTTTTGCCGGTAGCTCGCTGATCGCAGCTTCCAGCGCTTTTGCACAGACCAGTTACTGGTGGGATTCCAACAGCACCACCGCAGGCTTTGGTAATACTACGGGCATTTGGGGCACCAACACCTTTTGGAGCACCAGCTCGGATGGCTCGGGGGCCACGGCCAATACAACCATCACTGGCGCTGACACCGTTAACTTCGGCACCGCTACCCTGAACTACGCGAGCGGCACGGTGGGAGTTGCGGCGGGCGGCGTCACCGTCGGCGGCATCGTTATGGGAGCTGGCCAGACGCAGTCCATTAGCCTGGGCACTTCCGGCAACGCCATCACAATATATGGCGGCGGAATCACCAAGAACACGGGCTCGGCTCAGCTGAGCATGATCGGGCCTGTAATACTTGGTGCCGCCCAAACCTGGACCAACAATTCCTCCACCAATCTTTCCACACCCGACGGCACGACAAACTTCATTAACAACGGCGGTTTCAATCTCACGGTTGATGGCACGGGAACCACGGTCTTCGGTATTCTAAATCCGGGCACTCAATCTATCAGCGGCTCAGGAGCCTTGATCAAAAATGGCACCGGTACGCTTCAAATCGGAGGCAACAACACCGCATTCAGCGGTAATATCACCGTCAACAATGGTACTCTATATTACGGAGACAACGTGGGCGCGCTCGGCACCGGGAACATCAATATCACCAACGGCATCATCGAGGGACGCTGGGATAGCCCGCTTTCACGCAACCAAGGCAGCGGTGCTGGTCAGATCCAGATCACGGGAGGTGTCAGTGGCTTCTCGAACGGTCGCAACGTTATTTACGCCATGGGAGCTAGCGCGACTTGGGGCAGCGCTACGTTCAATCCCACCGAGTTCGTCTTACAAGGCAGCGGCACGGGTTCCATCCAATTTTCAACCGCCATCGATCTCAACGGAGCCGACCGCACCATCCGCTCCAATAATGCCAACACCGCTGGCATCGGCACTTTCACTGGTGTTATCAGCGGAACAGGTGCCGGCATCATCAAGGAAGGTGTTGGTCATCAACTTTTTACAAATACAGCAAACACCTACAGCGGTGCTACCACAATCAATGCAGGGATTCTAACGGCCCGAGTTCTGGCCAATGGCGGTTCGAACAGCAGCATCGGCATTTCCGGCAACGCCGCTTCCAATCTGCTAATCGGCAATGGTGCCACCTTCCGCTACGATGGCAGCGGTCACAGCACCAACCGCAGCTTCACCATCAACGGCACCGCGGCCGGGCACGGCGCATCGCTCGATGCCTCCGGCACCGGCGCAGCCAACTTCACCAATACTGCCTCGCCAGCCTACGGCACGGTCGATCAAACCCGCACACTGACCCTCACCGGAACCAGCACCGGCACCAACACCCTCGCCGCCAACATCGCCAACAACGGCACGGGAGCGGTATCCGTGAACAAGACCGGCGCGGGCCTTTGGATTCTGTCAGGCACGAACAGCTACGCCGGTGGGACAACCCTGTCTGCAGGCACCCTGAGCGTGGGCGCTGCCGCCAACCTCGGCGACACATCTTCCAATCTCGTTTTCAATGGCGGAACGCTCCAGATCACCGGCACCAGTCTGACCAACTTCGCCAGTCTGGGTCGTGCCAATCCGATTAGCCTCACCTCTGGGCAGACTGTTGCCTTGGACATCAATAATGCGGCCAATGTTTTCACAGTCGACCAGACCCTCAACCAAGGCACGGGCGGCCTGACCAAAGCGGGCGCGGGCACCTTGGTTCTCAACTCGGCGCACACATATACCGGTGTGACCACCATCAGCGCCGGCACGCTCCAGCTCGGCAGTGCTACGGCAACCGGCTCGTTGAGCACCAGCGGTATCGGCCTCAACATCGCCTCTGGCGCGACCTTTGCCGTGAACCGGAGCGACACGGTCACCCAAGGCACCGATTTCAATGCCTTGATTCTTGGTTCAGGCACCTTAAGCAACGTCGGCGCGGGCTCCTTGGTTCTCAATACACCCACTTTTCACACCGGCAATACCACTGCCACTGCCGGCAACATCACCCTCAGCCACCAGCGGGCCATCAAGTTCAGTGCGCTCAACACCACCGGCGCGGGAAGCGTTACCCTCAGCGGCACGGGATCAACCACCCCGATTATCGGTGGCCTCGCCAACAGCGGCACGACCCGCAACCTCGCTTCGGTCATCGACAGCAGCTACGCCAGCGTCACCAATCTCACGCTCAATCCTCAGTCTGGCAGCACTTTCAGCTATGGTGGGGTGATTGCCGATGGAGCAACGGGGATGACACTTACCAAGACCGGTGCCGGCACGCAGACTCTCACGGGAGCCAATACCTATACCGGAGCCACCACCGTCAATGGTGGCACGCTCAATCTCGGCGGCGCGACCGCTACCGGTTCTCTCGCCTCCACCGTCCTGAGTCTTGGCGGCGGCACCTTTAGCTACACTCGGACAGGCACGAATACTCAGGCATTCACCACCACCAACGTCACCACGGGCGCTAACTCAGTGACTGCATCTCTCGCCACACAAACGATCAACATGGGCAGCTTGGCCGGCCGTGTGGTGGGTTCCACACTCGATGTAAGCGCGACGGGCACCATCACCACCACCACTGCCAACGATGCCACAGGCATTCTCGGCGGCTGGGCGACCATTACCAATAACAATTGGGCGGTCAGTTCCGGGTCCGGCCTCGATATTACGGGATTGGCCGCCTTCTACACCACGTCCACCGGCGGCACCACGGCGGCGAATTACGCGGCCAAGAATATCGACATAGACTCCAGCCCCACGATTGTTGGAAACATCAATGCCAATACGATTCGCTTCAATAGCAACAGCCGCGTTTTGACTCTTCCCGCGGGTGACAACATTTTTGGGGCGGGGGGCATTTTGGTGGCCAGCGGAGTGACTGGCTCGCAAATCACTGGGGGCAATCTCCTCGGCTCCTCGGGTGGCGACCTGATCGTCCATGGACACGGCGATCTGACCATCGGCTCGCTCATCAAAAACAACGGCACAGCCACCGCGCTGACGAAAAGTGGCGGGGGCACCCTTACTCTCTCGGGAACCAATACCTTCAGCGGCGGCGTTTTCATGAATGCAGGAACCCTCCAAATTGCTTCCGCAGCCAACTTGGGCGATTCGGCCAATGTGGTAACCTTTGCCGGGAGTTCTACTCTTTTATTTTCATCTGGCACAACGCTTACACAGGGTTTCGCCATCAATGAAGGTGTCACGGGGACCTTGCGAGCTGGCAACCAGACCGTCACGGTTAATGGCCCGTTAGCCGGATCAGGTACACTGTTTGTTTATGGCACCAGCACGAGTGGTATCAATCTTACATTTGCAAGCACCAACAATACGTTCAGCGGCGATATCCAAATGCGCGGAGATAGTGCGAGCTATCCGGTTTCCTTAACCATGAACAGCTTGGAAGACACGCCTGGCAGTCTCATCAGGTTTGGGCAAAACGGACAAACGCCTGCCTTTACCTACGGCGCCGGCGCAGTCGCACCGCTGGTGCTCAACCATCGCCGACTTGAGCATAACGCAGGTTCGGAATATGGTGCAAGCTTTAACAACAACGCCACCCTTACCAGCAGTATCGTAACGGTCAACACGGACCTCATCTTGTCTGGCACCGTTGGCAACAAGCCCTTCACTCTCGGCGGCAGCAACACCGGCGACAATGCGTTTGCCGGCGCTATCACCAATGGAGCTGGTGGCTATGTGACTAGGTTGACCAAGGCCGGCGCCGGCAGGTGGATTCTTTCCAACATTAACAACAGCTACACCAGCACCACTACTGTCAGCGCTGGCACGCTCAGCATCAACAGCATCAAGAATGTTGGCGCTGGGGCCAGCGCCGTGGGTGCGCCTACCAGTGTCGCCAACGGCACCATCGCTATCGGGAGCGGCGGCACCGCCGGGACGCTGGAATACACCGGCAGCGGCCACACAACCGACCGGGTGCTCAACCTCGCGGGCACCACTGGAGGAGTCACGCTCGACCAATCCGGCACCGGACTGCTACACTTCACCAGCAATTTCACCGCCACGGGAGCGGGATCGAAAACGCTAACCCTCCGGGGCTCGACTGCAGGTACCGGTCAGATCAGCGGTGCGATTGTGAATAACAGTGGATCCAATACCACCTCTCTCACCAAATCCGGCAGTGGTATCTGGATACTCAGCGGAGCCAACACCTACACCGGCACGACGTCGCTCGGTACCAATGGTGGCATCCTTCAATTCGGAAAAGCCAACTCGCTCTACAATGGTATCACTGGCAGCTGGACCGCCGCCAACATCCGCGTGGCAAACGGCGGCACGCTGGCCTTCAACGTCGGCGGCACCGGTGAGTTCAGCAGCAGCGATGTCGGCACACTTTTCACCAACCTTGCCAACAGCACCAATGCCACCACCAACGGCATGGCTGCAGGCTCCAGATTCGGCTTCGACACGACCAATGCCAACGGTGGCAGCTTCGAAATTACCCAAGCAGTCGCCAATTCAGGCGGTACCGCCGGCGGCGCACGCGGTCTCACCAAGCTCGGCACCGGTACGCTGGTGCTTAGCAACACGAACACCTACACCGGCAGCACCACGGTCAGCGCAGGCATGCTGGCTATCACGGGCAGCGGTTCCATCAATGACTCCTCCGGCATCACCGTCGCATCGGGCGCGCATTTCAAATACAACTCCTCCACCGCGCTCACCACGTCACTCACGCTTAATGCCGGCAGCACGCTCAGCGGCTCCGGTACGATCGCACGGGATCTGGGCCTGAATTCCACCGATCAAATCCTCGCCCCCGGCAACAGCCCGGGCATCCAGACGCTCGCCGCCACACAGAACTGGTCGTCGTTCACCTACGAGTGGGAAACCAACAACTTCACTGGAACGACGGCGGGAACCGACTTCGACCAAATTGCCATCACCGGCGATCTGAATCTTACCGGAACCACTGCTAGCAGCTACACTCTCGATATCCTCTCGCTGACCTCAAGCAACGCAGCGGGAGGCGTGCCGAGTTTTGAGGAAATCAACCGCACGTGGAACATCATCACGACCACGGGCAGCATCACCGGCTTCAACGCCTCGTATTGGACGCTCAATACCGCCGGCTTCACTTCCTCTGCTGCATGGCAGGGAACTTGGAGCCTTGGCCTGAACGGAACCAGTGACACACTGGTGCTGAACTACAGCGCCTACGTCATCCCCGAGCCGAAAGCCGCGCTGTTAGGCGGGATTGGCCTGCTCCTAATCCTGCGCCTCCGCAGGCGCGGCTGACGCTTTTGCGGTCATGGCCGCAAAAGCTGAACCCCAAAGCCTTAAACTCTAAAATCGAAGGAAAGAAGGTGAGGAATGATTGAGGTGATTATGAGCTGGTGTGTTTTTACAAGATGACCTCCGCTTGTTTAATGGGCAGGGATGGTTATCCTTGGTCGTCTGTTATGAGATACATGGTGCAGGAATAGACCAGAATCAAGGGACCGGAATCAAGATGTCCGCAGATGATCGGGCAGTTGCTAGGTCCACTCGCGCTCATCGGCGAAGCTAAAAACCAAAACAAAAAATTCGAACCACAAAGGACACAGAGAACACAGGGCTGCTTTCTGAATATTCAGCGTTTAAGCGAGCACTTTTTTGTTCTCCGTCTCTGCCAGGTTAAAAAATCAAGAAGCGATAAGGAGTTAGCCAGTGCCGATTCGGTGAGGTCACCCTTGATCCCCATGCATGACATTCGGGAAAATCCGAGGAACCCCAACTATCACTTTTTTAAACACAGTTACTCCAAACGATTTGTACTTTCCATAGCAAGAATTTCGTCAAGCTGGTTGTAAGCTCTTGTGGTTGTCGTAAGATTTCACTCCCAAGGCGGTGAACTGAGATTCCACATGACAAATCGTTCTCCAATCATGCATTCGAAAAAATCCCTGTCCGCCATCCTCGCCGTGGCGTTTCTAACATCCATCGCCTCCGTCCAAGCGGAACAACTGAAACTCCACGCGATCTTCGATAGCGATATGGTGCTGCAACGCGGCAAGCCCATCGTCATCTGGGGTTGGGCGAAGCCTGGTGAAAGCGTTTCTGTCCAACTCGGCAACGACAAAGCCGAAGCCAGGGCCGCTGCTGAGAAAGGCCGTTGGGAAGTGACGTTTGAGGCCCGCGAGGCAAGTGCGGAACCGCAGAATCTCAACGTTAGTGCCGGAAGCGAAAAAGTGGAAATGGGCAACATCGTCGTCGGCGATGTCTGGGTCATGTATGGCCAGAGCAACATGGCGTTTCCATTGAAACAGGTTACGAACAAAGATACGGAATCCGCCCAAGCAAATCTGCCGAACCTGCGTTTGTTTTCCATCACCACCAACGAACAAGCGGATCCACAGGATGACATCGACCGCGAAAAAATCGATACCAAGGGCTGGGTCACCTCCACTCCGGAGACTGCCTTGGAATTTTCCGCCATCGGCTTTGTGTTCGGCAAGCAGGTTCAGCTTTCCACGGGCATCCCCATCGGCGTGATCAAGAACTCCCGCGGTGGCGCTTCAATGGAGGCTTTGGTGCCCATTCAAAAATTTCAGGAAATCCCTTCCGGCAAAGCGCTCGTCGAGTCCATCAATGCCCAGCGCGCTAGTTTTGATCTCCAGGCGGAGTCCCTGAAGACCTACGAAAAAGAGCTGAAACAAGCGAAAGACAAGAAGCTGCCAGAAGACAAGTGGCCGCAAAAACCGGTCAATGGAGAGAACGTTCGCTCCTGGAACATTCCCGGCAAAAGCCCCAGCCACCCAGCCAGCGTTTACAACGGCATGTTCGGCGTGTTCAAAGGTTACAACATCAAAGGCGTGCTGCTCCATCATGGCTATAACAACGCGATGACCGGAAACTGCCGTCCGAAATTCTATCGTTGGATGACCAGAGTCCTGATCCAAGGCGTGCGCGAGGATTTTAAAGACCCGACGATTGCCTACGGTGTGATCGGTTTCTGCGCCGGTGGCAAACCGCAGACCGAGGAAGATTTCGAGCTCCAAGCACCGGGTCCCGCATATATTCGCGAAGCCCAGCGTCTCGGCGTGGAGGATCTTAAAGATCCGCTCATCAACGGGTTCATCCCCAGCTACGATGTCCAAGTGCCAGGACTTCATCCTAACAGAAAAGTCGAGCATGGCCAGCGCGCGGCTCGTTGGGTGCTCAACAAATTTCATGACAAAAAGGCGTTGTGGGAGGAGGCGAAACTTCTTTCCCTGAAAATCGAAGGAGATGAAATGATCCTCACTTACGACAAGCGCATTCATCCTTACGACCAGTCGCCCATCATCGAAGGCTTTGCCCTCGCCGGTGAGGATGGGAAATATTACAGGGCTTATGCGCGCCACTCGGGCACAGGTGATTTCTGGACCGCCACCAAAACCGTCCATGTCTGGAGCCCGCTGGTTCCAAAGCCGGTTCGCGTTCGTTATGCCTGGGGAAACAGCCCGATGGGCAATCTCTATGTCGGCGGCCATCAGGAAATGCCCCTTCCCGAATTCCGCACCGACACCTGGGATCTTCCTGAGAGCGAAGATCTAACAGACAAAGGCCTCACTGGGGAATTTTCCAAACAGTGGAACGACGACGGTAAAGCCCGTGTCGAATATCGCCGCACGGAAGAAGCCAAGCGCGCAATCGAAATCATCGAACGTCTCAAAACCCTCGGCAAACCTAAACCATAAGAATCTATTTTCTAACAACTCTAGCCACCTCATCTAATCCATTATGAAATACCCATACTACCTCGCTGTGGCGTTCAGCAGCGTCATACTGATCTCGGGACAAGCGTACGCCCAGTTCCCGTTTCCGAACGCAGGCGCACACAGTGCTAGATTCTCGCCTCCTGTGATACTGACCGACAGCGGTAAAGCGCTCGAAGCGAAATACACTTCTTCTCTAACCGCGCTTCAGGCGGAACTTGAAAAGGCCATCCCTAAGCTCGACGAAGCGAAAGTCGCCTTATGGGTGCAGGCCATCCAGGCAGAAGAGGCACCGGAAAAAGACGCCGCCGCCAAGGCCGCTCTTGTCGAAAAAATGCAGGGTGCGGAGGGAAGACTCCGCGATTTGGAGGACCAGTTGAAATACGCCCCCCAAACCCTTGAAGACGCGCAGGAAGATCTTGCACGCGCAAGGGCCAGAGGCCAAGAGGATCCGGAGAGAATGAAAGTGCTGCAGGGTGCGGAGAGCTTCCTGAAAAGCCGGCAGGGTGATATCGATAAACTCAATGCCGCAATACAGACGGTCAAGCAAGAGGTGGAAGATGCCAAGGTGCAATTGCCTGAAGCCATCAAGGCTGCCGTAACCGCCAAGCAAGCGCATGATCAGGCGCTCTCTAACACCTGGAAGGCAATGGATGCGCTGCGTGTGAGCAGTCTCCTTTCCAGCAATGCGCTTGATGCTAAGCTGGCTCAATACACGATTCTCAAAGACGCGACTCCTGCCGTACTGGCGGAATTCGCCCAGCAGAGCCCGGAGAATCAGAAACTGTTAGACCAACTTCTAACAGACAAAGATCTCATGTTGCAAATGGTCGTCAACGACGGTGCTGCGCAGGGCAGATATGGTCAGGCGATGAAAATTTACACCGATATTCAGAGATCCAGTCCTAAGGCGAAAGAAGGCGTTTTCCAACGCCTGGCCATGGCCATCAGCCTCGCTCATGCCGTCCCGATCGAGAAGCGGGACCGTCCAACAGGTGCAGACGGTCTGGAGGCATCGGATACCGGTAGCGGCGACAATAAGGCCAAGTTCATCGATCCGGTGCAACGCTATCTGAGCTTTGAAAAATGGTATGAAGCCGGCGAACTCAACGTGTGCTTCAAGGGTCTGAACGTTTGGAACCTGAGGAGGGTCGTGGATTGCGCCGATCCCGATGAGATGATGGTCTGGGCTCGCCAGATGATGAACACGCTCCGCCCGGATTGCGTTCCGAGCGATGACGATACCCTGAAGTTCGTGGACGTGACGGACCACGAGATCGCGTATGGAAGCGGCGGCTTGGTCAACGATCTGCCTGACAAACACTTCATGCAGAACATCCTCGCCAACGGCGGCATCTGCGGACGCCGCGGGTTTTTCACCCGGTTCATCCTTCAGTCCTTCGGCGTGCCGAGCACGGAACGAGTGGAACCCGGTCACTCGGCTGTTACGCTCTGGCACCCCAGTGATTGGCAAACCAGACTCGGCCACAACTGGGGCAAATCGAATCGCGGTTTCTACGCCAAAATGGGCGGCGGCGGCGGAAACTATGGTGCGGATGTCAATTTCCTAAGAAGCAGCCAGGCACGTGAAAATGAAACCGCTTACCTCAAGGTCAAGAGAGCCCAATGGATCGGCAGCGTCATCGGTGAGTCCTGGAAGCCGGGCCTCATCACCTGGAGCGGCAAGACCACAGGACCAGCACCACTCAAACCAGGTCAAGTCGCGCCACCATCCACTTGGAGCGACATCGCACTTCATGAGCAACGCCGCATCATTTCCCAACTTCAATCCACCAAAACCGCCCCAGCCGTCGCCAAGGCAGAACCCAAAGCAACAGGCAAAGCGAGCGTTGATGCCAAAGGCGTCATCACCATTCCAGCGACCGCATGCAGCAGTCCGACCGAAAGCAAGAGAGTCCTCTACAAGGGAAGGCAAGCCGATCTGGTCGTGTTCCTCAACAACAAGGAAGGCAAAACGGTTCTGCATATGTCGCGTTATGCCAAGGCGGGAGACACCTTCGAATACACCTTCGATGCACCGAAGGCTGGAAAATACCAACTTGTTGCCGACATCGCGACGCCGATGCCGAACCGCAAGCTGTTCGCCACAGCCAATGGCGGCACACCGGTCGAAATGGCACTGCCTTACACCGTTGGCCTTTGGGGCAAAACCGAGCCGGTCGAGGTCGAGTTGAAAGCGGGCGGCAACGTCTTGAAATTTAGCGGTCCGGCCCGCGCCACATTCGACCAGTTCTCACTTACACCGAAAAACTAACAGTTGTTAGATTAAGTAAAACCAAACGCGGAGGCACAGAGAACACAGAGACCAAGAAACACCGCCACCAAGTGTTTCACGTGCTTCTCAAAACTCTGTTTCCTTCGTGTCTCTGTGGTAAAGACCACCCATCTTCATTTCCCATGAAAATCAAAACCACCCTCCTCACCCTCCTCACCATCGCATGCCCTTTTTCGACATACGCTGAACAGAAACCCAAGCCCCTGAAAGTCTTCGTCTTCGCAGGTCAATCCAACATGACTGGCATGGCTCGCACCCGTACGCTTGAACACATCAAGATGTCTCCCGACTCCGCCAAATCATACGCGGATGTCTTCGACAAGGACGGCAAACCCACGACTCTCGAGGCAGTTTATGTCACGCAGTGGAAGGATAAGGAAGGTGGCAGGCTCGAACCCAAATTCGGAGGTACCGTGAAAGGCCAAACCTCATTCGGGCCAGAGTATGGTTGCGGGATCTACCTTCACAAGGAGCTCAACGAGCCGTTTCTCATCATCAAAACTTCGCAAGGCGGGAAATCGCTCAACTACCATTTCCGGTCGCCGAGCTCCGACAAGTGGACGCCACCTCCGGGCCATCCCGATCTGATCAAGCCGGAGACGGAGGAAAAGAAAGCTCCTGCTAAAGCCGTGCCAACCAAACTCGAAATCGCGAACGATTGGGCACCGGAAAAGGCACACTCTTTGCGCAGGCGACATCTCGGATTCGATGGCTTCAAGGGCGCGGAAGTCGGCAAGGTCGGTGACGTCTATCCGATTTACATCCTTAGTGCGACCCTGGGTAAAATCAAAGGTGACCCTTTTCAACAAGGCGATCTCATCCTCGCAGTGGACGGTGCCGGCTTGGGTGAAAATCCCGTCGACCAGTGGCGGGATGCGTTTCATAGCTCCAAGACCCTCGATGGCGACTGGATGATCAACATCACGCGTTGGCGCGCTGGGAAAATCGAGACCTTCGATTTCGACATATGCGATACCCTTGCGGGCGGACGAGCCAGTCTTCCCGAAGAACTGGAGAAAATGAAACAGACGGCCATCGAGTATGATAAACAACAGGGCGGATTCTACAACGACATGATCACCCACGTGAGGTCGGTGCTGAGCGATGTGAAGAAACATCATCCTGCTTACGATCCCGCTGCCGGCTACGAACTCGCAGGCTTCGTCTGGTTCCAAGGATGGAACGACATGATCGATTCCGGCACCTACCCGAACCGCGACAAACCCGGTGGCTACGATCAACACACCTGGCTGTTAGAAAACCTCATCCGCGATGTCCGCAAGGATCTCAATGCACCCCACATGCCGGCGGTGATCGGTGTGATGGGAATCGGCGGAGTGAATGCCGAGGGAAATATCGGAAACTTCCAGAAGGCACAGATGGCGGTTGCGAAGAAACCTGAATTCAAAGGCAACGTTATCGCGGTTGAGACTGGTAAATACTGGGATCACAAACTCTCCGCCCTTGCCACAAAGTCAAACGAGGTGAATCAGCATATGAACGTGTTCAGATATGACCAAGGTCTCGAAGGCGAAGCACTGAAAAAAGCCTGTGCCGATTACCGAGCCAAGAACATCACCCCAGAAGAGGAACTGATCCTCAAAACAGGCGTCTCGGACGGCGACTTCCACTACCTAGGATCAGGGAAAATCATGGTCGGCATCGGCCGTGGCTTCGCCGAAGCGATAAGCGAGTTGAAAGTTAAGGAGCAGAAGAAATAGAGCATGCTCCGCCATTGAAAAACTAGATCATAAAACCGGATTATCATTCTTCATCGCTAACGAAACAACTTCATGAAACTCATCTCATTTCTCCTCCCATTCGCTATTCTGGCAGCGCCTGTGTTTGCCCAAGAGCGCGAGGTAACCGAAGAACAACAGGAAGCCATCAAGAACGGCGGCGAGGTCATCGAAAAAGTCGAGAAAATCAACCAACTTCCTGATTTGACCAAAGGAGAGTCATTGCCAGCCATTGACGCTAAGATTGGACATCAAGTCTGGACTCTGGGCCCGACCGGCATTGCCTGCATCATGTCCGGTGGATTTGCCGGTGACCAGCTGTTGGTTACCGGATTCATCAAAGGCTCTCCTGCCGATGGAAAGATACTTGCAGGTGATGTGATTACCGGAATCAACGGCAAAAAATTCGAGGCGGGCGGACATCTGGGTGAATATATCGGCAATGCAATCATCGAGGCGGAAAAAGAGGAAAACGGCGGCAAGATGGTTTTTCACGTTTGGCGCGACAAAAACTACCCCGCGCGATCCGGTGCCAAGAACATTGCCGGAACGGACATCGATGAACTGATCAATCAAGTCGAGGGTGACAACTCACTCTATGATTGGAAAAAGGAGGAAGATCAAAAGGAAGAGGTCGCCAAGATGGATTACAAAAAGTATCCAATCGACGCCAACACTTTGGATGTGGAGTTGAAAATCCGCGTCTTTCCTGCCTATAGCGACACCGCGCCATACAACTGCCCCAAGACCGCACAGATTCTCGAGGACGCATGGAAGGTGCTGGAGAAGCGTTTCGTGGTCGATCCGAAGAAACCGGGATCAGGCAAGGGTGGCGTCCTCGAGGCCATCGCGCTGGTCGCTTCCGGAAAACCCGAGCACCGCAAGATCGTGCACGACTGGGTGCGCAGCAAGAATTCGCCTTGGGGGCCACCCACCTTGCCGGCCGGTGCGATGTTTGAGCCGGTAAACAGAGACGCCGGTGGAAAGCAGAGCTGGAATTACGCATTCACAGGACTCCATTGCGCGATCTACTACGATGCCACGGGCGACGACTACGTTTTCCCCGCTCTGGAGAAATACGCCATCAACGCCTCGCTGGGCCAGAGCAAGGCGGGCACTTGGGGGCACGCGTTCGCCTTCCCCTCGTTCAACGGCGGCGAGTTCAACCAGATGAACCCGGGATATGGCGCAGTCAACGCCGCAGGCGCCCGTTGCTTCACCCTGATCGCCCTTGCCCAGAAACTGGGCGTCAAGCACCCGGCGGTTGATGCGGCCGTGAAGCGCTCCTATCGGTTTTTCGGCTCCTATGTGGACCAGGGGGCCATCCCCTACGGCGACCACGGGGCTGCAGGCACCGACGACAGCAACGGCAAGAACGCCGGAGCCGCCTTGGCCATGAAGGCCATCGGCGACAAATATAGAGCGAAATACTTCGCGATGACGTCCGCCCACGCATCGTTCACCCCGCGCGGCGGTCACGGCCACGACTACTTCACAAACTGGTCTCCTTGGGCTGCCAGCCTGTGCGGCCCGCAAGTGCGCGCCTACAATGAACGCAACTTCCGTTGGCGCCGCACTTTGTGCCGCATGTTTGACGGCAGCTTCGTTTACATTTCGCCCACTGGCAAATACAGGACATTGCACGATCCTACCGCCACCGAAATCCTGCACCAGGCGGCACCTCTCAAACAAACGGTCATCAGCGGCAAGGACCCGGACGAAAGCCTGTATCCGACGGAACGTGAGCTGAAGCACCTCATGATCAGTGTGGCACCCCAGTTCAACGATCCATGGCTCAAGGAAATCGCGGGCAAACCGTGGAAGGAACGGTCCACTGACGAACTCTTCGATCTTCTGGACATGTTCTTGCCAAGGACCCGCAAAGCGATAGCTGCTGAATTGGGCAAACGATTCAAGGCTGGGGAGGCCGGGATCGTGCCGCGTCTCGTCGCGCTGCTTGCAAACGAAAATACCCGTTACCAACACGGTGCTTTGGCCGCATTGGATGCCTGTGGCAACGATGTGATGCTCTCCAACTTGAGCAAGATTCTTCCACTGTTGGATTCTACTGCGGATTTCGTGCGCATCGCCGCCATTGAGTTGGTCTCCAAAGCAACCAACGACAAGGACGTGCAACTCGCTCTTCTCAAGACAACGGTGGCCAAGCAGGAAGCCCAAGCTCCTAACAGCGTTCGCAATTCCATTCAGTCCAGGATATTCAGACCCAAGACTCCGATTGGCGATTCGCCGTTCAAACTGGGCCTTGATGGGAATCTTGTTCGGGAAGCCCTGTCGGCTGCCATTCTTGAAGAAACCGGCGGAGGTGATCTTGTGAGATCAAAAATCGGCACTTGGGACAAGGACACCGTCATGCGCCTCGCCGGTCCGCTCACCTACATCGCGGAGGAGCAGCAGGTTTTTGACCAGATGTCCGCCCATAGAAATGAACCGGCACAGGCAATGCTTGGCAAGTTCGGTTATCTGGAGGCCGTGCAAACCAACGGCTATCGCATCCGGAAAAAAGCAAGTATTCCGCGTGATCTCCGTGGCCTATCAGGATTCAAACATCCCCTTGTTGACCCTGCTGTCGTCGCAAAGCATCCCGGAGCGTTTGCGGATCTTACCGATGAGATCAAAATGATCCTCATCGATAACCCGATCGATGAAATCATCACTAAAGATGGATTCAAGGAGATCATCACACCGCTTTGCGATGTGCTCAAAACCATCGAGGCAAACCCGAAGCCGTCGGCGCTACCCAGCATTTCCGATGACGTGAAGCGAATGTTCCAGGCGGAACTCGATGCTGCCGATGGCACAGGTGCCAAAATCAAACTTTGCCAGAGTGTTCTCGCAGATCGCGAATGCATGGACACGTTCCGCCAAATTGCCGCGATGGATCATTTGGCTGAAATGCTCAGCGCCCAAGCGGTGGAGGATCTCGTGCCTTATCTCGGTCATGATTACTGGCGGTTACGCGAGCATTCACGCCAAGTCGCTTCCGCCCTGATGAAGGGTATGGCTGGCGCGGAAATCACCAGGCTTTTCGACGCTCATTCGGATGCCGAGATCAAAGCTGGTTTGCTGCAGACGCTGGCTCTCAGCAAACCCAAAGCGGGGCTGGGGATCGCCAAGCAGGCCATGAAAAACGAATCGCCTGCGGTTCGTGCTGCAGCAGTAACAGCATACGCCATGATCGGCGGTGAAGCTGTCACGGAAGATATCCTTGCATTCCTCAAATCCGCTGAAACCAAGCAAGAGCGTTTTGCCTGCGAAGACGCACTGCTCTCACGCATCGGTGAACCGGTCTCCGCCGGTCGCATCCGTGACCGCTTGATGGCCACGATCTCCGGTGCATCACCACAGCTTCTCGATAGCCTCTATTATCTCATCGCTCGCATCGGAGACCTAAAATGCATCGACTTTCTGCGCAAGGCAGCCGCCACACAGGATCCCAAGGAATTTAGTCGGGTCATGTATGCGCTTTCCTACTCACCTTCCCGCGAGGCTGATAAAGTGATGTTGGAAATCGCTGGCTCAAGTGAGAAACGCGCCAAGCTTGTGAGCCCTCATGCGGACCGTCGCATGGTGATCGGTCCGAAGGGTTACGGCGATATTACCAGCGAGCAACGCATGGATTTTGCCGAGGCCATGCTCAAAATCAATCTCGAGCCGCGCATCATGAAACTCCTGGGCAGCATTTATGAAGCCCGCGCGATTCGCGCCCTGATGTTCTGTTTGGAAAAAACCGGAGGCGGCCACGGTGGCCCTGCCGAAAGCATCGTCGCCAACGCCGAAGGTATGGACAAACTGAGCCCTGCCGATGCCAAGATCGCGACACAAGCCTTGCAAGGGGTGATCGAATACATCGAGGTCAATCACCTGCGTGGTGGCAGAGAAGAACATCAAGGCAGACGTGATTATTACGACGACTGGAAAGCTCTCCAAGCCCGTGCCGGCAAAGTCCTCCTGAAAATTCACAAACCTGAAACCGCTCCCGTCCCTACCTTCGATGGGTTGGATCTGGATCGTTGAGATGGAACCATCTCGATATGTCATGAAATACCTGATTCTTTCCTGCCTTTATGTGCTGCCGTTACAGGCATCTGCCGTTGAGCCGCCCGCAACCCGTCCCAACATTGTCTTCATTATCGTCGATGATCTCGGATACCGCAATCTCGGCTGCTATGGCAGCAAGACGATCCAAACTCCAAACATTGACAGGATGCGCGGCGAGGGTATCAAGTTTACCGATTGCTATTCTGGCGATTCCGTATGCGGCCCCGCGCGCAGCACCTTGATGACGGGTTATCATATGGGCAAAACTCCTGTTAGAAACAACAGCGGTGGCGTTCCGCTTTTTCCCGAAGATGTCACGGTGGCATACGCTCTCAAAAAAGCCGGTTACGTCACAGGCGGATTCGGCAAATGGGGATTGGGCAACCAAGGCAAGCAGGGAGCTGCGGAGAAGCACGGCTTCGACACGTTCTTCGGCTACTACAATCAGGTGCACGCCCACGATTACTACACCTCACATCTTTTCCGAAACAGCGAACGGGTGGACTTGGAAGGCCCGGCGCATGCTGTGATTTGCAATGGCGAAAAAGCCGAGCGGAAAGGGAAATACTCCCACTACGCGATTCACGAGGAAACCCTGAAATTCATCCGCGAAAACGCCAAGGGCGGTAGGCCTTTTTTCTGCTACGCGCCATGGACACCGCCCCATTCCAATTTGATCATCCCGGAAGAAGATCCCGCCTGGGCACTCTACAAAGACAAACCCTGGCACGGTCGCGCAAAGACCGTTGCCGCGATGATGTCAATGGTTGACCGCCATGTGGGCGACATCCTGAAACTTCTCAAGGAGCTCAACATCGATGACAACACTATTATTTTTTTTACTTCGGACAACGGCTCTTCCCGAAACTGGGAGGGCGTTCTTGATTCCTCTGGTGAACTCAAGGGAGCCAAAAGATCCAAGTATGAAGGTGGCATCCGCGTGCCCCTGATTGTGAGATGGCCCGGAAAAATCAAAGCCGAAGCGGAAAGCGATCTGCCCTGCTATTTTCCCGATGTGATGCCGACCCTTGCCGAGCTCGCCGATGTTTCCGCACACGTCCCGAAAGACATCAATGGCATCTCCATCGTTCCAACCTTGCTTGGAGCTGGTGAACAAAAGAAACATGAGTATCTTTATTGGAGCGGCGCAATCCGCATGGGCCAATGGAAAGGGGTCGGCAGTCCCGGAAAACTCGCACTCTATGATCTTTCGAAAGATATCGGAGAAACAACCGACCTCGCCGCACAGCAGCCGGAAGTCGTTGCCAAACTCAGCGGCCTGATGCAACAGGCTTGGACAGAGCCCCGCAGCCAGACGGATGACGGAGTCTATGGTCAGGCTGAGGAGCATACGGAGGCACAACCATCAAAATAAATATGAAATTCAGAATGATCCTTCTCCCGTTGACTGTGCTTCTAACAGTCAATCTGCACGCCGACGTCAAACCCAATCCGCTGTTCTCCGATGGAGCAGTGCTCCAACGCGGCCAGAAAATACCTGTTTGGGGCACAGCCCGCGACGGCGAGAAAATCACGGTCGAATTTCAAAACCAGAAAGTCAGCACCAAGGCGGTGGCAGGGAAGTGGAGTGTAGAGCTCGATCCTCTAACAGCTGGCGGACCTTTCACCATGACTTTCTCCGGAGACAACACCGTCACCATCAAGGATCTGCTCGTTGGCGAGGTTTGGCTGGCTTCAGGTCAATCCAACATGAACCTGACGCTCGCGCAGTTGCCAACCCTCGAAGAAGAAGCCCCGAAGGCAAACTACCCGCAGATCCGCACGTTCAAGGTGAAGTTCAGCGCATCGGTTTCACCGCGCAACGAAGCGGTCGGAAGCTGGATGACTTGTTCTCCCGAAACCGCGAAAGACTTCTCCGCCGTCGGCTACTATTTCGCCCGAGATCTCCATCGCCAACTCGGCGTGCCGATCGGTTTCATTCACTCCGCCTTGGGTGCCACGCCCGCTGAATCATGGACCAGTCTTGAGGGATTGGAATCGCAACCCGAACTCAAAGATCACGCCGATGTCGTGAAAGGCAAGATCGCCAGTTATGATGCCGATGTTGCTGCCTATCCCGCAAAACTCGCGGAGTATCAGGCGAAGCTAGCCGAGTGGATAGCAACCGTCGGCAAGGAGCATGAGGTAAAACTCAAAGCATGGAACGAGGCGGTGGAGAAAGCCAAAGCCGCCGGCGAAACCCCGCCAAAGCAGCCGCGTCCCACATCGCGCCGACCCAATGAGCCGCACCCGCCCGAAGGTCCGCCTACATCTCCTGCCGTGCTGTTCAACGGTATGATCCATCCGCTCATTACCTACGGTATCAAGGGTATTATTTGGTATCAGGGAGAATCTAACAGAGATAAATCCGTTCAATACCGCACGCTTTTTCCAGCGATGATCACAGACTGGCGCGCGCGTTGGAAACAGGGCGAGATCCCGTTTCTCTACGTCCAGATCGCACCGTGGGGCGGGATGACACCAGAAATCCGCGAGGCGCAGTTTCTAACATTGGACAAAGTCAAAAACACCGCAATGACCGTCACGACCGATGTCGGTGATGCCGAGGATATCCACCCGAGAATAAAAGAACCCGTCGGCAAACGGCTCGCCCTCGCCGCCCGCGCCCTCGCTTACGGTGAAAATATCGAATACTCCGGACCGCTCTATGAATCGATGAAATCGGAAAACGGAAAAATCATTCTCCACTTCAAACACATCGGCACGGGCCTTGTCGCGAAAGACGGTCCGCTCAAAGGTTTCACGATCGCTGGAAAAGATAAAACCTTTGTCCTCGCCACAGCCGAAATCCAAGGCGATACCGTCATCGTTTCCGCAGAGGGAATCGCAGATCCCATCGCCGTCCGCTACGGCTGGGCGAACGTTCCCGATGTGAACCTTTTTAATAAAGAAGGTCTGCCCGCCTCACCCTTCCGCACGGATACGGAGTGAAAGACACAAGACTGTAATGGGTTTCATGGGCCGCGTGAGTCCACTCGCGCTCCATCGTTTCTTTGTTCTTAAGCCTGCGCCATCATCTCATTTTCATCCGTATCCATTTCCTCCCCATCTACTCAACCTCCTCTTTCCTGTTAGAAAAAAGCCTGAATCATCTAGCTAGTTCCCGATCTACCTCACCACCTGCTTTAAGACCGTAGAAACCAATGCGCAGCGTATCTCTACTTTTGGATAAATTTTACTGACGGCTGTGCGGTAGGATTCCATTTGGGTGGCGTAGCGATCTTTGAGCTCGGCGGCGTTGAGGACGCGGTCGGTTTTGAAATCGATGATTTCGACGAGGGTTTGATCGGTGTGGACGTGGAGCCTGTCGATCACGCCGCTCATCCATTTGTCGTTGAGAAGTGCTTCAATGCGTTGCTCGCGAAAGAGTTGTATGGTTTTGCCATTGTGGGAAAGCAGGGTGCGGATATCGGGTGTGGCCAACACGTCTGCCATCGCATCTGAGATATCGGGAGAAAATTCCAACAATTCATAATCATCGAGCCAGCCGATATTTTCGAAGGCGCGATGGATGGTGATGCCTTTGCGTCGGGCGGAGGCGTTGCCGGTTCCCGTGATGACGACTTTTTTTCCACTGCTAGGGGTGGTGCGTCCGCGTTTCGGGATGGCTTTTGAAATACTGGGGATGGCTGCGGGTTGTAGGTCTGTGTGAGGTGGAATGGCGGCATGCCAGGAATCCGAACCAATTTCAAAAACCTCATTCGCCTCGTGTCCCATACCCAGGCTGTTGCGCAGCCAATTTCCCAAGCTGGGTTTGTTAGGTTCTGGATTTTTCGAAAGCGCATCGAGATAGATATACAAGCCGCGTTTCGCGCGGGTGAGTGCGACATAGAATTTGCAGAATGCCTCGTAGGCTTGTTGGCTCACCCATGCATTTTCAGCCTCGCGCAATTCCGGGATCACTTTTCTGACCCATGAAGGTGGCGCACTGGAAGTCCAAGTCTCAGTCTTCAACGAGTTAAAATGGGTCAGCGATGGAATCTTGTCGTTGCTCACGCCTGGTAAAATCACGACATCGAAACCGAGGCCTTTGGATTTATGGATAGTCATCACTTGGATCGCCGCAACACCTGGGCTTTGTGAAATTTTCATCCTGCCTATCCAATCCGCTGCGTCTTTTAACAACACCACGCCTTGATCATCGAGTTGTTTGAGCGCTTGTAAAATATCCTCGAATCGACGTTTTCCAAACGCCCGCCATGTTTCTGAAATAGGTTCTAACAACTCACGTATCGTTTCACTGAAGCCGATCTCAGAACATTTCGTGCTGAGCACATCCCAAGTGACTCGGAAATCTTTGCCGTATTGATGCGTGAAAATTTCGCCGAGCGGAGACATGATGACGACCTGCTTTGCGAACGTGTCGGATGGATCGGCAAGCCAACGCAGCAGATGCCAGATCATCACGCCAACCGGATGATCGCGTCCTGGTTCGCGCACGCCTTCTTCCACTACCTGAAAACCTTCTTCACGCAGTGCGTCAGCCCATTCCCTGACCTCGTCGTTTTTGGAGACCAAGATTCCGCATGAAAGTTCTTTGGTGCCGATTCCAAGATCGTGGAGTTGCGCAATGACACGTGACGTCAGGTCGTCTTTTTCAACAATTTCAACACGTGCGTGTCCGGATTTTTCTGGCGCGGATAGTGGTTTAGCGGAGATGTGTTTTTCCCAGCCACTGTTCCAACTGTCTGCGGCATCGCCGAAAAGTTCGGTCATGGTTGTTGCGTCGCCGCAAACTTGATTGACCAAGTCAAGCACCTCGGGGCAGGATCGCCAGGATTCCGCCATGGTATCGATCTGTAACGCCAAAGGATCATCTTTTGCACCGCGGTATTTCTCGGTGAGTTCGTCGAACAAACCGACCTCGCCACCGCGCCACGCATAGATTGCCTGCTTTTTATCGCCGACCACAAATACGCTTGCGGCTTGATCCGTGAGCGCTTCATCGATCCATGGTTCCAAGCCGTTCCATTCGTCTTTGCTGGTGTCTTGGAATTCATCTAACAGCCAATGTTGATAACGAGCATCGAGTCGAAAATCGATCGCTTCTCGGCGAAGACGCGCGTCCTCATTTTGAATCCAATTTCCCATCAAGCGTTTTACGTCGTTGAATCCGAGTCGGCCTTTGCTGCGTAGCTCACGTTCCATTAACGCATCATAGGAATGGATGACTTGATGGATTCCGCGAGTTCTTGAAAGTGCAGCTGCGAATTCGCAATGCGCAGCAAGAGTGATGATTTTGCGTAAATTTTGAGCAGCGATCCCAGTGATCGTGAATGCTTTCTGAAAAGTAGTATGAATCTCTCCTTCGGATTCGCAGATCGCATCGATGGTGTTTGATAAAAGGCTCGTTGCCTTATCAAACGAACCGCTGCCTATCGTGTGTTGCTCGAAACTGGTCATCATTTTCTCAAACGCCCCCTGTTGACCATTGTGGGTCATGACCACATTCGGCCAATCACGGCGGATTGATTCGATTAATCCCATCTTCTGTTTTTCCCAATCGCCGATGTCATGAGGCGAGAGCGTCGCGGGGCCCCATTCGAGATTGTCACGTGAGCCGTAGATGGAATGCCAGTTGGAGATAAATTTTCTCAAGTCATCCAATACCAAGGCGTTTTCTTTTCCCGCAGTGGCGCGACGGAAAATCTCCACGAATTCCTCTTCGAACGCCGCATCCAACCCACCGTCCAATAGGGTTTCCATCAGTTCGTCCTGAACGGAGATCGCGACCTCGCCCTCAAGTAATTCAAATTTTCCACCCGTGATCCCGAGCTCGTATTGGAAACTTTTTACCACCCGTGCGAAAAACGCGTCCATGGTCCCAAGGGTCAGTTTGGGCAGGCTTTTCACCATTTTTTCCAGAAGTTCTGTGAAATCTACGTCTTTCGCAGAGATCCGCTCAGATAGCTTGTTGCCGCATTTCGGATCGCTGGCGGCTTCGGCGAGTTTTTCAAGGATGGCATCGGCGAATTCACCTGCAGCCTTGCGGGTAAAAGTTAGGGCGACGATTTTCTCAGGATCGACTCCCATCGCCGCTAGGGCGATGATGCGGTCGCTCAGGCAAAACGTTTTGCCAGAACCCGCGGAGGCTAGAACCAAGAGATTTTTCCTGAAGTCATCCATGCTTAAAAGATAGTAGTTAAACCACAACGCGCTGTGAGCTTTTGCGAACTCCTCACTAAGCGAAGCACAATATGCTTGGACGTAGTGAAACGAAGTCAAATTTCACGAATAAAACGAATATTTAAGATTAAAAACCATCTCTTATTCGTGAAAATCGTGGTTTAAATTTTTTATCCAATAATCCCTGCTAGCCGATTGCCGAACCAGCCGGATTCTCGACTTTTCCCAGCATCCATAACAAAACCTCAAGATTTGCGGAGTTTTTGTGAAAAATCGTTTCTTGCCTGTGCGCAAGTATCGGGTTAAATAGGAGTCCACTCTGTGGCGCATAATAATGCCGGCCACAGGTAATGATAATATAAAATTATGTTTCGTATCCCCTTTGACCGCGTGAACTGGATCACTTCCAGTTTCCTTATCGGCACAGCCCTTATCGCCCTTATCGGCGCTCCTATCTATCTCTATCATTTTGGAATCGATTGGTTCCAGTTTGGCATGTTCTTCTTTTACCTCTGTGCGACGATGATGAGTATCACAGTCGGTTACCACCGCCTTTTTTCCCACATTTCCTTCAAAGCAAAGACTCCCGTGAAACTTTTCACCCTGCTTTTCGGTGCCTGCGCCTTTGAAAACTCTTGCCTCAACTGGTCCTCCGACCATCGCCGTCACCACAAGCACGTCGATCATGACGAAGACCCATACGACATTTCAAAGGGTTTTTTCTGGGCGCACATCGGTTGGCTGCTATTCAAGCTCAATCCTGAGCCTCCCATCGACAACGTTGCCGATCTCCGTAAAGACAAGTTGGTCATGTGGCAGCATAAATACACCCATTGGATCGGCCTTATACTCGGACTGATTATCCCAACTTTGCTTGGTTACGGCTACAATTCATTGATGGGCCTCGATCCTGTGCAGGGTGCCCTCGGGGGGTTCCTCATCGCCGGCGTGACCCGCATCGTCATCGCTCAACATTGCACCTTCTTCATCAACTCACTTTGCCATACGGTCGGCAAACAACCCTATTCCACCAAACATTCTGCCCGCGACAGCGCGCTTATGGCTTTCCTCACCTTCGGCGAGGGTTACCATAACTATCACCATGAATTCCAACACGATTATCGCAACGGTGTGAAGCCATGGCAGTGGGATCCAACCAAATGGACGATTTGGACACTTTCTAAAATCGGTCTCGTCGAAGGTCTGCGCCGCGTACCGGATAGTAAAATCCTACTCGCAGAAATGGGCGAAGCTCGCCGTGCAGTTGAAGAGCGTCTCTCACAAATTCAAGCCGCGCCAGGTTACAGCCAGCGCACCGCAGAGGCACTTACCCAGCTTTATGAAAAAATATGCGAAAATTATCGCGAGCTTGAGCAAGCCCTTGCCGATCGTGTTGATCTCTCGCGAAAAGCACTTCAAAACTGGCAGGATGAAACTCGTGCTTTGATGCGGCAGTTCCTGCATCTCGCCAGACCCGCTATGGGGTAAGTTGGATTTGCGTTTCAATTCATCAAGGGAGGCAGCAATGTCTCCCTGTTTTGTTTACAGAGCAAAAGTATCCGGCTAAAGTCTACAAAGTCATCGAATGTGATCCGAGGCACTGGATCAAGATGTGTTAAAACTACACTTATGAAAATCCTCATCACTGGTGGCTGCGGTTTTATCGGTAGTAATCTTGTTCGCATGTTCCTTACGGCTACGGAACACACCGTCCTCAATCTGGATGCGCTTACCTATGCTGGTAATCATCACTCACTCGATGATCTTACGGCGCATTCCCGTTATCGTTTTGCCCATGCAGATATTTGTGATCCCGCTACGCTCAAGAAGCATGTAGATGATTTTCAACCTGACTGGATCATTCATCTCGCCGCCGAGAGTCACGTAGATCGTTCGATCGATGATACTAATCAATTCATCCAAACCAATATTATCGGTACTTATAACTTATTAGAGGCTGCTCGTTCGCATTTTGACTCTCTGAAAGGAGATGGCAAAAGCCGATTCAGATTTCTACATGTATCAACTGATGAAGTCTATGGCTCGCTGGGTTCCAGTGGTCATTTCACGGAGGAAACGGCATATGATCCTCACTCGCCGTATTCGGCGAGCAAAGCTTCATCAGATCATCTTGTTCGTGCTTGGGCCACTACTTATAGTCTACCCGTATTGCTGACCAATTGTTCTAACAATTATGGACCCTACCAATTTCCGGAAAAACTGATCCCTGTGGTTATTCTTAAAGCGCTGCGTGACGAAGCAATTCCTGTCTATGGTGATGGCGAAAATGTCCGAGATTGGATCTATGTGCTAGATCACGTTGAGGCGATACATGCTGTGATTGCTCGAGGTCGTTGCGGCCAGACCTATAATATTGGAGCTAATAACGAGCGAAGAAATATCGATTTGGTGCGTCTGCTTTGTGCTCTTCTTGATGAGCTTCGTCCCCGCGCTGACGGAAAATCTTACGCAGAAAAAATACGTTTTGTGCCTGACCGCCCAGGCCACGATTTTCGTTATGCGATTGACGCGACCAAGATCCAGGAGGAGTTGGGTTGGTCGCCTAAGCAAGATCTGATTTCTGGATTCCGCGAGACCATCAAATGGTATCTGGACAACTCAACTTGGTGGCAAAATATTTTGGATAACTCATACAAGCTTGAGCGGTTGGGCTCTAAAAATAATCGCTAGTGATCGCTATTATGTTAGAGCTTGAGGTAAGCCTGGCGGAAGATCACTAAGCTTTGGGCTGCGCGTTAAGATGATGCCACCACGTGAGAGATGGAGAAGGTAAAGTTGCTTTAGTAAGTGCTGCCACGCGAAAGTGATCACTGGAAACCCGGCGAAAAAACCGATGTAGCAGGTGCAAACTCCTAGGATCATCATCACGATGCCCATTGCAGTGAAAAACAGCGTTGAGATGAGCAGTTCTCTCCAGACCAATGTGAGGAAGTTGCGGAGAAAGCGGATATTGAAGGCTGGCACAAAGTCCTGTGCGATCGTTGCCGCGATTGAAATAGGAGCAATGATGAAGTTCATCGCCAATACGATGATAAGGTAGACGAAAAAGCCGATCATCATCACAAGAGCACCAATGACATCATTGTTTTCGGTGATTGGAACAGCGACCATCATGAAGACGAAGAACAGCACGAGGAAGACCGGCATCATGATCAATCCACCAACCATTTGGGCCAGAAACGACCACATACCGCGCATGAGATATTTGGTGAAATATTGAAAATCAAAAGGCGGATATTCAGATGGATTCTTCTCATCGCCCCGACCCCAAAGTTGGGTGATAGCCCATCCACTCACGATGATGGGGCCAATCATAGGGATGAGGATACATACCCCACCTAAGAACATGTTCATGCCCCATTTTTGGGGTTTGAAGAAGTCAGTGATAGATGCGAAGTAGTTCATAATAGTCGATAGTAGGGGTTACTTCACCACGTATTCGGCACGGACGATGGTGATGATGTCTTTCTCGTAGGAAGTGGTGTCGTTGTTGCCTTCGGTGGAGGTTTCAGTGGAGTTGGCGGGGTTGATGTTGATGATACCCATGGAAGAATCAACAAGTGGGCCTATTTGCGTATTGCCTGCGGAGCTAAGGATATTTTCAGCGCGATTACGCGCATCCTTGGCCGCTTCTGCTAGCATCTCAAGTTTGAGTTCGCCGAGGCGCGTGTAGTAATAGCTTGGTTCATTAGAAGTTACATTCACGTTTTTTTCTAACAGGGAAGTGATTTCACGTGATGCCTTTTCAATTTGTTGTACGTTGGAAGAACTGACAGAAACGACTTGGAATGCCCTGAAACCAACGGATTTGCGTATTTCCGTTCGTATCGGAACGTTGGTGCCAGGTAGCACCTTGTCTTCGAGAATGGTTTCAAATTCTTCGACGATGCTTGCGGATTGCGTCTTGATCGCATCTGCCTGGATACCTTGGCTTTTGAGAAAATCGACCACTTTGTCGGTGCCGGTTTTCAACGCCAAATAGGCAGAGGTACGATCTTTACCTTTATCTTCGACAGTTGCAGACCACTCAATCAGGTCCGAAACAATTCTTTTTTTAGCGGATCCGGTGATGCGGATGTTGTTCTTTTCAGGTTGTTTGCGGACATCACGCCAAGTGGTAGCCGCGATGTAAGTGGAGCCGACCATGCCCAAGGCAAGAGCAAAGGCAGCAAGTGGAGGGAGGCTGATGCTTCGAATGGTTTTTTGTGAATCGTTGCTCATGGTTTTTGTTGGTTATATAGAGAGATTGGCTTACCGCAAATTCGACATCGTCTGGAAGATTGCTGTGATCATCAAATAGGCGAAAGTGCCGATCAGCAATGCCATGAAAATCAGCACCGCTGGCATGATGAGTGCCATGATGCGCTGGATATCTTTGTTGAGTTCTTTGTCATAGCGCTCCGCTGCGCGGCGTAGGGAGAGATCGATTTTTCCGGTTTGTTCGCCCACGGCAATCATGTCGATCAGTAGCGGAGGAAACGATTCTGAGCGAATCATCGCTTTTGAAAACGCACGGCCATCGCCAACTTGAGCGATAACGTCGTTAAGGTTTTTTCGGATCGCCAGATTTTGGGTTGCATCACGTGAGAGTTCGAGTGCGCGCAACAACGGTAGACCGTTACCCACCAAGTTCGCCATGGTTTCAAGAAACTGAACATAGAACCGTGAGGCAATCACAGCTCCAATGAGTGGAATTTTGAGTTTCATCTTATCCCACGTAGGTCGGTTTTCTTCATTGTCCTTCCATGCTTTGAAAAACAAGGAACCACCGATCACCAGCAGCAGGATCACCAGCCACCAAGTTTTGATGAAATCAGCGATATACATCAAGCCATTGATGGCCCACGGCAGTTTTCCTCCTGGAGTGTTTTTGATGAGCTCGGAGAGCTGGGGAATAAGCAATGTAACAAACACGACCCCGACACCGAGGCCCATCAGGATGAGAAACGATGGGTAAATCATCGCTAAGATCAATTTGCTCTGCAGTTCGGCAAGAGTTTTCAAATAGTATGCTTGGCGTTTTAAAATCGTATCTAAGGCACCCGATGCCTCGCCTGCTGCGGCTAAAGAACAATATAGTGGTCCGAAACTCGGGCTGACTTTTTTCAACGCTACCGAGAAGTTCACGCCGTCTCTAACAATTTCACGGATTCTTCGGGAAACATCTTTCAGGCTGCCGAGCTCTTGCCGCATCTCCATCGACTTCAGCGCTGGCTCCAATTGCAAACCTGCACCTATCATGTCGGAAAGTTCTTCGGTAAAAAGAATCACCTCCGCACGCTTGAGTTTGATCGTACCGTCAGCGGAAACTTCCGTTTTATCACTGACCGATTCCCGTGGCTTCGGTTTTTCGGTTTCCTTTTTTGTTAGGGATTTCGCCGACTCTTTAACTGTGACGGGTTGCAAGCCACGCTTGTCCAGAACCCGCAACGCTTCAGATCGATCCGACGCCTCAACCTCACCGGTTGATACGGTGCCGTTGGTTGCGAGAGCTTTGTAGGAAAATTGGGGCATCTGAAAATAAAAAGCTAATCTGCTCCACCAATCTCCAATGAGGTCACGGAGATCACTTCTTCAATCGTCGTTTGCCCTTGCATGACTTTGTGCCAGCCGTAAGTCCGCATCGGCACATAGCCGTCTCGGAATGCTTGAGCTTTGAGTTCGGCTAAAGGCCGGGAATGCGCGACGAGTTCTTGCATTTTTTGAGATAAAATCACGACCTCATAGATGGCGAGTCGGCCGGAGAATCCAGTCATGCGGCAGCGGTCACAACCTTTGGGCGAGTAAACTTGTCCAGGGATGTCGCGCGGTATTTCAAGATCGATGATATCCTGTGTGGAAATTTGACGTGGAACTTTACAATGTGGGCAGAGCCGGCGCACAAGACGTTGGGCTAGAAATGCGCGGACAGCAGCAGATACCAAGAACGGCTCGACGCCCATATCGATCAGACGCGAAATACCACCCATCGCATCGTTGGTGTGCAGTGTTGAAAACACGAGATGACCTGTTAGAGAAGCGCGGATAGCGATTTCAGCGGTTTCCAAATCCCGAATCTCACCGATCATGACGATGTTGGGATCGGCGCGGAGAATGGATCGCAAGGCGGCGGCGAAGGTTAGGCCGATCTCGGATTTCACTGCGATCTGCATGACGCCAGTGAGTTTATTTTCTACTGGATCTTCAACCGTTACGATGCGTTTCTCGGGACTATTCACTTCGCTCAGGAAGGAATAGAGACTGGTGGATTTACCAGAACCGGTTGGGCCTGTGATGAGAATAATGCCGTTGGGAAGGTGAAGCAGACTTTCGATTTTGCTTTGGACAAATGGCTCTAAGGCGAGCTTGGCGAGATTGAATTTTTCTTGGTTGAGGAGACGCAGCGAAACGCTCTCTCCTTCAACGGTAGGCACGGTAGCGACCCGAACATCAATGGTTGCGCCCTCAAACTGTAAGTTGATGCGGCCATCCTGTGGGACTCGGCGCTCGGCAATGTCGAGGCGTGCCATGATTTTCAAACGGGCGATCACAGAGCTTTGAAGAGCTTTGATATTTTCCGGAACAGCGATTTCTAACAATCTTCCATCGATCCTGTAACGAATACGGAGATTGTTTGCTAGCGGCTCGACGTGAATATCCGTTGCACGTTGATCGAGTGCCTCGCGAATGATCTGGTTCACGAATTTCACCACGCTTGCTTCTTCGTCTTCATCCTCATCGATCACGTTTGCTTCGTCATCGGAGTCGGAAAGCTGGTCGTAGTCCAAATCACGACCAACCAAAATTTGTTCGAAGGTATCCGCACCAACACCGTAGAGACGGCGTAAGGCTTCGTGGATTCTTTTGCGCGATGCCATTCGCCATTCGAACGGTATCGATAATTCCTGAGCTGCTGCTTGGTGTGCGACGAGATTGAAGGGGTCAAATGTCGCTAGGATGAGTTTTTTCTGATCGCCTTCACCCTCAATGCTGACGGGTAGCAAGCGGTGTTTGAGAGCGATTCGTGGTCGGCAGGCTTCGCGTAACGGCAAGGTGTTTTCCTGGCTGGAAATGCTCTCCAGCCACGGGATATCAAGCTCATGAGCGAGTTCACGGAGGTAACTTTCCTCATCCACCACGGCGGCATCCAACAAATCATCAATGGGTGATTTCTGGCGCAATGCCGATGCTTTGAGTAGTTCGCTCACAGCAGGCAAATTGTCGCACCCAGATCTGCGGGCAGGCTCTAGTAAAAGTTCAGTCATTCGTTCTCCGTTAATCTGAGCCTAATTAACCTTCTGAAGGTCGATTTGTCGCTGAAAATCTTGAGTTCGGAGCATTTCGAGAGTTGCGCGGTAGCCCAACCTAATTACTCAATTAACTAATTTCTAATCACTGTTTTTCATTTTTTTCGCCTGCTCTTCCTTCAATCCCCCCAGGAACAACAACACCGCAGCGATGCAGATGCAGGAGTCGGCGACATTGAAGGTGGGCCACCAGCCATGGCTTGAGGGGACGATTTTATCGTAAAATGGCAGCCTAACGGAGATGAAATCGACCACATAGCCTTGTGAGAGGCGTTCCCAGAAACTGTCGTTTTTAGCATATTCTAAGAGGAATCCCTGCGCCAAACGATCCGTAAGATTTCCGAAAATCCCGCACAGCAAGAGCGAGACCGCCAGTTTCGAGTAAACATGCTCGAAAGCACCCTTTTTCCAAAAGTAGCGAATAATGAAGAGCGCGATGATGGGAACGACAAGAAATACAATTGGCGCCCAAGAAGTTCCGTTGCCCAAACCGAAGGCGACGCCTTGGTTGTGAACGCGTTTCCATTCAAACCAATCAGGAATGATCATCCATGGCATATCGAGCGAACCAAATCCCCCAGGAGGCGGCTCGGAAAAATTCGCCACCGTCCATGCCTTCGTGATTTGATCGAGGATGTAAAGCGGAAGGGTGAGGAAGAGGAGGAGACGGGGAAGGGTCACAAATTTTAAATTTTAAACTTCAAATAAAGAACTATGCCACCACTTCATCACATCTCGCGCAGAGACCGGATTCAAGAACTGGCTCGTGTCTACGGCAGCGGGGGCAGAGTGGGAGCTCAGTTTTTGCGGCAGTGGCGGAGAGCTCGGTTCCTTGGGTCACTTTGAGCTCGGCGATGATGAAAAACTCGGTAGCGAAATCGCGGTCGGTGAGTTTTTCTAACAAATGCGCGTCGGATGCGGGAACTGTGAGGGAGATCGCGGCTTCGTTGTTGCGGGTGAATTCCTTGGCTTGGATCTTTGCTTCGATCGCGGTTTGGATCACGGCTTTGATTTGGAAAAGGCGTTCTACGTCTTTACTGATCTGGCTTGGAGCAAAGGCAGGATTGGCAGTTGGGAAATCTTGTTCGTGCACGCAGTCGTTAGTGAACGCCGCGTGTTCCCATGCTTCATCCGCGGTGTAGGCGAGAATCGGCGCGAGTAAACGGGTGATGCTACTAAAGATCTCGTACATCGCTGCTTGTGATGCCAAGCGACGCGGTGAATCCGCCGCATCGCAATACATGCGGTCTTTTAGAGCATCGATATAGATCGCGGAAAGATCCGTGGTGCAGAATTGGTTGATCGAGTTGAAAACTTTGCGGAACTCAAAAGATTCGTAAGCGGTGAGGCATTCTTTGACGACGATGTGGAGTCGCTCCAAAATCCAAGCATCTAACAACGGGATTGACGATTGATGATTGATGATTGTTGATTGTTGATTGAAGCCATCCAAGTTGCCCAAGAGGATGCGGAGTGTATTACGCAAACGGCGGTATGGCTCGGCGACTTGTTTGAAGAGATCTTCGCCAAACGGAACTTCGTTTTGCCAATCGACACTGGAGGCCCAGAGACGGACGATGTCGGCGCCGTATTGATTGTAGAAATGCGCGGCATCGATGGGTTTGCCGGCTTTTTCGGCTTCGGATTTCGAGAGTTTCTTTTTGTCCTTATCGACCACAAAGCCGTGGGTCATCACGGATTTGTAAGGTGCGTGACCGCGGAAGGCGGTGGAAAGCATGAGTGAGCTTTGGAACCAACCGCGGTGTTGGTCGGTGGCCTCGAGATAAAGATCGGCGGGGCAATGCAGCTCGGGATGCGTGTCCATCACGGCAGCGTGCGAGCAGCCGGAATCGATCCAAACATCGAGCGTGTCTTTGCCTTTTTTCAAGCCACTCGGCAGGCCGAGTTTTGCGGCGAGATCCTCATCAGAAGTTTCGAACCAAACATTGGTGCCTTCTTTTTCGACGAGGTCGGCGACCTTGTTTGCGAGTTCAGAAGAGAGGATGGCCTTGTTGTTTTCATCGAAGAAAACCGGAAGTGGAACGCCCCAAGTGCGCTGGCGGGAAATGCACCAATCGGGACGTGCTTCGACGGTTCCGTAGATGCGGTTGCGACCCCATGCAGGCATCCATTTCACTTTGTCGATTTCTTCGAGTGCTTGGCCGCGCAGGGTGTCGAGCGAGATGAAGAACTGTTCGACAGCACGGAAGATGATAGGCGTTTTCGAGCGCCAGCAATGTGGATAGGAATGTTTGTAATCCTCTTGGCCGAGCAGGTGACCGCTTTCTGTTAGAATCTCGATGATGCGCTTGTTGGATTGAAAAACGTGTTTGCCGACGAGTTCCGCGACGCCGACTTCTTCGGTGAATTTACCTTCGTCGTCGACAGGGGAGAGAACACCCAAACCATTTTGTTGTCCCGCAACGTAGTCATCTGCGCCGTGGCCAGGAGCGGTATGAACGGCGCCGGTTCCGGTTTCGGTAGTGACATAGTTGGCGAGGATGATTTTAGATTTGCGATCGAGGAATGGATGCTGTGCCTCAGCTCCTTCAAGTTCTTTGCCTTTGATTTCAGAGAGAGTTTCTTTAAGGGCGTATCCAGTCTTTTCGGCAAACGCTTCGATCAGTTCGCGGACGATGACGAACGCTTCCTCTTTTTCACCATTTGAGAATTTACCGACGACGTAAGTAAACTCCGGATGCAGCGCGATCCCGAGGTTTGCTGGAAGTGTCCAAGGAGTGGTGGTCCAGATCACCATGTTGATGTCCGGGATGTTGGATAATGCGGGTGGGACGCCAACGCTCCCTTTGAGGGGAAATTTCACGAAGATCGAAGGCGAGATTTTATCGGCGTATTCGACTTCCGCTTCCGCGAGTGCGGTTTGCGCGCCGTAGGACCATTGAACGGGTTTCTTGGATTGGTAGATACAACCGTTTTCCACTAGCTTCGCAAAAACCCGCAGGATGCTCGCCTCGTAAGCGGGATCCATGGTGAGGTAAGGATTTTTCCAATCGCCAAACACACCGAGGCGACGGAATGAGGCGCGTTGGATATCGATGAAACCAGCGGCAAACTCGGTGCAGCGTCGGCGGATTTCCGCTGGCTCAAGTCCAGCGGCTTGTTTGACGACTTTGAATTCGATCGGCAAGCCGTGGCAGTCCCAACCCGGAATGAAGGGCGCGTGGAAACCTGCCATGGTTTTGGATTTCACCACCATGTCCTTGAGGAGTTTGTTCAGCGCAGTGCCCATGTGGACATCGCCGTTTGCAAATGGCGGGCCGTCGTGAAGGATGAAATCAGGTGCTCCAGCGGCTTTGCGGGCGGAGGTGATTTTATGGTAAAGTCCGTTTTTCTCCCAAATCTCCAAACGCTTCGGCTCGTTTTCGACCAAGTCCCCACGCATAGGGAAACTGGTCTGCGGCAAGGTCAGCGTGTCTTTGTAATTCGGGGCGTTGCTCATAACGGGGGGCGGAAGCTAGCAACCGAAATGCGCGGGGTCAACCCTAGGGGAGCGGGAGTTTTGTGCCCACATTCCAGAGTATTCAGGAGGTAAACCCCCAAGAATTTGAAAGATCGGGTTACTCAGCCTCCTCAAGCCCGGTCATGTCCCACATGACGTAAAAACTGCGACCTGACTTATTGGCGATGCTTTGCAATTCTTTGAGGCGCCCAGCCAACGCTGGATCTGAGGCTTTGGAGGTAGGTGGAATTTCGATCTGGATAGAGCCCAGATCCATGCTTTGTTTATCAACAGATACGGCTTTAAGGTAAGCAGCACGAGATTTCACCTCGGAAAAAGGGATCAATTTGCCGTCTTGATAAAACTGTCCGCGCTCGTCCATGAGAAAATGAAGTTCGCTAGCGAGTTTGCCCTTGGTTTCCGTATCGAGTTTTTCAAACGGAATCGGGGTATTTCCATGGGTGATAGCTACAGTGCCGTCTTTAAACCAAACTCCGAAAATTTCGGCTTCCATTCCACACGTGCAGTCATTGTGAGTGCTGGGTAATATTGTGTCGATTCGTTTAGGGGTTGCTGGGTTTTTTTGACGCACTTCCTGCCATTGGGCACGGGACAAGGTAAGGGTTCCTGCCACGGTCACTTCCTCTAGTTGATCTTCGTTGAGCTTCACCAAATAATGAGGGCCTACATAATTGGTGCGATCTTCGTTGAGAGATAGCCCCGCGCCAAAAACCAAACTGGGAATGAGGAATAATAGAGCGTATAAAATTCGCATATTCATAAATTTAAAGTTGGCTGAATTAAAGCAATAATCCGGCACGATGGGTAGAAGGATTTTAACAATTCGATAGAATGAGTTTACCAAGACTAGCGCTTGCCGAATCCCACCGCAGACAGCTAGATTTCGACCATGTCTTTTGCGGAACGCAGGGTGGCCCATGGTGGAGGGATGCTGGATCAGTTGTCACCTGTTGTGAAAGTGTTGTTGATTTTGAACATCGGAATCTACTTCGCGGATGTGTTGTTTTATGATCTGGCGATTCAGAATTTTGGGGCTTTTTCGATCAACAGTGCCATTTTCGATGGGAGGATATGGGAGTTCATCACGTTTCAATTCATGCATGGCAGTGTGGGACATGTGTTGGCGAATTCGATGGGCTTGTTTTTCTTCGGGCCATTTGTGGAGCGGTGGTTGGGGTCGTTGCGGTTTTTTGTGTTTTATCTGGCCTGCGGAGTTGGCGGCGCGGCGTTTTTTGTGTTGCTGACATACTTGGAAATTCTTCCTGCGCTGAGTATGGTTACCTCATTGGTCGGGGCATCGGCGGGGATTTACGGAATCATGATCGCGGTGGCGGTGCTTGCGCCGCATCTGCAGGTGACGCTGTTTTTCCCGCCCATCACTTTGACGATGAGACAACTGGCGTTATCGGTAATTGCGATTGCGGTGGCTGTGATTGTATTTGGGTTCGGCAACAACGAAGGCGGCGAAGCTGGGCATCTCGGAGGTGTGATCGTTGGATACATCTTGATTCGTATGGCGCCACTTTTCGGGGTTGATACGAGGCGCGAAATCAGGCGTCCGAGAAGATATTATGAGCCAAAAATCCGACCCCGCACGATTGTGGATTTGCAGGCGCAATCAGAGATAGACGAGATTTTGGATAAAATTTCTCGAGAGGGATTTCAGAGCTTAACGGATGAGGAACGAGATTTGCTTCACCGCGCATCAAAGAACGAACAGGATTGAACCATGACAGATGACGAGATGATTCATTGCGATGAGCCGAGCAAACAAATCGAGCGTTTGCGCGCGATCATGCATCGCTTGCGCGCGCCGGGTGGTTGCCCGTGGGATGCGGAGCAGACGCATGAATCGATCATCTCGAATCTGATCGAGGAAACCTATGAATGTGTCGATGCGATCCGCTCCGGTGATGACGTGCACATGCGTGAGGAGTTAGGGGACTTGTTGCTTCAGGTTGTTTTCCACAGCGAGATTGCGGAAGAGCAGGGAAGGTTCGATCTCTATCAAGTGGCGGCGGAAATCTCCGAGAAATTGGTGCGTCGGCATCCACATGTTTATGGGGAGACTTCAGCGGAAGACTCCGATCAGGTGTTGAAGCAATGGGACGCGATCAAGCGCACCGAAAAAGGTGAAAAAGAAGTGCCCTATCTACATGGCACAGGCAAAGGTTTGCCGGCGTTGATCCGCGCCAATAAGCTGCTGAAAAAAGCATCGAAAGTGGGTTTCGATTGGCCAGAGGAAACGGGAGTGATTTCAAAAATTCAGGAGGAGTTCGGTGAGCTGGCCGCTGCGATCGAATCCAAAAACGATAACGAGATCGAAGAAGAACTCGGCGATTTGCTTTTCTCCGTGGTGAATCTAGCGCGATACCGAAAAATCGATCCCGAAGTATTGATGGCGACAGCGAACCAAAAATTCGAGCGTCGCTTTGGGACAATGGAGCAAGAGTTGAAATCTCGAGGCAAGAATTTGGAACAAGCAGACCTCAATGAAATGCAGGAAGCATGGCTGGCTGTGAAGGCACGTGGTTTGTGAGAGAGGGATAAGATTTAAGCAATAAAAGCACGAAGCGCTCGAGAGTTTTGGCAATAAATCCCTCCTTGAATGACTAGAGTGAACTGGCTCCTTTCTGAGCCGTGCGGCAATTCCCTTCCTGCGCTTCGCGGAGGGATACGGATTTATTTTCATTCCGATTATAAATCGAAACAATTCTGAGGCGGAAACTATATTTATTTTAGGATAGTCATGCAAAAAATCGTGAGCAAATTTCTTTGACGGTTGAGTCTAGTGGATTAGGTTTTTTATCGTCTAGGTCCAATATGTGATTTCAATTCCGAAAATTTAGACGCATGAAACCCAAATTTTCAGTCATCTCATTGTTTTTTGTCGGCAGCTTCTTGCTGTTGATTTCAAGCGTTCATGCTGCCACATACACTTGGACGCAGAATACTGGCTTAGGCGATCAGTCTTGGGCCAATACGGCAAACTGGAGCGGCAGCACGATATTCAACTCAGGATCGAGCGATGAACTGATGTTCTTTGCGAGCAGCACCCAGGGATCTAGACTGAACTCTGTGGCTGGAATCCAGAACGTCATAGATGTCCCATCTTCGCTATCGATGGGCACTCTGACATTGAATGGCGCAGCGCCGAACAGCACGACCGGCTTCACAGTCAACATAGGAACCAACTCCTCAACCTGGACGATTGGTAACGGTGCTACGGGCACGGTTAATCTCAATGCCAACCGTGATTCTACTGATGACCGGTTCTTTCGCTACAACATCGCCGCCAATCTTATCCTCAATCAGACAACCATATTCACCGGCAACGGCACCGGCGGTAACGACAACAGAGGAGGCTTCAACTTCTCGGGAAACATCACTCAGGCTTCCGGAGGCTTCGGCATCACCAAGAGTGGCACCAGTGTGTTGATCTTATCCGGCGTCAACAGTTACACTGGCACGACCTCGGTCACCGGCGGCACTTTGCGTCTATCCAGTGCCACGGCCCTATCAGGCGGTATCGGAGCCGCCGGCGGCACCAGCGCGCTGACCATCAATACTACCGGTGTGGTGGAGTTGGGAGCAGGCAACTTCCAGCGTAATTTGGGCACCGGCAGCTCGCAATTCCAGATCACCAGTACCGGTTCCAACGCCGTCGGCTTCAGCGCGTTTGGCGGGCCGAGGGTCATCACGATCAATAATGATGCCTCCCAGGAAATACAATGGGGAAGCACCAACTTCGCGCCAGCCAAACTAGTCCTAAATGCGACTACGGCCAACGATTCTCTCGAACTAACCAACAGGATCGACCTCAACAACGCCACCCGCACCGTGGTGGTCAATGCCAACAAGGCTCTCCTCTCCGGTAATATCCAACAAACCACCGGCGGTACCGCCGGTCTGATCAAGGAAGGCGGCGGCACGCTGGTTCTCACCGGTAACAACACCTACGACGGCAGCACCACGATCACCGCGGGCACCCTCAGCGTCGGTGCGGCCGGTAACTTCGGCAGCGGAACATCCGGCCTGATCATGAACGGTGGCATACTGCAAATCACTGGCACAACGCTCACTAGTATTTCCGGAATCGGGCATACGGTGACTTTAAACAACAACGCCAAAGGCTTCGACATCCACAATGCCGCCAACACTTTCACGGTGGACCAGGTGCTCAGCGGCACTACCTTCACCAAGTCCGGTGTCGGCACCTTGGTCCTAAACCAAGACAACACCTTCGCCGGTGTCACCACGGCCACCGGCGGTGGCACCTTGGTTCTGGACTATTCCACCAACAACGGCTCAAAACTCCCCACTCAAGCGTTGAACCTCAACGGCACCAACCTCATCCTTCGTGGAGGTTCTCACGCCGAGGCTGTGAGTTCCATCGTCCTCCTCGCGGCCACCGGCAACTCCATCTCCCGCGACGGAAGCAGCGCCGCCACCATCGCCAATGCGGGTGCATTGACGGTTAACGCGCTCTCCAACCTGACGATCGCGGAAGCGGGCATCGTGTCCACGACCACCGCCAATGACGCGAGTGGAATCCAAGCTCTAGGCCGCGTCACCGTCGGGTCAAATTTTGCGGCCAAGGACGGCTCCAACCTTCTGCAGGCGTACGGGAGCTACACCTCTTACACCGCCGGCGCCGGCGGCGGAGCCACAACCGCGGTCAACCAGTTGACCGGCGGTGGAACCATGACGGGCACCTTGAACAGCTACTCGCTCCGGATCGTCAACAGCGGCGCTAGCGATGTTCTTGATCTTGGTGTCAATGGTCTGAACATGACGAATGGCGGTACGGTTCTCTACGCGGGCGGTTCCGACAACAATTACACCATCAATGGAACCAGCGGCCAAGTTAAGACCAATAACGGCAACCAGCCCCTGAACATCAATATCTTCACCGGCACAATGACGTTGAATGCAAATCTAGGGGTTTCCGGTAGTGGTTCCTTTGCCAAGGCAGGGGAAGGCACCTTGGTTCTCGGTGGAAGCAATACTTCCACCGTAGCCACCTACATCCAGCAGGGTGTGCTTCGCCTAGCCAACGCCTCCGGTTTGGGCACGACCGCTGGCGGAACAATCGTCCAAGGTGGCGCCGCCCTGGAACTGTCCCAAACCAACGCGGTAACGCCTCTCGACATCACCGTCGGTGCAGAAGCTCTCTCGATCACCGGCACCGGCATCTCCAACGGAGGCGCTCTGCGCAACCATTCCGGCAGCAACACCTACGGCGGGCTGATCACCATCGGTGCCAGCGGCGCGCGGATCAACTCGAACGCCAGCACCGCGCTCACTCTAACAGGCGGCATTGCTACCACGCTCACGCAGGACGTCACTTTCGGCGGCGACGGCAATACCACGGTCTCTACCACCGCCATCAGCGGTTCGGGCAGGCTGGTTAAGGATGGGGCTGGTATTCTAACTCTCAGCGCCGTCAACACCTACACTGGCGCCACCTTGGTTTCTGCGGGAACTTTGTTTGTTTCTGGATCGCTCGTCAGCGATGTGACGGTTAGCGATACCGCGACGCTTGCTGGCGGCGGAACGGTGGACGATGTGGTCTTGGGAGGGGGTTCCTTGTTTGATCTTTTTCTTGCCGTCAACAGCGCGGATTCACTTGCAGCCACGACCATCAGTTTCGCAGCTACGGGCTTCGGTATCGACAACCTGCGTGCTAATGGCGCTGCTGTGGATTGGGGAACGATCAGTAACGGCACTTATACGCTCATCACCGGCACGCTCAACTCCGCGAATCTCGAAAACTTTGGTTTGGAAAATGCCCTCAATATCAGCGGCGGACGTATTGCCTATTTCCAGAATGGCAGCTTGCAACTTGTTGTTGCTGCGGCAATCCCCGAGCCCCGAGCTGCGCTCTTGGGTTGTCTTGGTGTTCTGCTTTTGTTGCGCCGTCGGCGGAACTGATGGGTGGTCGGTTTTCGACATTATCAGCATGACATTTGGCTGAATGTGGCTGTTCGGTGTCTTTTCGGTTGATCGAACGCGAGGGTTTGTTAGCTTGTCAGCGTTTTGCTGGGAAAGGATATGAGCGAGCCTCTTGAATTACCTGTGCTGGTGTTGAACCGTTATTGGCAACCGGTTCATACTTGCTCGGCGCGACGTGCCGTGCATTTGCTTTGCTTAGGGCATGCACAAGTTGTGCAGGTGGAGGGCGATGAAAAATTCACGACTCACGATTTGATTTCATGGATCGGTTATTCGCAGCAACGGGTTTGCGATGAAATGATTCACAGTGTGAGGCTTGCGTTGCGTGTTCCTAAAATCATTGTATTAGGAATTTATGATCGCTTACCACGCTTGGAGGTGAAGTTTACACGTCGTAATGTTTTCCTGCGGGACAAGTTTACCTGTCAGTATTGTGAAAAAGTTCTACCTGAGAACAAGCTGAACTTGGATCACGTCATTCCACGCGACAAGGGCGGTAAAACGACTTGGGACAACATCGTGGCCTCGTGCGTCAAGTGCAACACCCGCAAAGCCAACAAACTTCCACACGAAGCCGGAATGCACCCTGCAGGAAAGCCTTTCGCTCCACGTTGGCGTCCGCTATATGGATTGCAGGAAAATGGCTTGGGTGATGAAAGCTGGGATCACTTCCTGCATTTTGAGAATAAGGATCTCAAGTCGGCTTGAGTTGGAGAGGAAATTCAACCACGGATTGCACAGAAAGCAGAACGAATGTTTATGAGTTTCAGTAATGGCGAAGCCGTCTTAGCTTGGACGTAATTAAATGGAGTCAATTCACGGAGTGAAGATTACAATCAAAATCAGATAGTTATTATGGCAACAACCATTCTGTGTAATCCGTGCAATCCGTGGTCAAATTTTTGTGGCAACCAAAGCCTATCAATTCCTGCAATTTTTCAGCAGCGACTCCAAGAAATGTGTGATCTGAAGCAGAGCTTTTTTGTAGGCTGAATCTGATAAGAAGGCGATATCTTTTCGACATTCTTCTAACAATTCAACAGCGGTGTTCACGGCGCGGGCGAGAGCATCGTCGTATTCAGCAAAACCTGTTAGAGTTGGTAGATCAAATTCTTCTTCAGCAAGGATACGACGATTGATCTCTTCGCGCTGTTGTTCGGAAGAAGCTTCTAACAAGTTTAAAATCGGCAGTGTGAGCTTTCCCTTCGCGAGATCGGTGCGCAGGGTTTTTCCGACAATTTCCTCTGATCCGACCAGATCCAGGCAGTCGTCATAAATCTGATATGCGGTGCCAAGCTTCATTCCGTAGGATGCCAGCGCGGCTTCTTGTTCCGCGCTCAAGCCAGAAACCGCGGCGGCGAGGCCTGTGGCGGCAGCGAATAACGCTCCGGTTTTCATTTCGATGACTTGGAAATAATCTTTCTTCGACAAGGTCAGATCAAATCTCCTTTGAGTTTGGATGATTTCACCCTGGCAAACTTCACGTGCGGCTTGGCCGACTTTTTTGCAAATCTCGATGGAGTTGAAGTCCGTTGCCAAAGTTAGCGCATGGGAAAACAGCGCGTCGCCAAGCAATACCGCGAGCGCATTGCCCCATTTCGCATTTGCTGTGGGCATCGAGCGACGCGCGATGGCACCATCGATGATGTCGTCATGCACTAGGGTCGCCATGTGAATGAGTTCGAGAATCACACCAATCTTGCGATGGTCTTCGGTCACCTCGCCATTTGCGCCGCCGACCAAAATCGCCAGCGCAGGGCGGATACGTTTGCCGGCGGTGTTGCAGATATAAGTGATGTAGGGCTCAACCGCGGAGTCGAAATCCCGAACTTGAGCACGGATTGCGATCTCGACTTTTTCCAAGTCGGGTCGGACTAGTTCGAAGGGAAACTGATCGTTGTTAGGCGAAGTGGCAGTGAAGGTGGCCATGGCGTGCCGCAATAAGCCATGGTTATGGACTGGCGGCAACCTGCTTTCGTTATTTGTCTAAAAAAGAATCTTGAAAGTTTAGGCGATGAATGGCGGTTTAATGCGATATGAAATTGAACAATTGGTCATTATTTGGTGGGTGCTTATTGGTTCTTGGTAGCGCGCAAGCCCAAGATAAACCCGCGGGTTTCAAAGATACACCGATTATTCCCGGGACCCCGTATCACGTGCATGATCCGGATCGCCCGCAGCCACGCGTGGTAGAAGCTGGTGGGGCTGTGATCGTGAAACCGCCGTCCGATGCGGTGGTTTTGATCGATGGGAAAAGCACCGATGCATGGAAGTGCAAAGACGGACCCGCGCCATGGGAGGTGCGTGACGGAGTGATGATTGCAAAGGGCAGAGATATTACCTCAAAAGAGGAATTCGGTGCCATTCAGATGCATTTTGAATGGCGTCTTCCAGCTGAACGCAAAGTGAACGGCCAGGGTGGAGGCAACAGCGGTGTTTTCATCATGGGACTTTATGAAGTCCAAATATTGCAGAGTCACAACAATAAAACCTATCCTGACGGCCAAGCCGCTTCGCTTTATGGGCAATTGCCACCGCTAGCCAACGCCACCTCTCCTCAGGGCGAGTGGAACAGTTACGACATCACTTTCGTGCCTCCTTTATATGTAGACGGAAAATTCCAAGCCCCAGCCAAGGTGACCGTGATTCACAACGGCGTGGTGGTGCAAAATGGCGAAGCTTTCCATGGAGTGTCAGGGTATCGGAGTCTTTCCAAGTATCCTGAGACCCACCCAGAAAAAGGACCGATCAAGCTCCAGTTTCATGGCGACCCTATCGAATTCCGCAATATGTGGGTCCGCCCGCTAGGAGAACGCGACAAATAAAAGGAGAAAACGAAGAGAAATGGTAATTCTATGCAGTTCGTTAGATTGACGGCTGTATCTGTAACGCTATGTTGCTGACTAAATGTTACGGTCTACTTTCAAAACTCTTCATGTTTCAGCGGTTCTGCTGTTCTCTTGTGCCTGTGTTCATGCGCAGATCGCTACCTCTATTAGCATCAATAAGCGTGAATTCATCGCGGGCGAATCGGTGATCGCTGAAGTGATCGTGACCAACCACACTGGCCAAGAACTTACTCTTGCAGGATCGACTGCACAACCATGGCTCACATTTGTGGTCACCAATAATCAAGGCAATCCTGTCTCGATTTTGAAGCCAAACACCTTTGGTGCCATGAAAATCAAAGCGGGTGAATCTCTCGCTAAGCAGGTCGATCTCACGGAATATTTTCTCCTAAACACACAGGGAAATTTTGCCGTGTTCGCATCCATCACAGATCCGCAAAAAAGATTCAGTAGTGCCACCACCAATCGACTTCTGTTTAACCTGATTCCCGGACGCACTTATTGGAGCCAAAAAGTCGGCATCAGTGATAATAAAAGAGTCACCGGAACGCGGGAAATGAAGATACTTACCTCTTCCAACGGGCAGAAAAATCAAATTTACGCGCAGGTCGCAGATGGGGCCTCCGGGGTTCCTTTGCGCACGTTTCTATTAGGAGATATGCTTACGCTGCGTAAACCTATGGTTAGTTTAGACGGCCAACGGCACATGCACGTCATGTTTCTCAGTACTCCAGCAATGTGGGTGCATTGCGAAATTGATTCAGATGGGAAAATGGTCAAAAGAGACATTCATCAAGCTCCCGCCAAAGGAGACCCTGTGATGATGGCTTATGGCGATGGATCGGTAAGGGTTGTTAACAGCATTTTGTATGATCCCGTCTCAGTTGCCAAAGAACGCGCCAAAATTCGTAAAATTTCCGATCGTCCTTGATTCAGAAACTTCAATGGTTTGCGGGACTAGATCCATTGAATATGTCTTTACACTGCCGAATAAATAGTCAACAAATCTTAATCATCTTGAGCCAAGCATCATGAAGCGCACTATCATCACAGCTTTGCTCGGACTGGCGTTTTCTCTGGTTGCGAGCGGGTATAATTTCCGGACGGTCATCATCGATCCGGGACATGGTGGGCATGATAAAGGCGGTCAATGGGGGCGGGTTTACGAAAAACACCTCGCTTTAGACACTTCGATTCGTCTCGAGGCTCATTTGAAAAAAATGGGTTATAACACGATTTTAACCCGTCGCAGTGACTACTTCGTTTCTCTTCCCGGGCGGATGCAAATGGCTAACAAAACCCGCAACGCGATTTTTATCAGCATCCATTACAACTACACTTGGAAACAACAAGTTAGCGGTATCGAAACGTTTTATTACAATCAACCCAGTCATCAACTTGCTAAGGATGTGCACAAAGGCATTATGAGCCGGGTGAAAGTTAACGATCGTGGGGTCAAATACGCCCGTTACTACGTGATCCGAAACACCAAGATGCCGGCTGTTTTAGTTGAAGGTGGATTTGTTAGTAATTCTAACGAGCGCAGTCGCATGAAAACCGCTTGGTTCCGAGATGCAGTCGCCCGCGGAATTGCAGATGGCGTTCAACGCTATCGTAGAGCAAATTAAAAATTGTTAGATCACTCCTCCGGCGGGCGAGCAATCACGGTGGCTTTGCCGTCTTTTTGGCTGCTCGGGGCGGAGCGGAGTTGCTCATCTTGGGGTAGTCCTAACATATCTGGTAGGCGCAGGCCCGTGTTGCGAGCGATCGGCAAGGTAGGCTTGGCTGCTTTTTGAGAAATTGGCGCGATGCCAGATTGAGTGAGTGCGATATTGGGTCCGCTCTCGGTAGCCGCTTCTTCAACGATAGCCGCTTTGGGTGCGGAACAAGACGAGAGTCCAATAGCTAACAGAAACAGTGCGGATTTTTTCACGAGTAAATTTCTTTTAGCGCGATTCCATGGGAGGAACCGGGCTGAGGGTTTTTGGTCCGGTGTAAAGAGTGAGCGGGCGGTAGAGGCGGTTGTCGCGGAGTTGCTCAAGCACATGGGCTGTCCAGCCAGAGGTGCGGGAGATTGCGAAGATGGGAGTGAAAAGATCGGTGGGAATGCCAAGTGAGTAATAAACCGTGGCGGAATAGAAATCGACATTCGCCTCGAGGCCTTTACGCGCGCGCATAATCTCTGCAATTCGCTCGGACATTTTAATCCATTTGGGCTCGCCGAGTTCTTCAGTGAGTTGGATCGCAAGTTTGCGAAGGTGTGGCGCACGCGGATCTAAAACTTTATAAACGCGGTGACCAATGCCCATGATTTTTTCCTTACGCTCCAGTTTTCCTTCGACGAAGGCATCGACTTTATCGAGATCGCCAATGTCTTGGAGCATGTGAATGACGCCTTCGTTTGCACCACCATGGAGAGGTCCTTTGAGGGTTCCAATTGCTGAGGTGATCGCGGAATACATGTCGGAAAGGGTGGCGACAGTCACGCGCGCGGAAAAGGTGGAAGCATTCATGCCGTGGTCGGCATGAAGGATGAGCGCAACATCAAGGATGCGTGCAGCGGTGTCGCTGGGAACTTCGCCGTTGATGAGGTAGAGGAAATGTTGAGCCTCGGTGAGATCCGTGCGGATCGGAGGTAGTTCGAGACCATTGCGGAAGCGATGGTAAGCAGCGACGATGGTTGCGGATTTCGCACAGAGGGAAAGAGCGATGGCTGAGTTGGCTTCGATATTCGGTTCGCCAATGGTAGCGCGTTTGTCGTACAAACCTAACATGGAGACAGCTGTGCGAAGCACGTCCATGGGTGACGCATCTTTGGGAGCGGTTTTTAAAAAATCGATAACGGCCGCTGGTAGATCGCGGTCGTTACGAAGTTTTGCCGAAAATGTTGCGAGCTCATCACGTTTTGGAAGGCGGTTGTGATGCAGTAGGAAGATGATTTCCTCATAGCAGCAGTTTTCGACGAGATCATCAATATGATAGCCCACGTAGCTCAGCTCGCCGATATTTCCTATGACATTGCTGAGTGATGATTCGTTGGCGATGACCCCTTCTAGGCCGCGTGCGTATTCTGACATGATAAGATTAGGTGAATTAACTGCGGGTAAAGAAGCGGTTTGTGCACGATGGTGCAAGGGAGAATCCGAGAAGATAGCAGGTAAAATTACAAAGGTTCAGTGGGATTCGATCTGTTGAATGGCGCGCTCGGCGAGCAACCGGACCTCTGGGTCGGACTCGGTGAGGATTTTGCGAAGTTCTGGCAGGCTCTGCCTAGTTCCAATAGTTGCAAGCATTTTGATTGCGGCATGGCGCAGAGAAGGCTCACCTGATCTGAGTTTTTCAAGCATGGAGGGCTCAAGAGGCGAGCCGTATTTAACGAGTTCCTTGTCCCAAATGACTGGATTCATCTCCCAAATGGCAACCATGGTTGGTATCGCCTCGGGGTTTTTGTGATTTGCGACCAATCTAACGAGGTGTTCAGGTGGGGATGTTTTATTCAAGATATAGGATTTCAGGATTTTGATCCCAGCATCTGCCGCTGGGCCTGGGTCGTCACACCATTTGATAAGCGCGCGCGCAATCGGGTCCTGAAAGGTAACAGTGGGGTTCTTAAGGAGATTCATCAGGGCGGAGCTGATATCACTTCGCAGGAGTGTAGCATCTGAGTCGGCGAGGCGCTCAACGGCTTGTTGGACACGTCCGAGGTCGATGCTTTCTAGTTCAGCGCGGTTGAGTTCGTAGAAAGACGGGTGACTTTTATCGTTAAGTTTTTCAGCCGATCCAGCGACGAATAATTCGTTATCCACCTTAACAACGATGACACTGATTTCGGGATGGCTTTCAGTAACCTTCCCAAGCTTGTCAGCAATGTCCGCCACTTGATCGAAGTCCATCTCAATATCTGTTAGAACGATGAGATGATTGTTTCCATCTCTTGGATAGGGATGGGAAGATGGATTGGCGAGCGTTTCACGAACGAGGTAATCACGCGCGTTGAGTTTGTTCCGTCCCAGCATACCAGTTAGAAAAATACCATAGGCTTTCTTGCCGCTGCTGTTTTCGGCGAGGCGATTTTGCTCTTTTTCCAAAGGTTGGGTGATGAAACGTTTGCGTAACTCTTGAGTGAGATTCGGTGTATGCTCTGGATTTTCTAGAGGATCTAAACGTAGATTCGAGTTGAGATTTACATTGGGCTGGATGGCATTTTGCTTGGTGTAAATAGGGATAGCAAACACGCCTACTATAAGGAGTAACCCGATGATACCCGCTTTGATTCTTGCTCCAGGGTTTGCGTAAACTAGGAAAATGAAGCCGAGTAGTGAGGTGAAACCGCCGACAATCAATTGTTTATCAAACGGCATGCCACCAAGTGGTGACTGTGGCTTGGAGGCGATTAAGAGGAGTAGCGCGCCGAGCAGTATGATGGCGATTCCAAAAATCCCAGCGATGATGCGTTGGGGCGAAGTTGGGCCAAGTTGTTCGGGATGGTTGAAATCGGCATAGCTAATCGTCTGCATGCCTTTCGGCTCTATGATGGATTCGTTGGGGATGCGGCGGAAATAATTGGCTTCCAGATCTTTTTTCCCTTTAGGATAAACTTTTTTAGAATGAACAATCGTATCTTCCGTGATGCGGAATTGTTTGTCGCAGCCGCCACATTCAACGATTCGATTCATGTATTCTGGGGGCACGTAGAATCGCAACCGACAACCCGGGCAACGGATGTTCAGTGTTTCGGGGTTATCTTTGTTCTCCACCATCTGCATGTGAAATTGAATGAGATGCCCGAGGATTGCAACCCTACGGAATAGAGTGTGAGGTTAATTAAGTAAAATTAACTATTGAGGTATCTTAGTTTTTTGATTAACAAACTCCCAACTTGAATCGATATCCCATGGCAATTTCATCCATCGAATCTTCGCAAAATTTATCTCAAGAAACCGATAAGAACCAGCTACGACGCGATGGTTTTATCGATGAGGCCTTGGTTCGCACCATGGTGATGAGCGATGCCTATCAGCGGCAGCGTTCGAAACGGGAAGAAATGGCCATGTCTTCGAGTGAAGATGATTACGCAGGCTGGAATTTGTCTGAGAACCATTCATCTGGCTGGGCAGCCTGAGCGCTTGAAACGAATCGAGACAAAATTGACTCGTCACAGCCAGCCCATGATTTTTAAACTCCTCAAGTGATACATCCAACCGCCATCATTTCACCTAAAGCCGAGCTTGGAAAAAATGTCCAGGTCGGCCCCTACTGCGTCATTGGCGCCAATGTCACGCTTGGCGATGATTGCGTGCTCCACAGCCATGTGGTGCTGGAGGGAACCTCGCGGTTTGGGAGATCAAACGAGTTTTTTCCTTATGCGATGGTGGGCGGCAAGACTCAGGATTTGAAATACATTGGTGAGCCAACCTCCCTAGAGGTTGGCAATCACAATGTGTTCCGTGAAAACTGCACGATACATCGCGGTACCCATGAGGAGTTGCCGACTCGGATCGGCTCGCACAATTTGTTTCTCTGCTATTCTCACATCGCGCACGACTGCCAACTTGGTGATCACATCATTCTTTCCAATAACGGCAGCCTCGCGGGGCACTGCATCGTTGGCGATCATGCGATTGTTTCCGGCCTCGCCGCGGCGCATCAGTTTTGCCGTATCGGGAAACATTCCATCATCGGCGGACTTTCAAAAATCGTCCAAGACGTGCCGCCGTTCATGATCATCGATGGCAATCCCGCCAGCACTCGTGGACTGAACTTGGTCGGCCTGCAACGTCGTGGATTTTCCGAGGATGATATACGGGATCTGAAATCCGCTTACAAACGCCTTTTCCTGAAAAAGGATATCAGCCTTGCCAACGGAGTTAGTTCGTTGAAAGCCACCGCTGCCGCATCTAATCCACACGTTGAGCACCTGATCCATTTTGTGGAGAACTCACAGCGTGGAGTGACCCGATAGTCTACGGTTTGAGAACTTGCTTAGCGTCTAACAGCTTTTTATTTAGCTTGGCATAATCCACGTCCTGCACGCTGGTCTTTTCATCCATTGCCAAACCCGCAGCGATGGCAGCGCTTTGTGAAAGAGCCATGAAGACAGGCTCCATGCGCATCGATCCGTGGGCAACGTGTGAGGCGGAAAAACAGATGGGCGAGAACAGGTTTTCGCATTCGCCTTTTTTCGGGATGATGGAGCGATACGAGATACCGTAAGGCTTTTTCGGCACACGCCAGATGACCCCTTCGTTCTGGGTGTGGCCAGATTCCGTCACAAAATGCTGCACGCAATGCGAATCCATACCGAACGAACCCAGGCCGACCGGATCCGTGGCGCTGCGTTTGCCTTCGCAGTCGTGTTGAGTCATGACGTAATCGCTCACCATGCGGCGCGCCTCACGAATGTAGATCATCCATGGCCAGCCGCCGTTGTCGATGAACTCATCCTTCGAAAGGCCGTATTTCGAGGCTTGTTTGCGGATCGCTTCTGGCACGCGTGGGTTGTTAGACAAGGTCCACAGGAAGCCGCGAATATAAGTTTGATGTGCCTTCTCGATCTCGATGCGTTTTTCGTAACTCGCTTCAGGATATTCCCAATTTCCTCCCGCTAAATCGGAACCCACGGCATGCATGTTGTTCCAATCCACCTTTGAGCTAGTTCCTGAAAGCGGCTCGATCAACGCAGGCATTCGCAGATCTCCTGCTTCGAAATTCCGCAACAGTAACTCGTGGTCGAGCTCCTTGTAGCCCTCGGGTTTTTCGATGGGGATGTGCAGCTTCGGATCGGTTGTTAGACAAACGCGGTAGTTGTATGCCTGGATTTTTTTGTCGCCCTGACCGTTTGTTAGATTTTCGATTTTATGAATTTTCGGAAGTAACCCGCTCTCAGGTTTTCCGGGAATGATGTAGGGATCGACCTGTTTGATGAAATGATCTTTGTCTTTCTGCGTGTAGTGGAACCGCGGTTTGGTGTCGCCGCGCCGCACGCCTGCCATGTCTTCGTTGTATTGGCTTTCCGGCTCGCGACCCACTGTGTAACTCACACCAGCCGCCGCCATGAGATCGCCGACATAACTCGCATCGATGAACATCTTCGCGCGGTAATTTTTCCCGCTCAACATGGTTATAGCCTCGATTTTTTTGCCATTCATCTTCACGCCTTTATTTGGGGCGCGATCGAGCCGTTCGTTGTAAGCGACCTCGATCCCAGCATCGGCGATCATCTTCTTGAAAACCTGCAACCCGACTTTGGGTTCGAAGCTGCGCACGTATTTCTCACCGTAAGCGGCGGCGATGGCATCGTAGAATTCCGATGCGATTCCTCCAAAGGTATCTCGTTTCCCGAGAAAATCCGTCGCGCCGAGACCGCTGGAACTCATGCCGCCGGGAAATGAAGTGGGATTCAGCCAGATGACCGAACGACCCTCGCGTTTCGCAGAAATCGCCGCAACCGCGGCACCCGAGGAATCGCCATAGACGACGATATCGTAGGTTGGCTCTTCAGCTTTGGAGATAGAGCTGAAAATGAAAGCTGCAGCGAGTGAGAGGAAAGGTTGCCTTAATGAAGTCATCGGCGGTAATACGCGATGGATGGAGCGGATTTTCCAAATTAAAATGGGTTCAGCGGATTGTGATAATTTAGTCCGGGAAAACGCAGGAAATCGTTATCATTGCTGTGAAGTGCGGCTTTCTCCTGTTTCGCTAAGGAGGCGATCTGCGCATCGGTTGTTAGATTTCCTGCAGTACCAAGTTGGTTAAGCAGACTGAGCACATCGGATACATGTTGAGGTGATGGTTCAATCACGCGAACGTGGGGCTGTTTAAGCCATGTTTCCACCCTAGAACTCGCTTCCGCGATGGTGAGAGGCGTTTGGAAAACTTTGGGATGCGTGGAGAGCCGGACGAATCCGAAAATTACCACGGTGGCCAAGCCGATTTCCTCGCTTCCTAACATGCAATCTTTCCACCAAGCCGCTGCTTTTTGATGCTGCGGGGAGCTGGAGTCGTAGGCATAAATCAGCAGATTGATATCGGGAACGATCATTGGGAAGCAGGGGGGAATTGTTTGGAAAGGAACGTTTCCGCCTCAAGATCATCCAAGAGCGTGTTTAGTTTTCCGCCATCGATCCCGGCTCGGAGTCCCATGGGTTTGGCATCGATCACAAAATCCCTCTGCGCGCTTGGTTCATTGACACGACTCAAGCCCAGGCGCACCGCATCATTAAGCGTTTCCTTGAAACTTTTGCGGGTCCGGCGCGCATAATCATCCAGCATGCGTGCCACATCAGGCTCTATGGTGACTGTAGTTCTCATATATGCATCATGATGCTTAAAAAATTGCTGTCAAGATGCTAATTGGGAAATCGTGGTTCCTTTCCCACCAATCCATGCTTTCACCTGTCAGCTATTTCTGATCGTTTGGATAAGTGCAACGCATCCACAAAATCCTCGCCATCTGTTTGCTGATGACGGCTTTGGTGTTTGGCGTGCTTAAAATTCTCGGTGGAGTGGGGATGGGTGCGAAGGGGAAAGAGGCGACAACCCCCTCGTCGCGAGATTCGATGACGCGTCATGAGAGAGGTGAGAAAGTTTCGGATGTATCTAGCCGAACGCTACGGCAGCGTGCGAGGAAATTGACTGCTGTAGAGGCAGCTGTATTTCTCAAATCAACCATCATTCCCGAAATCAATTTTGAAAAAATCACACTCAAAGATGCGGTGAAGATCGTGAACGAAGAAATTGCGAAACAGACTCCAGACGATCAGCCGAGACCAAGGATTTTATTGCATCCTCATCTCATGGATATTCGTAAAACCCAAGAACTCGATGGTGAAATCTATGAGAGGAAGATGCCTGAAATCGACGAATTACGTCTTCGCAAAGTTCCAGCGATGGTCTTGCTAAAATATGTATGTGATAAAACGGCTATGTCCTTCTGGTTCTATAAAGGAGACTATTACGTGGATGCTCTTGGATGCGATTGTGGAGAGTTTAATATAAACAGCACGGAAATATTAAGTCGTGTCAAAATTGAGAATATTGATGCTTCGAAGCTTTCCAGTAAGCTCGATGAAATCATCGAGAATCACGACTTTTTTGGTCCGAAATCCGGCATCAATATTTATACAACGGAAAAAGCGCGTGAGGCCCTTTTAAAGGGCGAAGTGCAATTGCCCCGGATCAATGTGGATATGAAAAATGTCACGCTAATGGAAGTGACCAAGGGAATAGCGGACCAAACTAAAGGCGCCTTGATGCTGAATCAGCAAGGCTTGGTTTTCAATCCGTTCAATGAAGAGCCAAAAAATGAAGATCCATTCGCTCCCGCACAAGAAGGTGGATCATTCGATGTTCTTCTAAACGAAGACACGATGAATCCCAATGTCGTTCCGGTTAAAGATCCTTTTGAATAGATGATTAGGACGAACGCGGATATTTCCGATCCCAACGGGATCGCAGACGTTGGATCTTGCAACGTTCGACAATCTAACAATTTTTCTAGCACCCCTTCAGGGTGCGGATTTGTTTTGGCATTGTGTCCCGGGGTCGTGACCCCGGGCTAATGTCTGTAATCCCTTTGGGATCGGAAGGAACTGCGATTTCTAATCGCGACCTCGTCAGCGAAATGTCTACGGCCAACTCGGTGGTTGCAGTCGCGATTGGAAATCGCGGTTCCTGTCCTTTAGTAAGGCAACGGAAACGCTCTGTTAAACGCAAACACTCTATCCCGCAACGCATGCAGCTTCTTGATGTTCGTATGATCCGCAAGAGCTTCTGCGATGAAATCCGCGACTTGCTCGACGTCTTTTTCTTTCATCCCCCGAGTCGTAACCGCTGGAGTCCCGATGCGGATGCCGGATGGTTTCATCGGGCTGCCGGTGTCGAAGGGGATGCCGTTTTTGTTGACGGTGATGCCGGCTTCGTCGAGGGCGTGTGAGGCGTCGGTGCCGTTGAGGTTTTTATTGCGGAGATCGACCAACATGACGTGGTTGTCGGTACCACCGGAGCAGATCCGGAAACCGTGATGCGTGAGGCGCGCGGCGATGGCTTGAGCATTTCTAACAACTTGTTTCGAGTAAGCCTTAAACTCGGGCTTAAGTGCCTCGCCAAAGCAGACGGCTTTCGCTGCGATAACATGCATGAGCGGTCCGCCTTGGATGCCGGGGAAAACCTGCGAGTCGATTTTTTTCGCGAACTCTTCTTTGCAAAGAATGATCCCGCCACGAGGTCCGCGTAGGGATTTGTGTGTTGTTGAGGTGACGAAGTCAGCATGTGGCACAGGGCTCGGATGAACACCTGCAGCAACGAGCCCGGCGATGTGCGCCATATCGACAAATAGGTAAGCGCCAATCTCACGAGCGAGTTTGCCCATGCGTTCGAAGTCGATGACGCGCGAGTAAGCTGATGCCCCAACAGTGATCAAAGCTGGCTTGAGCGTGCGCGCGGTTTTTTCGAGTTCCGCGTAATCGATGCGCTCATCGTCAGGAGAAACGCCGTAGTGCGTGACATCATAAAAACGTCCCGAGAAATTCGCTTTGTGGCCGTGGGTGAGGTGGCCGCCGTGCGCGAGGTCCATGGTGAAAATTTTGTCACCAGGTTTTAGCACGGAAAAATAGACGGCGGTGTTTGCTTGTGAACCGGAGTGCGGCTGAACGTTGGCGTGATCGGCTCCAAAAAGTTCTTTTGCGCGCTCGATGGCGAGAGTTTCCACGATGTCGACATATTCGCAGCCACCATACCAACGCCTGCCAGGATAGCCCTCGGCATATTTGTTAGTTAGCAAAGATCCCTGCGCTTCCATCACGGCTGGCGAGGCAAAGTTTTCCGATGCGATCAGCTCGATATGATTCCGCTGGCGGTGCTCTTCACCGACGATGGCCTCGTAAAGTTCAGGATCGGTCACCGCGATGCGGCTGCCAGATGACTTGCAAACACGAGCTTCATGGCGGCCACCTTCGAAAGCGGTTGCGACAAACGCATCGGCCATCTGCTTGGCGGTTTCGATATCGGTGTGTTTTCCAGAAAGGCAAAGCACGTTCGCATCGTTGTGCATGCGGGTGGTGATGGTTTCCTCAACCGTGCGGACATTCGCCGCGCGAACATGGCGGAAGCGATTCGCTGCAATCGCCATCCCGACTCCAGAGGTGCATGCAAGAATACCGAAATCAAACGTTTCATCGGCAATATTGCGTGCCACTGCGTTTCCAAAATCTGGATAGTCCACCGATTCGTTAGAATTCGTGCCAAAATCCTCAACCTCATGCCCCGCCGCGCGCAAGTGGGAGACGATGGCGTTTTTCATTTCAAATGCGCCATGATCGGCGCCAACAGCGATGCGGTAGGTGGATTTGCTCATAAGCTCTTAGGGCGGGCGGCATTGAACGCTGGGAAACCCAACTTGGAAACCGGAAATTTCAGGAAAAACACTACCAAAGAGCAGTATCGGTCGTTTCCTCCCAATATCAGCCTTTTACAATCTTTGTCACAGCTGGGACAAAGATTGCAAAAGGCTGGGATGGAGCTACTGGCTCTTGGTTGAGCTTAGAGCAGTTTATTTCTGAACTAAGAACCAAGAACTAGGAACCAAGAACTCTATATTTTAGATATTTGTGCTTTCTGCGGGTTGGGGTTCGCGCTTAGAAAGGTCTTCGCATCTTTAGAAACCCACAAAATCAGCATGAACAGCATTGAGATTATTTTATTCGTTGTCGCAGTCGTAGGTGTTATTGCACTTGGTATCTGGAAAAGCCGTGACGAGGTGACTTCTGGTGACACAGGAGCTTCGGACTATTTCCTCGCAGGACGCGGGCTCACATGGTGGTTGGTTGGATTTTCTCTTATTGCTGCAAACATCTCAACCGAGCAATTCGTCGGGATGTCAGGTTCATCTGCAAACTGGCTCGGGATGGGAATCGCATCCTACGAATGGATCGCCGCGGTGACATTGGTTTTCGTGGCTTTCTGGTTCCTTCCACGCTTTTTGAAGGCTGGCCTCTACACCATTCCGGAATTCCTCGAATATCGTTTCAACGGCGTTGCTCGCCTTGCCATGGCCATTCCAGCCATCGTCACCTTGGTTTTTGTTGCGACTTCATCGGTGATTTATTCCGGAGCGAAGTTCATCTCTGAGTATTACAATGACGTGCCAGTCCTGAACAGCCTCACTGCCATGTGCTGGCTGATCGCCATTTTCTCTGCGCTCTACGTTTTCGTGGGCGGACTCAAAGCATGTGCATGGACCGATCTTATCTGGGGTGCGGCTCTCATTCTTGGTGGCCTGGTGGTTTTATGGTTTGCGATGGGTGAATTGGCTGATCGTCCAGCATCCGAGCTGATTCAAACCAAAGTGATCAACTCGAATGCAACCGTGGAAGATATTGAAAAAGCTGGTGCATGGGAGCGTCTAATATTGCTAAACGATGGGAAAGATGGTGAGGCCGCTGTGAGCAATGGAGCCAATCTTTCAGGTGGGAAAATGCATATGGTGCGCCCGAAAGAAGACAAGGAAATCCCATGGACAGCTTTGTTGATCGGTCTCTGGATTCCGAATCTTTTCTATTGGGGACTCAATCAATATATCGTCCAGCGCACCTTGGGCTCTAAGTCTCTCGCTGAAGGTCAAAAAGGTATTGTTTTCGCCGCCTTCCTGAAGCTCATCATTCCATTCGTGGTGGTGATTCCCGGTATCCTTGCGTTCAACCTTTTCTCGAAAGATCTCAACGATGGCGCGATCAAAGGCAACAAAGAGCTTTTGGCAACCCATGGCGTATCAGCGCTTTATAAAGTCGATGTCGATTACGTGAAGCTCTATCCAGCAGAAGCTGCGAAGGTTTTGGAAACCAATGCGAAAATCCTTGGTGGAGAAGTGATTATTCCAGCCGACGCCACGCCGGAGCTAGCTGCTCAAATCATCAATGATTTGGCTAACTCAGGCGTTGGGAAGGACAAAGCGCTCGTGCCCGTCGGAACACTCAAAGGTTATGATTACGATTCGGCCTTCCCTGTGCTGGTGCGTAACCTAATCAAACCCTACCCACTCATCTCATGGTTTGTTCTCGCTGCCTTATGCGGTGCGGTCATCAGCTCATTGGCTTCGATGCTCAACTCGGCATCAACGATTGCGACAATGGATCTTTACGCGAAATTCACTGGAGTCACGGATTCCGCAAGACTCGTTTTCCTTGGCAGGGTCTTCGTTGTGATCTTTGTGATTCTGGCAGCTCTTGTTGCTCCAGCACTTTCAAACTTCTCCTCGATTTTCTCCTACATCCAAGAGTTCCAGGGCTTCATCTCACCGGGTATTCTGGCCGTATTCATTTTCGGTTTCTTCTCTCCAAAAACTCCGCGCTGGTTTGGGGTTGTGGGAATCGTTACCAACATCATCGCCTATGCGGCATTCAAATGGTTGCTCGGTCCATGGATCGTCGCCAACGACTGGTGGTATGCCTCGGAAATCGCTTTCCTTGATCGTATGGCCATCTGTTTCTTCATCGTCATCATCATAGGTATCGTGATCACCATACTTAAACCTCTCGAAAAACCTGTTGTGCTGCCTGTGAACGATCAAATCGAACTCACCACTTCATTCGGCGCAAAAGTTGTCGGAGGAATTGTGGTCGCTCTAACCATCGCTCTCTATGCAGTGTTCTGGTAAATCATTACCACTTGGTTTTCTCAAATGCTCTCTCCTAACACGCCCATCGAGTCTCTCGTGCAACAAGCGCGTGCCATTTTCCATGAGCATTTTGGAAACGAAGCGACGCATGTTGCTGCGGCTCCTGGCCGAGTGAACTTGATCGGAGAGCACATCGATTACTGTGATGGCTTCGTGCTGCCGTTTGCAATCGAGCGCACGGTGGTGATCGCCGCTGCGACCAACGGCACGGGTGAGGCCCGCGTCGCCACTGCGTTCGATGCCGAACCAGCGACGATTTCTGTTAGAGAAGATCAGAAAATTGCCGATCCGAAATGGTCAAACTACCTGCGCGGTGTCGTGCAGGGTTTCAGGAAACGCGGAATCGAAGTTCCAGGTTTCGATGCATTTATTATTTCCAGTCTACCAGGTGGTGCAGGACTATCCTCTTCTGCGGCTTTGGAATGCGCGGTTGCGACCTTGTTAGAAAATCTCACAGGAGCGAGATTGGAAACCCGTGAAAAAGCCCTGCTCGCACAGAAAGCCGAACACGATTTCGCCGGCGTGCCTTGCGGGATAATGGATCAGTTTTCCTCGGCGTTTGGAAAAGATGGCCAGCTGATTCTCATCGACTGCCGCTCTACTGAAATTGAACTCGTTCCGTTTACGGATCCCTCGTTAACCCTCCTCGTTTCAAACACCAAAGTGTCCCACGAGCTTTCCGATGGTGGCTACGCTGCCCGCCGCAAAAGCACGGAAGACGGCCTCGCCGCGATCGGGAAACCGAGCTGGCGCGATGTGACATTTGCCGATCTCGAAAGTGCTGCGAGTTCGATGGATCCTGTTACTTTCCGTCGCGGTCGACATGTGGTCGGTGAAATCGCACGTACGATTGGTGCGGTCGAAGCGTTGAAACAAAACGATTTCCCACTGTTGGGTCGGCTCATGTATGAAAGTCACGCCTCTCTGCGCGATGATTTCGAAGTCTCTTGCGTAGAACTCGATCATCTCGTTGCCACAGCTTCCGAAATCGGTGCTGCTGGTGGAGTGATCGGCGCACGGATGACAGGTGGAGGATTCGGCGGTTCCACGGTCACACTCTGCGAAACCGCGAAAGCAGAATCCATCGCTGCGGCTTTGGTGAAATCCTACGAAGCAACTTTTGGATTCCCTCCAGAAATTTTCGCCAGCCGTCCAGCGGAGGGGGCAAGGATGATCGTTGGGTAATTAAGGAATTCCCGAGGATTTTTCTATTGTTCCTTAAGCTTTATTTTACCTCTAGTTTCACATCCGGCAATGCGATGATCCTGCCTTTGCTGGTGACCACTTGTTTAGGCGAAACCAAATCTAAGAGTCCTTCGCGCTGCACCGCATCGAGTTCCAGCCCAGAATAATACAACGTAGCGACCACGACCGTGGAGCAAATGTAGTCATGTCCGATTTTATGGGAATGACTCGGTTTTAAATTCGAATTCCAAAGCGCAAACATCCCCGAGAAATCATATCCCGCCCAGTGACCGGCTTTCGATTGCGCAACTTCAACAAATTCATAAAGGCGGTTCTTATCGACGCGTTGCCATTGATCTAAGCGATACGAATCCCAGCTATGATCTTTTAGCGTATCGATGTCCTCACGGATGTTTACGCCTTTGAAACTCTGGCTGGAAAATAAGCGCAGCTTACCCTTGTTTTGTGGGTCTTTCACGACGATTGCAAGATGACCATAACTCAACAAACGGTAGCCGATACTGTTGAAGTGACCTTTGAAGATCGCGCTCCGCGCCTCACCTTTTTTCATCCAGTAAGCCACCAAATCACCTTCGCGCAACGTCGCTTTTCGGGCTTCAAATGCTTCCGGCTCAGCCTCATCAGAACTTGTCACGAAATCAAACTGCGTGCGGTCTTTCGGGTCGGCTTTTTGCGAAACACCGCGCGACGATGGCTTTTCCACCCAACGCAGTGTGTGCCAGCCCTGGTTTTTTTCATCGCTCGCACTTGGCGCACACGCGGTAATTGCAAGCAGGCAGATGGCAGCAATGAATTTCATAATGGTTAATAGATGAGGGGAGAAGAGTTGATGCGTCGAGACTGCTTTTAGATAAAACGTCAAGAAGTTGGCATTTTTTGATATGAACCGAGTCTGCTAGAAAAGAGTTCCGTCTCGTTGACATGATCCGCCTGCTTTGATAATCAGATTTCATGGCAGAACCCGAAAATTCAGCGGCATGGTTTATCTTGCACGAGAACGAACGCTATGGCCCTTTTACAGTTCAACAATTAAAAGAAGGCGCATTAGACTATGAGCTACATCCTCGATACGATATGGCATGGCAAGAGGGGATGGCGGATTGGATTCCTGCGGGGGAGGTGGAAGGGTTGTTTGAGAAAATAGGTAGTCCAAAGAAGGAGGCCGAGGAACATCAGGATCACAAAAAAAAGAAGCATAAAAAAGAGGAAAAAGAACAGGATACCACGTCACCGTTCGGTGAGGACGATTTCGCAGAAGAGCCTTCTAATGATTATGATGAAATGGAATGGGAAGGGGTCTCGCGCGGTGGATATATCTTTTTCATTTATTTTTTCCCCGTCCTTTGGCTGGTAGGACTGACATATCTTTCTAAAATGTTGCCTGGAATTTTCGGGCCAGAAATCGCTCCTATAATCACTGCCTGCCTTGCTTTTTTGCCGCTTATCCTCGGCATTATCGCTATTATACAACGATTAGACAACCTAGCCATGAGACGGCTTTGGTTTTTCGGATTGTTTGCTCCAATTTTGAATCTCTGGCTTGGCTATCGTTTGTTTGCCTGTCCTCCAGGTTATGCAGAGCATAAAAGACTTGGTGCACTCGGTTGGATTCTCTCCTTATTATATTGGCTACCTTTTTTGGCCGTGATTGCTTTTTTTGGTCTGTTTGCGGTCAAGGGTCCTGACATGTTTAAAACCGTCATCGAGAAAAATAAAGATCAATACGAACAGTTCATGCAGAAGGTGAAGGAGGCGACTGAAACTCCCGAAGAGAAGAAGGCGAGAGAAGAAGAGCAAAAGGCCAAGGAAAAAGCCGCGAAAGGCCCATCTATTATTCCAATCCGCCGGTGATCCACACCACCAAACAAACCGACGAACTTCTTCAAGCGGCAGCGCGTGCGGCGAAAGCTTCGTATGAAACCATCATCTCCACCGAGTGCTGGTGTCTGCACGGTGCCGTCGGTGCTGCGTCCGATTGGCGGTCTTTTGCATCTTCTCTGGCGAAGCATGGGATCTCCACTCGCGCGGTCGATCTCTGGCGGTTTCTCCAATGCGAGAGCGTGACAATGCCAGAATTCGGAAAACGCCTGAACGCGGATGCCTCAGGTGAGGTTTCGCGCAGTCAGCGCCGCATCCTGATTGGATACTCGATGGGTGGCCGTCTCGCCCTGCATGCGTTGTTAGAAAATGGGCCGTGGGATGCTGCTGTCATCATTTCCGCAAACCCCGGACTTCGCGATCCACATGAAATCTCCCAACGTCGTAGCCAAGACGCGCATTGGGCAACCCGCGCGCTAACCGAATCATGGGCGGATTTCCTTTCCGCATGGAACGCTCAACCTGTTCTCGGCGGCGCAATGCGCGATGAACGAGAAGATAAAAAACTCATCCAGCGTCGGCGAGAAATCGCTCGTAGCTTTGTCGATTGGTCAGTCGCAAATCAGGAAAATTTATGGGATCGCCTACATGAAATAAAAGTCCCTGTGCTATGGATTGCGGGTGAGTCGGACACGAAATTTTCCGCTATCGCTCAAGAAGCCTCCGAAAAATCTCCAAACTTTTCTTTAGCCATCGCTCCTGCCACAGGCCACCGCGTGCCATGGGAAAGCGAGGCTTGGCTGAAGGATCGTATCCATCCATTTATCTCCGCTCTGTGATGAGACGCCTGATCATATCTTGTTTCATGATGATCGCATTGCTAGCGATCATCATTACCGGGATCACCTTGCTGCGGTACAAGTCCATTTCATCCAATTACAAACCAGAACCTAAGCTTTCCGAAAAACCTGAAACTCCAACTCAGATAGACGAAACGCAAAGTATTGAGCCAACAAAACCAGGGCAACCCATCCGCCCATCAGACATAACAATTCCACCAACGCCGAAAAAGAGCCTGTCATCCATGATTGATGATTATTTCAAAACCGAAAAAGAGCCTACGCCGGAAGAAATAGAAGCCAAACGTCTCGCGTTGTTAGATTTGCCGACCCTTATGAAAGAGAAAAAGATGAAAATGGGTGCTCCGGCGTTCATCCGCGCGTTCAAAGAAGAGCGCGAGTTGGAAGTTTTTCTGCAAAACAATGACGGAACTTTCGAGCATCTCCGTACTTATCCCATCGCTGCTGCCAGCGGTGATCTCGGTCCGAAACTTGCCGAAGGGGATGGTCAGGTTCCGGAAGGGTTTTATTTTTCCAGCCAGCAATCGATGAAACCCGACAGCGCATTTCACCTCGCTTTCAACATCGGCTATCCCAACGCCTACGACCGCGCCCACGGCCGCACCGGCTCATACATCATGGTGCATGGTTCGAATGTTTCCATTGGCTGCCTTGCCATGACCGATGAAAAAATCGAGGAAATCTACGGCCTCTGCCAAGCGGCACTCGATGCCGGACAACCCTTCTTCCGTGTTCATATTTTTCCCTTCAGGATGACTGATCAACGCATGCAAAAAGCCGTCTCCAGTGAGCATTACAATTTCTGGAGAAACCTCAAAACCGGCTACGACATCTTCGAACAAACCCGCGTTCCTCCCAACACCGGCGTCAAAAACAAGCAATATACCTTTGAGTGATCTAACAATATGCTTCCAGAAACCCATCCTCTTATCGATTCCATCACACAACCCTTTTCGGATGATGTGGAGATGAAACTTTCTGCGTGTCAGATTTTGGAAGAGAAGTTTGATTCATCGCATCCAAGCGTGACGAAAATGATCGAGCGATTGGAGCTGCAGGATAAGAGAAAATTTCCGTCGTTGAACAAGATGGTGCTCTGGATCGTGGCGGTGACGGTGCTGGGTTTTGCGATTTATGTGGAGTCGCCTTTCATCAGATCATTTGTCGACATCAACAACATATTGAGTTTTAATGAACCAGGGTCAGGTCCTTTGCCTGCTGGACTCACGCAGCAAGAGCAACTTCTGTTAGGTGATCCAAGTCTCGATGAGCTGACACAAAAAGAATTGCTCTTGGAAAGTGATCCAACCAACCCAGCTTATTTCGTGGAGTATGCTCAAGCCTACCAATCTGAAAATGATCAACTTCCTCCGGATTTCTTGGAAACCGCGGTGCGTATCGATCCGGAGAATTCATTCTATTTTTATTGGGCAGCTGGGACAATTGGTAAAGGCGCGGTTGGAAAAGTGAGTCGGAGTTCTGGCACTCCTCGTTATGTGGATGGTGTTAAGCTTCGTCCATTGCCTGTGGAAACGGAATACACGATTAAAGATCAAGCGGCATACGATGAGGCTTTGAGATTAATCGAAAAAGCCAGTCAATTGCCGAAGTTTGAAAATTATGAAATTATGATGATGAAGGCGAGGATGCGCCTTATTCCTCCTGTGAATTCATTTGCTGAATATGTCAGAGCTGTGAACGTTCAATTTGGAACTTCAGCTGTAGGAATCTTTTCCATGATGAAAGTATCCGATGTCATGAATGCTCGAGCTGAAGAGCTTTCGAAAAATGGAGACAAAGAAAAATTTATTTCATTGGCAGCCCACCGAGATGCTTTTGTTGCGGGATGGGCTCGTAGAGAAGAAGGCTTCTTGGTCGGTGAATTGATCTACAGGGTCTTAGCATCAAGTTCAGCGGTTAATTCTCAAGCCGCCGCGGAGCGTCTTAATCTAACAGAATTGGCTGATATCTACCGCAAACAAAATGATGGATTTGTCGCAGCGCGTGACTTCTGTGATCTTCGAGATGATGGATCTACCGAAAAAATCTTTACACAACGTGCTTCAGCCTTGAGCCGCCTCTCGCTCCAGATGGTGAGTCAGAAAGTTCAAAATCCACCACCGATTTTAGACTCGGATCTCAAACCTTCGCGCATGGCTGAGCATGAGTTGTTAGGTGGTGTCGGCTTGGTATCCGTCGCTCTTATTATTCTAATTGCCACACTTTTCATTTTTCTTTTTCGCTTTCTCGTCCCGCGCACGGTTCGTCTAACAGCCAAACGCTTTGCGTTTTTATTGAAAGCTTCAGATTGGATCTGGATTTTCTCTCTTGGCGTGGCTCTTCCCATTCTCGTGTTTCTGTACATCAATCGCCTGTCGCCTGTGAGCGGCAGAGATTATGGGGTTAGCTGTTTTATAGGTATTTTCCCCGGCCTGCATCTCAGCGTGTTGCTTCTAAATCTTTTGTTGATTCCAGCTGTCGTCACGCGCTGGCGCCTGGCACGCCGGGCTGCGGCTTTCAAATTCGGGTCGCGCATCGATCTGCTCTCCCTGCCTGTGATCGCTGTGATGCTGGTTTATTCAATCGTCGCCTACCCGCTGCTCGTGAAAATTTCCAATTTGAACACCCCAGTCCAGATCGGCCTGGCTGCTCCGTTAGTGGGTTGGTTGGGTTTTGTTTTCTTCAATGGTCTCCGCATCATCCTAGGTGGCGCGCGCTCCCGCATCATCCAATCCGCCACCGCCATCGCGGTGATTCCTGCCTATCCGCTGTCGATCATTGCTCTCTGCCTCAGCTTGTTGCCTTACCTCGAGGGCGAAAAATACTGGATTCCAAAGGATAAACTCCATCTCATCGATCCCGACGCACCCGACCTCGGCGCCTATGAGTGTAGAGTCGCCGTCCAACTGCGAAAAGAGACCAACGCAATTCTGCGGATCGATTAACAATTATGGCACGAATCAACCCACCGATCACAAAGCTAGCCAGCCCTAAAAAGATACAGCTTGCAAGCCGAGAAACTCCTTGACGCTAAAGCCATGAACTCTAGTTTTCACAGGCTAGTCATCAATCATTCAGAAATCTCATTTCACTTCAATCAACATGAAAAGTCAGACGACTGCGAAGCGTAATTCATAAATCCCGCCCCTCAAATTCATCGCTTCAAATTAATACCCATTTTATGTCTAGTTCAATCCGCTTCATTCCTTTCCAAATCGTCGGTGCATGGATTCTTGCCTCAGCAACCGTTTCTGCACAAAACCAAGCCGGTCAGGAGATTCTCTATCCCAGTGCTGCGTTTTCGAAGCTCGACACTTTCGAGGGCGTAAACCTGGAAGACGCCGATAAACTCTATAAAAACGGCGATTTCAACGGCGCCTTCGCAGCGTATAAGGCTTATTCCTTTGAATTTCCGAAAAGCAAAGCGATGCCATATGTGTTGCTGCGCATGGGTCGCTGCCTCCACAAGCTTGATAAGCGCAACGCCGCCATCAAAGGCTACCAAGACGTGGTGGATTACTATCCCGATGATGTCTCTTACGCCGCTGCAGCGCTTTATTACATTGGTGAATGTCACGGTCAGAACGGGGAAGAGGACAAGCAAACTGCCGTTTGGGCGCGCATGGTGAAAGACGATGATTACGTCACTCAGCCAAATTCCGGCACCGCACTCACCCATCTCGGTGAAGCGATGCAAAAACTCGGAAAACACGAGGAAGCTGCCGAATACCAGTGGCGCACGGCTGTCGCCTTTCTTCAGACCAATCATGCCGCCGCCGCCGCCGCTCGGGGTTCGGTTCTCTTCCATTACGCGGTTCGCAGCCCAAACCATGAAAAGCTCAAAGAGTTCTACGTTGCAGCCAGTGGATTCGATGGACAAGGCCGCAGCACCGATAAGCCCGAGGAAGATGGGCGCTACTGGGGCGCTGTTTTCAATACCATCTTAGATACGAGAATAGAAACCGCTATCCGCGAAAAAGCCTGTGCCTACTGGACTGCGAAACTCGGGGAACGTTTCACTGATAACGATGAACTACGCCGCCTATACTGCGATGCTAACCTGGTTCACGAGAAAAAAGCAGACCTGTGGAGAGGCCGGCTCGAAAAGCAATTCGCCCTCAAACCCGCCACCATGGAACGCTTGATGCAATGGTGCGGATACCTCAGATCCGATCCCAAATTCCGCGCTGAATTTTTCGCCAAAAACAGCAAAGGCATAATCGCGTCCCTGAAGCCAAATGAAATGATGTCGATGATGGCCGGGCTGAGTCATCCTCACGAGATGCACGAGGAGGCAAAGGTTGTTATGCGCGCCATCCGTACCGACGGTATGACCGATGAGGAGCTCAAGCGTTACGCGATGCTTTGCGCAAACTATCAGACGGAGGAAGAGGTTATGCGGCATCTTGCCCGCATCAAGGATAAGCTTTTTGCCACCAAAGCGCGCTTCGATTACTACTTTGCTCGCAGCCATAGAAACGCACCTTTTATGGAAAAAGCGCTCGCTGAAATTCCCGAGCTTTCCAAATCACCCCAGTATTCCGATGGCTTAACTTGGACCAAAGCCACCCTTCTTCAAAATCTAGGCCGCCACGAAGAAGCCATCGAAGCCTTCCGCGCCGCCAACAAACAGCCCGATTCCACCTTTGAAATCACCAATTGTCTAGTCGCCCTCAAGCAATACCCTCAAGCCATTCAAACCGTCAGTGAGCTTGAATCGGTCGGCGGTAGTGTCGCTTCTTCAGCTAGCTGGAGAGTCGCTGATATCTATAGAATTTCCGGAGATAAAGCCAAAGAAGTATCCCAACTCCGCACCGTGTTGCGTCGCTATCCCAAAACCAAGGAGTCCGCCGCCGCTCACGATCGCCTCGAAAGCTACGGAGTCGCCCTCGTTGGCGGCGAAGCCGAAGCAAAAAAATAATCAGCATCATAAGATAGATATCTCATAATCCACCTGTATCCAACTAGCTCTATAAATCGCCCCAAAATCACCGGCATGAAGTCATCTAACCTTTTCCTCACAAGCGCCACCGCAACCATCGCATTGGCCACCACCCTTTTTCCAATTTTCGCCTCAGCTCAAGAAGAAAAACCTACCGAACGTGCCCGCGTCTCCGCCGATGAAGTCGATCCACAGGCGAAACACCTTTTCGACAAGGCCATGGAACTCATGGACTATAAGCAATACGAGCGCGGCCTCGCCATGTTGAATTCGATTGTTCGTGACAACCAAGGCGCCCTCCTCGCTCACCGCGCCCACATGGCGATGGGCAAACACTACCTAGAGCAACGCGCCACTGCCGATGCACTGAATCACTTCATGCTCCTCACCCGTATTCTCGCTCCAGTTCCCGGCGAGAAACAGTCCGAAGACGAAATTTCCCTCTATCAGGAATCCCTCTTCCAATCCGGCTACACCCAATACACTGCTGGCCAATACGCTGCCGCTTTCCCCATGTTCCGTCGCCTCACAGAAGTCGCTGGAAAAACCACTTGGGCGAACCAAGCATACTTCTACATCGGCATGAGCCACTACCACATGGGTAACTGGAACAAAGCCATTGATTCCCTCTCCCTTGTCGGAACAGAAGTCGCAGATGCCGAAGGCGATGACCTCGGCCGCATCGAAATCGGCCAGCGCTTCTACGCGAAAATCGTCGATGCCGATATACCCGTCATGCGCAAAC